>UMIC01015065.1_pt1 | contig 230360 bp, 185 predicted proteins | sample 1965681 | NCBI WGS metagenome assembly UMIC01 (sample SAMEA4836114, study PRJEB28245) | human gut metagenome | biome: gut microbiome; material: fecal sample | place: Denmark | collected 2008
ATGGAGTCCGGTGTCAGTCCCGCTCAGTTCATCTCTATTAATTTTGAGGATTTAAACTACGCATATCTGCAAACTGCAAAGGCACTGCATAATGAAATCACAAAACGAGCCACAGAAATCAACGGTAAAGCCTATCTGTTCTTTGATGAAATCCCGGAAGTAAAAGACTGGGAGAAGTGTATCAACTCCCTGCGTGTATCCCTTGACTGCGACATCTATATCACCGGTTCAAACGCAAAGCTTCTTTCCAGTGAGCTTTCCACTTATCTTGGCGGACGTTATGTGGAGTTTATTATTTATCCATTCTCCTTTGCAGAGTTCCTGGAACTGTATCGCCCCATTGCGCCAGATGAACCGATCCAGAAATGCTTTCAAAAGTATCTTTTATCTGGAACTTTTGCGCCGGGACTATAAAGTTACAGTAGGCAAAACCGGAAACAAGGAAATTGACTTTGTATGCGACAAACGCGGGGAAAAACTGTATGTTCAGGTTACCTATTTGCTGGCATCCGATGAAACCATCCAGCGTGAGTTTGGAGCATATGATAACATCCGTGATAACTACCCGAAATATGTTGTCTCTCTGGATGAATTCGACATGAGCAGAAACGGAATTAAACACCGCAACATACGGGATTTCCTACTGGCAGAGGAATGGAATTAAAAAAATAGCCGCTAATGGAATTCATTTTCCAAAAGCGGCTGCTCTTTTTATCTCTTTATTTCTTTAATTTAAATTTTTCAATTCATGTCATATGATTATCTTCCGGAGGTAGTACCACCATCAATGCACAGTGCCTGGCTTGTGATCTCGCGGGCGAAGTCACTTGCAAGGAATACGGTTGCCCAGGCAATATCTTCTTCCTTCTGATCATGTCCCAGCGGGATCATGCTCTTAACGGAAGCATTCCACAGTTCTTCACGTTTCTCAGGAGTCAGTTCATTATGAACTTCTGGATCCCAGCCATTGTTCATGCCTTCCAGGATCTCTTCCCACATTGCTGTACGGATAATTCCCGGGAGAATAGCATTTACACGGACTCCGTAAGGAGCTGCATGTTTTGCTGCGGACTGCATCAGGCTTGTTACAGCTGCCTTGGATGCGCTGTAAGTCTGGAGCATTCCCATACCGTCTCTGCCTGCAATAGAGGATACAAGGATCATGTTTCCGCCCTTATTTGCTTCCAGATGTGCCAGACCATGTTTGATCATATGTACGGTTCCCACTACATTGATATTGAACAGTCTCTGAACCTCTTCTGTAGTTGTATGCATCATATCCTGAAGGGAAATTACGCCTGCTGCATTTACGATCACATCGATCTTTCCGCCGCCAAATGCTGCTGCGTCAGCGATCAGCTTCTTAACGTCTTCTTCCACAGCTACATCACATTTTGTAAAGCCGCCCTTTACGCCAAGTGCCTCGATCTCTTTTACAGTAGCAAGGCCCTGATCTTCTTTACGGTTTGCAATATATACGTTTGCGCCACATCCTGCAAACTGAAGTGCCATCTCTTTACCCAGTCCACGTCCACCACCTGTAACAAGGACTGTCTTTCCAGTAAAATCAATATTCATTGCCATAACCAAAATCCCCTTTCCAGATATATGTTCTGTTTAACTCTGTTAATATTTTATCACTCTGTATGGAAATGTCAATGTTTATAATCTTAAGTTTTTACAGTTTTTCCCATAATTACAGGCTTTTCTTTTGTTAATTTTTTAATCAACTTTTTCAAAACAACCACATTTATTCTCCGGCCAGGTATCCTCCAAACCTTCCCGGTAATGGTACCACAGGATTTCTCCATCTGCCATGGATATGCCGATTTCTTTTATCCCGTCATGATCTAAGTCTTCCATCTGTGCTTTAGCCTGCCAGTCCGCTTCTTTTTCTGATCCCCATAAAAGAGTTCCTACTCTGGCACCGTTTGCGCTGTCATATACAGCATAGCCGTTTCTATTATCTAATGGGGAAAGGCAGAAAATGAGAGCGCCTGTATCATCCAGGTGCAGGTCTTCGGAATAAGCCCTGTAAGTGCGCCAGTCGCTGCCAGGGATGTTGGAATCTGAACCGGAACCTGGTTCTGGCTCTGCATCTGTGTTTTCCGTAATGATCTTTCCGTTTTCTGTTGGACCTGCAACCGGCTCCTGGACCTGGATCCCATATAAGAGCCAGAATGTGCAGACCAATAAAAATACACTGACCAGAACCGGGATGATCCCAATGATCATTAAAATACGCCATTTTTTCTGCCCCGTCTTTCTGCTCTGGATCATGCCTGCTGCAATAAAACTAATTCCCAATAGCAATGTGGCTATTTCCAATCCAAACATCCATTTTCCCTCTTTCTTACAAATTATGAAACTGATCCTATTGTTCTGTATATCTGAACTATACAGCTGTTCCTTCAGGGAAAATATTAACTAAGGGTTAGTTTTAGAAACAGTTTTGGGGACTTTATTTTTTTACTATACACATTTCTATTTAAAGGCTATAATAATTCTGGAAAAATATGAGTATAGAGAGGGTATTCTTATGTACGATTTAAAAATGTTAGAAGAGATCAAAAGCCAGGAAGAGCGTATCCACTTTTCTTCTTTTGATTACAATGATGCTTACACACTGGGAACCATGCTTCGCGAGCGTGGTCTGACCACTCCAAAGCCAATCGCCATCCGTATTGTTTTTGATGATATTATCCTGTATCAGTCCTTCCTTCCGGGAACAGACGAAAGCAATAACCAGTGGATGAACCGCAAGCAGCACACGGTTGAGCGCTGCCATACTTCTTCTCTGCGTGCAGCTGTTGAGCGGGAATTAAACGGTGTAAAGGAAAACTGGCAGCAGGACGAGTCCCACTATGCATTCTGCGGCGGTGGATTTCCAATTATTGTAAATGATGAGTTCCGCGGTGTTGCCATGATCTCCGGTCTGCCTCATCTGGAAGACCACAGAAATCTGGTGGAAGTAATGGATCAGTTCTGCGCACAGAAGAACGCGTAAGATCTATTCCTATTATTGGTTCTCACAGCAAATATAAAACAGGTCGCGGATATTTCCATAAAATGTGATATCTGCGACCTGCTTTTTTATTATACGCATTTTTCTGCTATTTTTATCTATTACCTATCTATTCCCATTTTTTCCACACATCCGGCTGATAGCCTAAGGTAGACTGCTTTCCGTTTCTGACCACCGGTGTTTTGATCACCTGGGGATTTTCCAGGACTTTTTGCAGCTTATCTTCCTCTGCGATATATTTGATCAGGGACAAAATATCTTTGTCTTTCCCATCCCAGTTGATCATATTTTCCAGGCCTCCGTTTGCCTGGGCAACGGAGTTAAACTCGCCTTTTGACATGCCTTTTTCCTTCATGTCAATGAACTGGTATTTGATGCCACGCTCTTTGAAAAAGCGTTCTGCTTTCTTTGTATCATTGCACTTTTTTGTGCCGAAGATCTGGATGTTCATAAAATATGTCCGCCTTTTTCCTGAAAATCTGTGTTTTTATTCATATCTTCACTCATGATACCATGCTGCATTTGTCTTTACAAGCCGTCTTTATCTGCGGATCACCTGGATCTCCTGCTCTGTGCCAAGATCTACCGGTTTGAAGGTGTTTTCCAGGCCTTCTGTAATATAGATCTGGCCTTTATCATCTTCTAAGACTGCCTCGTAATTCTGGTGGCTGCGCCAGTGTTCAGCCGCTTTTTCCGGACCCATGACAAAAAGGGCAGTGGAAAGACCATCACAGAGGAAACCGCTGTCACTGATAATGGTCACAGATACCAGCCCATTTTTAGCCGGAGCACCGGTTTTAGGATCCATAATGTGCCAGTAGACCTGACCGTCATCACCTGTGAAATAACGCTCGTAGCCACCGGAAGTAACCACCGCCTTATCTGTTACAGAAACACCTCCCAGATAACGGTCCTCTTCTGCTGCCCGGATACCGATGAACCAGTCAGACCCGTCCGACTTTGTACCTACTGTCTGGATATTTCCTCCCAGACTGAAAAGAGCAGAAGTAACACCTTCTTCTTTCATCAGGTTTGCCAGGACCTCTGCTGTATAGCCTTTTCCTACACTTCCCAAATCTACCATCATATCCGGTTCTATGGATACAGTATTACCATTTACCTGGATCTTGCGGTAATCTACGCGGGAGACTAATGCTTTGCGTTCTTCCTCATCGGGGATGCGATGTTCACCTGTGGTAAAGCCCCAGGCTTTTACAATGGGATAGGCGGAAATGTCTAAGGCACCGTCTGTATCTTTGCAAAGTTTTAGTGACTGAAGCATCAGATTTGCAAATTCCTCTGCAAAGTTCTCATTCTTCTTCTCGTTTAAATTCCACATGGGACTTCCTTCTTTTGTCACAGAAAGTGTATCTTCCAGTTCTTCTATTTTCCCCCGGACTTTTTCTTCTACGTCATCATTTCCGCCATAGATCTGGAACTGCATCACTGTGTCCATGGCAAATACGGTAAAGTTCTTTTCTTCGGATCCTGTCTCTGTACGCAAAACAGGGCGGTCATTTTTGACCGCCTCTGTTTCAGCTGTTTTTGTAGATGCACTGCATCCGCATAACATCAGTGCCAAGATCACCAGACACCATTTTTTCAATTAGATTTCTCCTTCTGTTTCGGTTGCTTCTGTATCTTCGGCAACATCGTCAGCTGCATTGTCTTCGGAAACATCTTCATTGGAGTCTTCGGAGTTATTGTCCTCGGAAGCATCTTCTTTATCTTCTTCAGCTGGAGTTTCCTCTGTATCCTTATCTTCGGAGTCCTTATCCTCAGATGCATCTTCCTCTGGCTTATCCTCTGCCGGCTCTTCTGCAGTATCTTCCTTATCTTCCTCAGAAGGTTCGGTTACTTCATCTTCTGCCGGAACTTCTTCTGCATCCTTATCAGCCGGCTCTTCCTCAGCCGGAACTTCCGGAACAACTGTTTCATCCTTTGTTTCAGGAACAGTTACTTCTTCCTGAGCCTCTTCTTTCATTTCCTGCTCATCTAAAAGTTCTTCCTCTGCTTCGGTTGGGTCTACCAGTTCGCCATCTCTTACATAGAATACATAAGAACCATATTCGCTCTTCTTACTGTAAATAGTAACTTTGATCAGATCACCTGTTTCGTAAGCATCGAAACCATCCTTAGCAAAATCAATGTAATCTTTTCCTTTTCCCATACCATCACTTTCAGGTGTTGTACCTACTTTAAACTGCTGATCTGATATAGAACCATAACTACAGCTTTCATACTGATGCTGTCCTACCATTATATAATCTATAGCACCAAGATAGGTATCTCTTGAAATATCGTTTATGGTGTCTACTTTAAGGAGTAAACGATATGCTTCATACTTCGCCAGGAAACTATCTACTGAAACTTCTTCAAAAGTGATATCCTTATCACTTTCATCGTTTCCATTATCTCCAGAATTATCTTCACCAGGTGCTGCAACTAATTTGCCTGCTTTCAGATAGAATACATATGGATCATAGTCTGCTTTAGCAGTAGAGTAAATAGTGACTTTAACCGGAGTACCGTCTGTACCAAAATCAGCAATATCAGTTGTAAAATCGATATATTCCTGCTCTCCGGTTTCTGTATTAGTGCCACCCTGCTTAAATTTATTTGAGTTTTTGCTAATATCTGGAGTACCATAAGAATATTTTACATCTCCAACCTCAATATAATCGATAGCTTTTAAGTAAAGATCTCTGCTGACATCGTTAATTTTCTCATCAGTAAATGTTAAGCGATATGTATCATAATCATCAAACCAATATTTTACATGAGCTTTCTCAAAGGTAAGTCCCTCAACGCCCTCATCTTCTCCGGCATTACCATCAGACTCAATAATTACTTCAATTACCTGGCTCTTGTATCCATCTGCTTCAATTGTGAGTTTATGTGTACCAACCGGTAATTCAGATGTATCAATGGTAATCTCTGTGTCATTTACTGTTGTGTCAAGTTCTTCTTCTCCATACTTAACAGAAGTAATTGCTTTCAGATATTCTGCATTGCCTTTCAGTGTCCATTCATTTCCTCGCTGGATATTAAGCTGTCCAGTAAGCTTTGGAGCATCCTTATCTTCTGCAGGAGGAACAATTTCGGAACCAGATTTCAGAGCATATTTACCATTGCTGTTCTTTACAGCAGTAAGAGTAATGGTATCATATCCTTCTGCCTCAACAACAATTTCAACTGTATCACCTGTAAATCCAGTATCAACAGTCATACGCAGGCAGTCATTAATGCTACCGTAACCACTGTCTACAACAGAAGCTGCGAACTCATTATTATTATATCCAAGTCCAAGTAATGCCTTTGTATAAGTCACATCACCAACCGTAACAGATTTTACTGCGTCAAGATAATCTGCCAGCGCCTTCTTAGCATCAGTATCTGTACCATTCTCGAAAGTAATGTAATAGTTGGCAGGAGACATAAAGAAGCCAGCTTCCTTGTACTCCAGGCTCTTTACAACCGGAACAAACGTAACCTCAGGCTCGTCAACACCTTCTGCAACTACGATCTGTGCTGTTAACGCATCTACATATCCCTTTGCGCGAAGAGTCAGTGTATGTGTTCCAGGTTTGATGTTTCCGATGGTCAGGCTCTTCTTGTCAGCAGATATCTCATAATATGCTGCATCGCTTCCTTCATAGCCCTTTGTATAAAGGGTATCATCCTCATCTAAAACTACAGAGGTCAGATACTTTAAGAAACCGCCTTCAGAACCGGTTACATCTACTTCTGCGTCTGCATAGTATCCCTGGATCTTGCCAAAGGTTCTCTTATCAGATGCATACTCATTCTTGCCATCTGGATACTTCACAGTCAGAGTCAGTCCCTCTTCCAGAAGCTGATCATAAGTGATCTTAAATGCATTCATCTGGTATCCGTCTGCTTCTACTGCGATCTTGTATTCTTCTCCCGGTGTGAACAGGCTCTGATCCAGAGTTAAAGTTCCCTTTTCAACATCTACTGTATACTTGTCTTTTGCAAGTCCGGTCCAGCTGTCATTGATCACAACATTTTTGATAGCAGCCAGATACTGTGCATTTTCATGCTTCAGAACAACATTTTCGCCTTCCTTGTTCTGCTCTACTGTGAATGCACCAGCTGCCGGGCGGGCAAAATCACCGTTATTCTGGATCTCACCTAAAAGACCATCTTCCAGAACTTCCTTTGCAGTTGCCGGACTGTTGCTCCAGGTCACACCGGTTCTCTTGTAATCCTCAAAGGAAAGGATCTGATCGTCTTCGTATTTCTTATTTTCTACGCTGGATACATAATCGGTCCAGTCATAGTATTTTCCTTCTGCTCTGTCAAATACTGCATCCTTGATAATGTTGTACCACCAGTCTACAACTGCCTCAGACTCAGCTGTAGATCTTCCAGCTTCTTCCAGAAGTTCTGCATTTACCAGCAGGTCGGTATCAAATACCAGATTTGCAGAAATAGCGCTGCTTCCGGAACTGCTTTCGCCGGAGCTGCTGCCTCCGCCTGAACCTGTGGATGCTGTGGAGACGCCATCAAATGAATACTGGGAAATTCCCATTTCATCCTTGGATGGAACATTTTCACCATTTGTTACTTTAAATCTGACAGAGGTTGCCTTAAATCCGTCTGCATATACAGTCAGCTTGTAATTGCCCTTATATTTTAAATGATCTACATTATCATTATAAAGGACAAACAGATCCTGGCTGAACAGGAACCAGTCATCGATCTCGTTTAATTCTACCGTCTCAGTTGGTCCTTCCAGAACCACACGGCTGATCGGTGTCTCAATTCCGTATACCATGTTTTCAACCTGGAAATGCAGGTTTACGCCAGACTGGGCTGTTTCCTGTAATTTCAGAACAGGTGCCTGGGCATTTACTACATGGATCGGAACAAGAGCAGATGTACCTGCCTTGGACTCTACGCGGACATAATATCTTCCGTTGTTTGTGAAATTGCCCTGTCCGCTCTTAATGGTCAGTTCGCCTACGCGGCCACTTCCATGAGCTACATCTTTTGCACGGTCAAATACAAGATCACTGTTGATGGTGTTCTTATTTTCATTGTACTCTACCAGCTGAAGGCGGTTAATTCCGTCAAACCACTCTTTCTCATCGTCGGTATTGTAATTGAACATAATGGTTACAGTTGCTTTTCCATCTTCGCCTAATTCTGCATCCGGTGAATAAGCAGGATGAGCCACCGGCTTTTCTCCAAGAGCGAATGTTGTCTTAGATGGTGAATATCTTACAGAACCATCATCTGCATAGTTGGTCAGATAGTAATCCCAGATGGATACCGGTCCGTGTGTCATGATCTTTTCAGGAAGATAGCTGTCTCCTGTGTAGATAATACCATCTGCTGCAGTATCATCTAAGGAAACGGTCTGTACCTGTGCCCCGTCATCATTGCTGCTTACAGTAAGAACAGCCGGTGCCTTTGTAACAGCCAGTTTGCATATACTTCCATCATCAGTTACATTTGAAAGAGCTGCAGTTACATCTACGCCATCTGCATAGACCTTTGTATTGCCTGCATTATAGCCATCTTCAAATGCTACCGTGATCCACCAGCCAAGGGAATTTAACTCTGTCAGTTTTGTCTGATCCTGCTTTACAAAAACTGCTTTATTCTGGTCTGGCTGGTTATTTCCATTGTTGGAATTGTTGCCATTGTTTGTATTGTCGTTGCTGGAATTACTGTCGTTGGTATTTCCATTGTTAGTGTTTCCGTTGTTGGTGTTTCCGTTGTTGGTGTTTCCATTATTTGTATTGCCGTTATTGGCATTATTATTTCCGTTATCTGTACTGCCGGAGCTGCTGTGGCTGCTTCCACCGCCACCTCCGCCTCTTACAGTGGTCTTAGAATTGGTATCTTTTCCAGGATTACTTGAAAATCCTTTTCCAGGCACTACCTGAATGTTTCCATTTTCATCTACCCACTGTCCGTCTGCATTGACTTTGTAGCCATCTGGTGTTACACCATTTGCAAACATTTTTCCAGTGTTCTCTCCTGCTGCCGGCTCAAAATAATAGCTGCGGCCATCGACCCACTGCCATCCGGTTACTGCTGCACCTTCGGTGCTGTCTGCAGTAGTGCTGAAGAAATACCATTTGCCAGCTGCATCCTGGTACCATCCGGTAACCATTTTGCCTTCTACAGCATCTGGTGTCTGATTAAAATAATAAGTACGGTCATTAATACGGAGCATGCCGGTTGCCATAATACCTGTCTCAGGCTGCAGATAATACCAGCCGCTTGCAGTATGGACCCATCCGGTTGCCATTTCTCCTGAAGGCTTTCTATATTTCCAGCCTGCATCTTCTTTTACCCAGGTTCCCGCCTGCAGCTGTGACCCGATTGCTGCCTGTGCACCAAAAGCAGTTCCTGCCTGCAAGGATGCAGCTGCAAGAAACATGGCTAACAGTGCTTTTGTTCTTCCTGTTTTTCTCATAAGTACAAAACTCCTCTTTTGTAGATTACTGAACATGTGAGTTAATGCATACTAACTCGCATGCCGCATTAGTATACACTAACTGAAATTTTTTCGTCAATTATGAGGGGCAGTTTTATTTTGATAAAATTTTTCAACAAGAAATCGTGCAGGTTATTGGAAAAATTTCCATTAAAAAAAGTTGTTATCAGTTTATTGTTATAGTTTGGTGAGAATAACGCAGAATTGGCTTAAATAAAGGATTTTTCTGAATTTGTTAAAAACAGGACAAATAGAAAAGGGACCGCTTATGGCAGTCCCCTTTGTTATCAAGAATTTTTCTCATTTTTTGAAATATCATGTCTTTTTATGACGGACATCCCAGTTGTAACCACTTGGCATCGTCTAAATAATACGTTCCATTTTTTGACGAAGGGCTCGGGTAGTCCCTTCAATATCTTCTGCTGCAAAAATACCGGATACAATGGCAGCTCCTGCTGCACCGCTTCCCTGCAGTTTTTCAATATTATCCAGGCAGATACCGCCAATGGCTACTACCGGGATCTTTACAGATGCGCAGATTGCCTGCAGCTGTTCCATCGTCATAGGGCGGGCATCTTTTTTGGTTGATGTGCCAAATACGGCACCGCTGCCCAAATAGTCAGCCCCCTGTGACTGGGCTTTTAATGCCTGTTCTACCGTTTTGGCTGTGACTCCCAGGATCTTATCCGGTCCAAGAAGTTGTCTTGCAAGACCGGCATCCATGTCATTCTGGCCTACATGGACACCGTCTGCACCACAGGCTTTTGCCAGTTTTATATTGTCATCGATCAGGAGAGGAACATTGTATTTTTCTGTGAGAGCGCGCATTTTCTTCGCCTCTTCCAGATATTCTTCCACGTTGTCATCCCGCAGTCCTTTTTCACGAAGCTGCACCATGGTGGCGCCGCCTTTTAAGGCTGCTTCTGTCTGCTCATAAAGACTCATTTTCCCGGTCCAGGCCCGGTCGGTTACTGCATAGATCAACAACTGGCTTTTGTCAAATTTCATGGTTCTCTCCTTTTCTCATATCCATCATCCACTCACAAACCCGCGCTAACGCGCTCTACTGTCTGCTATCGCAGACTGTTTGTTCGTTAATGGCCCAAGAAAAACAAATGTCTGCTTCGCAGCCGCTTGTTTTTCTTTTGGGCTCATTTCATTCATCAAAAATACTTACGATCTCGCCGTCTAAAATGCGGTTCATATTTTTTACAGCACAGAAGTTGCCGCACATAGAGCAGGTATCTTCTTTTTCCGGCTTCGCAGATGCTCTGTAGTTTCTCGCCTTTTCCGGATCAATGGAAAGCTCAAAGGTCTTTTCCCAGTCCAGTTTCTTTCTTGCCATTCCCATCTGGCGGTCCCACTCGGAAGCGCCCTTAACACCTTTTGCAATATCTGCTGCATGGGCTGCGATCTTGGAAGCGATGATGCCTTCTTTTACGTCATTCAGATCCGGCAGGCGTAAATGTTCAGCCGGTGTTACATAGCATAAAAAGGCTGCGCCGTAGGTTGCTGCGATGGCACCTCCAATAGCTGCTGTAATATGGTCATATCCAGGTGCAATGTCTGTAACCAAAGGTCCTAATACATAGAAAGGAGCGCCTTTGCAGATGCTCTGCTGGATCTGCATATTGGCTGCGATCTGGTTAAGAGGCATATGGCCCGGTCCTTCTACGATCACCTGTACATTTTTCTCCCAGGCTCTTCTTGTCAGCTCTCCTAATGTTACCAGCTCTTCGATCTGGGAAACATCAGTGGCATCTTCTAAGCATCCCGGACGGCAGGCGTCACCTAAACTGATGGTCACATCGTATTTCTGGCAGATATCCAGGATCTCATCAAAATGCTCATAGTATGGATTTTCCTTTCCGGTCATCTCCATCCATGCAAAGATAATGGAACCGCCTCTGGATACAATGTTCATAAGGCGTTTATTTTTCTTGAAACGCTGGGCAGTTGCACGGTTGATACCAATGTGGATGGTCATAAAATCCACACCGTCCTGTGCATGCATTTCCACGATCTTTAACCACTCTTCGGTGGTGATATCTTTCAGTGCCTTATGATAGTATACCACTGCGTCATAGATCGGTACAGTACCAATGATAGCCGGGCATTCAGCAGTCAGTTTTCTTCTGAATTTCTGGGTATCTCCCCAGGAGCTTAAGTCCATAATGGACTCTGCGCCCATTTTTACTGCGTCATTTACTTTCTGAAGCTCCATATCCAGGTCTTTGCAGTCTCTGGAAGTTCCCAGGTTTACATTGATCTTGGTCTTTAACATGGAGCCGATACCGTTTGGATCCAGGCATTTGTGGTTTTTGTTTGCAGGAATTGCTACTTTTCCCTCTGCCACCAGCTGCATTAACCGGGCTGTATCCATCTGCTCTTTTTCTGCTACTGCCTGAAGCTCCTTTGTAATAATTCCTTTTCTGGCAGCATCCATCTGTGTTGTGTAGTCCATTTTCTTTCTCCTTCACATAATAATATTTTTCCACAGAAGGGGTACCTGGACGGAACGTTTTCCACATTTGCTGCACAGATCTCTAGCGCATATGTGGATCATCTGGATTTGCGCAGAAACAAAAAAAACGGTCCGCCCACATAAGGAACGGACCGCAAAATATACGCACGATACGCAAATATAATATGCGACACATTATTTCCCTACGTTGGCATTACCCACATCAGGTACAATAGGTCGAAGTTCGATTACTTCCTCTCAGCCTGCTTCACAAGCTCCCTGTTCGTATTCAGAATAACATTTATTGGTAAAAATTGTCAAGTTGTTTATCAAAACACACCACTTTATGGCGCCGGATACATTGATATTCCCCTTTGGAATAACCGGCATTTTTTCTCAATAAGTGCTTCTTTCGGCTGTTGCTTTATCAGCCTTGTTGTATACTGTCTTTTTTTCTGTTATAGTAGTTAGCATTAACTTACTGTTTATTGTACTTCAGGAGGATCTTATGGAATTACGTCAGCTGGAATATTTTATGATCACATGTGAAAAAGGCAGCTTTAACCAGGCTGCAGAGTGCCTTTATACCACACAGCCCAATGTGAGTAAAGTGATCAGTTCCCTGGAAAAAGAACTGGGACGGCCTCTTTTTGAGCGCAGCAGCCGGGGGATCCACATTACCCCCTATGGTGAAACGGTCCGTGAATATGCCCAGAATATCCTGCACAATATAAGCCTGATCAACTCACTGACCGATCACAACCAGGGAAAAAAATTCAGTCTGGCCACTTATCCCAGCAATATGATCTCCCGTCTGTTGACTGATTTTTATAAAGAAATGGGAAATTCCTACATTGTAGAACATTTAGAAGGCACGGTGGAAGAGATCAGCAACCGGGTAGCCCAGGGACTTTCTGAAATTGGCATCGTTTATATTGCACAGAAACAGCTCCACCAGTTCCAGCATATCCTGTCCCACAAAAAGCTGAAATTCGTTCCTCTTGACAGCAAAGAAGCCTGTGTTTACGTTGGTCCAAAGCATCCCCGCTATCATGATGAAAGTATTGACTTTCAGGACCTTTCTTCTCTTTCCTTTGTACGGGGTGTAAGGGATTTTTTCTCTGTAGAGCACCATTTGAACCATGTGAGCCTTGGGGCGATCAGCACAGAGCAGCTCCACTATGCAGTCTATACCAACAGTGATCATCTGACTGTCAATCTGTTACTGAACACAGATATATGCAGCCTCGGCATTAATTTTCTCTATGACCAGTACCGCCAATATGATGTTCGCCAGCTTAGGATCAATAATTGTGAGCCTTTTCTCCTCATCGGCTACATCTGCCCGGATCATGCAAAATTAAGTAAAGCTGCTGAATGGTTTATCTGTCATTTTAAGGAAATTTTATAAGTTTTTTCGCCCGGTTATAACATTTTGGAATAACTAAGCCCCTCCAATTTCATTAGTAGTAAGTTTTGCCTAACCCATGTTATACTTTCTACCGTTCGCCTCAGGCGAATGAATAAACAACATTATGTTCTTTTTACAACAGGAGGAAACTTATCATGAAAAAAAGATGGGGCACAATGCTTCTGGCAGGTCTCTTAGGCACCGCCTTATTAAGCGGCTGCGGTTCATCCGCTTCTGACTCTGCATCTTCTGCTGCAGAGTCCAATCCTTCAGAAACTACCACCACAGCTGAAGGTACAAAGGAAGACCTGATCTTCGTAAACTACCGCGATATCCGCGATTTAAACCCACATTTATATGCCGGCGAAATGTACGCCCAGGAAATGTTATATGAGGGCCTGGTCAATATTACCTCTGACGGTTTTGAAGGCTGTCTGGCAGAAAGCTGGGATGTCAGTGATGACGGTAAAGTATATACATTCCACATTCGTCCAGGCGTAACATTTTCTGATGGCGAAAAGTGTGACGCATATGCCATCAAAGCAAACTTTGACGCAATCCTGGAAAATAAAGACCGCCATACCTGGCTGGAAATGATGCATCTGTTGGTAGGTGTAGATGCTCCCGATGAAAACACTTTTGTGATTGAATTATCCGAACCATATTATCCCCTTTTAACAGAGCTTGGTGTAACAAGACCATTTGCCATGATCTCCCCGAAAGCCATGAAAAACGGCAGCACCAAAGATGGGGTAGAAGCTTATATTGGTACCGGTCCCTATGTGCTGGATGAATTTGTTACCGATGAGTATGCTGTATTCAAGGCAAATCCGAACTACTGGGGCGAACAGCCTGCCATCAAAACCATCACCGTGAAAGTCATCCCGGATAATCAGACCCGTATCCTGGCTCTGGAAAAAGGTGAGATTGATATGATCTTCGGAAAAAATATGATCGACGCAGATGCCATTAATCAGTATCTGGACAGCGATCAGTTTACCGTGGAACTTTCTGATCCAACCTCTACCAGACAGATTGTTCTGAATACTTCCTCTGACATTCTTTCAGAGAAGGATGTACGTATTGCGCTCCAGCATGCAACTAATAAGCAGAATATCTCTGACGGTATTTTTTACGGACTGGAAAAACCGGCAGACACTCTGTTTGCATCCACTGTTCCATATTGTGATATTGAACTAGAACCATATGTTTACGACCTGGAACTGGCAGGACAGATTTTGGATGAAGCAGGCTGGAAAATGGGTTCCGGCAATGTCCGTGAAAAGGATGGACAGCCGTTAAATATTGATCTTCTCTATAATAGTGACAGCGTGACTGAAAAATCCATTGCAGAGTATCTTCAGAGCGAATACCAGTCCATCGGTGTTTCTTTAAACATCCACGGGGAAGAGGAGCAGTCCTACCGTGATAATATGAAAGCAGGTAATTTTGATATGGTATTCAATATCTGCTGGGGTACACCATACGATCCACAGTCCTCTCTTGCTGCCATGCGCGCTCCTGTATATGGTGACTATGCAGCGCAGCTTGGTCTGGATGATAAAGCAGAAATCGATGATGCCATTACCGAGATCCTGATCACCACAGATGAAAACAGACGCCAGGAACTTTATACCTATGTTCTGACCCATCTCCACGAAGATGCCGTTTATATTCCACTGACCTATGAGTGCAATAAGGCAATCTACCGCTCTGATATGAAAGGCTTCCACTTTACCCAGACTCAGTACGAGGTTCCATTCCAGGATTTCTCTTTCTAAATCTGGCAAAACAAACCTAATCTTGTGTATAAAGCCGTCTCCTCTGAGGCGGCTTTGTTCCAGTCGGATCCTTTTATTACATTTATTTTTTCAACGGGAGGTATTATTTTGAAACCCTATATTATCAAGCGGATCCTTTCTGCCATACCGCTCCTTCTCATCATTTCCTTTGTATGCTTCGTTTTTATCAACCTGATCCCTTCTGATCCGGCTGAAGTAGCTTTACGTGTACGCCAGGTACCTATCATCACGGAAGATGCCATTGCTGAGGTCCGTTCCCAGCTTGGGCTGGACAAGCCTTATCTGGTCCGTTACTTTACCTGGGTATTGGACTGTCTTCACGGTGATTTTGGCATCAGTTATGTAAACCCAAGCCGTACTGTTGCCGGAGAACTGCTGCGCTGTATGCCTGCTACTTTACAGCTTGCAGGTGCTTCCCTTATTATGGTGATCCTTTTAAGTCTCCCTATCGGCTTTCTTTGTGCTGTATATAAAGATGGCTGGTTTGACCGGATCATGCGGAGCCTTGTATTTATGACCACTGCCATGCCCCCTTACTGGGTCGGACTTCTGTTGATGTGGCTGATCTCCATTAAACTGGACCTTTTGCCTACCAGCGGAAACGGTACCATCAGGCATCTGATCCTGCCGGCTTTTACTGTATCCTTAAGCTATATTTCCACCTATATCCGCCTGATCCGCAACAATATGCTTGAAAATATGAAACAGGATTATGTACTTTATGCCAATGTACGCGGTCTCCCGCAGAGATCCATTCTGGTAAAACATATCCTGAAAAACTCCATGCATACCTGTATTGTTGCCATTGGCATGAGTATCCCACAGCTGATCTCAGGAACCATTGTAGTGGAAAATGTATTTGCATGGCCGGGACTGGGAACCTTGTGCATCAGTTCCATTTTCAACCGGGATTATCCCGTGATCCAGACTTACGTTCTGCTCATCGGTGTCCTGTTTGTTATGTTCAATCTGCTGTTTGACATCCTGCAGACCGTGTCTGACCCCCGTATGCGAAAGGAGAGCAACTAATGTTACACCGGTTTCTTCATAATAAAACTGCCGTTGGTACAATAACCATTGTACTGATCGTGGCATTCATGGGCCTTTTTGCCCCATTTATTGCTCCACATGATCCCTATGCCACCAATATTCTTAACAAATTTGCCCATTTCAGCAAAGAATATCCCCTTGGCACAGATAATCTTGGGCGCTGTATTCTCTCCCGCATGATCTACGGAATCCGTCCCACTCTTGGCCTGGCTGTGCTGACCATGTTAGGCACCATCGGTCTCGGCGCCCTGATGGGCCTTTTAGCCGGGTATTTTCGTGGCATTACGGAAGAACTGATCATGCGTATAGTGGATGTAATGCTGTCTTTCCCCAGTCAGATCATGGTTTTTGCTGTAGTTGCGCTGCTGGGCATTAACGTACAGAACGTGATCCTGGCAAATGTATTTATCAAATGGGCCTGGTATGCCCGTATGATCCGAACGGGCGTTATGCAGTACCGTGACCGGAACTTTGTCCAGTTTTCCCGCTGTGTAGGAACTCCGGAACGTTTTATCCTCTTCAGACACCTGGTTCCATCTATTGCAGCTGATCTGGCTGTCCTGTCTTCTCTGGATGTAGGCTGGGCCATTATCAATATTTCCACTTTGTCCTTCCTGGGACTTGGTGTACAGGCTCCTACTCCTGAATGGGGTGCTATGTTAAGCGAAGCAAAAAATGTCCTGACCAGTAATCCGGCCCAAATGCTGGTTCCCGGTATTGCCATCGTTATTCTGGTTTCTGCCTTTAACTTAATGGGTGATGCCATCCGTGATGTGTTAGACCCAAAGGAGGTGCTGTAATGTCTGCCGTTTTAAAAGTTGAAAACCTGAATGTAACTCTGACATATCGTAAAGCCTCCAAAAAGCTGGTAGAAGATGTGAGCTTTGAAGTCCACCCAGGAGAATGCCTGGGGATCCTTGGGGAGTCCGGAAGCGGAAAAAGCATGACTGTAAAATCCATCCTGGGTCTGTTAGATAAAAATTTCCAGGTTTCCGGAAGCGCTGTTTTTGATGGCCATGATCTTTTAAAAGAGTCAAAAGAAGAACTTCGCAGGCTCCGTGGAAGCCGGATCACCATGGTACTTCAAAACCCTATGACCTGTTTTGATCCTTTATACCGCATTGGAAATCAGATGGCTGAAACCTTCGCCGCACATACTGCATGGAATGCACAGGAAATACGTACCTGTTGCCTTAAGATCCTGGACCAGATGCAGATCTTAAATGGAGAAGAAGTTCTGGAAAAATATCCTCATCAGCTCTCCGGCGGTATGCTCCAGCGTATTATGATCGGTATTGCCATGGCATTGCAGCCGGAACTTCTCATTGCTGATGAACCAACAACTGCCATTGATGCCGTCACTCAATACGAGATCCTGGAAGAGTTTGTCCGCATTAAAAAGAATAAAAATACTGCCATGCTTTTCATCACCCATGACCTGGGAGCCATCTCCAAAGTAGCAGACCGCATCCTTGTTATGAACAGCGGACAGATCGTAGACAGCGGAGACTTTGAGCATATCCGAAATCATGCAAACGATCCCTACACCCGCCTGCTGATAGAAAAGCGTTCTGCTGTTATGTGCCACTACCGTGACATCTTACATGGAAAGGAGATATCCCATGCTTGAAGTAAATAATGTATGCGTCAGCTTCCAAAGTGAACGCCAGGAAAAGATTTTCGGAACTGCCAGAAACCAGGTGTTGTTTGATGTGTCCTTAAAAGTCTCACAGGGAACCTGTCTGGGAATACTGGGAGAATCCGGAAGTGGGAAATCTACCCTTGGCCGTGTGATCTGTGGTCTTTTAAAGCCTGACACCGGAGAAGTAAAGATCCAGGATGTATCTGTTTATGCCTCCAGAAATGGCCGGAAAAACCTTCAAAAACGCTTAAGTGTTGTTTTCCAGGATTACACCACTTCTGCCAATCCCCGTTTCCGTGTAAAAGAGATCATTGCAGAAGGACTGGCTGCAAGAGAACGAAATCAAAAGATCCGCCTGAACCGTTTGGAAGAGATCAACCGCCTGTTAGAGCTTGTTGGGCTGAATTCCTCCTATGCAAACCGGTATCCCCATGAGCTGTCCGGCGGACAGTTGCAGCGTGTATGCATTGCCCGGGCTGTAGCCTGCCAGCCAGAGATCATTCTTTTTGACGAAGCTATCTCTTCTCTGGATGCCCATACTCAGATTCAGATCATGGATCTGCTCCATGATCTGAAAGAAAAACTGGGGCTGACTTATATTTTCATTACCCATGACCTGACTTCTGTCACTTATCTGTGCGATGATGTGCTTTTTCTGTATCATGGCCGCATTACTGAACACATTCCTGTATCCCGTATTGCAGAAACAAAAGATGACTATGCCAGAAAGCTTTTGGCTTCTATTATCGAATTCAACTAAAGGAGATCTGAAAAATATGAGACTGTCTGACTTAAAAGCCGGCAGCAATACAAAGCAAACCCTTTTACTGCCAGTTGCCAGCCACTATCCCATAGAAATGACTGTTATCTGCGGAAGCTGTCCCGGAAAAACCCTTGTAGTGACCGCAGGTGTCCACGGCTGTGAATATGTAGGCATAGAAACCCTGAACCGTCTGAAAAAGGAACTGGACCCCATCGATCTTTCAGGGCGTATCATCCTGCTTCCCCTGGTAAATCCAGAAGGCTTTTACATGGGGTCCAAACAGATAATCCCTGCAGATGGTCAAAATTTAAACCGTACGTTTCCCGGAGATCCTGAGGGTACTTTTTCCAGCCGTCTTGCAAAGCTCCTTGAAGAAACACTGTATCCTGAAGCTGATTTTCTCATAGATCTCCATGGTGGTGATGTGAACGAAGCTCTTACTCCCCTGGTCTTCTTTCCCACAACTGTTTCTGACGCACTGGCCGCAAAAGCTTCTGCAGCTGCAGCCTCACTCTCGATTCCATATCGGGTCGCTTCTACTGCAAAAAACGGACTCTATAGCTGGGCTGCTCAGTGCGGTATCCCGGCACTTTTAGCAGAACGGGGAGAAAGAGGGCTATGGTGCGAAGATGAGGTCACAGCATGCAAAAGGAATATTTTTGAGTTAATGGCTCATCTTAAGATCAGACCTTTTTCAGATACTGACCTTCACCAGGAAGAGATCCGTCAGGCAGTTTATGAAGAGGCACCAAAAAATGGGTTCTGGTATCCTGCTGTCTCACATGCAGGTCAGAAATTAAAAAAGGGCACCCTTCTTGGCACCCTGAAAGATATTTATGGGAATGAAATTTTCCGATGTACAGCTCCATTTGATGGCGTTGTACTTTATTACACCCTGAGTCTGGGTGTAAAATGCAAAGATCCATTGATCGCATTTGGGGAGATTTAATATTTATTTTGCAGGCGTTGGGTTCACTCACAAACACGCGCTGGCGCGCTCTACTGTCTGCTATCGCAGACGGTTTGTTCGTTAAGGACGCAAGGAAAACAAATGCCGCTTAAAGCGGCGCTTGTTTTCCTTAAGCGTTCCTTATATCCGTCCCCCGCACTTCGGACAGTAGTTATAATCTTCGTCTGTCTCAAATCCGCAGCGCATACACTTCTTGTGGGGATTTCCGGAACCTTCCTGCCAGGTGCGGGTGTATTTTCCTTCCTGGACCAGGTGAAGGTCGGCGGATGTGATCGCCGGTTCTTCGCCTCTTAATATGGCTTTTCCGATCTCCGGCTCCAGCTCGTAAATGGCGCTGCAACAGGACATCTGCACATAAAAGCGCTTATTCCACTTAAACAGCGGGATAAAGAAAAAACTGAAATACATATAGGTCATAAAGACCTGACACTGGCTGGTGCTGCCACAGCTTCCGCAAAGAATGCTTCTTGCGTAGTTAAGCAGCTTCCGGCCCTGACTGATACCTCCGATAAACAGCATATTGCTGTCCTCCTTTTAAAAACAAATACTTTATAGAAACTGTCACTGGCAGTTTCTTTCAAACGCATGGAAACTAACAGACCGCCTGATGGCGGCATGACCATACACAAAAATTATAAGTCAGCACGGTACAATGAACAAACCACCTTGTAAACTGTGATCCATTTTCTGATCCGGGACTGCCTCTTTTCTTCTGTTCCTGCTGCCCGTCTTCCTGCATGCATCAGCTCATCCACTGCACTTCTGGCACTTGCCACAGCATAGTTTCCTGTAAGGCAGCAGCCTTCTTCCAGCCGTGAAAATGCTCCCACAAAGCCAAGATTTCTGCTTCCAGTTGGAACTGTTTTAGGCCGGTCTGTAAAATGATGAGGCCGAAGGGGCTGAAGTTTATCTTCTTCGCCCACAAAGGCTTCCGGTTCTCCCAGAGCAATATGCAGGTCAGCTGCCTTTTTCCATAATTTTCCAGAACCGCTGCCATTATCCATAATGCAGACATCCCCGGATCTCAGATCTATCTTTTCAAATACAAAAGCTTCCCGGTCAGTCTCTTCTTCCTGCAGTCTGCGTTTTACATACAGTTTTTTCACTGCCAGACCGGTTCCGCTTCCGTTGTCATTTCCATTTTCAAGCTCCAGATCCGTTACCTGAGTGTTTTCCAGCAACAATACGCCTTTGCGGCGCAGATACTGTTTCAGCAAACGGATCAGCTCCTGTCTTTCTTCCGGTGAAAGAAACAGAAACGGTCCTTTTAATTCCCATAAACTTCTGCGAAATTCCGCCAGATTGCTGTCTTTTTTCAGGCCAAACACACACTGGCACAGCTGCCACAGATCTGTCTCAAATATATGAGGTGTCCCACTGAACCAGTCTTCAACACTTAAAACATCCAGTCTTTCCTCTTCTGTACATAACAGCCGCCAGAGTGCCGGAAGGTCTGCACATCCCAGACGTTCTCCACCTTCTGTTTTTGGAAACGTAAACACTTTTTCCCCGGAACCTGGCAGTTTTCCACACAGTTCCAGAAAATCTTCGCAGTTTTCCCGGCTTACTACAAGAGGACCTGCATTTCCACATGCCTCCTCATTTTCCCCATACACCATAATACTGCTTCCAGGAAAATGGCAGTCTTTTATAAGCCAGACTGCTGCCGCCAGAGAGCTTAAACTATTTCCTATAATATAAGCCTTCTGCTTTCCATAATCTCGGCTGCGCACTACAGCTGCTTCCACAACCGCCAGTCTGGCATCATTTTTCGCTTTTTTATCTTTTTGTATCTGATAAGTCCATGCACCGGCTGCCGCGCCTAAACCTGCAGCCACAGCCAGCCGGATCCATCTTTTTTTATCTGACATAGGCATTTGCCTTTCTTTTTATAAACAGCCCACTTACTGCACGAAGTAATTAGCTAACTGGGCAAACTGCTCCAGGCTTAAAGCTTCTCCACGGACAGAAGGTGATACGCCCAGGCTCTCAATGGCCTTTGTGATCTCTTCTTTGGAGAATGAGATCTCCGGAGAGTTATTTAAACCATTTTGCAGTGTTTTTCTTCTCTGGTTAAAGGATGCGCGAATCAGCTTGAACATCAGCTTCGGATCTTTTACCTGTACCGGCGGCTCCTGATAGCGGGTCAGACGGATCACCGCGGAACCTACATTTGGTCTTGGGATAAAGCAGTTTGGCGGCACATTTGCCACAATATATGGGCTTGCGTAGTACTGCACTGCCAGAGACAGGGCGCCGTAATCCTTAGATCCCGGTCCCACCTGCATACGGTCTGCCACTTCTTTCTGGACCATAACCGTGATATTGTCGATTGGCACATTGCTTTCAAACAGTCCCATGATAATAGGGGTAGTAATGTAATATGGCAGATTGGCAACTACTTTAATCGGTCTGCCGTTGTTGTATTCCTTTACCAGTTCATTGATATCCACTTTCAGGATATCCTGGTTGATGACCTTTACATTGGAATAGTCTTTTAATGTATCTGCAAGGATAGGCAGCAGATTGGTGTCGATCTCCACTGCGATCACCTGTCCGGCACTTTCTGCCAGATACTGGGTCATGGTACCAATTCCCGGACCAATTTCCAGAACGCAGTCATCCTTTGTAATACCTGCTGCGCTTACAATTTTTTCCAGAACATGAGCATCGATCAGGAAATTCTGGCCGAAGCGCTTCTGGAACGCAAACTGATATTTCTGGATGACTTCAATTGTTTTTTTCGGATCTGATAATTTCTCATTCATTTACGATTTTACCTGCTTTTGTCTTCTTTCTGTTTCTATTATTTTTATATCATTTCGCTTCCACCCGCCAGTGACGGGCAGATCTGCATCTATAAACGGTAAAGCTTTCTGGCATTATCCCAGGTCATTTTCTCCACTGTTTCCCGGTCCACCCCCTTAAGAGCTGCCAGCTGATCTGCCACATAGGTCAGGTTCAGGGAAGAATTTCTCTTTCCCCGGTTTGGAACAGGTGACAGATATGGGCAGTCGGTTTCCAGTACCAGGCGGTCTAAGGGGGCATATTCTACGGTTTCTACCAGTTTTCTGGCATTTTTAAAAGTAAGTACGCCGCCAATGCCAAGGAAAAATCCCATATCCAGGTACTCCCTTGCCATTTCCTTTGTATAAGAAAAGCAATGGATCACACCACCGATGTCCGATCCGTGTTCTGCCTTCATAATATCCAGGGTATCTTTTGCAGCATCACGGCTGTGGATGATCACCGGAAGCTTTAACCTGCGGGCCAGATCTAACTGGGCCACAAACCATTTTTTCTGGATCTCTTTATCCGGCTCTTCCCAGTAATAATCAAGGCCGATCTCACCAATGGCACGGACTTTTCCGTCCTGTCTTTCTGTGCACCAGGTCTCAATATCTTTTAAGCCTTCATCAGACAGTTCTGCGCTTTCACTTGGATGTACGCCTAATGCAGCATACATGAAATCATGGTTTCTGGCAAGCTCCAGTGTAGTCTTGCAGCTGGAAAGACTGGCAGCTACATTTGTAACAGCGTCAATGCCATTTTCTTTAAAACTGGCTAAAAGCTGCTCCCTGTCCTCGTCAAAGGCTTCATCGTCATAATGGGCATGTGTATCAAATATCATGTTGCTTATGCCTCCTGCAGATTAAATACATATTTGTCCAGGCGGTCAAAGGCCTCTTTTACCCTGGACAACGGCAGAGCCAGGTTCATACGGATATGACATGGGCCGTGGAAAGCTACTCCGTCCTGCCAGATCACGCCTACTTCAATGCCTGCTGCCTGAAGCTCTGTAATAGTCTTTCCATGTTTTTTGCACCATTCTGTGCAGTCCAGGAAAAGCATGTAGGTGCCTTCCGGCTTGGAAACATTGACTCCTTCAAAATGCTTTTCAATGTAATCGCAGGCATAGTTTACATTTCCACTTAAGACCTCTTTTAATTCATCCACCCATTCATAACCTTCCAGCTTATAGGCACCAATTAATGCATACATAGATAACAGGTTCATGCTGTTATAATGGCTTAAAGAGGACTCTTTTAAAATGCGGTCCCTTAACCAGTCATTGTAGATAATATGATAACTGCCAATCAGACCAGCCAGGTTAAAGGTTTTAGACGGAGCATAAAGTGCTACGGTCCTCTGCTTTGCATCTTCCGATACAGACTGGGTTGTAATGTGTTTATGTCCATTTAAGAGAAGGTCAGACCAGATCTCATCAGAAACTACATATACATCATGTTTCTTGTAGATCTCCATGGCCTTCTCGATCTCCCAGCGCTCCCATACACGGCCGGTTGGGTTGTGCGGGCTGCAGAAAATAGCTGCATGGATATGGTTCTCCACGATTTTCTTTTCCATATCCTCAAAATCCATGCGATATACATTATTCTCATCCTTCACTAACGGGCTGTGGACAATGTGATAACCGTTGTTGGTCAGGCTCTTTGTAAAACCGATATAAGTGGGAGAATGAAGCAGTACACTGTCACCTTTCGAGCAAAGTACATTTAATGCACTGACCACACCGCCTAAAACACCATTTTCATATCCAATGTGCTTTGGTTCCAGTCCCTCTATGCCATTTCTGGTCTTATGCCACTTGATGATAGCGTCAAAATATTCTTCTCTTGGAGAAAAGTAACCATAGGTAGTATGTTTTGTTCTCTCAATAATCGCTTCCGGGATCGTATGTACAGCCGGAAAGTTCATATCTGCCACCCACATTGGGATAATATCAAAACCTTCCTTCGTCTTCCCCGGCCATTTGATCCAGTCAGCCTCAAAAGGTTCCACTGCAATCGAGTCTTTTCCCTTTCGGTCTAAAATTGTTGTGAAATCGTATTTCATTGTATTTTCGTCCTTTCTGCTGCTCAGAACAGTTTTATCTGCAATATTTTTATTATAATTTCTCAATGATACACTGATGTTCTTGGGATTGCGCCTTGTTGCTGCTGTCAGCTCCTGGCGTATTTCTTCATTTGGGATAAATGCTGTCTGCGCATCCTGATCATATCCAAGATATCCCAAATGGATCAAATACATCAATACATCATCGATCTACTCCTTTTATATCTGCAAGCCTGTTACACGGATACAGGATCATGTTGCTCTGCAACAGATCGTTGTATACATAATAACATGAAGCCGGGTGGTTTACAAGAAAAGCAGCCGGAACAGGCTGTATTTTCCTGTATCCGACTGCTTTTTATACGATGCAAATAGCTGAACCCAACTTACTTTCGCATGATTAAAACAGCTTTCTGCCTTCTACATATTTTCCGGCAACTTCTCTCTCATCCCCCAGATAAATGATACGCTCCAGCCTCTGCTTTACAGTAAGCGGCTGGGGATGTTCCAGACGGCTGTCATCGCAGACCACTGCATCAAATTCATAGCCAGGCTCAAAGCTTCCCACCTTTCCAAAGAAAGCTCCGCCGCCCTTGGTTGCCATATAAAATGCTTCTTCAATGGTCAGTGGCTTTAAGGAAGCATCTAACAATCTCCAGCGAAGCTTGGATGCCTGGATGGACTGTGCCATAGCTGCAAACAGGTTCTCACTTGTTCCGCCTGCCACATCACTTCCCAGTCCTATGTTCATTCCCTCTTCCAGATACCGGCGCACCGGTGCTACACCGGAAGAAAGATTGGTATTGGAGTCAGGACAGTGGGCGATAAATACACCTCTTTCTTTCATGCGGGCAATCTCTTCCTCACCGGAATAAACGCAGTGGGCCATGATCGTAGGACACTCTCCTCCAAACAGTCCAAAATGGTCATAAGCATCCCCGTAAAATTCAGACCAGGGGCATAATTCCTTCACCCAGGCGATCTCTCCCGGATTTTCAGACAGGTGGGACTGCATCGGCAGGTCAAAATCCTTCTGAATTCCTTTTAACCGCTCCATCAGTTCATCGGTACAGCTTGGTGTAAACCGTGGCGTAAGGATCGGTCTTGTATGGTCGTAATTTTTGTCAGCCACCATTTTAAGCCACTCTCTGGTCGCTTCTTCTGAGTCTTTCGCTGACGGCTCCCGCAGATAATCCGGGCTGTTGCGGTCCATATTTACCTTTCCGATCATAGTGGAAAGACCGCTTTCTTCCATCAGATCCATAAGCAAAATGGTCGCTTCTTTATGGATCGTTGCAAAGATACATGCCCTTGTAGCGGCGCTTTTTCTCATCTGCTCTGCAAAGATGCCGTATGCTTTTTTCGCATATTCCAGATCTTTGTATTTCGCTTCCTCTGGAAACGTATTGGTCTCCAGCCAGTCAAGAAGCTCCATATCCATTCCCAGACCCCGGAAGGAATACTGAGGAGCATGAACATGAAGATCTGTAAGTCCCGGGATGATCAGCTGATCGCCCATATCTTCTACAGGGACATTTTTCAACTCGTCCGGAAGCTCTTTATAAATCCCCCGGACCTTTCCATTTTCACAGACAAGATAACTCTGCTCATTGATGCATAATTCATTTTTATCTTTTGTGTATACAATATTTCCCTTTAAAGCAAATGTTTTATTTTCCATATGTTTCCTCCTTGATCTCAATCAGGATTTGTAAACATCAGATCATAAACCCACAAAACAGCCCGTCTGCGTTTGGTGTGCGTATTTGCCCTCCTTTCCAGATGCATGGCAATGAAAAAAGAGCCCCGCCTGCGCGGGACTCCTTTAAAATTCACTTTCATCTGTCACCAAACCCGCACACAGCAACACATAGCCAGGTACTCACAGCTACATGTACTATGTAGTCAACTATTTACGGCAGTTGGTAGAAACTCCGGACCTATCTCCGGGATATACATATGAAATCTGCTTTATGAAGTTACCTTTATTATAGCCAAAGAAAGTGGATATGTCTAGTAGCGTCCCCTATTCTTTCAAGTATTCATCACAGCAAAAAATGCCCCTACATTTAAAATGTCCGCATTCTTTACAGCCACAGCACTTCTACCTTATCCCCAGCCTGTACCGGCCCACTGCCTGCCGGTATCTCGATCAGGCAGTTACAACCTACCATGCTGCGCATCTGCCCATTTGCCTGCTGGTCTGGAAGCCAGACCTCTTTTCCGACCGCTTTTCCTCTTAAAAAACGACGTCTCCTGCTGTTCTTTGAGAAACCGGTTACAGCAGTAAGAGTTTCCCGACGCAGCTTCAGCTCTGGATCACCCATTTTTAATGACAAGATCTCACGTACAAACATTTCAAATGGAATTGCTGCAGAAAATGGATTGCCAGAAAGCCCTATAAACAAAACACCATCTTTTTCAGCTGCAAGCGTAGGCATTCCCGGTTTCATGGCAATACCATGAAAGAGGATCTTTGCTCCTATGGAAAGCAATGCCTCTTCTGTCAGATCTTTCTGTCCCACGGAAACACCACCGGTAGTGATCACCAGTTCTGCCTGGTTGGCTGCTTCTTTTAAAGCCCCAGTCATAACCTCCAGATCATCTCCCACAGTCTGACTCATCATCACCTGAGCGCCCAACTGATGTAAACGTGCCTTCATGTATACAGTATTCGTATTATATATTTTTCCAGGCGTCAAAGGTGTTCCCGGCTCTACTACTTCACTGCCGGAAGAAACAACTGCCGCTCTCACCCGTTCATACACAGGCAGCTCCATAATACCATTCCCACTGGCAACTGCCAGAGCAGCCGCATCGATCTTAGTACCTGCATGGAGCAGAATATGACCTTTTTTGTACTCTTCTCCTTTAAAACAAATGCTGCCTCCCGGCTCTACTTCTTTATAGATCTGTACTACATTTTCCCCTTCATCTGTATCTTCCTGGCGAAGGACACAGTCAGCACCGGCAGGTATCATAGCGCCGGTCATAATGCGGACCGCCTCTCCTGATCTGACCTGTATATCCAGATAATCTCCTGCATAAATCTTTCCTGTAACTTTTAACTTAACCGGGTTCTCTGCATCTACCCCCACGCTGTCCTTAGAACATAAAGCATATCCATCCTGGGCAGACCGACTGAAAGGAGGCATATCAAGTAACGCAAATACATCCTGCGAAAGTACCAGCCCCAGACATTGTTCCAAAGGTTTTCTTTCTGTTCTTCCCTGTGTTACATGATCCATAAGGATATCCAATGCCTGTTCCAAACTGATGCGCATGATCGTTCCTCCTGTGTTTGCTTATGCTGCTAAAATTTCTTTGTATCCTGCCAAATTTCTTCGACATTTCCATCTTTGTATATCGTTTCACAAAATATTATACCTGAAATAAAACCCCTGTCAATTTAACATTTCTTCTGGATGGCAGAAAATACGTCATATCTATCTGCAGCTCGCCGGCAAATGTAAACTGATGTAAATAAAAGTTTGCATTTCTACCATTTTTCCCATTCATCTTACGCCCACATATACTGGAACAATCACGTTTTCTCTTATTTTTCTCAATTTGGCATCATTTTTGCTTTTAATGATAACAGGAACTGGATCGTATATCCAATACAGAGAGGAGAACCCATATGTCATTACCAAAAAGAATTGAAATTACAGAAGTAGGCCCAAGAGACGGCTGGCAGAACCATAAAGCTATGATCATCCCAACAGAGGTAAAAGCAAAATATGTGAAAAAAATGATCGATGCCGGCGCTGATAAGATCGAGGTTACCTCCTTCGTTAATCCAAAAGCCGTTCCACAAATGGCAAATGCCAAGGACCTGGTTGCCCTGGTACAGCCTTATGCAAAAGAAAAGGGATGTCAAACCATCGGCCTTGCTTTAAATAAGCGTGGTGTAGATGATGCGGTAGCTGCCGGTGTAGACTATGTTGGTTTCGGTATTTCCGTCAGCGAAGAACATAATAAACGCAATTCCAACCGTAAAAAGATCAATTTTGATGTATGCGGACTTTCATTCAAGCATTTTGTACTGTTTTTCGCCGTTGTTTTTGCCAGTGCCTATCTGGGATTTATGCCTACTGTGACCATTTATTCCAATTCGGCAGGTGCCTTTACTGCAACTACATTTGTCGGGTCTGTAGCCTTTCTTATGGCAGTAGGCGGTGTCTTTTTCTGGCTTGGAAATACCATTCCTATTTTAAATAACTATTTAGGCGGAGCCTGTCTTCTGCCACTCCTTGGTGCCTCTTTGATGAATTATCTGGGACTGGTACCTGAACCTTTAGCAAATGGTGTCCGCATGGTCATGAAGGGCGGTTTCCAGGATATGTACGTTGCCATGCTCCTTATCGGATCTGTTCTTGTAATGGACCGGAAACTGATCTTAAGCGCAACCGCCCGCTATCTGCCAACCATCATCGGAAGCCAGGTCTTTGCTCTTGGTTTCTGTATGATCGGCGGTGCCATTACTGGTTTTGGAGCAAAAGAAGGTCTTTTCTATATCGGCGCTCCCTGTATGTCCGGCGGTTCCGCAGGTGCTATTACTACCCTTCCTTCTCTGTACAGCGCCTTATCCGGACAGGACATGACCGGTATGGCAGGACAATTCCTCTGCTACGCTTCTATCGCCAATATCCTTGCAGTGCTCATGGCAGCTGTAGGCGGCGCTGTAACTGCTAAAATGAGCGGCTGGAACGGTGGCGGAAGGATACTGGTAAGCCAGAGCGCAGAAGAATTAAAAGAAGAAAAACGGGCCGGCACCAGTGCCGACTACAAAAAACTGGGAAGTGGCATTTTTATGTCACTGGTGATCTACCTCTTAGGTGATATCTTAGGCAAACTTCCGGGAACCAGCGTGATCGCCGGCCTGGCATGGTCCATTATTATCGCGATTGTAATTAAATGTACGGGTATTCTTTCTGATGATATAGCTGATAATTGTGTTTACTCCATGAATTTTGCCTTAAAAGCCCTCCTGCCTATGCTGGTTGCAGGAATTGGCATCAATTCCTTAAAGATCACCGACCTGACCAAGTTTTTCAGCCCTGGTGTCTTTGCCGTTATCTTCTTTGGCGTCCTGGGTGCTTTTATCGGTGCCATGATATTTGCCAAACTGGCGGGGCTGTTCCCTTACGAAGCAGGTGTAACTGCAGGTCTTTGCTGCTGTAACATCGGTGGAAGCGGGGATCTGGCTGTTTTAACAGCTGCTGACCGTATGAACCTTCTGGCATTTGCCTCTATCTCTACACGAATTGGCGGTGCTTTGATGGTCGTATGGCTGGGATTTTTGTATCCACTGTTAATGAAATAGCCTGCTGGAAACCATTAAAACTTATTGCTGATAATTCTCTCCTGAAATATTACATAGTAACTGACAAACAGGGACCCATCTGTGCCAGTCCGGGTACAGTTTGGGGCCCTGTATTTTATAAGGTGGTTTGTATATGAAATTTGTAAAACGTATTGTGATCTATCTGGCCGGATTGTTTTTCGTTGCCCTGGGAGTTGCATTTTCCGTCAATTCCAATCTGGGCGTATCTCCGGTCAATTCACTGCCCTATGTGGTAAGCCGGATCCTTGGAAAAGACCTTGGAACCTGTGTGACCGTTATCTTTATCGGCTATATCCTGATCCAGATCCTGCTTTTAAGAAAGGCTTTCCGCCCTCTGGATCTTGCCCAGATCCTCTGCTCCTTTGCCTTTGGATATTTCGTTGACCTGACAGAAACCCTTCTTGGAAGCTTCTGCCTTCCCGGCTATCCCGGAAGGCTTGTAATGCTTGCCATCAGTATTTTCCTCGTTGCTTTTGGCATCTGCCTGTATCTGGACACCGACCTGATCGTCATGCCTATGGAAGGCCTTACCGCAGCCATGAATAAAACTGTTTTTCCTAAAAAAGCCTTTCATGAAGTAAAAGTGATCCTGGATTGTACGGTAGTTGTTGTAGGTATTGTCCTGTGTTTTGTTTTCCTTGGAGAACTTCAGGGAATACGGGAAGGAACTGTACTGTGCGCCCTGTTAGTTGGAAAAGTGATGAAACCTATGCAGAAAGTGCTGGTTCCGACTGTAAAGAGATTTTGTTGATAACTTTCAACACATACTTCAAACTTAACAGCCCCTTTCGTGGGGCTGTTTTGCGTAAATCTATGTCACTTATTTTTCTTTTAGGCACATCAAATCTTACTTAAAAAATCCTCTTCCGAATTCGATCTGGCTGCCTTTTTAACCCATGCGCTTAGACGCTCTGCATCTGTTTCAGTCAAGATCATTTCACGGGTTTTCTCCGATACGGGACCAGTTTCTTCAAGTATATCCAAAATACTTTTCGCTATTCCCCAAGCCACTCCTTTCTTCATTCCACGTTCCAAACCGATAGATAAAATGCTCATCCTTACAGCCTCCCATTCTTCTGATTGCTTTATCTCTGTCACAATCTCATCTAATTGCGCTATGCGCTCATCTTTTACTAAAATTTCAGAATTTTCCAAAGTCGTATGTTTCATATACTGCAGCAGGCTTACTAATACAGGCTCTCCCTTTTTGCTGGTCATATTTAAAAATATCTTTTTAGTTCCATCTTCCAGATGCAAGTCCCTTATTTCTTCGCACTGCTCTGTAAAAGTATATTTTGCCAGCCCTTTTCCAAATATATCCTTCTGGGTGATAAATGTAATGATCGTAGGTGGCAGATGTTTATACCGGGTCTTTCTTCCCGATTTTAATAAAGGCGTATCGATCAGTCCCTGATAAAATCTCGCCCTGCGCCGCATATCATCCTGCTCTGTATCATTTTGCATTTCCGTTGCAAAATTGCGTCCTGAAATGTCTGTTGCCCTTGCGTCTAAACGGATTGCCCGCTGCCCGCTCTTATTCAGGATCACCTCTTCTACATATACTTCCTTCAGTTTTAAATTTTTTTCCCCTGTTATAATACTTAAAACATTTCTGTGTGCTGTTTTGTTTTTCATAACAGATAAAAATAAGGCAAAATCACAGAGATTAAACTCCCTATTTTCCAGCTACATCTCATGATCGGTTATTTCCGGTTCCCATACACTGTTTGACATAGGCATCGTCCTTTCTGTTAGTCGGCAGAAAGTTTTCTCTGTACTCTCTGCCTGTTTCATTGGTTTGTGATTTAAGCAAAGAGTTTCAGATAAGATGCTGTTTTGGATACAGCTTAGAAATATAGAATATTTAGAATATATTTGAAATCCTGCTTATATTCAGAATAGCAGTTTTCTCTTAAAATGTCCAGTATATGCGCGAAAAAGGGAGGGGAATATTTTCCCTCTCCCTTTATCTCTTTATATTTCAATTATATGCGCCCAAATTTCTACTATTACAAACATGAAATACATTTATTTACTGATCATTAGCAGATCTCAGCTCCGGCTGGCATCTTCTTTTCCGGTACCATTAAGGACAGATTTCCCTCTGCGTCTTCTGCACACAGGATCATGCCTTCGGATACGACTCCGGCTAATTTAGCAGGCTTTAAGTTGGTTACTACCATAACTTTCTTTCCTACCATTTCCTCTGGTGAGTAATGAGCCTTGATACCGCTTACGATCTGGCGGGTCTTGGTTCCGATCTTTACCTGGGAGCAGAGAAGCTTTTTGGACTTCGGTACTGCTTCGCACTTAACGATCTCACCGATCTGGAACTGCAGTTTTGCAAAATCATCGTAGGTGATCTCTGCCTTTGGCTCTAAGTCAATGCCATCATCCTCAGCTGCCTCTTCTGCAGGTTTTGCAGCTTCTGCTGCAGCTGCGCGCATTTCCTCTACTTTTGCCATAACTTCCTTGATATCCATACGTGCAAAGAGGATCTCAGGCTTGTCTGTTACCTTATTTCCTGAAAGATACAGACCGAAGGTATCCATTTCATCCAGCTCTCTCTTCTTTGTATTTAACTGAGCCAGGATCTTCTCAGAAGTCTCAGGCATAAATGACTCTAACAGGGAAGCGCCGATGGTGATCGCCTCTGTCAGGTTGTAAAGAACCGTTGCAAGGCGGTCTTTCTTAGCCTCGTCCTTTGCAAGAGTCCATGGAGTTGTCTCATCAATGTACTTGTTGCATCTTCTGAAGATACCGAAGATCTCTGTAATGGCATCTGCTACACGCAGCTGGGCCATCTTTGCGTCTACCTTCTTTACTTCCTCTAATACAACAGCCTTTAAGTCTTCGTCAACAGCTTCTGCAACGCCCTTGTTTTCTACAACGCCGCCAAAGTACTTGTTGCTCATGGAAATGGTACGGTTTACAAGGTTTCCAAGGATATTTGCCAGGTCAGAGTTCATACGCTCTACCATCAGCTCCCAGGAGATAACGCCGTCATTTTCAAATGGCATTTCATGAAGCACGAAGTAACGTACTGCATCTACGCCAAAGAAATCTACCAGAGTATCTGCATAGAGAACATTTCCCTTGGACTTGCTCATCTTGCCATCGCCCTGAAGCAGCCATGGATGACCAAATACCTGCTTTGGAAGCGGTACGCCTAAAGCCATCAGGAAGATCGGCCAGTAAATAGTATGGAAACGGATAATGTCCTTACCGATCAGGTGCAGGTCTGCAGGCCAGTATTTCTTAAACTGGTCAGTGCTGTTTCCATCACAGTCATAGCCGACACCGGTAATATAGTTGGTCAGCGCATCCAGCCATACATAGGTAACATGCTTTGGATCAAAGGTTACCGGAATACCCCAGTCAAAGGTAGTTCTGGATACACACAGATCCTGAAGTCCCGGAAGAAGGAAGTTGTTCATCATCTCATTCTTTCTGGAAACAGGCTGGATAAACTCTGGATGAGAATTAATGTACTCGATCAGCTGCGGTGCATATTTGCTCATACGGAAGAAATATGCCTCTTCCTTTGCCGGCTTAACCTCTCTGCCGCAGTCAGGGCACTTGCCGTCTACTAACTGGGATGGAGTCCAGAAAGACTCACATGGAGTACAGTAAAGTCCCTCATAAGCACCTTTGTAGATATCTCCCTGGTCATAGAGTTTTTTAAAGATCTTCTGTACCTGTGCTTCGTGGTCAGCATCTGTGGTACGGATAAATTTATCATAAGAAGTATTCATCAGATCCCAGATACGCTTGATCTCGCCTGCAGCCTTATCTACAAACTCCTTTGGAGTGATGCCTGCAGCCTCTGCCTTCTCCTCGATCTTCTGTCCGTGCTCATCGGTACCGGTCTGGAAGAACACATCGTATCCCTGAGCTCTCTTATATCTTGCAATACTGTCTGCCAGCACGATCTCATAGGTGTTGCCGATATGCGGCTTACCGGAAGCATATGCGATGGCAGTTGTAATATAATACGGTTTTTTCTTACAATCCTGACACATATTTTAAATCCCTCTTTCCAGCCCCCTTTTGGAGCATTCTAATGATGTAAGTATAAGCGTTTACAGGGCTTTCGTCAAGACGCCCTATGCCACATACGTTGTAATTTTCCTACATATAATATATAATGACACCAGTGTCAAAAGGTCTAAAATCCGATGCTAGAGTGCAAAGCACGTAGCAATCCGGTATCATGGACGATCATTGTATCCCAAAAAGGAGATTTTTATGAAACAGAGAACACAAAAATATCTGCATGCCATCCTTGCACTGGTGTTATCCCTGTGCCTTATTACCGGCTGCTCACTTTTTCCAAATTCTGCACCGAAAGCAGACAAAAATACCTCTCAGGAAACCATTGCAGAAGAAGCAACTGAAAACTCTTCTGACGACTCCGCCAGTCAGCCAGACGAAGCAGCCCTGGCTGCAGCCCGGGAAGCCTTTGACCAGTACACGGAAAACCTGTTTAAACAGGAAGCCTCCCAGTCCCTTCTTACCCTTCACTATACACTTGCAGACCCGGAAAGTTACGGCATTACCGATTATGACCGCACTCTTGGAACAGCTTCCGCTGAAGATACACGAAAGGACCTTGAAGAGGCAAAACAGATCAAAGCAGACCTTGAAGCTATGGATACCCGTCTTTTATCCAAAGACCAGCTGCTTACCTATACCATTCTTTCTTCCTACATTAATACTCTTCTGTCCTCTGATGGATTAGAGCTGTATGACCAGCCTTTATCCACCACCCTTGGCATCCAGTCCCAACTCCCTATCCTTTTATCTGAATATACTTTTTACAGAAAACAGGATGTAGATGATTACCTGTCTCTTTTGTCATCCATTGACGCCTATTATGACTCTCTCATTGCCTTTGAGACAGAGCGGGCCCAGGCGGATCTTGGCATGTGTGATACAGTTATCGACAATATCATCCGCTCCTGCAATGCTTATCTTATTGACGCAGACCACAGCTTTATGGCAGAGACTTTTTCTTCCCGTTTAGATGAAATGGGCGGTCTTTCAGACCAGGAAAAAGCCGATTATAAGGCAAAAAATAAAAAAGCCATCGACGAACATTTCGTACCTGCCTATGAACGGCTGATCAGCGGTCTGGAGAGTTTAAAAGGAACAGGTTCCAATGACAAGGGACTTTACTACTACCCGGAAGGCCGGAAATATTATGAATATCTGGTAAATGCCAGCACCGGAACCTCCTACAGTGATGTTTCTGCCTTAAAACAGGCCATTAACAAGCAGATGTCAAAGGAACTGGCAGCCGTGAACCAGCTGTTAAGCGATGATCCGTCTTTAGGCGATAAACTGGACTCTTCCCCCTTTACCCTGACGGAACCTAAGGACATTTTAGAGGATCTGAAAGCCCAGTCCCAGGCAGATTTCCCGCCTGTAAATGACTGTAACTATACCATTAAAAATGTGCCAAAAACATTAGAAGGCTTTTTAAGCCCTGCTTTCTATCTTACAGTACCTATTGACCGGCCGGAAGACAATTCCATTTACATTAATAACCAGAGTACAGATGCCGGCTCCCTCTACACCACCATGGCCCATGAAGGTTATCCGGGACATATGTACCAGACCAATTACTTTAACCAGCATAACACCTGTAACCTGCGGAATGTCCTTGATTTTCAGGGATATGTAGAAGGCTGGGGTACTTATGCGGAATACTACGCCTACACACTGGATCATGGCATGGAGGAGCAGGTAGGTGAACTTTTGCAGCACAATGCCGCCTTTACACTTGCCCTTTATGCCCTGTTGGACATTAACATCCACTACGAGGGCTGGGATATGGACCAGGTAAATGATTATCTGACTATGTACTTCCAGATCGATGATCCTTCTGTCATCTCTTCCATTTACTATGAAGTAGTGGAAAATCCTTCCAACTACCTCTCCTATTACACTGGTTACCTGGAATTTTTAAATATGAGAGAAGAAGCACAGCAAAGACTGGGAGCCAACTTCTCCCTGTTAGAATTTAACCGCTTTCTCCTGGATATAGGTCCGGCACCTTTCAGTGTGATCCGAAATTATTTTACACAGTGGCTGATACAAAATGGCAGCAGCAATTAGATTTGTTTGAAAACAATATTAATTGTTGTTAAAATGTCGTTAATAAATATAATATCATCTTTTTGATATTAAAATCATGTTAATTTTCTGATAATACATTAACGTAAGATGTCTGATGTGGTATTTTAATTACATCAGACATCTTATTATTTTGTTACAGTTCAGTCATGCGCTGGTTTGTATGAAAAAGTGTGTTGCAAGCCTGCTTGCATAAGCGCTTTCTCATACAAATCAGCATATGGTGAACCACCATGCTTCTTGTTTTCATGAACATGGAAACAAGAAGATGTCATGACTGAACTGCAACAAAATGTTTGCATCAAAATCATCTGCTGGCAGACAACTGAAAACATGCTCTGAAAGAGGTCGGAAAATGAGATTGGAGAGGGAACTATGAAAGGTATTAAAAAGCTGCTGTCCTATGTCACAAAAGTAGAATATGCCATTATGATCGTTGCGTTTGTCGCCATGGTAACTGCCTACTTTGTAGCAGTCGTCAACCGCAACTTTATCAAGGCTTCCATGCCATGGACTGAAGAGGTAGCCATGTACAGCATGATCTATATGGCACTGTTAGGAACAGAAGTAGGTCTTCGTGACGGCACACAGGTTGCTGTTACCGCTATTATTGAAAAGCTTCACGGAATCACAAAAAAAGTGGTCTCCATTGTTGAACAGATCGTATTAGAGATTTTTACCGCTGTTATGTTAAAGGCTGGCACCGCCTTATTTTTAAAACAGATCCAGACTGGCCAGACAACTCCAGTATTAAAGATCCCTATGTCTGCCATGTATTTCTCACTGGTACTTACCTTTGGACTGATCTTACTGATCCAGACTGTGATCCTCGTAGAAAAGATCATCGATTTAAAGAATAAGGAGGCAGAAGCATGAGTGCAGGTATCATCCTTTTCGCAGCGTTTGCTGTATGTCTTATTGTAGGAGTTCCGGTTTCCATCTCCCTGGGAGTGGCTTCCCTTTGCTCCGTAGTATTCGGCGGTCTGTCCGCTTCCTCCACCGTTATTGCACAGCGTATCTTCGGCGGATTGCAGTCTACTTCCATTATGGCCATCGCTTTCTTCGTACTTGCCGGAAATCTGATGACCAAAGGTGGTATCTCCCGCCGTATCGTAAATTTTGCCAACTGCCTGGTAGGCAATGTGCGCGGCGGAATGAGCCTGGCACTGGTTTTAGCCTGCGCATTCTTCGCAGCCTTATCCGGTTCCGCTCCTGCAACTGTTATTGCTATCGGTACCATGCTCTACAATGATATGGTAAAGCTTGGCTACCCAGGTGACCGTACAGCCGGACTGTTAGTTGTATCCGGTGGTCTTGGACCGATCATCCCCCCATCTATCATCATGGTCATCTACTGTACTTTAACAGGCGCTTCTGTTGGAAACATGTTTAAACAGGGCATGCTCATCGGTATTGTGATCATGCTTGTATTAATGGCAGAAGTTCTCTTTTACGCAAAAAAGGAAAACTGGCCAAAACAGGCTGTAAAGCGCAGCCCTTCTGAGATCTTTAAGATCTTCTTAGATGCCATCCCGGCGCTGATGACCCCCATCATCATCCTTGGCGGCATCTACTCCGGTATGCTGACAGCAACAGAAAGTGCTGCCATCGCAGTTGTATGGGCTGCCATTGCCGGACTGTTCATCTACAAAGAACTGACTGTAAAAGAACTGGTCCCCATTTTAAAAGATTCCGCGAAAAGCTCTGCCATGATCTTATTCATCATCGCAGCTTCTACCGCTTTCTCCTGGGTATTTACCTTCTCAGGCGCTTCCCAGGCACTGGTAAACGCAGTTATCAGCATGCATTTAAATTCCGCGCTGTTCTGCTTCGTAGTTGCCATTATCCTGCTGATCTTCGGTACATTCATGGAAGGAACCGCGATTGCCGTTCTTTTAGTACCGGTCCTCTGGCCTATTGCCCAGAGTATGGGCATTGACGTGATCCACTTCGGCATGATTGTGTGCATCTCCAACGTAGTTGGTACCATGACACCTCCGGTTGCAGTAAACATCTTCTCCGCTTCTACCGTATCCGGTCTGAAAATGGGCGATATTGCAAAAGCAGAGATCCCATTCCTCATTGGATATGTGGCAGTCTTCTTCTGCTGCGTATTCTCTGAAACCTTCTGTACATTTTTAATCTGATGAAAAGGGACTGACTGCCCTTTCTCATATTAGGTACTTAACTTTTTTCTCTTGCCAAAAGCCCCCAGGTTTTGCCTGGGGGCTTTTGCATTGCTGTTCCTATTATTCCTATTACTGATCCATATTTCTTTGTTTCAGCTTTCCATCTGCCGTCCTAAAAATCCGCAGGCAGTGGCAGCCAGCTTCATTTCCATTTCTCCAAACCGCGCTCTTGGCTCCCGGCTCATAATGGCTACAGCGCCGATTGCATCGCCTTCGCAGATAATAGGGGCTACCACCTGGGCGGTAATACCTTCTAATTCTTCATCTACCAGCTGGACAAAGCTTTTTTCATCTTTTCCGGATTGCACGACCTGGCGTTCACCGATCACCCGCTCCAGGGAAGGGCTGATGGCTTTTTGCAGCAGTTCTTTTCTGGCACCGCCGGATACTGCGATCACCTGATCCCGGTCCGTGATGCACACGATCAGGCCCGTTGCCTGGGACATGGCCTCTGCATACTGTCCGGCAAAAGCAGCCAGCTCCACCATAGGGGAATATTTCTTTAAAATGATCTCCCCCTCACGGTCTGTAAATATCTCTAAAGGTGTTCCTTCCCGCAAACGCAAGGTCCTTCGTATCTCTTTTGGGATCACCACACGTCCAAGGTCATCGATCCTTCTTACGATTCCTGTAGCTTTCATAACGTTTATTCCTCCTGCATACCACAAAACATCTCTGTTTCCATATTGTGTGTCTTATGGGTAGTATGTGGAAATGCGGGTAAAATATACACTGCTGCTTTCTATATTTACTTCCGTCCAGAAATTAAATTTTTATTATTTCACTTCTACCAGCTCGATCTTAAAGTTCAGCTCTTTTCCTGCCATTTCATGATTTGCGTCAAAAGTAATGGTCTTCTCTGTCTTTGCAGTAACTTTTACAGGGAATGGCTGGCCCATCTGATTGGTCAGATATACCTGCTGGCCTACAGTCAGATCCTCAGAACCTGGAAGCTGCTCGATCTCCAGTTCAAAGATCGCGTCCGGATTTGACTGGCCGTATGCTTCTTCCGGCATCAGATGGATATCCTTTACCTCTCCTACTTCCATATCAGCCACTGCTGCGTCAAAGCCTTTGATCATCTGGCCTGCGCCGCATACGAACTCTAATGGTTCGCCTCTGTCATAAGAAGAGTCAAACTGGGTTCCATCATTAAAAGTACCTTTATAATGGGTGCGGCATGTCTTTCCTACATTGCGTCCTGTGATTTCCATGATTTAATCCTCCGTTGGGGTGGTTATTATAGACTTATGAACCCTGCGCTGGCACATTTTTTATGTCTGCTGACGCAGATGGTCCACTCTTTCCTAGCATACCATACTTCTACATCCCTGTCAGTTTTTTTCTTGCCTCCTTTCTATTGAATTTCCCGCCAAACCAGGTATACTGGTATCATAAGGAGAAGCAACAAAGAAAGGGGACACACTTATGGTTATCTACAAAGCAAAAAACTATCAGGACTTAAGCCGCAAGGCTGCAAACATCATTTCCGCCCAGATCATTATGAAGCCGGACTGCGTATTGGGGTTAGCAACCGGTTCTTCACCGATTGGCACTTACAAACAGCTGATCGAATGGTACAACAAGGGGGATCTGGACTTTGCCAAAGTCACCACCATTAACCTGGACGAGTACAAAGGACTTGACCCGGACAATGACCAGAGCTACCGCTATTTTATGAACACCAACCTGTTTGACCATGTAAATATCGACAAGGCCCGCACCTTCGTTCCAGACGGCTTAGAGCCGGATCCACAGAAAGCCTGCGCTGCCTATAATGAGATCATCCGCTCCCACGGCGGTATCGATCTGCAGCTTTTAGGTCTTGGAAGAAATGGACATATCGGCTTTAACGAACCTGGCGCTGCTTTTGAAAAAGAGACCCACTGTGTAGACTTAACAGAAAGCACCATTGAAGCAAATAAACGTTTCTTCGCCTCTGAAGATGACGTTCCAAAACAGGCCTATACCATGGGCATCAAAAACATCATGCAGGCAAAGAAGATCCTGCTGATCGCAGGCGGCGAGGAAAAGGCAGAAGCCTTAAAGAACTCTCTCTATGGCCCTATTACACCATCTGTTCCGGCATCTATCTTACAGCTGCACAATGATGTAACCGTGATCGCAGATGAAGCCGCTTTAAGTTTGATCATGTAACTCATATAACTTACACCCTCATTTACAGAACCTGCCACCGGCAGCTTCTTGCAAATGCATGGAAACTAAAAAGGATATTGCCAGACTGTTTTTATACCGCCTGACAATATCCTTTTCTGTTGGGCTGACATTTATCTCACTAACACTTATTTTACTAACGCTCCAATGGATCTGACCATCCTCCCCACATCAATCGGTTTCGCAATATGTCCGTTCATACCTGCAGCAAACGCCTTATTCCGGTCCTCATCAAAAGCATTGGCAGTCAGGGCAATAATCGGGATCGCCTTTGCGTCTTCCCGTTCCATGCCACGGATCTTTCTTGAAGCTGTATAGCCATCCATATTTGGCATCTGGATATCCATTAAAATGGTGCTGTAATAACCTGCCGGCTTTTCTGAAAACAGTTCCACACATTTACATCCGTCCTCTGCCCGCTCAACTTTAAATCCATTTTCTTCCAGTATGGTTATGGCAATTTCCGCATTCAGCTCATTATCTTCTGCAAGAAGAATGCGCTTCTCCTTAGATCTGTTATACAGCTTTTCTTCTTTCTTTACATAACTGTCTTTGACCTCTTCCTCAGAAGCGATCTCAAAAGGCAAAATAACTTCAAACTTGCTGTCTTTGACCTCTTCCTCAGAAGCGATCTCAAAAGGCAAAATAACTTCAAACTTGCTGCCTTTGCCCCTTTCGCTTTCTACCTGGATCGTTCCACCCATAAGATCTATCAGGGCTTTTACGATCGGAAGACCCAGACCGGCACCTACTACCTTACTTTCCGTACTGGTCCGCTCTCTGGTAAATTCTTCAAAAATATGAGGCAGATATTCTGCACCCATGCCAATTCCCGTATCTTCTACCAGAATACGGTATGCAGTCCATCCCTCTTTCTCCCATGGGATCTCTTTGATCTGTACTGTAACGCTGCCGCCTTCCGGGGTGTACTTAACAGAATTGCTGATAATGTTTAATACGATCTCCCGCACTTTTGTCACATCACAGATGATAAACCTGTGTTCTACATCCAACGTACAGTTGTATTTCAGCCGCTTCTTCTCCACTGCCGGTTCAAAAACTGCATTTAATGCCCCTAACAGTTCCTGGGCATCCCCAACTTCTGTCCGTAATGTCGCCTTTCCGCTTTCGATCCGCGCCATTTCCAGAACATAGTTGATCAGGGATAATAAAAACGAACCGGATAACTGGATCTTCTTAATATAATCATGGACTTTTTCTTTATCATCCAGATGTTTCTCTAAAAGATCAGAAAAACCGATGATCGCATTCATCGGAGTCCGGATATCATGACTCATGTTAAAGAGAAATCTTGTTTTGGCTTCACTTGCTTCTTCCGCCCGTTTTGCTGCCCGTTCGATCTTTTCCGCATACAGTGCCTCTTTATAACGCTGCATCTCATACTGCCAGTAACCAACCGTCAACACTCCTGAAACAAGGGCTGCGATCAGTATCCCAAAAGCAATCTGTGACTGCGGTACCCATCCGGCTTTTGGCTCGATCTCAAAATACCAGGTATCATTAGGCACATCACAGGCTACTTCCAGTGTGTCCTTAAAGGAAAATTTTTCACTCTGGGCAATCGTCAGCTTTTCTCCCAGTTCTGTGCCATTTTTCCATATGAGATACTGATAGGACGCATCTTCCAGTTTATATGTTTCCACTTCTTCCATAAAATGATCCCAGTTTAATACCAGAATGGAAAAGCCCCAAAACGTATCTTCCCCTGCTTCATCTTTTACATAAACAGGATCAAAAAGCAGTGCGCCGTTTCCGCCCTGGACCAGTGGAAACGGTCCTGCAATGGTATACTGACCGCTTGTTTTTGCCAGATTTGCCTCTTTCTTTCTGTCCGGATGCTCCAGCATATTTAACCCCATGGCCTCTTCATTCCCTTTCATGGGATAGATATGGGAAACAATACCGTCCTTTGCCAGTTCATGGGCCTCGATCACATTTTGCTTATCCTGCATCATCTGGGATAAAATGGAAAATTTTTCTCCATCAATATCATATCCTGACTCTATGATATTTTTCACCAGTTCTGACTCCGCCAGATACCGGTTCAACTGGGATTTTACCCTGCTTACTGTGGACTCCGCTGCATAAACAGCCTTTAATTTTTCTTCCTTTTCCTGTTCCCGGTTTAAAAAACAGGCACTGCCTGTAACGACCAGAAAAGAAAGAACGCAGACCATAAACGCCCGAAATTTCATTCTCCCCCGGTCTGTTTTTCGTTTCATATGTAAACCTCATAAAATTAAATATTCTTCGTTTGTAACTATGTGATACCATTATACCAGACTAACGTTTGTTTTCAATGAAGAATAGATGAACAAATATCAAAAGAACATCATTTCCCCAGTTGAATTTCCTTAGAAAATATGGTATTCTAAGCCTTAACAATTGTATCTGTACTATATATAGTTATTTTTTTTTGCGTTGATACTTTGTCGCTTTAAACTGACAAACGTATTGCTAACATCCAGCATAGTAGTCGGATAATATGTTCGTTTATTAATAAAATCCTGTAGAAACGAGAGAAAACCATGAACCAGTCAGAAACATTACTTGAAATAAAAGATCTGTGTGTGGAATTCAAGACCATGGCCGGAACGGTACACGCAGTAGACCACTTAAGCTATACGCTCCACCGCGGTGAGAAGTTAGGCATCGTAGGGGAAAGCGGAAGCGGAAAAAGTGTGTCCTCCCTGGCTATGATGCAGCTGATCCCAAATCCTCCGGGCAAAGTCACCGGCGGACAGATCTTATATAATGGAAAGGATCTGGTAAAACTTTCTGAACGGGAAATGCAGAAGATCCGTGGAAATGAGATCTCCATGATCTTCCAGGAACCTATGACTTCTTTAAACCCTATCATCCGCTGCGGAAAGCAGATCGCAGAGTCCTTACGTCTTCACAGGGGAATGAAGAAAAAAGAGGCTATGGAAGAAGCCATTAAGATGATGCAGGCTGTTGGTATTGCCAATCCACAGGCCCGTGCTTATGAATATCCCCACCAGATGTCCGGCGGTATGCGCCAGCGTGTAATGATCGCCATGGCTTTGGCCTGTCAGCCACAGATCCTGATCGCAGATGAGCCTACAACGGCTCTGGATGTGACCATTCAGGCACAGATCTTAGACCTGATCCGTGATCTGAACCAGGAAATGAACACCTCTGTTGTGTTCATTACCCATGACCTTGGTGTTGTAAGTGAGCTTTGCGATACAGTTATTGTTATGTATAACGGCCACATCGTAGAAAAAGCGCCTACAGCGGATATTTTCCGCGAACCGCTTCATCCTTACACACAGGGACTTTTAAGCGCTATCCCAAGGATCACCAAAGAGCGCAAACCATTATCCACTATTGAAGGTATGGTTCCAAACCCGGTAGAGCGCATCAAGGGCTGCCGTTTCTGGCCAAGATGTCCAAAAGCCTGCGACCGCTGCCGTAAGGAAGAACCACCGGTATTTTCTGTTGGAGAAGACCGTCAGGTACGCTGCTGGCTCTACGCACAGGCAGATAATGGAAGTCAGGAGGCAGTAACCAATGGCTGATGAAAACAAAAGCAAAGACGTACTGGTCCACGCAGACCATGTAAAAGTATATTTTAAAGGAAAAGACAAGAAATCCGGCACAGTACGTGCCGTAGACGATATTTCATTTGATATTTTCGCAGGTGAGACCTTTGGTGTAGTTGGTGAGTCCGGCTGCGGAAAGAGTACCTTAGGACGCACCCTGATCCGCCTGATCCCGGCTACAGACGGCCATGTTTATTTAGACGGGGAAGATATTTCCGGATTAAAAGGCAAAGCCTTAAAACAGATGCGTAAGAAAGCCCAGATCATTTTTCAGGATCCGTCCGCATGTCTTAATCCAAGACGTACAGTGCGCCAGATCCTTATGGAACCGTTCCAGATCCACCATATGACCGGTTCCATGGATGTAGATGCAAGGATCGAGGAGCTGCTTCATTTAGTAGGTCTTGACACCTATCATTTAAGCCGTTATCCTCATGAGCTTTCCGGCGGACAGAAACAGCGTATCGGTATTGCAAGAGCGCTGGCTTTAGAGCCAAAGCTTATTATCTGTGACGAGGCAGTTTCCGCCCTTGACGTATCCGTCCAGGCACAGGTCTTAAACCTGCTCCAGGAATTAAAGGAACGCCTGGGACTGACTTATTTCTTCATCTCCCACAACTTAAACGTTGTTTACCAGGTCAGCGACCGCGTAGGAGTTATGTATCTGGGAAAAATGGTGGAGATCGCCGCTTATGACCAGTTGTATGAGAAACGTTATCATCCTTATACAGAGGCTCTTTTATCTGCTATCCCCCAGGTTGACGCAGATGACAGGACAGAACGCATCCACTTAACAGGTGAAGTTCCAAGTCCTTCTGATCCGCCTTCCGGCTGCCCGTTCCACACCCGCTGTCCGAAAGCCTGTGATATCTGCTCCAAAGAGATCCCGCAGTTAAAAGAGATCGAAAAAGGCCATTTTGTGGCATGTCATTTATACCAGTAAATGAATTTAACCAGCACATAAAATATTGCTTTATCGCAGCTTTCAAAAGCTGTATCAATATTTACTATTTTAAGAGGAGGATTTAATTATGAAAAACAAAAAACTCTTAGCTTTCGCCCTCTCCATGGCAGTTGCAGCAGGCTGCACAGCATGCGGCGGCGGACAGGCATCCACAGACACCTCTGCAGCAGGTTCTTCTGACAGCACCCAGGCAGAAAGCAGTGCCACCGGCGACAATACCGTTATCGTTGCCATGGGTTCCGGTTTCTCCACTCTGGATCCAGGTTATGTTTACGAAAAGTACCCACAGCTGATCGTAAATGCCTGCTATGAAAACCTGTTTAAATTCTATGAAAATAATGGCACACCACAGCCTTGTCTGGCAGATACTTACGAGTTTTCTGAGGACGGCTTAACACTGACTGTTAAGTTAAAAGACGGCCTGACTTTTGCAAGCGGCAATAAGATCACTTCTGCTGACGTTGCATTCAGCATCAACCGTACCAAGAACTTAAAGGGAAATCCTTCTTTCATCTGCGATACCATTGAAAGCATTGAAACCCCGGATGATGCTACTGTAATCTTCCACTTAAATCAGCCTGACAGTGCCATTCTTTCCAAGCTGACTTACAGTTCTCTGGCTGTCCTTGACAGCGCTGTTGTAAAGGAAAATGGCGGTACTGACGCAGAAGATGCTTCTTCCACTGATACTGCACAGAGTTTCCTTGACAATGCAAGTGCAGGAAGCGGTATGTACATCCTGACCAGCTACACTCCTGATGAGGAAGTTGTTCTGGAAAAGAACCCGAACTACTGGGGCACTTCTACTAACGTAGACAAATACATTTTAAAGATCCAGCCAGACGCTAACACCCAGATGATGACTCTGTCTACTGGAGATATTGATGTTGCATTAAATCTGACAGATGATACCTTAGAGGAACTGGGATCTGCTGAAAATGTAGAGATCGTAAACGGAACCACAAAGATGATCGGTTTCGTTATGATGAACATGAACGAAGAATACGGCGGACCTGTTTCCAATCCAGATGTACAGAAAGCCATCCGCAAAGCTTTAGATTACTCCGGAATCCGCATGATCTGCGGTGACGGCACTTTAACTCCATATTCTATCATTCAGGACGGATTTATGGGAAGCAAGGGAACACGCCCAGATGACTACACTAACATCGAAGAAGCAAAGCAGCTGTTAGCTGACGCCGGTTATCCGGACGGCTTTGACGTAGATATGACTGTTTCTGACCTGGATATGGAAGGCATCCTTTTAACTGACCTGGCTCAGAAGGTAAAGGATGACTTATCCCAGATCGGTATTAATGTAAATATCACAACAGAAGCATGGGCAGCAGGCTACGGCGACGCTTACAGAAACGGAACTCTTGGCTTTACTGTTATGTACTGGGGCGTAGATTACAGCGATCCTAACGTACAGCTGGAATTCCTTCCAGGCGGTACTGTAGGACAGAGAGCCGGATGGACTGCTGAAATGAACCCAGAGCTGGCTGCAATGTACCAGGAAGCAATGGAAGCAACTGACAATGATGCCCGCACCCAGGTTCTGGAAAATATCCAGGACGCAATGTATGAAGACGGCCCATTCATCGTAATTGCTCAGGCTCCTGCTCATATTGCTCACAGCAGCAGATTAGATGGGGTAGATATTTTTGACTCCTACACTATTGATCTGACTGAGATCAACGTAAAGTAATAAAACAAAAATCCAGGTGCCCCTTTGCGGGGGCATCTGAAACATGAAAATCTGCATTTGTCCCATTGGGGGCATAAAGCATGATCTTGCCCCAACAAGGGCACTCAAAATATCAAAATCTGCTGTTTTCCCGCGGCACCGCCGCCGGGGGCAACTTACATCAGATAGTTTAGAAAGGTACCAGATCCAAATGGGAGAGTTGAAATTTATTGGAAAACGTGTGGTTTATTTGGCAGTTATGCTGTTCGGCGTTGCCACCCTGGTATTCATCCTTACAAAGATGATACCTGGCGACCCGGTGGTTGCAAACTTAAGCCAGAGAGCCTTAAATGATCCGGAGATCGTAGCGGCCTACCGTGCAAAACACGGTCTGGACCGCCCGCTCATCGTGCAGTATATCTATTACATCCGTGATCTTCTGCACTTTGACCTGGGGACCTCTATCCGTACCAGCCGTCCGGTACTGGACGATCTGGCAAGATGTTATCCCGCCACTCTGGAACTGGCCCTGTTTTCCATCGTGATCGCTTCTGTTTTCGGCATCCTGTTTGGTATCATTTCCGCCATCCGCCGCAACAGTATCTTAGATCAGATCGTCCGGGCCATTTCCGTAACAGGTGTCAGCATTCCGGCCTTCTGGTTTGCACTGCTGATGCTGTACTTCTTCTACTATAAGTTAAAAATATTCCCGGGACCGGGCCGTTTAAGCAATTCTTTCTCTGCTCCGGCTTCCGTTACCGGAATGTATGTGATCGACAGCCTGATCGAAGGAAATCCGGCAAAAGCCATGGATGCCGTCCGTCACCTGATCCTTCCAAGTATCGTTTTAGCAGCCTTTACCATGGGCCTGATCACCAGAACCACCCGTTCTAACCTGTTAGACGCCCTGTCTACAGACTATGTCCGCACAGCAAAGGCAAAAGGCTTAAACAGTATCTGCCTGATCTTAAAACATGCCCTTGGAAATGCCCTGATCCCGGTTATGACCGTTATCGGTCTGGGACTTGGAAACCTCCTTGGCGGTATGGTATTAGTAGAAACCATTTTCAAATGGCCAGGTGTGGGACAGTTTGCCTATGAGTCTGTTATGGCAGCTGACTATCCGGCGATCATCGGCGTGGCACTGCTGATCGCATTAAATTATATGATCATCAATACAGTGGTCGATATCCTCTACGGCATCATCGACCCAAGAGTGAGGTGCAATTAACCATGATCCATTCCCTGAAAAAATTATTAAAATCTAATTACCTGTTTACACTGGGTATTTTGATCTGTCTTGGATGGATCTTAGCAGCTGTTTTAGCACCTGTTGTTGCTCCTTATGACCCTATCGCACAGGATCTGTCCTTGCGTTTAAAGGCACCTTCTGCCATCCACTGGTTTGGCACAGACAACTTCGGACGTGACATTTTCAGCCGTGTGATCTACGGCGGACGTTACTCCCTTCTTGCAGGGTGTCTGTCTGTTATCATTGCAGGTATTATCGGAACCTTTTACGGTGCGCTGGCCGGTTATGTAGGCGGATGGCTGGATAACGTGATGATGCGTTTTTCCGAAATGATCCTGTCTTTCCCATCCCTGATCCTGGCAATGATCATCAACGCAGTTATGGGTTCTAACCTGTTCAACACCATGTTTGCCCTGGTAATCGTTTCCTGGCCTACCTACGCACGTCTGATGCGAAGCGTTGTATTAAGCGTAAAGGAAAACGAATATGTCAATGCAGCAGAAGCCCTTGGCGCTTCCCGGATGCGTATCCTGATGAAAGAGATCATTCCAAACAGCGTCAGCTCCGTCCTGATCATGGCTACCACAGACATCGGAAACAAGATCCTGATGTTCTCCACCTTAAGCTTCTTAGGACTTGGCTCCGCTCCGCCAACACCGGAATGGGGTATGATGGTTTCTGATGGTGTAGATTACTTCAATAAATTCTGGGTTGCCGGTTTCCCGGGACTTGCCATTTTTACTATGGCAGTTGGCGCCAATTTCATCGGCGATGGTTTAAGAGACCTGTTAGATCCAAAATTAAGAACTCAGTTTTAATGGCAATCTTTCTCATCTTTCCTGCGTGCAGGCATGGAGCAAGTAAGGTTGCTTGACAACATTATTATAGTAAAGTATTATGACGTCGGAAGGCTATTTGCAAGCCCCGGCGTCATATGTTTATAACCTAAATAAAGGAGAAATATTATCATGAACGAAGCAAGAGCAAACCGCATTCTGGCTGCCTTAAAAGAACAGGGCGTAGACCAGATGCTCATTACCGATCCAATGTCTATCTGCTACCTTACAGGCATTTCCATGGCTCCTATCGAGCGTTTTTATGCACTGCTTTTAAAAGCTGACGGACACCATTACTATTTCTTAAACCACCTTTTCAATGTGCCTGGTGATGTAGGTGTTGAAAAAGTATGGTATTCTGACACAGATCCGGTCCCGGAGATCGTCGCTGCCCGTCTGGACAAAAATGCTGTTCTTGGCGTAGACAAGGACTTAAAGGCACGTTTCCTTCTTCCTCTTATGGAAATGAAGGCCGCTGCAGGCTTCGTAAACGGCTCTCTGGCCGTTGATATCACCAGAGGCGTAAAAGATACCGAAGAGCAGAAAAAAATGCGTATTTCCTCTGCTATCAACGATAAAGCAATGGCTAAATTCAAAGGCCTGATCCATGAAGGCGTATCTGAAAAAGAAGTAGCTGACCAGATGCTTCAGATCTACTTAGATCTTGGCGCAGACGGTTATTCCTTTGAACCATTAGTTGCCTTTGGCGCAAATGCCGCTGACCCACATCATTCTCCAGACGATACCGTTGTAAAACCTGGTGACTGCGTTCTCTTTGACGTAGGCTGCATCAAAGACGGCTACTGCTCTGACATGACCCGTACCTTCTATTTCAAGACTGTCAGCGATGCACACAGAGAAGTATATGAGACCACCAAAGCATCCAACGAGACTGCTATCTCAAAGATCCGTCCAGGCGTACCGTTATACCAGCTTGACGCTGCAGCCAGAGACCTGATCTCAGCCAAGGGCTGGGGACCAAACTTCAACCACCGCCTTGGACATTTTATCGGCCTTTCCGAACATGAATTCGGCGATGTTTCCTCCGCTAACACATGGGAAGCAAAACCAGGCATGATCTTCTCCATTGAACCAGGGATCTACTTAACCGGCGATACCGGTGTCCGCGTAGAAGACCTGGTACTGGTTACAGAAGATGGTGTGGAAGTATTAAACCATTATCCGAAGGAATTGCAGATCATTGAATAAGCAGTAAAGTATCTCAGGAGGACACACCATGACAAACCCAAAAGCTACACTCCACATGGCAAACGGAGCGGATATTGTAATAGAACTGCTGCCCGAAGCAGCGCCAAACACAGTAAACAGCTTTATCTACGCTGCTTCCCACGGCTACTTAGACCATCACGCCATCGAACGTATCGTTCCGGGTAACTGGGTGGATGTAAGCTATACGGCATTTGGCCATAAGGAGCTTCAGTATCTGATCCCAAATGAATTTGCGCTGAACCCGGATGTTACACCTCTTGACTCCCATCCAGGCTGTGTCTGCATGGGCGGATATGGGGAAGCGGGACTGGCAAGCTGTGAATTCTTCTTCCCCCTGCGTGACTGTCCGGACCATAAGGGAACCTATCCGGTATTTGGCAAAGTCATTTCCGGTATGAATGAGATCCGCCGGATCGCAGCCGTAAAGACCGTTCCCGTAGATTTCCCGATCCCGGGAGTAGAAGTAAATAAACCTGTAGAGCCACAGGTCATTGAAACTGTAGAATTAGAACTTTACGGTGAAACTTATCCGGAACCGGTCCGGGTAGAAAACCCGAAGCTGCCAAAGTGCTGGCCAAAATTATAAAACTACAATAAAAATACATCATAAAAACAGGAGCATCCAAACCAAGGGAAGTTAGGTTTAAATGCTCCTGTTTTTATTTATCAGACATTATACTTATTAACATTAATCCCAGTAAATGGTTGCGCCTCTGTGAGCAGAAGTGCAGTTATTCTTGTAAAGCTTCAGCCAGCCCATAGCAGGCTTTTCCACCGGCTTCCAGTCTTTTCTGCGGCGTTCAAATTCTTCCTCGCTTACATCTACTGTCAGCTTTCTGGCACGGATATCAATATGGATCATATCTCCATCCTGGATCAAAGCCAGATTTCCACCTTCATAAGCTTCCGGACTTACATGTCCGATAGCCAGTCCGCCGGTTGCGCCGGAAAATCTTCCATCTGATACAAGGGCCAGTTTTTCTCCCAGTCCCTTGCCTAAGACAGCTGCCATAAAGGTTTCCATATGAGGCATGCCAGGGCTTCCTTTTGGTCCCTCATAACGGATAACAACTACATCTCCGGCTTCTATTTCATCTTTCAGGATCGCATGCCATGCATCATCCTGTGAATCATAACATTTAGCAGGACCATCAAAGATCCATGCAGATTCTGCTACCGCACTAAACTTTACAATGGCGCTGTCTGTACCAATATTTCCATGAAGGACAGCCAGACCGCCCTGCTCACTGATCGGCTCTGCAACTGGATGAATCACATCTGTATCCATATTTTCAGCCAGTTCTGCTTTCTGTCTGATGGTTCCAAACATACCGTCTGCGTCTGCATCAATCTTTCCAGCTTTTACCATTTCTTTTACAACAGCACCCAGTCCGCCTGCACGGTCAAATTCTTCCATGGTATATACCGGATGATTTGGGTAAATGGTACTGATCAGCGGGACTTCACGGCTGATGGCATCGAAAGTCTCAGGGGTAATATCAAATCCCATCTGTCTTGCCAGTGCCGGAATATGCAGCAAACTGTTGGTAGAACCGCCGGTCGCCATCATATAGCGGACTACATTCTCCAGACTCTTCTGGGTCACAAAATCACTTGGGCGTTTCTCTTCTTTCACAGCCTCCACTACTTTTCTGGCTGCTTCTCTTGCCATCTGATGCCATTTCTCACTCTGGCTTCTTACAGACGCATTTCCATGTGGGGAAAATCCCAGGATCTCTGCCATGGCACACATAGTATTGGCAGTTCCCATAAAAGGACATGCTCCCGGAGTTGGACATGCATGGCGAACAATAGCTTTGTATTCTTCTCTGCTCATGTCGCCTTCCACATAAGCTGCATAAGCCTGCTTTGTGTGGGTCAGTGTCAGCATACGGTCCTCATAGCAGCCTGCTGCCATATAACCACCGGTAAGCATTGTAGTTGGAATGTTCACTCTGAATGCTCCCATAAGCATACCAGGCACTACCTTGTCACAGGTAGCCATAATGACCATTCCCTCTAACATATTCAGTTCTGCAACCATCTCCACTTCACTGGAAACCAGATCTCTTGCAGGAAGAGTATACCGGTCTCCTGGTGTATTGGAGCAGATCCCGTCACAGATACCTGTAACAGGAAGTTCGAGAGCAAGCCCCCCGGCTTTATAGATCTCATCCTTCATTTCCTGGATGACCGTCTTATCAAAAGGAAAATGTCCCGGATTCATTTCATTCCATGAATTTACCAGACCGATCACCGGTCTTTTTGCATCTTCTTCTGAGATTCCCATTGCATACAGCAACGCATTACGATGATCTAAAGATTCTTCATTCCACTCTCTTATCATACCTTCTCCTTTGCTTTATCAGTGCATTAACAGATTCGGAAGAGTCATTGAAAATGCAGGGATGTAGGTAACTAACAACAGGGCAACTACCATAACTGCATAATATGGAAGCAGCGCTTTCGTAGCCTTTTCGATCGGTATATCACCTACTGCACAACCTGCAAACAGGGTAGTTCCTACTGGCGGTGTTAAAGAACCGACTGCCAGGTTCATCATGATAACGATACCAAAATGGATCGGATCCATTCCCAGTGCCTTTACTACAGGCAGAAGGATCGGCGTTACGATCAGGATCAGAGGAGCAACGTCCATGAAGCAGCCTAATACCAGCAGCAGGATGTTGATCAGGATCAGAACTACATACTTGTTATCAGAAACCGTTAATAACATCTGTGTGATCTTTGCAGGAACCTGCATAAGGCTCATCAGATAGCAGAATGCATTTGCAGCTGCAATGATACTTAAGATCATAGCCAGGGTTCCCAAGGATTTCTTTGCAATTCTCCAGATATCTTTTACTTTAATGCTCTTGTAAATAAATAAGGTAACAAATAAAGCGTATACACATGCGATTGCAGCACTTTCTGTGGTTGTAAATAAACCGGTACAAACACCAAGAAGAATGATAACAATGGTCATAACACCCAGGAAACCGTCACTGACAATCTTTAAAGACTCACGGACTGTATACTTAGGTCCTCTTGGATAACCTCTTTTTCTGGTAATACGTGCTACCAGGATACACATTGCAGCACATAACATAAGTCCAGGTCCGATACCTGCCAAAAACAGTTTTCCTGTAGAAAGTCCGCCTGCTGCCATACCATAAATGATCATGTTGTGGCTTGGAGGAATGATCAGAGCCTGTGTAGCAGTTGCTACTGTAGTTGCAACAGAGAAGTCTTTGTCATAACCACTTTTTGTCATCATACCGATCTCGATCGGTCCTAAGGAAGATACGTCCGCTGTAGGTGAACCGGAAATACCACCAAAAAAGGTTGAAGCGATTACGTTTACATAGGCAAGACCGCCGCGGAAACGACCTACCATAACGTTGGCCACTTCTACCAATCGGTCCGAAATACCGCCTTCTGCCATAATATCACCGGCAAAAATAAAGAACGGAATTGCTAAAAATGAGAATGACTGTACGCCGTCACCCAAACGCAGGAATACCGATGATACATATTTCGGTCCCAGGTAAAGGGCGGTCAGAACACAGGCACCCAACATACTGAATGTTACAGGTACACGCAAAACCATAAAAATCATAAATGTTGCAAAGAGTATGATCATGGCTATTGTATTTGTATCCATAGTGTTAATCCCTCTTTTCTATCATCACTTTACCATTGTTAATTTTCAAGCTCGCTTTTGGATTCCAGGAAATTGTCTGTGGATTTCGTATGGAACATACCAAAGAACTTTGCAACAACCATGACCAGGCACAGAATTCCACTGATAACGGTGACCAGATACAGATATCTTCTTGGAAGACCTGTAATCGTAAATTTAGAATTTGTCTTTTCCATCAGGAAAAATCCATAACGGATCATGCAAAGAGATACTACTAACAGTATTGCATTGCTGAAATAAAGAAGAAATACCTTTACCTTCCTTGGAAAATATTTCGCAAATACTTCAATACGAATATGCAGATCATCCTTTATGCCCACCGGAAGCAGTAAGAACATCATGGTGTCAAGGAGGATCAGCATGACCTCCTCGCACCACTTGATATTACCTCCAAGAGCACGGCTGATTACCTGCGCTGTTACTGTACATACCATAAAGATCAGCACCAGTCGGCAGAGCGCTTCTACGACGGTATATACAAGCCCGATCGCATTTTCAATTTTTTCTTTCATCGCCTATACCCTCTTTAAAATTATCAAACCAGCTTATTATTTTCCTAATGTTGTATTGATGGCATCTAACAGTGTTGCATATTTTGCAGAGTATTCTTCATAAATAGGAGCCATAGCCTCTCTGAAGGAATCTAAAGTTGCGTCATCTGGTTCTACAATAGTTGCACCTTTGTCTTTTAATGTCTGAAGAGACTCATCAATAGAAGCATCCCAGATTTCTCTGTCATATGCAGTTGCATCTGCCATTGCTTCGTCTACGATTGCCTTATCTTCATCACTTAAGGACTCCCACAGATCCAGGTTCATGCAGATCACGTCCATAGTAGTTGTATGGTTGTCCATCAGAACATAAGGAGCAACTTCATATAAGCTGTCGGAAAGGATGATGTTAGGGTTATTCTCGCCGCCCTTACATACACCGGTCTGCAGTGCGCTGTACACTTCGTTTGCAGCTACGTTTACAGGGTTAGCACCTAAGTTGCTGACCATGGAGTTCATTAACTGGTTGTTCTGTACACGGATCGGCAGTCCCTTGAAATCATCAATTGTCTTTACTTCTGTTGTAGTATAGAAGCAGCGGCTTCCACAGTCTGTGAAACCGATTCCCTGAATGCTGTAATCATTCAGACCATTTTTAATGGTAGTACCAACATCACCTTCCAGAACTTTCCACATCTCTGTGTTGTTCTTAAACAGGAATGGCAGTAAGAATACCTGTGTATCTTCATACAGTCCGCTTAATGTACCGATTGATAACTTAGCTACGTCAACAGTACCTGCCTGGAGCTGCTCCATATAAGAAACCTCATCACCCAGGATAGAAGATTCGTAAACATCTACTGCAATACGTCCGTTACTCTTCTCATAAACTTCATCCGCAAACTTGATCAGAGCCTTTGTAGTAGGATAATCTTTTGCTGCGTCAGTAGCCAGCTTCCAGGTCATCTCAGAACCGGTCTTTTTTTCCTCATCTCCGGCTGCTGCAGCCTCTGTTGTTCCCTCTGCTGCTGCCTCTGTTTCTTTTGCACTTTCAGGTGCCTTTGTTTCTGTCGGCTGTGATGAACCGCCACAAGCTGTAAGTCCCATAACCATAGATGCTGCCAAAGCAGCTGCTAACATTTTTTTCATTTTTGCCATCCTCCTAAAATTATTTATTTAATTCCTTTAATATAGTTTCTTTTAATTCATCTACCATCTTCTGATATTCAGCATCGGTCAGTTCTTTCTTTCCCTGTGTATCATCAAATGGATTACCCCAATCTGGACCATCTTTATATTTAGGAACAACATGTACATGTACATGAGGTACCAGATCCCCAAATGTTGCATAATTGATCTTATCTGGATGATACAGTTCAAAGATTGCTTTTGCTGTAGCTGCCAGTTCTTCAAAGTATCCATCTCTCTGTTCTTTGGTCATCTGGAAGTATTCTGTCTTATGCTCATTCAGCTTTACAACACATCTTCCTGGATATTTCTGATTTCTGTTTAAGTAGATCGTAGAATAGTTTAACTTGCAGATCTCGATCATTAAACTCTTTCTCTTTTCCCCGTCTTCACAATAGAAACATTCGCTCATAACCTTGACTCCTTTTTATATATTGTCAACATTGTCAACATTTGTTTACATCACTAAGTATACATATCTTTCAATAGGTTGTCAATATTAATGTCAACTATTTTTAAATTTTCGTTCGTTCCCCTTAGTTGTTTTTACTTTTTTCGCCCATTATTCCCCTCATATTTCCTATATTTTTCACAGATACTTCTCACTTTCACCACCTTTTATAGGCGTTTTGTTCATTTATCTTCTTTATATATGTTTTTATATGTTCGCAACATTTTCAATAATTTGTTGATTATTTTGTTGACTTTGTTGTTCAAAACATGTATACTATCAAATGTAAAAATTCTTCTGACATCTCAACAAATCAACAAACAAAACAAACACATTTTTAAGGAGGATGTATCATGGCAATCACAAATGGTTTTGAAATGGTTTTTAACAGACGTCTTATTTTCGGCGAAAATAAGGTAACAGAGATCCCGGGGATCTTAAACTGGTACAACAAGAAAAAAGTTCTTTTTGTAACTTTCAGCGCTGAGTTTGATGCCTTCAAGAAGATCTCTTCTCTTTTAACAGACGCCGGTATGGCTGTTGTTCCTTACGAAGTAAAGACTGAGCCAACTCTTCAGATTATTGACCACGGACGCGATATTTACGTTGCAGAAGGATGTGACTGTACCATTGCTTTAGGCGGCGGAAGTGTTGTTGATGCAGCAAAAGTGATCGGTATGCTGGCTGTTAACGGCGGCGACACCGAAGACTATCAGATGAGAGGAAAAGCTGTTACCGTTGAACCACCTCTGTTCATTGCTATCCCAACTACCTCCGGAACCGGTGCTGAGGCTACTAAGACCAGCGTTGTTATCAACAATAACAACCACTTAAAGAAGAGTCTGTATCACAACACCATGATTGCTGATGTTGTTGTTCTGGATCCAAGCCTGACTTTAGCTCTTCCTGCACGTATTACCGCTGCTACAGGAATGGACGCTTTAAGTCATGCTATTGAATCTTACGTTTCCTTAAACGCAACACCTATCACCGAAATGTACGGCTTAAAGGCGATTGAACTGGTAAACAAATATCTGGAAGAAGCTTACCGCAATCCTGATAATCTGGAAGCAAGAGCCGGAATGATGCTTGCAAGCTACTTCGGCGGTGTTGCCATCACTGCAGGTATTGGTATTGCTCACATCATGGCTCAGCCTTTAGGAGGCGAATACGGTATTCCTCACGGCGATGCATGCTCCATCTTCCTGCCAGCTTCCATTATCCTGAATCAGGAATATGCAGAGAAGAAATATGTAGAAATCTCCAAGGCATTCGGCGTATACAAAGAAGGTGCTTCTGACAAAGAAAATGTACAGGCTCTGTTAGACAAAATTACTTCTCTGCAGAAATCCATCGATGCTCCTCGCTGCTTAAAGGGATATATAAAGGAAGAACCAAGCATGGATTATCTGATCGATGTGATCAAGAGAACTACCGGACATATTACCTGCAATCCACGTCCTCTGAATGAGGAACTGATGAAAGCAGCATATGAGCTGGCTATGAAAGACTGATCGGCAGGTTTTTAAAACATGAATTGCAGGAAAGAGCTGAACATGTTAAAATGTTAAATGTATACTTTATGTATAAATATTAGTCAACAAATTAACAAACGATTCAGTTAGGTAAAATATGAGCAAAGAAAAATTTCGTTATTCCATGATTTATAATGACATCAAAAATGATATCCTGAATGATGTCTACAAGGTAGGAAGCCTGCTCCCCACAGAGCAGGTCCTCTCCCTGAAATACGATGTCAACCGCAGCACTCTTCGAAAAGCAATGCAGATGTTAGCAGACGAAGGGCTGATCGAAAAATGCCCCGGAAAAGGCACTATTGTTTTAAGCAGTGTCCCGGTTGCCCCAGAGTCCCCAAAAGTTATCACCAACAAAAACATCGGTTTTTTCCTCCCAAAAGAAAATATTATAACCGAACCATTTTACTCTTCCCTGTTTAATATACTGGAACGTGATTTTCAGAAAAACGGCTGTTCCCTGATCTACACTACACTGGATGCTTCCGATAATATTGCAGATAAGATTACAGCACTTGGTCTTTCCGGAATCGTTTTTGTAAGTAATGTTGTTCAAAAACACATTGAATATGCTGTCAGTCAGAAAATACCCTGTGTTTTAGTCAACAGCTACTCCGACAAGCTTCCTTCTGTTTTATCAGATAACCGCAAAGGAGCTTATCTTGCAGGCAGATATCTTATCGAACACGGACACAAAACTGTCGCTTTACTGGCAGGTGTGCGAAGCTATTTAAGTAACCAGGAACGTACCGCCGGATTTCTCCAGGCTTTCCAGGAAGAAGGACTCTCTATTCCTCCTGAATTGATCTTAGAAACAGGCTCCTGGCTTTATGACGCAGCTGAAAAGGTGTGCTTGAACTTTTTCAACACTTACACAGGCGAAATGCCTACTGCCCTGTTTGCATTTAATGACCGTTTGGCAACTGGAGCCATCAATGCCATCTGCAAAACCGGTCGTACTGTACCTGACGATGTAAGTGTGATCGGCTATGATAATCTGGGCTACTATAATATTATCAGCCCACGGATCACTACAGTGGAAACACATATCGAAGCTATCTCCGAATCTACGGTAATGCATATGATATGGCAGCTAAACAACGGCAGTTGTCTGCCTGTAAAAGTCCTTACCCCAGTTGAAGTGATCTCCGGCGAAACCGTCCGTTCTTTACTTTGCTAAATTTTACATCTGCAATTCATTTTTATATCTTTTTGTCAAAAATAAAAACGCCCAGAATAGTTTTCGGATCTTCTTTCTGATTATTCTGGGCGTTTTTTACTGTGATCTCTTATGATCAGAAAGGGAGACAAGATGAAGCTAACTGAACAAACGATTACACATATTATCATCGGAAGTGGAGCAGCAGGATTTCAGGCCGCATTACGCTTATATCAAAACGGTGAAAGAGATCTGGCAATCATAACAGAAAATATAAAATCAGGTACTTCCAGAAATACCGGTTCAGACAAGCAGACTTATTATAAGCTTACATTGTCAGGAAACGATGCTGACAGCGTAAGAAATATGGCAGAAGACCTGTTTGCAGGACAATGTGTAGACGGAGACCAGGCATTATGTGAAGCGGCTCTTTCTGCCCGGTGTTTTTTTGCCCTTACAGAGCTGGGAGTTCCTTTTCCCTGCACAGAGCACGGTGAATTTATGGGATATAAAACAGATCATGACAGAGGAAGAAGAGCCACCAGTGCCGGTCCTTATACTTCTAAGCTTATGACGGAAGCCCTTGAAAGATCTGTAAAAGAGAAACAGATCCTAATTTTGGATCAGATGCAGGCTATTCAGATCCTTACATACATGAACCAAGTAAAGGGAATCCTCTGCCTGGACAAAAACATTCATAGCGAACCTGCTTATAAAATCATCTGGTGTAAAAATGTGATCCTCGCAACAGGCGGACCAGCTGGCATGTATCACGACAGTGTGTATCCCGTTTCGCAAACCGGCTCCACAGGTATGGCATTTGAAGCTGGTGCTTCTGGGAAAAACCTGACAGAATGGCAATTTGGAATGGCTTCTTTAAATCCAAGATGGAATGTAAGCGGAACATATATGCAGGTACTTCCAAGCTTTATTTCTACTGACCAGGACGGAAATGATGAAAAAGAATTTCTTCTTGATTATTTTAATGAACTGCCAGATCTGCTTTCTATGGTTTTTTTGAAAGGTTATCAATGGCCATTTGATGTAAATAAAATTTTTGGCGGCTCTTCGGTGATCGACCTATTGGTTTACCAGGAGACTGTATTAAAAAAACGCAGAGTATTTTTGGATTACAGGGTCAATCCAGGAAACCTTGAAAAAGACAGGGATCTTCCTTATGCATCTATGATCCCGGAAGCAAAAGAATATTTAAGCCAGGCCGGAGCCTGCTTCGGAACACCCATTGAACGTTTAAAGCATATGAACGAGCCTGCTATTCTTTTTTATCAGGATCACCATGTAGATCTGTTTAAAGAACGTTTGGAGATTGCCGTATGTGCCCAACATAATAACGGTGGTCTGTCCACCAACCATCTATGGGAAACCAATCTCTCTGGTCTTTACGCGATCGGAGAAGTGTGTGCAAGTCATGGAGTTACAAGACCTGGCGGAACTGCTTTAAATGCAGGTCAGGTAGGTGCTGTCCGGGCGGCTGAAGGAATTTTTCTTAAAAAAAGAACACACATGAAAGAAGCGAGCCCTTCCACCGAGAGTGGTATAAAAGAAAGGCTGCGCATTCAGGCGCTGGATCGGATCAGACTTTCAGAACATGCAGAAGGAAACTGCCCATTGTCCGAACTGTGGATAAATGCCTCTAAAAGAATGAGTGCCGCTGCAGGTATGATCCGCAACCAGGTGCAAATGGAAACAGCTTTAAAAGAAACAGAGGATGACATATGTCAATTTATGCAAAAAGCAAAATCGCCTTCTGTTTCACAACTTTCATTGTTCTACAAGCTGTACGATATGCTTCTTTCTCAAAAAATGTATCTGTTTGCCATGTTAGACTACGCAAAAGCAGGCGGAGGAAGCCGAGGTTCCGCATTATATACAGATTCCACAGGAGAACTCCCAGGCTTTCCAGGCTGCCAAACCTTTGGAGAATTATATCGCTGCAGACTGGACCAGAAAATGCATGGCCAGGAAGTCCAGGAAGTAACTTTAAAAGAGGGAACACCGTCTGCCTCAAGACGCCCTGTACGTCCATTACCTGATGTTGACTATTTCTTTGAAAATCAATGGAGAATATACAGAGAACGGATGGGTATGATGGATTAAAAGTCAAAAATACCCAGGCGATCGTTTCCCGAACCCGCCTGGGTATTTCCTATTCGCAGATACCTTATCTGCTTTCCTTCATCTCTCTATATAATTCAATAAACTCCCTTGCCATTACCTTGGCCATTTCCGTACTTGCCATCTGATCTTCTGCATGCATCAGGATCAGGGAAAACTCTGTTTTTTCACCGGAAGCTTCTTTCTGTATTAAAGAAGTGTGGACTTCATGTGCCTGGGCATAAAGGTCATCTCCCTCATTCATGCTGATCTCGGCTCCCCCAAGATCACCCTTTTTTGCTTTCTGAATGGCCTCTATGTAAGAAGATTTTGCGCTTCCTGTATTTGTGATGATCTGCATGCATACCATAACCATGCTTTCGTCCATTATCCCATCACCTCCATAGCATGCTTTAACACTTTCTCCCCGTTCATCATGCCATAATCCCTCATGTCAATTGCTTCTACCGGTACACTTCCTGCCAGCTTCTTTACATTTTCCAGTTCGTAGCGGATCTGCGGTCCTAAAAGGACAATATTGGCTTCCTGGATCTCTTTCTTTGCGTCTGCCAGGGATTTTGCTTCAATACTAACCTCGACCCCATCTGCCTGTGCTGCTTTCTTCATTTTTGCCACCAGCATACTGGTTGACATTCCTGCGTTGCATACTAATAAGATCTTCTTCATTTTCATCTTCTCCTTTACTCTTCACCCATCGTTTTTGCCATAACAACATCATTGATCTTTACAAAAGGAATATATAACAGCACACCTAAGATCAGGATCAGTGCCTGTACAAGGATAGCACGCCAGTCACCTGCTGTTGCAAGATATCCGCTTAACAGAGGCGGTGTGGTCCATGGAATATATACCACGCATTCATTCATAAAATGCATTGCAGTTGCTGCATATGCAATAATAATACCTAATGCAGGAGTTAAAATAAATGGAATGATCAGGGAAATATTGTATACAATGGGATATCCGAAGATAACCGGTTCATTAATGTTAAATAATCCCGGAACGAATGCCATTTTGGCAACGCCTCTTGTTGCTTTGTTGCGACCAACTAAGAAGGTAGCGATCAGAAGGCAGATGGTAGATCCGGAACCTCCCATCATACCAAATCCAGGTACCAAAGCTACATTGATAATGTTGGGAATCGCTTCACCTGCTGCATAAGCAGCCATATTCTGTGTCATATTTACGATCAGAAGCGGCTCCAGGATGGAACTGTAGATAACAGACTGATGAATACCTAACAGCCACAAGAAATTTCCCAGGCTGTAAAGGATCACGCAGCCAACCAGGCCGGTTGTAACGGTACGCAGTGGTTCCTGGATCAGAGTGGTTATCATCTGGATCAGGTTTGTATCAAATACATTGTTAAGAACTGCAGATATAAGACCAAAACCGGATAACAGCAGGATGAACGGGATCAGAACGTTAAATGATTTTCCAACAGACGGCGGGATGCTGTCTCCCAGGTCGATCTGCAGCTTTTTGATCCCTGAGATCCATACAAAAAGTTCTGTTGCGATCAGGCCGATGATAACGCCCGCAAACATCGCCTGTGTTCCCACATTTCCAAAAGTTAAGGCGCCGGATACTGCTACGCTCTCGCCTCCTTCTAATGGGGTTACGCTGACTACATTTGGCATCATAACTACCAGGGCTGCCAGTGAAACAATCGCCGCTGCCATGGGATTATCAAAGCCTTTGTTTCTTGAAAGACAATAACCGATCACAGGTGCAATCAGCAGGGAGCTGATATTTAAAGTTCCGTTTGTGATCACAGTGCCCCAGTACTGGGCTCCTGTAAGAGTATCGCCGGATAACAGCCACACAAATACCGTATTGTTGATCAGCACTGCCAGACCTGCCAGGATATACAGCGGCATAATGGTAGCAAATGCATCACGCAGGGACCGTAAATGGATCTCATTTCCCATTTTTGATGCGAAGATCGTAAATTTCTCTACAAACTTTGACTCCTGAAATGATACCTCTTTCATACTTTTGCCTCCCTTTCTTCTAGCAGTCCCTTCATCCAGCGGGCTGACTTTTTAAGTTTTCTGGAATAATTCCCCATAAGATCTACTTCTATCATACCATATCTGTTTTTAAATGCATTATTCCAGGACCAGTTATCGATCACTCCCCAGTAGTGATATCCCAGACACTTTGCACCGTCTTCAATGGATTTAAAGATCCACTGGAGATGTTCTGTAATAAATTCGATCCTGTAATCATCCTGGATCTCACCGGATGCATCCCTGAAACGGTCTTCATGTTCTACTCCCATTCCATTTTCAGAAACAAAGAACTTAAGATCCGGATATTCATTTTTCATTTTCATTCCAAAATCATAAATACCCTTTGGATAGATCTCCCATCCTCTGTATATATTCATCTTTGCTTCTGGCCATACATATGGATCAGAAAATTTAGGGTAACCGTTTTCATCTGTCTTCTCTTTCGGTGCCTGGATCCTGGATGGATGATAATAATTAAAGCCCAGCCAGTCTACTTTTCCCTGCTTTAATATCTCTTCATCTCCCGGCCTTCTTTCCGGAGCCAGACCTTTTTCTTCCAATGTAGAAAGAACGTCCTCTGGCAGATGTCCTTCTGCCACCAGATCCAGCCACCACCGGTTGTTGATCCCATCCTCCATCCGCAAAGCTTCCAGATCTTCCGGCGTAGGATCTTCTCTTGTATAAGGCGGCGCAAAACAGTTGATCAGGCCGATCTTTGCATCCTCTCTTACATAGCCCTCTTCTTTTGCCTTTCTGAATTCCCATACAGCCAGACTGTGGGCAAGGGACAGATGATACTGAACCTGCATTCCTCTTTTTGCATCCTTTATAAAAGGATACCAGAAACCGTTGCGGTAGCGCTGATCTGGTTCTACGATGGGTTCGTTAAAAGTAAACCAGTACCGGATCTCTGAACCAAACTCACGAAAAGCGGCTCTGGCATAGGCTGCATAAGCTTCCACCACATCCCTGCTTTCCCATCCGCCTCTTTCAAACAGATAGGTCGGCATATCAAAATGATACAGGTTCATAAAAAGTTCGATCTGATTTTCTTTCGCACATTTACATACCTTATGGTAAAACTGTGCTCCTTCCTGATTGAGCTTTCCATCTTTTGTAAGAAGTCTGCTCCACTGCATGGAAGTACGGAAAGAATCCATATGAAGGCTTTTCAGAAGTTTAATGTCATCCTCATATTTCTCATAAAAATTGTTTCCTACATAGCTTCCCACTTTATTGTAGAAATCAGAGATTGAAAGATCTGACCAGGTATCCCAGATACTTTCCAGACGGCCTCCTGTTTTATAAGCGCCTTCTGTCTGAGGACCTGACATTGCTGCGCCTACAAAAAAGTTTTCCGGAATTTTAAGCTCCATGCCCATACCCCTTTCTTTTTTATATGTCATTTTCTCGTTTTGTTATGTTTAATTATTTATTTGTTATGACATTTGTTATTATATAATATTTTCCAAGAATTGCAAGGGTATTTTTTAAGTTTTTAAGCGAAATTTTAAAAGTGCCAGTTTGCTGTTTGCAGCATACCGACACTTTGCACAATTACTTTTTATATTTTTATTTGTTTTGCACATTGATTTTGATATTTTTCTGAAAATTTAATGAATACTTACGCTTTTAAGTTCAAATCGATCTGCCCTGTGACGGGAAATAGAGTACTCAAAAATACGTCCATCATCCAGATATGCTACCTGTTCCACTTCCAGGACAGGCAGGACCTGATCACCTATATCCAGCCACTTTTTTTCCTGTTCTGTAGGCATGTCTGCCCTGGCGATCCGATGGGCACTTTGTATCTTTAAGCCCAGATCATTTTCCAAATAGGAATAAATAGAACTTTTTACTACATCTTCCGTAATACCTGTAATAAAATCCGTAGGCATGTAGGTGTATTCTACTACATAAGGTTTGCCATCCACCAATCTGGTACGGCATATATAGCAAACAAAAGCATTTTCTGCCACCTGCAGTTTTTCTGCCACTTCTTTACTTGCTTTTTTCAGACCAAATTCATGGACATCCGAAGATACCTTCCGTCCTGCCTGGTCTTTGCTAAATCCACTGAACTGACCGGATTTTGAAAAGCCCACCTGGTCCGTCATGCCCGGAGCCACGGCTTTTACAAAGGTTCCTGCACCCCGTCGTTTTGTGATCAGACCTTTTGCTACCAGAAGCTCCATTGCCTCTCTTATGGTAATACGGCTGGCATCATAGATCTTACACATTTCCATTTCCTGTGGCAGTCTTGTATCCGGCGGGTAAGTTCCATCTTTAATTTTCTTCTGTATCTCTTCCGCGATCATCTCATATTTATACATGATATATAAACTCCTCTTCCTGTCTCGTCACGTATGTCATATCATTTTATAAATAAATTATAACTTACCAATTATAAAATTACAAGGAAACCACTTTTTATTTTATGCATTTGTATCCTCTGTTTTTTCAGCAGGCACTACCGGTTCTCCCGGATATTCGATTACATAAAATTCATATCCATTGATCACCCTGGTAGTACCATATACATCTTTTCGTTTGAAACCGCTTCCATAGTTAGCATGAACATGACCATGTAAAAAGTACTTTGGATGATATTTATCCATCAGGTCTAAAAATGCCTTAAATCCGCGATGGGGCAGATCTTCCATATCATTTAACTTATATGCCGGGGCATGGGTCACAAGGATATCAAAGCCTTTGTGGCGCCACAGCTTCCACCAAAGTTTATGAATACGTTTCCTCATCATCTTCTCTGTGTACTGATTAGGTGAGTCCGGTATATATTCCATGGAACCTCCCAGTCCCAGAATACGGACTCCCTTGTATACAAAAATATCATCATCAATACAAATGCAGCCTTCCGGCGGTTTGTATTCATATTTTGTATCATGATTTCCCTTTACATACAATAAAGGGGCATGGCACAGAGTTGCAAAAAAAGTAAGATATTCAGGTTCAAGATCTCCACAGGAAATGATCAGATCAATATCTTTCATCTGCTCCGGGTCATAGTATTCATACAACAGCTTTGATTCCTGATCAGCAAATATCATTATGTTCATTTATTCATTCTCCATCTCTGTCTGCTCCGTTGCCTTAATGCCCTGAAGCTGCATCAGTTCCTGGGCGCGCTCATTCATTTCCCCGATCTTTGGAATATAGCCAACTACATTTTGCGCCAGCCAGTTCATAGTAATGATCTCCTCTGCATTTAAGCTCTTGCCCTGGGTGCATTTGGTGCTTCCATCCTGGGCATAGATCAGTCCGTCAAATGGATGGAAGCTGCCGGCACGAATGGAATTTTTCAAAAACTCGATCAGCCGCCTGGTACCATTTGGCATATTTTCAGAACAGATCACATCGATCACATCCGCTGACATACCCCACCAGTAGTTTACTGCTTTCTTGCCTTTCATGGCTTCGATCTCTTCTGTACTCTTAAATGCAAGACGGATGATCTGCTCATAGAATTTACCCCAGTGCCATACCGGCATAGCAAGGTTTGTCACTGTTCCATCTTCATTTTTCCGATACAGACCATATTCCCTGGACGGATGGTCCGGATTGATCATGTCATGGCCGGAAATATAATGGATCCCTTTTTCATGTAAAATATCTTCTGTATGCTGCGCCTCTTTCCTTCTGGCCCATTCCAGATGTACTTCCACATAAGGATTAACCATTCTTGCACCAAGGGCAAAGGCATTGATATCAGCTAACATTCCATAGGTAGGCTGCTCTGCAATATATCCCAGCCTGTCTTCCCTGGACAGTGCTGCCGCGATCGCTCCCATAAGGAATTTTGCCTCATACATTCTTGCATAGTAATTGCTTACGGAAGAATAGGACATATTAATGGAACAGTTGTAAAATTTAATATCCGGATAAAGAGCCGCCGAACGGACGCTCTGTCCTAACATCCTGGAAGTAATAGTAAAAATAATGGTACAGCCGGCTTTTGCCTCTTTTTCAATAGCCTCCGCCACCGCTTCCTCTGTATCTGCCTGATCTACTACCATAGTCGTCAGTTTTCCGGGGAATGCCTGTTCCAGATACATTCTTCCCAGTTCATGGCCATAGATCCACCGGGAAGTTTCTGCTGTTCTTCCATAGATAAATCCCACTTTCAGACCGCTTGGTATCTCTTCCTGAGGCAGGAACCATTTTAAGATGGCCGGTTTTTTATCTTCCTCTACTTCCTGGGGATCTTGGATCAGTTCGATCTTATTTCCTCTGTTGGCCAGCTGGATCTCTTCCCAGATACGCATCAACGCCCGGTACATTTCTCTTTCTGTCTGGCCTTTTACATTGTCATATCCATAAACTTCAATATAAACCAGAAAGGCATCTCCCTCTGTAAGCTTTAAGCGGTCTCCATGAGCCATGGAAAAGGCTTTGGCAAAGCGTCCATAGGCAGATCTGAAATATACACGGTCCTCTTCTTCCCACACCTGATCCGGCTTCATTCCCATCAGTTTCAGAAGTTCTTTGTATCTTCCTTCCTTGCTGAACCACACATCACAGTTAGAAGAAACCTTATAAAAATCCAGAAATTCATAATACAGACGGTTTTCCAGATCATCCGTCCTTTTAGGGATCAGACGGGTCACCGTTCCGGGAATACTGTAAGCACCCAGGTATTTCATAACACTGACTCTCTTATTTCCCTCCTGGACATAGAACCGGTTCATAAATTCATAGGCCACAATAGGATCCTGAATTCCGTCCTCTACCTGATGATTGTAAAGATTTAACCATTTGATCCCAAATTCAGACCGTTCCGGCAAAAGAGGCATAAAGTTGTTGGCAAAGGAATTGGACCGTTCCGCAGTCTTGGTTCCCACCAGTTTTGCCAGCGGAATGTCCATCGTTCCAAGGCTTACTGTGGATACAATATCCGTATAGGATAAAACATCATCCAACACCGGCAGATACGGGTATTCTCCCTTTGCCACTGCATCCTGATATTGTTTTTTACCAAGTTTTAACGCTGCTCCATATTCTGTATCCGACATAGCTACCTCCCCGTTTCCCTGATGTATATTCATGCATTATAGTAAGTTATTTTTGCTTATGCTCATTATAGCCTCAGGACTACTGTTGCGCAAGACACTTACCATTTATTTACAGTTAAACATATGTTATACTTTTTTAAGAAGCACCGCAACATGTACAAACCGAAAGGAGTTCCCACCCATGGAAGACCGTTTAGCTGTTATCAGCTGCATTATAAGTGACCCACAATCTGTTTCCGTTATGAATGAAAAACTTCATCTCCACGCCTCTATGATCATTGCCAGACTGGGAGTTCCCTGTAGGGAATACGGTGTATCCGTAGTCAGTGTTGTGCTCCATGGTACCCAGAATGAGATCAGCTCCTTTGCCGGAGACCTTGGAAAGGTAAAAGGGGTAAAGGTAAAATCCATTCAGGTGCCGGTAAACAGTACATCTGATTAAAAAAGCTGCGGACTCTCACATCCGCAGCTTTCTTAATCCCTTTAATATCTCTTCTGCCTTAAACAGCATATCTTCAATGGTAATGCCCTTAGGCTTTCTCTCCACATAGTGGAACACAGGCACTTCTCCCGGTACCAGTTTTAAGGCGCCGCCATAGGAATTTACCAGATCCGGTATTCCTCCTACGTTGATCTTGGCCTTCTGGTACATGGTCAGCTTTACTTCTTTTTCTTTTACTAAAACCTCGGTCACATAGCACTTATGGGCCAGCGCACGGACTCTGGCGATGACCAGAAGATTTTCCACACTTTTTGGTATATCCCCAAAGCGGTCCAGCAACTCATCCTGCATATCCATGTATTCATCTTCTGTCTCAATGGCAGAGATCCTCTTATAAATATCCAGTTTCTGATACTCATTTTTAATATAAGCAGCCGGAATATAGGCATCAATGTCACATTCCACACTGGTAGCATAGGACTCTTCCTCTGTTTCCTCGCCCTTTAATGCCAGAACCGCCTGATTTAACATTTTACAGTAAAGGTCATATCCCACTGCTTCCATATGTCCATGCTGCTCTGCTCCAAGAACATTTCCGGCACCCCGGATCTCTAGGTCACGCATGGCGATCTTGATACCGGAGCCTAATTCTGTAAACTCACGGATAGCCTGAAGACGTTTTTCCGCCTCTTCTTTTAAAAGCTTATCCCGCTTATACATTAAAAATGCAAAGGATGTGCGGTTGGAACGGCCTACACGGCCGCGAAGCTGGTACAACTGGGAAAGTCCCAGTCTGTCTGCATCATGGATGATCATGGTGTTGGCATTTGGAATATCAAGACCTGTCTCAATAATGGTAGTGGATACTAAAACATCGATCTCCCCATTGATAAAGTCCGTCATGATCCGCTCTAACTGATGCTCATGCATCTGACCGTGGGCGAAGGTAACTACTGCATCCGGCACCAGTTTCTGTATCTTTGCAGCCACTTCATCAATATCCGTCACACGGTTGTATACATAATACACCTGGCCTTTTCGCGCCAGCTCCCTGTTAATAGCTTCCCGGACCATTTCCTCGTTGTATTCCATTACATAAGTCTGGATAGGTGTACGGTCTACCGGCGGCTCTTCCAGTACGCTCATGTCACGGATCCCTGCAAGGCTCATATGCAGTGTTCTTGGAATAGGGGTTGCAGTCAGAGTCATAACGTCTACATTTTCTTTTAACTGCTTGATCTTCTCTTTATGGGCTACGCCAAAACGCTGCTCCTCATCGATGATCAGAAGCCCCAGATTTTTAAACTTTAAATCCTTAGAAAGCACTCTGTGAGTACCGATCACAATGTCCACCATGCCTTTTCGCAAGTCTTCCAGCGTTTTTTTCTGCTGGGACGGGGTGCAGAAACGGCTTAACATGTCAATGCGCACCGGAAAATCCTTCATTCTCTGGACAAAGGTATTGTAATGCTGCTGGGCCAGAATGGTAGTAGGCACCAGATATACCACTTGCTTGCTGTCCTGAACTGCCTTAAAAGCAGCCCGAAGGGCGATCTCCGTCTTACCGTAACCAACATCACCACAGATCAGCCGGTCCATGATCTTTCGGCTTTCCATGTCCTTTTTCACTGCCTCAATGGCATCTAACTGGTCATCTGTTTCTTCATATGGAAACAGTTCCTCAAATTCCTTCTGCCACACAGTATCTCCCCCGTACTGGTAGCCATTTTGCGCCTGACGGGCTGCATACAGCTTTACCAGGTCCCTTGCGATCTCCTGGACTGCACCTTTTACACGGGTCTTGGTCTTGTTCCACTCCGTACCGCCTAACTTGTTCAGTTTCGGCTTTTTGGCATCTGCTCCGGCATATTTCTGGATGCTTTCCAGTCTGGTGGCAGGAAGATACAGATTGCCTCCATCTCCATACTCGATCTTAATATAGTCCTTAATGACCTTGTCCCGCTCTACTTTTTCAATTCCTTTGTAAATGCCAAGACCATGTTCCTCATGGACTACATAATCTCCTACTGCCAGCTCAGAGAAACTCTGAATAGCTTTTCCCTGGTAATTGCTCTTTTTCCGCCGTTTTTTCTTCTTTTCCGTGCCAAACATGTCACCTTCTGTAATGATGACATATTTGATCAGGGGATATTCAAAACCCCTGTGGATATTTCCGTAGGTAACCAGGATCTCACCTGGCGCCGCTTTATGTTCTTCCCCTGTTCCGTCCGGACAATACGCCCGCAGATCATATTCACGCAGGTCACTGGCTAAACGGCTGGCTCTTGTCCTGGAAGCAGACAGCAAGACTACCCGGTAACCTTCTTTTTTCCACCGGGTCAGATCGCTTATAAGCATGTCAAAGCTGTTCTGATAGGAGTTGACGTTTCGCACATCAAAACTGAATTTTTCCTTTACCTTCATGCCCGGCAGCTTCTGGTCAAGACCGGTAAGCATTACAGTATAAGAACTTTGAAGCTTTGCAAGGACCTGGGTGCCTGCATAGAGAAGCTCTGTCTGCCCCGGCAGCAGATAGCCCTTTTCCAGTCGGTGGATCATGCTTTCACGAAATTCCTGCTCTACCGTCTCGCCTTTTTCCTTTAATCTTGCCGGTTCATCCAGACAGATCAGAGTATCTCCTGCCGGGAAATAGTCCAGAAATGACACAGTCTCCGGGCAGAAATACCGGATATAGGCATCCAGTCCATCCCGTTTCCAGCCTTGCCGGATCCCTTCTGTCAGTTCTTTGATAATACCCCGGATACGGGATGCTTCTTCAATCTGATGTTTGGCCCTTAAGGCTGCTTCATATTCTTTTTCTTCCTTTTCCAGACGTTCAATCCCTGCTTCTAACTGCTTTTTTGTTAAAATGGTCTCGGCTGAAGGATAAATGGTAATTTTTTCCAGCTGTTCCACAGACCGCTGGCTTTCCGGGTCGAAACTGCGGATGGAGTCCACCTCATCATCCCACAGTTCAATACGCACCGGCACTTCCTCTGTCAGCGGGAAAATGTCCACGATACCGCCACGGATGGAAAACTGGCCCATGCCGTCTACCTGGGCTGTACGCTCATACCCCAGTGCTGTAAGGCGTTCTTTCCATTCATCCAGATCCATGATCTGGCCGTTTTCCACAGTCACCGCCTGCTGCTTTAAAAATACCAGCGGCAGCAGATGATCCATAAGGCCGTCTAACGTAGTGACTACTACGCCTTCCTTCTCTTCCATCAGGTGCCGCCACACTGCAATGCGCTGGCGGGTCATCAGGTTTCCGTGGATATCCGCACTGTAAAACAGCAGATCCTTTGCCGGGTAAAGCCATACGTTTTCCGTAAAGCTGCGAAAATCTTCGTAGATCTCCCTGGCTCTCTGGTCATCATAAGTCACCACCAGTTTCCAGGGAAAACCCCCGTCTTTTCCCAGCCAGTACATCAGGTGTACCTTCTGGGAATCAAGGGTTCCCGTTGCCTGAACCGGGCCTTTTGCCCTTTTTAACGCTTCCCGTAAATTTTCATATTCCTGTAATTCCAATAACGGATTTTCCATGTTTTCCCCTTATATCCTGTTCCATTATCATTTCAGTCTGTGTTGTATCTGTTTCAACGTTTCTGTGTTCAATTATGCACAAGATATCTATTTGTGTCCATTAAACTGGTTCATAGCCGCATCTGGTCCCTCTGCGATCATGACTTCCACTGCCTCTGCCGCATCCTTAAATGCCTGTTCCATTTTTTCACGGTCTTCCTTAGAGAAACGGCTGAGCACATAATCTGCCAGATCCATTCTCGGTGGCTTATCGCCTACGCCTACCTTAATTCTCGGAAACTCCTGGGTTCCCAGATGGGCAATGATATTTTTGATACCATTATGACCGCCTGCGCTGCCTTTTTTGCGGATGCGCAGCTGACCTACATCCAGACTGATATCATCATATATAACAATGATATGCTCCGGGTCCACTTTATAGAAATCTGCCGCTTCTCTTACGCTCTCACCGCTTAAATTCATAAAAGTCTGGGGTTTTAAAAGGATCACCTTTTCCCCTGCAATGATGCCCCTTCCATAAAGTCCCTTAAATTTCTTCTCATCCACAGATGTATTTAACTTGTCCGCCAGCACATCAATGGTATCAAATCCCACATTATGTCTTGTCTTCTCATACTCCCTTGTAGGGTTTCCCAATCCTGCTATGATATACATAAATATTTTCCTTTCCAAAACACGCCTGAAAGCGCTAGATTCCACCCTATAGGGGGTATCTAACGCTCATTTTAATTAGTCGTTCACTTATTCTAGCAGATATAGCTTTCTTTTACAAGCCGTGATATTTCACATCTCTTTACATCCTATTTTCATACTTACATTTCACTTCCGGCCAGCGTCTCCAATGCCCGCTCTTTTGTAAACAGTCCGCAGGCTACCAGACGTTCTACCACCTGCTCCTGGCGTTTTTCCGCCAGCTCCAGATTGACAGTGGGGGAATATTTAGACGGTGCATTAGGGACGCCTGCAAGAAGTGTGCTTTCGTAATCTGTCAGGTCTTCCGGCTCTTTTCCGAAATAGCCTTCGCTGGCATCTTTGATACAATAATATCCGTTTCCGAAATAAATGGTATTTACATAAAGCTCTAAAATCTCATTTTTACTGTAATCCCGCTCCAGTGCAAAAGCCATAAATACCTCTGCTACCTTACGCTCCATCTTCTTTTCCTGGGTGAAATACAGATTTTTTGCCAGCTGCTGGGTAATGGTACTGCCGCCTTCTACAAAGCGTCCGGCCTTTACATCATTGACCATGGCTCTTGTAATGGCAATGGGATCAATACCAATATGTCCGTAAAATCGGTGATCTTCCACAGAGAGGACTGCATCCGTATACGTTTCCGGAAGATCAGAAAATACAGTATAGCTTTCCTTGGACCGTATCTCGCTTACCTTATCTTCCAGGCTGACCTGGGCAATGGCATCCTTATACATATCATAACCACGGATACCGGTAGTCACTGCAAAATACATAGCCACTGCACAGAGCACAGCTGTTACTCCTTTAAGCCAGTTAAACGCTGCACACTTCTTTTTCCCGGTGTTTCCTGCTGTATTGTATTTTCCATTGTCTTTTGTCCTCATCTGCTCACCTTCTCTCCTGTGCTATATAACTCAGGCTCAAGCACCTATGCGCTCTCCCGCCCGCGGCAGCGGGCGGGGCCTTCCCTTAATTACAGTATAGCACATCAGTATAAGCAAGTCTTTGAGGCTCCCTTAAAGAACTCTGACTAAAATCTGACTATTTCTAACGTTTTTCTAAAGAAGTATGGAAATAATTTGAAAACTGCATCTGGGCATCGGAAAGGGCCTCTTTTGGGGTCACAATTCCGGTATAAGCATTCTTAACTGCCAGTCCCAGGATGCTCAAAAACTTACGCTCATCAAAGGGTACAGAAAGCTCCGCCGGAAGCCGGTTCCCTTTTGAAATGGGGAAGCAGTGTCTGGTAAGCTTCAGCCATGGATAGTTATGTAAAACCTCATAATTATCATAGGTCCTGCGGCATGGGGATGTACTTCCCAGTAAAGCCGATGCTGAACAAAGCGGCTCACTGCACATCCATTTAATAAAAGAAAGGGCATCCTTCGGCCGCTTACAATATTTAGAAACACCTAAACTGCCGCCGCCAAGCACCGGGTTATTTCCCGGCATCATAGAGTACCCTACATTTCCTACTACATGGGAACTGTGAGCCGACAGGTCACTGGCATAGTTGCTGTACAAAATGGACATGGCAAAATTTCCTTCTGCAAACCGCCTTGCAGTCTGGGTCCACCAGCCACAGTACTCCGGCGATGTACAACGCCGCAGCTGTACTAACTCCGCAAGAGCCTGCTGGCACTGCAGGGAGTCTAAATGGATCTGTCCGTCCGCACCGTACAGGTTTTCCTGAATGGCAAATAATCTTGCCAGAAACTCAGAACCAGCCACACCGGTAGAGCCCAGTGTAATCGTCGATCCATAAGGAACCGGTGATGAGGGTGTCAGATCTCTTGTGAAAAATGCAGCGATCCTGTTATATTCCTCAAATGTCTTTGGCGGCTGCAGTTCTTCATGGAACTGCTCAAAATAGGTCCGCTTGCAGATAGGGCTTTCAAACAGGTCCTTCCTATAATAAAGGATCTGCACGCTGGGCGTAACCGGCAGCGCATAGATCTGACCATGTACCCGGCAGTAATGCTCCGGAACTCCTTCCACGTACTGTCCCAGGCTGTTTTCAATATTTTCATCAATCTCTGACAATGGCCGGAGAAGCTTCTGGGCAAACCAGGAAAGCCAGGTCACATCCAGTCGCAGGATATCAAAACGGGAGGTTTCATCTAACGAGTTAAATGCCTCATAGATTTCATCATAAGAGAGAATGCACACATTTACATCAATTCCCGTTTTCTGGGTAAACAGTCTGGAAAACGTTTTCATAATATAAGCTTCCGGGCTGTCCAGAGTTACAATATTTAATGGCTGGGTGCTTTCCGGCTTTTGGATATTCACGAACCAGTTCTGAAATCCGTCTCCCGGGATCATCCAATTGGCATGTCCCTCTGTCCCGACATTATCCGGTATTTTTTCTGATGCCGTATTTTCTTCCGTTGCACTTTCCTGTGCTGTGCTTTCTTCCGCGCCGGACTCCTCTGCCTTTCTGATCAGCATCTTTGCCGCCCTTTTTCCTAGCTGGCGGTAATTCATTTCATATTTAATAAAGTCATTTTCCGGAATGGTAAACAGCGGCGCCACCGTATAGATATCCGGTGAGCCCTCTTCTTTTCCATAAAAAGTGGTACACATATCCTTGGCACTTTCTGCAAATCCATAATTGGATATAAAGAATGCCTGGGGCAGTGTTCCGTTAAATATCTGCATGATATTCTGGTATTTCCTAAATGAGTCTGTCCAGATCTGGATCACCTGGCAGGTAGAACCTTCCATCATGGTCAGAAAGCCCCTGCAAAAATCCTTTTCACTGGAATAATCCGGATTTCCTGTAAGCAGGCAGATGCTGCGATACCCCGCCTGCAGTGCTTTCTCTGCCATAGCCTGTCCCGCTTTTTCATAATCAAACCCAATAAAATCAGAAGGGAAACCTGTTTTCCGGTCTACAAAAAGTACCGGAATATCCGAGCCATTATTCTGGGCCGGTTCCATTTCCCCAAAGATCCCATTATTTTTATAGATCGCCGCCTCGCTGGCAGTTCCCGCTACTGCGGAAATGCAGGCGATCCCCTTTACCTGCTTCACTTTTGCCTCTGAAAATGCAGTCGCTTCACTTTCCGGTGAATTTTCATTAGTCAGATGGCGGGATACAAGATAACCATGTTCCTGGGCATAGTCTTTAAAACTGAAATAAAAATCTTCGTACTGCCTTGCCCGGGAATCCGGCATGATCAGAGCCAGGCAGTCATTGGTTCCCTTGCGCAGCAAAGCTGCTCTTTCATTTGGAACATAGCCCAATTGCCTTGCAGCTTCCATTACCCGGCGTATTTTGTCACTGCTTACGTTCCCTTTACCATTTAATACATTGGAAACCGTTCCCTGGGCCACGCCGGCCTTCTTTGCAATATCTTTAATGGTTGCCATATGTGTTCCTCCTGATATACGGTGCTGGTGTGGTCTGCATTTTACTGTCAGGTCCACCATGTGGCCGGACCCTCGTTACTGCTCTCACTTGCATTAACTATAACACATATCCTAAAAAATCACAATTCTGCCCCAAAAATTGAACATTGTTCAATTGTATTCTCTGTAAAGAAACTGTAAAAAATGTATAACATAGGTAAATTTGTTAAAGTATCCTGTCAATCCAAAATAAATATTGTGCAAAAAATCAAAATAATATTTGACACGTTTCAATAATAATGCTATAGTAAACTTAAGAGCAAATCACGGACCTTAAAAGGCCTATCAATGCGAACAAAAAGGAGGAGTATCATGAAAAAGAAACTCGTACTTGCATCATCTGCCTGTTTAGTAGCCTCTGCTATGGCATTAGGCGGCTGCTCCGGCGGTTCCAAACCAGCCGAAACCAGCGCAGCAGCTGAAAAATCTGAAGCAGCAGCCGATGCAACCACTGCAGCAGCTGAAGGCGGTTCATCTGACGCAATGCACCTGTCATTCTACTACCCAGTAAACGTAGGCGGCGATGCTGCAAAGCTGATTGAGAAGATCTGCGCAGACTTCAATGCTGAAAATCCTGACATCGTTGTAGATCCTGTTTATACCGGAAACTACGATGATACCGTTACAAAGATCCAGACTGCTATCCAGGGAGGCACACCACCAGATGTATTCGTAAGCCTTGCTACCCAGCGTTTCACAATGGCTTCCACCGGTATGGCAATGCCATTAGATGACCTGATCGCAGCAGACGGAGACGAAGGAAAAGCTTACATCGACGATTTCTTAAGCGGCTTCATGGAGGACTCCTACGTAGACGGCAAAATCTACTCCATCCCATTCCAGAGAAGTACAGAGATCCTTTTCTATAACAAGGATGCATTCAAGGAAGTTGGCCTTGATCCAGAAAAAGCACCTGCAACCTGGGATGAACTGGTTGAGGATGCACAGAAGCTGACCAATGAAAACCGTTACGGTGTTGGTATTGCATTAAACTCCGGTTCCGCACAGTGGACCTTTACAGGCTTCTGCTTACAGAACAGCAAAAATGGTGAGAACCTGATGGCTGAAGACGGAAAATCCGTTATGTTCGATACTCCAGAGAACGTAGAAGCACTTCAGTTCTGGCTTGACCTTCAGAACAAGTATAAAGTAATGGCTCCTGGCATCGTACAGTGGACCGATCTTCCTACTCAGTTCTTAGCTGGCGAAGTAGCTACGATCTATCACACCACAGGAAACCTGGCAAACATCAGCAAGAACGCTACCTTTGATTTCGGTACCGCATTCCTTCCAGGAAATGCACGTCAGGCAGCTCCTACCGGCGGCGGAAACTTCTACATCTCCAATGGTATCTCTGAAGACCGTGTACAGGCAGCTTGGAAGTTCATCAAGTTCGCTACTGAGCCAGAGCGCGCAGCACAGTGGGCACTGGATACAGGTTATGTAGCAACCAGACAGTCCTGCTTTGATCTGGACATTATGAAAGAATACTACGACAAACTGCCTCAGGCTAAGATCGCTTACGAGCAGATCACGATCTCCAAGCCAGAGCTTACTACTTACAACGCAGCAGAGATCTGGAGAGTCTTAAATGACAATATCCAGTCTGCAGTAACTGGTGACGCAACTGCTGAAGAAGCATTAAGCGCAGCTCAGGAACAGGCAACAGAAATTCTGTCTGAGTATCAGTAGGATAAAATGATACTTTTGAAATGAAGTTGGTGCTGTCGTGCTTCACGGCAGCGCCAATTTGTTTCATATTTTTACTGTTCTCTCGAAATCTGATAAATGGGGAATAAAAGATGAAAACACATACAAAAAAGCAGCGTGAACTGCGAAACACTCTCATAGGATGGCTGTTGGTAATGCCTTCCCTGATCTTTATGGCAGCCTTTACTGTATGGCCGGTCTTTCGGAGCATCTGGCTCAGCCTTACAAAATATAAGCTCGGTATGAGCGCACCGGAATTTATCGGTCTGAAAAACTATATCAGTCTGGCCGGATCTTCTCTTTTCTGGAAAGTAATGGGAAATACGCTGTTTTTTGCGTTGATCACCATTGTTCCCAGTATGGTAGTCGGTCTGTTTTTAGCAACCTTAGTCAACCGTAAAAGCCGTCTCATCGGTTTTGTCCGTACTTCCTATTTCTATCCGGTAGTTATGCCTATGATTGCTATTGCAAGTATCTGGATGTTTATTTACATGGCAAAAAACGGCTTACTTGACCAGATGCTCATCAGCATGGGCCTTCAGCCTATGAATATCTTATCCAGCAAGAAGACCGTTCTTCCGGCTATGGCCTTTATGTACGTCTGGAAAGAAGCCGGATACCTGATGGTATTCTTCCTTTCCGGTATCCAGAGTATTTCCACCGATGTAAATGAGGCAGCCCGCATTGACGGCGCTAACTCCTGGACCATTTTCCGCAAGATCACTTTACCTCTTCTTGCACCAACCTTCCTGTTTGTATCCACCATTGCTCTGACCAACAGCTTCAAGCTGGTGGACCATGTAGTCATTATGACAGAGGGCGCTCCAAACAACGCTTCCACACTGCTTCTGTACTACATTTACCAGCAGGGATTTACAAACTTCAACTACGGCGTATCTTCTGCACTGACAACGGTTATGCTGCTTCTGCTCATAGTAGTAGCACTTCCTCGTTTCTTAAGCCAGGACAAGAAGATCCAGTACAACTAAAGGAGGCCTTACACCATGCAGAAAAAACATTTGATCGGTGCCGGGATCACCGCATTTTCCGTTATTTTAGGCCTGCTTTGGCTGATCCCACTTATCTGGCTGATCGGAACCGCATTTTCCGTTCCATCCTTCCATATGACACTGTTCCCGACAACAGCGTTCACACTGGATAATATTAAATATGTATGGAATGCCATTCCATTTGGCACCTATTACATCAACACACTGACACTGGTAGTATGCACCTTTGCCGTACAGTTCTTTACTTCCACCCTGGCTGCCTATGCACTGGCAGTTCTGGATTTCAAGGGACAGGCGCTGGTATTTGCTGTGATCTTTATGCAGATCATTATCCCAAATGACGTTTTGATCACACCAAACTTCATGACTCTGTCTGATCTGAAGCTCATCGACACCAAGATCGGTATGATGCTTCCATTCTACGGCAGTGCCATGGCTATCTTCTTACTCCGTCAGCACTTTAAATCCATTCCAAAGGCACTGGCTGAGGCAGCAAAGATCGACGGTGCCAACACCTGGCAGACCATCTGGGGTGTATACATGCCATGTGCAAAACCGGCATATCTTTCCTTTGCCGTTATCTCTGTCAGCTACCACTGGAACAACTACCTGTGGCCTCTGATCGTGACCAACTCTCCTACCAACCGTACACTGACCGTAGGACTTGCTATTTTCGCAAAATCCAAAGAGGCTAACATGCAGTGGGCCAATGTGTGTGCTGCAGCCTTTATCATCATTGTTCCGCTTCTTCTGGCCTTCTTAGTCGCTCAAAAACAGTTTATGAGCAGCTTTGTAAGCGCCGGTATCAAGGAATAAAATATCATGGCTGAACTGTAACAATAATACCCATTAAGGAGGAAAGGCATGGAATTAAATTTTACCGGAAAAGGCAGCGCTTTTTATCCTCCCTTTAAGAATACGGGAGCATACATGCTTTCCGGAAAAGCGCTTTATCTTATTGACTGCGGAGAGACCATGTTTGATGTGCTTTATCACAAACTGGACCTGGCTTCCATTGAAGATGTTTATGTTATCCTGACTCATATGCATGCCGACCACGTAGGAAGTCTTGGAACCCTGATCTCCTATTTTTACTGTCTCTTTAACAAAGCCATTCATGTAGTTTATCCACAGGAGACCATTAAGCAGCTTCTTACATTAGAAGGGATCACACCTTTAGGCTACCATTACCATGAAACACTTCCCGAAAACCCGGCCGGACTGACTGCAGTTCCCGTGGAAGTGAAACATGCACTGGATATGAAATGCTACGGCTATGTTTTAAGTGATGGAACAGAAACTATTTACTACAGCGGCGACTCCTCAGAACTGCCGGAAGATATCAGAACCCGCTTCCTTGCAGGAGAGATCGGCCGCATCTACCACGACACCAGCACCCACGATTCACCAAATCCATCCCACTGCTACTACGGCAAGATGGAGAAATGGATCCCCCGGGAAGAACGCCACAGAGTATACTGTATGCACCTTGACAGTCCCTGTGAGGATATGTTGAAAGAGAAGGGCTTTAGTATTGTGGAAGTTGTAGAAGGATAAATCCACAAACGCAGAGACGTTAAAAAGGCGGTCCGGTTTCGATAACCGGATCGCCTTTTCGTATACTCTCTCCTCAGTTCAAAATACAGCAAAATCCCCTGGATTGTTAAAACATTCAGATAGTCACTTCACAATACATATTGATATACTCTTCAAATCTTGGCAACGCCAAAGTCAGTTCCCCATGTCTTGAACCATCAACTACACCTCTCTCCATAAGACGTTTCCGATACGTATTTAAAAGTTGCGGTGATACTCCCAAACTTTCCCGTATGTCACCTGTTTTATTTACTCCCTGAGAAATAATATAAACGATTTTGCGGTCCAGTTCTGATAACTCACTCCATATTTTTTCATAAGCATAAACCGTCAGTTCTTCATCAAATTTTGGTAAAATATCGTCTATAGTCCCATCATTTTCCCATTTAAGATATCCAAGTATCTGAAATGCAAATGGATATCCTTTTGTGAGCCGCGCCATGGAAGCTGCCTCTTTAGGCGGCAGTCCAAATACAGTTCTGTAACTGGTAGTCATAGCCGGAATGCTTAATGGTTCCAGAAATATTTTGGGAGCGCGGTATAAAAATGTCAGGCTTTTTTCATTTTGAAGATTGCTGATATTATCATATAATCCAGCCATTACAAGATAGACCGGATAATTTTTTGTAATGTAGATCTGAAAATTACTTACGAAAAGTTTTACATATTGATTATTAATGATCTCATCAATAATAAAAAGTACTTTTTTCCCCTGTTCTTTTACCTTTTCCAAAATATCACGCAGCATTGTCTCTTTATCTAATGTATCCCGTTCTTTATTGAAAGCAATTTCCGCAATCCCAATATTAATATTAATTCCCAAATCTATCCCCCGGATCTTCAGAATTCGGTTTAATTCCGATACCGCCCCTGAAATCAGATCCATATCTACACTTAAACGCAATACGATCCAGTCTTCCTTTGCATTATAGTGATCTCCTATCACTGCAAGAGAAACTGTCTTCCCAGAACCTCGAACCCCGGCGATCATATAAACCATATTAGACGGATTTTCCATATCAAAGGTATTTATGATCTTTCCAATCTGATCTGTACGGGAAATAAATTCTACCGGCTTCTGCCCAAAAGTCAGTGTAAATGGATTTTCTCCTTTCATACGTATTCCTCCACATCTATGTTTATTTGTATTTATTTATGTTTATTTGTATTTTTCATGTTTATTTATGTTTATTTTAATTTATAAATATATTATACCCACATTAATGCAAAAAACAAGGTCTGCATTCAAAAAGATCCCCCTGGCATATTCAAAATACGCCAGAGGGATCTTTCTCCTTCACAAATGATACATTTTACTAATATTTTCCAATATTACTTTGCAAACAGCACTGCTTTATAATGACGTTCCAGTGTCACTAACAGGATATTTCCAAGTACACCGATAGCCAGGATCTCTCCGATCCCTACAGTCAGCATGGCATATGGGATCAGGTCTGTAGAACCATATGCATAGCGCAGTACCCATGGAACAATAATGGTGTTGGAAAGGATCGGTGGAACACATACCAGCCATTTGTTCTTCTTTCCAAGATAGTAAGAACCAACTGCTCCAATCAGAGTTGCAATGCTTCCGAACACTACATCCAGTGATGCTGCACCGCAGAGCAGGTTAGCAAGAAAGCAGCCAATGGTAACGCCTGGAACTGCACTGGTTAAGAAGTAAGGCAGCACGCATAATACTTCTGAGACTCTGAACTGGATCGGACCAAAAGCGATCGGCGCAACGATCATGGTCAAAACCACATAAAGGGCTGCGATCAGCGCACTCTGGGTAATAAAGCCAGTTCTTGATTGGTAATACTGTTTGTTCATTTTTCAATTCTCCTTTAGTTTTGTTTTACGAGTGGAAGGTCACGAACACTCGATTCATTTTACGCCGGGAATCGGCGAAAGCCTTATAAGACCTTGGTTTTTCAGGCTTTGCAACGAGTAGAAGTATAGCACAGCAAAAACGCAAAATCAAGGTCACATTTTGATCATCTTTCCAAGATATAAAAGGGGGCTGCCTTAGAATCCCATCATGCTGAGTACCCCATAACATCCAATGGCGATGAGCGTAAATAAAGTTTCAATAATGGCTCTGGCTTAATCCTTTATCTTTTGCTTACTCTGCATTAAATACTTATTTTCTGAACCTTTCATTGAAACAAAAAATCTCCGGCAATGGAGATACTATATTCATACCTGCACTGTCGGAGATTTAAATATACTGCTAGTTTATCTTATTTATCCTTCCAGGTTCTCTGCGATCTTACGTGCTACATACACGCCGCTTGCAGATGCATGGGAAAGGGAATGGGTCACGCCGCTGCCATCACCGATGATATAAAGTCCTTTGTGACGGCTTTCCAGGTTCTCGTCTACATCTACTTCCATGTTGTAGAACTTAACTTCTACACCATAAAGCAAAGTGTCATCATTTGCAGTTCCCGGTGCGATCTTATCCAGGGCATAGATCATTTCAATGATGCCATCTAAGATACGCTTTGGAAGAACAAGGCTTAAGTCGCCAGGTGTTGCAGAAAGAGTAGGCACAAAGGTATTTTCCTCAATACGCTTTGGAGTGCTTCGTCTTCCGCGGATCAGGTCACCGAAACGCTGTACGATAACACCACCGCCTAACATATTAGATAGACGGGCAATGCTTTCGCCATAGCCGTTGCTGTCCTTAAACGGCTCTGAGAAGTGCTTGGAAACTAACAGTGCAAAGTTGGTGCATTCTGTCTGCTTTTCCGGATCCTCGTAGCTGTGGCCGTTTACAGTAACGATGCCATTGGTATTTTCATTTACAACAATGCCCTTAGGGTTCATACAGAAAGTACGTACATTATCCTCAAACTTCTCTGTACGGTATACGATCTTGCTTTCGTACAGTTCGTCTGTTAAATGGGAGAACAGCACTGCAGGAAGCTCTACGCGCACGCCCAGATCCACACGGTTGGACTTGGTTGGGATATCCAGTTCCTTACAGATATGTTCCATCCACTTGCTGCCGCTTCGTCCTACAGATACGATACACTTCTCGCAGTCATAAGACTTGTCATTGCTCCATACTCTGTATCCGCCATTTTCCAGGCACTCAATATGGCTTACAGGAGACTCAAAATAGAAGTCCACATGCTCTTTTAACTCATCATATAACCGGCCTAATACAACCAGGTTGATATCGGTTCCCAGATGACGTACAGAAGCATTTAACAGCTTCAGGCGGTTCTGTAAACAGACTTTCTTTAAATTAGTTCCGGCTGTAGAATACATCTTGGTGCCTTCGCCGCCGTGTGCCATGTTGATGTCATCTACATACTGCATCAGCTCAGTAGCAGCCTTCTTACCAATATATTCGTACAAAGTACCGCCAAAATCATTGGTAATGTTATATTTACCATCAGAGAATGCGCCAGCGCCGCCGAAACCGCTCATAATAGAGCAGGACTTACACTTAATGCAGGCTTTCACCTTTTCACCGTCGATTGGGCAGTGACGCTTCTTTAATGAATATCCGGAATCAAATACAGCAATCTTCTTATCGCTGCACTTCTTCATCAGCTCATAAGCAGAATAAATTCCGCCAGGACCGGCCCCCACAATAATTACATCATATTTCATTCTCAAAACTCCTTTTTACGGTAAACATATTGATTTATAACGTTTCGCTCCCATTCCCATAAAAATGGGCTACCTTTCTATTCTACCGTGTTTTGAGAAAAACTACAATAACAAAATCCCCTTAAAACCGCTTAAAAACAGGAAATACACTCAGGAACCAGGGCTTCCCCGCAGTGTTCCCTTACATAAGCCCTTAAGCGCTCTGTATCAGCTTCAGAAACGCCCCATACATCTGCCTGGAGTACCAGTTTATTGCCTTCGCCGTAGCGGACATAGGCCTCTGCCTTTGTAACACCGTCTGCGCTCTCTAAAGTCTGCTCCAGCTTATAAAGATCTAAGAACTTTCTGCCGGTAAGACCTTCCCGCATCACAGTGCGTCCGCCCTGTTCCAGAAATTCCAGGCGGCCGTCCGGCATGATACGTGCTTCCCTTCCTGTCTGGTACAGCATTCCCGGTCCATAAGGATTGGTGATCTTATCACTCCATCCAAGGGTAGGATGATCCATGATATACAGCTTGCCCCAGGCTCCAAATGGCTGTTTGCGGCAGCTTTCATCCAATACATATGCCTTTACCTGTTCATTTTCATCCACTCCCGGAATCAGCTCACAGCCGGCTGCTTCGTTGACTTTTCCTGCTTCTATATGGTAATGCAGCGGGAACAGATCTACAGAAAGACGGTTTTTCAGGTTTGCCGCCTGTCCTTCCTCTTCCATAGCTGCCACGATCTGCTCCATAACTGTCATAAACAGCTTCAAAAGTTGTGTGTCAAACCGGTTCTTCCAGTAACGCAGCTCATAATAATATCCCTTTTCATCCCACATAACCTGTAAATGGAATGGCAACGCATCTAGCTGTATCTTTTCACGCTCCACCGGCCAGCCGCCGATCTGATCGATATTTAAAATATCTCCCTGGTACTGAAAGAACATTTCATCTGCATGAAGGTTGGAAATATAGCAGCCCATGGTCTTCATGATCTGCTTTCCGGAGGTCTGGAGCAGTTCTTTTACGCTTTCATCCGGCTTCTGGGTGCAGCGGAAATAGTAGGTAAGAAACAATGGTCCTGCCAGACGGTTCCAGCGGCTGTCGGTTCTTCCGCTGTGGATGCTGGTTCCTACCGTGTCTTTTTCATTACTGAACAGACCGATGCAGTAGTTAAATGCAGTTAAGAACACTACATTTTCAGAAATGCCGTTTCTGCGGCAGAAGGATAACAGTCTGCCCCGGTTGATCCCCTTAAAATGTTCCTTTAAAACGCCGTCTTCTCCCTGTTCCAGGTCATGACTGTCACATCTTGCAAGGATACTCTTTCTGATCTTAAAGCCCTTCATCAGATCTGCAAAATAAGCTTCATTTTCCTGTCTGAGCCCTTTGGCATCCCGCTCTTTTTCATCTAAAATATACTCGTAAAATGTATATTTCTCCTTTTCCACCTGCTTTCCTGCATAAATAGCATTGATATCCTCAAACAGCACATTCATGGTCATGCCGTCTCCCATAATATGGGCAATATCTAAAAACAGGTAATTGGCTGACTCTGTCATATAAATGCCCGCATGGTAAAGAGGCTCATTTTCTGTATACATATATGGGCGTAAAAGTCCCTTTCTGGTCTCTTCCCACTGGGCATCGCTTAAGGTGATCAGAGGAATATCTACCTTGCGGTCATCCTTTCTAAAATTCTTGTATGCCCCTTCATGAAGCTGGATCACGCATTTTAATTCCGGATGCACATCAAACATTCTCTCTACTGCTGTCTTTAACAGGTACACATTTACATGTGGATCCAGTTTAAATAAAAATGGCAGGTTGGCTGTTGTATTTCCCCGCATTACATAGGCAAAATACAGCTGTAAATTGGTCAGTGGATAAATGTCACGGACCTCAAACTCTTTCTTTCCCTCAGCAGCACGCTCTTTATAAAGAGCTTCCAGTTTTAAAACAGAACCATGCTCTAACAGGTCATTTAAGGTCATGGAAAGCTGCAGTTTTTCATACAGGTCTGTAAGAAGCAGCACACTTCCCAAAGAATCCAGTCCTGCGCTGTAAAGGTCGGTATCAATGCCAAAACGGCTGTGGCCTAACACGGCAGATACTGCATCATAGATCTTCTGCTGGAGATCATTTTCCGGTTTATGTACATTGACCTGCTCCTCTGCCTCCTGCTTCTTCTGGCTGAAATACTGGCTGCGGATAATCTTTTTGGAAGAAGTTTTCGCAAATGGAATGTCACGCAGATGGAAACGGGCAATCTTCTTATAGGAAGGAAGTCCTTCATTGTGCTTTTTAATGATCTGAGCCACTGTTTCCTCAATGTGGTCAATGCCTGCAGCGTCTGCATACTTAAAGTTTGGATAAATCTCCGCTGCGATCATGTCATCTTCCCCATATACCAGGATATCCTCAATCAGCCGGTCGTCCACAAACAAGTTCTCCAACTGCTCCGGTGCCACATTTTCACCATTGCTTAAGATGATCAGGTTTTTCTTTCTGCCGGTAAGATACAGGAAATTCTCCTCATCTACATAGCCCAGGTCACCTGTACAAAGCCAGCCGTCCTCTGTGATCGCCTCTGCTGTCTTATCCGGCTCCTTATAATATCCCATCATAACAGAAGGGCTTTTTACCTGGATCTCTCCATCTACGATACGCACCTGGCACCGGTCTACGATCTTTCCTACAGATGCCACTTTATCCGGTCTGCTCCAGTCCGGGGATGATATTTTTGGAGAGCACTCCGACATGCCGTATCCCTGTGCAATGGAAATACCCAGACGGTTGAAATTAGCAGCCAGCTCCGGCGCCAGATAACCGCCGCCGCTGATGATCTTGTGCAGGCGCTTTCCCAGCACCTCCTGTTTAATGGAATTCATAGAACGACCTGTGTCCTGTCTGGAAAGAATAGCGATCTTATTGTAAAGGGCTTTTGCCACCATAGGCACCATACGGATCACAGTAGGCTGGAACAGCTGGATATGGGCTGCCAGACGGGCCATGTCCCGGTTCAGACACAAAACGCTTCCATAACGCATGACCGTAAATACATCACCGTTGATGCAGAATACATGGTGGATGGGAAGGATATTTAAGTAAACTTCTTTTTCAGGATGGTCTTTATCTGTGGTGCAGAAGTTATTATCCATCAGGTTGCGGTTGGAAAGCATAACGCCCTTTCCTCTGCCTGTTGTTCCTGATGTAAACAGCACCATAGCACAGTCTTCCTCAGAAACCACCGGATCGACACTGATCCCTGCATATCCCTTTAAGATCTGGTCCGAACATGGCACATGTTTTCCGTGCTGTAAGGAAATGCAGGCCCGAAGGCGTGGACATTTCTCCTTTACTGCTTCTACCAGGCCATAATGATCCCAGTCGTAAAATAAAATATCCAGGTCAGAACGGTTTACATTATCTGCAAAGGTCTCTTCATTTAACTGTACATCTAAGGGAACCACTACATTTCCGCTGGCCATAACGCCTAATAAAAATACCAGGTAATGGTGACTGCTGCTTCCCATTAATCCTACTCTTACCTTGTGGCCCGCTGCCGCGTCCTGCTCCCGCAGCCAGGCAGCTACCCCGCGGCACTGAGTTGCAAACTCATCATAAGTTACTTCATATACTACGTCATTTTCCTCATAGCGTAAAAATACCCGTCCGGCATACTCTCTTCCCGTATTCCAGACCAGGTCTCTTACTGTCTTTGTATTCTCGTATGAAATCATTGCTTTTCTCCTCATAAAACCACTTGAAAGATCTGCCAGCGGCAGCTCCCTTTCAACACATAACAACGGATCGACCCGCTCTGGCGGGTGATCGTTCATTTTATTGTACACAATGTCTATTAATGTCTATTAATAAACATTTACGCCCTAACTATAGCACAGAGACTCCCCACATGCAATGCTAATATTTTGAATTTCAAACTATTTGGCAACCAAGCCTGCATGAGTAAGCAGGGCAATAGCCCGGATTACGAATGCGGGCGGCAGTTGTGGGAGTGCCGAAGGCATGTAACAACTGGCTTTCATTTATAGCGACATAAAAATACCCCGGACCAGTCATGGCATCTGCCATATTTTCTGGTCCAGGGTATCCCTGCTGCAGCTGTCGCTGCCTTTTATCTTTTGTTTAAGGTGATCACATGATTGTGCCTGTTGTCACCAGTGGTCCGCCGCTTATGCAAGCGCTTCTTCTTCATTCTCCAGCAAAGTACTTTCATACTTATCCAGGATGATGCTTTGTATCATTTCCCTAGTACCGGAATTGATCGGATGGGCGATGTCGCGGTATTCGCCATCTGCTGCCTTGCGGCTTGGCATGGCGATGAACAATCCCTTTTCTCCCTCAATGACTTTGATATCGTGGATCACGAATTCATTGTCTAAGGTGATGGAGACGATTGCTTTCATCTTCCCTTCTTTCTCCACCCGTCTTACTCTCACATCTGTTACCTGCATGCTTTAATACTCCTTCCGCTTCCTCCGTCAGCCCCCGTGCTGCACCCCTTCTGAAGGAATCAGAAAAAAACGGGCCGCACTATTTACTACTTATCTACAGTGTGTAGCGTTCATTCTTCTCAATAACGATCTTGATGTTATCAGGTGTTCCGATATAGGTTGTATTGGCGCGGATGGTATCCCGGCTCTCTACGATACAGTTCTCGATCACTGTATTATCACCAATATAAACATCATTTAAGATAATAGAATTCTTGATGATACAGTTATTTCCAACGTATGCCTTCTTAAAGAGGATAGAGTTTTCTACCGTACCATTTAAAATACATCCACTGGAAACAAGGCTGTTCCTAACAACTGCTCCTGGATTGTATTTTGCCGGTGGAAGATCATCGATCTTGGTATAAACATCCGGATACTGTTTGAAGAAATAATCTCTTACTTCCGGCTTTAAGAAATCCATGTTGGTCTTATAGTAAGAATCAACGGTTGCAATATTGCTCCAGTAGCTGTCTAACTTATAAGCATAGATCCTCTTTAAGTTCTTATAACGTACCAGGATATCATTTACCAGGTCGTATCTGTCTTCTGCTGCGCAGCGCTCTAACAGCTCGATCAGCTGTCTTCTGCGGATAACATAGATACCACAGGAAATGGTGGTAGCGTCAGAAGCCATTGGCTTTTCTTCAAAATCAGTGATGCGTCCGTCATCATTTAACTTAACGCATCCGAAACGGGTAACATCCGTTCCCTCTTCCATATCTTTGCAGACAACGGTAATATCCGCTTTCTTCTCAATATGGTATTCCAGAACCTTGTTGTAATCCAGCTTATAAACGCCGTCACCAGAGGTGATAACTACATATGGCTCATGGCTGTTCTTTAAGAAGGTCAGGTTCTGGTAAAGAGCATCTGCTGTACCACGGTACCAGTCTCCGTTTTCAGGAGTAATGGATGGTGTAAATACATACAGTCCGCCCTGCTTACGTCCGAAATCCCACCACTTGGAGGAACTCAGATGAAGGTTTAAGGATCTGGAGTTATACTGTGTAAATACAGCCACATTCTGAATGTGGGAGTTTGTCATATTGCTTAATGCAAAGTCAATACTGCGGTAGCTTCCTGCAACCGGCATAGCAGCCACTGCTCTTTTACTGGACAGTTCCCGCATCCTCTTGCTGTTACCACCTGCTAATACGATACCGATTGCTCTCATTTCACGCCACCTGCCTTTATAATGTAATTTCCGCTTGCCAGTAATCCATCAGGATAGTCGCCTACGGTGGTCTCGCCTGCTATGGCGGTATTCTTTCCGATCTTTACGCCGTCCGGGATAATGGAGTTCTCGCCGATGGTAGCCAGGTCAAACTGATATACCTTCTGGTCATATGTACTTGGTGCGTATTCGCCAACACCGATCTGAACATCGGAACCAACTTTTACATTTTCTGCGATAATGGCCTTTTCAACGGATGTGCCTGCGCCGATGACGCTTCCCTGCATAACAATAGAGTCCTTAACAACAGCACCCTTTGCAATGGTAACGCCTGCTCCGATAACGGAGTTGATAACATCACCGTAAACTTCTGTACCTTCGCCAACGATACTGCGCTCAATGTGAGCATCGGAAGCAATGTACTGAGGCGGGATCACATCACTCTTGGTGTAGATCTTCCAGTATTCTTCATACAGGTTGAACTCAGGAATGATATCGATCAGCTCCATGTTTGCTTCCCAGTAGGAGCCAAGAGTACCTACATCCTTCCAGTAGCCATTGTACTCATATGCGAAGCTGCGGTCGCCCTTTGCGTGGCAGTATGGAATGATATGTTTACCAAAGTCACATCCAGGCTCGTCCTTCATCTTGATCAGAGCCTCTTTCAGAACCGGCCAGCTGAAGATATAGATACCCATAGAAGCCAGGTTGCTTCTTGGAACAGCTGGTTTTTCCTCAAACTCTGTAATACGGTTATGTTCATCAGTGATCAGGATACCGAAACGGCTTGCTTCTTCGATCGGTACCGGCATAGCAGCAATGGTGATATCCGCATTATTTGCTTTGTGATAATCAAGCATTACTTCATAGTCCATTTTGTAAATGTGGTCACCGGAAAGGATGAGCACATACTCTGGGTTATATGCTTCCATATACTCCAGGTTCTGATAAATAGCATTGGCAGTACCGGTATACCAGTCACTTCCCTTGCTTCTTTCGTATGGAGGTAAGATTGTCACGCCGCCAACATTTCTGTCCAAATCCCACGGAATACCAATTCCGATATGTGAATTTAAACGTAAAGGCTGGTACTGTGTCAGAACACCAACGGTGTCAACACCGGAGTTGATACAGTTACTCAGCGGAAAATCAATGATTCGGTACTTCCCCCCAAAAGATACCGCCGGCTTGGCTACTTTCTGTGTAAGAACGCCAAGACGGCTTCCTTGTCCGCCAGCTAAAAGCATGGCAATCATTTCTTTTTTAATCACGTTATCACCTCTTGCTGTTATATAATTTTGGTAAACATAATTATACCACAAACTTTATAAATAGTACACAAATATTTTAATATATTTTGTGTTTTTTATGCAGTTTTCCGACATTTTTCGATATCATGTTTTATATTTTACACTTTTCCCAAGATGTTGTGCCCTAAAAATCCTCCGGGCACTATATGTCCCCCGCCATTAACCAAGTGTGTTGGTAGGTGGGACATTTTTTCCTTTTCATGGCTGTACCGGGACCCTGCATTTAAAAGCGCTAGGAAAACCTGCATAAACGCATGAAAACCTTGAAACATTATGTGAAATACCTTATAATACCTTATAATATTGCATTTTTGCTTTTAGAAATTTTGTATTGGAGAAAAGGAGATATTACTCATCATGGATTTAGTTACAGTAAGAGAACTTTATAAAAATCCGGAAAAGTTCCTGGACAAGGAAATTACCGTTGGCGGATGGATCCGCAGCCTTCGTGATTCCAAGGCATTCGGTTTCATCGTTATCAGCGACGGAACCTATTTCGAGACACTTCAGGCTGTTTACCACGACACTCTGGAAAACTTCGCTCAGGTTTCCAAGTTAGGCGTTGGAACCGCTATCATCGTTAAAGGTACTTTAGTTGCTACCCCACAGGCAAAGCAGCCATTTGAGATCCAGGCTACTGAGGTTACTGTTGAAGGTGCATCTGCATCTGATTACCCTCTGCAGAAAAAGCGCCACTCTTTCGAGTACCTGCGCACTATTTCACATTTACGTCCAAGGACCAACACTTTCCAGGCCGTATTCCGCGTACGTTCCCTGATTGCCTATGCCATCCATCAGTATTTCCAGGAAAAGGACTTCGTTTATGTCCACACCCCACTGATCACAGGAAGCGACTGTGAAGGTGCAGGTGAAATGTTCCAGGTTACTACTATGGATCTGAACAACATTCCAAAGAATGAAGACGGAACCGTTGATTACAAGCAGGATTTCTTCGGAAAGCCAACCAATCTGACTGTAAGCGGCCAGTTAAATGGTGAAACCTACGCTATGGCATTCCGCAACATTTATACCTTTGGACCTACCTTCCGCGCAGAGAACTCCAATACCACCCGTCATGCAGCTGAGTTCTGGATGATCGAGCCGGAGATGGCCTTCGCTGATCTGGATGATGATATGCGCGTTGCAGAAGGCATGTTAAAGTATGTCATCAAGTATGTATTAGAACATGCTCCGGAAGAGATGAACTTCTTCAACAACTTCGTAGACAAGGGTCTGTTAGACCGTTTAAACAACGTTCTCAACTCTGAGTTCGGACGCATTACCTACACCGAGGCAGTGGAACTGTTAATGAAGCACAATGACAAGTTCGACTACAAGGTATCCTGGGGCTGCGACCTGCAGACTGAGCATGAGCGTTACCTGACCGAAGAGATCTTCAAGAAACCAGTATTCGTTACTGATTATCCAAAGGAGATCAAGGCATTCTACATGAAGATGAACCCAGACGGCAAGACCGTTGCTGCTGTAGACTGTCTGGTTCCTGGAATTGGCGAGATTATCGGCGGAAGCCAGCGTGAAGATGACTATGACAAGCTGGTTGCAAGAATGGATGAGCTGGGACTTAAGAAAGAAGATTACGGCTTTTACCTGGATCTTCGTAAATACGGTTCCACCCGTCATGCAGGTTTCGGACTTGGCTTTGAGCGCTGCGTAATGTACCTGACCGGTATGTCCAACATCCGCGACGTTATCCCATTCCCAAGAACTGTAAATAACTGCGAGTTATAATATCAATATACGACGCAAAGCAATCCATCTGTTTTGCACCATATGTACTCTCGAGACTCTTTTGCGCAGGTGCAAGAAACGTTTCGGGAGTATATCTATTTAAAGGAGAAATTCATGAAATTTATCCACACAGGTGATATCCACTGGGGAATGACTCCCGATGCAGATAAACCCTGGGGAAGTGAACGGGCCCAGGCGATCAAAGATACCTTTAAGAAGATCATTGCCCAGGCTGGAAAAATGCAGGCAGACTGTCTGTTCATCAGCGGTGATCTGTTCCATCGCCAGCCACTGGTGCGGGACTTAAAAGAAGTCAACTATCTGTTTACCACCATTCCCAATGTAAAAGTTATCCTCATTGCAGGAAATCATGACCGCATACGGGAAAACTCCGCTCTTTTAAGCTTTTCATGGAGCCCCAATGTTACTTTTTTCATGGACCCGGACCTTAATTCCGTTTATTTTGAGGATATCAATACGGAAATTTACGGTTTCAGTTATCACACCAGAGAGATCAAAAAACCTCTGTTAGAAGATATGCAGGTTTCCGTGAACAATCATATCCAGATCCTGATGGCACATGGCGGAGACACTGCCCATCTGCCTATTAACTTTAACAGCCTGGAGTTATCCCCATTTTCTTACATTGCCCTGGGACATATCCACAAACCTCAGGTGATCTCTGAGGATAAGATTGCTTACTGTGGATCACCGGAACCTTTGGATCTGACAGAAACGGGAGTCCATGGATATTTTACCGGCGAGATCCATCCTGAGACCCATAAATTAACACACCTGGAATTTGTTCCTGCTGCCACCCTTCAATATCTGCCTCTGGCAGTAAAAGTTTCCAGAGAAACCACAAACATGGAACTGGCTGACCGGATCATGGCAGAGATCCGCAAACGCGGGGAAGAAAATATTTATCGTTTCCGTTTAAAAGGCATGCGCGACCCAGATATAGAATTCGACTTATCTTCTTTGGAAGCACAGTTTCGCATTGCAGAAATTATTGACGATACAGAGCCGGATTACGATTTTTCTGCCCTGTTTGCAGAGCATTCCAGTGACATGATCGGATTTTTCATCCAGGCACTTCAGAAAGAAGATATGAGTCCTGTAGAGAAAAAAGCACTGTATTATGGAGTAAATGCCTTACTCCACACTACTGACGAAAGGAGCTGACCCAATGAAGATACTCAGTCTGCATATTGACGGCTTTGGAAAATTTCATGACAGGGACATTTCCTTTGAAGATGGCTTAAATGTAGTCTATGGAAAAAATGAAGCCGGAAAATCCACTTTACATACATTTATCAAGGGCACGCTCTTTGGCATTGAGCGCCAGCGGGGCCGCGCTTCTAAAAATGATACCTATTCCAAATTTCAGCCCTGGACCCAGAGCGGGGTCTATGAAGGTTTCCTGCGGGTTGAATGTGACGGGGAAGTTTACCGCATTGAGCGCCGTTTCCAGAAGGGGGACAAGCGCCTGTGCGTGATCAACGAAACCTCAGGAAAAGAAGAAGAAAATACAACTGCATTGCTGGACAAGCTGCGCTGCGGCCTGTCTGAAACTGCCTATGACAATACCATCAGTATCGGTCAGTTAAAATGTGCCACTGACGGCGGAATGGTTTCGGAACTGCGAAATTATATCGCAAATCTGAACACTTCCGGAAGCATTGCTTTAAATATCACCAAAGCCAGCGCTTATTTAAAAAACCAGCGCAAGCAGCTGGAAGCCCATTTTGTTCCGGAAGCAGCTAAAAGTTATGCCAATATTCTTGGTGAGATCCGCAAGATCGAGCAGGAGATCTCTGCCCCTGAATATGCCAACCACCTTACAGCCAGGCGCCAGGAAAAGGGACAGTTAAAGAATGATCTGGATAAAAAGCAAAAAGAAAAAGAAGTGCTTTTGGAAAAAGCGGCTAAAGGCCGGCAGATCCTGGTCAACAACCAGTTTGAAGATCAGGCCTCTGTAGAAAAATATACAGAAGAAGCCCGGAAACACTACCAGGATTACAACAACGCCTTAGAAGCCTGCAGCAAACATTCCCGCACGATCGGAGCTGTTTTTCTGTTTCTGATGGCAGTCCCCGGGCTGGCAAGCGGTCTGTTCCTCCTCTTATTCCCAAATACTGCCATTTCCCTGCTTTCAGGATTTGCGCCCCGGTTTTTACAGCTTTCTGGATCTCTTATAAAGATCCCTGCTTTATTAGCCATTCTCTGCGGTATCCTGTTTGCTGTAGCCGGCAGTATGTTACTTGCCCGCAGCCGCCATTTTAAAAAGCAGCTGGATACAGAAACCAGACAGCTTCAGGAGATCTTTTCAAAGCATCTGCAGGACCCTTCTATTTCTGAAGAGGCAATGGAAGCGTTAGAGGGAAAACTGGCCGGTTTCCTGCGTTTAAGCAAGGCTGTGGAACAGTCTGAAAATACCTTAAATACCATGGCAGCTGATATCAGCAGGCTCCAGGAAAAAGAAGAAGGCGTATCAGAAGAGATCGAGAAACAGCAGCGGCTTCAGTGGGAACTGGAACAGAAATTAGAACAGCTGTCTGCCAAAAAGAATGAGGCAGAGCAGTTAAAACATGTTCTGACAGAAAATGAGCGCATTCAGGAAGAATTAGATGCTCTTGATCTGGCCCAGGAAACCATGACCCATTTATCTACTTCCATCCGCGACTCTTTTGGTCTTTACTTAAATAAAACTGCATCTGAACTGATCGAAGGTATTACCGGCGGCATCTACCGCAGTATGAGCATTGACCAGAACTTAAATATCTTTATGAACACACCAACCCGCCTGGTGCCTATTGACCAGGTCAGCAGCGGAACTATGGACCAGATCTACCTTGCAGTCCGTCTTGCCGCAGCAAAGCTGGTTATCAGCGACCGTGGCACCATGCCACTGATCTTTGATGACAGTTTCGTCCTCTATGACGATGACCGTTTAAAAACTGCCTTAAAATGGCTTGCAGGTGCCTGGGACAGCCAGTGTATCATCTTTACCTGTCATCAGAGGGAAGAAGCTATATTAAAGAGCGAAGGAATTGAGCACCACCTGATACAGATTTAGACTAAACAGACATGTCACCTGATAGTTTTTCCAGGTAGATAACAACAATCCCCGTGTCTATGTACAAATATGCACAGACACGGGGATTTTCTTATGTTTGTTACCTCAATGTAATACCGCACCTGCGATCACACACAGAATAATGGTAATGATCATATCCGGCAGTGTATTTCCTACAGGAAGGTCCACATTCATCAGGATACGGTACAGAACAAAACCGATGACCCAGATCACCAGGTTTCTGGTATCAAATGCAGTTTTTCTTCTGTCTCTGTGTAAAATAAAATAATCTGCGATCTGAATGGCGATCATTGGCGCAAATACAGAACCGATGAGATATAAAAATCCGGTAATATCATCCATTGGGAACACAATAGCGCCAATGGTTCCCACAACCGTAACAGCTACTGCCACATACTGTCCCTTAAACTGTGGGAAAATGGACTCGTTGGAGATACCTGCAGAATAAGCATCCAGGAAGGTAGTTGTTACAGTTGAAAATACTACGATGATCAGGGCGATCACACTTAAACCGGCCTTTAACATGATCTGGGCGATGTCAGACTCACCAGTGAGGATAGATGCGCCCATACCGATCAGATACATCCAGCAGCTTACCAGACCATATACCACAGCGCTGACTGCAGTTGCGGCTACCGGCTTTTCTGCCTCTCTGGTATAGTCACTGATCAGCGGCAGCCATGATAATGGCATAGCTACTGCCAGTTCTACAGCAGCACCAAAGGAAAGGCTGTCATCCGGCTCTGTAAGAATACTGTTTCCACTGAAAAAGATCACCTTGCACAGTACCAGTGTCAGTAAAAACAAAGCTGTCATTGCAACGGTATTGATCTTTCCAAGATTGGTGATACCTACCATGATCCATACAATGATCAGAACGCCGATAACCAGGCACCAGATCCAGTGTCCGGAAGAAAAGATACCGCCTGCTGCCAGTGCGCCGTCATAGATCATGATCGCGGTCCAGCCAACCAGCTGTAATACATTTAACAGGGCAAAAAACAGTCCGCCCTTATTGCCGAAACTGCTCTTTACTGTCTCCATAGCACTTAAACGGCTGTTTCCGCCGATGACGCCTGCCAAAAACAGAAGAACGCAGCCGATCACATGTCCCAGTAAGATAGCCGCAAGTCCACGGCCAAATCCCAGGGTGGAAAAATAAGTACCTGTCAGGATCTCAGCCAGGGAAACACCTGCGCCAAACCAGATCAGTCCATTATCAAAAAGGGAAGTTTTCTTTTCCATTCTTACTTTGCCTCCCTCGTGTATTCATTATCAATGGCAAAACCATGATCCATAGGGCCGCTGCCTTTTCCAAGATCCAGCATTGCTGCCAAAGCGCCTGAAATATAGTCCTTTGCACGCTCTACGGAAGTTTCCAGATCAAAGCCTTTTGCCAGGTTGGAAGCAATGGCAGATGATAAAGTACAGCCTGTTCCATGGGTATTTGGATTATCAATACGCTTTCCTGCAAACCAGCGTCCTTTTCCTTCGCTCCAAAGCAGGTCATTGGCGTCATTTAACTTATGTCCGCCTTTGCACAGTACGGCGCAGTTATATGTCTCAGAGATCTTCTTTGCGGCAGCTTCCATATCTGCGACAGATGTGATCTTCATTCCCGTCAGTTCTTCTGTTTCCGGTATATTTGGTGTAAGGATCTTTGCCAGCGGGAATAATTCTGCCTTTAAAGTCTCAATAGCATCTTCACTGATCAGTCTCGCTCCGCTGGTCGCTACCATGACCGGATCTACTACTACATTTTTCGCATCATACTGCTTTAACTTTGCCGCGATCATGCAGATCAGCTCTTTGTCTGATACCATACCGATCTTTACTGCATCCGGATAAATGTCAGTAAAAATACAGTCTAATTCCTGTCCTAAAAATTCCGGAGTGGCATTTAAAATTGCCTCTACTCCTGTTGTGTTCTGCGCAGTCAGTGCTGTGATCGCGCTCATGGCAAATACTCCGTTTGCCATCATTGTCTTAATGTCGGCCTGAATACCGGCGCCTCCGCTGGAATCACTCCCGGCGATCGTTAATGCTGTTTTCATAATCGTCTTCTCCCTTCTCAGCATTCCCACAGTGTATACAATGTACGTTTGACATGTTCTACTGCAGGCCACGTTTTATTATGCGACATAAGGTGGTGCCCCCAATATGCCGCCTGGAAGACCTAAGACCGGAAAAAAGCTCCGCATTTTTCCGGTTTTCGCGGCATTCGCCATGGTCTCCCGCAAGTGCGGACTTTGGCTCATTGCACACGAAAAAGCGGATATGCCTGCAACAGACATATCCGCTAAGATCACACTCTAAAAAGACCTCGGTTTTATATCCCTACGTTGGCATTATCCAAATCAGGTTACGGGTCTGGGAAACACATCCCACTCTCAGCCGACTGACTGCCAGCTCCCCTTTTCCAGTTCTTTACTATTATAGTGCGGTTTTATTTGATTTTCAAGTTATTTTTAGTTGGTACCAATAGACATGGTCTCTGGCAGTGTGCTGCCACCGTCGATAACGATCTGGGATCCGGTCAGGTAGCTGGATTCGTCGCTTCCAAGGAATGCGAACAGTTCGCCAACTTCGATCGGTTTTGCAAGACGCTTCATAGGAACACCTACAGCGATATCTGCAATAGCTGCCTCTGGGTTCTCAGGATTGGACTCAACTGCCATCTTCTCAACCATTGGTGTACGTGCATATCCTAACTGTGAGCAGTTTACACGGATATTGCGGCTTGCATACTCAACTGCCAGGCACTTGGTCAGACCTACTAATGCAGCCTTTGTCATAGCGTATGCTGCTTCACCAGCATCAGCAACGATATCACCGGTTACAGAAGAAGCGATAACGATGTTGCCGCCGCCCTGCTTTAACATGTATGGGATAACTGCCTTACAGGTGTTCCATACACCCTTGATATTTACATCAATGTGGAAATCACGGGTCTTATCATCCATTTCCTCAAAAGGAGCCAGACGGCACACACCTGCGTTGCAGCATGCAACATTGATCTCACCAAATTTTTCAACACCCTGTGCAGCAGCTGCATCCATCTGTGCGCGGTCAGCTACGTTTGCAACAACAGTAATGATCTCTGCGTTGTATTCTTTTCTCAGCTTTTCAGCAGTCTTTTCTACTTCCGGAGATAAGTCTACCATGATCAGCTTTGCGCCGTATTTTGCGTATGCGGTAGAAATACCTTCACCAAGTCCTGCAGCAGCTCCTGTAATTAATGCAACCTTACCATCCAATTTAGCCATTTTACATTCTCCTTTACATATAAAAAATTGTTATTGTTTTAACTATTATAGTTATTATATATGCCAGACGGTTTCCCGTACAGGTTCAAAATTAAGTTTCTAAAACTTCTTTAAGCCTTCCACTGTTTCGATCTCTACCGGATGTTTTTTCCAGTTTACAAGGACCATCCACAGCCATAAGAGGACTCCTACTCCCAGGTAAATTCCAAATGACTTCCAGGAACCAGCGCTTTGTCCTAACGTACAGAAGAAAGCGATGACTACTGCAATGATAAGAGCTAATACTCTTGTGAAATTTCCACCTTTTAATTTATAAGGAGATACCCAGTTTGGATATTTCTTGTGGATCCGCATTGCTGAGATCATCGTCAGCGCATATGCGCAGGCACAGCCAAAACTCATCAGATTGAAAAAGTCATTCATAAAGGTGGTGGCATTCTGCAAAAGCAGGAATACCAGGGATATGATGAGAAGCAGGATATTTGGTAATACCGGCTGCTGATGACTGTTTAATTTTGTAAATGCCTTTGGAAGGAAATTGTTTTCTCCCATTGCATACATTAGACGAACGGTTGACAGCCAGAAACCAAGTAAGCAGGTGCCAATGGCACAAAGGATCGCTGCAATACCAAAGATCACTGCAAATACACCCCAGCCGCCGCCTAACTGCTCCATCATGGTGATGGCCAGAAAACCATTAACAGCTGCGCCCCCTTCTTCTACCAAAGGCTGTACCGGCATGCCGCCCAGTCCGAAGAAAAACAGGGAATATACAATACCGCAGGAAACGATGGAACCGAGGATAGCTTTGTTAGAGTCTTTAATTGGGAAGTCTCCCTCTTCTACCATCTGCGGCACTGTTTCAAATCCGAAAAACGGAGTGATCAAAAGAGCCATTCCTATGATCCAGGACGGAATGCCAAAATGGCTGCCCACCTGTGAATAGAAAAAGTTCTTAAAGTTATCAAAGCTCCACACACCTGAGAACAGGAAGGCTACCGTTGCCACAATACAACCTGCAATGGCAAACATGAGCATGTACAACTGGATCTTACCGGCGATCTCCACATTCTGCAGGCTCAGAGCACAATAACCAATAAGAGCGACCAGAGCAACTCCTTCTATAAGAAGGAAGCTGCTTTGGATATGAAGTACATGGAACATCCACTGGACAATGGCCATAACTGCAGACGGCGGAACTGCGATCCAGGCTGCCATGATCAGCCAGGAAGAGAAGAAACCAATATGTTTATTAATACCTACTGTATTGTAGATCAGCTCTCCTCCTGCCCTTGGAAACAACGGTGCCAGTTCGCAGTAGACCATAGCAATCGGAAGGATCAACAGCGTCATCAGGATAAATCCTAAAAATGTACCCGCACCACAATATTCATAGAAAATGGTATCCCAATATCCGATAAAGGTGAAAATAGCACCTGCGGCAATGGCATATACATAGATCAGACGAAGACTTTTCTTCAGTCCGCCAGACTCATTTTCTGTATTTTTTGTATCAGACATGTTTTTATGCTCCTTCTTTATCCAGGCATGTCTGCCATGTCATTTAAACTTTTCTGAACTTTCTTTTAGAACTTCTGGATACCATCCGGAGTCTCGATCTCTACCGGATGTTTCTTCCAGTTTACAAGTACCATCCAAAGCCAGATCACAACACCTACACCCAGATATACGCCAAAGCAGATCCAGGAATCAATTCCCTGTCCCAGTGTACAGAAGAATGCGATAGCAACTGCGATACACATTGCAAAGAGACGGAACGCATCACCGCCCTTTACGGTGTTGGAACTCTTCCAGTCTGGATGTTTTCTATGAATACATACTGCGGAGATCATAGTCAGCGCATATGCACATGCACAGCCAAAGCTCATCAGGTTGAAGAACGCGCTCATAAAGTCTGAGGAGTTCTGAAGTACGATAAAGATAAGAGATAATACCAGCAGGAATACGTTTGGAAGCATTGGCTGCTGATTTTTGTTTACAGCTGCGAATACCTTTGGCAGGAAGTTCTTATTTGCCATAGAGTACAGCATACGGACGGTAGACATCCAGAAACCCAGTAAGGAAGCGCCCATACCTAAGAGGCAGGAAAGGATACCTACAATGATCGGCCAGAATGTCCAGCCCAGTACATTCTGCATGGTAGCAATGGTTAAGAAACCATCCTGTGCAAAGTTTGTATACACATCCTTTAATCCATCCAGACCTGCTACGCAGAAATAATAGAACACATAAATGCAGCCACAGGTTAAAATGGAACCGCAGATTGCTTTCTTGGAACTCTTGATCGGGAAGTCACCTTCCTCAACCATCTGAGGTACTGTTTCAAATCCGAAGTATGGTGTGATCAGAAGTGCCATGCCAATGACCCATCCAGGAATACCATATACGGAGTCCAGAGTAGACTGGAAAATATTTCCAAAATTTGAAATATGCCAGTGACCGGAGAACAGAAGGATAAATCCTGTTAAAATTGTAACGGTAATGTTGCAGAACAACATACCTGCCTGAGCCTTAACTAAGAACTGTACATTCTGGATACTCATAAAGAAATACAGTACTAAAAGAACCGCTGCACAGCCTACCATCTGCCATGTTCCAAGTCCCAGGGCAAAGGTCTTATTTACCCATGTCATGATCGCCATAACAACAGCCGGCGGAACAGAGATCCACGCTGCCATGATCAGCCAGGAAGCAAGGAAACCTACGTGTTTGTTGATACCAACTGTGTTATAGATCAGCTCTCCGCCTGATGTATGGAACAGAGATGCCAGTTCACTGTATACAAGGGCTACCGGAAGAATAGCCACTGTCATCAGTGCAAATGCAAGGAATGTACCGCTTCCGCAGTATCCGTAAAAGACAGAATCCCAATAGTTTACGAACGTAAAAATTGAACCCGTAGCAACTGTATAAACAAAGATGAGTTTCAAGCTCTTGTTTAAACCGCCGCCCTTATTTTGCTTGTTTTCCATTATGAAACGACTCCTTTTCGTAAGTTTTTTCCGGCAGTTGTAAAACCGCCGCCGGGAGAGACCCATATAAAGGCCCTAGAGCCCTTAACTGGGCCACAACTCCAGGTAACGTCCGAAAATCCACGCAGATCATAAGCAATAAAAAAGCCCAAAAACTCTGTAAAAAGTTTCTGGGCTTCGATGCCTTTCTGTGGTACTGATATACGCCGTTGCATATCAGGTTTAATTGAATTTTCAGTGTTAAAGAGATATCGCTTTAATTGTCTACATCATAGCACTCACACATTATTTTGTCAATAGTTTAACAAGTTTTATTTTAAACTATTTTTATTTTATGTTTAGAATTATTTTAGATTATCCAGCCTGGGGCATGGAAAAAGAAAATCTTATACTGGTTCCATTTTCCCCTGTTTCTATAAACAATTCTCCTTTCAGGCTTGATTGTACCAGACTGCTGATCAGGCGGAGCCCCAGTCCGCTGTTTGCCCTGGAAATCTTCTTATTGTCAAAGCCGCAGCCATCATCCTGCACTGTGATCCAGGAGTAACTGGCGCCTTTTTCGATCTTCAGCCTGATCTGTCCCTGTTTCCGGTCCTTAAATGCATATTTTAAGCTGTTTTGAACCAGTTCATTAACAATAAGAGCCACCGTAGACGCCGTTGTTTCTGTAAGTATCACATCATCCCCATCTACCCTTGTAGAAATACTGCACGTTTCTTTTAAACAGTTATTTTCCAGTAAAACATCTGTAATACGGGAGATCAGGACTTTTAATCCTACATTTTCACTTCCTGTATGAGAAAGCAGGTCATAAGTGATATTCATGCTGCGCACATGGCTGGTAATGGTCTTTGCAAAAGCTTTTACTTTTTCATCCTTTGTATGGACCGCTTCCAGCCCGATCAGACTGATAATCGTCTGAAGATTATTCTTGACCCGGTGATGTACCTCATGGATCAGCGCCACGCGGTAAGCGATCTCATCCTCCATCTGATGTACCACTGTCTTATCCCGGAAGATAATCGCTGCGCCCTGGCAGGTGCCATTTTCCCAGATACCGCTGATGACCGCATCCATGATGAAATTCGGTGTGCGTACCTCTCTCCGTATTACACCACGATGTTCTGTAAGATCAGACCAATTGCAATCCGTAATGTGCAGTTCGCTGCATCTGCGGCCGATCAAAGGCAGTTCAAATCCCTTATCCTGATACAGAACTTCTGCCTTGGGATTGACAAATGTACATATTCCATTTGCATCATAAAGAAGAATGGCATCCTGAAGATAATCGCTGGCTTTTCCAAGCTGCCTGTTAAAAGGATCCTGTTTTCCTTCCTGATTATTGATAATACGGATAGACTCTGTATCTGCACCGGCATTGGGATATTCGTATGTCAGCGCCCCTATTACCTTTTTTTCGCTGTTAAGTATAGGGCTTACAGTATGCCGCACTACCGTTCTTCCTTCATCAATGATGCCGATTAGTCCACGGCCGGAAATGCCTTCTTCCAGCGCCCGGTACACAGCCGGCTCATCTTCCCTGCGCTCAATCTCCCCAATGATACTGCGTTTATACAGATCATAGTTTGGATGTCTGTACTGAGCAATGACCATGGACTCTTTTTCTCTTGTAAGCACATTGATGTATGTATCTCCGCCTTCCAGATTTCCCACAAAAGGGAGGGAATGCGCCACCTCTAAAAGGGTGCAGATATCCCCGCAGCTAAGATCCGTTGCCGCTTCTACCAGTTGCACCATTTTTTTATCTGTATCATTTTGTATCATGTCACTGAGAAGCTTATTTTTCTTCTGTTCCATAAATTCCCTCTCTGCTTTTGTGTCAGCCTTCATATGCTTTCAAAAGCATTTTTGACAGTTCCGTCATAGAGATCCCCTTATCCATGGACAGACTGCGGATATAAGTAAATGCTTCTTTTTCAGACATGTTTTTCCGCTCCATCACTAGACCTTTTGCCCGGTCTAAATATTTTCTATCATCCAGGGCTTCCTGCGTCTTGTGAAACTCCTTCGCCATAGCTTCTCTCTGCTTATAGTTATGGATCGCGATCTTTACTGCCGGTATCAGTGTATCTTCATCTACCGGCTTTACAATATATCCCATTACATCTGTATTGACTGCCTGATCAGCAATTTCCTTGTCACGGTAAGCCGTCAAAATAATAACAAATCCAGCCAGCTTATCCTCGTTGATCACTTTCGTTGCTTCCAGACCAGTCATCACCGGCATATTAATGTCCATAATAACAAAATCCGGCTTTTTCTGTCTGCACACTGCGATCGCATCCAGACCGTCTTCTGCTTCTCCTACTACTTCATAACCATTGTTTTCTAAGATTTCCCGAATATACATGCGGATCAGCACTTCGTCATCTGCGATCACTACTCTGTACATATTGTCCCCCTTACATTGTCTGCTTATTCTGTCTCTCTCTTCTGTCTGTTATCTTAATTTGTTTCTGTTTTTCCTACCCCATTTTTATCCATTTCAATAGCCTCCGTAATATTGGAAGCTGTTCCGGACTGGATCAACTTAGACAATCCTAAAAGCTTATCCGTATTCAGGTACTCTTTTCCAAGATATGGACCAAAGGTGTCTGTAATATGGATGTTCTGCTGGCGGATGCTGCTTTCTAACTGAGCAAGACTGTCGTTTACTTCCTGTAATTTCTGTTCTTTTTCTTCGATCTCTGCCCTGTGGTTCCCCTCGATCTCATCGGCAATAATATTTCTGGTCACATTTTCAAAGCTGCTGATGGCATCTTTTTTCTTTGCTGCTATATCAGACAGTTCCTGCTGTGCGCAGGCAATCTCATCATCATATTTCTCCAGATCATAAATATCTTCATTGCCGTCCTTTTCAATACTGTGGACAATGACTTTGATCTTCTTTTCATTGGAGCTTAACAGGTTGCGGATCTCCCGGCCCTGCTTTAAGGCATCATGATAACGGGAACGGCTGCGGTTTCCAATGGTCACATACAGACCGCCGAAAATAATGATATCTGCAAAATAAACCAGTACCAGATACCAGATCTTACGGTCCGGAAGCAGGAAATAAACACCGCATGGAAGTGCTAAAAAGCAGATCAGGAACGTAATAAAACCAATCAGACGCTCCTTAAGTCCTCTTGCATAGTACAGGGAATAATAAAATGTAGTGCGGCAGAATACAGGCACTTTATCCTTCTGGAACATGGTCTTCATCTGGATCTGCAAGTCCCTGTTGTGTTCCCGAAGTTCACTGGTCTCCTCTGCGATCCGTTCCTTCATTCCCTTGTTTTTGGCTTTTTCCCGCTGGGTCCTGGCTTTTTTCAGCCGTTCCTGACCTTTTGCGATCTCTTTGTCATAGCTTGTATCGATCTCGCTGCGCCGCTTTTTTATGGTCTGGTTCACCGAATCTGTCACTGCCTTTTTCGCAGCTGCCAACTCTTTTTCCTGGCGCTCTCCCTGTTCTTTTAACTGCTTTGCTGTCGCCTGATCATTATTCAGACGATACACCGCATCCCTGGCATCTGCCAGAAATTTCACATAATCAGTAATAGCCTGCTCCACCGCCCAAGTACCTCCTCTCCTCCCGAATTTCGGGGGATTTTGTCATTATTTATAGCTTACTACAAAACCAGTAACAGGGCAAGGGCCAGCTGTCTGTTTGGCAGCTGGCCCTTGTTTCCACGCCGCCGCAAAGGTGGATCTTTACTTTCGCATTTTCCTTCTCCCCAGAGAATGCATTTGGCTTTGCTTTTACCCAGCAAGCGGCATGTCCGCCCATAACAGGTACTGCTTTTAAACATGATTTAATATTATTTTTATTCATAAAGTGAATCTAATGTAAACAACAATACATCCTCTTCTGATAATGCTTCAAACCACTCTGTGTATCCTGATAATAAATCTCTCCCTGTCCCATCTCGATCACGCTGGTAGCCTTTGGGATAAACTCATACCAGAATTTGAACATATAATCTCTTAAAACATACTGGGTCTTCTTTTTATTTTTCTCATCTGTAATACACTTTTTCTTTTCAACCAGACCAACATTTATTAATTTATCCAGGGAGTATAATACTGTTGGTTCTTTTTCTCCAATTTTTCCCGCAATCGTATTAAGCGTATTTTCGCCAAACGCGATCTGCTCAACAATATTATTTACAAGGGATATATCCGAAAATTCCTGAGTCAGAAGATTTCTTGTTTCATCATACAGGTATCCATCTGTTCTAAAAAATAGCCTTACAATATTTTCATCCATACTTTTTTTAGGATCGATCATTGAAAGATACTTTGCCACACCACCGGTAATTCCATAACAAATTGCCTTATCCTCATTTGAATAGTTTGGAACAAATTTCGCAGCATCTAAGTAATTGAACGCCTCTAATTTGATCTGCGAATCACGTCTTCCAAACAGAGGGCTCTTTTCACTGAGTACCTTTTTCTCCATAAAGCTAAGTGCAGAGCCACATAAGATCACTTTAAGGTCCTTATCATTCCAGTCTCTATCAATATATTTCTGCAAAACAGATAAAAGAGCGTCATCTTTTTCGGCCCAATATGGCAGTTCATGGCTGCATGAAAGAATATTCTGATTGCAGCCGTTTTTTATAGATTATACGCAGTATTCTATGCTATACTAACTAACATGTACACACGGTTCAACAAAAAAGAAAGGCTGGAAAATACATGTTTCGGATGTGGGGAAAGATCATGAAAGACAACCATCTGGTGAAAGATATGGTGGCCTGCTGCGGCGATTATTCTATTTCCAGAACCCAGATGGTTTTTAATTGTTTAGATGAAATATGCTATAAGTTTGACCTGGAAAAGCCCATGTGGCTGGATGCTACAGTCCAGGATTTTAAATATCACGACAAAGCCCGGTTTACCCAGGATAATTTTATTGAGACTGTGGATTTTGATTATTTAGAGATACAGGTGATCGAGGAATAAAACGGTTAACCGCGCCTTTGGCGCGGTCGCTTGTGTCAAACTTTTTCATTGCACAAGTATGCACCATTGAGACAAAAACACCCCGGCAGCTGCCATTTTTCAGGCGGTCACCGGGGTATCTTATTATTGCGATATCAGGATGCGCCTTCGGCGCATCCATCGATTTTTACGTCTTACAGACTCTTTACAGTCTCAGCAACACGCTCTGCGGTAAATCCAAACTTCTCAAACAGCTGTGCTGCAGGGCCGGATGCACCGAAGCCTTCCATGCATACAGTTGCGCCGTCAAGGCCTACATAACGGCCCCAGCCGAAGTCAGAAAGTGCTTCTACTGCAACTCTCTTTCTTACAGCCTTTGGAAGAACGGACTCTTTGTATTCTGGGCTCTGCTCTTCGAACAGGTCCATACATGGCATGGATACAACGCGGACATCCATTCCATCCTTTAACAGCAGTTCTTTTGCTTCTACTGCCAGGCTTAACTCAGAACCGGTAGCAATGATGATCGCATCTGGAGTTTCCTTTGCGGAATCAGCTACAATGTAAGCGCCCTTTACTGCATCACGGCCAGTTCCTGCTAACTGAGGCAGGTTCTGTCTGGTAAGTACCAGAGCGGTAGGTGTCTTTTCAGAAGTAATCGCACTGTACCATGCTGCTGCAGTCTCTTTTGCATCTGCAGGGCGGAATACATGGAAGTTAGGCTGCGCACGTAACATAGCTAACTGCTCGATCGGCTCATGGGTAGGTCCGTCTTCGCCTACACCGATGCTGTCATGGGTCAGAACGTAGATCAGCGGCACCTTCATCAGGGATGACAGTCTTGCAATTGGCTTCATGTAATCACTGAATACGAAGAAGGTTGCTACATAAGGGATCACGCCGCCGTGAAGAACCAGACCATTTCCAATAGCAGTCATTGCCTGCTCTCTTACACCAAAGTGCAGGTTCTTTCCAGAGTAATCAGCCTTGGAGAAGTCTCCCTCGCCCTTTAAGTTGGTCTTGTTGGAAGGAGCCAGGTCGGCAGAACCGCCGAACAGGTTCGGAACTACCTTATTGATCTTATTTAACAGCTCGCCGGACAGATTTCTGGTTGCCTGTGGCTTGTCCTCATAGGACCAGAATTCTTCATTGTCCCAAAGCTTCTTAGGCAGGTCTTTGTCATGATACTGATCCCAAAGTTCCTTCATTTCCGGATACTTCTCACAGTATGCTGCAAATCTTGCATTCCACTCTTCTTCTGGTGCCTTTAAGCTTTCTCTTACCTTAGCCATGTGGTCATAAACATCCTGAGGTACATAGAATGGCTCCATGCTCTCCCAGCCTAAGTTTTCCTTCATGGCAATGATGTTCTCTTCGCCCAGAGGCTCACCATGTGCAGATGCTTTACCCTGTTTAGCCGGGCAGCCGTATCCGATCTGAGTATGAAGAACGATCAGAGAAGGTCTTTCTGTATCAGCCTTAGCTGCTTCGATCGCTGCGCCGATAGCAGCGAAGTCATTTCCATCTTCTACCTGGAATACGCCAAATCCATAGGACTCAAAACGCTTTGCAGTATCTTCTGTAAATGCGATATCTGTATTTCCTTCGATGGAAATATTGTTAGAGTCGTAGAGAACGATCAGTTTTCCAAGTCCTAAGGTACCTGCTAAAGAGAAGGCTTCAGAGGAAAGACCTTCCATCATACAGCCGTCTCCGCCCAGTACATAGGTGTAATGGTCAACGATCTTAATGTCATCTTTGTTGAATACGGAAGCTAAATGAGCCTCTGCCATAGCCATACCTACAGCCATGCCCATTCCCTGTCCTAAAGGTCCTGTAGTAGCTTCTACACCTACTGTGTGGCCGTACTCAGGATGTCCTGGTGTAAGGGAGTCGATCTGACGGAAGTTCTTTAAATCTTCCATAGACAGATCACCATAGCCAAATAAATGGAATAATGAATACAGCAGCATAGAACCATGTCCGCCAGAAAGGATGAAACGGTCTCTGTCCACCCACTTTGGATCTGCCGGGTTATGTCTCATATGATTAGCCCATAATTCATAAGCTGCGGAAGCACATCCTAAAGGAAGTCCAGGATGTCCGGATTTTGCCTTCTGGATAGCATCAGCAGATAATACACGAATGGCATTAGCTGTCTTTGTTTCTATCATGCCCATTTTAATAGTTCTCCTTTCGTTTTCACAACGTAATCTATGTCAATTCTACCATTGGAATTGGTTTACGTCTAGTCTGTGTTTCCCATGTTAACATTCTAATTTTTATTATTTATTGCAAAAAATCGCTTAAACTTATAGTCTAAGCGATTTTTTCAAAAGAAACTTTATGATTATTTTTCAAATGCACCAATTCTCGGAACACCGTATACAGACTTCCAGCCTTCACTAAGCGGTTCTTTTAAGTATGGGACCATAGATTCTGGATCTCGTAATGTTACTTTTTCTGTAGGCGGTACTGTTCCTGCCGGGAATGCTTCCAGAATATTATCTACTAATTCAACCATCAAGCGACACATTGCCACTACCGGTCTCTTTGCTTTACGTGCATCTGAAAGTGTAGGCGTTCCTACCACACCTTCTGGTGTACCATACATTTCAATAGCAGCATGTCCTTCACCTTCATACCACTGATGCGGACGTCCATAATCAGAAATTGAATTATCATACCAACCTGTTTTCATAAGCTGTTTTGCGCTTGTATCTACTGCATAATCCATATCTACCATTTCTGGGAACATCAGAAGTCCCAGAGAAGTTTCAGACTCTCCTGCATGGGAGAATGTCTCTTCAAAGCAGAATTCTTTTCCATTATTGGGACGGAAGAAATCTCTGCATACAGCTGGCCAGTCAAATACCTGGAAAATTCCCGGAAGCTGATAACGTTTGCAGAATTCCTGTACTGCAGTAGCCAGTGTCCACTGATGACCATGATTATTTACAAGAATAATTTTTCGGAAACCATCATTCCATAACCCCAGCATAATAGCAATGATCTGCTCAGCAAGAACATCCTGCGGAATAACAATTGTTCCAGGCATTCCAAGATGATGTGCCGGATGTCCTCCATATGTAATAGGAAATGCTAAATTAACTTCATAACCTTTTTTCGCTGTATAGCGTCTTACTCCTTCAAGAAACTGTGTTACCTGGAAAACATCCTGACCAGTTGGCAGCGCATCTCCATGGCATTCTGAGCATCCTACCGGAAGAAAAACCACATCATTTTTTCTACGACGCTCTACTAAGCGATGTCTAGGGGTAGTCTGGATATAGCAATTAGCTTTTCCAAGTTCTGACGGAGAAGGGATCTCAAAATCTTCTTTCAGCCATTTATCCAGCTGTGCTTCATCTGCATCCCAAACTTCTTTTTTAATGCGTCCAATCGCATTATTCTCAAATCTTACTTCCGGATTTTCTGTTTCGATCCAATCAATTTTTCCCATTTTCAATACCTCTTCTTTCTTATCAATTTTAAATTATTTTATTTTTGTAATTACTTCTCAGTTCTTTTTTGCCTTTGATCCCAGGCGTTCACGAAGTACATCAACATAAACAGCTCCTATGATAACAATACCTAAAGCAATCTGCTGGGCATATGTAGAAACATGTAACAGATTAAGTCCGTTATTTAAAACTGCTATTACCATTGCTCCAATAATAGTCCCTGATACAGTGCCGCTTCCACCTTTCATGGAAGCACCGCCAATTACAACAGAAGCTACTGCATTTAATTCATATCCTGTTCCAGCCAGTGGAAACGCTGAATCAACACGTCCCATCTGTACAATTCCTCCAAGTGCCGCCATAAAACCACAGATCGTATACACAATAATGATCGTCTTATCAATATTAATTCCTGAAAGTTTTGCCGCTTCTGCGTTTCCACCAATTGCGTAAATATGTTTTCCTATCGCTGTTCTATTTAAGAAGATGTAAAAAACAACTGCTACAATTGCTACAAAAATGATACTCATAGGGACAACACCTACCATGCTGTTTCCCAAAAACTGAACCGACTTTGGGAAAGAAGAGACAGGGGCTGCTCCTGTAACGATCAGTGCCAGTCCTCTTGCCACATTCTGCATTCCAAGTGTTGAAATAAATGGATGCGGCATATGCATTTTTGTAAGCATAAATCCATTTAGCACACCTATGAAAGCGCCTACTGCCAGTCCCAGTAACAATCCAACAAAAGGATTTAATCCCCAGAACTTAATAGAAATAGCTACTATCATAGATGAAAGCGCCAGATTTGCTCCTGTTGAAAGATCATTGCCGCCTGTTAAAACTGCTAACAAAACGCCCATACTCAACAGGCAATTAACCGAAGCCTGATTTAATACATTCATTACATTCTTCATCTGAAGAAAACTTGGTGTTGTTACTGAAAATAAAATGCATAAAAGTAACAATCCTGCTAATACCTGAAATTTTTGGATCTTAGCCCATATTTTATGACCCAGACCTTTATCCATTGTCATTGCTGTACCTGTCATTCTGTTCCCCTCCTGATGCAGCCATCATAATTGCTTCACGTTCCACTTCATCCCGTTTAAATTCACCGGCCATATAACCTTCATGCATTACAATGATACGATCACTCATTCCCATTACTTCCGGCAATTCCGAAGACACCATAATGACTGCCTTTCCCTCAGAAACCAGATTATTTATAATATTGTACACTTCAAGTTTCGCTCCAACATCCAGGCCACGCGTAGGCTCATCCATGATAAATATATCTGCATTTGTTTCCAGCCATTTTGCGATCACTACTTTCTGTTGATTTCCTCCAGATAATCCTCTTACAGTAGTATTAATAGACGGCGTTTTAATCCGTAATTGGGTAATATCATTTTTTGCTTTGTTTCTTAATAATGCATTATTTAGCAACAGTCCCCGCTTACTTTTTTCAAAGGTACTGAGATTTATATTAAATCCCACTGTATTGGATAGCACCAGCCCTTCGCCTTTTCTATCTTCTGTAAGAAACGCAATTCCATAGCTGATCGCAGCTTTCGGAGATCGAATATCCGCTTCTTTTCCCTTAACATATACTTTTCCGGTTTTTCTGGCATCTGCTCCGAAAATAGCTCGCATTACTTCTGTTCTGCCTGCTCCTACCAACCCAGCGAATCCTAGAACCTCACCGCCACATACTGAAAAGGAAATATCTTTAAAGGATCCATCCTCTGAAGTAAAATCTTCAATTCTGAGAAGTTCTTCTTTTTTAGCAGCAACTATCTTAGGAAACTGTTGATTAATATCACGGCCCACCATAAGTTTTATAAGGTTTTCTGTATTTGTATCTTTTGCCAGCATCGACTGGATCACGCATCCATCTCGAAGCACTGTCAGGCGATCACATATTCTGAAAATCTCATCCATATGGTGAGATATAAAAACAATAGCCATTCCCCGATCACGTAATTCCCGTGCTGTACGAAGCAGTTCTTCTGTTTCACCTGCACTCAACGAAGAAGTTGGTTCATCCATAATGATCAAACGTGATTCCAAAACTAATGCTTTACAGATCTCGACCATTTGCTGGTGTCCCATTCCCAGATTTTCTACTTTTTCATCTACATCAATGTTTTGCCGCAACTGCTGTAACAGTTCTTTCGCACGTTCTTTCATTTGAGGAATATCTAATAGTCCTTTTTTATTCCTCAGTTCTCTTCCCAAAAATATATTTTCCCATACAGTTAGCTTAGGGATTACATTAAGCTCCTGGTAAATTGCCGTTAAGCCCATATTCATCGCATCTTTGGGACCATTTACCTTAAGAGGCTGTCCGTCTAAAAGCATTTCGCCCTCATCTGGTTTATATGCTCCTGTTAAGAGTTTGATCAACGTTGACTTGCCAGCTCCATTTTCTCCCATCAAGCCATGCACTTCACCGGAATATAATTTCAGATCCGCTTTGTTCAAAGCTATAACACCTGGGAAAAATTTTGAAACTTTTCTTAATTCAATCAGCGGACATTCCATGCTCTTCCTCTTTCCTGTTATTTGTCTGCATTAAGAACTGCATTTACTGCATCCAAAGTTTCCTGCGCTTCCTCAATATCAATTACCTTTACCGGTATTGTGATCATTTTTTCAACTTCTTTTCCTTCTAAACAAGCCATTGCTGTTTCAACTGCCTGAGCTCCCATTGTATATGGATCCTGTCTAACAGACGCTGTTACGCCTGTACCTTCTACAATTGATGTAAGAGCATCCACATCTGCGTTAGTTCCCACTACAACTGTATCCTTGTCGTTTGCTGCCTGCAGCGCTCTTGCTGCTCCCAATGCCATCTCATCATTTGTAGCGTATACAGCAACAATATTGTCATTTGACTGAAGCATATTTTCCATAACACCCATTGCCGTATTCCGGTCATTATTCGCAGGCTGTTCTACAATATTGGAAAAACCAGCTGCCTTTAATGCGTCTGTACATCCTTTACTTCTGGTGTCAGCAGTTTCATCTCCCAACTGTCCTCTCAGTAATATAACTGCTCCGGATTTATCTTTTACATTCTCTGTCAGATATTCCCCTGCTTTCTTTCCAACTTCTTCATTAGATGATCCGATAAATGATGTTTTCTTATCGTAATCCTTTGCATTTGTATCTACACAGATCAAAGGAATACCTGCATCAACCACCTTATCAAATGTCGCTACCTGTGCTCCTGAATTCGAAGGAGCTACCAATACCAGATCAACCCCACTTACAACCTGATCCTCAAGCATACGGATCTGATCTTCTGTTGCATTATCTGAGCTAGGTGCCAGTACTTCCAAATCTATACCCAGTTCTTCTGCTTTGTCTACAGCCCCAGCTTTTAACTGTACCCAGTAATTGCTACCTAGTGACTTTAAAACAAATGTAACTTTCTTGCTACCTTCATCCTGACTCTGGCTTTCAGCAACATTTTTCCCCTGAGCGTCAGTCACTGATGCTTTTTTATCAGATGAACTGCATCCTGCCATCATAAGCCCACCAACTGCAACCAATACCGCTAATTCTCTTAACCTTCTCCTCATAATGGAACCTCCTTTATTTAGGTAAGCGCTTAACTTTAATTAGAGATTATCATAATTTATTTTTCGTTTCTATTGACATTATTGATAATATTATCTCATTTATTATGTGCATTTTTCACAATATTGTTTTACTCTTTTACTCTTTTTTAAAATATCATTTCTTTGTTGGGTAATTTTTACTTGCTTTTCTTTTATTTCAATGGTATAATTTACTCATCTCATATAGGAGGATCTTATTATATGAATACTAAGCAGGAGGCTGGAAATGAAAAGGTAACTATCTACGATATAGCCCGTCAGGCAGGTGTCTCTACAACCACTGTCCACAAAGCTCTTCATGGTCAAAAAGGCGTCAGTGATGCAAAACGTCAAGAAATTTTACTTCTTGCGCAAAATATGAATTACGCCAGGAATACCGCCGCACAAAACCTTGCCCGAAAAGAATTGCGCATTGGTGTTGTAGCAGAAGTTTGTAACCGTGAATTCGGAAGTAGTATCATTAATGGAATTAAATTTGCATTAGATCAATTAAAAGATTCAAAGTTAACTGGATATTTTGGGCACTTAGAAAATTCTCTTAGTCGGCCACGTGTCCTGGCTGACTTTCGCGATATGCTCAATTCCGATATGGATGCTGTCATTCTTTTTCCTACTGGTCCATATAAGGAATACGAAGAGTTTAATGCCATAATAGAAGGGCGAAATATTCCTGTTATTACAATCAACAATGAAATTCCTCACCTTTCTTGTTTATGCTCAATCCAGCAGGATGGTGTTATGCTCGGCCGCATGGCGGGTGACCTTATGAATTTATGCAATCCAGGAGCCGCTAATGCTGTTTTCATTGGAAGCAAGGAAGTTCATGCCCAAAACGCCTCTGCCCTCAGTTTTGAAGAAACTATTGCGAAAAAGGGAGGAAATCTAAGTTCCATATATGAAACTCAAGTAGAAAATCAGATTGGCTTCGTATTAACGGAAAATATGCTTCACAATTACCCGGAAGTAAGTGGCATTTTCGTTGGCGTTTCTCAATGTATTGGGGTAATTGATAAACTTAAGTCTTACGAAATCGTAGATAAATATAAGATAATTACTGTAGACACTTATCCTGAAGTTCTTGAGCTTTTAAACGCAGGGATTATTACTGCCACTTTAGATCGGCGTCCCTATGATATGGGGCAGCTGGCAGTTCATCTGCTTTATCAATACTTTAATTCCGGGATCATTCCACCTAAGCGGATTTTAATCCCACCTTCTATCATAACCGCAAGCGCAGCAGAAACATTTAATGAAGCTTTATACCCTAAAATTTCTCTGTTAACAGGTGGAATCAAAATTCTTCCTCCCAGTGATACTGAGCAGTAAATACGCTTAAGCAAAAAAGTTCCAGTCATTTAAACATGGCTGGAACTTTTTTCTTGCTTTTTATTATATTTTACAGTCTCTTTAACAGCTCTTCTCTCTGAGCTTCATAGCCTGGCTTTCCAAGGAGAGCAAACATGTTCTTCTTGTAGCTTTCTACGCCTGGCTGGTTAAATGGATTAATTCCTAAAATGTAGCCGCTTACGCCGCAGGCAAACTCAAAGAAGTAGAATAATTCACCTAAATAGAATTCATTCTGCTCTGGTACCTTAACCATCAGGTTTGGTACATTTCCGTCTGTGTGAGCCAGAATGGTTCCGTTCATAGCGCTCTTATTTACGAAATCTACAGTCTTTCCAGCAAGATAGTTCATGCCGTCGGTGTCTACATCCTCTTTCTTTAAAACGATCTCTTCCGGAGATTCTTCTACGTTGATAACGGTCTCAAACATGATGCGTGCGCCGTCCTGGATAAACTGTCCCATGGAGTGCAGGTCTGTGGTCAGATCTACTGCTGCAGGGAAGATACCTCTCTGGTCTTTTCCTTCGCTTTCGCCAAACAGCTGCTTCCACCACTCAGATACATAGTGAAGGCTTGGCTCATAGTTTGCTACGATCTCTACTGCTTTGCCCTTGCGAAGCAGGATGTTGCGGACTGCTGCATACAGAAGAGCCGGGTTTTCTTCGTAAGGAGTTTCCAGTGCTTTCTTACGTCCGGAAGCAGCACCTTCCATCAGCTTGTCAATATCGGCACCGCATACAGCGATCGGAAGCAGACCTACTGCTGTAAGAACGGAGAAACGTCCGCCTACATCATCCGGAACTACGAATTCTTCATAGCCTTCTTCGTCTGCCAGGTTCTTTAAAGCACCCTTTGCACGGTCTGTGGTTGCGTAGATACGCTTTGCAGCCTCTTCTTTGCCATATTTTTCGATCAGCATTTCCTTAAATACACGGAATGCGATAGCCGGCTCTGTGGTTGTACCGGACTTAGAAATGATATTGATGGAGAAATCCTTTCCAGCCAAAACTTTCTTAAGGTCTGCAATATATTTGCTGCTGATGCTGTTTCCTACAAAATAGATCTCAGGAGTCTTGCGCACATCCTTAGACAGCACGTTATAAAAGCTGTTGCTTAAAAATTCGATGGCTGCTCTTGCTCCTAAATAGGAACCGCCAATTCCTACTACCAGCAGAACATCTGAATCGCTCTGGATCTTTGCTGCTGCCTTTTTAATTCTTGCAAACTCATCCTTATCATAATCAACTGGAAGATCGATCCAACCAAGATAGTCGTTTCCAGCACCTTCTTTGCTTAACAAAGTCTCCTTTGCTGTCATAACTGTTTTTTTGAAGTTAGCCATCTCTTCAGCTGAGATAAAACCGGTGGCTTTTGAATAATCGAATACAACTTCCTTACCCATGTTCCCGCTCTCCTTTTCTGATTGCATACTTGTGAGATTTGTGAAAATTTTCCCAACTAATTTTTAGTATAGCATATTTGTGTTGTCAATTCCATAACCTGCGCTGATTTTCTACGACTGTTTTCAAACGCTGTTTTTAACACCGCCTTCAAACCACAGGCTTTTATTTACAGAAACTCCTTCAGCATCTCCCCAAGCATCCGTTTCTGCTCCGGATTTAAGTCATCCAGCCAGTCTTTGGCCGACCGGTCCTCTTTTTTATCCCGGTTTGATGCCTCACGGGCATTTTCCCTGCTGGCTGCCGTCTGCTCTGCGCCCCTTCTTGCACCAGACAACCGACGATCCCGGTCCCTTCCAATGGTCCGCACAGTTCCACCATCACGCCGTTCTTCGGCCTCTGTAACTGCACTTGCACGCTCGCTGCTGCTTTCCCTCTCCAGTCTTGGCCACATTACATTTTCCAGATGATCCTGAAGGCTGATGAGAAGCTGGTTTCTCTTTCCTTCCAGATTTACACCATAATCAGCCACGATCGTAAGCATCCCGCCAAGGATTCCCGCTGCTCCGTAAAGGACAATGTAAGAATTGTCACTGCGGTTCCAATAGGAAAGAAAAGCGCATACACCGCCTGCCAGAAAACTGAGCAGAGTCAGCTGGCCTGCCAGATTTTCAAGTCCCGATAAAGAAAAACCTAAAAATTTAAGATTTCCAAGCTGCCTCTGTAAATAAACAGCAGCATTGTTCATGCCCATGTTAATTCTATATGTATCTTCTGCATTCTGTTTTAAGTTCCGCAGATACCGGTTCTTGGTCAGCGCCATATTTGCGCTTTCTTTTATCAGTTTTTTGTAGAAGCTTCCGGCTGCCAGCCGTACAAAAATACCTCCAAAGCAGATAACTGCCAGCACATACAGTGCTCTTCCCGTCTGTAAAAAGCCCATCATAATATAAGCTCCCCTTTCTGTTTCCACTGTCTGCAAATGTTATTATTTTTATTGCAGAATGATTATTCCGGCCGACACACCTGCAGGCCTGTGTCATTCGGTAAGCTTAATTATAACGACGGCTTTTTATTTGGGAAGTTGAGAACCCTTAAAATCGTTCGTCAAATTCTCCCACGAAACGATTCTGAACAGGGTTTAAAAGACATTGATAACTGGCTGTGGATCATCTTGTATTAAAAACAGCGGAGCATCTCTGCCATTAAGTTCACACTGTGGCGGATGGCCTGTGCCTCAAAAGTCGGGTAATCCATAGAAGCACTGTCATCTGCCTTATCAGAAATCGCTCTTACAATAAGGAATGGAATATGGTTAAAATAGCATACCTGGGCAATAGCTGCACCTTCCATTTCTGTGCAGTAGCCTGCAAAAGTATCAGTAAGCCATTTCTTCTTCTCTTTATCAGAAATGAACTGGTCTCCGGAAACAACTCTTCCTGTAAATACGCCGATCTCCGGGTTTACTTTTTCGCAGCACTCTTTTGCAAGAGCGATCATTTTCTCATCTGCCTTAAAAGAAAGTGTGTCTACTCTTGGGATCTGTCCTGGCTCATAGCCAAATGCCTGGGCATCCATATCATGCTGTAATGCATCTGTAGACAGCACGATATCCCCAATGTTGATCTCTGCCTTTAAGGAACCTGCAATACCAGTGTTGATCACATGGTCTGCATGGTATACATCTGCCAGGATCTGTGCACACATAGCTGCATTTACCTTACCGATACCGGAACGGACAACTACTACGTCCTTTCCCTCTAATTTTCCTTTATAAAAGTCCATAGCAGCCTTTGTTTCTACCTGAACCTCTGTGAGTTTTTCCTTTAACATTGCCACTTCTTCATCCATGGCCCCGATAATTCCGATCATTCTTTTCCTCCAACTTGACAATCTTATTTACATGAAGCATAATGAAAGGTACACTGTTGCTGGTCATGCAACAACATGAACCGTAACGTTATACATGTGTACAAATAAAAATGTACACAGATACATGGTAACAGTTTGGCTTCTGCCCGTCAAGAACCGGGCGGCATACTTTTCTGCTGCCATACTTATTTACAAAACTAAACCCCAAGGAGGTACATGTGATGAATTATACAACCCACGGCGTCTGTTCAAGAGCTATTTCTTTTGAAGTAAAAGACAATAAGGTAACCAATGTTCATTTTGTAGGCGGCTGCTCCGGCAATACACAGGGCGTTGCAGCACTGGTTGAAGGAATGGATATCGATGAAGCCATCAAACGTATGAAAGGCATCAAGTGCGGCCCTCGCCCAACTTCCTGTCCTGACCAGCTGGCAACCGCTTTAGAGCAGTATAAGGCTCAGCAGTAATTAAAAATGATCCGAAATGATCCGCTTAAAAAGGGCACCTCGCTGTGAGGTGCCCTTTGATCTGTTTATGAAATATTATATTTTAAAAATCTCTGTCGATCACCTGATTGCTTTCATAATATCTGTAGTATTCCGCAATGGTAGCCTCTCTGTAAGCGTTTACCCAGAAAGTTCCAATACCCAGACACAAGCTTCCGACAATCTGCCAGCCAATAAAACTCAGATCCAGAATAAACAGTTCCCATTTGTGTCCATATGTCAGCTGGCTGCTGGCATCTAAGCATTCTCTCCAGTCATATGATGGATGATCTGCTTTTATAAAAAATGCCATGGAGTAAGAATACATTTTTACAATGCCCGGAATGATCAGCAAAATGGACCATAAGGCAATGAAAAGGTATCTTAACAGATATAAGATAAAGCTTCCGCCAAAGTCTTCTGAAAAGCCCTTAAATACTTCTGTCGGGTTCATTTTCTGTCCGTCATCACACTGCTGTAAAAACAGCTTTGCCACTCCGTAGCTTAAAGGGCCTCCGATCACTAACATGATCAGGGTTCCAAATCCTGCGGTACCGTTTACGGCTCCCGTCAGTATATAAAAAATGGCCATTACAAGGACTGCATTGACCCAGTTAGGCCCGAACAGCTGTCCCCCAAGTTTCTCCCTTGCGTTCCGTTTCAGTTCTGCTCTTGTCATCTAATGTTCCTCCGTTTTTTATTTTTGCGGATCGAACTTGCTTCTCCGTTACTACCATGTTACAGCATAGCAACCATTCGGTCAATGCAATCCGGCAATCTTTAGAAAACCTTTTGAAATCCATTTATAAATCAAACTTAAAAATCCTTAAATTTATAATTGACAGTCAATATAAATTGTGCTACTTTATTACCATAAAATTTAAAAGTAACGTCGATGAGCAAAGAGAGTACATCTGGAATGATATCACAGAGAGCTGCTGGTGGTGGAAAGCAGTATGGAGTTCCTTATGGAATGGGTTTGTGAGACGCCAGGTGAACGCAATAGCAAGTAGCTGAGGCCGTGATTCCTGCGTTAAAGGATAAGAGTATCGAAGTTTTATTTTTTACTTTCCGTACTCTGAAAATGAGACAGATTGGTGGCAGATATTCCGATTATGGGATAGCTGCTATTTTTGTTAACATCAGGGTTCAAAAGTCAAAAATCCGATACAAGCTTGCTTGTAAGAGGATTTGTGATTTTGGAACCCTGATGTTAAACAAGATCTGTGAATTCGGGTGGCACCACGAACAATTCGTCCCGGACATGATGTAAAAGTCATGTCCGGGATTTTTTATTCCCAGATTTATTCCCCAACAAACAAAAATTTTATTTCAGGAGGAGAACACTATGAAAAAAATGCGTAATTTCTTAACCCTGGCTGTAGCTGCAGCGCTGACCGGCATCCTGCTTACAGGCTGCTCTACAGAAGCAGATGAAACAACTGCCCCAAAGGCTGAGACTGCTGCACAGACAGAAGCTGCTTCCACTACCGAAAAAGCTTCTGAAGATGCCGCTTCCGGCAAAGCTGACACAAAAACTGCCGACAGTACTGCTCTTGCCGGTAAAAAGATCTCCGTTATGACCCCATATCTTACTTCTGTTACCACCAACCAGATGGCTGGCTTTATCAAGAATAACTTAGAGGCAGAAGGCGCAGAAGTATTCGTGATCGATACTGCCAATGATTTTGCAGAGCTTGCAAGCCGTATTGAAGATGTGGTTTCTTCCGGCACTGACGGCATTGTTTTAGTAAGTGCTGACCCAAACCAGGTTGCCAATCAGCTGACAGAAGCCTTTGACGCAGATATCCCTGTATTCGGCTGCGACAGCGGTTTTATTGATGGAATGCAGGTCAATGCTACCAGCGACAACTACCAGATGGGCGAACTGATCGTCCGTTACCTCTTTGATGACCTGATGGGCGGTAAAGGTACTGTGATTGCTCTCACCCACAGACCACATCCAGGTGTTGTAAAACGTTGTGAAGCATTTGATGACATTATTAAAGAATATCCTGACATTCAGCTGATCACAGAACAGCATGTACCGGCTGAACAGCCTATTAATGACGCAGAAGAGATCACTGCTAACCTGCTAACCGCAAACCCTGACAAGGACTCTGTAACTGCTATTTTCGCAGCATGGGATGAACCGGCCATCGGTGCCGCAAAGGCATTGGCAGAAGCAGGACGTGACAAAGTTATTGTTACCGGTGTTGACGGAAATGAGCAGGCAGTACAGATGATCAAAGACGGTTCCTGCTTAAAAGCAACTGTAAAGCAGAATTTTGAAGGCATGGCTGACATTGTCTGCCGGCAGATGGAAAAATATTATGCAGGAGAGACCATTGAAAAAGGTGAAATGTACGCTCCTGCAGAGCTTATTACTCAGGAAAACGCACAGTAACAGAACGAATTTCCCAGGGGCTCCAGGCGGGGCCCGGGAATTTAGGCTGATACAGATTAGGATCAGATCATGGAAAATGGCAGGTGGCAAGAATGCTGTTAGAAGCAAAGAAACTGGACAAATCATTTAATGGTGTATATGCCCTTAAGGGTCTGGATCTCTCTTTAAAAGAAGGGGAGATCCACGGCCTGGTAGGTGAAAATGGCGCTGGAAAGTCTACGTTCATTAAGATCTTAGGCGGCGTGTATACAAAAAACGGAGGGGAGCTGTCCTGGAACGGAGCTCCTTTTCCGGCTGATTTCGGCCCGGTAGAGAGCCGGGAACTGGGCATCAATATCATTTTCCAGGATCATGTGCTGATACCTGCATTTTCCGCCCTGGAAAATATCTGGCTTGGACGGCCTTATCCCCGAAAAGGCGGTCTGATCCAGTGGAAGGAAATGGAAAAAGCGGCTCAGAAAAAAGGGGAAGAACTTGGGATACATTTAGACCTGAAGAAATCCATTTTCCAGATGACTCCGGCACAGAAGAAATGCGTAGAGATCCTGCGGGCCATGATGAGCGACTGTAAGTTAATGATCTTAGATGAGCCTACTGCTTCTCTTTCTGATAAGGAAACGAATTTACTATTCTCTATTATAAGGAACCTGAAAGCAAAAGGAACTGCTGTCCTTTATGTAACCCACAGGCTGGAAGAGATCATGGCGCTGACGGACCGGGTAACAGTGCTGAGAAACGGAGAACTGGTAAGTACCTGCGATACTGCCTCTACCAGCCAGAAGGAGCTGGTCCGGCTGATGAGCGGGAATGGGGAAGCGGATAGTAAACACATGATGCCTGACAGTACATGTTGTTCCCGGTCGGCAGCCACACAATCATTCCCTGCACTCACCATCTCCCACCTTTCCTCTGCCGACCACATTGTAAAAGACGCCAGTATCACCGTCCACACCGGACGCATCACCGGCATGTTCGGTCTTTGCGGCAGCGGACGGACGGAATTTCTGGAATGTATCTACGGCATCCGGCGCATATCCGGCGGAACCATTGAGATCAGTGGGGAAAAGGTGAAAAAGCCCACTCCTGTTAATTCCATAAAAAAGGGCATCGCCTTTATCTGCGAAGACAGGCGGCGCAAAGCCATGATCCCGTCTTTTACAGTGGAAGAAAATATGAACCTTTCTTCTATTGACCATTATTCCAAAAAGGGGCTGTTTTCAACAACAGCTGCTGTTTCTGCTGCAAAAGATATGATAAACGCCCTAAAGATCCGCTGCACCGGCACTTCCCAGCCAGCTTATGAATTATCCGGTGGCAACCAGCAGAAGGTGGTCTTTGCAAAAGCATTACTTACATCCCCCTCCATATGGTTGTGCGATGAACCTACACAGGCCGTAGATGTTGCCACCAGACAGCAGATCCACAGTCTGCTGCACCATCAGGCGGCAGAAAACAAAGCTGTTCTCTACGTTTCATCGGACCTTACAGAACTTTTGGAGGTAGCTGATGAGATCGCGGTCATGGCATCCGGGAAAATACGTAAGATCTTTCCAAATAAGAATTTAAAGCCAGCGGACATACTGGCCTGCTGTTATGAAGCAGAAAGAGAGGAAACACATGAAAATGAAAGCATTTAAACATTATGGAACCGTAGCTGCACTGGCGGTGATCATCCTTATTTTTTCTATTCTCCGCCCGGCCTCTTTCTGCACAGTTAAAAACTTTCTTAACATCAGCAGACAGGCAGCACCATTGGCTATGGTGGCTTTAGGAGCTACTTTTGTAATGACCATCAATGAATTTGACTTATCCATTGGAAATATTGTAAGCCTTGGGGGCGTGATCGCTGCCCTGTTATCCATTAAACAGGTTCCTGTGGCTCTTTGTTTCCTGATTGCTGCTGTGATCTGCCTTTTGGTTGGCTGCGTAAATGGTATTGTAGTTGCCCGCTTCCAAATTTTATCTTTTATTACTACTCTTGGTATGGGAACTGTATTAGACGGTGTGATCTACGGGCTCACCGGCGGTACTACCGTATTTAATGGTATTCCAAAGGCATTTACCATTCCCGGTATTTTAAAGATCGCAGGTATTCCCTTTATTACTTTGGTGGCAGTTGTTTTATACCTGGCATTTTATGTTTTCATGGGACATACTGCTCCGGGCCGGAAGCTGTATGCCATCGGCGGCAGCAAGGAAGCGGCTGAAGTAGCAGGAATTCCTATTTTCCGCTACCGGGTACTGGCATTTTCCCTGTGTGGCGCGATTGCAGGTCTCGCAGGTGCTCTGGTGGCTTCCAGGGTCGGTTCTGCCAACACCACTGCAGGACAAGGCTATTTTCTCCAGTCTTATGCTGCCGTATTTATCGGCTGCACCGTATCTAAAAGCGGTGTTCCCTGTGTCGTAGGAACGCTGATCGGCGCAGCAGTTCTGGCGGTTCTTGCCAACGGTCTGACCATTTTGCAGATGCCAAGCTTTATGCAGAATATCATTACCGGCGGTATCATTATACTGGCAGTTGTGATCCAGAAGATAGGGGCCGGAAAGAATTGACTTAGGGGGTAAAATTATGTTAGTTGCAACCTTTGACATTGGGACTACCGCAGTAAAGGCGGTGACTGTACGTGACGATGGAGAACCTGTTTTTACAGGAAGCCAGGTGATCCATACTATAGAAAAAAATGGTTTTAAGGAACAGAACCCGGAAGAATGGTACAGTGCTTTCTGCGCCTTATCCCATGCTCTTACAGATAAAATACCGGCCAAAGACATTTCCGCTCTTATTTTTTCCGGTCAGATGCAGGATGTGATACCAGTTGGAAGTGACTTAAGATCTTTGGGAAATGCCATTCTCTACTCTGATGGACGGGCTGGCGCACAGGCAGAAGCCATTGAAAATGCAGTTGGCAGCGATACTATTACCGCTATTACAGGAAACCATTTTGACGGTTCCATGCCTCTGGCAAAGATCTTGTGGTTAAAGGAAAATCAGCCGGAGATCTATGAAAAAGCAGCTGCTTTTCTCATCAGTTCCAAAGACTATGTAGTGGCAAGACTGACCGGGAATTTCATTGGTGATATGACGGCCTGCGCTACTGCGGGAGCTATGGATCTGGAACATAAAACATGGTCTGAGCACCTTATAAACGATGCCGGACTGGATATAAACAAATTTCCAAAACTGCTCCATTCCCATGAACTTGCAGGCGTAATAACAGAAAAGGGAGCTGCTGATACCGGCTATCTGCCCGGAACAAAAGTCTACGCAGGCACCGGAGATGCCGGGGCTACCACTCTTGCCAGTGGTATCTTAGACCCTGGCGAATACAATGTAAACCTGGGTACTTCCAGCTGGGTGGCAGCTGTATCAAAAGGCCGTATGGACAGTGAAGGCGGCGGTTTTAACCTGGCTGCCATGCAAAAAGACTTATATATTAATGTAGTACCATTTTTAAACGGCGGAAATGTACACCGCTTTATTGCCCGGATCTTATCCCGCGAGCTGGACCATAAACCGGATTTCGCCTATATCTCCCACCTTTTAAAAAACCATGTTCCCGGAAGCCATGGTGTCTTTTTCCTGCCCTATCTGACCGGTGAACGTTTTCCTATTATGGACAGCCATATCCGCGCTTCTTTCCTTGGCTTAAGCCAGGATACCTCTGCCACAGACATGGCTGGAAGCGTACTAGAGGGTGTGGCATTTTCCATCCGCCACGGCCTGGAACTTTTTAACTGCCCGGCTGTAAAGCTTTCCATCATCGGCGGCGGAGCCAGAGAACTTGCCTGGTGCCAGATCTTAAGCAATGTAATGGGCCTTCCCGTCCACGTCTACAAGGACCCGGACCTACTGCCCGCACTTGCCATTGCATCAAGCGTTTTCCTGGCCGAAAACATTATCCCGGATTACCAGTCCTTTATCCATGTATTAGAGGAAAAAGGCGGCTGCACCGTACTGGAACCGGACCCGGATGCTGTAAAAGCCTATAAACCTGTTTATGCGAAATATAAGACCATTTATCCTATGATACGTGAGTTTTATCATGAGGTGTAATCAAACCTCCCGGTATATCTTAATTTAGAAGATATGCCGGGAGATTTTTTAGTCAGTTGCGATTTACTACATTTTTAAATATGCGTATTTATCAATCTGTCGATGCAGGATCGTCTGTACACGTTCCCGCACCTCATCTGAATATCCCTTTGCCTGTTCCAACAACTGATCCACATCCCGCTTTGTAAAGAAAAACTTTAAATTGCATCCATACAAGTGTTCCGAAACATCTAACTGCTCATCAAAATCAGTACTCACCGTTTTTGCCCGAACAGTTTCCATAAGATCAAAAGTATCTTCTCCTAATGGATAATCCAGTATTGTATCCGACAGCAGCCCGTCTCCATTATCAAAGATCGGGCAATATTTAAACATTCCCGCTCCATTCATTAAAACAGCAATATTATGGGTATGTCTGTCCTCATTTAGGAAAATTGCATCGATTGTAAGTAATTTATTCAGATAAAGGCCAAATCCTCTTAAACCAGTCATCCGCTCTACCTGTTCTTCCAGAAACCGCAACCTCTGCTCTGCATCATCCATCTTCCAAAGCATTTGGTTCAGACTATTTCCATACATTTTTTGAAACAACCGCTCCAAAGTTATGATCTGCCAGTCCTCTGATAAAAAAGTACGGCTTTTTACTCCCTGATAGACCTGACGCTTATACTTAATTTCTTCCAGATCATATCGCACAAACTCTTCTGGTTTTAATGTAGATTTTATCAGTAAATGAGAGATCATATACTCTGCCAACCCTTCATATCCAGTATAATCCGCTTTATACCAAATTCCTGCATTTTCCCATTTCAACTGATTTCCTTTTGAGGACTGACGGTCCTGCATTCGTTCATTTTGTTCAAATAACTCAATCATCGCCATTCCTCCTATCGCTCGATCCTGATCCAAAAATCGTCCTCTGCCATTCTTCCCTCTGTTTTCTGAATGATCAGGTATGGATCATAAAATGGGATTCCAAGATCTCTTAACACCAGTTTCATCTTATCTCTCGTTCTAGGGAAGCATCTTGATTCCAAAAATTCATTATAATCCTCAATGGTTGGATCTTCCTTGATCCCAAATGCCCTAAACTGGATATTATCTACATAATTACGAATGTGAACAATTTTTTGCATTTCATCCACATCAATCAGGGTACATGGCGTATCCTTATACATGTACCATATACGAACCGGCAGTTCTCTGGGTGGGATCATAAGTGTCTGTATATATTCCGCATCCCGGTCCAATAACTTCATCAAAAGCGCCATAGGACCTTTCGTAACAGTCCCTTCACGCTCCAGACGTTCCACAGTCGGCTTGGAGCAACCCAACAGTCCCGCAAAATCTCTCTGGGTCAAGCCTAATTTTTTGCGCAGCATTTTTACCTCTTCTGCGCTCACTGTTTCTTTTATTGCAAACTTTTTTTCATCCATATTCGCCCTTCTCCACACCTTTATCTCTATTTTTATTATAGTATTATTTTTCCTTGTTTCAATAAAAATAATCATTTTGATGATTTTTTATTGGTATTTTGTCATCAATATGATGACTTTTAATTTTGTAATACGGGATTATACCATTTTTAAGCTTATGTTCAAACTTCCTTCACAATTATTCTATATTGTGATTTAATAGCCACTGAACGAACCGCCTGCAAAAGCAGGCAGTGGAACGCGTAAGCACGGGGTTCGTGGGTAATACAAAGGAGGTCTTAACAGTGAAAGCATCTGTTTTATATAAATGGCTGACTTACAGCGCTATTGCCATCAGCATCCTTTTGTGTCTGTTTATGCTCCAGGCAGGGCTTAAAGGCAATTTCCGGTCTGTTGATGCATTTCAGGCTTACATACGTGGGTTTGGGCTGTTTGCGCCTTTTGTGTTTGTGTTTATACAGGCGTTTCAGGTAGTTGTGCCGGTGCTGCCGGGATTTATCGGCTGCGTAGCCGGTGCTTTGCTTTTTGGCAGTGTATGCGGATTTGTTTATAATTATGTGGGGATCTGCGCCGGCTCGATCATCGCATTTTTCCTTGCAAAACATTTTGGTATCCCCCTGGTGCAGGCCATGTTTCCATCAAAAAAATATAATGTATGGACAGAGCGGATCAAGAGAGCCAGAAGCTATGATGTGCTTTTCGCTCTTTCCATTCTTTTGCCATTGGCACCGGATGACTACTTATGCTACTTTTCCGGCCTTATTAATATGTCAGTGAAGAAATTTGTCCTTATCATCCTTCTGGCAAAACCATGGTGTATCCTGTTTTACAGTTTCGGCACAGGAATGCTCATACAATAAATATTGATTATGATAACAACACATTACTTACATAATGATTCTTAAGAGAAATGTCATTTGATTTTCAAGCACAGATAGGATACAATCGAAGATATCCCAAAAATTGGGGATAATTGTAAATAAAACACTTAGATAAGGATCCTATTTTAACATGCTTGGAAGAACACATTTTTTCATTGGTATATCTGCTGCTTTGGCAGTGATGCAGCCCTCCTCCATGCCTACTTTAGTAGCTGGTGCGGGGGCTGCTGCTATTGGCGGCATGATCAGCGATATCGACTCCGGAACCTCTCAGGCCCACAGAGAGGCTGACAAGATCATGACAGCAGCCATTGCTGTTACCGCCATCGTCATTTTGGCAGATTATAAATTTCATGTGGGCATTTATGAACGCCTGATGCGAAACAGCAGTATTGCCAGACTTCTCACCGGCGCCATGGCATTTATCATCATCTGCACCTACGGCTCATCGCAGCCCCACCGCTCCTTTATGCATTCCTTTTTATCCCTGTTCATGCTCACGGCATGCATAGATGTGATCTACCCGGATGCCGCCCCTTATTTTGCCGTTGCCTACGCTTCCCATCTGGCACTGGATCTGTTAAATTACAGGCGTCTGCGGCTGATCTGGCCTATGAAGCGTGGCATTTCCCTGGGGTTCTGTTCTTCCCAAGGGCTCATCAACCACCTGCTCATGTCCGCCGGAATGGTCTGTGTCGTCCTGGAACTGGTCACTTCTATCCCCGCAAGACGGCTGGCAGAGCGGATTTTTTCCTTTTTACCTTTTTGAGTAATGATTTTTAATTAGTTGTACTTATATATGATACGTCATTTTTCACAAATTTTAATTATACTATTGATTTTTGAAAAATTTTACGTATATTCTATAGGTAGATAACAAAGAAATCCCATTTAATCAAAATTCAAACATTGTGAGGTAGAAAGATGAAGCCAGTTAAAGAAGGAAAAGTACGTGAAATCTATGACAACGGCGACAGCCTGATCATGGTCGCTACCGACCGCATCAGCTGCTTTGATGTAATTCTCCATAATACAGTAACCAAGAAAGGTACAGTTCTGACCCAGATGTCCAAATTCTGGTTTGACTACACAAAGGACATTCTTCCAAACCACATGATCTCTACTGACGTAAAAGATATGCCTGAATTTTTCCAGACTCCTGAGTACGAAGGCAAGAGCATGATGTGCCGCAAGCTGAACATGCTTCCTCTGGAGTGCATCGTCCGCGGTTATATCACAGGAAGCGGCTGGAAGAGCTACAAGGAAAACGGTACTGTATGCGGCATCAAGCTTCCTGAAGGCTTAAAGGAATCTGATAAACTGCCTGAGCCGATCTTCACACCTTCTACCAAGGCTGAGATCGGTGATCACGATGAAAATATCTCCTACGAGCAGAGCATTGACCACCTGGAGAAACACTTCCCGGGAAAGGGAAAAGAATATGCTACCAAACTGCGCGACTACACCATCGCTCTTTACAAGAAATGTGCTGACTACGCTTTAAGTAAGGGCATCATCATTGCTGATACCAAGTTTGAGTTTGGTCTGGATGAAGAAGGAAATATCGTTTTAGGCGATGAAATGCTTACTCCTGACAGCTCCCGTTTCTGGCCGGCAGAAGGCTACGAACCAGGTCATTCCCAGCCATCCTTTGACAAGCAGTTTGCCCGCGACTGGCTGACTTCCCATCCGGGAAATGACTGGACACTGCCAGAAGAGATCGTTCAGAAGACCATTGATAAATATCTGCAGAGCTACAAGATGCTGACTGGCAAAGAATTATAAAAACAAAAGCCCCCATAACAGAACGCCTGGTTTTCCTGTTCTCCAAAGTTTCCTCCTTGGAACTATTACAGGAACGCCAGGCGTTCTTTTTATTGGTTATCATGATGATCAAAATAGATCCTATTTTTTCAGTTCCTCATAAAAAGCTTTAAGCTGTTTATTTGCGATCCATTTCATATACTCCCCTTCCAGGTATCTTCCCGGCTGCCAGTTCTGGATGATCTGGTTCCTCTTTATATCTTCTTCCAGGTATTCTTTCAGTTTCTCCAGGCTCATTTCCCCATCCCCATATTTTTCCTGATACCGCTGATAAAGGGACATATAATAACATTCCAGCTGTCCGCTCCAGCGCTCCTCCAGGGCAAATAAGCGGTCAAATTCCCGGATCTTCTCTTTCGTCTCCGGCACAGCATCTTCCTTTGGAAGCATTTTTACCACTTCGCTGTCCTTATCCCCGGGATTTTCAAATTTCAGCTGCACGGCATCTTTTACTGTATCCAAATACGGCAGAAAGATCCGTCCAATATCCCTTGTTTTTCCCTTTAACGGGCTTTTCGTACCCTTAAAACTGGTATTGCAGGTGGTACAGCAAAAATACAGATTATAGGGATGGAGACTTAAGCAGGGATACTTGGATTTTGGAAAATAATGTTCCACATCCTCGTCTGTTTCCCCATTCGTTACCGGCTGTAAGCACACAGGACAGATCCTGCGGATCTTTTCATTCTTTCCCTTAAAATAGTCCTTTGCCAGCTCTTTCCTGCTGTAAAAAGACCGTGACATCCCTTCTAAACGAAAATGGGTGGTACACAGGACCACATCATAAAAATACCCGAAAAAATCCCGGAGTATCTTCTGAGCCGCTTCAGGAAGCTGGTCACTTTCCAGATTGAATTTTCCCTTTTCCCAGGCCTTTTTGTCCATGAATTCCATATCATGTTTCACTGCTTCGTAAATTTCTTCCCGCTTTTCCTGGTCCATGCGAAAGAGCCGGTCCACAGCACGGCGCATATTCTTTCCATTATCTGTATCACGCTCATACAACCGGTAAAACCAGGTGCCGTTCTCCGGTGAAAAGTCCAGCCAGTCCTCTTTTTGAAACACATTTCCCGGCTGGTTTTTCGCAAACTCAAAAACGGATAAAAGAAAATGGCTGATCTCCATCAGATCCTGTTCCTGTTCTCCTACGTCCATGTTCCAAAACATCTTCTGTCACCTCTTTTCGTTCCAAAAGTACCTAACCTTTTATCCTGTCATTTTTCTCTAACAAGGCATACAGCTGTTCCTGCAGGCGAAATCTCTGGTAACCGGGACCGATTTTTGAAATAGCCTGGGCCAGCTGTTCCGGATCCGTTTCTGCCATTAGTTCTTTAATCGTGTCCGATGCGAAACCACCAATAGAAGAAGCCTTAAACACCTGCTTTGAAATGCTGTCGCGGCCTGCTGCAAAGGTGGAGATCTCCAGCTCTTTTACTTCTGTCCTGGAACCTGTAGGATTTTCAAACAAATGGATCTGCGACCGCATGGCATCTGTTAAGATCAGGTCTGAATGTGTGGCTACCAGAAACTCATTTCCGCTGGTCCCATCCATACTGCACATGGCATATACAAAGCGGACAAAATCCCGGCTCCAGTCATCATTAAAATGCACATCCGGCTCATCGTAAAGGAACAATGTATTTTCCCCACAGTGATTTTGTGCCATAAGGATCAGGCCGATCCGGGCCAGCCACATTAACTCACCGTCGCTTAAGTCCTCCATTTCATATAAGCCACGTTCATCCCCGTTACGGTAGGAAAAATGGATCTCCCGGATCACACCTTCCCTCCAGGCAGTGAGGAGGGTTGAGATAAGAGCAAATGGGCTTCCGTCAAAGTAGCGCTGAAGCATGGGATGATAAAATACTTTCTCCCCTTCTGCTTCCCAGGACTCAAACAGGAATACAGCTGCCGTTTCACCGGCAAGGCTTCCGTCCTCTTCCAGCCGGTCTGTAGAAGTCCGGTGGATCACACAGTTGCTTAAGGCTTTTCCCTTTACGTCCTGGCTTAAAAGCCGCCGCAAAATACTCATCTGGGGCCGGTCTGCTGCCTCTTCCAGCCTGGTATCATCAATACGAAGGGAAAATGCCGCAGGGATCAGACGGATGTTTAACCGTTTCAGAAGTTTTTTCCGGAGTGTGGCATATCGCAGAGCCTTTTCACTGATATGGTCATCCTGCATATCAAAAGGCATCACTGCAAACAATGCAGGTAAGATAAATTTAGATGTAACCGCATCCAGAAACAGCACTCGCGGATTTACATCTAACCGCTCATAAAAGGATAATATCTCTTCTGCCGCCTCCCCTCTTGCAACACTGCTTTCTCCCGGGTGTTCCTCTTTTCCAGATACCGGACCTTCTCCATTTTCAACATCCATAGCCAGAGACAGATCATACAGATCACTGGCAAGAGAAGCCCTTGGGGAACGGATCAGGATATCTTCCATAGAGCTGTTGGCTCCGGAGCAATACGAAATGATCCGGTCCGGCAGATACTCATCCGGTATGGAATATAGCTGCTGGGTTTTCCCATTTTTTTCCAGTTCTACATATAATTTTCTCCGCCGCCCGGAAGCATCGCAAAAGCCCTTTTTCTGGGGCTTTACATAAATTCCTGTCCCATCCGGCATCCGGTATTTTAACTCAAAAATAAATCCCGGCAGTTCATTTTGCATGATACGGGTAAAAATAAGCCCCACAGCCTCCAACACACTGGACTTTCCGGAGCCATTACAGCCGATGAGGAAATCCACAGGCACAACCCCTGTCTGTTCCTTAAACTGCAGCTTCAGGCGTTTCAATCCTTTGTAACCATCTATGTATAAGTATTCCAGTTTCATGTTTTATCTCAGACCTCCCTGATATCAGCACCGTATTCCGGGATCTGATATTTTTGTATGGTAATGGGATGACCTGCACTGTCCCGTACCTCTTTTTCTCCCATATAAAGTTTCTGGGGAACCGTCTTTTCCAGAAAGCCCAAAGCTTCCAACAGCCTTGCAGAAGCAAGGGCATCCTGTACTGAGTATCCCTTTTTGTGGATCTGCTTAAACACCGTATGTACCGGTATTGCCTCCTGTGACTGGGCATAGATACGCAGGATCTCCATCTGGAAATCAGACAGCATGGTAAAAAGAGACTGCAATTCCTGTGGAATACGGCTCTGCCAGTCTGTAATGCCTTCTGTTGGCTGGCTGACATTTCGCACATTTCCGATTCCGTAGCTCTCCCTGAATAAAGCAGGCTCCGGGTCTGAAAGGTCTTCCTGTTTTCTAAAGCCTTCTGTTAAACCGGCTGTGAAAGCCAGTGACAGCATGGATTTAAAATAGCGTATCTCCAGTTGCTGTATTTTATGTAACCGTTTTCTTATTTCTTTTGTTCTTTCTACTATTTTTATAAAAGAGACCTGCTCTGTTTGTGAAAGGACCGGTACAAACATATCTGTTTCGTGTTCTGCAGGCAGTACCCGTGTTTTTAAAGAAACCCATATAGGCCGGAGCACAGGAGAAAGAAATTCCTCGTCCCGGCTTATTTTTCCTTCTTTTAAAGCAGACCGGGCTATTTTTCCAAAAGCATTTTCCAGGATCCTGTTCAACGTATCTTCCGATCTCCTGCTTCTTTGCATCAGTCTTCTGGCCCGTTTTAATTGATCCACAATGACCTGCTGCTCCTCTAAGCAAGGGAATACCACAGGAATACCCGACAGCTGTTCCTTCGTCAGATTTGGAACAGTCACCGCATTGGCCCGCTCTATAAGCCATGGGCGGTAAAATTCCAGATAAAAGCAGGCATATTCCGGCAGGATCTGTCCTTCATCAAAGATCATGGCCTGGATCGCCTGGTTCACTACCAGATCGCAGCCTGCAATAGCACTTTTTCCAATAGTTCCTGATACAGAAAGTAACACAGCGCCCTCTGGCACGATGAGCCACGGGATCTGGTCTACTCCTTCTTTGGTAAGATAATTTTCTGTTTCACAAAGAAGTCCTTCTTTCATATCTCCCACTCTTGCCCACGGAAGGCTTTCCGGTCCAGGAGTTTTCGTATAATAATCAGCCCTTGAACGGTTTAAGGTGGTTCCTCTGATCCATCTGGATACCACCTGGCTCAGAGGTTTCTGCTTCCAGTTTTCCACTTTTACATTACCTCCTTAAGAAGTTCATTTAACTCCTTTGTAATCTCTTCCTGTTCCTTAAGCATCTCCTGCAAAAGAAGAGCCGGGTCCTCTATTTCCAGATTGATCTGCTCTTCCGGTCTGTAATTTTCCGGCAGAAGGTTCCATTTTCCCGCCTCGATCTGATCCACATCTGCAAACCAGAAACTGTTGTACTGCCAGTTTGCAGGAACCTTTATACCGTTGCGGTTTTCCACCGTTTTTTCCCTGCGGGAGCGCTCCCATTTTCCATAATAACTGTCTCTCTGGCTCCATACCTCTTCCAGACGTTCATATTCTTTCTGCTGCTTTTCCTTATCTTCCTGCTTTTCCAGATTATAATACAGTACTCTCTGGGTATGTCCTTCCCAACCGCCGGACATAAAAGGCTTACTGAATACCATGACACCGGAGCGGACACCGCTGTACATGAAAGTATCCTCCGGCAGTGAAATGATTGCTTCCAGGGAATAGGACTGAAGAAGCCATTTGCGTACCTTCATACTTTCTGTGCGGTTTGCAAATAAAAAGCTGTTGGGAACGATCAGCATTGCTTTTCCATCGAAATTTAACGCCTGCATGCTGCGGATCAGCTCCATGTGATAACGTCCCCTGACTGTTTTCAATTCTCCCGGAAGCTGATCGATCAGTTCTTCGTCTTTTATGGTATCGGTTCCATAAACAGGATTGCTGATCACCAGATCACAGGACTCATACAGATCCGCCCGTGCCCCGTCTTCTAAATGCAGTTCCATCTCAAGACCGGAAAGCTGTGACATGATCACGGCTGCCGCCCACATTTCTTCATCCTTCTCGTAGCCCATAAGCCGGAGATTTTTTAAGTACCGGGAAGCTGCCATTAAAGCACTCCCTGCACCGCACTGGGTATCTAAAACCACCAGGCCTTCATTTCCCGCCATCATCCCTTCCGGAAATGTGAGCAGACGAAGAAGCGGCTTTGCTGTTTCTTCCGGAAGGAGATACCTGTTTTTACCGCCTTTGCTGTAAAGGCAGAAATGAAAGATCTCTTCAAGAGCCGTCTGAAACATTTCCCGAACATTTTGGGAACCTTCATATTCCCCGGTATCCCCAGATCCATCCTGTTCGCCCGGTGCCCACAGCTGCGCCAGTTCCTCTGATACAGTCATAAGCTGACGTTTTACCGTTCCTTTTAGCTTATGACGGCCTTCCAAAAGGCGCTCCAGATCCGCCTTTCCTTCTGTATCCACCTTACACTTCAAAAGCAGCATACACCCAAAATCCCGAAACATCCCCATAAGGTCTTCGGAATACTCCATACGGTAAAAATCAGCCGCTTCCTTAAATTCCTCAACGATTTCATTTATCTTTCTATTCTGGTCTGATGTCAGCATAGTTTTATCGCTCCTTTATCCGAAGTGAATTTAACAACTCACCCAAGTCCACTTACAGCCCTGCGTCAACGCGCTCTACTGTTCTGCGCTCATTATATCCCACTTCGCCCTAACTTGAAAGTAAAAAGAATGTGCCCCAACATAAAAAAGCACCTGGCAGTCTTATTTTTCCAACTACCGGGTGCTCTGCTTCACAGCTCAGCTATTATTTCTTCATTCATTTTCATTTATGGTCCTATCAAAGGCAGGTGCAGGAAAAACACCGAAAGGACATCGTTTAGTTAAGGAAGGTTCCAGCCTTGATCTGATCAACTACCTCTAAATACTGCTTCTGGATATCTTCCGGAACAACAGAAGAGAAGGTACCAACGCTTAAGCAGCCATTGCTTAAATCACCGTAAACAGTCTTATTTCCAAAAGTACCATTTTCAATGTCTTCCATACAGGTCTTTACCAGTGCTGCATTGTCTGTTACAACAGAGCATGCGATCACCTTATCATCTGCAGAACCTAAATCTCCTGGCTGTCCAATATCATATCTGCCTTCCTGGCCTGCCAGCGCTTCTCTTGCACCGGTATCTACTGCGGAAGCATCACCAAACATGACATCTACATCATAAGTTGTCACCATAGATGCTGCGATCTCTTTGCCCTTTGCAGTATCACTGAAAGAGCCTGCATAAGCGGAAGATACCTTGATGTCAGGATTGATCTTCTGGGCTGCTTTTTCATAGCATTCTACCTTTGCTTTTGTGGTATCCAGCTCCATGCCGCCGATAAATCCGATATTGTTGGTCTTGGACATCAGTCCTGCCAGAGCACCTGCCATGTAACCGATCTGCTCTGCATCTGGAAGGATAGACTGGATATTGTCAGTCTCAACAGTACCATTTAACAGTGCAAATTTAATCTCCGGGTATTCCTCTGCCACCTGCTTTACTGCATCTGTATACTGGTTGCCTGGCGCAAAGATCAGGTCATATCCCAGTTCTGCATAATCAGTCATAACAGTGGCATAATCAGAGGTTGCCACATTGTCTGTATAAACGGTTTCCCAGCCTTTTTCAGCTGCTGCATCTACCATTGCCTGATAGCAGCTTGCGCCCCATCCACCATCTGATACAGAGGTGTCAGAGATCATGGCTACCTTGTAACCACCTTCCTTTACTTCCCCGCCTGCTGCTTCGCTGCTTTCAGCTTCAGAACCAGTTTCTGCCGCTGTTGTGTCTGCGGATCCTGCAACTACTGTTGTCTCTGTTTTTCCAGAACCGCCACAGCCTGCAAGGCTTACTGCAGCAAGAGCTGCCGTCAAAACTACAGATGTCATTTTCATGTTGCGTTTTTTCATAATCTATTCCTCCTATAAAATAATTTTTACTTTTTCATCGTTTTTCTTATCGTTCTTCCCTGTAATACGGCTGTCCATTTGCCTTCGGACCGCTCTTTTTAATGCCGAAAAATGCAAGTACAAACAGGGTACACAGATACGGGATCATCTGAAGGATCTGATAAGGAGTGGACGGGCTTAACAGCTGTAAGCGGATCTGCAGCGCATCACAGAAGCCAAAAAGCAGACATGCAAACATAACTCCTGTTGGCATCCACCGTCCAAAGATAACTGCTGATAAGGCAATAAATCCGCGGCCTGCCACAATGCCTTCTGAATAGGTACTTGTATAACAGATGGTCAGATATGCACCGCCGATACCGGCCAGGGCACCGCATATGATGCAGGCAATGTATTTCTGGAGAACTACGTTAATTCCCAGTGTTTCCGCTGCCTTTGGGAACTCACCTACAGCCTTGAAATTCAGTCCCGCCTTTGTACGGTTTAAAAATACCGCTGTCACGGCAACCAGAAGATATGCCCCATACACAAGAGGACTCTGCTGGAAGAAGATACTTCCGATCACCGGGATCTTGCTGAGTACCGGGATGGGCATGATCCCCATAGACACGCCCTGGATCAGTGTAGACGTATCAGAAAAGGAAAGCCGGTAAATAAAAGATGCCAGCGCCGGAGCAAAAATATTGATCGCCATACCATAAACGGTCTGTTCCGCGCAAAGGGTAATGGTGCAGAAAGCGTAGATCATATTGGTAGCAATACCGGAAAGAGCGCCTGCTAAAACTCCCGCCCAGGGACTTCCTGTTTCATATCCCACCAGAAAGCCCACCAAAGCACCAATGGTCATAATGCCGTCCAGACCGATATTGACCATTCCGGCACGCTCTGAATAGGTTTCCGCAAGAGCCACCAAGAGGATGGGCGTTGCCATGCGCACCGTTGAGAGCAGAAGCTCTGTGAGAAAATTCATTGTAAAAAATGATGCCATCAGCCCTGCGCCTCCTTTCTCTTTCCATGGTTTATAAGGAACTGCTTGATCGTCGGAAGTTTTAATAATGCGGTTCCGGCTACTGCAAAGATAATGACCAGAGCCTGAATGATATCCACCACAGAGCTTGGTACCTGCGTGGCTGTCTGCAAGGTACTTGCGCCCTTTCGCAGCACTGCGAAAATGCAGGCCACAATAGCCGTTCCCAATGGATTTAGCTGGGCGATCAGTGCAATTGCCACGCCATCGAAACCAAAGCCGGAGCCAAAACCGCTCATAAGCCGGAACTGTTTTCCATGAAGTTCTATGCTTCCTCCAAGTCCTGCAATAGCGCCTGAAGTGATAAAGGAAAACAGGATGTATTTATTAACGGGAAAACCATTGAAAAATGCCGCTGTTGCGTTCATTCCCACTGCCCGCAGCTTAAATCCTTTGGACGTATAAAAAATGAAATAGTATAAAACCGCTGCAAGCAAAAACGCCGCCAGAACACCCCAATGGGCTGGAAATCCTTTTGAAATACCGGCAATCTTCATACTGTCTGCCACTGCAACCGTCTGTGGAACACTGCCGTCACGCAAAAGGGTTGTATACACATATCCCATAAACAGCGTTGCCACATAGTTGAGCATGATGCTGACGATCATTTCATTTAAGCCTCTGGTGATCTTTAAAATACCAGGAATAGCGCCCCAGATGCCCCCTGCAACGGTTCCTGCAAGAAGGCTTACAAGAAGTCCGCCCATTCCTGCGTCACCCAGTTTTGCAGAGACAAAGATACTGGTAACTGCACCCATAATAAACTGCCCTTCACCGCCCAGGTTAAAAACGCCGCACTTATAGGCAAAGGCTGCTGCAAGTCCGGTAAAGATCAGCGGACATGCAATTACTAAAGTCTGCCCCATCTTACGTCCGCTTCCAAATGCACCGGAAAACAGGTATCCATAAGCTTCCACCGGATTTTTCCCCAGACACAGGATGATGATCCCTCCTGCTATAAATGCGATCAGGATCGACAGAATGGGGATCAGGATCTTTGCCAGATTATCTTTTAATTTCATTTCCCTATTCCTCCTTTCCTGCCATTGCCAGGGATATTTCTTCTACCGGCGGATTTTCACCAGAATAAATTCCCATGACCTGGCCTTCAAACATAACCAGGATCCGGTCTGAAAGTTTTAGGACTTCATCAAAATCCGCACTGATCAATAAGATCCCACAGCCCTTGTCCCTTGCTTCGATCATGGTATCGTGTACATACTGGGAAGCCCCGATGTCCAGACCTCTGGTTGGATGGACTGCTACTAAAAGTTCCGGGTGATTTTCCATTTCCCTGGCTAAGATGATCTTCTGCTGATTGCCGCCGGATAAGTTTCTTGCTTCCTGCTCAATAGAAGCACAGCGGATATCATTCTTTTTCTGAAGTTCCAGGGCAAACTTCCGGATCGCTTTTTTCTTTAATAAAGCGCCGTGTGCATAGGAAAAACGAGGTTCTTCCGTGGCCTTTAAAACCAGATTTTCTTCTACTGTCATATTTCCTACCAGACCCATTTTGTTTCGGTCTTCCGGGACATGGGATACATTGGAAAGAATGAAGCCATTAGGCGCAAACTGGGCAACTTTGTGGGAATTTAATTCCACTTCTCCGCTGTCTGGTGAAATAACTCCCGTTACCAGCTGCGCAAGCTGTGACTGTCCGTTGCCGTCTACTCCGGCCACTCCCAGGATTTCTCCCTTTCCTATGGAGAAGCTTACGTTATTTAAACCGCTGTGTTTATGATCCTTCTGATAATCCACATGGAGCAGACGCAGCACATCTTCTCCCGGTTCTGTCACTTTTTTATAAGCACTGACTGTCATCTCATGGCCGATCATCAGATTTGCAAGCTGTGCCCCATCTGTATCCTTTTTATCCACTGTAGTAATAGTCTGACCAGCCCGCAGGATCGTCACCCGGTCACTGACTGCCATTACCTCACGCATTTTGTGGGAGATAAAAATAACAGACTTGTTTTCTGCCGTCAGTCTTCCCATAATAGAGAAAAGACCTTCTACTTCCTGGTCTGTCAGCGCTGCCGTTGGCTCATCTAAGATCAGAAGCTCCGCTCCCCGGTAAAGAGCCTTTAAAATCTCTACACGCTGCTGTTCGCCTACAGAAATCTCATTTACCTGCTTATCCAGATCTACTTCCAGTCCGTATTTTTGTGAAAGCTCCAGGATTTCCTTTTTCCGTTCTTCTTTTTTAATGAAAATGGAACTGTCCTTTTTCGTTCCAAGGATAATATTTTCAAATACTGTCATGGCATCCACCAGCATAAAATGCTGATGCACCATTCCGATCCCCAGTTTTACTGCTGTTTTTGGTGAATCGATCTTTACCTTTTTGCCTTTTAACCAGATCGTACCGGAAGTAGGCTGATACAGCCCGATGAGAATATTCATCAGGGTACTTTTTCCTGCACCATTTTCACCCAGAAGTGTATGGATTTCGCCTTCTTCAATAGACAGATTGATATCCTTATTGGCATAGACTGCACCAAACTGCTTGGTGATCCCTTCCATTCTTAAAAGCTCCGCCATATTCATCCCCCTCCTTTTCAATTTCAATGCTTATAAATAAAAAAAGGAAATGAACATGCTGAAAGAACATGTCTTTCAGCGATTCACTCCCTTGTAAATCCTATGACCTGTAAACTGACCTACATTATAAACAGACAGATTCCTGATGTCAATTATTCCCTCTTTTTCTTAATAAAATTATCCAATCATGGTTTTCAGGGTTACCATGATGGGATAATTCTTTCATTTTTTCTGAATTTTCCTAAGATTCTATTGTATTTGTCTCTTCTGCCAGCTTTTTCCGCATTCTTTTATCTTCATACATTTTTTCATCTGCTTCACGGTACATTTTATCATAATCTACTGCGCCGTAAGCCATGCTGCTTCCCATAGAGAACCTCAGATCAACGGTAAGTCCGTCCCGCAGCCGGACCTTCTGTCCGCTCTGAAGCGCCTTCAGGGCTTCTATTTTCTGCACAAGCGCTTCTTTCCCATACTTATAATAGAACAATGTAAATTCATCACCGCCCTGACGGCAGAGAATGCTGTTTTCACCTGCTTCCTGTTTCAGCATTTCTGCAATCCTTTTAAGGTACTCATCACCATTTTCATGTCCGTAAGTGTCATTAACCATTTTCAGACCGTCAGCATCTACCATAACAGCAGCGCAGTAATATGGTTCCCTGCATTCTTCCAGTATTTTGGAAAGCCTGGTATCTCTGCCAGTCCGGTTAAACAGCCCCGTCAGCTGGTCATGATCTCTCTGGTATTCGATCTCCCTGCGCTTGCGGATCTCCTCTGTAACGTCCGTAATAACACCGAAGATCTCTTCGCCCTCCTGGATCTCTTCAATTTTTAAATATTTACCATTTCCTACAGCAAATATCTCATTTTCACCTGCAACCGGCTCTTTTTGCATGGTTCTAATATATTTCTTGAAATCTTCCCAGTCAGAAGGCAGCTTCCAGGCAGCTTCTGTGCCGGTCTTTAAGATCTGAAGAATATCACCTGTAAAACGGACTCTCTTCATTTGCCGGTTGTACTCATATACACCAATGTGCATATCCGTCTTTCCAAGCACATATGTCATTTTCCTGTCATTGACTAACAGGCTCTGGAGCATTTCATTAATATAACGGCTCAGTTCAAAAAATTCCCTGCTGCTGTGGACATCAATCTTGACGTTTAAGTCACCCATGGTTATCTTATGCAACTTTCCGTTTACTTCCCCGATCTTCTGGACTACCTCCCGGTCCAGATACCGGGTCACTGCCTTAAACAATGCCAGCGCAATGAGTACAAGACATACCGCCAGATACAGCATATTTAACGGTATGCGTTCATAAAGTGCCTTACTGGTCACTGCCACACCGATATAATTATCTGCTACCTTCTTAAATACGATATAGGAACGTTTTCCATTGATCATACCGGAAAAACCTTTTGTACTATGGATCTTTTCCGTATTTAAACCAATTTCCTTCATGTCCATTCCCACTAATTCTGTGTCCGTAGCACCTACGATCTTTTCTGTTTCTGCATTTACCGCAAAGTAGCTGGTATCCGGGTTGACACAAAGCTGGGAAAAAATATAAGGCAGTTCATTTTTTTCTGTTACTTTGGATACATTTACCGGTTCAATTCCCGCTTCCACGATAAATTCCCCGGTGCTGTTCCACATAGCTGAATACTGCATCAGCTTTGCTCTGCTGTATTCGGCTCTATATCCTGAACCATTTTCAGGGATTTGTCCTTAAGCATAGGCTTAAAATAATTCATCTGCTCCCCGGAGTCAAAGCTATAACCATAATACTGGGGATGGGTTCCGGAAACGATCTCGCCTGCAGCATCAATAATGTGGATCTCATCTACTTCCATAAATTCCGCGATCTTACGCAGTTCATACAGATCATTTCTTGCCCCGGTGTTCTTCTCCAGAATATAGGCAATGGCCTCTGTATTATGAAGACATTTCGCAGCATATTCCTGGCGCAGCCTGGTAAGTTCCTTCTGATTCTCCTCCAGCATCTTATCCATCTGCTCAAAGATCTTATCCGCCGTCCCCTGCGCCCGGCTCTGCTCATTTGCTATATTCAATGCCGTAATGCTAATAAGGATCACACTTACCAACGCAAATGTGACCTTATACATATAACTCCATATGGATTTCTTTAAAGTACGCACGACTTCTCCTTACTTGCTATATGCACACCTACGCCGTGTACATATACTTGCATCTTCCCCGCTTTTGAGAAAGATTATCACGCCTTCGGTTACAAGAATTATAGCAACTTTAGAGAAGTTAGGCAAGTTTTCATCGGTTTTAATTGGCTGAATTTTCAATCTGGCTTATGATTTATCCCGTCATTTTCTTTAAATACTCCAACATTATCCCCGACACCACGGAATTGGCTGTCTTTGAAAATGCCAGTCCCAGGGTCCGGTGTGAAGCTGGTTCTAAGGGCCTGGATTCTACATCGTCTCTGGCAAAGGCTTTTAGTACCATTTTCTGGGAAATGGTGACGCCTAATCCGCTTTTTACAAAGGCCATGATCAGTGTATCGTCCCGGAAGCTGTAGGTGATCTTCGGCTTTACGGAACATTTTGCTAATAAATGCTGGATATCATTGTCGCAGCCAGGTGTTTCTATAATTAAGGGATACGAAAACAGTTCTGACACTGTGACCCGTTCTTTTTCTGTAAGTGGATGCCCCTTAGGCATCACTGCACACAGCGGGTCATCCATCAGTGGATAAAATTTCAGGTCGTCTGCCACAATAGATGACAGGAAACCGCAGTCCACCTGTCCGTGGATGATCCAGTCACGGATCTCATCGTAATTGCCGTCAAAGATCTCTACCTGCACCTTTGGATAATGTTCTTTGAAGAAATGGATCACTCCCGGCATCCACAACGCTGTAATACTGGAAAAGCTTCCTACCCGCAGCTTTCCTTCGATCTTATGATTAATATTAAAGGCCGCCTGGCGCAGCTTTGCCTTCTGGTTTACCATTTCCTGAATATAAGGAATCAGTCTGGCTCCGTTGTCTGTAAGTATGACTCCCTTTTTTACTCTGGCAAACAGCCGGACTTCCAGTTCTTCTTCCAGTCCAGCCATCATCTGGCTGATGCCGGACTGTGTGTAATTTAATGCCTCTGCCGCCCCGGAAAAGCTGCCGGTCTCGCACACCTTTAAAAATATCTCATATCTGTCTTTCTGTTCTTTCATAAATTTATCTATAGCCCCATATCCATTACAAAAAATTATATATAGTCATAAAAACATTTGTTTTACTGATATTATAACATGTGCTATTCTGGTATGACAAGCAAGTTCAGCTATAGATAATTTTAGGGGGATTCTTTTTCATGAATAAGAAGAAAAGTAATTTTTCCGGCCAGTTAGGTTTTGTTTTAGCTGCTGCCGGCAGTGCCGTAGGCGTGGGAAACCTGTGGCGTTTTCCGTATCTGGCGGCAAAGGACGGCGGAGGACTGTTCTTAGTCATCTATCTGGCACTGGTCTTAACATTTGGATTCACACTGCTGGCATCTGACATTGCCATTGGCCGCAGAACAAAAGAAAGCGCTATCGGGGCTTATACCCAGATGTCGCCTAAATGGAAATTTCTAGGAATTTTAACCTTTCTTGTTCCAGTCCTGATCATGACCTACTATGCTGTTATCGGCGGCTGGGTCACAAAATACGCAGTTGTCTATCTCACCGGACAGACTGCCGCTGCAGCCCAGGACAATTATTTTACCTCATTTATCACTTCACCTGTATCACCTGTCCTGTTTGCCCTTTTATTTATGGGCGTAACAGCGTTTATTGTATACAATGGTGTGGAAGGCGGTATTGAACGTGTTTCCCGTTGCATGATGCCCATACTTCTGGTTCTGGTGGTTGTGATCGCAGGCTATTCCCTGACACTGCACCATGTTGACGAAAGCGGACAGATGCGTACCGGTATGGACGGCCTTCTTTATTATATAACCCCTCATTTTGAGGGACTGACCTTTAGCCGCTTCCTTCAGATCTTACTTGATGCCATGAGCCAGCTGTTCTTTTCCTTAAGTGTTTCCATGGGTATCATGATCACCTATGGCTCTTATGTGAAACCGGAAGTTAACTTAAATAAAGCTGTTAATCAGATTGAGATCTTCGACACAGGCGTTGCCCTTTTAGCAGGCGCCATGATCATCCCGGCAGTTTTTGTTTTCTCCGGCACCGACGGAATGAGCGCAGGTCCAAGTTTAATGTTCATTTCCCTTCCTAAGGTATTTGCCGCCATGGGAAAAGCAGGTACCTTTGTTGGTCTTTTGTTCTTTGTAACAACTATTTTCGCTACTCTTACGTCCTGTATCTCTGTGCTGGAATCTATCACTGCCAACTGCATGGAGATCTTCCACACAGGCCGCAAGAAAACAGTCCTTGTGCTGACTGTAATCTACCTGGCTGCCTCTGCTGTTATTGCCCTTGGCTACAGTATCTTCTATATTGAAGTAAAACTGCCAAACGGCTCTGTGGGACAGTTATTAGACATCATGGACTATATCAGCAACAGCGTTATGATGCCGTTTATCGCACTGCTCTCTGCCTTTCTGATCGGCTGGATCAAAACACCGGACTATGTGATCGAAGAAATGGAAAGCACCGGCGATACTTTCCGCCGTAAAAAGCTGTACCGCGTCATGATCCGCTATGTGGTCCCGGTTATGATGTTTGTACTGTTTTTACAGTCTACAGGAATACTCTGACAACCGCCTGCGTCAGCAGGCAGTGGATCACAAGTTTACAAAGCAAACGGACGCGTCAGCCGGCGCGTCCATTTTTTGTTCTCTGTTTTATTTTACAGCACCCATTCCTCCAGGAAATGAGCTGCCCCGTCCTCTTCATTATGCCCGGCCACAAATTTCGCAGCCTGTTTTACATCATCTTCTGCGTTTTCCATTGCTACGGAGATGCCTGCAGCCTGAAGCATGGAAATATCGTTTTCGTTATCCCCAATAGCCAGAACATTTTCCATACTTATCCCCAATTTTTTACAAAGTGTACACAGTGCATTTCCCTTTGAGGCATCCACAGAGTTTAATTCTATGATCCCATCTCCGGTGCGCAAAAATACGATACCCGGTATAGGGCTTCCTTTTTCCAGAAGTTCCTGTGCCAGTCCATCTTTTAAGACAAAAGCACCCATTTTCATCACTTTTACTCCGCTGGTCCTTAAAAACGCTCCCAGATCTTTTACATTTCCTTCGCTGAACCTGATATAAGGATATTTCTCAGAAAGCCCTGTTTTCTCCCAGCCCTCTGCCCGGAAAGTACCTTTGTCTGTATGGGCATATACAGCCACTGGGAATTGTTCCAGATACGCAATGGCTTCCACTGCTTTTTCTGTGGGGATCCCTGTTTCACAGATACTTTTTTCCTCCGGTACATCCATAAGCATGGCACCATTGGAGCAGATAGCATACTGAATGCCGTCTACATTATTTAATACTGCTTCTTTCATTCCTCCGATGGGTCTTCCTGAGGCAGGTACCAGGATCACACCTTTTTTTACGATCCTTCTTAAAACATCTAATGTATAATCTGATATGCTCTTGTCATCATGAAGAAGAGTTCCGTCCATATCTACTGCTACCAGCCGGATAGTTGTTTTTTCACTGTGCATATTGATTCCCTCCTGTAATAAATCTTCCTGTGCCTGATCTTGATCCTGACATCTGATTTTAAGTATAGCACATATTTCCCCCATAAAAGTGTCAATCCTAGTGTCGAACCCCATCCCCCCGCTCTGAACGTCTCCCAATTTTTCTCACCTCTACTGCCGAAACCCTTTTCAAACTGGCGAAATCATTCAAAACATCTTTCTTTTCAGACTATTTTTTGTATAATTACACTTGTGATCAGGTAGACATAAAACACGCGCGAAAAGAATTAAAGTTAAATCAACAAACAGGAGAATCATGTACATGCTCAGCACAAAAGAAGAACTCTATCTTTACCTGGAAAAAATAAGCCGGGGCTATGCCCTGAAAGATCTGAAATATTTTACGGCGAACCATATCAGCGAATCACTGAATATTTCCCGTAATCTGGCCAGTCAGTATCTGAACGAGCTGGTAAAAGAAGAGCGGGCTATTAAGGTCAACTCCCGTCCTGTTTATTTCTTCCATAAGAAAAATGTTGAACGTGAGGCCCAGGTTGCCCTGGAAACCTGCGTATTCTCCGGTATGGACGATTTTCAGCGGAAATGCCGAAGCGATGAAAATAAAAGAGATTTTCAGAAAGCTATCGGTTATTACCTGAGTTTAAGTTCCTGCATAGAGCAGTGTAAAGCAGCTGTTAAATACCCGCCAAATGGTCTTCCGGCCTTGTTTAACGGATCCGGCGGAACAGGAAAGGCTTTTCTTTCCAGGCTGATGTATGAATATGCTGTAAATGAACGGGTAATTGGAACTGCAGGCGCAGCTTCTCTCCCGCCTTACATCACAGTAGACTGCTCCGAATATGCCCAGAATGAAGAAAAATTTGCTATTTCCCTTTGCGGCAGCGAAGACGGAAAAGGCTGGCTTGCAAAGGCAAACGGCGGCATCCTTTTCTTTGATGAAATTGACAGGCTTCCATTTTCAGGACAGGAACTGATCTATTCCTACTTAATTTCGGGACAATATAAAGGATATCATGATGACGAACATGTTTTTGAGTCCAATGCAAGACTGGTATTTTCCACCACAAAAGTACCGGCGGAAACACTTTATAAGCCACTTGCAAGGATGATCCCCATTGTGATCCCGGTCCCAACATTACATGAACGCACAGCCGATGAAAAAGAGGAAATGTTAGTCTCCTTCTTAAAAGCAGAAGGACGGCGCATGGGCGTAGATGTAAGCATCAGCCAGAACGCCTTCCACTGTATGTTGGAATTTTCCTACGAAAACAACATCGACGAATTAAAAACCTGCGTTACCAGCAGCTGTGCCGGAGCTTATCTGGAAAAAAACAGCGATGGTATCGCTATCCACAGTTATCACCTTCCGGAATATATGCTCTCCTCCTTAAAACTGGAGGTTGAAGACAAAGACAAACGGATGATCCACTTAAACAGTTACAGCCGTGACACCTCTTTGGGACAGACGGTACAGTATTTCCAGATCATGTTAGATGTCTTTGAAGATTACCGTCAGGATATGCTCAGTTTTGACGGCCTGATGATGGAATTCCGGAAACAATTAAATGATTATTACGACTATCTGATCTACGGACAGAAGCTTGTAAACATCAAGATTTCCACTTACGAACAGCTGATCAATCAGATTTTTGAAAATGTAGGTGAAATGTATGGCATCAGCCTTTCCAAAAAATACAGCCACTTACTTGCCCGCCGTTTATATATACAGCTTCAGGGCGACCATCTGATCGACAACTGGATGAAACAAAACCATGACGAGATTGAAGAAATGTTTCAGGCTGTAAGCGCTGTTCTTGAAAAAGAATCAGTCATCTGTTCCAGGATCGTAAACCTGATCAAACTGAATCTGGACATTGAAGCAGACAGTTTAAACCAGCTGTTTTTGCTTTTAGATATAAAAAACCAGAACCAGAAGATCCAGGACTTTCCGCAGCCGGTATTATCTTAAGCCACGGCTATGCAACAGCTTCCAGTATTGCAGATGCCGCTAACCAGATCATCGGCCGAAAGGTATTCGATGCCATTGATATGCCTCTTGACATGCAGATGAGTGACATCACCGTGCTGCTGGAAAAACACATTGAACGATTTATCACCTGTCAGGACGTAGTGCTTCTGGTGGATATGGGCTCTTTAGAGCAGATACACAGCCAGATGCGCGGCCTGAGAAATTTAAACATCGGCATCATCAACAATATTTCCACTGCCTTAGCTGTTGACATCGGCCTTGGCATCTGTGGGAACCAGAAGCTGGAAGACATCCTGAAACGGGCCAGCGAAAGCAATGTCTGCACCTATCGTATCATCCACAATGTACAAAAGGAAGATGCCGTGATCTTCAGCGGAGAAAACGGCATTGACACAACGGAAAAGCTAAAAGAGCTGATCTTAAAAACTTCCGCCACTTCCATTCCTGTAAAATTTGTGGCTTATGATTATTACCGGCTGATGAAAAACGGCAGCCATGATGAGATTTTCCAGCAATACCATGTAAAATGCATCATCGGACTTTTCAATCCGGAGATCGAGGGAATTCCTTTTATCTCACTGGAGGACATTATTTCCATGAATTCCGCAGAAAAGCTGACAAACATTTTCTCAGAGTATCTGGATGAAGAACAAATGGAAATATTTAACCAGAACCTGGTAAAGAATTTCTCCCTGCAGAATGTAGTTGAATCCATTACCATTTTAAATCCTGACAAGCTTTTAGATGAAGTGGAACAGGCAGTGGGACGGCTTCAGAAGATCACAGGAAGAAAGATCGCAGGACGTATCATGATCGGGCTTTATGTCCACCTGTGTTGTCTGGTGGAACGTCTGGTCACAAAAACACCCATTGATAATTATCAGGATCTGGAAGAATTTGAACAAAAACATGCCGACTTTATCAGGCAGGTAAGGGACAGCTTTCAGGATATCTCCCGGCATTACCGGGTGGCTCTGCCTGTAAGTGAGATTGCTTACATTTATGATTACATGCATTTGAATTCAAAAAATAAGCTTTCCGGGCAGGCAGAAAGCCCGGCCGTCCGTGAGGACGAATAGGAGGTAAATATGGGTATTGTACTTGCAAGAATTGATAACCGTCTTCTTCATGGTATCGTGGCTACACAGTGGGCCGGACGTTCCGGTGCACAGCGTATCATGATCATTGATGACACTGTTGCCAATAATGAACTGACCAAAGCCAGCATGAAGCTTGCCAGACCTACCGGAATGGCTATTTCCATCATTACCGAGGAAACAGCTTTAAATAACTTCAAAGCCGGAAAATACAATGACCACACTGTATTTGTCCTGGTTAAGAAGCCGGAAACACTGGTTAAGCTGTCTGATATCGGCGTAAAGATCCCGGAACTGGTCATTGGCGGAACTGTAAAGCCTGCTGAAGGCGAAGAAGCTGTAAAGCTTTCCCAGAGAGCTTACGCAAAGCCGGATGACATTGAGGCTTACAAGAAATTAAAGGCTGCGGGAACCAAACTCTATGCACAGTATGTACCTGCAGACGCAGAAGTTTCTATTGACGAATTTCTGAAATAACAAAGGGGGAAATTGTTATGCAATTAAGTGCTTTACAAATTGTACTGCTTGTCCTGGTGGCTGCTGAGATCAACGTTGACCGCCGCGGATTATCACTGACACATGCAAGACCTGTTATCGTAGGTTTCCTGTGCGGACTGATCTTAGGCGACATGAACAGCGGTCTTTACATCGGCGGTACTTTCACACTGATGTCCTTAGGTGTTGCCGCTCTTGGCGGTTCTTCTGTACCTGATTATGGCGTTGCAACCATTATTGCATGCGCATTTGCAAAAACAACCGGACAAGGACCGGAAGTTGGTATGACCATCGGTCTTCCTGTTGGTATGCTGGGCGTACAGATGGACGTTTTATACAAGATCTGCAACTCCTTCATTGCCCAGAAATCCCAGAAATATGCCAATGAAAAACAGTTTGGCAAAATGTATGCTATCCTTTACCTTTGCCCTGTTATGGTAGCTGTATTCATGGCATTCCCAACCGCTGTTGCATTAACAGCAGGCGCTCCTTTAGTTCAGGCTATCCTGGATGTGCTTCCTTCCTGGGTAACAGGCGGTCTGTCTGTAGCAGGAAAGCTCCTTCCTGGTCTTGGTATTGCCATGCTGCTCCACTACATGCCGGCAAAGAAGTACTTCAACTACATTCTGATCGGCTTTGTACTCAGCGCATACATGGGCGTACCGATCCTTGGTATCGCATTCCTTGGTGTAGCTTTAGCTTACAAGTTCTATATGGATGAAGAAGCAAAGGAAAATGTAGGATTTGCAGGAGGTCTTGAAGATGAATAATGAGAATGAAGTAATGGAAAAAGCTCCCGTTTTAACAAAAAAAGACTGTGTGAAAGGTGCCATCCGCTGGTCTTTAATGGCAGTAACAACCTTTAACTACGATACCCAGCTTGCTCCAGCCGTTGTTTTCGGTATTGGACCTCTGCTGCGTAAGATCTATAAAGATGATGACGAATACGTTGAAGCATTAAACAACCATTATAAATACTTCAACACCATGCCATGGCTGGCAAATATCGTTCTTGGTGCTACTCTGGCTCTGGAAGACAAAGAAGGGATCACTTCCCTGGATGCTGTACAGAATATCAAGGTCAGCTTAATGGGACCTTTAGCTGGTATTGGTGATACCTTATTCTGGACACTGCTTCCTACTATCATGGGCTCCATCGCAGGATATATGGCTCTGGAAGGCAACCCTATCGGTGTTATCCTGTGGCTCATTGTAAACCTTATCTTCATCTGCATCCGTACCCAGTTAATGTGGATTGGATACCGTGAAGGTACCAAACTGATCACCAAAGTGGGCAGTAAGCTTGCCCGCATCACAGATGCTGCTTCTGTTCTGGGTCTTACTGTTGTAGGTGCTCTGTCCGCAACTGTTGTAACTGCAAAAACACCTCTGGCATTCCAGATGGGTGAAGTTAATCTGGCAGTTGCAGATCTGTTAGACAAGATCATGCCTTCTATGATCTCTGTAGCTACTGTCCTGGTACTGTATAAGCTCCTTGGAAAGAAGGGCATGAAGATCACTACCCTGATCCTCATTGTTATCATCTTCTCCATGATCTGCTCTGCACTGGGAATCCTGGCTTGATCATTTATAACTAACATAAGTAAACGGACATGTCGCCTGATGGTGACATCACCATAATGACGGTTCTGCCTGTCTTATTTGGCAGGCAGAGCCCTTTTTTATTCAACTAAGGGGAGATTATCATATGGTTGAAGTAAGCGCAGCAAAACGTAATATCACACCTCCATTTCCTATGTACATGCGCGGTTATGCCATGAGAACAGGAAAATCTATTGGTGTTTTAGATGAACTTTACTGCAGGACTTTAGTCCTGCGCATTGACGGGGAGATTTTTATATGGTCCACCCTGGATCTGTGCCGGTTAGAAGAACCGATCTCTGATTATGCCCGCACAGTCCTTGCCGGAAAATATTCTGTTCCAAAGGAAAATATCATTATCGGAACCATTCATACACACTCTGGCCCTGATATCAGCTTTGAAGATGAAGGGGAAGACAGAAATCATCGCAAGGCAGTTTACAGGGAGCTGGTAATGAAACAGCTTTTTGACGCTGTAGACGAATGCTTTGACCGTGGTTTCTTAGAAGTAACACCTTATATGGTAAAGGGAACCATAGAAGGTGTATACGGAAACCGCAATTATATTGACAAACCAAGCGATAAAGATATCAACATGATCCTGTTCCGTAATGAAAACCATGTAGTTGCAGGTATGTTCCAGTTTACCTGCCATCCAACTGTCCTTGGCATCCACAACATGAAGATCAGCTCTGATCTTTTAGGAAATGTGGGAAAGGCCCTGGATGAAAAATACAATACCATTTTCATTACCATGCAGGGAGCCTGCGGTGATATGGGCAACCGCCAGTACCGTCAGGGAAATGACGAAAACGAGCTGTGGCGCGTACGTGATGAAGTAATGAAGCAGGTAAATGTTTTCGCAGAAGCAGAAACTCCTATGGAGTTAAAAGCTGGCTCTGTAAAAACTGCAGAATACACCATCCACCAGACTTATGATCTGGATGCTATGAAGGCACAGTTAGCTGAAGATGAAAAGAAGCTGGCTGCTGCTGTTACAGAGGATGATAAAAAGCTTCTCTGGTCCGGTGTCCGCCATATGAGAAGAAAGATCCAGTCAGGCGGCATCAATGTTACTCTCCGCTCTGTTATCTTCCATTTAGGTGACCTGGAGATGATCACCATCCCCGGAGAACTGTTCTCCACCTTCGGAATGGAGATCAAAAAGAACTTTAATGCTCCTATGCGCATCGTATGGGGCTATGCAAACTACAGCGCAGGCTATATCGTAGAGAAAGATGAATTCGGAAAAGGCTATGAAAGCATGCAGACTCCTTTCCTCCAGGGAGAAGCAGAACTTTACGTAGATCATCTGATCAAATCCCTGTAGTATCTGATCCCCGCCACACTATTATAAATATAACTATAACTATAAAACTATAAGGAGAAGCGTTATGAGAAGATATATTATCGCCTCCCATCATTTACTGGCCCACGGCCTGAAAGACACATTAAATTTTCTTACTTCCATGGACGGCATCATTGATATCAGTGCCTATATGGATGACACCGATCTTCCTACCCAGATCAAAGAATTATTTGATTCCTTTGACCCGGAGGATGAAGTAGTCATGATGACTGATATGTTAGGTGGCAGTGTAAACCAGCAGTTCTGCCCATATGTAAACGATCATCGTCACCTGATCTGCGGTATTAATCTTCCATGTGCCTTAAGCCTGGTATTACAGCCTCAGGATATGCCTCTTACTGCAGAGACCATCCGGACTATTGTAGAAGAGTCCAGAAGCCATCTGATCTATGTAAATGAGTATAATGATGGGGCTAATGAGGATGACGAGTAAAAAATCGTGAAAATCCACTTCATTGAACAGACATAAAAGAAGCAGCTGACTGGTTTTTTCCAACAGCTGCTTTTTTCGTAGAAAAAGCAGGAATATATAAAGTCAGAAGTGTGAAAAACGCAAATTGATTTTATTTGAAAAAAATGATAAAACAGGGAATGAAAGAAGGGATATACATGAAACAAAAAACCGGCCTGCAAATGTCCAGTTCGCTGCCTGTTATGATACTTTTAAATCTGTCCGGCGGAACGCAGGATGCCTGTTCCTATTTTTTACGTGATCACGTCTTTGCCAATGCACAGACAGGAAATATTGTTTTAATGGGATGCTACCTGATCTCCGAGGATCTACGAAATTCCATCCGTTATTTCCTTCCCGTTGCTTTTTTCGCACTGGGTGTATTAATGGCCTGCCTGATCCACTCCCGGTTCCGTCACACAGGAAAGATCCACTGGCGCCATCTGGTCCTGACTCTGGAGATTATCCTACTGTTTATCGTCGGTTTTATCCCGGGACAGTTAAACTGGCTTGCAAATGGACTTACTTCCTTTGCCTGCGCTATGCAGGTTCAGTCCTTCCGTACTGTACGCGGCAGTGCTTATGCCAGCACCATGTGTATCGGAAATCTGCGAAGCGGCATGGACCATTTTTATAAAGCTATTACCGAGAAACGAAAAGATGAGCTGAAAACAGCTGCCATTTATCTTACTGCGATCGGTTCCTTTACCATTGGTGCCGCCTGCGGTGGTCATCTTACCAATCATTTCTCCTACCGCACCATCTGGATCTCCTGCGGACTTCTGATCCTCTGCTTTTTACTGATGCTGATCGAAGAAGAGGACGATCTGGAAGCCGTGGAAAAAAAGGAACGCAAAGAGCTGAAAATGGAACAGAAAGAATTAAAAGAAGAGCAGAAAGAGCTTCAGAAAGAAAAAGCTGAACTGAAAGAAGAACAGCATATCATTCAGGAACTGGATGAAAAAATACAGCATCACTAAGTACATAGAACAGGCACTGCGAAGATCTTATTTTCCTCGCAGTGCCTGTTTTTTATTTCCTATTCAATTCATAGTACTACCATTGTAAACGCATCCATTTACTATGCAGTATAAGACTCTACCGTTACTGTATAAGTGCTGTCGCCCTGCACATAAACAGTGCCGTCGCTTCCCTTAATAGTCACAGTTTTGCCCTCTGTGTCTTTAATGGTTCCCTTATTGGTCAGTGAAGATAACTGACTGTCTTTTGTGACGATCCATGTGGAAGTGGCATCAATGGACAGATCTGCCGTTCCGCTGCCTCCATTTCCGGCGCAGGACTCATCCTGGATGAAGCCGCCTGTAAGGATGCTTCCCTCTGTCATCTTAAATTTCAGGTTGCTGATACTGTCCCAAACCACATCTCCTTCCATTTTCTGGTTTTCTGCTGTAAAGGAACAATCCGCTCCGTTTGCACCACTCTGTCCCCAGCCTCTCTTATTGGCATTTCCCGTACATTTTAAGAAAAATTCATTATTAGAAGACGGGGTAATATTTACATTGTTTAAATAAAAAGTGCTTTCTGTATTTGTAGTGTAAAACAGACCGCCATTTTCAGAAGTCAGGCTGCCGCCGGTCATATTTAATACAGCATTTCCCACCTCAGAGTCACCGGACATGCTCTGGTATAAGATCACGGTCCAGTCGCAATCATTCTGCTCATTTTCCTGGATATGGCCGGACAGGTCGCAGTTTGTCAGTGACAGGGAATTTAAGCCTTCAATGCACACTGCTTCGGAATTTTCCGCCGTCAATTTGGCATCTTCCACCTCAATATCTGCTGTACAGTAAACCGCCGGTGAGCCAGTTCCTGAAGAAGTATAACTGCCGCCCTTTACACGCATGGTGCCGCCGCCTCTGTCGCTTCGGATCGCCGCGGAAGACTCACCGGAAGTATGTACCGTCAGATTTTCTGCATTGACTGTACCGCCGCCTGCTGCGTGGATACCGCCTGCTGTATTTCCAGTTGTGGTAATGGCAGTATCAGAGATATTTACAGTGCCTTTGTCATAGGCAAACGCACCTGCAGCGCCATCTGCATCAGAAGTAATCGTTCCACCCTTTAGATCAACAGTTCCGTCTGTTACAAGGATTGATGCACCTACGCCGTAAAAGCTGGAGCTGTCGCCGCCTTTGCTGTCTTCGGATGTTCTGTTTACGGTAAAATCTTTTAGAGTAACATTAGCTCCGTTAGATACAAGAACTGCGCTTTCATCTGTGCCTTCTGAGGTATAGCTCTGTCCGGACTCTTCTGTATCACTGGTAAATTCCTTTACAGAGGAATAAGATGTGGGTGCGGACTGTGCCCCGCCTCCAGGACCGCCAGCTCCCGGTGCCCCATTTCCAGGGCCACCCTGAGGACCATCCGGACCGCCTGGCATATCAGCTAAAGATATCTGTACTGCGGTTCCATTGCTGTCTGTAGTAATCTTAACAAAGTCACCTTCCTTGATATCAGAAACCTGGATGGATGCACCGTCTGCATCGGTGAAGGTTGTGGATGTTGTGATCTTATAGGTTGTGGTTTCGCCCTGTGGCGGCTGGCCGTTCCCCTCTGGGGCACCGCCTTTTGGTGGCTGGTTCTGGTTATCTGAGGTACTGCCCTGTGATGGCTGGTTTTTGTTGTCTGAGGTACTGCCCTGGGGTGGCTGGCCTTTTCCGTCTGGGGCACCTCCTGGCTGCTGACCATCATTGTTCTGACCTGGCTGACCATCTGGCGCCCCACTCGGTACTCCGCCAGGTCCCTGCTCAACTGTGATCTCTGTATCAGAAACCGACTTCACACGTCCCATTACCTCATTCTGGCTGTCCTGGGCGCCGCTTTCTGCTGCTGCCTCTGTAGCCTGTGCTGCCGTAGTACTCTGGCTGCTATTTCCTCCACAGGCTGACAGCAACATAGCACTGGTGATCATCATGCACATCATCACACTGCCTCTGCGCAGCCGTCTTCCAATCTCTCTTTTGGTCTTTCTGTCATTTCCCATTCTATCTCTATATCTGCTCATAATCGCATTGCCTCAACTTTCATCTTTTAAAATCATTTTCTATCTATTTTCTCTTACTGTACCCAGACACCGTCACCATTTACATAATAACCATCTGGTGTAGTTGTATTCACTAACATAGCACCGCTTTCACCACAGTAATACCATGCATCTTTATATAAGATCCAGCCAGTTTTCATGTAACCGTTTTCATCAAAACAGTACCAGAGATTGTCAATATACTGCCAGCCGTTTGTGGTATAGCTGCGGTCTGCGTTGCAGTACCACCAGCCTGTATTGTCTTTCAGCCACGCACCAGTACCGGAAGATGTCGTATTGGAAGGTGTATTTCCATTTGAAGAACCTGAAGAACTGATCTCCTGTGCTTCGCTTGAAGAAACATACCATGAGTCAGACTCTTCCCAGCTTCCCTTATTAGAAGTGTTGTACACGCCTCTTACTTTAAATGTATAATAACCGTTCTTAGTTATGTAGCTTGAAAAATCATAACTGGTGCTGGTAGTCGTCAGCACGCTGGTCACTGCACTGCTTCCCCGGTAAAGCCGTACTTCATACTTTTTTGCATCATCACTTTCTTCCCAGGAAGCCGTCCCGTCTGACTCATCCCATTCCAGCCCGCTTACATCCAGATCATGATCACTGTCATCATCATCCAGGGCATCCAGTGTTACATATACGATCAAAGTATCACTGGAGCTTCTGCTGACTGATGTAACTGTACCGTCAGAACCGCTTAAGCTGACACTGCTTTTTGAAAATCCGGAAGCAAAATAATAATCATCATCTGCATATAAAGTGATCTTTAATTTCGGTTTGTCGCCATCATCCCACTCGTCGCTTGGCTCATTGGTGATCACCACATCATCTATATCAAATTTAGAAGAGGATGTGGAAACGGTTACATCGCTATCTGTATCCCCAGCCTCGATTTCTGATTCAATAGAAAGAGGGACAGAGTTTATTTTTGTTCCAGTAGCAGCCAGAGCCGTTGTATTCGGTACAGACAGCATGCAGATCGCAGAAGTAAGTGCAGTAAGTTCTTTTATTTTACCCTTAAGTTTCATAGAATTGCTCCTTTCAACCCGTATCAAATATATACGGGCATTTAGCTTTTTTATTTTTCTCTTATCTTTTCTCTTACTTGTCTTTCATTGACTTAAACTATAACGGGATTTTTTGACCAGATTTTGGTGATTGTGTGAAAAAAATGTGAGAAAAAAAGTGCTGGGCTATGGATTAAAATCCATGCCCAGCACTTTTTTAATGGCTGTTGTTATTCCGGTTTTACGCCCGATGATATCAAAAGGAAGATTCCTCCAAGGATAAAGGCCAGCGGGAGTATGATCCCCATAATAACACTTCCCACACCGCCTTTTCGGTTTTCTTCCCTGAATTCTTCTTTTGTAAGCTCTCCTTCCCTCATACAATCGGCTGCACTGCCTGTGAATCTTAAGGTATCTCCATCCTGGATCCCGATCACAGTAACTGTGGATCTATTCCCATATTTGGAGCTTGAGTATTCGTAACGGAAATCGCCCTCCTGCGGATAACGCTTTGTCTGATCCATCGGCTGGATAAAGAAGGTCTGTGAATAGTTTCGGTCCTTTACCACACTATATCCCTGCTGGTTCAGCTTCTCCTCATCATACTGTGCACGCCCATCAAGCATGATCCGGTCCATGTACTCCTGATCCAAATGGAATCCACCCACATCTACCTTTGCAGTATAATCCTTCATTTCAGAGAGTCCTGAGCTCCACTCCAGATATTTATTATAATACCCCCTCGCCTCTATTTTTGTCTCTTTATCCGTTAGCTTCAAGGTCTGCGCCTTTCTCATAACACGCATAGTATCAAAAGAAATCCCGATCTCATCATCATATGCCGGTTCCACGATTTTCATCTCACCGCAGACAATGACTGTTTTTCCGTCATTTGCCGGATCATACGCCCCGCGCCCTACATATACAGCCTCATTCTGGGATTTTCTTCCCTTCGGCATATCGATAAAGATCATTTTGATCGTAGCGATCGCAAAAAAGCCGCCAAACACAAACAGGATTATGGCACCGATCTTTTTTATGGTACCCATAGACTCTCCCTCCTTTTACCAGTGAAATTCCCCCAAAATCTTTTTGTACCTGAAGCTCAGCCACAAAAGCAGGTGCATAAGAGACTCCGGGAGGACATCGTGCTATACGCCTGGAATTTTATGACCACGGATCTGCTGCTGCAGGGATCCGTATCCCGGCAAGAAGCTGCTGTTCCCACAAAAACCACTGTCCCGTAGATGGTTTTTTACGGAGTTTTAATGGTCTCGGACTGTCTGCGCCGCTGCAGTTTACATAAAGTGTCAGATATCCTTCCGCAAGCTGGCTTCTGCTGTATGGATTCTCTGATACAACTACACGATATGGCATTGACGGCGTATAGTTATTCTCTGGGGAAGATCCTGCAAAAAATGACCGCATCAGATATTCTTTTCCCCGGAACCGATCTTTTAGAAACTGTTTATCGATCCCATTTAACGGTCTTGGTCCCCTTAAGAAATCCAGCATCCGGACTGCATCCTCCTGATTTTCCGGAAATCTCGCCAGTGCTGCAACCGTAAGTGCCGCAACCTCTTCCGGGACAGTAAGCGCCGCCTGAGGCATTGCCGCAAGTTCCTCTACTGTTGCTGGTAAGCGTTCTAATGTGATCTCCTTCATAAGATTTCCCCCTCTTCATTCAATTAATTCCCACTCTCCAGTCAGATAATCCATACGGTATACCCCTTTAGTGGTTAATGCATAGTAGCCTTCCCGGACATACTGGCTTCCATTGTCGCTGATCAGCACATAGACTCTTCCAGGCTCTCCGTAAATCTCCTCTGATTCCTCCTCATAAATACTCATACCCTGTAAGATCTTCTCATGAATCTCCGGCACATGCGCAACGTAATCCATGTCATCTGCAGCTCCTTCATCACCGGCGCCTTCACCTGCTGCTTCATCCATTGCGCTCTGTGGTAAGTAATAGAAGGTGGCAGAATCATTGCCGGTATACGGGAAGAAAGAATCACCGCTCAGATCCTGGATGTACAAAGTATCATTCTCCGTCTGCATCCGGATCGTACCATTCCGCTCTCCATCCGGCGTATTGAGCCAGTACTCATACTCCCACGGACCGGTCTTCTCATCGGATCCATACTCAGCCGGTCCGCGTGCTACATAGGTTCCGTCCCAGTAGAAACGTATTTCCTCGCTGCCATCTACCAAAAGGCCTCCATAATACAAGATAGAAGTTGGATTTCCGGCCAGATCCGTCTGGAGTGTAACATTATAGAAAAATGGCTGTCCCTGATCATTTACATTCCCATCACAATACCAGCTTCCGTCCATGTTGTAAAGATATCCGGTATTCACAAACTCATTCATAACATTCAGCGTAACAAAATCCTCGTTTCCGAAAACTTCTCCTGCATACAGATTGTACTCCGGACACCAGCTCGCCGATCTGTTCCCATTCTGAGCTGTAAGCATCACATTCGAATGCAGATCACTTATATTACACTTTAAAAGGAAGGGAAGTCCATCCGATATACGGGCAATTTCCTCACCCTTTACATCCTCAAATGTATTCTCATTCCATGTATTCCTGTTGACCGCGATCGTCCAGTTCTCACTTGCCGGAACAATAACATACCACTCATCTCCGTCGCATTCAATCCGGTGATCCGCCGGAAGATTCTCCAGATATGGGAAAAGGATCTTAACCTGTTCCTGTCTTCCTCCACTTGTAAAATCTGCCGTATAGTCGATAAAATACACACCCGCCGCAGCAGACAACTGATTCACATATTCCCGGTCCTCAACAAGTGCACTCTTCCCTGTCTCCGTCATCCAAGTGCCACTGGAAACCGTTTTTTGGATTTCCCCATCCATTGTCTCACGGACCGGCTTACGGACCGGCTGATCGCCATCTGCAGTGATCTCTGTGTCAGACTCCGTCTCTGTCTTCTTTTTCATAAACCGGCTCATATCGTTCTCTGTTTCGTTTCCGGCCACGCCTGTTTCTTCCTCGGATACTGCATCTGGATTCACCATTCCGCCCTTATCCTTTATATCCAGGAGCGCACAGCCGGTAAACAGCAAGCACATCAGGACCGCCAGAACGATCCGGCTGACACTCAAAAATGATCTTTTCGTTTCTAACGATTTTGTCATGCTCCTCTCCCTCCTTCTATGCACTTCGCACTTTCTTCCAGGTTATCCCCATATGATCCATCACGCATCAGCCGCCATACTCTGAATAATCCTCAACCATGCGGATGGAGTGATACTGCTCCGTTCCATACATCTGAACCATCAGGTCATTTCCGTGGATCGTCGGATACATCCATGCAAATACTTCTCCTCCTGCATCCTCGATCACATAGCCATCCATCGTATTAAACAGCCGGAGATCCGTCTTTGTATACAGGAAATCTGCTTTCTGATCATATGCCTCATAATCTACACACCCTACCTCGATCCGGTCTTCCGGTCCCGTCAGAGGACGATCCGTATCACCAGAGGTATACATGCTGAAGCTCCAGTTTTCATAGAGTATCTCATCTGGATTCTGGAACATTGACTTATAACGCCCCGGTGTGATCAGGCACATTCCCAGCTGTGCCTGCCATTTTCCATCCGGTCCTACATAAAAACCATCCGGCGTCATGTGATTTTTTAAGATATTTCCATTCTCATCCAGATAGATGTAGCTTCCGTCCTCCTGTCTTACCCAGCAGGATGCATCTGTCTTTTTCTGGTAAGTACCGTTAAAGAATTTACTATAGGATGCAGATGCATCCACATAAAGCATATCCCCATTTAATGACCAGATTGCCGGAATCTCATGAACCTCCAGTGTTTCCGCCTTTGTCCGTGTCCCGTCCGTAAATTTCAGGGCATCCACAGATGGCTCACCATTCATGACAAAGGAAATATATACATAGTCCTTATCCGTGTCTGTCACTGTAACACGCTGTCCGTCAGAACGATAGTAGGTTCCGTCCCATGCCGACCGTGGCGATACGCGTGTCCATCCGTTCTCCGCAAACGCCGTGACCGGCATCGCAGCTGCCATAATAACAGCAATTCCTGCTGCAATCCATCTCTTTTTATCAAAACCTTTCATTTCCATCCTCCTCTCCGTATTGATCCTTTTAAAATTTTCCGCCGCCACCGCCATGTGTGGTTCCAGAAGAAGACCTATGGGTTGAGCTTCCGCCACCACCGCTGCTGCTGCTCTTTGTCTCCCTTTTCACCCGGTTAACATTGCTGTACAGGAACAGATCCTGTTTTCCTGTGAGATTCATGCTTCCCGGCCGTACATAATTGGCTGCTGATTTCTCTTTTCGTACACTCTTCAGCTGTGCCTTCATGCCCTGGACAACTGCGATTCCAAGAGCAGCACCAATTACGATACAGACAAGGGGTACTATCGGAGACATAGGTTTTCTCGGAACATCATCCTCGTCAAAAGGATGGCCTGCACGCGCCTGATCGATCAGATCATCACAACACGCTGCATAGATGCGAAATGCCTCTGCATAATCGCCATCTGCAAGGGAATCCAGCATCTGGCCTCCCACATACTGGATACCGGCATCCGTAAATGCCGTGATTCCGTATCCACAGGTGGAGATATGCCATTCCCGTTCCTCCATGCTGACCAGGAACATCAGACCATCCCGGTCTGCGCCGTAGCCGAAATTACAATAATCATAAAGATCATCCGCACAGGCTTCAATGCTGTTGTAACCATCCAGATTATTTACGGTAGCGATCGTCACATCCATCTTCTGGCGTTCACTGAGTTCATCCAGCAGCCCGGTGATCTCATCTGCTTCCGCATCAGAAAGAATATATGCAGTATCTAAAAGCCGTTCATATTCACTTGAAAAACCGTCCGCTGCATAAACAGCAGTGCAGAAAGCGGAAGCCATGAGAAGCACGGCAGCTGCCATTCCGATCAGTTTACGTCCTGTTCTTTTCATCTTCTCCACTCCCCCTTCTATATGATCCGTGCCAGCCATAAAAGCCAGCTGACACCATAAGCTGCTATTGCAAACACTGCGGAAAGCCCTATCGTCCAGGTTTTTGCTGCCTTTTTATCTACCGGCAGATCGCCTACGAATTTTCCACTTTGTCCGTTCATAGCGAAACGGTACTGTTTTCCATTCCATGTTGTATTTAAGATCCAGACCGGATAAAGTGCGTATTTCGCACTTCCGTCATGAAGCCTTACACTGCTCTGTTCTGTTGTCACTGACGTATAGCCGGTTACTGTCGATTTGAAATTATCCTCTGTGGAGCGTTTTACGCGCTCATTCGCACGGGCAATACTCTCCTCTGCTCCAACATCATATTTATCTGCCATATAACCCGCAAGATATGCTGTCTGGAACGGGACTGCCTCTTTAAAATCAAAAGGTTCGATGGATTCCATAAGATCGTCCTCCATCTTCGTCGATCCGTCTACCGGAACCCGTGTAAAACCAATGTTTCCACTGCGTGCTACCATGAAAAACCTTGTTTCCGTATAATTATAGTTTTTATCGCTCCAGCTTCTGACCTTTGTCGCACGATAGCGGATATCCGCATCTGCATCTGTATCAAACAGCCAGAAAGGAACGTAAATGCCCTTGATCTCATCAATATGGTTCTGATCCTTAAAGACCTTCGGAAGGAGCCGTTTTCCTCTCAGATGACGCATCAGGCCAGCCTTTGCCGCCTTTTTATCAAGCTTGAATGGAATCACATAATCCGGCTTTAATGCTCCCGAAAACTGTCCTGTGACAACGATAGGGTTTCCGCAATATGGACACGCAGATGCTGCCATGCTCTCATCTCCAACAATCTCGCCGCCGCAGGACTGGCACTGATAGGTGTGAAGGCCATTTGTCTCTCCCTCACTCCATTCCGTTCCTGCACTGGTGTCCCATACCATTTCATCCGGCTGCTCCTGATTCAGTGCCTCGTCATATCCCTGAAGTGCCTCCATCTCAAACTCCGTATCGCAGTACGGACATTTCATCTTCTGGATTGTGCTGTCAAAGTGGATGGCACCACCACAGCACGGACACTTATATTCCTGTATATTTCCCATACTCCTGTTCTCCTTCCCTTTCTTTTCTCCAGATTCCTAAGGGCGCTGCCTTTCTACGGCAGCGCATCCTCCAGGTCAATGGTTAGGATCCCTTTTTTCTTTCCTAACAATTGTGAAAACTCTGCTTCCAGCGTCTTTTTATCACCATCCGGCAGACTATACGCAGACTTCACTTCAATTGTTTTCCCCGGCATGATCTCAGTCTGCTGTGTTTCAGCGACCGTTCCCTTGGATTTCCCGTTCTGCAGCACAGTTGCCGTGTTAAGGCCGATCCCATCAAGAAACACCTTTTCTGACACTGCCCAGAGATAAGAAGTTGCCTCTTTGCCATTATTGGTAAAATCCAGAGTCAGGACCAGGGCTGACTGACCGTCCGCATCCGGCGTAACGTCAAATCCCTTATACCAGATCTCATAATCGTCCAGAACAATGTGATCAGGATCCAAAGGAACCTCCGATGCCTTCTTACAGGCTGCAAATCCAAGAGACATCGCTCCAGCCAGGAGCAGGAGCAGCCAGCGGTGCTGTTTTCGCTTCATATTCCACCCCCTGCTGCCTGTGTTTATTTAAACCATTCTTCATCCGGCTCCGTAAATTCTGCAGCTTTGATCATGGCATCCAGGAAATCCAGTGATTTCTGGAAGTATACAGTTTCATTCTCGTTCAGAACCTTAACAGCCTCTGCCGTTTCCTTCATATCCATATTAGAATCATCTACATAGGTATATGCGAATGCACGATAATAGTTATCTCCGACCTGAAACCGGACATCGGTGCTAAGATAACCTACAAACTTTGTCTGTTTGATATGTGCAGGATAACCGGCAATGGTGTAGTCGGAATATCCTTCTGTCACTTCATAGGTTGCTTGATTGATCGTAGAGGTCATAAGGCCAACAAGTCTGACCGGAATCTCATCTGCCTCGTGGATCTCTGACCGGAGCTGATGCACACAGTAAGAATCCGCAGGCTGTGTCACTTCAGCAGTTACTCCATTGTATTCAAAACTTTCCGGTAGAGAACATGTAGGAGTTCCCATATATTTACGTCCGCTGCGGTCCTCCTTGCCTTCATAGTCTGTTGCCACCATAACCGTATCAAGGAACAGATCTCTTGTTTCCTTCAGCTCCTCCACCTGGGCATAGCTGTCATCTCCAGTCCAGAATTTCACCAGCATATAGGTTTCTAATCCATCCTCATATTTACCGAGATCAATCAGATAATCCCAGGATGTAGTTCCTGTTTCAAATGTTCCCGGATAATCCCGGATCGTGATTTTTTCCTTGCCATCCATCTGCTTCTCAAGACTTTCCGGTGTCGTTGCTGTAAGCTGGATCGTCACATGCGCTGATTTATCCTCATTGATCTTCGCTTTATAAACATTTTTCTGCACCGGTGTAACCGGATCTCTTCCATCTCGGTTTTCTACTTCCCATTCTCCTTCCTGTTTTGGAAGATAGAACTTTGCCTGGATCTGAAGCTTCTGGTTCGTCATGGTGATCTCTTCTGCATTTTCCGGTATCTTTGCCTCTGTCTCCAAAGGCTCTGTTTCTTTTTCTGTAGTTTCTGTTGCCGCAGCTTCTGTTTCTTTCGCTGCCACAGCCGTAGTCTCCTGTGATGCCTGAACGGATCCTTTGGTTTCCGCCGGCTTCTTTTCACCGCCACATGCAGTCAGGCTGAGTATCAGCATTGCTGCCAGAGCAACCGTCATAAATCTACTTTTCTTCATTATCCGTTCCTCCTTTTCCACCGGGATGCACTCTCGCAATTCTAACAACATCATCACTTAATTAGTTCTGTCTCCACCGTCAAAAGGATCTCCGCACTGCGGACAGAATTTTGGTGGATGTGCCGGATCTGCCGGCTCCCAGCCGCATTTGTCACAGCGATACCGGATCGCCTCCGGCTTCTGTGCGCCGCAGTTCTGGCAGAATCTTCCGGTATTTGTCATACCGCAGGAGCAGGTCCAATTTCCACCCTGTGCCATATTTCCATTCTGCATCACATTTCCGCCCTGCATCATATTTCCATTCTGCATCATGTTTCCATTCTGCATCATGTTTCCGCCCTGCATCATGTTTCCATTCTGCATCATGTTTCCGCTCTGCATCATTCCGCCAGCCAGCATTCCTGCACCTGTCTGCAGAATCTTATTTACCATTCCCGGTCCGTCCATCATCTGATCTGCAAGGACACTGGCCGGCATCGGCTGATTTAATAAAACAGCAATGATCTCATCGGACATACGCTGGTATTTCCGGTAATCCGCATTATACTCCGGATGTACCATGCTCTGACGCCTGTTGCTTGTCAGTCTTCCGACTCCACCAAAACCACCACCGGTCTGCTCATCAACGATCTCCACATCACTGGGATTTAAGCGGAAACGGATCTGGGTAAACCATGGATTTCTTACCCCGATCTCAATGTTAAAGTTATAGGAATAACAGAATCTCGGCGGATTATAACTGACCTCCTTGCCCTGTGAATCCTTCCTCATGATTTCTGTATCTTCTACATCAAGATCCAGATTACAGGAAATCACGTCAGAAAGATTGATAATATCCGGATTTGCCTTTAAAAGGTCTGAAGAAGAGGTCACTACAAAACGTTTTCCCGCTTCGTCAACCATAACTTTCATCCTCTCGCCGATGATACGCGTTGCCTGGAAGCGTTCCAGCTCTTTTCTGTTTTCTTCACGGTAAGCCAGCTGTTCCTTGATTTCCTCTACTGTAGACGATTTCCGCTCAGAAAAGAATGGGGAAAGCTTCGCCGCACAGTCTTTACAGAGATTCCCATTTTCTAATTTCCGGTTGCCAAGAAGACCTATCTTTTCTCCACATACGTCACAGTATTTTTTATCAAAAAATCCCATATAAACCTTCCTTTCTAACAGATGTACTCTCGAAGTCCTGCCTGCACCTGATCTTGTGAGAACATACAGTTCCCTTAATTTTCATGTGCCGCGGTCAGATTCCCTTTCAGGAAACAACCGCGGCCAGTATATTACTGTTCTTAATTTTTAGTTTTTGATATCTCCATCATCAAATGGGTCACCACACTCCGGACAGAACTTCGGTGGATTTTTCGGATCTTCCGGCTCCCATCCGCACTTATCACAGCGGTATAACGGTGCTCCTTGCGGTTTCTTCGCTCCGCAATTCTGACAGAACTTGCCTTTATTTACGGCTCCGCAGGAACAGGTCCAGCCTTCGCTGTCCGCCGGCTTTGGAGAACCGCATTCCGGACAGAACTTTCCGGTTACTGTTGCACCACATTTACACTTCCAGCCTCCTGCTGGCTCTATCTTCGGCTCCGGCTTCTTTGAACCACACTCCGGACAGAATTTTCCTCGCACCGTTGTTCCGCAGGAACAGGTCCATGTATCACCCTGTGGCTGTTCCGGCGCTGCCGGCTGTGGAGCTGCCTGCGGTTGCGGTGCTGCCTGCGGCTGCTGCTGTCCCATTGCAAACAGGTTCTGGGCATTCATGCCGCCCATTCCGCCAGCATTCATTGCCATTCCCATTCCCATAAACCCTGTCATTGCGCCGGCGCTGTTTCCTGCAGCTGTTTTCATCGCATCGATCTGTCCTCCAACAAGACGGGCAGCCGCTGTTGTCGGATTGGTGGTCATTGCATTTTCTTCCCACTCATTGATCTTCTTACGCTGATCTTCCGGAATACTTAAGGAATTGATATTAAAGGAAAATACCTCAATGCCTCGTTTTTCCTTCCATGTCTTTGAAAGGACTTCATTTAATGCATCAGACAGATCCTGTGTATGAGCCGGAATCTCATAATACTGGACTTTCTTTGCAGACAGTGTGGAAAGTGCCGGCTGCAGTGCTGTCATAAGCTCGCCCTTTAAACGTCCTGCGATCTCTGAGCTCTCATAATCCTGTTCCACATTTCCACATACGTTTGTATAGAAAAGCAGCGGATCACAGATCCGGTATGTAAAGTTTCCGTTGCAGCGGATATCTACAGAAAGCTTATAGCCAAGCTCCTCATTTACGATCACGCGGAATGGAACCGGTGTTGCTGTACCGTAAAGGATCTCACCCATTTCTTTTGTGTTAATGTAATAAACTCTCTGATCCTTTCCTGTATCGCCACCATATGCGAAACGTTTTCCAATAACCTGGAAGGTCTTCTTAACGCTGTCTCCCAGATTACCGCTGAAAATACTGGGTTCTGTAGAAGTATCGTAAGTAAATTCTCCAGACTCTGCACAGAACTCAACGATCTTTCCCTGTTCCACGATCAACATACACTGTCCATCTGCAACAGCAATTCCACTGCCGTTGGAAATGATGTTGTCATTACCTTTTGTGTTAGAGGAACGACCGGAGGTTCGCTTCTGACCCTTTGTAACCAGTACATCTTTTCCCATGGAATCACAGTAGAAAAACTCTTTCCACTGATCTGCCAATGTTCCGCCCATTGCTCCAATTCCTGCTCTAATAAGTCCCATACTCATTTCTCCTTTCCATATCACCGGATTTTTCATGATCCTTTTCATGATCCAAATCTTTGATCTGATTTGAATATATCAGATTTTTCACGAAAATATATACTCACCGTTAGTATATTTATCCCTTTTAGGTCAATTTTGGCAAAATACTCACTGTGAGTATACAAGATGTAGTGTCTGCTTCAAATTATTTCATATATATAGTTTATCCTTCTATGGTCATCCGGCCATCCACAGCTGAATCCAGCCACTCATGTTCCCTGAAATACTCCATCAGGATATCCTGACAGGAGGAAGCAATGCAGCGCGGTTTCTGAAGCTGGGATATAGTTTCGTAAGATATACTCAGGAACTTCTCCACATTTTGGAAATGGAAATTCTGCATTCCAACTGTAAAGACCGTATCATCACTGATCTCTCTGCCAAGTTCCTTGCCGCAATAGGTAAAGGAATCAAACTCGCCCCTCTCACGGTTATAACAGAAACGGAACTTTGATGGGATCTGGTAAAACTCCGTATGTCCTAAAAACGCTTCATCCCGGACCATGTAGAGCAGCATCTTTCGCAGCTGGCCTGCCGTCACCTTGAACATATATACACCATCATCATAAGGGAATCCTTCGATCAGGTCTGCATATGTAACAATCGGACCAAGCTTCTCACTCCGGATACTGCCGGAACCGATCAGCATGATATCCACGCCGAGACTTTCCGTAAAAATATCTGCAAACAGGTTTCCAAGCTCTGTTTCCTGCGTCCGCTCCGGATGTGTCAGTTCACGGCGGAAACGTCCAATAATGAAATTATATTTCTCGTCGATCTGCTGTGTGAAACGCTCCAGCACATGCTCTATCATCGGACTTCGCGGACAGTTATCTGCTGTGATCGGTATGCTCCGCCAGGTATATGAATCAATACAGTTTCCGTCGGTGTCAACAATGATATCAAAGCGGCCGATCTGGTCCGTACCGGTACCAGCCTGTGCGATCACAACGCCGTTTTCTTCCACAGCATGCTCCAGAAATGTGTGAGAATGTCCTCCAATAATAAGATCTACACCCCAGGCCGGATCCAGCTGTCTTGCAAGATGCTTATCCTCCTCAAAACCAATATGCGTCAGAATAACCGTAAAATCGATATCGATACTGTTGTGTGCGTTACAGATCTTTCCAATTTCAGCAGCCGCAGCAGCTGTATCCACAAATGCTCCAACTAATGATTCCGATTTCGTCTGATTGATCACATCCTGGGTAATGACACCGATGAACAGGATGTTCATACCGTCCACCCGGAAGATCTTATACGGGGTAAATAATCTGGTCGCCGTATTCTTAATGTAAAGATTCGCATTGATGATCGGAAATCTTGCACATTTCTCGATAAACAGAAGGTGGGCGATCCCGTAATCAACCTCATGATTTCCGATAGTGACTACATCAGGAGCCAGAGCATTCATGATTTCAATCGTAGAAAGCCCTTTGTATTCCGAATCGATGACTGAACCGCGGAACATATCTCCTGCGATCACATACAACGTATTCGGTTCTTCTTTACGGACACTCTCAATATAACCGGACAGCATCGAAACTCCACCAACCAGCTTTTCATCTACCTGTTCTGCAAGAAAATCCCCATGCAGGTCATTTGAATGCAGGATCGTAATTTTTTTTGTATGTTTCATGATCGCATCCCCCTTTTTTTAATGATGTTCTCTCGGAATCTTTCTGTGCCTGATTTTGTGAGAAGATTTTTTGTCAGTTGTGCCCAAATTTCTGAGGCGTACGCGGTGCGTACGGTGATGAAATTCGAGTGCAACTGGCGGAAAATCGGCCACAAAGGCAGGTGCATGAAAGACTCCGGGAGGACATTAATGTTCATCAAATGTATTTACGATTTCCCCATCATCCATCAGACAATTTTCAAATACAATCCGTTCCATACTCAGGCTGTCTGTCTCAGCTAAAAAATCACTGTAGGTATTCTCCCTGAACTCACAATTCTTAAACAGGACTTTATATGAATTCGGAGCCGATATAAATGGAAAATACCCTGCATCAGAATGATTTCCGGAGATCAGACAGTCCTGAAGAAGTATATTATAGCAATCCTGGAAGGAAAACATATTATATTCCTTGCTGTCCCGGAATGTACATTCCTGAAATCTTGCTACATTTACATTGTCCAGTTCAAGAAGTCCATAAGTACAATCAAACAGTTCTGTTCCCTCCACATGCAAAGCTCTTGAGTTATGTGCCTCCACACCGTAAGTTCCGCTTCCATACAAATGACAGTCATCGATCATGACATTGTTTGTCTCACTCAAATAGATCACACTTCCGGTACAATATCCCGGTTCTACCTCATGGCCACAGGTCAGTCCACGGACCGTAATATTGTCGCAGCCTTCAAAAGCCAGTACTTTTCCATAGGGTGATGCCGTGCTGACCACGACCTTTTCACCATTTGCTGCTTCTATGCAGAAGTTATGGAGATCTTTGATCGTATATTCCGCCGGTTCATCATAATACGAAATCGCATCCAATTTAGGATTCTGGATTTCTGTATCATCAAGACTGGAAAAATTATATTCTCCCCCTTTTAGAATGACCTTCGTCCTGTCCTGGATCGCTTCCACCAGTTCCTCCACCGTTGATACAGTAACAACATCCAGATACTGATACTCACTACGTTGTTCCAGTTCCTTCGATCCTTCCCGCATATAGATTCCGTTATATGTATAATCCGATGTCATGCCATAATACTGTTCCCGGTATTGCAGCACATTGTCCTCCAAAAGAGTCACTGTACGGCGTATTTCCGATTCATCCATTCTGTTTTTTAAGCGGGCAGCCGGCTGATCCTCTGTGGTCGTTGTTTCTTCCTCAAATGCCATACCATTGATCGTTGTTGTTCCTTCATTTTGGCAATGATAATAATCTGCATATAGCTGGTCACCTTCTGAATAAATGTGGATCTTAGATTCCTCGCCTTCATCCCCTGCTAAATAATATGGAGTTCTAATCGGCGTATCCCCTGCATTCTCACGTTCCCCATATTCATAACCAGCAAGTATCCATTGTCCGCAAAACTGGTTTTCTTCTGCGATTTCTTCTGACTGGGATTCCATCACAGCTTCCGCTTCTTCTGACTTCTGTATCGGTGCTGCACCAAAGGTCTGCTTTGCCGGTTCTGCCGGTTCTGTTATATTCTTTGAAGTACATGCACTCAATGCCAGCGCAAAAAGCATGCACAAAAGGATTCCTGCCTGTTTTCTGATATGTATATTTTTCATAGCACTCACCTCTTAATTATTCCCAAGCTACAAATTGTTCTCGATTCTCCTGAATATAATCCCAGAGAAGTGAGATGATCGCATCTTCCGCCGCCTCATATCCATCGGGAAAAGAATCCCCGGATGCCATGATCGATTCGCCTGACTGGTATTCAATGAGCAGTCTAAAGCTTTTCTCCTCTTGTTCTGATGAAGCAGGATAAGTTTCCCCATTCCATTCCGCCAGGTGGAACCTTTCTACGATCTCCTGCAATTCTTCATACGGCAGCTTCGGGACTTTTCCGTAAAAGAAATACTCCACTTCACCAATCGGTTCAAACTGGTCTATATTGACAATATCCGCATACAGGTAATCGGCTTGGGGATCATCGTTTCTTTTTTCAGATCTCCACTCAAATTTCTGCGCCTGATCCTTTGAACAGACATAAAACGAAAAACCGTTGATCCTGTTATCCTCGATCATCTTCGGATACTGCTCCTGATACCACTGCTCAACGACGGGAGCGATCAGGGAATTTAACTCGGAAAAGACCTTTCTCTGATTCTTTGGAAATGCATTATTTCCAGATGCAGAAATGGATGTTCCGTCCGTAAACGTAACGTGAAATGAAAAACTGCTGCCATCCAGAACCATACTGTCATTTCCCCTGAATTCATTCCATTTTCCCACATCATAGGTTTCAAGGATTTTTTGCACCTGATCCATCAGAGAAGCATCCATCATCTTCTCATATTCGTACTGATATTGAAGCTCCAGCTGAACTCTGATTCCTTCATTCTCCCGGGTCATGGTTGTGTAAGAAACTAAAGGGATCATGCTTCCGCTTTCCTGGAATGAAATCTCCTGTATATCGGTGATCGCCACCGGTGCTTCTGTTGTGATTTCTACAGGGCTTTGATCATCTGGCCACTTTTTGCACCCGGCAAGTAAAGTTGCCCCTGATGAAAACGTCATAAATATGATCCACCCTTTCTTTTTGATCTTGATCATTACCACCTCACATTCACGCAAAACTTACCGCGTTGGCAAAGGCTGATCACAATAGATGCATTTGCTGGCTTTTCCCTGGATCACCATATTTTTTCCTCCGCAGCATGGACATGTAACGGTGATATAAACATTTGCTTTCACAAGACGCTGGTCTGCTGTCAGCTCCACAAACCGTTTTTCATAGTCGATATGGAGATTCTGCAGGTATCCCATTTTTAACAGCTCATCGATCAGCTTAACTGCACTTTTACTGATCTCCTTCGATAATTTGTCAAATGTAACACTGGTCTCCCGGTAATACGCAAACCAGTTGCCGATCCGTTTTGCCTTATAACACCGCCAGATTTCTCTTATAACCAGCAGGATCGGCGTAACACTGCCAAGCAGCAATGCAAATAGCACTCCGTTATCAATGGCACCTTTTTTAGTAACATAATCCGGAACCATCGAACCAATGACAATTGTAAAAAAACCACATATCCCAAGGATCGCTCCCTGCCACGGTCTCGGTCTTGTTGTTTTTTTTGTAACATACGGATTATTCATTCTCATTTCCCCCTCTTTGTTTCATCCGGTCTATTTCTTTCTTTATACTGTATTATGTACAGAAAATATATGGTCGCAGTGAGTATTTTGGCGTTTTTACACAATATGCTCATTGTGAGTATACAAGATATAGTGTTTTATTTTTCAATTATATCTATATATTGTTTTTATCTGCAAATACATTCTGTTTTATTGCAGTACAATCCAGACCAGATATATTTTTATTTCACAGGACACAATTTCCTATGAAAAGCAAAAAAAGCCCCGCAGTAATAAACTGCAGAACTTTTCTTTTATCGTTTTCTGTTGTTGTAAAGGAATATTGTAAAAGACTTTCTTATGATCTGCAGCACAGATCAATGTGCTTATCCCTTAGTCTGCTGCACTAAAAGGAGTCATCGGCAAATACATATATTCCGGCTCCCACGCCCAGAATTCCTCCACTGTCATATTGGTTTTCCGGGAATCCCCGATTTCCCAGCTCCCAGTGGAATTATAATAGACTGCTGCATCCGATTCATCTCCATCCAGGATCCGTAGAAAATAGAATTCCCTGCAGATCAGCGCTGTACCATCATCTGTAAACTGATAGATCCCCTTTCCATTTTCCGATGCGCTGCGGCAGCCGTTATAAAAGAAGCTGCCATCCTGCAGATATGTATAACCATCTCCTGCTTCCCCAAAGACCAGCCTGGGCGTTCCCTCTGCCAGTGTAAACAGAGAAGACAGATATGCTCCGTATTCTGGTGTAAATCCGATCGCCAGCTCCGGCACACCATCACCATTAAGATCCTGAATTGCATATCCCATAATATCCGCCGGATCTTCTCCCAGGTCTGCCGCCATCTCTCCGGCGATCATGAGGAAATTCTGCTCCCCTGCTCCATCAGCATCCTGAAATGCATCCGGATCCATCGCCAGATCCCGGTATCTCCTGACCAGATCCTCATACGTCATTCCTGCTAAGACCGGTGTTGACCCGGATGAAAAATCACAAGCTTCAAAGGTAGCGCAGGACCAGTCCTTTGGAATTCCCATATCACGGTTGCCCCGGAAGGTACAGTTCTGGAAAGTTATATGAATAGAATCTGCGTCAAAAAGCTGACTGTTATACGCCTGCAGCAGACTACCCTGATTTTGGGAGATTTCTGTATTCCGGATCTGGATCTGGGTGTCTCCCCATAAGAAGAACATCCCATCATTGTCATGGAAATTGCAGTGTTCAAAAACTGTGTGTGAAGTCTCAGACAGATTCAAAATACCGTTGGTACATTCATAAATCTCTGTTCCTATAACAGTAAGTACCGCTGCATCCTCTCCATAGATTCCATATGTGCCGCAGCCAAATAGGCTGCAATTCTCCACAGTCACACTCTGGGAAGTAAGAAGCTTCAGGACATTGGCATCACATTCCCCTTTTTCAACCTCATGTCCCAGAACCAGTCCCTTCAACACTGCACCATCGCAGTACGAAAGAGTCATCACATCCGCATATCCATTCTCCGTAACCAGCCGCACAGATCCGCTCTTTTCTGCCTCCAGAATCAATCCAGGAGCATTGTAAACAAAAAACTCGCCCTGCTTTAGCAGATCCGGATCCACATAAGCGCCAGCCCCTGCGATCTCCGCCTCCGTCAATACTGAAAAATTGTAGGTACCGGATTTCAGAATAATGTGGGCATCCGGCGTTATGGACGATATCAATTCTGCAGTGGTAGAAACAATAAGCGCATCTGTGGCTGCCTCTGGAACTGCTTCTTTAATTACTTCTTCCACTTCTTCTGCATCCGTTTCGGCCTTCGCTGTAACCGGAGCATTTTTTGTTGCCTGTTCCGTATTTTGTGCCTGATTGCAGGCTGTCAGCACCGTCAACAGCAGGACAAACAGCCCAAATGTGTTCCATTTTCTCATGGCATCCTCCTTATGTTTCTAATATTCTCCCGGAATCTTTCTGTACCTGATTTTGTGCCCGTTTTCTTTTCCTCTGCTTTATTTCTTTTCCTCTGCTTTTTTGAAATTCCAACAATCCATTTCGAAAATCTTCTTTATAAATAGTCTACATGATTTCATAAAAAAATATATACTCACCATAAGTATCTTCTGCTGTTATAAACAAAATACTCACAGCGAGTATACTATATATAGGCACAAAATCAGTTTGCACGTCAATATATAGCATTGTTCTGATTTTTATAAAAATTAAACGGGAGAACACTTCTGATCAAAGCATCTCCCGTTTAAAATATGTTTTCTGTTTTTTATGATCCTTTTTCTTCCTGTTTCAGCTTTTCCGGGGATTTCTCCGTCTTTGCTGCCTGCTGCTCATCTGTTCTCTCTGTCCTTTTTTTCTCCGGACCAGTACAATATGCGATCTTCTCCATAAGATCACACCGCCGGAACATATCAATATAAAGAAGCAGCTCTTCTCTGGTTGATACTCCAAGCTTTCGATTGATATTCGAATTGTGCTTTCTTACTGTACTGAGACTGATAAACTCCTTCTCCGCAATTTCATTTACACTGAAACCGTTAATATAATACTGGAGTACCGTCCGCTCCATCGGAGTCAGTGTTTCCACCCGTCTTGCAAAATCAAAGAACAGCTCTTCCATGCCCGGAGGCATTTTACTCTCCTCGTCGGGCTTCGCCTGTCTCGCATGCATATAGGCAAGAAGCTCATCGATTTCAATAATACCTGAATTAGATTCCTCCTGTGGTTCCTTCTGGTCTTTCAGCGCACGGATCTGCTTCTGGATCGGCAGCATAAACCGCCTTGTAAGGAACATGGCAGCAAGAAGCATCAAAACAAGAAAACCAAGACCCCCGCAAAGCCAGAATGTCCTGTTTTTCGCCACACTGCTCTGGTAACTGATCTCCGGTACAAGGGTAACAAGAGTCAGATCACTTCTTCCGTCCACTGCTTTCGGGATCACAATGTGATTTCCAAAGTATGTACGGCTGCCGTCCGAATAAGTTTTATAATGCTCCCCATTTTTGATCAGAAGCGTTCCATCCGTTGTAAAATAGGTTCCGTCTGTCTTTCCGGAAATCGCACCATCCAGAAGAAGACGCTTATCAGCGATCGGTGCAACAACTGTAACCATATTCCCGTAAGGGCTCTCCACTGACGGGAATACCATATTAAAAAACAGCTCCGAAAGTTCTACGCCGCAGACTCCACGTACCTTTCCCTCAAGGACTACCGGAATACTCAGAAGAACTACCTGTTCCCATGTTCCGGAAAGCGTTACACGGTTTGAAAGATAGCAGCTATCCAAAATACGTCTCCCGTCAAAGTCCATCAGGATCTCATAGCCGGGAACATTATCAATATCAAATTCCAGATTCCAGCGATTGTGCATCTGGATATTCTCTTTTCTTGCAACATCTGCGACTCCGCGGAAAAACGTGATATACTGGTTCGCCATTCCGTCCGTACCCACATTTCCGCTCCGCAGATACAGCCCCATTCTGGAGCGGTCTGCTCCCGGTGCCTCTGTATTCGTTGTTGCATCAAGGATAAAGTACGCACCACTGCAGCTTCGTGAGCGGACGATCGTCTGAAGATAGAAGCACATCCGTTCCTCGATCCTGGTGATCAATTCCGGGTTATTATCCAGATCTTTAAAAGTCCGTTCCTCTGTTTCCAGAACATCTGATACCTCCCGCGTAATCTGCTCGGAAAGTGCAAGATTCTGTGCATTCAGTGTATCGATCAGCTTATTAAACGTCATGGTTGTGTTTTTCTGCTGGACCGAAAGCGTTCCACCAAGCTTTCCGGCATCATTGCTGAACACTCCGGCAACGATCAACACAACAAATACTGCTGTCATGACCGCAAGCACCATGATCAGCCAGTACAGAAACAATCGCCGTTCCATACTGATCCCCCGGTTTTTGGCATGTTCCTGTATGTCTTTTATCTTTCTTCGAAACATATTCAAAAACCGCCCCCCTTCCTGTATTTAGAACCATCACTGGCTAAACGTCATCTCGAACTGGTCAAGCGCCTTCCATACCGGCGGTTCTGGATCTTCGGCGATGGTTTCTAAGTATCTTTTCCGGAACATATCAAGATCTTCCCGGATATCATGCTCAAAATCGGTCTCCAGCTTCAGGTAATCCGGTCTCTGGGGCGCAGTATAGAACTCATATTCTTCCTGCGTCTTTAAAAATGCCTCATATAAAGACCGGTACATCGGATCCTGGATCCCTTCAAGTGCCTTTGGAAGGTACACATCAAAAGACTCCTGTTTTACCGGCATATAACCAAGCTGGGTCACAAATTCTACATTTTTCTGCGGATCCGTCAGCCATTTCAGGAAGACCATACATGCTTCCTCCCGCTCCGGCGTAGACTTTACAGTACAGATCCCCGCGCCTCTCTGCATAACAAGCTTCTTACCATCCTCAAAAACCGGACACGGAAGCGCTTTGATCTCCACCTCCTCCGTTGTATTATCCGCATAAGTAACCGTTGTTGAATAATAAAGAACACTGGCCGAAGACGCAACGGAAACGATTGAATCCCCGGTCCGCAGCGGCTCCGTAGCATAGCCGCCCTGAAGCCATACGCCGCCCTTTAATGCTGCTCTCGCATAAGGTTCCCAGACCCGGCGGAATGCAGGGCCGAAACAGACTCCCTTTTCATCAAAAAACGACTCTCCCAGAGACTCTACACCAACCTGGAAATAATTAAAATGATAGTCATGGACAAAAAACGGCTTAGTTCCCCCACACCAGTCCTCGTACACCTCTGCAAGCTTGTACAGACCATCCCAGGTCTCAAACTCCGAAGGATCTGCCCCGGTCTCCTCTGCAAAACGGTCAAAGGCGGTCTTATTATAAAACAGGATCTCCGTGGATTTCGCAACCGGAAGGATCGCAAGCTTTCCGGCAATCGTCCCCTCCTCCACAAAAGCAGGAATAAAAGCCGAAAGCTCCTCATCTGTAAAATAATCCTTATAATTAACAAGAACATCCGGATCCGGCATTGCAGTCACAGTTTTCGGATAAGAAACGAACATATCCGGAAGCTCCGATGCTCCTGGTTCCTTATTGGCCGCCGCAAGGACTCCTTCGTGGATGATATTTGTGTTTGTCACACTGCCCACCTCTACGCGGATATTTTTATCTTTTCCCACGGTCTCATTAAATTCATCGATCAGATCATTTAAAGGCGATTCCGTCTGCCCGCCATAAACATGCCACAGTGTGACCGTCACCGGCTCCTTCTCTTTCTTCCCACAGCCTCCAAGAAGCATCACCAGACATGCTCCGGTAAGCACTGCAAGAACCCTGGCAGTCCTTTTTATCGTCCTTTTTTGTCTATTTTCGTCTTTCTTCATACTCCCTCCCATGTATGACGATGTAAATAAAAACTTTCTTTATATTCTAACACAAAAACAGACTTTCTCAAATATTATTGTGTTATTTTGAACACTTAACTTTTCTCCTGTTAAGAAAACAACGCTGGCGTTTGCCCATTCATGCATTCTTTTATGTATTTTTATGTGTTCTTTATATCTGCACTTACATCCTTTTCCTTTTGTTTATTTCTCCTTTAATCTCTTCCATTTTCTCTTGCCTATTTTTTTACTTATCTTTCATTGACCTAAACTATAACGGGAGTTTTTGATAAGAGTGTGAAAAAATGTGAGGAGTTTAAAATTTCAAACACGTTAAAAAGGAACAGGACTGATTCAAATAAATCAGCCCTGCTCCTTTGGTTTTAAATAATTTCAAAGGATTTCTTCCCCAGATCTCCATGCAGCTCAATCCTGCTGTCTCCGTTTTTCCACCCAAGGATCAATTGCTCCTTCTCACATGGAAGCATATAAAACTCACCATCAAATGCAGGATGCATATTTCTGAGTTTCATAAGTTCCAACAATTGCTTTACTACCGGGCGTTCAACTTCCCGTCCTATCTCTTCTTCCGTATAATAATGACGATTGATATTTCGTCCTTCCTTCGTCTCCTCCAAAAGAGAAATATCATTTTTTCCAGCCAGTAGTCCCACATAATAAACCTGAGGCGTACCTGGCGCAAAGAACTGGATCGCTCTGGCTAAAAGATAAGCATTATCATCATCCCCAAGAGCCGAATAATAGGTGCAATTAATCTGATAAATATCCAGATTATTGTATTTCTCCGTATTGTAAACACGCTTTACATTAGCGCCATACTCAAACAAATGCTCTTTCGCAGCTTCAATCTCCTCGTCTGGCAAAAGCCCCCGGACATCTACTACGCCAATTCCGTCATGGGTATCCAGCGTTGTAAACTGCTTTCTCGGACATATTTCAAACCAGTGCTTCAGATATTCACTGTTTTTAAAATAAATGGCATGTAAAAGCAGCATTGGCAGCGCAAAGTCATACACATAATAATCCCGGCATGCCAGTTTTTGCTGGATTGAAAAATGTTCATGGATCTCCGGAAGGATCTGGGCACCTTCTTCAGCTGCAATTTTCGCACATCTTTCAAGAAGTTCCCAAATATCCGGTTCCACAAAAAAGCAGGAAGTTCCCGGTCGTTTCACAGCATAAGCAAAAGCGTCCAGGCGGATAAGCGATGCACCGTGTCTGGCCAGCCAGCGAAGATTTTCTTCCAAAAAGCGCTTTCCTTCCTCTGTCTCCATGTTAAGGTCGATCTGTTCCTCTCCAAAGGTACACCAGACTGCCTCCTGGGTCTGATTCCCAAACTCTGCCATAACATAAGGGGCTCTGGGCTTCCGCTTATAAATAGCATCCGTTTCTGCCTGGGTTGGCATTCCATTTTTCCAAAAATCCTTATAACGGATAAACAATCCTCTGTACGGCGACTGATCTTTGTTCTCTAAAAAATCCTGATAATAAGGACTGTGTGCGGAGATATGATTGATCATATAGTCAAACATCAATGGATATTCTTCGGAAAGCATACGGATATCTTCCCAGTCTCCGAACTCTTCTGATACCTTTTCATATCCTAACGGGGCAAAACCACGGTCCCCACTGGAAGGAAAAAACGGCAGGATATGCACCATTTTTACCGCATCTTTAAAATACCGGTTCAAAATATGACGCAGGTCCTTTAAATTATGTCCCATGGAATCAGGATATGTGATCAGCATGATCTTATTCAGCATTTATGAAATCACCTCTTTTTGTCCTTTTTATTTTCAGGCTTTCTGCGCCGTTGCTGTAAGCGGTTGCGATGTCATATAACGCCCCACTTTATTCATTCTGCTCATATGAACCTGATCTTTTTCAAAGCAAAACTTCAGTTCATTCTCATAACAGGTTTCTATCCATCTTGCATGGACTACAAAACAGTTTTTATCTTCCCAATATCCACTTAAACACAGCTCACTATTTACCCTTCCATCTAGTTTAAGCCGGTTCCATCTCCATGATCCATCTGTAGCAATCAGAACTTCATGTTCTTTTCCCTGCTGGCAAAACTTCATTTCGCAGGTTCCAGGTACAAATCTCATGGTAAATTCTGTTATTCCCTCAAGTGGTTTCAATCCTGCATGGGAATTCTGGATCTCTGTTTCAAAGCCCATACGCCCTTCTGACACAAAATAGCATTTTCCATTTATTTCAGACTCTTTTTCTCTGTTGCGACTGCACTGCCGACAAGGTGCTTCCAGGGATAAATGAGACAGCTTCTCTTTCAGATGCGTAGATGCAGCTTCATCCTCCGGCAGTGTTTCTTCCCAGACTTCCCTGGCAAACTTCCATATTTCATCCAATGTATTCTGCGCCCAATGAGCATTCGAAGCTGTTTCATTTACGGAAATTATCATATCCTGATCTGGAAATACAATGGAAAACTGGCCCATTGCCCCGTCAGCCCGGTATACATTTTCCGGCTGGCACACCCAGATTTGAAATCCATAGCCAAGGAAATTGTCTGTAGCCTCTGGATTGCCATTTTTTTCTGTGGCAGTATCGATCTGCTTTGATATTGCCATTTTCACATATTCTTCGGATAAGATACGCTCACCATCCCAGACTCCGCCGTCTTTATAAAGCTTCATCAGCCTTAAATTATCCTCTGTTGTGGCATAAAATCCCCCGCCGCCAAAAACTGTACCGTCTGGCATGCGTTCAAACAAAAAATTATCACTGTCAATGCCAATCTTATCAAACAGCCTGCTTTTTAAATATTCCTCTGTGGGAATTCCCGTTTTTCTCTCTACGATGGCGCAAAGAAGAGTGGACCCCACACTGTTGTATTGAAACGCAGTTCCTGGACGATGCTTAATAGGAACTTCCAGATATGCCTGCAGCCAGTTCTCTGTCACCTCAGGAAGCCTTTCCATTCCACTTCCCATGCAGAGGATGTCCTTTACCGTCAGCTGCTTCAGATATTCATCTGGATTCTCTGGTGCCTTCTCTGAGAAAATAGAAAGAATCTTCTCATCTAAAGAAACTTTTCCTTCCGTTACTGCAATTCCTACTGCAGTAGCAGAATAGGTTTTGCTCAAAGAATGGAGACTGTGTCGGATTCCCGGCGCATAAGGCGCCCACCAGCCCTCTGCACATATTTTTTCATGGCGCATGACCACAATGCCATGCATCTCTGTTACCTGCTCCAGATTTTCAATCAGACGTTCCAGGCTCTTACTGGAAATTCCCACTGCTTCCGGAGTAGTTCTCTCAAATTTCTTCCCTGTCATCATTTTTCTCCCAAACTATAAACGTTGCAAATAGTCGCCAATCTTTTTTAGCCTTTTACTGCGCCTACAACTACACCTTTGATAAAATATTTCTGTACAAATGGATAAATTAAAATGATTGGCAAAATTCCCACAACTGCCATTGCCATACGCACAGAGGTGCCTGGAAGATCTACCATAGCCGCGCCTGCAATTTCACCGGCTCCTCCTGATTTTAAGAACTGGATATTATCCATAATGCGAAGCAGCAGGTTCTGAATTCCGTAAAGTTGCGGTTTTGTAATGTAATACAGAGCATTTACCCAGTCATTCCAGTATTTCAGCGCTGTAAAAAGACTGATCGTAGCGATCACGGGCGTAGATAATGGAAAGACGATCTTCCAGAAGATCGTAAGTTCCGAAGCTCCGTCAATTTCTGCAGCTTCGATCAAGGCATCTGGAATACTGTTCTGATAATAATTCTTAACCAGCATAATGTTAAAAGCTGTGATCAGATAATTTGGCAGGATCAGCGCCCAGATCGTGTTCTTCAAGTGAAAAAACTGAGACCACATCATGTAGGACGGAACAACGCCTCCATTAAACAGCATGGTAAAAAACACCAGAAATGTAAGGATCTTTGAAAATTTAAAATCCTTTCTGGACATAGGATATGCCAATGTGGTAGTAAAAAGCACACTTAAGAGCGTTCCTGTGATCGTTACAAAAAAGGAGATCCCATAAGCCCTTGTGATCAGTTTTGCCTGCTTTATCATATAAAAATAAGCATCCAGACTCCATTTTGCAGGAAAATAAGAATATCCATTTGCGATCAGACTGTTTTCATCTGTAAATGACGCAATAACGATCAGAATAACCGGAAGCAATGATAAAATGGTCATGATACCTAATGTTATCAGAGCAAAACGGCGAAAGCTGCGTTCCCCGCCTAATCTCGTTTTCATTTTATTGCCTCCTTCCATTAAAACAGCGCATTTTCAGGGTTCATCTTACGGACCAGTGCATTAGCAGTGATAACCAGGACAAATCCAACACATGACTGGAACAATCCTGCTGCTGATGACATTCCCACATCATTTAATTCCATTAATCCTCTGTATACAAAGGTATCAATGGTCTGGGTTACACCATAAAGAGCGCCTGAATTCATAGGTACCTGATAAAACAGTCCAAAATCAGAAAAGAATATCTTTCCGATCGCCATAAGAACCATGATCGTGATCGTTGGCCTTAAGAGTGGCAGTGTGATGTAAAAGATCTGCTTGATCTTACCTGCCCCGTCGATCTTGGCAGCTTCATAAATACCTTTATCAATACCTGCAATGCTGGCCATGTAAATGATCGACGTATGGCCCACTGTCTGCCATAAAAATACCAGAATCAGGATAAACGGCCAGATATTACTTTTTGTATACCAGGATACCGGAGCCATTCCCAACACTTTCAACACAGTATTGTTGATAAATCCACTATCTGAATTTAAAAACGCAAAAACCATGTAGGAGATCACCACCCAGGAAAGCAGGTATGGTAAAAGCAGCGCTGACTGATAAAACTTTGCCCAGACGCTTTTTACGATCTCTGTCAGCAGGATCGCCACAAAAATACCAAGAGCTGTACCAATCACAATAAAAGCGAAATTATATAAGATCGTATTTCTTGTCATGATCAGCGCGTCTTTTGTCTTAAACAGAAACTTGAAATTATCGAACCCGCACCAGGGGCTCCCAAATACTCCCTTTGAAAAATCATAACTTTTAAAAGCCAGGAAGATCCCGAACATTGGGATATAATTGTTTATCAGAAGATAAGCAAGGCCTGGCAATGCGATCAATAGCAGGGGGACGTTTTTTGTCCCCCGCCCCTTTCTTTTTCTCCCTGTCATAATAGCTCACCTAGTTCGCGTTTTCTGCAGCCCATGCATCCAGCTGTTTCTGCTTTTCCGCAATGATCTCATCAATTCCGGCATCCTTTAAACTCTGCTGGAACTTTGGAAGTTCAGTTTCCGGATCAAGGCTTCCGCAGCGCAGTCCTGGAAGATACTGATTGATCACGTTATTTACTGCTGTATACTGTGTTTTCACAGTTGAACTGTCAAAGGTAAATCCAAATGCCTTTGATCTTCCCGCATTCTGATTATCCTCTTTCATAACTTTCTGTGTATCTTCGCTGGCACCTTCCAGGATATACTGGTTAAACTGGCTTCCGCATACGCCGCAGCTAAGCTGGGCTGTATATGGAACAGTGCTTGCGTCCTGACCGTCCGGGTATTTCACTACATTGTCGCTGACCTTTACATAATCTTTTCCTTCAATTCCGTAAATAATCAGGTTGATAACATCTTTATCTGTATAAGTTAAATTCAGGAATTCCAATGCCTTTTCCGGGTTTTTACAGGTAGATGCAACTGCCCATGATACTCTGTTTACATCAGAAGTTCCAAGATACGGCTGGCTCAAACGAAGAGCCCCTATTTTCTGGCCTGTCTGAGTGGAGATCTGGGTTGCGGCGTCATTTCCACCATAGTTGGAGATGTAAGAAAATCCTTTTCCTGCGCTTAACAGCTCAATGGATGTACTGGTAGTCGTTGCTGCGTCACCCATAATATAGCCTTTGTTATACCAGTCTCTTGCCAGTGTCAGGATATCCTTAAATCCATCTGTTTCATAGAAATTCTCAACCTGCATATCATCGCCATTTAAAATTCCAGTTGGAGATAAATAGCGGTCTCCCAGATAATCAAATCCATAAATGGTATTGATCATACCTGAATCACCTGGATTGACCGGTACCAGCGGGATCATATCAGGATAAGCCTCTTTTACCTTTGCGTATACATCAGTCAGATCATTAATATTTTTAATGTCTGCCGGATCTACGCCGATCTCTTCCATGATATCTTCTCTGTACAGAAGTGTCGGCGCAAGAGCAACACCCTTATCAGCCGGAATACCATAAACCTTTCCGCCTACTACTTCTGTTTTCATAAAGTCCTCACCTACCGCGTCAATGGCGCCGGCAGCATGTTCCTTTACAATATCTGTAATGTCATAAAGCTGATGATTGGCAAGGCAGGTAGATAACTCCAGACCGCTTCCTGTATGGAACAGGTCCAGCTGTTCCCCGCCCTGCATTGCAAGACTTACCTGCTGGCCATATGCAGAAGAAGCAATCGGCATTAATTCTACTTCCACACCGATCTTCTCTCTTGTGATCTCACTGATTGCTTCATTTACGTCGGACAGATCTTCAGGAATATTGTTAAATGATTTAAAAGCATATACGATCTTTGTATATTCTTCATTTCCTTCCGTTTTCTGATCTGTGGTAGTCTGCTGACCGGCTGTATTATCCGAACTGCTGCCGCATCCAGTCATGGAAAATGCCATTGAACCGGCAAGAAGAACGGCCGCCGCGCCTGCAACTCTGTTTTTCATACTTTTTTTCATATCAAGTAACCTCCTTTATTTTGCCTTTCTGGGCTTTATTATAAAGGAGGTCCATGATACATTTCTTTAAAAAATAAGTGATATTTTTTTGATTTTAAGATTTTTTTGATCTGCGGTATTCTCCCGGTGTGATCCCGGTATACTTTTTAAATACAGTAGAAAAATAAGAAAAATTGTCAAAACCCGCTTCTGCTGAAATGTCACTGATGCTCTTTATATCATCAGCCAGAAGCTGCTTTGCCATTTCAATGCGATAACCGATGATATAATCCTTTAAATTATGTCCTGTCTGCCTTTTATAGACCTTGGCAAGATATTCCGGAGTCAGAAAGAACACATCTGCAATGGTATCTCTGGAAATATCCTCTTTATAATGTTCTTTCACATAGCTTTCGATCTTATCTGCCAGAGAAAGGGACCGGTTGATCTCATCTTCGTACTCCAGAGTACGTGATATTGCGTAATTCACCCATTTTATCATGTCAAACACAGAGCGGACCGACTGCCGCTGGATTTTCCGGGAGACTTCATCCCCGAATAACTCCGCAGCCTGGATCCCATTTTGATAAAGATTGGTATAGATCAGCTGCAGGATCTCCTGCTGTATGACCAGTAACGTTTCTACCGATACGCTCTTTTCACGGGAAAGCTTTCCCAAAACGGTTTTTACCGTATTTAAGATCTTCATCCGGTCCTTGTTTCGCAGATCATTTTCCATTTGCTTCAGATCAAGAAGCCTTGTATTGAACCCCGATGTAACTGCCGCTTCTCCTTCACGAAATACCTGGTCAGACTCCAAGACATTTCGCAGCAACAGATTGACCACCTCATCTGCTTTATCAGGAAGCTGTTCCATGCTGCATGGAGTTCCAATACAACAGGTAAAGCAGCAGCCCACATAATCCTGTCCCGTTTTTATCAGCATATGGCATCTTTCCATGAGTACTTCTTCCAGTGTCCGTTTCCAGTTGATCACCAGAAAGAACAACGCCTCATTTACGATCTTTTTTATAACCGATGTATTTTCAACAGACTCATCTACAATCTCTGAAACCATTTTTTCCAGAGTAAATTCCAACAGGTTCTCTCCCAGTGCTTCTTTGGCCTGTTCCTCTCTGGCAACTCTTACTCCGATCAGGCATACCGGCTGATCGGCCAAAACAGGAAGACGGCGTTTTTTTATCTCACGGTCAATAAATTCCGGCTCTGCTCTTAATTCCCGCTCTGTCAAAGCCCTCCAGAAATTATTCATCAGCTGCTCCTGATTATTTCTCATCCATTTTCCATAATGGCTTTCTTCTTCTATTTTCCGCTTCTCCATGATCCTCTGGACCAGGCGCAAAAGTTCTGCTTCTACCTGCTCTACACGGAATGGTTTTACCAGATAACCAGCCGCCTGATAGCGGATCGCCACAGACGCGTACTGAAATTCTGTATGGCAGGTGAGAAACAGAAATTCCGAAGACATATCATTTTCCCGGACCCACTTAAGCAGTTCTGTTCCATTTCCCATAGGCATTTCAATGTCACAAACTACAATATCCGCAGGTATATCTGCTAACACCTCTTTTGCCTTTTCAATGTTATAAGCGGTCATGACCTTATCAATGTGCAAAGCGCTCCAGTTCACAGATTTGCAGATCACATCTACAGTTGCCATGTCATCATCCACGATCAATACGTTCATTTTTTATCTCCTGTTCCTCACCCACTGCTGTTGTTTTGGGGATCCATATCTCGATCAGACATCCCCCTGTTTCCAAATTTGACAGGTGGATCAATTCCCTTTTCTGATACAAAACTTCCATGGTTCTTTTTATGTTCCACAGCCCTACATGATGTCCCTCCCTCGAAGGATCTTCGCTCTCAAAATTCATATACTGCATAACCTGTTCAGGAAAACCTACGCCGTCATCCTCCATACGAATATAAAGCATTTCTTCCCCCTCTTTTAAAAGGACTTTTGCCTGTATCAGTATCGAAAGGACGCTGTCAATTTTTACTGCATATTTGTATTCATTTTCCACAAATGTATGTAACAGCATCTGGGGGATCTTCCACGACATTGCAGCTTCTTCCATATCAAAATACCAGAATACACAGTCCGGATACCGGAGCTGCTGCATTTCAAAATAATTTTCCAGATGCTGGGTTTCTTCCTTAAGAAGGACCAGACGAAGACCGCCTTTAAACATATAACGGACCGTTTTTGTTAATGCGTCAATATATGTCCGTATATCCTCATTCCGCTTCTGATAACTCATACTGTAGATCGTTGTCAGGGCATTTAAAAAGAAATGGGGTTTTAACTGCATCTGAAAATATTTCATCTGCGTATCCATTAACTGGATCTTTTCATCATAGGCCCTGATCCGAAGATTAACGATCACATTCATCATCCGGTTAAATGCCTGTGTAAGACGCTGAAGTTCTTCCGTATGATAATCTTCCTCTGCCCTCTGCTTGTAATCTCCGTCTTCAATCTCCTGGATCGTCTGCATCAGATGATCCAGGGGCCTGTGGATCTCACGGTGAATATAATGTAAAAGGATCATATCACAGCCAATAGCCAGAACCATGATCAAAAGGATCAGAATACTATTTGTACTGAATTTTCCCAGAAAATGATTACTGCCGATCATTCCTGTAATATAAAGTCCTGCACGATCACTTTTAAGAGAGATCATCCGCTTTTTATGATCATTCTTCCAGGAATCTTCTATTTCCAAAGTCTCTCCCAGATACATGCTGTTTCCTTCTTCCAGATTTTCCACGCATACACCATTTGCGTCCGTAAGAAGAAAACTCTGACCGTCTGGATATTCTTTTGCCCGGATATCGGAAAGAAAAGTATTTTCCTTTGAAAATGCCGCCACACTCCAGTTGCTTCCCCTGTATATTTTCGCAATATAGGCATGAGTACCGATCTTTGTATAATACCATTGCGGCCTTCCCCGGTCTTCCTTTTCCATGAGATTCCAGATATAAGAGGCAATTGCCTCTTTCTCCCCATAAGAAACTCCCGGAGTGGACGCCGCGATCAGGTTTTTATTTAAGGACTCTGCGATCAGAACGTAATCCAGCTCCGCATTGCTGATCACATCTCTTTTCATGCTCTTTTGAAGCTCCACAGCCGCATAATACCGGTCAGCCGGACTTCCGTAACATATCTGACCGATCAGATCCTGATTACCGGCGATTCCCTCCACACACTGATCCATAGCAATAAATTTACTGTCGATCTGTTTCATGTAGATCTGGATCGTAGACCATACCGATGACTCCTCACTTTCTTTTAAGAGAAGAAAGCTGCTCACAGTGTAAGCAGTCAGCAGCCATATAAGAAGAACCAACGTCACTCCAATATAAATGCTGATCTTATTTACAAAGGACTCCTTCTTCACTTTTGCTCCCTCCTAACCGGATTTTTATTATTCTATAGTATAACATTTCCGTCTATTCTCCGCAATTTTCTCCCAGATCTCTTTATACTAAAAAATCTCCTTTACCAGCGATCTTCCCGCCAGTAAAGGAGATTTTCCATTTATTATCCCTCTGCCTTCCCATGCAGATAAAAGCACACGCCGCCAACCATAACAGCGCCGCCAATGATATTTCCAATAGTAACCGGCAGCAGATTAACAGTCACAAAACTGCCCCAGTTAAGCCCTGTCAGTTTTTCTGCTCCCAGCCCATATAATTCCTGGGCTTTCTGCACATATGCCGGGTTTCCTGCTGCAAAAATGCCTGCCGGAATATAATACATATTTGCAACACAGTGCTCAAAGCCAGATACTACAAAGGCCAGGATCGGGAAGAAGATCGCCAGCACTTTTCCGCCAATATCTTTTGCTGCCGCTGCCATTAACACAGCTGCGCACACCAGGATATTGCATAAAATGCCGGAAAACAGCGCCCGCATAAAACTTAAACCAGTCTTTCCCACTGCCGTTTTAATGGTATAAGCTCCTAAAGCCCCGGCAGAATAATCATACTGGCCGCTGTGAGCCACCAGAAAGGCGATCAGCACCGCTCCTGCAAAATTCCCCAGATAAACGATCAAAAGGGTCCTTAAAAGGCTTCCAAAGCCAATACGGCCTTTCATACATGCCATGGACATCATACAGTCCCCTGTAAACAGTTCTCCGCCTACAAACACGATCATCATAAGTCCCACTGGGAAAATACATCCTGCAAGGGTCCTTGCAATTCCCACATCCGTAATATTATGGACTGCCAGACTGCTTGACTGGGCTCCCATTGCAATAAAGGCACCCGCCATGATCCCCAGGACAAAAATACGCCTTTTCTTTGCTGCTGCTTTTGCAACAGCCGCATTAATATTGGCCGACACCACTTCCGCCGGCACATTCAGCAATGACTGCATCTCTTTCCCCTCCGTTTTCTTTTGTCATTTTGTTTACTTCTGTCATTTCATTTCCGCTTTGCTTTCTGACATCTGCCATTTTGCAAAAACGCCGGGGATAATCATAACACAGCCCATTTTATGGAACAATCGGCTTTTCTCCTATTGAGAAAAAACAATCATTTATGCTTTTATGTGTTCTTTATACCTGTGCTTACATCCTTTCCCTTTCTTTATCCCTTTTCCCTTATAATAAAAATATCCTCAATAAACAAAGGTCTTATACCTTACATTCACTGAGGACATCATTTATATAATTTCATTTATATGGGAGGGGTTTTTATGTTAACACTTTTTGCATTTGCGATCATTTTTATTCTGTTCACTCTTGGTTATTTGGGCATCGATAAGCTGGAGCATTACTTTAAAACCCTGAATAAATGATCACTCTACTTTGATCATGCGGTACCCGATCCCTATATGGGTCTGTATATACTGAGGGGCATCCGGTTCGCTTTCCAGTTTTTTACGCAAAGTTGCCATAAATACACGTAAAGAAGCAATATCATTTTCCCAGCTGCTCCCCCACACTTTCTGGGTGATATAAGTATGCGTCAGCACTTTACCTGTATTTTTAGCCATGAGGCACAGCAATTTATACTCTGTAGACGTAAGATGCAGCTCCTTATCCCCCATATAGGCACAGCCCGCTGCAAAATCGATCCGCAGTCTGCCATTTGTATAAACAGACTCTGCTGTCTGGGCTTCGCCGTTCATGAGCGCCATTCTCCGTTCCACAACACGCAGCCGCGCCAGCAACTCTTCTACAGAAAAAGGCTTTGTGAGATAATCATCAGCACCTGCGTCCAGTGCGTCTATTTTATCTGTATCTTCGCTTCTTGCACTGATCACAATGATTGGCAAGTTGGACCAGGTACGTATTTTCCGGATCACATCTACGCCGTCCATATCCGGCAGTCCCAGATCCAAAAGGACCACATCCGGATTGTGGGAAGAAGCTTCTACAACTGCTCCATCCCCGGTCCCGGCAGTCAGATACCTGTATCCATGGGTCTTTAATGTAATAGTGATCAGATTTCTTACAGGAATATCATCCTCCACAACCAATATCAAAGGTTTATTCATTTAATGCCACCTCCTCTGCAGGTAATGTAAACGTAACTACCGCCCCATGAGGGATATTATCAGATATCCATATTTTTCCTCCATGGGCATTAATAATAGATCTGCAAAGCCCAAGCCCCAATCCTAAACTCCTGCGGCTGTCTGCCACCTGGTCGCTGCCTGTATAAAACATGTCAAATACTCTTTCTTTCCTGTCATCAGGGATCCCGTTCCCCAGATCGCATACAGAAATGATGACCTGGGATCTTTCAGCGTTTTCTGCTTTTTCTTTCTTCACCCTGACCGTAATATCTGTTCCCTGAGGCGTATATTTTACCGCATTGCCAATCAGATTGATCAGCACCTGGACGATCAGCCTTGCGTCCATCTTTGCAAGGATCAGTTCATCTTCCTCTTCTACCTTTATGGTCCTTCCTGTCCGGCTCTGTCCCGTATGCTTTAATGCCTCTTTGATCACCTCATCCACCAGCTCTGCTGACTGGCGGATCTGCATCCTGCCTTCCTCGATCCGGGTCACGGAAAGCAGGTTTTCCACCAGATCGATCAGCCACATGGAATCATCATAAATATCCCCATAGATCTGCCGGCGCATCTGTGCATCCAGACAGCTTTCATTGTAAAGGAGATTATTTGCATTACCAGAAATAGATGTGAGAGGCGTTCTCAGGTCATGGGAGATCGTTCTTAACAAATTCGCTCTTAACTGTTCATTCTTTGCCAGGATCGCTGCCTCTTCTTTTTCCCGCACGTTTTTATCATTCTCCAGTGCAAGGGCACATTCTCCCAATATGGACAATAATACACTGTTTTCAAAGGCATCTAACGGCTGTTTCTGGATCATAATCCCCACCACTCCATAAACAGTGCTGTTTACGCGGATCGCCAGATACTGCCTTTTTGCCTGCTTAAAATGGTCTGTTCCTGTTCCGGCATGGCGGTTATTCTCTAAAGCCCATGCAGCTGCCTGTTCCTCACAGGCTTCATCTTCAATGGTGATATCCTCTTCCCCCTGGGGAACCCGGCGCAAAGGATGCTCCAGTTTTCCATCCTTTACATCATAGATCACCGTTTCTCTCTTTAAAAGTTTAACGATCTGCTGTGCCGCCCCTTCCAGGATCTCTGTCTTTCCTTTGGCCTGCTGTAAAAGCTGGTTCGTATCAAGCAGCACTTTCAGCCTGTATGCATCCCTGGCAGCCTGTCCTGCATGCTGTTTCAGCCTGGAGGCCAGAGAGCCTGTGATCAAAGCCGCAAGAAACATGACGGCAAATGTAAACGGGTAACTGCGATCATAAGCCCGAAGCGTAAAACGTGGTGCCGTAAACAGAAAATTAAAAACCAGAACACTGGCTATGGTAGACGAAAAACTGTAAAACCAGCCTTCTGTTACTATAGAGATCAGAAGCACTCCTAAAATATAAACAGTAATAATATTGGCATCTGTCAGCTTCAGCTTTTCAAACAGCCATCCTACTGCTGTTGCTGCAAATAAAATGCCTGCGCTTTTGACTGCTGCCTTAAAGGAAAATGCATTCTTTTGCGCCAGCCTGTTCCATTTACGGATCACCTCAGGTCCCATCTGGCTGTCAGGTATGATATAGATTTCCATTTCAGGCGCATGATCGATCAGCTTTTCCACAAGAGATGTTCCTGCAAAAACCCCTTTTTTCTTTGCAGCGCTGCGCCCGATCACGATCCTGGTGATCCCTGAAAGTCTGGCAAACTCCGCGATCTGAAAAGAAATATCATCACCGTAAACTGTTTCTATTTCTGCACCAGATTGTTTTGCCAGCTTAATATTCCCTTTCAGGCGCTCCTGGTCCTCTTTTCCCATTTTTCCGGCCAAAGGTGTTTCTACAAATAATGCGGTTAATGTCCCATTAAAAGCCTCTGCCATCTGGGCAGCTGTGCGTATGATCTTTCCATTAGACGGTGAAGATGATAAACATACAAGTATCCGTTCTTCCATTTTTCTTTTCCCCAGGTTTTCTGATGCTCTTCTGAAATCTTCTTAGGATCCACAAGGCCTGCAAATGACCAGATTGCAGTATTATGTTAAATATGAAAACACTTCTGGATATCCCTGCTTGCTCCCAGCACCAGCATAGTAACATCTTTGTCCAGTACTGTATCCGGAGTAATGGACATTTCCAGCTTGCCATCGCGTTTTAAAGCCATGATAGTGATGTTGTATTTCTTTCTGATGTCAATATTTCCAACAGTCTTTCCCACCCAGTTTTCCGGAATGCTGATCTCAAAGATCGCATGGTCATCAGATAACTGGATATAATCAAAAATATGCTCCGAGCTATAACGGATCGCTGTCCAGTTTGCCAGCTGTTTCTCCGGATACACGACCTCATCTGCGCCATTGCGCAGCAGAAATCTTGCCTGAACATCCCTTGCGGCCCTTGAAACTACCAGCTTTGCACCCAGATCCTTTAAATAGGCCGTTGTTTCCAAAGAGCTTTGGAAATCCCCACCGATCGCCACGATGCACACATCAAAATTTCCAATTCCCAAAGACTGTAAAAATTCAATATTGGTGCTGTCCCCGATCTGTCCGCTGGTGACAAAAGGAAGCACTGCCTCTACACGGTCCTCCTGTTTGTCTACCGCTAATACCTGATGATTTAATTCGTTTAATTTCTCCGCAATATGTCTTCCAAATCGTCCAAGTCCTATTAATAATATTGATTTCAATATGATTTTCCTCCTTATTTTTCCATTGCACATATCCGATACCCGCCGCATACGCGGCGGTATATTAATATTCCCATATTATCCCACTGTGATCTTCTCCTGGGGGAATTTTGTCATACTCGGCCGCATACCGGACAGTGCTGCAAATACCAGCGTCAGGCCGCCTACGCGTCCACAGTACATTAAAACAATCAATACCAGTCTTGCAGCCGCTCCCAGGGTCGGTGTCACACCCAGTGTCAAACCTACGGTTGCAATAGCAGAACCGGCCTCAAACAAACTTGTGAGCACAGGCAGTCCTTCTGCATAGCATAAAAACAGTCCGCCCACTGTACAAAGCACCATATACATCAGCATAACTACTGCCGCATACCGCACGGTTTCCGTTGGAATACGTCTGCCAAAACACTGGGCGTCTTCTTTTCTGCGAAATACAGCCGCCGTTGAAAGCAGTAAAACTGCAATGGTAGTCATTTTCATACCGCCTGCGGTAGATCCCGGCGCACCGCCGATCAGCATTAACATGACCATTAAAAACAGTCCGCCTTCGCTCATCTGCCCGAAATCTGCTGTATTAAACCCGGCAGTTCTTGGTGTTACCGCCTGAAACAGGGATAACCAGAACCGTTCCAGTCCATTTCCCCACTGGGATCCGTGAAACTCCCCAAAATAGAAAATAACCGTAGGTACGATCACCAGTATCAGATCTGTTACCAGTATTACCTTGCTCTGCATCCTGTATTTTTTAAACTGCAGCTTATTTGTCTTTATATCTTCCCAGGTGAGAAATCCCAGACCGCCGATCAGTATGAGCAATACAATAACTGCATTTACAAGCCCGTTTCCAGCATAATAAGTCAGTGACGAGTACTGCTGTCTGACTCCCATCAGATCAAAGCCTGCGTTGCAGAAAGCAGAAATGGAATGAAAAACACCATACCAGATCCCTTTTCCCACTCCAAAGTCCTTTATAAACACAGGTGCCAGCAAAATAGCTCCTAGCAGTTCGATCAGCGCGATACCTTTCAGGAAAAAGCCTGTAAAACGGACAATGCCGCCTACCTGTGGTGCTGAGATCGACTCCTGCATCAGGCTTCTCTGCATCAGACCGATCTTCTTCCCTGAAACCATGGCTACTGCAATGGTAATGGTCACAACGCCCATTCCTCCGATCTGGATCAGCAGCAGGATCACCACCTGTCCAAAATAGCTCCAGTACGTAGCTGTATCATGGACGATCAGCCCTGTCACACAGGTAGCCGATGTAGCTGTAAATAAAGCATCCAGAAAAGGCGCACTTCCCGGCTCCCTGGATGCAAAAGGCAGCATTAAAAGCAGTGTTCCCACTAATATAACTGCCAAAAAGCCAAATATAATGATCTGAAAAGAAGATAAGCTCTTCTTTTTTTGAAATAATTCCATTTTCCCTCCTGTAACAGCCCTTTTACCAGCAATGTCATTTCATTATGACATAATCCCCTCAAAGTTTCTGTTAAAAATACAACGCTTCGTATAAAGATTGTATAAAGAATTTATCTTAGATTTTTCTAAAAGTCCCCGCTCTTATCCATATCCGGCAGTTCCATTGCCTGTTGGTCTGAAGGCGCACAGCCAAACATCTTCCGGTACGCCCGAAAGAAGCTGGAATAATCTCCAAATCCGGCTTTAAGTGCTGCCTCTGCAGCCGGTGTTCCCCCGGCCAGTTCTTTTCTTGCAATCGTCATCCTTTTATACAAAATGTATCTGGCTACCGTAGTGCCTGCCGCACGCTTAAAGATAGCAGTCAGATGATTTTTACTCATATAAAATTTTTCTGCCAGTCCTTCTAATGTGAGATGCTCCGTCAGGTGCTCATTAATGTAACGCAGGATCTCCTGGGCTACATCTTCCTTCCCCGGTCCGCGACCTACCCCCTTTTCATACATTGCAGATAGATAGGTCAAAAACGATACGATCCGTGCGCGAATTGCAATATCCTGCAGTTCCCTGCTATAAGATCCACATTCTTCCAGGGAATTAAAATACCATTCTGCCCGGAACTGTTCTTCCATATACCCCCAGCTTTTTCCAAGAATTCCCAAAAGCAGCTGTTTTTCCTTTTCCGTCAGAAGTTCCGGCACAAAGTGCAGCCGGATCCTGTGGTACTCGCTTCCGTCCAGCACCCGCAGCCCATGAAAGCAGTTTGGCGGAATGATCAGGAGACTTCCAGGCTTTGGTACATAAGAAGTCCCCTCCAGAAAGTACTCCACGTTCCCTTTTACCATGTAATAGATCTCATAACTGTTGTGGCAGTGCATCTTATACTCCATATCCGCCTCATCACTGCGGGTATGGGCATACACCACCTGACTTGTTTTAAAACTGTCTTCCTGATACATGATCTCCCTCTTTTTATTGCATGATACCGGGTCCCAGGTTCAAAAATCCTCCTGCAAACAGGCTTGCACCGGATTTCCAGCCTTTTGCCCCTAGTATCCATTGTATCAAAGTTTGTGCGATTTGCAATATTCTTTACGCACATTACAATGGTTTTTACAATGTATCGGATATATAATAGGCAACGTAAACAAGAGAAAACCGAAAGGGCCCTCCCCCTTTCACACAAACATTTTATCCCCCCTTTATACACATATGTATACAGAAAAGACCAGGTATCCCCAGTACCTGGTCTTTTCGTTTTGTTAAAGTATCATCTGGAACAAAAGCACCATAAGCGGCATCGTCACAATAGAAAACAATGTAGTCATAACATTGATGGCGCTGGCATATTGGGAGTCGTTTCCATATACCTGGCACATCTGGGTGATCGTTGAAGCAGAGGGTGTGATCACTGCCAGAAATACGATCAGCAGCAATTTCTTTCCGTCAGGACTTCCATTTACAAGACCACTGACCTTTAAAAGGAGCAACGCCACCGCCGGTACTGCGATCAGCCTTAAAAATGTAATAAAATAAACTCTTCCATTTGTAAAAATATCTTTCAGGCTCATCTCTGCGATCAGCATTCCCGTTACCATCATACTGGCCGGTCCGATCATGCTTCCCACAGAGCCAAAAGTCTGGTTTAAGATCTGGGGCAGGCGGATCTTTGTGAAAAACAGGAACACGCCTGCAAATACAGCGACCATATTAATATTTAACAATATCTTTTTCCAGTCGATCTTACTCTGCCTGCTTAAGACCCATTTTCCATGACTCCACACAAACACGATCTGCACACTCATAAACACGCAGCCATACAGTACCCATTCCTGCCCCAGGACAAAGGTCACGATGGGCATGATCAGATTTCCTGCATTGGAATAATACACAGATGCCTTTTCAACCTCATTTAAGCCCATTAAACGACCTGCGCCCCATACAATGATAAGTAATAGCACCTGAAGCATTACAGAGGCTGCGAAGGCCAGTAAAAGGCCCTGTACCTTCTCACTGGTATAATCCACCTGGAACGCATTGATGATAACGCAGGGAATGATCAGATACAGCACGATCTTTGAAATAACCTTGCTGTCCTCTCCCTTCAAAAGCCTTGCCTTTACGATCACATAGCCCATAAATATCATTAAAAACAACTCTGTGATCTGCTGCATCAAAAGTAAACTGATCTCCATAGTAAAACCTTTCCGAAAACATATGCATGATAACAAAAAGATCCTGCACACAGACTGTTTATAGCCATGTGCAGGATCTGGAATTTTAAATTACTTTATTTTTTAGACAATACCCTGAGCGATCATAGCTTCTACTACCTTCTCAAATCCGGCAATATTTGCACCTGCTACATAGTTTCCAGGTACTCCGTATCTTTCAGCTGCATCTGCTGCCTTTGCGAAGATGTCGATCATGATCTTGTGCAGTCTCTCATCAACTTCTTCAAAGGTCCAGGACAGTCTTAAGGAGTTCTGGCTCTGCTCCAGACCGGAAGTAGCAACGCCACCAGCGTTAGCTGCCTTACCAGGCATGAACAAGATCTTCTTCTCAACGAACAGGTCAGTAGCTTCTCTTGTGGAAGGCATGTTAGCACCTTCAGCAACTGCGAAGCAGCCATTTGCTAAAAGAGCCTTAGCATCATCTAAGTTCAGCTCGTTCTGGGTTGCGCATGGAAGTGCGATATCGCAAGGAATGGTCCAGATGCCCTTGCCTTCTGTATAAACAGCGGTAGGAACAGCATCTGCGTACTCTTTGATACGTCCTCTGCGTACTTCCTTGATCTCCTTAACAACATCTAACTTGATGCCGTCTGCATCGTAGATATAGCCGTTGGAATCGCTCATTGCTACAACCTTTGCACCATACTGCTGAGCCTTCTCAACTGCGTAGATAGCAACATTACCGGAACCGGAAACCAGAACAGTCTTTCCTGCGATCTCCTTGCCGTTGTGCTTTAACATCTCGTCTAACATGTATACAAGGCCATATCCTGTTGCCTGGGTTCTTGCTAAAGAACCACCGAAGGTTAAGCCCTTACCAGTTAAAACGCCTTCATATAAACCAGTCATTCTCTTGTACTGGCCAAACAGGTAGCCGATCTCTCTGCCGCCTACACCAATATCACCTGCTGGAACGTCTGTATCCTTTCCAATGTGACGGTACAGCTCTGTCATAAAGCTCTGGCAGAATGCCATAACTTCGCGGTCAGATTTGCCCTTAGGATCAAAGTTGGAACCGCCTTTGCCACCGCCCATAGGAAGACCAGTCAGAGAGTTCTTCAAAGTCTGCTCGAAACCTAAGAACTTTAAGATGCCCTGGTTTACAGATGGATGGAAACGAAGTCCGCCCTTGTACGGTCCGATTGCACTGTTGAACTGTACACGGTAACCCTTGTTTACCTGAACCTTTCCATTGTCATCTACCCACGGTACGCGGAAAGAAACAATACGTTCTGGCTCAGTGAAACGCTCCAGGATACCAGCTTTGCGGTACTTCTCCTCATTTGCATCAATAACCAGTCTTAAAGAATCCAGAACCTCTTTTACGGCCTGGTGGAATTCAGGTTCACCTGGATTCTGTGCAACTACTCTCTCGTAAATTTCATCAACGTAAGACATTTGAATACCCTCCTTGGTTTTTATTAAATTTTTTTGGAATATCGGCTCTATGGGGGGACCGGCTTCCCAGGGGATACTTGCTTTATTAAGCAGGCACTTTAGGAAAAGTATAGCAAGTTAATTTGCTAAAGTCAAGAAACAATTACATATTAAACCTATACGAAAATGCTTATTAAATATATAACTCCAAGTTATAAAAAAGCACCCTCCTTTGTATTCTTAAGAATCTGCACTTTTTCTTCTTCTGTCAGCCCAACCAGTTTCTTAAGATATTCAAACTCCTTCTTAAGCTCTGTACGGCAAATGGCCATATCATCGGTGCACACAGCTACCCTGATCCCCTGGCTTAAATATTCTCTTAAAGGATAAACTTTCATATCCGGGATCGCCTTGGTAATCCGGTTGCTGGTTGGACACATTTCCAAGAAAATGCCCTTTTCACGGATCATGCGCACAACAGCCGGATCCTCATAGCTTCTCACTCCATGTCCGATCCTTGCTGCACCCATTTCAATGGCACAGGCTACCTCTGCTGCTCCGCCGGCCTCACCTGCATGGATGGTAAATGGAATGTTCCTGTCAGCAGCCTTCTTAAACAGCTCTTTATATTTATAAGTAGGATAAAGAGCCTCTGCTCCCGCTAAGTCCATGGCTGCCACACCATAACCTTTCCTTCCGTCTGCCAGAATACGCTTCTTTACATACTCCCCGGTCAGCTCCATGGTTTCTTCGTTTGCCCTTTCATTTCCATTGCCACGCATACAGCAAAGGATCAGATTACATGGCAGTGTGGAGCGTTTAAGACCGTCCAGAGCCGCTTCTATGACCTGTGCCTGAGATAATCCACCCTGACAGTGCAACTGAGGTGCAAAACGCAGTTCTGCGTAGGAAAGGCCTTCTGCCTTTAACTCTTCCTGTACCAGATATATCGCCTCACTAATACCTTCCTTTGTCTGCAAAAGTTTCAACGGCAGATCAAAACACTGCAAAAATTCATTTAAGCTCTGGCAGTCTTCCCCTACAGACAATGCATTGTTTAACTGCTCTCCCTCATATGGCAGTTCTATCCCCTGAAGTGCCGCCAGCTTTTTGGCGATCCGGGGTGTAATGGCACCGTCTAAATGAAGATGCAGTTCCCCATAGCCTGTTTCCTGATCTTCCATTTCCATCGTTTCCTTTAAATCTATTTCCATCTGTAATCCCCTTTCGCAGAATGTTTCACGTGAAACATTTCTTACCCTTCTTGTTTTTTACCAACAGTATAGCTGATTTTTCCGGAAAACACCAGATTTCGTTTGTATGATCCAGTCCCCAATACTCACAAACACAATTTCTCATAAACTCCCAAACGCGAACAGACCGCCTGCCCCGAAAGGCCGACGGTCTGCTCCAAACACAAAGGATAAAGGTTTTACCCACAATGGGTTCGATTTATATTTAATGATTATTTTCCGTAGTAAGCTCTTAAGTACATTTCCTTGATCTCGCTCATCAGAGGATATCTTGGGTTAGCACCGGTGCACTGGTCATCGAATGCCTGCTCTACCATGTCATCCAGTCTGTCTAAGAAATCTTTCTCATCAATTCCGTATGCCTGGATAGAGGACTTAACACCAACCTGCTTCTTCAGATCTTCGATCTTCTCCATCAGCTTCTTAACTGCCTCAGCATCATCCTTCGCCTGGATGCCTACGAAACGAGCGCACTCTGCGTATCTTGCCTGGGTATGTGGATACTGATACTGGGAGAAGGTTCCCATCTTGCGTGGGTTCTCAGCAGCGTTAAACTCAATTACCAGGTTTAATAACAGTGCATTTGCAAGTCCATGTGGCAGGTGATGGAATGCACCTAATTTATGTGCCATAGAGTGGCAAACACCTAAGAATGCATTTGCAAATGCCATACCAGCCATGCAGGAAGCGTCTGCCATCTTCTGACGTGCTTCTACATTTCCAGGCTCATTGTAAGCAGTTGGAAGATATTCAAATACATTCTTCATAGCCTTTAATGCAAGACCGTCTGTATAGTCTGTAGCCATAACAGAAGCATATGCTTCCAGAGCGTGTACCAGAACGTCCAGACCGGATGCGCTGGTCAGTCCCTTAGGCTGGCTCATCATATTGTCAGTATCTACAATTGCCATCTTAGGCAGCAGCTGGTAGTCAGCTAACGGATACTTAACACCGGTGTTCTGATCAGTGATAACTGCGAATGGTGTAACCTCAGAACCAGTACCGGAAGAGGTAGGAACTGCTACAAAGTATGCCTTCTCGCCCATGGTTGGGAAGGTATATACACGCTTACGGATATCAATGAAACGCATTGCCATATCCATGAAGTCTGCTTCTGGATGCTCATAGAGAACCCACATGATCTTGCCGGCATCCATTGCGGAACCGCCGCCCATTGCGATGATCACATCCGGCTCAAATTCTCTCATCAGCTTTGCGCCAGCCTGTGCATTTGCCAGGGTTGGGTCTGGCTGTACATCAGAGAATACAGTGTAAGTAATTCCCATTTCATTTAAACGGTCAGTGATAACATGTGTATATCCATTCTTGTACAGGAAAGAGTCTGTTACGATGAAGGCTCTCTTCTTGCCCATAACGTCCTTTAATTCCTTCAGTGCTACAGGCAGACAGCCCTTCTTAAAGTAAACCTTCTCAGGTGCTCTGAACCACAGCATGTTCTCTCTCCTCTCAGCAACAGTCTTGATATTTAACAGGTGCTTTACACCAACGTTCTCAGATACGGAGTTTCCGCCCCAGGAACCGCAGCCTAATGTCAGGGATGGTGTCAGCTTGAAGTTGTATAAGTCACCGATACCGCCGTGGGAAGAAGGTGTATTGATCAGGATACGGCAGGTCTTCATGCGCTCTGCATGCTTCATGATCTTCTCAGTTTCATTTACATTGATGTACAGAGAAGAAGTATGGCCGTAACCGCCGTCAGCTACCAGACGCTCTGCCTTATCCAGTGCCTCGTCAAAGGTCTTTGCCTTGTACATTGCAAGTACTGGGGACAGTTTCTCATGTGCGAACTCTTCGCTGATATCTACGGACTCAACTTCGCCGATAAGGATCTTGGTATCTACAGGAACTTCTACACCAGCCAGCTTTGCAATGGTGTATGCAGACTGTCCAACGATCTTTGCATTTAAGGCACCGTTGATCAGGATGGTCTTTCTTACCTTTTCGATCTCACCTGGTTTTAAGAAATAGCAACCTCTGTATTCAAATTCTTTCTTGGCAGCTTCATATACAGGCTCCAGAATGGTTACAGACTGTTCAGAAGCACAGATCATACCATTATCAAAGGTCTTAGAATGGATAATGGAGTTAACTGCCATACGTACATCTGCAGTGTCATCAATGATAACTGGTGTGTTTCCGGCACCTACGCCAAGTGCAGGTTTTCCGGAAGAATAAGCTGCTTTAACCATTCCAGGACCACCGGTTGCCAGGATAATGTCTGCATCTCTCATAACTTCGTTTGTTAAGTCAAGAGATGGAACATCGATCCAGCCGATGATGCCTTCTGGTGCTCCAGCTGCAACTGCTGCATCCAGAACTACCTTTGCTGCTGCAATGGTGCTCTTTTTAGCTCTTGGATGTGGGGAAATGATGATCGCATTTCTGGTCTTTAAGGAGATCAATGTCTTAAAAATCGCAGTTGATGTTGGATTGGTAGTTGGGATAACTGCTGCAACCAGACCGATCGGCTCTGCGATCTTCTTAATTCCATATTCCTTATCTTCTTCGATCACACCAACTGTTTTAGTGTTCTTGTATGCATTGTAAATGTACTCTGCTGCGTAGTTGTTTTTGATGACCTTATCTTCTACGATACCCATTCCGGTCTCTTCTACTGCCATTTTTGCCAGCGGGATACGCATCTTGTTTGCTGCGCTTGCTGCTGCGAAGAAGATCTTATCAACCTGCTCCTGTGTGTAGGTTGCAAATACTTTCTGAGCTTCACGCATTGCTGCCATTTTTGCATTTAAGCCTTCTACGCTGTCAATGATCTCCGGAACAACCTGTTCTGCTTTCTTTGCCATTTCCATTTCCTCCATAATTCCCTTTGTGTTTGTGTTACTTTGTAATGCCTTGTGTTTGTTATCGTTTTAATGTGTTTGTTTTCATGTTATGTTGTGTCGATTGCTTTATTTCTTTCGTTAATTAATTATCAATCTCACATTAGGCATTATATCGTATTGTTAAAAAAATGTCAACTATGTTTTTTAATAAAAACAAGGAAGTTCCTTCCTCATTTTTACGAGATCATCCATAAATGAATAGGAACTTGCTTGTATCAGGTGGGTGAAAACCCGCCTGATAAGCTGCAGAGCAGCTTTTTTATTATGAGCAGGTAGCGAAAGCGGATTGCGAATATCCTTTGATACAATACTTACAGAACCTGCCACTGGCAGCTTCTTCCAGATGCATGGCAACAAAAAAACGCCTGGAACAAGGGATTGCATAATGCATTTCCTGTTTTTGTCCAGACGTTTCTCTGTTTTAACCTTCTTTTATCCGGTTATTTATTGTTTTTATTTTAACACAATCTGCATTTCTGTCCTGTTTTATCACAAATAACAGAACATTTTCCTACAGATATTTCTTCAGATCTTCTACTCTGTCTAACTTCTCCCACGGAAGATCTACATCATGACGGCCAAAGTGACCATAAGCAGCGGTCTGCTTGTAGATCGGGCGGCGCAGATCAAGCATCTTGATGATGCCAGCTGGACGCAGGTCGAAGTTTTCACGGATGATCTCAACTAACTTCTCGTTGCTTACCTTTCCCGTTCCGAAGGTATCTACCATGATGGAAGTTGGATGAGCAACACCGATGGCATAAGACAGCTGGATCTCGCACTTGTCAGCAAGTCCTGCTGCTACGATATTCTTTGCAACGTAACGTGCTGCGTATGCTGCGGAACGGTCTACCTTGGTGCAGTCCTTTCCGGAGAATGCGCCGCCGCCGTGACGAGCGTAACCGCCGTAGGTGTCTACGATGATCTTACGGCCGGTCAGACCACTGTCTCCGTGAGGTCCGCCAATAACGAAACGGCCGGTTGGGTTGATAAAGAACTTGGTATTCTCGTCTACCATATCAGCCGGGATGATCTCGTCAAATACATACTTCTTAATATCCTCATGGATCTGCTCCTGGGATACATTCTCATCATGCTGAGTAGAAAGAACAACTGCATCCAGACGTACTGGCTTGTCATTCTCATCATATTCTACAGTAACCTGGGTCTTTCCATCTGGACGAAGGTACTTTAAGGTACCGTTCTTTCTTACTTCTGTAAGGCGTCTTGCCAGCTTGTGAGCCATAGAAATAGGATAAGGCATATATTCTTCTGTCTCATTGCTTGCAAAACCGAACATCATACCCTGGTCACCAGCACCGATCGCGTCTAACTCTTCCTCAGTCATGTGCTTTTCACCAGCCTGCTTTGCCTCTAATGCCTTGTCAACGCCAAGAGCAATATCAGCAGACTGCTCATCAATTGCAGTTAAAACACCGCAGGTATCGCAGTCAAAACCATATTTTGCACGATCATATCCGATCTCACGGATAGTCTCACGAACGATCTTCTGGATATCTACATAAGCCTTGGTAGTGATCTCACCCATTACCATTACAAGTCCTGTAGTGGTAGCTGTTTCACATGCAACACGGCTCATTGGATCCTGTTCCATTAATGCATCAAGAATGGCATCGGAAATGGCATCGCACATTTTGTCTGGATGGCCTTCAGTTACAGATTCGGAAGTAAATAATCTTCTTTCCATTTGTTCTCCTTTTTCGTTTTTGTTATATTGTTATCTTAGTTTGCTTTGTTGACCCGTTACCCGCTAAAGCGGGCACTGCATTTCGTGAACAGCGAACGACCTCTGGCGCGCTCCCATATGCAATGGCAAGAAAAAAGTCCGCAGCAATTGCGGACTTGAAAATAGCAGATCTTCAAATCCTCTTATTGCTCGATCAAGCAGTTTTCCGGAATTTCCGTACTCGTCTGCTCCTCGCTCAGGCTGGCACCTTCCGGCCCTTTCGCATGTGCATCTTGCTTTCACATACTCAACCGGGGTTGCCGTGACTTCGCAGGTCCTTTGTACCTCCATCACTCTGAATAAGGGATATATACGAACTTTTTAATTGTAAATCTAAACGGATTACCTCACATATCTTAATGGATTTGCGCAGGTATGTCAATATCTATTTTTCTCAATCAGCCTACACGCAACTTAAATTTCTGCACTTCGCGCTCAGAATCCACCTTTTCGATCACAGCTCCAAGAGCCTGAAGCTTTTCTTCAAAGCACTCATAACCTCTCTGGATATAGCCAATCTCATCTACTGTGGTATAGCCTTCAGCAGCCAGTCCTGCGATCACTAAGGCAGCACCTGCACGAAGGTCTGGAGCATTTACCTGAGCACCTGTAAAGCCTGCAACGCCATCAATGACAGCTACATTGCCTTCTACCTTAATATGGCTTCCCATACGTGCCAGCTCGTCCACGTATTTGAAACGGTTCTCAAAAATACTCTCCGTTACCATACTGGTTCCATTTGCAAGCGCAAGTGTAACAGCCATCTGAGGCTGCATATCCGTCGGAAATCCAGGATAAGGCAGAGTCTTGATGTCTGTATGTCTCTGTACCGGTTTTCCTACCACACGGACTGCATCATCAAATTCAATCACTTCACAGCCGATCTCAATGAGCTTGGCAGAAATAGCTTCCAGATGCTTCGGGATCACATTTTTCACCATGATATCCCCTCTGGTTGCTGCTGCAGCACACATAAAAGTACCTGCTTCGATCTGATCCGGGATAATAGAATACTCGGTTCCATGAAGCTTGCCTACGCCACGGATACGGATAGTATCTGTACCAGCACCTTTAATATTGGCTCCCATACTATTTAAGAAGTTGGCTACGTCTACGATATGAGGCTCTTTTGCCGCATTCTCCAGAATAGTCTGGCCTTCTGCCATAGCTGCTGCCATCATAATGTTGATAGTCGCACCTACAGAAACCACATCCAGATAGATATGGCTTGCTACCAGATCAATGGCATGGGCGATCACTGCGCCGCATTCAATCTGTACATCCGCTCCCAGCGCGCGGAAACCTTTAATATGCTGGTCGATGGGACGGCTTCCAATGTTGCATCCGCCTGGAAGCGGTACCTGAGCGCTCTTATATTTTCCCAGCAAGGCGCCGATAAAATAATAAGATGCGCGGATACGGCGGATATATTCATCATCAACGGACACTTCTTTAATACCGCTGCCGTTGATTTTTACTGTATGACGGTCAATACGATCTACTCTTGCACCGATCTCCTGGATAGCTTCCAGCATTACATTGATATCTCTTACATCTGGAAGGTTATCGATCAGTACATCATCATCCGTCATGATCGAGGCGGCAAGAATACCTAACGCAGCATTCTTGGCACCGCTGATGGTTACATCACCCACTAACGGATTACCGCCTTTTATAATATATTGTTCCATTACACACCTCTGTTGCTTATTCAATCCTTACAGCAAATTCTTCTAATGGGACTTAAGAATTCCCTAAAACTTCGTTCACAATTTATTTACATCCATTAGATTATACCATAAGAATGGAATTTGTAAAGTGTGTGCTTTTTTATTCCACTTTCAGACCGCACAAAAAGCTGTTATTTGCTCCTGAAAAATAGACGGCCCCATCTCCCAGTCCCATCTTGGAGATCTCCTGTGTTGCCGGATCATAAATATTTACATTGTACTGGTCGTATCCATATAAAAGCAGATAGGAACCATCCGGTCTGCATGCCACCACCGGTATTCCCTTATCAATAAAATACAACACCTGATTTACATTACAGCCGGACCCATCTAATGTCATAAGTCCGCCATCTCTCAGCTTATTTTCACCTAAGCTGTCCATATAAGATAATAACTCTCTTGCCTGTCCGGCCGGATCTTTCAGGCTGCGGATCGGCTTCTTATTAATACGATCCCAGATCAGATGCTGATTTTGATCTGTTACATAGCCCATTTTTTCATAGGCTGTATTCACTGCTTCACTGAAATTTTTAAAGGCTCCCAGGTATCTTCCACCGCCATAAGCATAGAAAATAAGATCCGTATCCTCAAGATTATTCTGTCTGCCAGACAACTCCAACGTACTTGTATTTTCATAAGAAAATGCCTTTGGTACCTCTGTTTTCACAGAAGAAGCCTTTATTTCTCCATCTGTCTGTACAAAATAGACCCTGCCTTTGTCCTGGGACGCATACCATCCAAGTCCTTCAAAAGGATCCTTATCTACTTTTTCATTACAAACAATGGTGTCCTCATCCTGGTAAGCATACTGCCCATCTCCTATTTTCACCAGTCGTTTTAAATGGATTCTTCCATCTTCTGCCGTTACATCTGATATATAGATACCCGGCTTTTTATATTCGCTCTGAATGTTCATCTCATTATCAGCAATATACAAGGCGTACATAGGAAGTTCTTTTACAATTCCATTTACTGACCACAGATCACTTTCATGTCCGAAACCATAGATCAGATCACTTCCTACAAAACCAAGAGCCCTTACATAATCTCCTGATGGAGCTGTAATATCCTGTTTCTGTGCTGTATTAAAATCCATAACATGAAGCATTTCCGACTGATATGCATTATTTCCTTCCTGCCATGCCATACGGCTTCCATCTGCACTGACTGCAAAACTTCCCTGGCTCAGGCCATACGCTACAGTAACCGACTCATTGCTGTTCAGGTCAATTCCTGTAACCTTTCCGTTAAGCAGCAGGTAGGTCATACCATCTTCTCCCAGATATGCCAGTGTGGTAATATCAGACTCTAACTGGTCATATCCTTCTGAAACAGGCACAAAGAATTTTTCCTGTACTGTACGACTGTCTTCATCATAATGGTAAAATACCACTCCCATCTGCCCTTCATAGGTTCCCCGGTTCATATAGCCATATACAAGAAAATCAACATCTCCTTCATCTGAAGCTGCCAAAACTTTCACATTATGTTTCCCATAATCCGCTCTCACATCATCATTGGAGCCATCTGCGAAAGTAAACATGCAAAGGGCTTTTTTATCATGCTGATCATAGCGCCACAGATTTCCATTTACACGAAACAGGATATACCGGGAATTTTCGCTTTTCTGCGCCTTGATCTGCTTTGCATCCGAAATCCCCAGCAGGATCCTTTTTCCCGCAAAATTCTTCTGTTCCCCGTTAAACATTTCATTGGCATAACGGTTATAATTCATCAGGTAAATTCTCTTATCATTCCACTTCATAGTGAAATTATCTTCTGTCCGCACCAGGGAACGATTACCTGTGCTGTCTGTGACCCACACATTATATTCTACCTGGACCTGCCCCATGATCCCATCGTACAGCTGCAATGTGATCTGCGGTTCTCCCTCCAGTTCTGTTTCCAATCCGTCCCAGGTAAGATGATCAAAACTTGCCTTGATACTTACATTGCCTAAAGAGCTGTTATCCTCTCCCGGATTGGTTTCCAGATAAGACACCAGTTCTTTCGCCTCATCGTAATTCAGACTTTTTCTGGTGAAATTTTCTGCCAGATCCAACATATCTCCTGCATGGTTGATATCAGCCCACATAATGCGGGTATAATAATGGATCTCTTTTTCTGCTGTACTTACTGTAAGATCCAGCAAATAAGTTTCATTTTGTGTCAGCAGATTTTGAATAGGAAGCACTACCTGCAAACTTCCATTTTCTTCCTGCCAGTTATCAATCTCTGTCCGTTCGATCAAACGGTCCATTCCCAGATTGCGCACTTCGTAGCGGATCCCTGTGATTCCATTATCATATTCATCAATATGCAATGTCAGCTTTCTGTCCTCAGGAAGTACGGAAATACTCTCTCCTGCCACCTGGTTTCCCATATCCTGAATGTATCCATGAAGAGCATTGATCTCTTTTCCATCAAACTCTGTATACACCACAGGAAATTCAGGCGCATCCATTGAAGAATAAACAGCCTCTTCCTTTTGCATATTTTTTCTTGCAGCAAAGAAATACACAGCCACCGATGCGGCAAATACCATTGTAAGTATCCCTGCTGTCCGTATTATTTTTTTCATATCATTCAGTCCTTTAAACTCAGCCCATTTATACAGCCGCCTGTTTTGACGGTCCCTTTCATTTTATATAATAACCTGTGAAACTACAACTTAATCTTTTTTTAAGTATTATAAATCTAAGTATTATAAAACAAAAAAAGATACTCTGTTCCACGTGAAACAAACACATGTTGCAGAGTATCTATAAAAATTCATTATTCAGGCTTTTTCTCTACATATCCCAAAGCCTGTTCCAAAGCTTCCTGTTCTTCATTTCCAAGGACTACATCTGTCTGTCCCCGATCCACTTCCTTCATATATATATAGCAGCCTTCCCTGCTGTGGATACAGTTCAGTACAAAACCTGTATTAGTATAATCCAGCATTGCAAATACAAAGCTTAAATTACCACCCATTCCCTGAAATGCATTGTACTTCACCATTCCAAATTTCTGAAAGGATGCGCGAAAATTACGGTTTAAGGTACGGATGGAATCCTTTGCCGCCCGGTCTTCTGCTTTCAGGTTTCGGATCTCTTCAATCTGATCCATGATCACATCTTCCAATGTTTCTGCATCTTTTCCCCGCATAAAATAATCATACTTGCGGGTCAGACTTTTTAACTGTACCATAGTGGAGATCAAAAAGATCAGTAATATTAACACTAAACCGATCAATCCCAAAATAAGAAATCCCGGATCAAACGGAAGCTGATTTAAAATACTGGTTTCCATCATGAATGCATCATTCTCCTTCTGTCGATCAGCCGATGGATTCTATCATTTCCACGATTCTTTCCAGTTCCGCTTCAGAATAATATTCGATTTCAATTCGGCCTTTATTTTTGTCTTTATTATGTATACTTACCTTGGTTCCCATAACAGATTTCATTCTGTCTTCCAGATTTTGGTAGATCAGTGTGAGAGCTTCATCCGGTTTCTTTTCTTCTTTCTTCTCTCCCGCTGCTTCCCGCTGCATCCGCTTTACCAGTTTTTCTGTTTCACGGACACTTAACTTTTTGTCCAGAACTTCTTTTGCTGCTTTTAACTGCAGTCCCTTGTCCTCCAGTGAAAGGAAAGCCCTTGCATGTCCACTGGTGATCACACCCTGGATCAGCATATTCTGGATCTGCTCATCCAGTTTTAAAAGGCGCATGGTATTGGTAATAGCAACACGGCTCTTTGCCACACGGGCAGCGATCTCTTCCTGTGTAAGATCAAACTCCCTGATCAGCTGCTGATAAGCCAAAGCTTCTTCGATCGGATTTAAGTCTGCCCTCTGTACATTTTCGATCAGAGAGATCTCCATTGCTTCCTGTCTGCTGTATTCTTTTAATACTGCAGGAACTTCTTTTAATCCAGCTGCTTTTGCAGCGCGCCATCTGCGCTCCCCTGCAATGATCTCATAAAAGCTGCCTGACTTCTGTACCAGAAGAGGCTGAAGAACTCCATACTGTTTAATAGACCCCGCCAGCTCATTGATCTGTTCTTCGTCAAATGTTTTCCTCGGCTGTTCCTTATTCGGCTGGATCAGATCCAGTTTGAGCATAAGGATGCGTCCTTTTTCATCGATCTCCTCTGCAGCAGCTGCCCTTTTCGCTTTTGCTTTTTCAAGCTCTTCTTTGCTCTCTTTTACAACATCTTCACCGAAAATCGCCCCCAGGCCTTTTCCTAATCCCTTCTTTGCCATTATAACTCTTCTCCTCTGCTTATCACTTCCGCTGCCAGCATCCGATAACTTTCCGCACCTGTTGAACGGGTGTCATAAAGATTAATGGACTTACCGTGACTTGGTGCTTCTGCAAGTCTTACATTTCTTGGAATAATAGTTTTATAAATGGTCTGATTTAAATTGCTCTTTACGCTCTCCACAACCTGCAAAGATAAATTGGTGCGGGCATCATACATGGTAAATACAACCCCTTCCAGTTCCAGCTGTGGATTTAATTTTTTTCTTACCAGTTCTACTGTCTTTAATACCTGATTTAATCCTTCCAGAGCATAATACTCACACTGGATCGGTACCAGTACCGTATCTGCTGCTGTCAATGCATTAATTGTCAGGATATTCAAAGATGGCGGACAATCGATCAGAATAAAATCATAATCATCTCTTACCTGATCCAGATAACGTTTTAAAAGTGTTTCTTTATTTTCTATTTCCTGAAACTCGATTTCTGCTCCTGCCAGGTTCATATCAGAAGGAAGTACATCCAGATTATCCTGTACATTCTTTACCAGACATTCGTCCAGTCCGGCCTCCTCCGCCATCAGATCATATACTGTATGTTCGTGTTCTTCTATTTCTACTCCCAGTCCGCTGCTGGCGTTTCCCTGGGGGTCAAAGTCTACCAGCATTACATGCTGTCCTGCCTCTGCCAGACAAGCTGATAAATTGATTGCTGTTGTAGTTTTTCCTACTCCGCCTTTCTGGTTGGCAATTGTAATAATTCGTCCCATATTTTTTACATCCTTTCTCAGAAAAACATTCATTTTCTGACCGTCAAAAACGATTATAGCACAACTTTATAGTTATAGCAAAAAGTTTCACGTGAAACATATAAATAGTTTCACAACTTTCCATCAACTTTTCTTAAATCTTTTGTCCGTTGTAATAGCGTACCCATTGTATTATAATACTGTTTAGATACCACATTACTTCATCACTATTATAATAAGGAAGAAAGAGATTATCTAAATGAAAACAAGAAATAAATTACTGACCTTACTTATCCTTTCTGCTGGCGCTGCTACTACTACTGCGCTGATCAATAAAGCAGTTAAACTTTCTGCTGTATCAAAGCACATTTTAGAGAGCCGCGTCTCTCTCTGTTATCGCTGGCGTCTGGGCAATATCCATTATACAAAGATCGGCGAAGGGAAACCTGTCCTTCTTGTACACGACCTTTCACCTGCATCCTGCAGTTATGAATGGCATTCCGTCCGCAGAGAACTTGCAAAGAACCATACTGTATACACCATTGACCTGTTAGGTTTCGGACGTTCCGAAAAGCCCAACCTCACTTACACCAACTATCTGTATGTGCAGCTGCTCTCCGATTTCATCAAATCAGAGATTGGTCACCGCACAGACATTGTAGCTACCGGTGCTGCTGCTTCTCTGGCAGTTATGGCATGTGGAAATTCTCCGGAATTATTTGACCGTCTGATCCTGGTCAACCCGGAGTCCCTGCTCTCCTGCAGTATGGTACCTGGAAAGAACGCGAAACTTTACAAGTTCATTCTGGATCTGCCGATCGTAGGCACCCTGATCTACCACATTGCAAGCAGCCGTCAGAATATTGCAGATGAATTTAAAAATCACTATTTCTCTAATCCGTACTCTGTCACTGCCCGGGATATTGACGCTTACTACGAAGCAGCACATTTAGGCGACTCTCCTAAATCTGTATATGCCAGTGTCAAATGTAACTACACCAAGTGCAACATCATCAATGCTTTAAAGAAGATCGATAACAGCATCTATCTTTTAGGCGGCGATCATCTGACCGGAATGGAGAAAATCCTGGAAGAATATAAAAATTACAATCCAGCGATTGAGTCCATTATGATCCCGGATACCAAACATTTACCTCAGTTAGAAGCACCTGCTGCGTTTCACGAAATGTGTGAAACATTTTTAGAATAACACCTGTTTTGAAAAATGTTTCACGTGAAACATCCACTATTTAATTTTCAAATTACAGGTTCATAGGTTTGTTTCACAGCAGCCATAATAATGTTTCACGTGAAACATTTTATGGCTGTTCTTTTTTACTGTTACAAGATCACTACATCAACCCGTTTAGGAGGTACCACTTATGCTTCGTATTGGCTGTCACTTATCATCTTCCAAAGGTTACTGTGCTATGGCAAAAGATGCCCTGAAAATCCACGCAAACACCTTTCAATATTTTTCCCGCAATCCCAGAGGAGGTAATGCAAAGGCGCTGGACCAGGAAGACATTGCCCGTTTTCTGGTGGAAACAGATAAAAATGATATCCATCCATTTTTAGCCCATGCCCCTTATACATTAAACGGCTGTTCTGCAGACCCGGCTCTCCGCGATTTTGCCAGACGCACGATGGCCGATGACCTGGCACGTTTGGAATTTACCCCTGGAAATCTTTACAATTTTCATCCCGGAAGCCATGTAAGACAGGGCGCAGATGTAGGCATTTCTTATATTGCCGATATGTTAAATGAGATTTTAAAGCCCGATCAGACTACTACTGTCCTATTGGAAACCATGTCCGGCAAAGGCAGCGAAGTAGGGAGAACCTTTGAAGAATTAAAAGCAATTATTGATAAAGTGGGGTTAAACAGCCAACTTGGAGTATGTTTAGATACCTGCCATGTATGGGATGCAGGCTATGATATTGCAGATCACTTAGATGAAGTAATTTCAGAATTTGACCGGATCATCGGTCTTGATCGTTTAAAAGCCATTCACTTAAATGACAGTTTAAATCCTCTTGGAGCCCATAAAGACCGCCACGCCAGACTGGGAGAAGGTCATATTGGATTGACCTCTTTAAAGAGACTGATCAATCACCCGGCGCTGGCTCATCTTCCCTTCTATCTGGAAACGCCTAATGATCTGGCTGGATATGCAAAAGAAATTGATATGATGCGGGAAGCATGGAAATATTAGTAAGTCAAAAAATATCCTTCGCCAAAGTCCCTGGTAATTATTTTCCAGGCTTTGGCGAATTATTTTAGACTGTTATACCCCTGTTACTTTATAAGGGATCATTACTCTTTTTCCCCGGATCCGGTCATTTTCTTCTGTATCAAACGCCTCTAAAAGCAGCTTTACTGCTTCTTTTCCCTGTTTCCGTCCATCTCTTTCTACGGAAAGCATTTCATCCTCTAAGAGTTTTGCCGTCTTTTCAGCATCCATTCCCATAAAAAGGATCTTTTCTGTTCCCTGTTTTTTCCCTTTAAAAAACTCCTTAAAGCACTGTCCAACTGCTGTTTCATTTAAAGCAAAAAGAGCATCCGGAAGTTTCTTTCCCTGCAATACCCGGTTTATATCTTCTACTTCCCGCAGGATCAGTTCTTCCGGCAGGGCAATTCCATTATCTTCTAACGCCTGCACACAACCTCTGTACCGCTCCTCTGTAGCTGCATCATTTTCCATCTGTCCTACTGCAATCCCAATCCTTTTGCAGCCTTTTTCGATCAGTCTGCAGATGCCCTCATAAGCGCCACGGAATTCGTCTGCAAAAACGCCATCCATTCCTGCATTTTTTACGTCTTTTTCAGTCAGTACAACCGCTGTTCCGTTGGCTTCTAATTCCTGTAAAATGCTTCTCAACTCTTTATTTTCACTGCGCACAGGCACTAAAACAAGGCCTTTCATATGCTGATTTTTTACTTCTTCCAGCCACTTTTTTTCTGTTTTCAGGTCATTTTCGCTGTCCATAAAAACAAGACTGTAGCCATGTTTTGCTGTTTCTTTTGCCGCACCTTCTAATATCTTTCCATACTGCTTCTCTCCCACTCCCGGGATAATCATACCGATCGTAAAACTGTCTTTACTGCTCAGACTCCTGGCAATCATATTTGGCGTATAGTTGTATTCTTTAATGATCCCCATTACTTTCTTGCGGGTATCTTCCTTTACATATCCAGAGTCGTTTAGAACTCTGGATATAGTAGCGCAGGAAACTCCCGCAAGCTTTGCCATTTCTTTGATATTCATAACTTGCATTCTGCCTTTTTCTTAATGTATCGTTTTATTTTATTATTGCTTTTATTATCACTGCATTTGATTGTCTCAGATGTTTCTGACCGCAATGGCAATGAAAATAGTCTGATTTTTAATGCGTATTTGATATAATAATCTGATAAATATGTGTTTTTCATCTGCATGTAACCGATTTCATGCTCATTTTGTTCCCAGTGGCTCTTTTCCTGGAAGTCCCGCTTTTCTTGGATATTTTGCTGAAATCGGTTTCATTTTCTTAATTTTGATCAGACTTCTGGATCCTTCGCCTCCCGGAAGCTCAAATCCAGTCACATTTTCGATCTCTCCGCCTAATATTGCCACTGCCTTCTTTGCCTGAGCCAGTTCTTCTTCAATATCTCCTGATTTATAAGGGATAAAATATCCCCCCACCTTTACAAATGGCATACAATATTCTGATAAAGAGGACAGATTAGCCACTGCACGGGATACGCACAGATCAATTTTCTCTCTGAGATCCTTATTTCTGCCTCCATCCTCTGCTCTTGCATGGACGCAGGTGACATTTTCAAGATCAAGACGCTCACAGACTTCCTCTAAAAAGCGGACTCTCTTATTTAAAGAGTCTAATAAAGTGACCTTCAAATGAGGAAAAGCAATCTTTAATGGGATGCCAGGAAATCCTGCTCCTGTTCCCACATCAATCAATGAAACCGTTTTCTCAATGTCAGAAAACCCTTTTACAAGACACAGACTGTCGCAAAAATGCTTTGTGATCACTGCATCTTCTTCTGTAATGGCCGTCAGGTTCATTACTTTATTCTTTTCTACCAGAAATTGGAAGTAATCGTAAAACTGCTCCAGCTGCTTTTCGCTTAGCTGGATGCCCAAAGGTTTTACTCCCTCTTCCATTTTCCGGACAAACTGTTCTGTCATAAATTTTTAACCTCTCATATCAGCATGTACCCGCGATAACTCTCGCGGGTGCATATTTTTTCCTTAAGCTTCGCTCTTGCTTCTCTCCAGATATACCATTAATACAGAAATATCCGCCGGTGATACACCGGAAATTCTGGATGCCTGTCCAATGGTAGACGGCTGGATCTTATTTAACTTCTGTACAGCCTCTTTTCGCAGGCTGTTTACCTGGGCATAATCAAAGTTTTCCGGCAGCTTTCTGCCCTCTAACTTCTTAAACTGAGCTACCTGCTGCATCTGGCGCTTGATATAACCTTCGTATTTGATCTCAATATTTACCTGCTCCTGCACATCAAAAGCAAGTTCCGGACGTTTTTCATCTACCTCTGCCAGCTTCTCATAGTCCAGTTCCGGACGCTTGATCAGCTCTGCCAGGGTAGTTCCTGACTTAAGAGGTGTACTCTCATACTTAGCCAGAAGTTCCTGAACCTTTGGAGTACCGCCGATAGTTGCCTTTTCAAGACGCTCGATCTCTGCATCGATCTGTGCTTTCTTCTCAAGAAGATGCTCATATTCTTCATCACTTACAAGGCCAATATTATGTCCGGTCTCGCGCAGACGCAGATCTGCATTATCCTGTCTTAAAAGCAGTCTGTACTCTGCTCTGGAGGTCATCATACGGTATGGTTCATGGTTCTCTTTGGTCACCAGATCATCGATGAGAACGCCGATATAAGCCTGGGAACGGTCCAGAACCACCTGCTCTCTGCCAAGGACTTCCATAGAAGCATTTACACCTGCCATAAAGCCCTGTACAGCCGCTTCCTCATAACCGGAGCTTCCGTTAAACTGACCGCCTGCAAACAGGCCGCGGATCTTCTTAAACTCCAGTGTAGACTTAAGCTGCAAAGAATTGATGCAGTCATACTCAATAGCATAAGCATTTCGCACGATACGCACATGTTCCAGCCCCGGTACAGTACGGTACATTGCATACTGTACATCCTCAGGAAGAGAACTGCTCATTCCGCCTAAATACATTTCATTGGTATAAAGTCCTTCCGGCTCCACAAAGACCTGATGACGCTCTTTATCTGGGAATTTTACCACTTTGTCCTCAATAGACGGACAATATCTTGGTCCTGTTCCCTCGATCGCTCCTGAGAACAGAGGAGAACGGCTTAAATTATCACGGATGATCTTATGTGTCTCCTGATTGGTATAAGTCAGCCAGCAGGAAGCCTGCTCTTTCTGAACGCTTTCCGGGTCTGTAGAGAAAGAAAACGGAACCACTCTCTTATCTCCAAACTGCTCCTCCATCTTTGAAAAGTCGATGCTTCTCTTGTCAGCTCTTGCCGGTGTTCCTGTTTTAAAACGGAACATTTCAATTCCGTTTGCGATCAGGGAGTCCGTCAAATGGGTAGCTGCCTGCAGTCCGTTTGGTCCCGTAGGGTTGCTTACGTCCCCGTAGATACATCTTGCACGCAGATAGGTTCCTGTACACAGTACAACTGCTTTCGCGTGATATATGGCCCCTGAGAAGGTCTTAACACCCTTAATCTGGCCGTCCTCGACTATCAGCTCAGAAACCTCTGCCTGACGGATGGTCAGATGCTCTGTATTCTCCATGGTCTTTCGCATCTGACGGCTGTATTCCTGCTTATCCGCCTGGGCCCTTAAAGAGTGGACAGCCGGTCCCTTTGACTCATTTAACATCTTAGACTGGATAAAGGTCTTATCAATGTTCTTTCCCATTTCTCCGCCTAATGCATCCAGCTCTCTTACCAGATGTCCCTTGGAGCTTCCACCTACATTAGGATTACAGGGCATCAGGGCAATACTGTCCACACTGACTGTAAATACAATGGTCTCAAGGCCCAGTCTGGCGCAGGCAAGCGCTGCCTCACAGCCGGCATGACCGGCACCTACTACCACAATATCATATGTTTCTTCCAAATATGGCATTTTCTTAATTCCTTCCTGTTTCTATATTCCCCGTGACTACTTTCCCATACAAAACTTGGAAAAGATCTCATTTACCAGATCATCTTCCACTGCTTCTCCTAATATCTTTCCAAGCTGCTCATAAGCATTCATCAGATCAATGGAGTAAAAATCTTCCGGCATGCCGTCTGATACGCTCTGTTTTACCATTTTAAGGCTGTCTAATGTCTGTTCCAGTGCCTCTTTATGGCGAACATTGGTAATGTACACCTGCTCGTTAAAGGATATTTTTCCGTGGTAGAACAGCCTTTTGATCTCTTCTTCCAGAGCTTCAATTCCCTGCTCCTCTTTTGCAGAAATCGGGATCACTGCATGGCTGCAGGCATTTTCTAACTCATCCTTATCTACGGCCAGCTTAAGGTCCGTCTTATTTAACAGGACAATGGCTCTGCGCCCCCTGATAAACTCCATGATCTCCTTATCATTTTCATCTAACGCCCTGGAGCCATCCACTACATAGATGATCAGATCTGCATCCTCTGCCGCCTTCATGGCACGCTCTACACCGATCTTTTCCACTACATCTTCTGTATCACGGATGCCAGCTGTATCCACCACATTTAAGCTGATGCCCTGAAGGTAAATATGCTCTTCCAGGGTGTCTCTGGTGGTTCCTGCGATCTCCGTGACAATGGCTCTTTCTTCCCCTAAAAGCACATTCATAAGGGAAGATTTTCCTGCATTTGGCTTTCCTAAGATAACAGTCTTAATGCCTTCTGACATGACCCGGCCGTCATCACAGGAGGCTAAAAGCCGCTCCACCTGTTTTACCATAGGCTCCAAAGCTGCCAAAAGACGCTCTGGATACCCGTCTAATGAAATATGTTCCGGGTCATCTAAAGCAGACTCAATAAAGGCGATCTCATATAAGATCTTTTCGCGAAGTTCCCGTATCTTTCGTGAAACAGAGCCTGCCAGCTGGCTTACGGAACTCTTTAAGGCATATTCATTGGTAGACTGGATCACGTCCGCCACTGCCTCTGCCTGGGCTAAGTCAATACGTCCATTTAAGAAAGCACGTTTTGTAAATTCTCCAGGCTCTGCCGTCCTTGCCCCATTTCGAATCACTGTCTCTAAGATCTTCTTTACAATAAAGACACCGCCGTGGCAGTCGATCTCCACTGTATCTTCCGCCGTATAACTGTTAGGCCCTTTCATGATCATCACCAGAACTTCATCTAAACGTTCTTCCCCGTCATAAATATAACCGTAGTGGATCGTATGTGACTTCACCTGGCTCAGATTCTTTGGCTCTCCCTTTTTATTTCTGTAAATGCGGCTTATTACCTGTAAGGCATCATCACCGCTTATCCTTACGATACCGATACCGGAATTGCTCATTCCCGTCGCTATCGCTGCAATGGTATCTGTTTTCATTCATTTTCCCTCATTTCATTCCCCTATTATACAAAAAAGGCTGTCGCTTATGCAACAGCCTTTCTCATTAATCTCTCAATTAATTTTGTATTACTCCTGTGCGCTTTCACTGACTGTTTCAGTCACAGGCTCTGCCTTTGGTGCAGTCTGGTAAGAACCGCCTCTGCGGTTATTTCCCTTATAACCATAAGAACGGCCTCTGCCGGCTCTGTCATATCTTCCCTTTCTTTCACCGGAAACAGCTTCCTTTTTTAAAGCAATGACTACATGGCGGAAAGGTTCTTCTCCTTCGCTGCGTGTGGTCACATACTTGTCATTCTGGACTGCTGCATGGATGATCCGTCTTTCATAAGGATTCATAGGCTCTAAGGATACAGGACGTCTGGTACGTTTTACCTTGTATGCAATATTCTTTGCAAGGGTTTCCAGAGTCTCTTTTCTTCTTTCACGGTAATTTTCCGTATCCAGTTTTACTCTTAAATAGCCTTCTGTTCCCTTATTTACGATCAGGCTTACCAGATACTGTAAGGAGTCCAAGGTCTGTCCTCTCTTACCGATCAGGATTCCCATGTCATCTCCCTCTAAGTTCAGGGAAAGCTCCTGCTCTTCTTCATTGTAAGCAGCTGTAATAGATACCTCAAGGTTCATGGCACCAAAAATCTGGGACAGAAACTCAATCGCCTTATCAGCAATGGTCTCTTTCTTTTTTGCACGTATGATCGCCGGTTTTGCACCGATTCCCAAGAATCCGGCGCTTCCCTTGTCAACCACTTCATACTCCAGCTTGTCACTGGTAGTTTCAAGTTCGATCAACGCCTTCGTAACCGCTTCGTCTACTGTTTTCGCAGTAACCGTAATCATATCCATACGAAACAAACCTCCTATTTTTTATTGCCCTTCTCCTGGCGTTCATTATACTTCGCTACCATACCGGCCTTGGAAGCCAGACTTCCTGGTTTTGCGTCCTGGTTATAATACTTATTGGACTCTTCCACCTGGGCCTTGCTCTTTGCGATCTTAGCCATACGTGCGCTTTCTTCACGGGATTCCTTTTCTTCATACTTTTTCAGCATGTCATCCACGTTTCCAACCTTTGTTGGCGGAAGTCCTTTTTTCGCACGCTTCTTGTTAGTCTTTTCTACATTTTTCTGTACCAGCTCGTCCATATCTACTTTATTTAAGTAAGAATTAATGACCATCTGCTGGATAACGGTAAACACACTCTGTGCTACCCAGTAGATACCAATACCGGAAGCAAAGGTAAAGCAGAAGAATACAGACATTAACGGCATGGTCACGTTCATGGACTTCATCATATCAGAAGTTGGATTTTCTTCCACCTGCTTTGGCTGGTTTGCAGTCATCAGCTTAGTGCTGTACCACTGGCTGGCACCTGCTAAAACAGGAATTGCAATAGCCGCGATCACCATTGTAATGGTTCCTGTACCGCCGCTGAAGAAATTCGTAATCACCTGCCATGGTGTATATGCAATGTTCAGTCCAAAGAAGTTCTGCATCTTCTCAATGGCCTGTACTGCGTTCACACCACCTTCTACGGCAGCTTCACCTGCTGCAGGGAACGCACCGATAAAGGTCTGCCACTGCTGTGCAGTGAATTTATATAATAGATCGATAACTGTATTTACGTTAGTAAAATCAAATTTGTCGCCAGTCATTCTGCATGCCTGTGCAAGCTGTGTAAACACATCCTGTGTCTGATAACCAGCCGGCAGCTGACTGATAACGGTTTCATAATATCCTCTTACAGACTGTACATAAGCCGGGATATTATAGATAACACGGTACAAAGCGAAAATGATCGGCATCTGGATAGCCAGTGGCAGACATCCGCCTGTCATAGATGTACCATACTTTTCGTAAACCGCTTTCATCTCTGCCTGCATCATCATAGCAGATTTCTGGTCATTTTCTTTGCCCTTGTACTTTTTCTGGATCGCATTGATCTCAGGCTGCATAACAGCCATCAGCTTGGATGATTTCTGCTGTTTGATGGTCAGCGGCATCATCAAGAGCTTTGTAACCAGTGTAAACAGAATAATGCACAGACCGATATTCTCAATGCCGAATGTGCTGGTAAAACGGAATAATAAATCCATGATCCAGCCTAAGATCCCGGCGATTGGCCCCAGAATACCGCCTGTTTTTGTCAAAACAACTGCGCCAGCTAAACTGTTCAAAACGCTACCTCCTTATGGAGCACCTGCTGTGCTCGTTTTTCTACGGAACTGGATCATAACCGCCTTCTGCAAAGGGATGACAGCGAAGGATCCGCTTGCAGGCCAACCATGTACCCTTAAACACACCATACTTTTCCAGTGCTTCAATGGCGTATTGAGAGCACGTAGGTGTGTAAATACAGTGAGTATTTATTTTAAGAGGGGAAAGATACTTCTGGTACCCCCTTATCATCAGGATCATTGTCTTTTTTACAATCTTCATGATCTACTTCACTTCGATTCTTTTAAAATATGATGCAGTCCGCACAGGTGCATGTACGCACCTTCCAAATGTTTGTAATCTGATGTTGCTGCGGCAGTCCTTGCCACAACGATGATGTTTAACCCAGTCTCAATTTTTTCATTATTCAGCCGGAATATCTCCCGCATCAGTCTGGCAATATGGTGACGTACCACGCTGTTGCCTACCTTTTTGCTCACGGATATACCAAGCTGGTTTGACTCTTCCCCGTTTCTCATTACATACATAACAAGCAGACGGTTTGCATAGGACTTTCCATTTCTGTATATATTCTGAAAGTCACTGTTCTTCTTAATGGAAGGAAATCGTTTCATATAGAATAGAAACTCCTTTTCATTTAGCTAAACAAAAAGGCCACATCCTGAAAATGTGGCCTTACTGTTCTCAATGTTCTTAAGCGGTTAATTTAGCTCTACCTTTTGCTCTTCTTGCAGCAATAACTTTTCTACCGCCAGCTGTCTTCATTCTAGCTCTGAAGCCATGAACTTTTGCTCTCTGTCTTTTCTTAGGCTGAAATGTCATCTTCATATTCCGGGCACCTCCTATCAAATATTATCTGCTAATGTGGTAACACACATTTCGACTAGTATAATTAAACATCTTCTCGATTATATAGAAAAAATCGGCCTTAGTCAAGGGATTTTTTGAGGAAAACTGGGAAAAAATTGTGGACAGATGCCCCTGTGTGTACCGTGTATATCTCTGCTCACATTATCCACAATTTGTTGATAAGTTGTGGATAAGTTCTGGAAAACCTTATTCTCATCCACAGTGTTCCGTCCGGATCCCCTTTTTTTCCTGGTTTTTACCATTGTGTACAACTTTCTCTTTTCCTTATCCACTCTTTGTGGAAAACCTGCCCGTTTTTTGCCATTTTTGCCTTCATCCACAGCTTTCCAACAAAGTTATCCACAATATTTTGCACTTTTGATTGAAAAAAAAACGGCTTTAGTATACAATGTACTTAGATTGGGCAATTCTGCACTACAGTTTCAGGAGACAGAAAATGATAGATAAAATTAAAGAAAACTGGGAAAAAATCCTACTGATTTTAAAAGAAGAACATGAAGTATCCGATGTTTCCTACCGGACATGGCTTCAGCCATTGACCCCTTATTCTTTTAAAGGAAATACCGTTACCATCATCGTTCCGGAACAGACCTTTTTGGCCTATGTAAAAAAGAAATACGGTCTTTTATTAAAAGTTACCATTTCAGAATTCCTAGATCAGGACTGTGATGTGGATTTTAAGGTAAAGGACCAGATCGAGGAAGAAAAACAGGCGCAGGCGCCTTCCCTCATCCAGAAAAATAAAGCAGTTGTAAGCCCTGATGTGATCCAAAGTGCTAACTTAAACCCAAAATATACCTTCGATACCTTCGTTGTAGGTTCCAACAACAACTTAGCTCATGCAGCAGCCCTTGCAGTTGCGGAATCTCCCGGAGAGATCTACAATCCCCTTTTTATCTACGGAGGCGTTGGTCTTGGAAAAACCCATCTGATGCACGCAATTGCTCATTTTATTTTAAAAAACAACCCAAGCGCCAAGATCCTTTATGTCAGCTCTGAAACCTTTACCAACGAGCTGATCGATGCGATCCGTAACAAAAACAACATTACCACCACGGAATTCCGTGAAAAATACCGCAATAATGACGTCCTTCTTATTGATGATATCCAATTCATTATAGGAAAGGAAAGTACCCAGGAGGAATTTTTCCATACCTTTAATACATTATATGAATCAAAGAAGCAGATTATCATATCTTCCGATAAACCTCCGAAAGAAATTGAAACTCTGGAAGAACGTCTGCGTTCCCGCTTTGAATGGGGTCTTACTGTAGACATCCAGTCTCCGGATTATGAGACCCGCATGGCCATCCTGCGTAAAAAAGAAGAAATGGAAGGCTACAATATTGATAATGAAGTGATCAAATATATCGCAACCAACATCAAATCCAATATCCGTGAGCTGGAAGGCGCCCTTACAAAGATCGTTGCCCTCTCCCGCTTAAACAAATGCGATATTACCTTAGGTCTGGCAGAAGAAGCATTAAAAGACATCATCTCCCCAAATGCCCAGCGGGAAGTTACGCCGAACCTGATCATTCAGGTCGTTTCCGATCATTTTGGCATTACGCCTCTTGATATTTCTTCCCAGAAACGTACCAAAGAGATCGTTTATCCGCGCCAGATCGTTATGTATCTCTGCCGCAATATGACAGAAACTCCTCTACAGTCCATCGGCCGTATTTTAGGAGGACGTGACCATACTACCATTATCCACGGTTCTGAAAAGATCGCTGCGGATATGAATAAGGACGAAAATCTTAAAAATACCATTGAGATCCTGAAAAAGAAGATCAATCCACAATAACCTGTGAAAAGGCTGTGGACAAACTGTTGATAGATCGGGGCCGGTTTTTTGTGAAAAATTTTTTTATTTTACTCTGTGGATAACTTTTAGGATGTTCCATAAAAATGTGGATGATTTCCACAAAGCTTTCCACAGAGCTTTTCCACTGTTTTTCTGGGGTTTTTCCACTTTTACACATACCCACAACCCCTACTACGGTTTCTACGAAAAATAATTCTTTATATACCCTATCCGAGGGCAACCAGATGCGAACAACTCAGAAAGGAAGTTATCAACAATTATGAAGCTCAGATTTCAGAAAGATGATATTGTCAACGGCATCAGTATTGTTATGAAGGCCGTTCCCTCTAAAACAACCATGTCAATTTTAGAATGTATCCTTATTGATGCTTCTTCCGGTGAGATCAAGCTGACCGGCAATGATATGGAACTTGGAATCGAAACAACTGTAAATGGTGAGATCTTAGAACACGGAAAGATTGCTCTGGATGCAAAGCTTTTTTCCGAAATTACCAGACGTGTATCCAGCCAGAATGCAGTGGTTACCATTGAATCTGACGATAAATTCAACACAACCATCAGCTGCGAAAATTCTGTATTCAATATCCAGGGTCGTGATGGAGATGAATTTTCCTACATTCCTTATATTGAAAAAAATAAATATATCAGTCTGTCCCAGTTCACTTTAAAAGAAGTGATCCAGCAGACGATCTTCTCTATTTCACCAAACGACAGCAATAAAATGATGGCCGGTGAATTATTTGAAGTCAATGAAAACCAGTTAAAAGTGGTATCTTTGGACGGCCACCGCATCTCCATCCGCAATGTTACCTTAAAAGATCACTATGAAAATACAAAAGTGATCGTTCCTGGAAAAACATTAAGCGAGATCAGCAAGATCTTAGGCGGTGACAATGAAAAAGAAGTGCTGATCTACTTCAGCGCAAACCATATTTTATTTGAATTTGACCAGACCATTGTTGTTTCCCGACTGATCGAAGGGGAATATTTCCGCATCAACCAGATGCTTTCCAGCGATTATGAAACAAAAGTAACGATCAATAAAAAAGAATTTTTAGACTGTATTGAGCGTGCTACCATTTTGATCCGTGAAAATGATAAAAAGCCTCTGATCTTAAATGTAGGCGATAATACCATGGAATTAAAGTTAAATTCCAGCTTTGGTTCCATGAACGCAGAACTGATGATCCATAAAACCGGAAAGGACATTATGATCGGTTTCAACCCTAAGTTTCTCATCGATGCCCTCCGTGTGATCGATGATGAAGAGATCAATATTTACATGATGAATCCAAAGTCCCCATGCTTTATCAAGGACGAGGATGCAACCTACATCTATCTGATCCTTCCGGTCAACTTTAATGCAGCTGCGGTATAATGTATAATTATGCATTTTAATCTATAGAGTGTCCGTAAAACACGGACAGAAAGGAATTGCAAAAAGAATGGAAACCATAAAGTTAAGGGATGAATACATCAAACTGGGCCAGGCATTAAAAGCTGCCGGCTTCGTTGAGTCCGGTGTAGATGCAAAATATGCCATTGAAGACGGCCTTGTATATGTAAATGGTGAGCAGGCTTTCCAGAGAGGAAAGAAGTTAGTAGATGGTGATGTTGTCACCTATGAAGGCCAGACCATCAAAATTATTAAATAAATCCTTGAAAGAGAATTTCTATGACCATCGAATCCATAGAACTTAAGAATTACCGCAATTATGAAGAACTGCATATGGAATTGAGTCAGGGAACCAATATTCTCTATGGCGACAATGCACAGGGAAAGACCAATATCCTGGAGGCAGTTTATGTGTGCTGCACTACCAAGTCCCACAGAGGGGCGAAAGACAGGGATATGATCCGGTTTGGAGAAGATGAGTCCCACATTAAGCTTCAGATCAAAAAAGGTGCGGTTCCCTGCCGCATTGATATGCATTTAAAGAAAAATAAGACCAAGGGGATCGCAGTAGACGGCATTCCGATCAGAAAGGCCAGTCAGCTGTTTGGTCTTGTAAATGTGGTGTTTTTCTCACCGGAAGACTTAAATATTATTAAAAATGGTCCTTCGGAGCGAAGACGCTTTATTGACATGGAATTATGCCAGTTAGATAAAGTGTATGTCCATTCCTTGGTCCAGTACAACAAAGTCCTTCTTCAGAGAAACAAACTTTTAAAAGAGCTTGGTTTTCATCCGGAATATGAGGCAACACTGGATGTATGGGATGAACAGCTGGTACGCTTCGGAAAAGAAGTGATAAAGGCCAGAAGAGCTTTTATCGATCAGCTGGGAGACATCATTAAGGAGCTCCACACCAAACTTTCCGGGGGAAAAGAAAACATTGAAGTGATCTATGACCCGGATACAGAGGAAGAGGAACTGGAAGCAGCTGTGAGAAAAAGCAGGCAGCAGGATATGAAGCAGAAGACCACACTGGCAGGTCCCCACAGGGACGATATCAGTTTTGTAGTCAATGGCATTGATATCCGCAGGTTTGGTTCCCAGGGGCAGCAGAGGACAGCCGCTTTGTCTTTAAAGCTTTCAGAACTGGAGCTGGTGAAAAAGATCAGCCGGGATGATCCGGTGCTTCTTTTGGATGATGTGCTGTCAGAACTTGACAGCAGCCGCCAGAACCAGCTTTTAGATGCAATACAGGATATCCAGACCATGATCACCTGTACAGGTCTGGAAGATTTTGTGAACCATAGATTTCACATTGATAAGATATTCAAGGTGGAAGAGGGAAAAGTTACAAGCCAAAATTAAATCATACAGATATACAGGCTGCAGAAAAACGGTTAAAGACCATAGGTCTGCTGTCTGAAAAAGAAAGGAAGATATAGAACATGGGAGAGCAGTACGGAGCAGATCAGATTCAGATTCTGGAAGGACTTGAGGCGGTAAGAAAGCGCCCAGGTATGTATATTGGCAGCACATCTGCCCGCGGACTCCATCATCTGGTTTATGAGATCGTAGATAATGCAGTGGATGAGGCACTGGCAGGATACTGCGATTCCATTGATGTGACCATTAATCCGGACAACTCTATTACTGTTATTGATGATGGTCGTGGAATTCCGGTGGATATTCAGAAAAAAGCGGGACTTCCTGCAGTTGAAGTTGTATTTACCATCCTTCATGCCGGTGGTAAATTTGGAAATGGCGGATACAAGGTATCCGGCGGTCTTCACGGCGTAGGTGCATCTGTTGTAAATGCCCTGTCTGAGTGGCTGGAAGTTTTAGTATACCGTGATGGAAATATTTATAAGCAGCGTTATGAAAGAGGAAAAGTATGTTACCCCTTAAAAGTAGTAGGAAACTGCAGTCCGGATAAACATGGTACGACTGTTACTTTCCTTCCGGATAAGGAGATCTTTGAGGAGACCGTATACGATTATGATACTTTACGGATCCGTTTAAGAGAGACTGCTTTCCTTACCAAGAACTTAAAGATCATTTTAAGAGATGACAGGGAAGACAAAAAAGAAGAAACCTTCCACTACGAAGGCGGTATTAGAGAGTTTGTAACTTATTTAAACAAGGGAAAAGCTCCATTATACGAAAATGTTCTTTACTGCGAAGGTACAAAAGAGGGAGTTTATGTAGAAGTTTCCATGCAGCACAATGACTCCTATACAGAGAACATTTATACATTTGTAAATAATATCAATACTCCGGAAGGTGGTACCCACCTTACCGGCTTTAAGAATGCCCTTACAAAGACCTTTAATGACTATGCAAGAAAGAACAAGTTGTTAAAGGATAACGAAGAAAGCCTTTCCGGTGAAGATATCCGTGAAGGTCTTACAGCCATTATCAGCGTTAAGATCAGCGAGCCTCAGTTTGAAGGCCAGACCAAGCAGAAACTGGGCAACAGCGAGGCCAGAGCGGCTGTAGACAGTATTGTAAGCGAGCAGCTGACCTATTTCCTGGAGCAGAACCCGGCAGTTGCCAAAGTTATGTGTGAAAAATCCATTCTGGCACAGAGGGCAAGAGCTGCTGCAAGAAAGGCAAGAGACCTGACACGCCGTAAATCCGCTTTAGACGGTATGGCACTTCCTGGAAAACTGGCAGACTGTTCTGACAAGAACCCGGAAAACTGTGAGATCTACATCGTAGAGGGAGATTCTGCGGGCGGTTCTGCAAAGACTGCACGTTCCAGAGCAACCCAGGCCATCCTTCCTCTTCGCGGTAAGATCTTAAACGTAGAAAAGGCAAGAATGGATAAAGTTTATGCTAATGCGGAGATCAAGGCTATGATCACTGCTTTTGGTACCGGTATCCATGATGACTTCGATATCAGCAAGCTGCGCTACCACAAGATCATCATCATGACCGATGCGGATGTGGACGGCGCTCACATCAGTACTCTGCTCCTTACATTTATCTACCGCTTTATGCCGGAGCTGATCAAACAGGGCTATGTATACCTGGCTCAGCCGCCGTTATACAAGATCGAGAAAAATAAAAAAGTATGGTATGCTTACAGTGATGAGGAATTAAATTCCATTCTCATGGACATTGGCCGTGACAACAGCAACAAGATCCAGCGTTACAAAGGTCTGGGAGAAATGGATGCAGAGCAGCTTTGGGAGACTACCATGGATCCGGAACGCCGTATCTTACTGCGCGTGACCATGGATGAAGAGACCACATCAGAAGTAGACCTTACCTTTACTACTCTTATGGGTGATCAGGTAGAGCCAAGACGTGATTTCATTGCCCAGAATGCAAAGAAAGTTAAGAACCTGGATATTTAATGGACTCCTGAAAGAGTTAATGTCCTCTCGGAGTCTTTCCTGCATCTGCCTTTGTGGCCGATTTTCTGCCAGTCGCACCCGAATTTCATCAACGTACGCACTGCGTACGCCTCAGAAATTTGGGCACAACTGATAAAAAATCTTCTCACAAAATCAGGCACAGAAAGATTCCGAGAGAACATGTTAGAGAGTACATTTACGCATAAAGGAGATAAATTATGGAACCGAATGTATTTGACAAGGTCCATGACGTGGACCTTAAAAAGACCATGGAACAGTCCTATATTGACTATGCCATGAGTGTTATCAGCGCCAGAGCCCTTCCTGACGCCAGAGACGGCTTAAAGCCGGTACAGCGCCGCGTGCTGTTTTCTATGATAGAGTTAAACAACGGACCGGATAAGCCACATCGTAAGTGTGCCCGTATCGTTGGTGATACCATGGGTAAATATCATCCTCATGGTGACAGTTCCATTTACGGGGCATTGGTCAACATGGCCCAGGACTGGTCTACCAGATATCCGTTAGTAGACGGACATGGAAACTTTGGTTCCGTGGATGGTGACGGTGCCGCAGCTATGCGATATACAGAGGCACGTTTAAGCCGTATTTCCATGGAAATGCTGGCTGACATTAATAAAAATACCGTAGATTTCGTACCAAACTTTGATGAGACCGAAAAAGAGCCTGTAGTATTACCTTCCAGATTTCCAAATCTGTTAGTAAATGGTACTTCCGGTATCGCCGTTGGTATGGCTACCAATATCCCGCCTCACAACCTGCGTGAAGTCATCGCAGCGGTTGTAAGAATGATCGATAACCGTGTAAATGAGGACCGTGAGACCTCCTTAGAGGAGATCATGGAGATTATTAAGGGACCTGATTTCCCTACAGGAGCCACCATTTTAGGAAAACGTGGCATTGAGGAAGCATACCGCACCGGCCGCGCTAAGATCAAAGTAAGAGCCGTGACCAATATTGAGACCATGCCAAACGGCAAGTCACGTATTATCGTTACAGAGCTGCCATACATGGTAAATAAAGCCAGACTCATCGAAAAGATCGCAGAGCTGGTAAAAGAAAAGAAGATCGACGGCATTACCTACATCGGTGACGAATCTAACCGTGAAGGTATGCGTATCAATATCGAACTGCGCCGTGACGTAAACGCCAATGTTATCTTAAACCAGCTGTTAAAGCATACACAGCTGCAGGATACCTTTGGTGTGATCATGCTGGCTCTGGTGAACAATGAACCGAAGGTCATGAACCTGCACCAGATGCTGGACTGCTACATTGCCCATCAGGAAGACGTAGTAAGACGCAGGACCCAGTATGACTTAAATAAGGCAGAGGAACGTGCCCACATTTTACAGGGCTTACTGATCGCCTTAGACCACATTGATGAGGTCATCCGCATCATCCGCGGTTCTGCAAATGTAGCAGACGCTAAAAATCAGTTAATGGAGCGTTTCGGCTTAAGTGACGCACAGGCTCAGGCAATCGTAGACATGAGACTGCGTGCGCTTACAGGTCTGGAACGTGAGAAGCTGGAAAATGAATATAAGGAGCTTCAGATCCGTATTGCAGAGTTAAAAGCGATCCTGGCAGACGAGAAGAAGCTTTTAACCGTAATTAAAGAAGAGATCAATATCATTGCTGAAAAATACGGTGACGACAGAAGAACTGCCATTGGCTATGATGATGATATGTCCATGGAAGACCTGATCCCGGATGAGGATACCGTGATCGCCATGACCCATTTAGGTTATATCAAGCGTATGGACGTAGACAATTTCAGAAGCCAGAACCGTGGCGGAAAGGGCATCAAGGGAATGCAGACCATTGAGGAGGACTATATTGAGGACCTTCTTATGACTACCAACCACCATTATATGATGTTCTTTACCAACACTGGACGTGTATACAGGATCAAGGCATATGAGATCCCGGAAGCAGGCCGTACAGCCCGTGGAACAGCCATTGTAAACCTTTTACAGATGCAGCCAGGTGAAAAGATCACGGCTATTATCCCAATGCGCGAGCTGAACGAGGATAAATATCTGTTTATGGCTACCAAGAAGGGTATGGTAAAGAAGACCCCGATGTTAGAATACGAAAATGTGCGCAAGAACGGACTTCAGGCCATTGTACTTCGTGACGATGATGAACTGATCGAAGTAAAGGCAACGGATAATACCCAGGATATCTTCCTTGTGACTAAGAAAGGTATGTGTATCCGCTTTAAGGAAACAGACGTAAGAGTAACAGGCCGTGTTTCCATGGGTGTTATCGGTATGCGTTTTGATGAGGATGATGAAGTCATTGGCATGCAGATGGAAAGCCAGGGCGAACATCTTTTAGTTGTATCTGAAAATGGTATGGGCAAGCGTACCCTGATCAGCGAATTTAATGCACAGATCCGCGGTGGTAAGGGTGTACTCTGCTATAAGGTAACAGAAAAGACCGGCTACCTGATCGGAGCAAAGCTGGTAAATGACGGTCGTGAGATCATGCTTATCACTACTGAGGGTATTGTGATCCGTATGTCTGTAGATGATATTTCCGTGATCGGAAGAAATACTTCCGGTGTAAAACTGATGAATATCGACCAGGAGTCTGATATTAAGGTTGCAAGCATTGCCAAGGTAAGAGAAAGTGCTACCAGAGACAATGAAGCAGAGGAAGAAGAACTGGAAGAGGCAGAGGATAATACTGCTGAAACAGAAGAAAATGATACAGAAGAATAATATCTTATGATGCTTTTGGAATGCCTAGTTAAGGACGCGCGGTGAGCGCGTCCTTTTTTTGTAAAAAGACATGTAAAAAAGTTCAAAAATATGTAAAAAAGCTCTTGACATGTGTAATATGCTTTAGTATAATACTACATGCGTCTGACGGACAAGTGTGTCTGCTTAGAGGCATCATAAGGAAATTATGAATTCGGAGAAATACTCAAGAGGCCGAAGAGGCGCCCCTGCTAAGGGTGTAGGTCGGGAAACCGGCGCGAGGGTTCAAATCCCTCTTTCTCCGCTCTTTTTTCCAGATGAAACTACTGTGAAAAACAGTAAAAAATAAATTTAAAAAAGTTGTTGACAAACGGTTGCGACTGTGATATCATAAATGAGTTGCTGCTGAGACAGACAACAACAAAGAACCTTGATAATTGAAGATTAAACAGTAT
>UMIC01004907.1_pt1 | contig 206778 bp, 187 predicted proteins | sample 1965681 | NCBI WGS metagenome assembly UMIC01 (sample SAMEA4836114, study PRJEB28245) | human gut metagenome | biome: gut microbiome; material: fecal sample | place: Denmark | collected 2008
GGAGTTACTGCTGTGGCAGCAACAGGAAAGATTTCAATGTGGACAGGTTCATCTGCATCACGTGCTGATTATACATCTCTTCCAACGTCAGAACAGGTTACAAAGGATATTGGGTATAGACCGGTATTGATTGATACCTTTGAGAACGGGTACTGCTTCAAAGAGGGCAATATTAGAAAAAACAGTTTTAAGGATGGCAATGCAAATGTAATTGAGAATTTTAAATCTGTGTCCTTTGATTATCAGAAGAATGGAGATATTGTATCGTTTAAACAGCAGAAATTCAACTCAAAACTTACTCCGTCAGGTGATATTATTGCCACTGTAAATGAAACAAATTTGTATTATGTACATTATATAAATAAAGTGGTATCAGATGATTACGAATTGACAGAACAAGATAAAAAAGACCAGTCCAGTGGAAAAGTTGTATTCAGTTACGATGACAGTGCTTCTCAGATTGAAGTCAGTCAGGTTCAAAGCGTTAACTGGAATAAGGATGGCATCCAGTATGCTTTGCTGCAAATAGATGGAAAATTATCTGCCGGAGAACTTGCAGATATGGCGAGAGAGGTTATTAATAACAGAAGATAAAGAAAAAAAGATGGTGGATTCAGTCCGGTTCACCATCTTTTTGTAACTGTTGTGGAAATACCTGTATCGCAGCTGATGCATAACACCCCGTCAAACATCCAATTACACAACATTTGAATAATCAGATTCTGTTCAATCTTTTATACTGTCAACAATTCAGCATTTTTTATGATATCTTTTATCTTTTTTTCGTCCATTTCAGCTACATCCGCGATCTGAGCAGCTGTATAACCTTTGTTGTACATTTTCATAATCATTTCCCGTTTACCCATCTCAATTCCAGTCTCTTTAATTTTCTGGCTCAAATTACACATAATACTCACATCCTCTCTAAAATCCTTTTCCATTGGAATTGCATATTCATTTCCAATGATATCCAGTTTTTCGTTTGCTGTTAAATCCTGAGATAACAATGCTCCCAGTAATCTATGTAACTCATATTTCTCCTCATACTCCGGAAGTTCTTCAGCCAGTCCAATCATCACAATATTAACCAAGTCCATTTTACCCTTCCACTCATGGGAATTTACAATACTGTCCTTCACCAAATGAATATGTTCCAGACTATTTTCCGGCATATTCATACATACCCAGATGGAATAGACTCGCTTGATATCATTATAATTTGAATTTGAAAAATCTCTTTCTTTTTGTGAAGAAATCATTCGACTCACATAAAAGATTGCCCGATTCAATATATCGTACCCATTCGGTTCGTCCTTTTGGGCTTCTACATTAATAATAATCTGCGACAATTCATCCCTCATCCTGACATAGAATATAATGTCAAATCGTATCATTCCCTCATGAAGTTCCGGGTTTTCAGAATTAAGACCAACCACTCGAGATTCATCATTTTTAATAACAGTATTAGTAAGACCAGTTTCTATCGGGACAGTGTTAATAAATGGTTCGCCTTCAATGTAAGAAACCACATCTTTCGGATCCATTCCTGCAAATTCATCAACAGTCTTTACTAATATATGGGCCAGGATACTTTTCTGGCCAAGTAATCGTTTCGCACTTTCATCATATTGTGCATCTTTATCTGTCGTAAGAATTGTATTTTTGATTTCTGTATTCAAAGTCTTTCTCCTTTTCTACAGCACATCTAAAACTATTCTTCGGCTATATATTTATTATACTCTAAATCTGTATTTGCAACAACATTCAAATTATTTATGTGAATTTTTTCCAAAATTTCTATAAAGTGTAGCAGTCATACCGGATTGCCTTTCCGTTTAAGGTGTAGGACGGCTTCCTGCCGGCGAGGAATTCACTCTTCAATGGTCTTTTTACAATAATCTTTTCCGGATTTGCCCAGATCGCTGCATCAAAAAGATCTGTCTCTTCGGAGCATGGCGGCTCAAGCTTCTGGATCAGCTGAAGTTTTTTGTTGATCAGGCTGGATTTCTGTCTTGCCGGAAACATCGGATCAAGATAGATCACATCTACCGGATCAAGCTGTTTCGTCAGGCATTCCACGCTGTTCCCCTCGATCAGTTTCATTCGGGCCGCAATATCTTTTAAAACCATATGTTTCTTTGCACGACGCAGCGCATCTTTCAGAAGTGCCGCAATCACCGGATTCTGTTCATACAATGTCACCTCATAACCCTGCGCTGCCAGAAGGAATGCATCTTCACCCATACCGGCAGTCGCATCAATTGCCTTACGACCGGGTTTCTCCGACTTGGCCGCACGAACCAGCATTTCATGCTGCAGTCTGCCATTCGTGACACGGTGGAGCATATTTTCGAAGTCTCCCTGATAAGTCAGTCCGAAACCTGTCAGCGACACTCCCTTCGCACTGAAAAGGACTGTCAGATATTCTCCCTGTTTTTCTGCAATGCGATAGCCTGTACGTCTGGCAAAGGCTTCCGCCATATCTCTCTGTCCGCCTTTCTCGAGGCAGATTACAATTTTATCACTCATTTTTTTCTTTCACTTTCCTGGAATAGTCCTATTTTACAATGGAACGCAAAATATTGCAATTATGGTAGAATTTTCTTTACAAAAACAGCTCAGGACATGATATACTATGAAAAGATCAAACACACAAGCAAAGAGGGATATCTATGAAATACAGAGACGAAATACACATTGCCATGATGGCGCTCGTTTTTTCCTGCGCCATGTTTGCTATTTATGCAGTAGTACCAAAGGACGCTATCGTAGCTGCCAAAGCCCGTGCCACGGTTACAGAAGCACCAGAGACAGCAGCAGAAGCTGAGGCAATCCGTTCCTCACAGGAAGAAGATGCCGGATTTCCGATTTATACTCAGGACAGTAACTATGATTATGACGATTCTTCGGATGATTCCGATAATTCAGACACAGGTACAGATACTTCCGATACAACTACTTCCGATACAACTACTTCCGATACAACTACTTCCGACACGGACAATTCCTCTGTCGATTCATCCACTGACAACAATTATGATGACGGTTCCAGTGATAATGTAGTTGATGAGGGTATTTCCCAGCCGGGTGATTACGATTATCCTGACGGCACCGACGATAGCGGTGACGGATTCACCTATTACGAACCGGATAACACCGGCACAGATGACACCACATCCTCCGATAACGGCGACTACGTAGAAGAATAATTACGTTCTATTAATACAAAGAAGCACGAAAGGAAAGGGACACTTTAACGTATTCCCTTTCCTTTTTATTTACTGCTCAGATACAATATTGAACGGACAGTTCGCAAATAATTCGTTCACTGCGCATTCATATACCGCACATTTTTCACTTTTTTTGATCTTTTTGATATATTTTTTGCTGTCATCAAACATCGGCGCCAGATAGAACCAGAGTTCTTTCATTTTGAACAGAACATTTCTGTCTCCGGACACCTCCTGACAGTATGTATGATATACGATATCGTGAAACTTACGTATCTCCTCTTTATCAGCAGGCTTTCCGCCTCGAATCTCCCTTGCAAGTGAAGGCAGGGCCAGCACACCTCGCCCCATCATAAAACAATCCACAGACGGAAAACGTTCCTGCACTTTTGCAAAATCTTCTGCCGAAAAAATATCCCCATTGTAGCAAAGCGGATTTTTACTCTTTTGAACTGCATATTCAAAAGCTTCCAGATTCGGAACATTTTTATAAAAGTCTTTCTGAACTCTCGGATGAACGATCAGTTCTTCCAGTGGAAAGCGATTATAAATTTCCAGTAAATCTTCGAATTCCTCCGCATCATCCATACCCAGTCGCGTCTTTATGGATATTTTTAAATCGGTATTTGCAAAAATATGATCAAGAAAACGTTCCAGTTCATCCGGTCTCTCAAGAAAACCCGCACCACAGCCCTTCGTAACTACTGTCTTGGACGGGCAGCCCAGATTCAGATTGATCTCCGGATATCCGAGCCCGGCAAGCTGCGATGCCGTACGCAGAAAATCCTCTGCATTTCTGGTCAGGATCTGCGGAACCGCATACATTCCCTGATTGTTTTCCGGATCAATGTCTTTCTTTTCTCTGCCGCTGAAATTCAGGTTCTGTTTTGCCCTGATAAAAGGAATGAAATATTTATCAAAACCTCCGAAACATTCATAAAGAGCTTTACGATAAATATGATTCGTGATTCCCTCGAGTGGAGCAAGATACAGCTTCATAAATTATAAATTTCCAAGGTCTACTTTGTATTCGTCAGAACCTTCCTGATTTACTGTGTAGTATGCAGCACGTCTCTCAGCGTTAATGTAGATGCTGACATCTCCTGTCAGTCCTTTATCTGCAACTGCTTTTTTGACTGCTTTCTCTACGTCTTTCATAGAAACGTTTGTTTCGAAGATTTCAAGAGATACTTCTTTTACTCTTACACCTGCAGCTTTACGAACAGTCTTGGTTGCTGTCTTTGTAGCAGTCTTAACTGTTTTCTCTGCTTTCTGAACAACTTCCGGAGCTTTGTTTACAACTTCTTTTACAACCTCTGCTGTCTTCTCAGCCGGTGCGGAAGCCTCAACTTTTTTGGCTGCTGTTTTTACAGTCTCTTTTACTTTTGCTGCTGTTTCAGCAATTGCTTCTGTTGACTTTACTGTTGTCTTTGCACTTCTTTTTCTCATAATAATTTTCCTCCTGAGCATGTATAAATACACTACTTTCTTCTCCGTTACAGTACCACATTCATCCAAAGCTGTCAAATCTGCCCTTATTCTTCGACAAGAGAGCCCATGTAATAGAAGCCGTGACACTCATCCAGGCTGACTTTGACGTACTTGCCAAGAAGCTCGGCACTGCCCGGGAAATGTACAAGAAGATTATATTCGGTTCTTCCTGTAAAAATTCCTTTTTCTTTGCTTTCTTCCTCAACCAGTACTTCCTGTACAGAACCTTCAAATCTGGAAGAACGGGTACGTCCCTCCTTTTGTACCAGTGCAAGAAGACGGTTAAAACGCTCTTTTGCCACATCCTGCGGAATCTGATTCTCCATAGCGGCAGCAGGTGTGTCACTTCTCTTTGAATAAAGGAACGTAAATGCAGTATCATAACCACATTTTGCTACAACATCCAGAGTTTCCTGAAAATCCTCTTCAGTCTCTCCCGGGAAACCAACAATGATATCTGTAGTCAGGGAAATATCCGGGATTGCCTTACGGATCTTTTCGACCAGATTCAGATATTTTTCCTTATCGTAGCGTCTGTTCATGATCTTCAGAATACGGCTGCTTCCGGACTGAAGCGGCAAATGAAGATGATGACAGATCTTTTTACTTTTTGCCATTGTTTCGATCAGTTCATCAGAAAGATCCTTCGGATGAGAAGTCATAAAGCGGATACGCTTCAGGCCTTCCACATCTTCCAGCATTTCCAGAAGCTGTGCAAATGTAACCGGATGCTCCAGTGTTTTTCCATAAGAGTTTACGTTCTGTCCGAGGAGCATGACTTCTGAGACACCATCTGCAACCAGACGTTTTACCTCTTTTACGATTGCTTCCGGTTCACGGCTTCTCTCACGTCCGCGTACGTATGGTACAATACAGTAGCTGCAGAAATTGTTGCAGCCAAACATGATATTAACACCGGATTTGAATGTATAGTTACGTTCTGTCGGAAGATCTTCTACGATCTGGTCTGTTCCCTCCCAGATATCGACGATCTGCTGATCAGACTGCAGCATTTCATAGAAAAGCTCTGCAAATTTAAAGATGTTATGCGTTCCGAACACAAGGTCTACAAACGGATAAGACTTCCTGATCTTGTCAACCACATGCTGTTCCTGCATCATACAGCCAAAAAGAATAATCTTCATATCCGGATTACGGTCTTTCAGACTGTGCAGATGGCCAAGTCTTCCGTATACTTTGAGGTTTGCATTCTCGCGGACAGTACAGGTATTGTAAAGAACCACATCCGCCTCTTCATTATCCTGTCGTACATATCCGATTTCGTCCATAATTCCCGCTACAGCCTCAGACTGCTTTTCATTCATCTGGCAACCGAATGTCGTCAGGCAATAAGTAAGCGGACGGCCTGCCGCATTGGATTTCTGTGCAGTTAATGCCTGCGCAAGTTCTATAAATGAACGCTGACGCAGAGTTTCTTCTGCGCTTGTAGTCTTTTTCTCTTTAGAGGATTCATTTGTCATTTCGTACTGACTCCTTCGTTATAATAATCATTTATAATGGTAAATTAATTAATTGCATTTCATTATCATACCGTAATTTCAGGGCTTGTGCAAGCGTTATCTCCACTGTCTCATCGATTTGTACTTCCGATGTTACTGTTCACTTCGTTCACAGGTAATGTCCCGATTACAGTGAAAAAATATATTCCAGCGGCAGTGTATGGATTTCTCTGTATTCAATCTGTTTTTCAATGGAAGCAGCATGCACTTCATTTTCGCAGGGCACTTCGATACGAAATGCCGGCTGGTGACAGATTTCAGTGTAAAATTGTTCCGGGGAACCGTATCCCTGTCGTCCTGCAGGTTCCACATCTTCGAGATGGAAATTCTTTTTGTCCATATCGGAAGCACTGCACTTTTGCAGATGTCGTGCCATGCGGTATGATTTCTGGTTCGCAGTGAATGCCTGAGACTGGCGAAAATACACAATTCGTTTGCCGGCATATCCAAAGGAAAGGAGTCCTCTGCCGGGATCATCCTGAAACAGTCTTACCAGCGCCTTCGTTTCATTTTCACTTGCAGGCTGCTGGTGGATCTGCTTTCTCCGATAATAACCGGTAGGGAAATTTTTCCTGAGTTCTATTCCACGGGCATTGCCGGTAAATTCTTTGCAGGAGACTTCCTGCATACGAAGCATCTGCCGATAGATCGGATTACGTATGGCAAAAAAATCATTCTCATAGATTTCATAGCCATCCGGATTTAAAATCGGGACAAAACAGATTGTCCATTTTTCAAACAAATCTCTGAGATCATAGATTTCTTCAAGCTTCCAGCCACATTCCCAGGCTCTTGTGTATTCTTTCATCATCTCCACCAGATAGCCGGGCATATGCCGGTCTGTACCGATCATTCCGGCAATGCAAAAAACTGTCTGGTTACCATTCCCAACCCATACTGCCGGGATCATTCGTTCATCATGAGAGCTTCCGATTACCTGAAAGCGTGTAATCTTACTGTAGCGTCCTGCCGTTTCCCACATTTCGTAATAAAGTTCTTCATATGTACAGGGTGTGTTATTTGTTTTGATCATATCGTCGTTCCTGCTATGTATAAAAAAAATTATTTGTTCCTTTATCAGTATATGAAAAGAGACAGGTCAAAAGACCTGCCTCTTAAAAATATTTCTTATGTGAATCAGATTTCTTCTTTTTTGCGTTTGCGAACTACCACATAACCGCCTGCAAGAAGTGAAAGTGCTGCAAGTACAGACATTGTACCGATCGGGGACTCGTCGGCTGTAGATACTGCAGATTTAGATTTGGAGCCTGCATCTTTTGCGGATGCTGCTGCCGTTGCAGTCAGTTCTGCATCTGTGCCGCCATCTCCGCCACTGCCGTCTCCGCCGTCTCCGCCATCCGCGTCATCCTGTGCCGGTGTACCGGAAAGTTCTGCAAGATAGTCTGCAAGTTCTTTATCCGTATACTCTACTGCGGTGAACTGAGATTTATATGGCTGAACTACATCTGTGTCCACCCATTTCTTTCCATTATAAACCTGCTTCTTACAGTAAATATAAATCGTATATGTCACGGAGCCTTTGCCCTTCAGCTGCTGACCCTTCGGTGCACTGATCTGCCACTTTGTATGTTTCTCTGCATCATTGGATGTAGAAAATGTCCAGTACTGTGGAATCCATCTCTCATCGCCGGTTACAGGGTTCTGGTTATCCTGTCCTGCTCCTGTTGGTGTAAATGTATACACTTTTCCCGGGAAGAATTTAATAGAATCTTCAAATCCGGTTACCGTTCCTTCTGTTACTTTAGGAGTACTTGCCGGGCGTATAGTCGCTGTAGCCTGCGGTTTTGCCGGACGGGCTTTTTTCATAGCAGACGTATAAAGATATACCGGTTTCGCCTGTTTATAATCTGTGTCACTGCTGTTACGTCGGGCAACCACAATTATTTTTGAGTCTTCTTCCGGTACGTTCTCCGCAACCACTGTAAAAGAAGTATTCTTCTTGGCAGATGTAAACTTGGACAGTTTCTTAGGACTTACTTTAGTCGTGCCTTTTTTGACCACTACATAAGCCCATTCACAGTCACCTGTAACCGTAAACTTAGCCTCAACGGTTGTATGATCACGCCACTTCGCTGAACCGGCTTTATATGTGATTTCATAATCTGTTGGCTTATCCTGATCGTCTTTACCACCTGAAGATTTCTTCTTCAATGCTACAGAATATCCATCTGAACCAATACTGTACTCATAGTTTGTAGTATCATCATAGGTAATATTCTTTATGGCAGTAGCAAACTCATCCTTCGTCATATCAGTTGTTCCTGCAATTACTCCCAGACCATCCTGGGCTTTTATATGAGTAAATGTAGATTGACCTGTCAGAACACTTGTTACTTTAGTTAAAGTCAGTTTTGCATTTTCACCCAGATAGATGTTCTTATTGTCAACATTTCCGCTGACACTGGCATCTCCCTCCATAGAGATATCTGTGTCACTATACACGGCACCCTTATCTCCACTGTCATTATTAGTAACAGTACCACCTGCTAAAACAATCTTACCACCTGTACAGTTAATCGCAGAACCGCCCTCCGCATAATTGTTACCTGTCAAAGTAACTCCTGAATTCAGCCCAAATGTACCGCCGCTCTGAACATCAATTATCGCACCTGTTGCTTCTGCTTCTATAACACCATTCGCTGGTAGTTCACCGGAAACTGTAAGCGTCGCATCTATAGCGTCATCTATAAAGAACTGAAGCCGACTGTTCTCTCCTGTTACAGAGAACATCGTTCCTGTAAAAGCTTCACCTTCTGTGTTTCTTTTAATAGTAACACCGTTTGCAGTTGACTGAATTCTGACTTTTTTCCCATTTATTGTAATCGTATCTGTAAGTACAATTGACTGGCTGATTTTAATTATCGGTTTGTTTTCAGCAGATTCTTCATAATCTGGTACTGCATTAATGGCATCCTGTAAATTTTCAAATCGTTTTCCATCCGTATTGAAAATCTCCTGTCCGTCGGCATCCCAAACCTCAATTCCTGTTGCCTCTACCGGATTCTCACCTTCCTGTGGATCCACTTCTTTATTCTCTTCCGTCTGCTCCTGTGTCTGAACTTCTTCTGGCAGTGTCGTATCTGCTGTAGCTGGATCTTCTGCCGCCGGTGTCTCAGCCGCTCCGGTATTGTCCGCTGCCGGTGTTTCATCGGTAGTTGTATTATCTGCTGCAGGTGTATCAGTTGCTGCATCTGCTGCATCCGCACCATCTGTTACAGGTGCTTCTGCATCACTGCTTCCGTCTTCGCTTCCTGCTTCTTCGGAACCGGCATCACCGACACCTTCTTCTGACATGGCCGCCATATCACTCTCTGCGGCAAATACTGCTGCCGGAGCGCTTCCTGCTGCAAGTGCCCCTGCAAGAATTATTGCAAATAACTGTTTTCGTCTCAATTTAATGTTCCTCCATTATGAGTCTGTAAGCTGTAACTAATTATACACACGCACACTTTAAATGTCAAATCAACACATGCGCTCTTTTGTCCAATATTACTGACGAATCTGTCCGTTTCCGTAGATGATATATTTCGTGGTCGTCAAAGCAAGTAATCCCATAGGTCCTCTGGCGTGAAGCTTCTGGGTACTGATACCGATCTCTGCACCGTAACCGAACTCAAATCCATCGGTAAATCTCGTGGAGGCATTTACATATACTGCTGCCGCGTCCACTTCATCAAGGAATTTCTGGGCATTGGTATAATCATTGGTGATGATCGCCTCAGAGTGCCCTGTGTTATAACGGTTGATATGTGCAATTGCCTCGTCTACAGAATACACCACTTTGATTGACAATATGTAATCCAGATATTCCGTTCCCCAGTCTTCTTCTGTGGCATCTACAGATCCCGGCATCAGTTCATGCGCTTCTTTATCCGCTCGCATCTCCACATGCTTTTCTTTCAGTTTCTGTGCAAGTACCGGGAGAAGTTTTTCTTTTACATTAGCATGCACCAGAAGTGATTCACACGCGTTGCAGACACCTACACGCTGCGTCTTTGCATTGAGGATGATATTCACTGCCATATCCAGATCTGCACTCTCATCTACATAAATGTGGCAGTTTCCCGTACCGGTCTCAATTACCGGGATCGTGCTCTGGTTCACAACCGCCTTGATCAGACCCTTACCGCCTCTCGGAATCAGCACATCTACATACTCGTTCATTTTCATGAATTCTGCCGCAGTCTCTCTGGAAGTATCTGCAATAAGCTGGATCGCATTTTCCGTAACGCCATATGCTTTCAGAGATTCGCGGATACAATCCACGATTGCCTCATTGGAATGGATCGCGTCACTACCGCCTTTTAGGATCACCACATTGCCTGTTTTAAAACAGAGGCCAAATGCATCGGCTGTCACGTTTGGACGCGCCTCATAAATAATACCGACCACACCGAGCGGCACACGTTTCTGCCCAATCAAAAGACCGTTCGGACGTTTTTTCATGCCGGTGACTTCTCCGATCGGATCTTCAAGCGCCACAAGCTGTCTGAGTCCCTCTGCCATACCCTCGATTCTCTCCGGACTCAGCATAAGCCGGTCAACCAGCCCTTCCGGCATGTGGTTCTGCTTCGCATTTGTCACATCAGCTGCATTCGCTTCCAGCAGCTTGTCTGTCGCTTCGACCAGATGATCGGCAACCGCCGCAAGCACCTGATTCTTCTGGTCTGTCGTGATCGTGCGTATGGTATTTTCTGCTTCTTTTGCATTCATTCCAAGTTGTAACAGCATTTTATTCATTGCATGACCTCCCCGGGGCATCTGCCCTTTTATTTAAGATGATAAGCTGATTTTTCTGTAACAATGATCTCCGGCGAAATATCCGTGGGTTCTGTCGGGACTTCCGGGAGCATCTGAAATTCAAATGCCACTGCCACACGTCTGATCTGCGGATGTTTTTCCAGGAAGCGGTCATAAAAGCCACCGCCATAGCCGACCCGGTGATTTTCTTTATCAAATGCCACCCCCGGCATGACCATCATGGCATCTTCCCACTGAACGATCTCACCCCTTGCCGGCTCTGGAATCCCGAAGTAGCCCTTTTCAAGCTGTGCAAAATCTGTCAGTTTATAAAACACCATATCCTGACCGACTACCTTCGGTACGGCAACTTCTTTGCCATCCCGCCATGCGGCTTCGATAATAAACCCGGTCATAACTTCATGGTTATAATCTGCATAAGCAAGAATACGCTTCGCATCCTTATATTCCGGAAGTGTGGTCACCCGATCAGCGATCATCCGGCTCCATTCTTCGATCTGCGCATCGGTATGTGCTTTTCGTGCTGCAAAAATCTGTTTTCTAATTTGCTTTTTTTCTTCCATATTTTTCACCCAGATTTGTAACTGAACCATCTTTTTCTTTGATATCGATGTTGTTGAGCTGCGCTTTCAGATTCTGACGTACAGCCGCCAGATATTCCTGTCTGAGTTCTGCCTGTTCCTTCTTTTCTTCTTCTGTAAGACCTACACTCTTTGCCTTATGTGCAAGTGTGTTGATACGGTCGATCTTTGTATTGTCCATCATATCGGTTTCCTCCTAGAGAAGCTTTTCTATATAGTCGATCAGATAAAATTCTTCTTTTTTGTTACCGGCAAACAGCGTGCCGTATTTTCTGCCTTCGATGAGTTTGTGGATGATATGAAAATCTCTGCCGTTGGCAATGATCATATCTGCTCCCGCGGATGTTGCAATCTCGGCAGCAGTCAGTTTCGTCGCCATGCCGCCTGTTCCGACTTTGCTCTTCGGTCCTTTGCCCATACTGAGCAGGCGGTCATCCAGTTTCTCCACAGTATCAATAAACTCTGCATCCGGATTGGTATTCGGGTCATCAGTGAACAGACCGTCAATATCTGAAAGCAAAATCAGAAGATCTGCTCCGATCAGTCCTGCAATTACTGCTGACAGTGTATCGTTATCACCGAAAGATTCCAGCATCTCCAACTCATAGCTTGAAATCGAGTCATTTTCGTTGACAACCGGAATTGCCCCGAGTTCAAGAAGCTCTTCGAATGTATTTCGGGCATTTATGCGATTCAGGTTGTTAACCATTGTGTTTTTGGTCATCAGAATCTGTGCTGCCATCTGATTATATTCTGAAAAAAGTTTCTGATAGATCATCATCAGACGTGCCTGTCCGACTGCAGAGCAGGCCTGTTTTTTCTTTAATTCCACGGGTTTTTCATGCATTCCGAACGCAGATGCGCCGACTGCCACCGCACCGGAAGTAACCAGCACGACATCTTTGCCCTGATTATGAAGATCGCTTAATTCGCGTACAAGGACTTCCAGCTTGCGAAGATCCAGTTTATTGGTTTCTTTGTGGATCAGGGACGAAGAGCCGACCTTGACCACGATACGTTTTTTGTCTTTCAGTAATTCACGGTAATTCATGTCATCTATTCTCCAGTATGTTAATCTGTTTATCTGGTGATTCCCAGATCTTCGAGTGCTTTTGCCTGTTTTGCCTCCATCACAGCCGCCTCGTCCGGTTCCATATGGTCATATCCCAGAAGATGAAGCATGCTGTGTGCAAAAAGAAAGCTGAACTCTCTTTCGGTACTATGTCCGTATTCTTCTGCCTGTGCATAAACCTTGTCTACGGAAATCATCACATCGCCAAGAATCAGTTCTTCTGTATCAAGATCAAAATAACTGTCATCACCTTCAATAACTGAATAATCTGCCGGTGTCTCAAACGGGATCATCGGGAAAGAAAGCACATCCGTCGGTGCTCCGATCGAACGAAATTCTGTATTGACACGTTTGATTTCCTCATTGTCAGTGATCACAAGATTTACGCAGACATCATACGGACAATGCTCTGTTTCAAGGATGTGAGCCGCTACCTTTGATGCCAATTTCTCATAATCTATATCAAGTTTTCGTTCTGCTTCATAATCAATCTGTATGGTCATTCTTTTTCCTCCGGACTGTCCTTGTACTTCCCGTACTGCGGGATGGTTTCTGTTTCTTTTCGTAATCGTCGTATGCCTGTACGATCTGCTGTACAAGCGGATGTCTCACAACATCCTTGCTGGTAAGCTGGCAAAAACCGATGTCATCGATCTTTTTGAGTACTTTTGCAGCCACATCCAGGCCAGATACCGCATCACGCGGAAGATCTTTCTGCGAAGCATCACCGGTCACAACAACTTTTGAGCCGAAACCGATACGCGTCAGAAACATCTTCATCTGTGCCGGTGTAGTATTCTGTGCCTCATCCAGAATGATAAAGGCATTATCCAGCGTACGACCTCTCATATAGGCAAGTGGTGCGACTTCGATCAGTCCACGCTCCATGTTCTTTGCAAAGCTGTCTGCACCCATGATCTGATACAGTGCATCATACAGCGGGCGAAGATACGGATCTACCTTACTCTGCAGATCACCCGGCAGGAAGCCAAGCTTTTCGCCTGCTTCGATCGCCGGTCGTGTCAGAATGATACGGCTGACTTCTTCATTTCGAAATGCAGTGACCGCCATCGCCATTGCAAGGTATGTCTTACCGGTTCCTGCCGGTCCGATACCGAAGACGATCATTTTTTTGCGGATCTGCTCTACGTAATCCTTCTGTCCTAAAGTCTTTGGCTTAATAGGACGTCCCTGTATTGTGTTACAGATAAAATCTTTATCTATCTCTGTAAGCACCTGATTGCGTTCTTCCATCGCAAGTGACAATCCGTAACTTACATTCTGTCTCGTAATGGTGCTGCCCTTTCCGGCAAGCCCCACCAGTTCTTCTATCAGTTTCTTTGCCTGAGTGGCACTCTGCTCTGTCCCGAGAATCTTTAACAATCCGTCTCTTGAGATCAGTGTGACATTCAGTGTCCGTTCAATCAGTTTCAGGTGTTCGTCAAACTGTCCGAACACGTTTCCCTCCAGATCTGCAGGAACCTGCGTATATAGCTCAATAATGCTGTTCGCCATCCTCTGTTGTCCTTTCTGCAGGCTGCTCCGGTATTTCTACAGGAGTCTCCCTTCCGATTTTTTCTATAATTTCCAGAAAACCCTTGCTTATACAGGTCTTGTGGTCAACCTCTATTTTAACATTATTTGCAGATATTTGAACCCCTTTTTCAATTAATTTTTCCTCGTAAAGCTGTAAAGTGCTCCATGCAAGCGCACGGACCTCTTTTTCGGTGTATTCTCTGCTCACTGTTTCGTAGTGTTTCCGGGTGATTTTGCCCACTGTAAACGGCAGCCGGAAACTGTCTGTCAGCCGTAGGATCTTCTCCTCCATGGTATTCTGCCAGTTGTTTTCGGCACTTCCTCCCAGTTCCAGATAAGTATTTCCTGTTTTGAAAAAATAGCTTTTTCGCTCCCTGCCATCATACTCCTCTGCCTGATATTCCAGCGGAATTTCCCGGTAATATGCTTTTTTTCTTTTTATATAAATATCCGCATCCGCATGAACGCCTTCGTACCTTACCACTTCCTGACTGTCGTTTTTCAGCTCCAGGCAGCCGGAAACCAGTACATCTCCAATGTGGCATTCCTCACCGACATGCATTTTCGGATATCCCGCCCGCGTGATCATCCGTACGATCACACCATTTTGATCTGCAGTCAGATTACAGGGAGTGTTTTCCTCCTTCTCCACTGCATCTGTAAAAATCCCCTCTTTGACTGTAATCACAAGACATGTTCCTTCTATCCTGGCCGACACCCAGGTAATGTCATTATAGTTTTCCCTGATTGTCGTAGCAATGGCACTGCAGCTGATCTTACTCCGCTGCATCCCATGCACAATGCCTTCCTCTTTAAGAAAATCCAGGATCTCCTGTGTACTGTTCCGTGCATTTCCCGACACGTCAATTTCCCAGACACGCCCCGACAAGCCAAACAAAAGCAGGGCACAGGCAAAGATTCCGATAAAAAAAGCCTTTCTCTTTTTACTTCGGTAAAAAAAGAAGGGCAGTCCATGTTTTTCAAGAATATGTATTTTTACACCCGTTTTTCTGTGAATCGGTGAAAGTCTGAAAAAATCTGCTATCAGCATATTTCCCTCCAGACTTTGGTCACCCGTTCGAATCAGCCTTGAAATTTTTATTTCACGGGCTTTGCAGAGATTAAGAAAACGCTCCGTCTGTTCTCCCTGAACCCGAATTCTGACAGCGCCTTTTCGAAATCCGGTCAGATCTCTCATAACAGCCTCCTGACTTTCTATTACAATTATTCCATTACAATTTCTGAAATCATTCCCTCTATCTGCATTTCCTCGGATGTATATTTCGGAATCATAAGTCTTTTCCCCCGGATGACTACCTTTCCATGAAATCCCAGCACAACGATCTCCTCCTGCTGATACCGGAGAATGCTTTTGTAATTGCAGACTACGGCATGATTCCGTCCTGTGAGCGTAATGATCGTTTCTTTCATAGCCAGATCACCCGGAACCTCCAATGAAGTGACCAGATTTTCGCGCCAGTTCTTTCGCTCTTTTTCTTTTTTCATAAAAAGAACCTCTCCGGTCTTTATCACTACTTTATGCCGGAGAGGTCTTCGTTATGTAATGTTTATGCAGTTCGGTACAGGACCATGGAAAACCAGAGAATGGTATTTCCGCCAAGGTTATATTCCATGTGTTCTTTCTCAACAATCTCACTTACCACAACACCATGGCTTTCCAGACAGGGATGCATCCGCTCCGGAAATCTGCACGGTTCGCCCTGTGTGTAAGCACAGGTTTCACAGATATCGCAGGATTCCGTTGACAGAGTAAAGGTATCAAATCCCTGTTCCCTCAGAAATCCGGCAACTTCAATAGTCAGATCTTCATGCGCATCTCTTGTAGAAAGCATCTCCTGCATATTCATAAGATCTGAAACCTCTGCAACACTGGAAAAAAACACAGCCTTTCCATAGCTGCGGATCTTTTTTTCGCACTCCTCAAGTGTACCGACCGCCGGAGGACAGGCCCATGTACTTCCATATCGTTCACATTCCTGTTTGCAGATCTGACGTACTCTTGTTTCTACAGAAAGATCAGACGTGTCCAGAATACGATATTCATATATCGGATACGCGGAAATAAATTCTTCGAATTTTGCAGTATCCAGTTCAGCCATTGTACTTCCTCCGTTTCGCTTATTAGTCCAGAATGATCAGTGCCATGAAAACAAGGTCTTCATCTCCGGTATTTGTCATTCCATGTCCCTGACCGTCCGATGTAAAGGTCACATCTCCGGCTTTTACCATACGCAGTGTGCCGTTGTCACTGTAGATGCCTTTTCCTGAAAGGATATAATAAGTTTCGCTTTCGTTGTGATGTTCATGGTATCCCAGAGAACATCCCGGCTCCAGTGTTACTTCTGCATACAGGCCACATTTACCGTTTAACTGTTTTTCGTTAAGAAGTCTTTTGATCAGTACGTGTCCCTGACCACCCGCCATGTTCTCTATTCTTTCTGTTGTCATATCACTTATCCTCCTTTATGGAATCCTTTATTACAAACCGGACTGTCCGGAATGTTTCTACAATGCTGCCGTCACTTATGGTACGGCTCATGATTTATGATCCGATAGCTTCGATATATCTGCTCGAGAAGAATCATCTGCATGAGCTGATGCGGAAAAGTCATTTTTGAAAAACTGAGCTTATAATCTGCCCTGCGTAAAACTTCTTCTCCAAGTCCAAGTGAACCACCTATTACAAAGGCAATCGAACTTTTGCCCTCCACACCCAGACGGCTGATTTTTTCCGAAAGTTCTACGGAATCCAGCATCTTACCGTCAAGTGCAAGCGCGATCACATAATCCTGCTCACGGATCTGTTTCATCAGACGCTGCGCCTCTGTATTTTTGATTTGTTCGTTCAGAGCATCCGAAGCTTTGTCCGGTGTTTTTTCATCCGGCACCTGACAGAATGTGAGTTTACAGTAACGGCTGAGACGTTTCGCATATTCTGCGATTCCGTCATTCAGATATTTTTCTTTGATTTTTCCTACTGTTACGATTCGTATCTCCATCAGCCGTTTTCCTCTAAGTAATTTTCAAACTGTTCCTGCGACATCAGTACTTTACGCGGTTTTGTCCCCTCTTCCGGACCTACAACCCCAGCATCACACAACTGGTCCATAATCCTGGCAGCTCTGTTGAATCCGATCTTGAACATTCTCTGGAGCATACCGATCGATGCCTTTTCTTTCTCAATGATAAATTTACCGGCATCCACGAAATAAATATCTCTCTCATCCCCGGAAGAGGTGCCCCCTGCAGACATACTGACCGTATTTACCTGCTGTTCGATCTGTGTATTGTACTGTGTTCCCGGATTCTTGTCTGCAAGAAAGTCAACAATTGCGCTGACTTCCTCATCCGATACAAACGCGCCCTGCAGTCGTGCCGGTTTTTGATATCCCTGCGGATAAAACAACATATCGCCTTTGCCCAGAAGTTTCTCGGCACCATTCATATCCAGAATGGTTCTGGAGTCTACACCCGAAGAAACAGAGAAAGCGATTCGAGACGGCATATTTGCCTTGATCAGACCGGTAATAACGTTTACAGACGGACGCTGTGTTGCAATGATCAGATGAATACCGGCAGCACGTGCAAGCTGTGCCAGACGGCAGATTGCATCCTCAACTTCGCCCGGTGCAACCATCATAAGGTCAGCAAGCTCGTCTACCACGATCACGATCTGCGGCATTCGTTCCGGTCGTTCTTCCCCTTCCGGAATACGCATTCCATCAACCTTTCGATTGTATTCCTGCAAGTTGCGGACACCAAACTCCGCAAAAGTATTGTAACGGCCCATCATCTCTGTAACAGCCCAGTTCAGTGCACCGGCAGCCTTTTTCGGGTCAGTCACTACCGGAATCAACAGATGTGGAATTCCGTTGTATACACTCAGTTCTACTACTTTCGGATCGATCATGATAAGTTTGACATCTTCCGGTGCCGCCTTATACAAAATGCTGACAATCAGCGTGTTGATACATACAGATTTACCGGAACCGGTTGCTCCCGCAATCAGAAGATGTGGCATCTTCGCGATATCTGTTACGACCGGTTTACCTGCAATATCTTTGCCGACGGCAAATGCCAGTTTTGACTTCGCAGTCTGGAATTCCTGTGACTGCAGCAGTTCCCGCAGCATGACCGCATGATTTTCTTTATTCGGTACTTCGATGCCGACCGCTGCCTTGCCCGGTATCGGTGCTTCGATTCGGATATCCGGTGTCGCAAGGTTCAGCTTGATGTCGTCTGCAAGGTTTACAATTTTACTTACCTTTACACCCATCTCCGGCTGAAGTTCATAACGGGTAACCGTCGGACCACAGCTTACATTCGTCACTGTGACATTGACACCGAAATTGTGCAGCGTATCCTGTAATTTCTTCGCCGTTTTGCGAAGATGTTCGTCAGAATCTCCCTGTGATTTGCCGTCACCACGTTTCAGAAGCTTCAGCGGCGGATAATGATATTCCTTTTTGACCTCTTCATTTTTCTGCGTGATTTCTTTCTGGATATTCTGGATTCCGCTCTCAATCTCCTTCGGAGAAGATTTTGGATTCTTCGCAGGCTGTGAAGTGGCTTTTTCCGCAGCGGCTGCCGGCTGTGGAGCATGATCCGGCTCCGGCTCTGCCTCAGGATAAATTTCCTGCGGTGCGCCATAATCACGGTGTTGCTCCGTCACATAATCATTCTGTGGTTCTTCATAAGATAATGGTGATTCTGTATCAGCAGAGGGCTGATCTTCTGCATAAGTAAATTGTTGTTCTGCATAAGGAGACTGCTCTTCTGTATAAGACTGCTCCTCTGTATAAGAAGGCTGTGAGTCCGCATAAGGCATCTGCTCTTCTGCTTCAATGCTCTGCTCTTCCTGCACCTCCGATTCTTCATACACCGGCTCTGCACGGTGAATTTCAAAATCTGCTTCCTGTAATGGCACAGGTGCACCCGCATCCTCTGCCGCATTCTCACGAGGTGCCAGCTTCGTACCTTCGAGGAATCCGGTGCGTTTCTTTCTCAGAGTTCCCTTATTAGCCGCCTTTGTATCTTTAACAGTCTCTTTTTCTTTTGTATTTGCTTCTGTATCTGCTGCTTTATCTGCTGTGCCTTTTTCTGCCTTTGCCACAGCATTTTCATCTTCTGCGGCCGCATCTTCTGCCAGAGCTTCCTCCAGTTCACGGATACGCTGTGCTTGACGCTCTTCTCTTCGCTGACGACGCTCCTGCACACGGAGTTCTTTTCTTAAATCACGTTCCGGCTGTCCCTCCATATACATATCACGACCGTCACGTGCAAGTGCACAGACAGCATCCCACACACGGAACACAAATCCGAAGAAAGATTTCTGTGTTACAAGAATCAGAGAAATCAACAATACCAGAACAATGATCACATAACCACCTGCGACTCCAAATGCAGAAGTAGTCGAAATACAGATTGCTCCGCCGATCACACCGCCACCTGTATGATAAACAGAACTTACGGAGTAATAATCAGCCAGTGTCATACTTGGCATATATCCTTCCATCAGAAGCTGGATCAGTCCACACAGAAAGATACAAAACAGCAGTGCCGCAAGCGCCTTTTTGTATGCCAGTGGATTCCTGCGGTTCGAAACCAGAAATACCGCACATCCGAAGATCAGAATCGGAAACAGATACGCAAGGATACCCATCACACCAAAAAATGCCGCGCTGATCGTTGCACCGACAGTACCTCCCATTCCGAGGTTACTGAAAATCAAAATGATCGAAGCAGCCAGAATGATAAGCAGAATGATCTCTGTCTGAAATCCACTGGTCACACTCTGTTTTGCTGTCGTTTTCTTTTTTGTATTTTTACGTCCGGAAGAAGACCTGCCGGTCCCTTTTCGGTTGGTCTGTTTCTTTGTTGCTGCCACTCTGGCACCCCTCCTAAAATTTCAAGCTTTATAATGCAGAATTCGTGATCAGGGCAATAAATCCTGCAAGGAAACAATAATAAGCAAAGTAGCGGAATTTCCCCTTATGCACCAGACGCAGACAGGTACGAATCGTAAGCATACCGACCACTGCTGCAATGATCATCCCAAATACATAAGCAAATCCAAGTCCTATCGTCATGTCCGCAGAACCAAACTGTCCAACTTCCATAAGCATGGCACCGACGATTGCCGGAATTGATAATATGTAAGAATATTTAACCGCAAATGTACGTGAAAATCCGCTCATTAAACCTGCACTGATCGTAAGTCCGCTTCTGGATAATCCCGGAAACACCGAAAGGCCCTGACAGATACCGATCCACATCGCATCAGAAAAATGTGCATCTTTCGCTGCCTTCGTGCCACCAACGCGACTCAGATCAATAACCAGCAAAAGAATACCTGTCACCATAATTCCGGCCCCCGGAATCAATACGGACGTGGCGGACACCGAAGCCAGCCGTCTTGCAGTGTAACCCAGAAATGCCGTAGGAATCATAGATACAAGGAGCAGAACTACAAATTTCCGATATATATTACTGATAATGCGTGTGTAGTGAAGCTGCTCTCCTGTCCTTTTGTTGTGTATATACAGATTTGCATTTCCGATCAGATCCATAAACATGTCCAGCGCTTCGAACGCAAGATGTCGGATATCCTTCTGAAATGTCATAAAAATTGCTGCCAGTGTTCCCAGATGCAGCATGGTCTCGAGCAGGACACCCGGTCCGTGCTCCATACCAAGAAGATTCTGCACAAAACAGAGATGCCCGAAACTGCTGACCGGCAAAAACTCTGTAATTCCCTGTACAATGGCGAGTAAAATGATGTATAAAACCGTCATAATTTTTTCCTTCTCTTATGATTTGCCTGTCCTTTTCGATAAAAAGGCACATTACCAGTGGTCAGTATAACACATTTTCGAGAAAAAAAAAAGCCTTTTGACCGCATCCCATCAGCGGCCAAAGGCTCCTTCGCATAAGCATTGCTTATTATTTGTTTTTCAGATATTCGTCGATACCTTTTGCACCAGCTTTACCTGCACCCATAGCAAGGATAACAGTAGCTGCACCTGTAACGGCATCACCACCGGCATAAACACCGTCTTTGGATGTCTTACCTGTTTCTTCTTCGGCAACGATACATCTTCTCTTGTTGATCTCAAGACCTTTTGTAGTGGAAGAAATCAGCGGGTTCGGAGAAGTACCAAGAGACATGATAACAGTATCTACATCCATGTCATACTCAGATCCCGGAATCTCAACAGGACGTCTTCTTCCGGATGCATCCGGCTCGCCCAGTTCCATCTTGACAACTTTCATGCCATTTACATGACCGTTTTCGTCAACAAGGATTTCTTTCGGATTTGTAAGAAGATCAAAAATAATACCTTCTTCTTTTGCGTGATGAACTTCTTCAGCTCGTGCCGGAAGCTCTGCTTCACTTCTTCTGTAAACGATATGTACTTCTGCACCAAGTCTCAGAGCTGTTCTTGCTGCATCCATAGCTACGTTACCACCACCGACAACGGCAACTTTCCTGCCTGCTGCGATCGGTGTATCATAAGAATCATCGAAAGCTTTCATCAGATTGCTTCTTGTCAGGTATTCGTTTGCAGAGAATACGCCGCTTGCGTTCTCACCCGGAATTCCCATAAACATCGGAAGACCTGCACCAGAGCCGATAAATACAGCTTCAAATCCTTCATCCTCGATCAGCTGATCGATAGTTGTGGATTTACCGATAACAACGTTTGTTTCAAATTTAACGCCAAGTTCTTTAACTTTTTCGATTTCTTTCTTAACGACTTTCTGTTTTGGAAGACGGAATTCCGGAATACCATAAACAAGAACGCCACCGAGCTCATGAAGTGCTTCGAATACAGTTACATCGTAACCCGCTTTTGCTAGATCACCTGCACAGGTAAGTCCGGACGGACCGGAACCGATAACTGCAACTTTGTGTCCGTTCTTCACTTCTGCGCCAGCCGGTTTGATGTCATGCTCCAGAGCGTAATCAGCAACAAATCTTTCCAGTTTACCGATGGAAACAGCTTCGCCCTTCTTACCACGGATACACTGTCCTTCACACTGGGACTCCTGCGGACATACACGACCACAGATAGCCGGAAGTGCGGAAGAAAGTCCGATTACTTTGTAAGCTTCTTCCATGTTGCCTTCTTTGATATGTTCGATGAATCCAGGGATATTGATAGATACCGGACATCCCTCTACGCATTTCGGTTTCTTGCAGCCCAGACATCTCTGAGCTTCTTCCATTGCTTCTTCCTGATTATATCCAAGACAAACCTCTTCAAAGTTTGTTGCACGTACCTTCGGATCCTGTTCTCTTACAGGTACTTTTTTTAACATTTTTGCATCTGCCATTACTTGTCACCTCCGCACTGTCCGCATCCACCGTGATGGGTATCGCCTTCCTGAAGCTTCAGTAATGCACGACCCTCTTCAGTCTTGTACATCTGGCTTCTCTTCATAGCCTGATCGAAATCTACAAGATGTCCGTCAAATTCCGGTCCGTCTACGCAGGCAAATTTGATCTCATCGCCAACCTGAAGACGGCATGCTCCACACATACCTGTTCCGTCAACCATGATCGGGTTCATGCTGACGATTGTATGGATGCCCAGCTTCTTAGTAAGAAGACAGACGAATTTCATCATGATCATCGGTCCAATTGCAACACAGACATCGTACTGTTTGCCTTCGTTTGTAACGAGATCTTCCAGAGTCTTTGTAACCATACCGGAACGTCCGTAAGATCCGTCATCTGTTGTAACATAAAGGTTGGAAACTGCTGCAAGTTCTTTTTCAAGAATTACCATATCTTTGGTCTTGGAACCAAGAATTACATCTGCAGTAATACCATGTTCTTTCAGCCATTTTACCTGTGGGTAAACCGGTGCAGTACCAACACCTCCGGCAATAAATACCATTTTCTTTTTCTTTAATTCTTCAATATCCTCATGAACAAATTCAGAAGGACATCCCAGAGGTCCTACAAAATCACGGAAAGAATCTCCTGCTTTTAATTCGGACATCCTGATTGTAGATGCACCAACTTCCTGGAATACGATTGTTACTGTACCTTCTTCACGATCATAGTCACAGATTGTAAGCGGAATTCTCTCGCCCTTTTCATCCATTTTTACGATGATAAATTGTCCTGGCTGACAGTGGCTTGCAACACGCGGTGCGTGAACGACCATAAGATGGATCTTAGCTGCCAGTGTCTCAGCTTTTAAAATCTTATACATTGTTTCCCTCCTAGCGTATATTCATTCAATCCCTTAATAATAATACGCTAAAATCTTTCCTATTACAAGGAAAAGATTTACAAACATACATAAAACTGACTATTTTTTCACATTCCTTTCCTGTCTGCAGATTCTTTTTCTTCAATCATCTGATGCAGCCTTGCAAGCGCCTCCCGTATTCCGCCGATCTCATTAATCAATCCTTCCTTAACTGCTTCTCTTCCTTCAAGCATCGTTCCTACATCTTTGACAAGCTGGCTGGTATCCAGCATCAGTTCCTCAAGCCGTTCCTGTGTCGTGCCGGAATGTGCCGCAATAAATCCCGTAATGCGGTCCTGAATTTTCTCGATATTCCGGTAAGACTGCGCCACACCGATAAACATCCCACTGGAACGCACCGGATGGATCACCATCGTTGCACTCGGCACTGCAAAAGAATAATCCGCCGACACCGCCATCGGCACCCCGATCGAGTGACCGCCGCCCAGCACAAGTGATACCGTGGGAATACTCAAAGATGCAATCATTTCCGCGATTGCAAGCCCAGCCTCAACATCTCCCCCGACCGTATTCAGAAGGATCAACAATCCATCCACGTCTTCATCGTCTTCGATCAGTGCCAGTTTCGGAAGAACATGTTCATACTTCGTTGTCTTGCTCTGTGAAGGCGCGCTGTCATGGCCTTCCACCTCGCCAATGATCGTCAGAAGTTCAATCCTGTGTTTCCTTTTGTTCTGATCAAGTGTAAGCTGTCCCGTCTCCCTGATCTGCTCATCCTGTTCTTTTTGTGTATCAATTTCCTGCTGTTTTTCATTTTTGTTTTCAGACATAAAAATACCTCCATGTACATTCATGAAGGTATTTTGTGTAAAACTATGGATTCATATACATCAGGACTGCATCCAGCTTCTCCATCAGACTCAAGTGATTCTTTCTTAATCCGGCAAGCAGAAGTACCCTTACTTATACAAATCAATTTTATTCAGATGTATCTTTTCAAATCAATTTCTGATGAATCATTCGTCCCAGTTTGTCCAAACGTCTGTGACATCATCGTCCTCATCGAGAAGATCCAGTGTTCTCTGAAGGTTCTTGACATCATTTTCGTCTGTAAGCTCTACGTATGTCTGCGGAACCATGGCAACCTGCGCTTCTACCATCGGGATTCCTGCTTTTTCCAGCGCTTCACGCACTGCACTGAAATCATCCGGAGCTGTCAGGATCTCGAAGCTGTCGTCTTCTTCGTTGAAGTCCTCAGCACCAGCATCAAGAGCAGTCATCATCAGCTCATCTGCATCCATATCGCCGCATTCGTCTTCCAGTTCTTCTTTATCAATGATGATCTGACCTTTCTGGTCAAACATGAAGGATACACAACCCTGTGTTCCGATGCTTCCGTAACCTTTTGTAAATGCATTTCTTACATTACTTGCTGTACGGTTTTTGTTGTCTGTCAGAGTTTCAACGATGATTGCAACACCATTCGGGCCATAACCTTCATATGTAGCATGCTCGTAACTGTCTGCAGAATCTGCCCCTGCTGCTTTCTTGATGCCACGGTCGATTGTATCGTTCGGCATGTTGTTTGCTTTTGCTTTTGCAATGACATCACGAAGTTTGCTGTTGTTGTTCGGGTCCGGACCGCCGGCCTTTACAGCCATAACGATCTCACGGCCGATAACGGTAAAGATCTTACCCTTTTTGGCATCATTTTTTTCCTTTTTGTGCTTTATGTTTGCGAATTTTGAATGTCCTGACATGTTTCACTCTCTCCTTTTGTTTCTTTGTCATTTATTTTCTCGGCTCTGACCCTTCCGATCGTCCGGTTGCCCAGCGAAAGAATCTTAAATCTGTAGCCGTTTGCAACAATTTCTCTGTCGAGATCATCCTGGGTAGGAATGTGTCCCAGATGCTCCGTCAGATATCCGTTGAGTGTCTCCATCTCAACATCTCCGAAATCAATATCCAGTTCCTGCTCTACATCCGTAAGACTCGCAAGTCCGTCAATGATGATACTGTTGTCCACCTGAGGTCGGAATGTATCTTTGCTTTCATCGTACTCATCAAAAATATCACCGACGATTTCTTCCAGAATATCTTCCATCGTCACGATACCTGCTGTCTGACCATATTCATCCACCACAACCGCCATATGTACCTGTCTGGCCTGCATGGTACGAAAAAGCTGACCAATGTGTCTGGTCTCCGGAACAAAAGTCACTTTACGTATCAATCCCGGCAGTTCTTTTAATGGTTTGAACTTCGCCCATGAATTCTGTGTAAAGAATTTCAGCGCATCCTTATAATGGATCAGTCCCCGGATATCATCCATATCCTCTCCGCAGACAGGATAACGGGAATTACCTTCCTCCATCATATGTTCCACAACATCTTTGAGCAGATCATCCAGCGCAAACGCTGCCACATGGCTCCGATGCGTCATGACCGCACCCACTTCCTTATCCTCGAAAGCAAAAATATTCTGGATCATTTCAGCTTCATCCTTGTGAAGGACGCCTTTCTCATGTGCCTCATCCACCATGGAAATGATTTCTTTCTCGGTCACTGCATCCTGTTGCTTCCCATGAAAAATATGTGTCAGTTTATCAAATATCCCTGATTTTTTCTTTACATGCCCCTCCTCAAGGGGCAGGCGACTGCCATCGTCCATTTTGTTTCCTTTTCCTTCCACAATCTGTCTTACTGATTTCAAATGTAAAATATACGTAACTGTGAAGGTACCGAACAGTTACAAATCTGCATAATTACTGATAAAATATAGCACTTTCACTTACGTTCGTCAAGGATAACACCCTTAAACAGCTAAAAAGTAAGCTCCAGGCTGATCTCAAGGGCATGATTCACCCTGTCAAGCATCACCTGATCCAGATGACATACCTTATCTTTCAGACGTTTTTTGTCAATGGTACGCAGCTGTTCCAGTAAAATCACGGAATCTTTTTCGATTCCATATGCAGATGCATCGATCTCTATGTGCGTCGGCAGCTTTGCCTTATTCATCTTTGATGTAATCGCCGCGCAGATCACCGTAGGGCTGTGACGGTTGCCGACATCATTCTGAATGATCAGGACCGGACGCACACCGCCCTGTTCACTTCCGACAACCGGTCTTAAATCTGCGTAAAAAATATCCCCTCGCTTAATTACCACACAATCACACTCCGATTCTTTTTTCTCTGGAATTAGTATTTCCATTTTTCTTCTGTGTATACATGCGTGGTATTTTCACTGCATCCTTATGGGGCTGCAGGTATCTTTCCGAACTGTCCCCACAATCCGGAGGTTTATTTAAAGAAGGTCAGATCTCCCCATTCTCTGCCGTCTTTTATATAGACTCTCGGTACACGTTTGCTGATGTCACATGCAAATTCATAAGAGAATCTGCCTGACAGATCACCAAATGTCTCAATACTGATAAATTCCTCTCCGTCTTTTCCGATCAGGGTAACTTCATCCCCGTGTTTTACCTCAGGAATGTCTGTCACATCTACCATAAACTGATCCATGCAGACTCTTCCGATGATCGGAGCTTTCTGTCCGCGGATCAGAACCCAGCCTTTATTGGAAAGGCTTCTCGGATATCCATCTGCATAACCTACCGGGATCGTTGCCACACGTAGATCTTTTTCAGATGCAAAAGTTCCGCCGTAGCTGATCGGTGTGCCTGCCGGAAGATCTTTGACGTATGATACGTGGCTCTTTAATTCCATTGCAGGAATCAGTTTTACAATGTCTCTCTCCACTTCATTTGACGGATAAATGCCATAAATCGTAATACCGGCTCTTACTGCATTTAAGTTTGCCTCCGGAACACGGATGATACCGGCACTGTTGGAGCAGTGTTTCATCGGAATCTCTACTCCCGCTTTTTCGAGAAGCTCTGCAAATGCAAGATAACGGTTCAGCTGTGTGATCGCAGGAGAACGATCTGTCTCGTCTGCTCTTGCAAAATGTGTAAACATGCCCTCAATCTCTACATTCGGAAGAGCTGCGATCTTTTTGATCGTCTCTACGCTTTCCGGTACATCGGCAAATCCGATACGGCTCATTCCCGTATCCAGTCCGATATGGATATGTACCTTCCTGCCCTGACGGACCGCTTCCTCGGAAAGTGCAGCAGCCATCTCATATTCACAGACAGTCATACGTACCTCATGTGCGATCAGCTCTTTATAATATTCTTCGAAAACAATTCCAAGAATCAGAATCGGTTTGTCAATTCCGGCATCTCTTAACTGGAGTGCTTCCTCCGGTGTGGCGGTCGCATATCCCCAGATATACTCATAATCTTCGATCAGACGCGCAATTGCTTCCGCACCGTGTCCATAACCGTCTGCCTTGATAACAGCAACGATCTTTGTTCCTTCTGCGATATTTTTTTTCATTTCTTCGAAGTTGTGTGCAATTGCATCCAGAGAAACAACTGCCTTCACTCTGTCAAATTTTTTCATAATCAAACTCTCCTTTGTATTTCAAAACTTTGTTTCTCCAAAGTTCTGTTGTTCTTTTAAAATTTCCGCAACACCACAGGCTATATCTCCTGCCTTCATGCCGGCCATGCCTTTTCTCATTGCAGCCTGATCCCCGCCCGCTCCGTGAAGCAGGACACCAAGCGCCGCATAAAATCCGGCATCTTTCTCCTCAACAGGTGTTTCCAGATACATTGCCTGCATACCGGCAAGCACCCCGGACAAAACATCTCCGCTTCCGGCTGTCGCCATACCGGCATTTCCGGAAAGGCTGATCCATGCACGCCCATCCGGTGCAGCAGTCACCGTGCACGCGTCTTTCAGTACACATACCACCCCGGTCTCCGCCGCGAGCGCACGTGCCGCACCTGCCCGGTCACTCTTTAATTCTCTGATTGATTTACCGGTCAGACGACTCATCTCGCCCATATGTGGTGTCAAGATCACATGTCTGCCCAGATAATTTTTCCATTTCGGATTCTCTGCCAGAAGATTCAATCCATCCGCATCCAGCACAACCTGTTTCTTTTCCTGCTTTGCTTTTTTAAGGAAAAACTCCACTTTGTCGGCCGCCTTCACCGTCATTCCGATTCCCGGGCCAATCACCAGCACGTCACACCACTCAAAATCCTTTTCCCAGTCACCGGTGCACGAAATCATCGCCTCAGGAAGCATCGTCTGAAGCGGAATTCGATTTTCCTCCGGTGTTACGATTTTTACCATTCCGGCTCCTGTTGCAAAAACTCCTGAAGCACTCAAAAATGCTGCTCCGCACATGCCACTGCTTCCGGCCACTGCAAGAATTTTTCCAAAGGTACCCTTGTTTCCGTCTGCCTCTTTCTCCGGCAATTCACGCAGATCCGATTTTTCTGTTAAAAACAGTTTCGGCTCTGCTCCGTCTTCTCTGTAGATGCCAACATCTGCGACAACGACCTGTCCTGCAAGCTTTCTTCCCGGATACAGGCAAAGCCCCGCTTTACAGAAAGCAAATGTCACAGTGAGATCTGCATGAAATGCAATTCCAAGCTCAGCACCGGTATCGCCATCCACTCCCGAAGGCAGATCAACCGCCACTTTCCAGCCGGGCATCTCATTCAGTTCAGCGATCAGTTCACGGTATTCACCCTTTATTTCTCTGGTCAGTCCAACGCCGAAAATGGCATCTACTATAGTAGTATATTCCTCACTATGCAGGTTATTCACAACAGACACCTGATAATTTACGGCAATCTGGCACTGCCGCTGCATTTCTTCCGTCCTGTGATCCGGATTTCCTGCCAGATAAATTGCGCTCTGATAGCCGTGCTGATGCAGGATTCTCGCAATAGCCACACCATCTCCGCCATTATTTCCACTTCCACAGACGCACAGGATCTTTTGCTTTATATTCTCTGTTGTAAATCTTTTTTCCAGTTCTTCTACAACTTTCAGAGCCGCCCGCTCCATAAGCACACAGGACGGTACTCCCATCCTCTCAATCGTGTAACTGTCACAGGATTTCATTTCCTGGCAGGTCACTACCTGTTTCATCCGGTCACCTCCTGCTTATAGCAACAGACAGGCTATTACACAGCATCCCTGAAAAGGAGCCATGCAACAGCCTGTCCTGAATTATTTCTCATCATCCACATGTTCCTGCCGATACTGGCTGAGATTATATGACAATGTCATCAGACTTTCAGAAAGATGAACGTTCTCTACAATTACACCGTCCGGTGTATCCAGATCCACATGTGCAAAATTCCAGATTGCCTTGATTCCATTTTCGATAAGGATATCCGCCATATCTATCGCTTTGTTTTTCGGCAATGTCAAAATCGCAATCTCCACATTATTTTCCTTAAGGAAAAATGGCAGATCACTGATCATCTGAATTTCAATTCCCCGTACCGCGATGCCCTCGAGCACCGGGTTTACATCAAAAATACCAACAAGTTTGAATCCACGTTTCTCAAATTCTACGTAATTGGCAAGCGCCTGACCGAGATTACCGGCACCGACAATAATCATCGGATGTACCGTATCCAGACCAAGGATCTTACCAATCTCTGTATATAAATATTTTACGTTATATCCGTAACCCTGCTGTCCAAATCCCCCAAAGTTATTTAAGTCCTGTCTGATCTGTGATGCCGTTACACGCATTTTCTTACTAAGGTCATTTGAAGAAATACGCTCTACATTATCCTCCAGAAGTTCGCCCAGGTATCTATAGTAACGCGGCAGTCTTTTGATCACAGCTTTTGAAATCTGTTTTGCTTCCACCGTTGTCCCTCCTTACACTTTCCCGTTAATTATAACGAAATGACATTTTATTGTCAATCTTTGTTGTGAAATACGTACAATTTTTGCGGTTTTTCTTTACAAAAAAAGTTTTTACTTTTATAATCATTACGGTATATTTACAATGGAGGAAAGATTATGATTTTATCATGTCAGGGCATCTCGAAATCCTTTGGTGAAAAAGTGATTCTGGAAGATGCCTCATTTCATATAGAAGAACGCGAAAAAGCCGCTCTGATTGGTAACAACGGCGCAGGCAAAACCACGCTTCTCCGTATCATCATGAATGAACTGCATGCTGATTCCGGTCAGGTCGTCCTGATGAAGGACAAGCAGATCGGTTATCTCGCACAGTATCAGGATGTACAGGGACATCGCACCGTTTACGAAGAGCTGCTCAGCACCAAACAATACATCATCGACATGGAAGAACGCATGCGTTCCATGGAGCTTGAGATGAAACACGCTTCCGGTGAAGAACTGGATCGTCTGATGAACAGTTACACCCGTCTGACACACGAATTTGAGCTTGAAAACGGTTACGCATACAAGAGTGAGCTGATGGGTGTCCTGAATGGTCTCGGTTTCGCCGAAGAAGATTTCAACAAACAGGTGGCCACTCTTTCCGGCGGTCAGAAAACACGTGTCGCCCTCGGCAAACTGCTGATTTCCAAACCAGACATCCTGCTTCTCGACGAGCCGACCAACCACCTTGATATGGAAAGCATTGCCTGGCTGGAAACTTATCTTCTGAATTATCCGGGTGCCGTATTCATCGTTTCCCACGACCGTTATTTTCTCGATAAAGTGGTAACTAAAGTTATTGAGATTGAAACCGGTCACGTCCGTATGTACAGCGGAAATTATTCTGCTTATGCCGAAAAGAAAGCACAGCTCCGAGATGCCCAGTACAAAGCTTACCTGAACCAGCAGCGCGATATCAAGCATCAGGAAGCTGTCATCGTCAAGCTGAAATCCTTCAACAGGGAAAAATCCATCAAGCGCGCCGAGAGCCGTGAGAAAATGCTGAACAAAATCCAGCGGATTGAAAAGCCGCTCGAAGTCCAGAGTCAGATGCGTCTCTCTCTCGAACCACGTGTAGTCAGCGGAAATGACGTTCTGACTGTCGAAGAACTTGCCAAGAGCTTTCCGCAGCAGAAACTTTTTTCCAATATTTCCTTCCAGATCAAACGCGGTGAGCGTGTTGCCCTGATCGGTAACAACGGTACCGGCAAGACCACGATGCTCAAGATCCTCAACGGGCTTCTCGATGCCGATGCCGGAAGTTTCTCACTCGGAGCAAAGGTACAGATCGGATATTACGATCAGGAACATCATGTCCTGCATGCTGAGAAAACTATTTTTCAGGAAATTTCTGACACGTATCCGACTCTCACAGAAACAGAGATCCGCAATATGCTCGCGGCATTTTTGTTTACCGGAGATGATGTTTTTAAAGAAATCTCCGCACTTTCCGGTGGCGAGCGCGGCCGTGTATCCCTCGCGAAGCTGATGCTCTCCGAGGCAAACTTCCTGATCCTCGATGAGCCGACCAACCATCTCGACATTGCTTCGAAAGAGATCCTCGAAGAAGCGCTGAACAGCTATACAGGAACCGTTCTTTACGTATCACATGACCGATATTTCATCAACCAGACCGCAACACGTATTCTGGATCTGACCAATCAGTCCGTCGTAAATTACATCGGCGATTACGATTATTATCTGGAGAAAAAAGAAGAACTGACTGAGAAATATGCCCCGTCCGCTGCCGAAACTGCCACTGAAGCCAAAGAAGAAGCTCCTTCCGAGGGCAAGCTCACCTGGCAGCAGCAAAAGGAAGAACAGGCACGCAAACGCAAACAGGAAAACGAGCTGAAAAAAGTCGAAACACGTATCGAAGAACTCGAGACACGCGACAAAGAAATCGATGACACCCTTGTTCTGCCGGACGTATGTACCAATGTCGGACGCTGCGCAGAGCTGAGCCGTGAAAAAGATAAAATCCAGCAGGAGCTTGAGGAATTATACGAAAAATGGGAGACTCTTGCATAAGTCTCCCACAATTCAAAGATATGAGCCATTGTGTCATCATCCGATACAATGGCTCTTTTTGTCGTTTTAATTATAACATTTTTTCCAGTTCTTCTCTGATAGCAAGGATGAAGTCACGGCTGTTCAGTACCGTCGGATTTTCGATACTTGTGATCAGCGCAAGGTCTTTGGTCATCTTGCCGCTTTCAATTGTAGAAAGAGTTGCTTTCTCCAGTTTGTCCGCAAAATCAGAAAGCTCCTGATTGCCGTCCAGTTCGCCACGTTTACGAAGTGCTCCTGTCCATGCAAAGATGGTTGCTACGGAGTTCGTAGAGGTCTCTTTACCCTCCAGATGACGATAGTAATGTCTCTGAACAGTTCCGTGTGCAGCTTCGTATTCGTAATAGCCCTGTGGGGAAACCAGTACGGAAGTCATCATTGCAAGTGAACCAAATGCGGAAGAAACCATATCACTCATAACATCTCCGTCATAGTTCTTGCATGCCCAGATAAATCCGCCTTCTGCTTTCATGACACGTGCAACGATATCATCGATCAGGCTGTAGAAATATGTCAGACCTGCTTCTTCGAATTTATCTTTAAATTCTGTATCAAAAATTGTCTGGAATACTTCCTTAAATTTAGCATCGTATGTCTTGGAAATGGTATCTTTCGCACCAAACCATACGTCCTGCTTTGTATCAAGCGCATAATTGAAGCAGCTTCTTGCAAAGCTTTCGATGGATGCAGACATATTGTGCATACCCATCGCAACTCCCGGTGCTTTAAATTCCTGCACAAGGGAACGTTTCTCCTCACCGTCTTCTGATGTATAAACAAGCTCAACTTTACCAGGTCTGTCAATGTACATCTCGGTATTTTTATAAATGTCTCCGTATGCATGACGGGCAAGCGTAATCGGCTTTTTCCAGTTACGTACGCATGGCTCGATTCCCTTTACAACGATCGGTGCACGGAAAACAGTTCCGTCAAGGATCGCACGGATCGTACCGTTCGGACTCTTGTACATCTTCTTCAGATCGTATTCATCCATACGTGCATGATTCGGTGTGATTGTCGCACATTTTACTGCAACGCCATATTTCTTCGTAGCTTCTGCAGCATCGATCGTTACCTGATCGTCTGTCTCATTACGATAATTCAATCCAAGATCGTAGTACTCTGTATTCAGATCAATAAACGGAAGAAGGAGCTCATCCTTGATCATCTTCCAGAGGATTCTTGTCATCTCGTCTCCGTCCATTTCTACCAGCGGTGTCGTCATTTGAATTTTTTTCATAATACTTCTCCCTTGCTTGATATCTGATTTTGTAATTGTTTTTCTTTTCAAAATTCCCAATTTCCTACTATTCTATCTGAAAAAAGGATTTCCGTCAATACTTTCAGCCTTTACTATAGTAAAATTTTATAGTGAACTTTTATAGCGCCAGAAATTTTTGGCAGTTAAATTTGCCCCATCCCTGCTGATTTCTCGGCAGTCCCATGTCCTCCGTACTCTCCCGTAACATCATTTTGACTTCAAGATTTGTAAGTAGCGGATCTTTTTCCAATGCAAGCGCAATTGCCCCGGAAACCAGCGGAGTAGACATTGACGTGCCGCTTTTCATGCTGTACAGATTGCCCGCTCCGGGCGAACATGCCATGATGTTTTTCCCCGGTGCCACCAGATCCGGTTTACACACACACTCAAACGTCGGCCCACGGCCTGAAACTGCCCGCTTCCCGGAAAGCATGTCGCTGGAACCGACTGTGATGATCTTTTTGCTGCACCCCGGAGCAGTGACGCTTCCCGGATCCGGTCCCTGATTGCCAGCCGCAGCCACCACCACAAGACCTTCGTCCCACAGCTTTTCCACACCCTTTACAAGTACATCCTGCTCACTTCGTGTCCGATATGTCGTCCCCACAGAAATATTCACGATCCGGATATTATACCGCTGCCGGTTACATAAGATCCATTCAAATGCCTTCAGCACATCTTCTTTGTTTCCATTGCCAAAGCGATCCAGCACTTTCAGTGCCACAAGGTGACAGCCCGGTGCCGCACCCTTATATTTTCCCATTGACGCAGCGCCGCTCCCGGCAAGGATCCCGGCAACGCAAGTTCCATGTCCATTGTCATCATATGCTATTTTTTTATTTAAAATAAAATCCACAAAAGCACAGATTCTGCTGTCAAAATCTATATGCGGATAAATTCCTGTGTCAAGAATTGCCACTCCGATGCCTTTTCCAGTATAAAATGGCTGATTCATGCATATACTCCAAAAAGAGGATTTATAATACTATATTCCAGTCCACTCTAAAGGGGGTGTCTTTTTTGATCATAGTCGTACTCATTGTATTTTTCTGCCTGCAGGGATTTGTACTGTTTTGCTGCCTCGCCGCCGGCGATGATCCCGGCTCGCAGGAAGTCTCCGATCGGGAACAGATGGAATATATTGAAATGTGGATGGAGAAAAGAAAGAGGAAAGCCGGATGACTTTCCTCTGGACAATTATTAATATTACGATATTACCATTCTTAACAAACTCTCCACTGTTTTTATCAGCAATAGCACTAATGCCATCTCTGTAATCCCCAGCGAAATCTTAAATAAGTTCTGCTTTCGAACAGCAATTCTCGAATTCATAACAATCTCCTGTGCCAGATCTTTTTCTTCCTGACTAATCTTATCAAAATCTACAACTTCATTTTTCCAATAGCTTTTATATAGCTCAACCAGATATTCATTTCTGGTATACATAGCTATATATGCAAAATGTAACAAATCACAATTTACTTTCCGCTTTTCTGCTTTCTTTATTTTTTTATTAATTGGCCAAAATGACCACAATGTAATTATAAGCGAATATATGATCATTGCTGTAACTATATATTTAACTTTCACTGAAACATCTGGTATTTTGGGTATTCCAAACAGCAGAGCAATATCAAACGCAAGCAATGCACCATTTTTAGTTTCAGCAAAACGTAAACATCCGGTTATATCTGCTTGTACTTTTTCTAATAAGATTGTATGTTCTTTCAATAAATTATTACTACCTGTTCTCTTCCTCCAGATTATTTTTTCTAATTACAGTCGTTGACATAACATCTCTATTCGTAATATCGCCTCGTTTGTCGTTCAACACCGCTACATATCGTCGTTCCAAATCGCGCATAGCCATATACTTTTGTTTGTATCCTTTTCTTCTTGTATTTTGTATTGTAATCGAAATTAACTCTTCTAAATTAAATAACTGCAGCAAACTCAAAATAGCTGAATTTTTTGGCATCATTTCCATCTGTATTATTACTGAGTTTATGTAATGTATTAATTCCTCAACAAATTCCTCATTATTGAAATAAAGTTCTCTATTTCTTTCATTCATTCTTCTAAAAACATGCTCCATATACTCTGCCGGCAGTATCATTTCCGGATTAGCCAAAATAGTACTTTGCTTTCGCAAAAGCTGCAAAACTTCTTCTATTGGTTCATTCTGCTCTTTATTTTCGCCAACCTCGACTTTGCCTTTATTTTTCTTAGAATATTTTTCAACAATTTCATTAGCTTCCGCCTCCAGTGTAGCCCACATTGCCTCAAATGCATTTTGTAAAATCGTTAATTCAAGAGGTGAATCCAACGCACTATTAATTGATTTAAGTAGCTGAAAAAAATCCTGTTTTTCAAATCTCGTTGCCTGATATCTTGACAACGGTCCCTTTATATCAGAAGGTTTAATGTTTATCATCAACGCACTAACTTTAGAATCCAATGATTTTGCTATTGCACCTGCCTCAAAATTAATCCAAGGTGCCATTGTATTTTCTGGTGTCAAACATATGATTCCATAATTGCACTCTGACAATTCTGATGATATAGTCGCATCCCAATTATCACCCTTCTCAATATCTTCCGGCGAATAAAAAACTTCGACGGACTGAATTATGCATGGAATCCATTTCTTTAAAACCTCAGCAATTTCCTTACTTAATTCTCCTGACCAACTTACAAATACTTTCACTTGTTAATCCCTTTCCCTCATCATTTGAATTATCTAATTTATTATACTAGTGTATGTTTACTATATTTCCTCAAACTGCTCCAGCATTTTCATATATGTCCCAAGCATCTCTTTCTTGGATCTGGAATATTTTCTATATGTAGAAATGATCTCACGCTCTTTCGTATTCAACTCCGTTGTGTTTTCGGGCATATCTTCATCGTCCAGAAGATCCATTATAGAAATATCCAAAGCATTACACAGCTTATATACTGTATACATATACGGTTTGGTCTTTCCTCCCATCAGGGTATGCAAAGTAGAGGTTGACACATCTGCCTCTTTTGCGAGCGCATAATAAGAAATATTGTGCTTCTCACATTGCTCTCTTATATTCCGAATCAAATCCTCACATTTCTGCTCCGGATTGTATCTTTTCTTTTTCATCGCACCGTTCTTTTTGTCATTCGTATTTTTCTCTGACATTTTTGCATATTCCTTCCTCATTATGTTCTTAAGAGAAGCGAATAAAAACCTCTCTATAATAAATACGTAATAATAAGGAAAAAATCACTCTAAAATTCAAAATTTTATCAATTTTTGCAAAAATACCTTTGTATTTTAATGGCTGGTAGGTCCACAATCACCACAATACAGTGGTTTAGACACTTCACTCTTCTCCTTTCCTCTGGAAGGAGCTCCTGAGCCACAGTCCCCTGATACGAAATCACTATCTATAAAAGTTCCCTGATATTCTCTTTTCGTTTTGTAAACAACTAATTTTTCTATTTTTCCTTTTAATTCTCGTTTCACTTTTATTTTCTCCTTTTACAAATCATTCTCATAACCAATGCAATATGCAGCTACCACCACATTTTTCCCACATATCACATTTTATGCATTTCTTCATGGGACATCCTGCCAGCTTATTATATAGGCTGATAATGTCCGGTTTTCTATAAACCTCAACCATACTTCCGTAATCCCAAAAGTCTTTCTGATAGTTTCCCATTACTATATGCCGTAATTCATTACACAGAATAATATTTAAATCAGGATCTACAAAAATCCCCTGCTGTTTCTTCACAGCACATGTAGACATTACTCTTTTTGAATTCATAAATTGCTTCAAAAAATTCGAATCGTAACGACAAAACGGCTGATTTAAACGTATGTAAGAAACAATTCCTGCCTTCTCCAGTTCCTGTGCTATAACCTGTAACGGCTCCGCCGAATTTTCCTTTATAATTTCGTCTGATTCTGTAACATATGGTCTGATATCATGTAAAACAATCTCATGCAATCCATAATATCTCAGAAAATGTACAAAATCAGATATCATAGACTGGCTTAAGATTTCTGTACAATTATAATTAGCTCTGATACACAATCTTTTTTCTCTCAAATTTTCGATTGCACTGCAAAATTCAGCAAATGCTTTTTCATCCGAAAATTTTTCAAATGATTTTTCATTAAATCCTTTTATAGATATTGTGATATCTTTTAGATTTTTTTGCCTACACACATCTTTGCAGAAATCTTTTTCCGAAAATCTGATTGCATTGGTAAATAAATGTACTTCCTGCTCTTTTAATTTTCTTAGTATCTCCACAAACTGTGGATGTATTGTCGGTTCTCCGCCAATCAGAGCAATCGACGTAATATTATTTTTAATGATATCTTCGTAAAACTTTACAAACAACTCAAACTTCAATAACCTGTGTTGTTTTTCCTGATTGTAACACCATTTACAATGTAAATTGCATGTGGTATTAAGATTCAATGTCACAATATTGCATAACTGATGTCTCATAGTTCTTTTTGGTATCTTCAAATCGCGTAATGTATTCTTTTATCCATGTTCGTCCAGTCTCTGTCTGGTTATCAATAAGCATTACATTTTTGCTGAAGGTATACTCTTTCTTATCCATTTCGTATTTTAAATTTCCTAATATCAGGTATTTATCGTCAAAAATATAATACCCTTCATCCGGATGATAATTGAAACGAAAAATATCAAGCTCTTTAATTTTATGGTCATTTTCAAGCATATGTTTCCAATTCAAAATTGCATTATCAATCGCACCTTCCATCGATTGATCATAATATTCATCATTCTTATTATCATATTCTCGAAGCATAATTTCTGCATGGTTAATAGAAATATCGTTTATTAAACGAAGCATTTGCACAGATTTAAATGTTGAAATTGCAAAGATTCTTAACTTTTCAGTCTTTTGGTTTTTCAGAGCTATCTGAAACGCATCATTTAAGTCTGTAATCTTAAATCCTTTGACTTTTTTCTGGTTGCTTGCCCGTATAGAATTTATCCAATTTTCCAGTTTAATTCTTACACTGTTTTTCTTTCTTATATCTCCCCATGTGATTCCCTCAAGATCACTCGCAAGTTTTGGTCTACCGTCGCACAGAAAAATCGTATTAGCTTTTGAAAGTTTTCCTGAAAACAGGCCATATTCCAGCAATACATTATCCCGCACTGTCATGGTGCTTTCACCTCTGAACCAAATTTGGTCATCTTCTCCAAATATGAATATAGCCGCATCTACGTTCTCGCTTAAATCAATAAGCGCATCCCATGTATAAGCACCCAAAGGAAAAACCTCCGGTTCATTCCACAATACTGGTTCTACATTCATGCCTTCCAGCCAGCTTCCAACCTCAATTGCCATATTTAATCGTTCTCCGGAACTTGCAATAAATATTCTCATATGCCCTCTTCCTCCTGCTAAAATAAAAAGCGCCCTAAACGAGCGCTTTCCTAAAATTCAACATCATAGCTTGGAATACTTATATATGGAACACCTTGTGATTCCTCAAGATCCCGTCTTGTTATGTCAAATTCCTGATTATCTTCATCTATTGGTGATCTCCTGATCCAATTACCCGGAAATATATCCGGTTCCCCACCATAGCAGACTTCCTTTCTCTCCTTAATTGAAATCATAAGCTGTTCCACCCTGCAAATTCATCAATTTTTTATATTATCACTTATCTTTTTACTTATATTTTTCTCAGCGCCATAATTTATTCTATCACACATTTCGCATTTTCATCCTTTCGGTTTCACGATATAATAATTCGGTCTTTCGAATGCTCTGAGTGTTTTCAGGTCAATTCTCCGCCTTTTCTATTATACAGATGTGCACCTTTGTCTTTTTATCATAGCTGATTCCCACAAGTAAAATTTTGCCAGTGTACTGTCTTACTGTATCCGGATATTTTTTCTCTTTTATCTGCTGTATTGCAGTCTGTGCGCCTTTATTCCATTTGAGTTCCACCACTAATGCAGGATAATTACTGATATATTCCGGCTTTGGTATAAATACAAAATCTGCAAAGCCTCTTCCTGACGGCAATTCCCTGACTGGCTTAAAGTAATACTTCATCGCACTTAAATAACCGATTGTGAGCACACTGCTCAGAGAATTTTCATCATTATATTGAATCATAGACACATATTCTGTATGAATTCTCTCTATTTGCTTTGCAACCTGATCTGATTCCAGATTCAATGTAGCTTCCAGCAATGCATCTGATTCCTGTTGAAAATTCATCCACTCATTCCACTTCTTACGTTTTACCGCCTTCGTAAGCTCCTGACGGATTTCTTCATTCGGAATAAATGCAGTCTGATTATTTTCATCATATCCCAAATACCCCAGATGGATCAGGTATGTCAATACATCATCTCTGTTTGCAAAACTGATTGTGTCATTCTGAAATGAACTTACATCCACTTCAACTGCTGTCCCGGAAATCATCTCGATTATGGCAGTTTTCAACCCATCAAAATCCATATTTATAAGAGGCACAACCACTTCATAAGTACCGGTATCCGACCAATAGTTTTTGTACTTTCCCCGAGTCATCAAACTCACAACTGCTTTCGGATTATATACCTGATATTCCTCCAGTATATAGCCGTCATACCACTGCTTTACTTTAGTATAATCCTGATTATATTTTGCACAAAGTCCTTTTACTTCCTCTTCTGTAAAACCTATATACGGAGCCAGCACAGAAGCGTCCAACATTGTAAATTCAGAAAAATTGTTAAGTGCTGACTGTGTTCTTATTTTTTTAATCGGAAGAATACCTGTCAGATAAGCAAGCTGAATATATTTTGTCGGCTCACTTCCCTTAAACAGGCCTCTGAGAAATCCTATATACTCATCCTGTACCTTCTGGTTCAGTGCTTCATCTCTGATCAGGACATCCCACTCATCAATAATTACTACAAATTTCTTTCCCGTTGCTGCATTAATTCTGGATAATGCTCCATATACTTTCTCATCATTATCCGGCACAATATCCGGATAAATTTCCTGCAATTCCGAAATCAGATGTTCATTCATATAGGCAACTGTATTTTCCGGTGAACCGGCGTCCATCATACACCATTGTACATCCAGATGAATCACATCGTATTTATTCAAATGTTTCTTAAAATCGCTTTTTCGGCTGATTTCCAGCCCCTCGAACAATTCTTCTGAATCACATGAACAGCTGTAATATGCCGTAAGCATATCCGCTGTAATCGACTTTCCAAATCGCCTTGGACGACTGTTACAGATAAATGCCTGTGTGGTATTCATCACTTTATTTGTATATTCGATCAATCCTGTTTTATCGATGTATATTTCTGAATTTAAAGCAACCCGAAACGCTTCATTTCCCGGATTTACAAATCGGCCCATTTCCACACCTCACAATCAAAAAAAGGTTCACGATATCAATAAAATAATGATACCATGAAACCTTTTTTCCGTAAAGAAAATCGCCCCAACTCTCGCCTATATGTCGAATATTTTTTATGAATAATACTATATACATACCTGCCATATTTCTCTATTGCGGCTTCATTTCCCAGACGCAGATTCATCTGGTACAATTTCATAATTTTTTCATCTGTTATTTCTTCCTGTTTTTCCTGAAAACATTCAATTTTCACTGGCAACTTCTTCATTGACACCAACACCTCACCTCCACCACCATATAAAAATTCCACACTATTCAATATAATCCGTATTCTTCGTTTTTTCTAAGTCATCTTTTTTCCATAAGGGTAAACAATACTCCTCCCAAAATCCATCTTTTTTTTCTATTGAAATTGTCCTGCATAAAGCCTGTCCCGATTTGGTAAAAATAACATTGCCAATAGGTAATTTCTCTCTCTTTGTATTCACTTCGCACTTCAAATCAAAATAATGCACCACTATTTTGGTTTTTATATTTTTTGTATTTTCCATTTCATAACCTGTTGCAAACGGTCCAAAATCCATTTCAATTAACCCAAGAGCACTAAGACTAACTAATTTATCAAAAGTCAGCCCCCACTTCTTATATTCGTCAAATTTTTTATCCATTATAACGGGTTGATATTCGTCCTCAACTCTTATTGCCAAAGAGCATAATATAGTAAAAGTTTCCGCATCCTCTCTGTCCATTTGTGCCAATATATATATAAGACTTCTAGGTATATTATTGTCTTCACATTCTGCTGCCAAAACTTTTCCCCATATTTTTTGAACTTCTTTATTTGAAATAAGTCTTGCTTTATCCATAAAAACCGCAATCCAATCATCATCTACTTCTTCAAATCTACCTTCTGTTTGTAAAGAAGCAAGCGCCACCTCTACTATGTCTTTCTGATTACAGTATTCCTTTATTGTTTTCTTCGCCCGACTAATCAAAGCAGCCTTCGTCAATGGATCATAATTGCTATTTTGAATATCTTCAATATACGTATTGACAGCAATCTTGGCAGGTGTCTTTCGACTGGCAATCCAGCCCGCCCCAGAGGTCAATTTATCTATTAAATTGTTTGCAACATCAGATATTCCACTGCAATCAATTAAATTAAATTTTTGTTCTTCACTCATCTTTCGTTTTCCCTTAAGGCCTTTGTTTTTACAGGTCACCATATTAAAGCATCGGCTTATTTATTCACCGACGCAACTCTAATATCAATAAACAATACTTCTCACAACTTCAGTCAATAAGTTCAAAGCGATATTTTTGTTTCACTTCTGGATATTTCTTATGATCTACCTCAGATACAAACATATCATATGGTCGAACATAAATGCCATAATTACCATACAAAGCCTGATAAACAACATATTGTTCACCTGTCTCAGAATGCTCCGCAACACATAAAACCAGATAATTATTTCCTTTAAAATGCTTATATTTTCTATTAATTTCTATTTTTCTCATGTTCACATACTTATTCTTTTTTAGTAATATCTTTATCTATTATCAACGCATACACTTTTTTGAAAAAAGTATATATGTATGTACAAAGACATATTCCAATCAATACAGCTAAAGCAATCAAAGTTACCAGAACGTAACAATCCGCAAACCATTTTTCTTTCGCAACAGATATAAGGTCAGTCGCTTGGTTTACCGCTAACCCAACCAGAAATGCCAGAAAGAACCCCTCTGTCATCAAATTCTTTAACTCTGTAATTTTCTGCCTGTTAAGCTCCTTTTTCATTTCTATATCGGCTTCCTGCATCACTTGTTGCTTATACTCTTCTTTTATCTCATTAATAATTCGCTGCCTTTTCTGTTCTTTTAAAGCATCCATGACTTCATTCTTATCTTCCGAAGATGCGCTCTTCTCTATTATATCTTCTTTCAACCTCATAACAGTATCAAGAACTTTATCTAATTCACTCATACTAATTTAACATTTCATCCCATATAGAATCCAAAAATTTGTCATCAAACTTCGCACCTCTGAATGCACCATTTTCGTTCTGATAATGTACATCTTCTCTATTTTTATACAATTTTTCAGAAGACGGTACTTCTTCCAGTTCTTCAAAAACTAATTGTGCAATTGTATAGTCAGGATAAATATGAATCGGGTACTCTGTCGCATTAAACAATCCTATTCTTAAATGTCCTGAATACGTTGAATTACAATGCTGATCTGTAACCAATAAACCAAGCCTTGTATATCTGGTCTTTGGTCGTAAATGAACTGTAATATCATCCGGCACTTTTAAAGTTTCCCTTAAAGATACAAGTAAATATTGCTTCGGAGAAATAATATATCCATTTTCCGATATATCTATATTTATATATATATTATCCACCGTTTCCTGTTTAGAAATATCAATACAATGTATTTCTTTGCTCAACTCCGTTATTTCAGTACCAATAGTCACATCATACGATTCACTCTGCAGATTGCTTTCATTAAACGGAACTATAAGTTCTTCCTTCTTTACCAATTCTCTTATTTTTTTATCAGTCAATACCATAGCAACATGCATCTCCTAAATTCTTATATTCATTTATTATATCACCGCCATAATTTAATTCAACTACTATTTCTTCTTCATGCAACAAAAAAACTTCCTCGTGGCCAGGAAGTCTTTTGGGTTTTAATTATTTAACTCTTACTTTAATCTTCTTGGTAACTGTCTTGTAGTTTGACTTCTTAACAGTTACAGTGATTGTGTAAGTGCCTTTTTTAGCTTTTTTAGCAACTGAAATTCTACCGTTCTTGCTAACTTTTACAGCTTTAGAGTTGCTGGATTTCCACGTAACAGTTCCGGTTTTCTTTTTAACCTTAACTGTAGCAGCTTTTCCTCTCTTGAGGGAGAGTTTGCTCTTGGAAACAGATACCTTCTGAGTTGCAGGTTTGATCGTGTAAGTAACAGTTTTTGTATATCCTGCGTATTTACCAATACCTTTAATGGTGATCACTTTTTTGCCGGCAGATTTCATGTTCTTCGGATAATAAACTTTGAAGTCTTTGTTAAGCTTCAGAGTTTTCTTACCTGCTTTAACAGTCTTGATCGCCGGTTTCTGTTTCTTACCATTATAAGTAGTACTGGTTTTCTTCAGAGTTGCGCTTGTAAAAGTCTTTTTAACCGGTGAATTTGAGGCTGCCATTGTCGGTACTGTCATAGTTCCGAAAAGAACTGTGATAGCCAGCATTACAACAGCCAACTTTTTAAACATTTTCATTTCAACTCACCTCTTCATTACACTGTGCCTTAATTAAAAGGCTTATAAAACTTGTAAATCTATGATAAACAGCCCCGCCACGAAAAACTGTTTATACCAAACTCAATATACAGGCATTATTTCCTGGATTTTTTGTTCTCTTCTTCTGCCTGCGGTCCATAGCCATACTGTCCATAATGACCGTATTTGCCATATTTGCCGTAGTGACCATATTTTCCGTATCGTCCTCCGGCACCCTCAACACAGTTCAATACCGTGCCGAGAAGTTTACAGCCCGCCTGATCTATCTCATGCAGGGACTGGCGAATGATCGTCTTTGGAACAGAACCTGCTCTGATAACAAGAAGGGCTCCATCACACATAGACGCGATCAGCGCTCCATCAGATACACTTCCGAGCGGAGGTGTATCAATGATCACAAACCTGTATTCTGTCGCAAGTTTATCCAGAAGCTCTCTGAATCGTATATCCTCCAGAAGTGGAGAGGGATTTTCCAGAAGCTGTGTACACGGAACAATACTTGCATTTTCAATATTTGTCTTATATACAACCTCATCATATTCCGCAAGACCGGAAAGATAATGATTCAGTCCCTTTTTGTCCGAAACATCCACCTGAACACTTTTCATCAGGACGGAATTACGCAGATCCACATCAACAAGTACACTCGGGAATCCTGCCTCTGCAAGCATTTTCCACAGATATACAGCTACCGTACTCTTTCCCTCGTTCGGGAGACAGCTCGTCAGCATGATCTTCTTGGTATTTTTGCCACAGAATTTAACGTTTATTCGAAGACGGTTCATCGCTTCTTCCACTGCGTAAGGAAGCTCCGGAAATACCAGTTTCAGTTCATCCATTTTTCTTTCTCCTTTTTTTCTTACTGCTGTGTGTTGTTTCCATCTGTGCCACCCGGTCACTCTCCGGAATCACAGTCAACGGAACAAGTCCGAAATATTTCTCCATATCTTCCGCTGTATGAATGGTATCATCCATCAGATATCTGACAATCAGGACACCCGCACAGAGGATCAGACCAAGAAGTCCCCCCATCATTGTGTACCTGGAATAGCTCGGTCCCGCTTTATATTCCGGAAGTTTTGCATGCTGTGCAATGTTCGGTGCCTTCGTACTCATGGTATCCGGCAGATAAGACACAGCCTCCACCGCCATCGTCTCGGCAAGATCCATCGACAGCTGCGGATCTGTCGTTGTTGCAGTGATCTGCAGTACACGTGTATCTGTCGGATTGTTTAACGTATACAGCTGTTTCAGCTGATTGTAATCCATATCGAGATCCAGCTTTTCGATCACACGGTTCAGTACCGGGTAGCTCAACATCAGTTCCTCATAATCAGAGGTCAGTGAAGTACCGAGGTTCAGGTCATTCAGGTTTACTACGGAATCATCTGACGTAGAAACTATGTAAAGCTTGGAAGTTGACTGATATGTCGGCTGAATGCAGAAAAATGAATATGCATTCAGAAGCAACGCTCCTGCCAGCAGACAGATCAGCAGATAATGCCAGTTATCCAACAGCATATACGCAAGATCCAGCAGATCAATCTCCATTTCTTCATTTTGTTCTTTCTGGTTCATATTTTATCTCCTTTTAATTTTTTTCATAAAAAAGCTCAATTATCGCCTGCTGCAGACTGTCTTCATCCGGTGTGAACGTCTGCCATTCATCCTCGTCAAGGCCATAAGTTCCGCTTATTGAAAGCTTTTCATCTTCGTTTTCGTCGGAAAGTAAAAGTGCCAGCCTGCAGAACTTCTTCGCACTGATATCTGTCGTCATATAGTCCTCCAGTGCATGATAAACCTCAAGCGGAAACTTGTTGTCCTCATTACATTTCGTCCTGAAAGCAGGCTTAAATGCCTCCTCGTAACTGCTCTGGCGATGCATTCTGTTTTCATTTCTTCCGTCCGCAACTTCTTTTCGCTGTCTCACGTAGTTCTCGGCATGCTCGCCCATCAACGTGACAGTCTCACCCATTTTCAGAGTCGGATCCACTTCCGAAAAGTCATCCTCAATCGTAACGGTAACACCGCCAACCATATCATTCACGACCGAAATAGCTCCCATATTGACCATCGCATATCCATCGATCGTGGCATCGCCCAGCAAATGTGACACAGCATCTACCGTATTCTCTGCACGTACTTTCTGATCCAGTCCCATCGAATGTGCAAGTGAGATCTGAATATCCGTCGCAGCCAGACAGGTTCCGTCATCATCCAGACTCTTTACTTCCGTAATGGTATTTCTATCAATGGTAAGCAGCTTACATTCATCTGTAGATCTGTCCCTGACGATTACGACCAGTACATCACATTGTCCGGTACCATCGTATTCTTTCAATTCCTGTACCTTGCCCGGCGAATCAATTCCGGTGATCAGATATGTCTCAATATTTCCCTTTCGGGTATATGTCTGGTCTTTATATGTAATTGTATCGCGGCTGTCTACGCTGTTGTCATTATTGAATCGGTAATGATCCGCCATTCCAAGGACCAGCGCAACAAACACAATTCCAACAATCAGGACAACTGCCGCAATGCCAAGGCCCTTATACAGCCTCTTTTTGTCCTGTCGTCTCCTGTATCCCGACATAAATCCTCACTTCCGTTAAAAAATCTGACTCAAAAATACCTGTCCGCCCGCCGGATTCATCACTTCACAGGCCATCACCGCAACCAGCAGAACAAATAATATGCAGCTGATGATAATCGCCGTCTTTCTTGACATACTGTTTCCTCCTATCCTGCTCACTATAATCAGTTAATTTCCAAATAAAAGAGCTTCTCCCTGCCGGTCTATCCTCTGCAGGAGTTCCTCTCCACATTTTTTCTTTATGATCTCTCTGCCCGTCAGAAGATCCGGTACACGATGATGTGCGCCGTGACAATCACTTCCGAGGACATGTGCACTTCCGGACCGGAACATTTTCAACAGGTATCTCCTGTGTCTCCAATCCTGAAGCCCTTCACTGTTAATCTGTATCCTGACCGGAATCTCCAAAAGGCTCCTGATGCCCTTTTTATTTCCCGGAATCCAGATAAAACGCTCCAGATGCGCGATCAGAACATTAAATCCCCGCTCCCGCACAAGCACCTCAACTTCATGAATATTCTGCGAGGTCCATGGCGCAAATGGCATCTCAAGCAACAGGACTCGTGTATTCTGTATCGTCAGATCTTCGATAAGCTCTGCCTTACTGATTCCGTCAAAAAAAGCTACTTCACTTCCCGTCAAAATCTGCGGTACATCCAAAAGACTCTCCTTATGAACAGCTTCCTTCAGACTGTTATACGCGTCTTCTCTTCTGTTCAAAAAGGCATCTACCCTGTCATGGGATGCATAGAAATGCGGCGTCGCGATCATGTAGTCAACTCCCTGGCTGCTCACCTGCCGCAACATTGCCAGTGATGTCTCCAGATTTCTGGCTCCATCATCAATTCCCGGCAAAATGTGAGAATGAAAATCTATAACACTCATTTTTCTCTTCTCTCTATCATAATATTAATCAATTTCACAGCAAAAAGACAGTCACCCCGATTTTGCCGATGGTATGATATCATATTTTTTCTTTTATAACAACTCATTTTTAAAATAACCGTGTTTTTTTTCAAATACGTGAATTATGTGTCAGAATTTGCCACTCTGTTGCCTTTTCCGGTATAAAATGGCTGTTACGCTCATTGTATTTTTCTGTCTGCAGGCATTTGTACTTTTTTGCTGCCTCGCCGCCGGAAATGATTCTGGTTCACAGGAGGTCTCCGATCAGGAACAAATGGAATATATCCAAACGTGGATGAAGAAAAAGGGGAAATCATTCATTACCAAACCAGCTTACAGTCAGCCACACCAACAAGGCTGTCCATGAAAACTTCATTCAGACGATTTTCTACATCCTCTCTGGTAATGCCCTTTTTCAGGATCACCTGAAGGAAACCACCTCCGCCGGCTCCACACACAAGCCGGCCGTCGATCAATTCCTCAATGCTGCTGAAAATCTGTTCAATCAGCGTATTGCTGCTTCCGGCATCTACCTTCTCGCTGAGCTCCCAGTGATAGTCCAGCAGCTTTGCAAATCCATCTACATTACCGCGTTCAAGTTCAAATCTCATCAATGCAGCTGTCTTCTGAATTTCTTCCAATGCAAATAAACTGTCTGGTTCATTTCCAACGTATCTTCCGACAACATCACGAAGAAGATTTCTTGCCAGTCTTCTCTGACCTGTATAAATCAGAACAAATCTCTCATCAAGCTCTTTCCTTGCACTTTCCGGAATCTCCACATGAGTTACCTTGATCTCCTGCTTTAATCCCGGCATTGAAGAAATATATTTCAGGCCAGGCGTTGCTCCGCCAACCTGATCCTGCCAGCCGCCTCCTGTAGACATGATCTGTTCCATTGCAAGAACATGCGCATATAAATCTTCCTCGGTAAATTCAATTCCTGTAAATTCAAAAACTGCCTTTACACAGGCTGCCGAAAGAATTGAGGATGTTCCCAGTCCGGAGCCCTTCGGTACATCCGTAACCTCGGAATGCATAACAAAACCGCCCCCGAGACGTCTCAGTATATCTTCAAGCTTATATCCCTTTTGCGGAATAATTCCACAGGCAAGCAAACACGCCTTTTGCAGCGCAAAAGGATCAAACGGATCACCGGTTGCCTGAAGAGGTTCAATCGTATCGAACTCACCATGTACATCCATATCCCTGCTGTCAAATACTATTTTGAGTTCATCAATCCGTTCCAGTGTAACCTCGACCGGTTTTTTCCCGTTAAGAAGTATTGCCACATTTAATACCGTGCCGCCATTTTCATTACAGTATGGCGGAGTATCACTCCAGCCGCCACCCCAGTTTACACGAAGCGGCAGATTTACTGTATGCCTGTCCGTAACAATTCTGGCATTTTCATTATAACTCAGACTCTTTATCGTTGCTTCCAGCATCTCTGCCTGGATTATATGAAAACACTCCTGAATCTCGTTTTCATCCTCGAGTACGACGCCAAGATAATAATGAAGACGCATTCTTTCGCCAAAATCCGATTTGTCAAGTCGCTTCTTCAGCCATTCCCTCTGAATTTTGGTAAGAGTTGTCCGCTTCTGCAACTTCCGCGCAGGCACCTTATGTCGGATTGCCTTGGTAATCTCGTCCATTGCGACCAAATCTTCCATACGCCTGTTCCAGGCGATGATCGCATCCGGATCCGCTGCATTAAATCCGGAACAAAGCGATTTTTTCTCTGCATTTCTCCATTGTTCGATATCAGCAGCAGGTTCATCATTTACTATTCTGTACAGATTAAGTGCGGCATCTACCCCGTCCTGAATATTATCTGCTTCCGCATAAAGATTGGCTTCCCATAAACTGTGCGCGGAATTTTCCCACAGACGGACTCCAAGCTTCTGCTCCAATTCATCCAAATCTTTGCCAAACAGTTTATTTTCTTTTGGATTGTCGCCAATACCAAAAATACGTACCACAAAGCTTCCGTCTCTCTGCTTCAGACCATGCAGCACCACATTGTCCGGAATTTCGCGGTCAGCAACTTCAATATAGGACAATACACAATGATCGCCGATCTTAGAATTCCTATGTACATAGGAAACTTCCAGATAACAGCCTTCTCCGATCGTTGACCGGCTGCTGAGTACGCTGTTATATCCGGCCGTATCTCCCTTAATACTGCTTCCGACTATACGGCTCCATCCAAGATCTTTGTACTCATCTACACCGCCGTTCATCAATCCGAGAATCTCACGGGTAGTTCCGAAATGGATAAATTTCGCCGGTGCAAGCCGCAGCAGTTTCATTCTATACGGACGCAACACATTCCATACACGCTCGCGCGCGGCTGTAAGCTCCGGACAAAATTCACCTTCCGGCTTCTCTTTATAGAAATCCTCCAATGTCGAATCCTCGGCCAGAGGATAAAGAAAATCTGCATATAAGGACAATCTTGTTTTTGCATTTACATGTCGGTCATAATCCTCCGGTGCTGCGATCAGAGAATACAGAGATTCCATCATTTCCGTACTGAAAATCAGCGCACCTGTATCAATATCTACACAGTTCGAATCATTTACTGCACCAACTGATTTCAGTACCTCTACAGACTTCTTCTGCAGACAGCATTTCACATTTCCATTCTCACCATTCAGATAAACACCATGGTTCTTGCCTGTCTCAACATGCTCTTTAAAAGAGATCGCAGCTGCGCCGACATTGTTATAATCAATCTGCAAAGGATTAAACAGCAGCAGCACATCGCCGGATAAAAGAACCATTCCCTCACGGATACGTGACGGTACAGAACTCATGCAGATCATAAATTCATCAAACAATGTAGAATTACGTCCATTCGGAAGCTTATGCGGAACCGGTGAAAAAAGCTTACCCAATGCCGAATACTGCGGCACACGTTTACTGTCTCCACCGGAATGAATAACCAGCACACGAAGCTTTTCGAAAGATTCTTCCTGTGAATGAAGATATTTCAATACTTCCAGCGTCGCACCACCAGAGCCCACACGCTGTCCATCTCGATCAGGAATCGCTACAAACTTTGTGTGCTTTGGAAGAAAGCTCTTGCGTTCCTCCAGCTGTTTCCTGAATCCTTCTGCCTGCTGCTCATTTGACGCAGTCAAAATCACATAATCCCATCTGGGGAATTTTTTCAGTTTTAAAGATCTGTTGTAATCATCCCAGCAATCTCTGTATGCCTGAGATAAAAATAAAGATGGTATGTTCTTCATACGTAACTCTCTCCTTAAATATTAATCCTCAATAGTCAGTCTCGTTCTAGTTTACCATATTTCCTATAGCTATCTATGTGTAAGATTTTATTATTATTGCAATCCGCACATTTCATATTCTCATCTCCTGCCAAGCACTATCAAACATTTATTGTAACTGTTCAGTACCCTCACAGTTACGAGTCAAAATGCATTCCAAATCACCTTCGGTGATGGCATTTTGCCTTGTATGTCTCGGGATTTTGGCAGAAAACATGCCAAAACGCCTCGCGGGATACTACCTTCTGAATAGTTACCATTTATTTTCTTATTCCAAGTGAATACTTTGTCATACGGATGCAGTTTTCTATGCCTTCTCTTACTTGCTGATCATCTTGAATGTTCCGAATTTCGATTGGCATACACACTATTTGATTGCGGTCCACTTTCGTTGGTGTATTTGCTCCATATGCATTGGCGGTATAGTTCCAGAGGTCTTTGCAACCAACAATCGTTACACACACATACATAGCAGTCGAACGTCCCAATTTTCGGTACATTGTTGATGTTCCATATATCAAGTTCTTGAGTTCTTCTACAAAGTCAAATATAATCAAATATCGCTCCGTTTTTAGCTGCTGGCTTTTTGAATTTTGTTCTCTTATCTCAAAATCTATTTTCAGCTCAACAGTACCATTATTAAAAATCTGTAGCTTCTCAAAATCTCGCAGTTTAGAATAATCAGGGAAATAGACACCGTCCACATTTGGAACTGCACGATCACGGATCATACCATTAAACAGATTATCAAAATCCAACTTTCCTTCTCTGTACATATCGTACATCGGAACATAATCACTTCTAAATGTGGCTGGAATCACCTGTACAAGTGCAAATGGTTTCTTCATTTCTGTGATATGTTCTTCCAGTCGTTCTTTTCTAAAGCTCTTGATATCTTCTGACAGCATTGCAGCGTTTAAGAATCCATTTCGTATCTCTGTATAACTCATTGCCTGTTTTTTATTTCCATGTCTTATATAAAAATGAAACTGTCCTTCTGGTTCTTCTGTAATGTATGGTTTATACAACCCCCGTTGAATATAAAGTACCACAACGTATTTGCCATCTTGTATTGGAATGAACGAAAAGTCCACCTCTGGCACAGTTGGGCGAATTGCCTGCAGTTCATTCCGGCGATCCAATTCAAAGCGATCAATATTAGGAATCGAAATACCCGCTAATATGCTGGCTGCTCCAGAACTTTCTCCGATTCCGTAAAAAATGTATCCTCCGTCTGCATTCGCAAAGGAACAGACATCATTTCTGAACTCAGCTTGTTTTTCCCTCTTGCTGCACTTATCTACAAGCGGTGCAAAATTCACCTTATAATCAATAAAATTATTCTCTCGATAGGCATCATTATTAAGAAGTACCTGAAGATCATCTGCAGTCCATTCTCCAAATTCTTTATTATTTATCTTCATGTGGTTTATTCCTCCTATCCAGAGTTGCTTCTTCACATCTGTTAATCCTCAATAACCAGTACCTTTTTATCTTACCATATTTCTGAGATACCGCTCCAACAATCTATTTGCTACTGGTGCCTGAGTCCTTACCCGCAGAGTTTTTCTCACTCTTCCCTCTTGAGACTGATGTTTTCGCTATAGCATTATATGTACTTGACCATCTTTCATATTCTTTTCCTTTCAAGGCTTCTAAATCATTAACCAAAGTTTTCAAGTTCTGGTCATCTATTTGGTCAACCCAATATAAAACCAATAATCGCTTTATACTTTCTATAGAATCACGATAAATCTTCCATTTTTCCAGACACCTAGTTAATGCGACATATGATGCAGAAAATGATGTTAATAAGGAGCAGCTCACAGTTACCACTTTTACTATATCCCCATATTCTAAACTTAACGCATTAAATAAAGTCACAACTAATGGCGCAATTATAGCAATAAAATTAAAGAAATAAAATCTAAACTTATTTTTACATGCATATTCTATATACCACTCGCCCATATTTTTAATACGATATTTCAGCCTTTCATTTGGTATATTTATATATAATGGTTCAAATGCACTTTTCTCTTTTTCTATTTCTTTCCAGTATCTTAACATTTTATTTCCTCTGTCAGCGATCATAGCTTCTAATTGTTTAGCAACACTGATAGGTGTCTTTGTATAGAGCTGATCCATTTCTCTTACAAGATACATCTCTATCCATTATTTCGACAAAATCTGCCAGATCATCACTCCAACTGCAGGCGCATATTTCTTGCAAGCTCGCTCATACATTCATTCGTATATACTTTAACTCTTCCGGTTGCCGCTTTGACTTCTTCACTCATTATATCCAGTTGTTGATTAATAACTTTGAAACAGCTCTCCCTTTTCCAGACATCCTTATATTTTTCACATATTGAAATTAATTCATTTGAATAAATATTTGAATCCTCAACAATCCTGCTGCAGTCAATAGCTATCCCAAAACTTTTAAACATGGAATGATAATAATCATTTATTTCCTGCGCTTTAAATTGCATATTGTAGAGGACCGGAGAATATATTTCCTGTATATCTTCTCCCCTTCCCGCATCCTGTTTTGAAAGCAGATCGATTAAATTTGCGCCGCACTTCCATTGCAGTTGAGATAATTCCAGAAATTTATCCAGCATTTCCTTCTGCACTGTATAATACAAAGAATTTCTTCTATTTTCTTTGTCGCGCTTTACCGAATTTCGATGATTCAACACAATTGCCAGAATCGCGATCAATGTAGGTCCCAGTCCTTTAAACAGTTCCAGAAACAAATCTAATGCCGGATAAATTTTTACAAATTCACTGTACGTCATATCTTGTTACTTCCTTTCAGGCAAATGTCAACTCAATTCTTAATTCAGAATTTTTTATTTAATTTTAATAACAAATCATTTAATCTATCATCCTCATCAAAATAAAAATCAATGCATGTTAAAGGAATTAATAACTTTTCTCTATCCACCCCATATTTATTGATAACATATGTTAAAAATCCCTGTAGTTTATGTGAAACTTCATCAGTCATGTTTCTTTTTGGCGACTCTAATCGTATGGCTTCAGCAATCCTGTTTTTAAATTTTTCAATATCCATACAGGGTTTTATTTTGTAAAAATCAGCATATGCCAACACATGTTTTGGTTTTCGTAGATAAATATCCTGTCCCGCGTCGAATTATAGTGAATATAAAAAGGAAAAAACGGATAATTGCGGAAGAACCCCTGCCTACCGGATTTGCGGTGTTACCGCACGAGAATATTCATCAAGCACATCCAAAAAGTACCTTATACATTATTTTATGCTTAGATAATACCTGCAAAATAACATCAAACAGCCACGCATATACCACTGCTATTCCTAAAGTTATAACCGTATTATAACACACTATATTATATGCTAAAATATTAGTTTCCAATTTATTTGCCACTATTGTTACAACCGTACTTATTACTCCCTCAAGAAAAAAACATTGCATGACATAAATCTGTAAAGTCTCTTTTCCAATCCGATTCACAAATTTTACAAACCTAAGATTCATGTATTTTACATATAATAATTGCATTATTTCTGTAAAAACAATACTTCCCACAATTCCAATAATCCACCTATAAATGTTAATTACCATTTGAATATACGGCTTATACTCTGATGTCATAGGATTTACACCGCTGATATAATCAAAGCTCCATTCTTTGTAAAAAAGGAACAAAATTATATATACAATACCAGAACACACCAGGAACAATTTATTCAAATTAATTTCCCATTTACCGTCAAATTTCCTTTCTGCATATAGATAACCTACTACAAAAGGTACAAATAAATTAGCTGTATGCACTCCTATTATTCCGTCTATAAATAAATTACCAAGTGCAACACAAATCAAAAAGAAGTTTCTGAACACCAGTACTTTTCCATTTATTCTTTCTGCTATTTTTATAATTATTGCAACTTCGATCGTTATAATAAAAATACTCTGAAGAAACCAAAGTCCATATCTAATACTTTGTAAATATTTCATTATTGATAATTCTTCGTGCAAAATAACAACTTTACGAAAATAAAGCAAGCTATTCCACACTAGAAATGGAATACCTATAGTAACTATACGCCGTATAATAATATTTTTTAACTTTTTATTCCGTGATTTCCAAAATAAATATCCACTGATAAGCATAAACAAGGGCATGTGAAAAGAATATATTATCCTAAACATCCAGTTTTGAAATATGTTAAATGAATCTATATTACAGCCCTGAAGGCAATGTCCCCATAAAACCAGCAGGATTGCCCCCCCCGTAAAAAATCAATAACCTTATTCCTCTTCTTCATTTTTCTATGATTCCTTCCGTTTAATTTTATTCAGTGCAGTTATAACTATCGGATAAAAGGTATCATCTCTTTTTACAACCCAATAAACCAAACATGCTCCGCCGAAAAAAGCTCCACCAACTAATATCTCAATAACATTTCTTTTAAATAATGAAATGTTTGTAATATGCTCCGCTACTCCTCGTACCGATGCATACATCAGCATACCTAAAATAATATATGGAAAATTTTTTCCTAGCATTTTTAATACATTCAAATACTTAAAGCACACAAAAATCTGAACAAAACATACGATTAATTCTGAAATAAGAGTTGCATATACAGCTCCTACCGCATCAAATTGTCTTATCAATGAATAGTTCAAAATCAAATTAATAAATGCCCCAACAAAAACTGATATAATGTAATATTTTTCATTATCATTTGGAATCAAAATCTGGTTTACAAGAACTGTCGAAATTGCTTTGAAAAAAATTACAAATGCCAAAAAAGAAATAAGCGATACACATGGTAAAAACTCACTTCCAAAGAAAAGTGGAACAAATTCCTGAGACACTGCCAGGATTCCAAAAGCAATTGCTGAACACATAAACATTACTAAAGAAATTGATTTTTGTACCACTTTCTTATATTCCATTGTTTTGTTCTCAGAAATCAATGATACTATACGTGGCAATGATACTGTTCCCAATCCAGTAATAATTCCTAACGGTATATTAACTATTTTATCCGCACTGGAATAATATCCCACCTGTTCATATGTGCTCAATAAGCCTAGCATCGTTTTGTCCATTTGCTGATAAATACTCATAGCAACAACCGGAATAAATAATGCAATACAGGGTTTTATATGAATAATTATCTCATAAAAAGTAGTTCTTGTTCCTTTAACATATTTTTTCACCTGTGAAACAAGATATACATCACTCAAAATTGTTCCTATTACTAAAATAAACGCGTATATCAATATATCTTTTCGCGTTTTCACAAATATAAATATACCCAACAATGTAATTAATTTTATAATCAGGTTTCTGGTAACGGTCAATTTAACTTTTTCCAGCCCCCAGAAAAACCAATTTATATCTATGAAACAATTTATAATCCATAAAGATTCTATAAAATATAATGGTTTATTGTCCGGAATACACAAACTTACAAATAATAAATAGATGGCAACTACTACCGTTGCCATCAAACACTGTAATTTTCTTATACTAGAGAACGTATGAGCCAACTCATTTTCATTATGTTTTGTGGCCGCAATCATTTTACTGCCATAATTATTGAAACCAAGCATTGCAAAAATTGTAAAATAATTTGCAATATTAGCAGCATATGTATACGTTCCCAATTGCTCTGCACCCAGAACACGATTAATGTATGGTGTTGTAATCAAAGGTAATGCAGTTGCCAACACTTGATATCCCGTCTGGTAGATAAAATTCTTCTTCAGACTAGCCACAATCTGTCCCTCGCTTTATGTTTACTTTCCTATTATTTGAATTCTTTTTTTCTTATTTTTATATCGTTTCACTATGTCCGAAAAATATTTTGTATTAGAATATTTATATACTTTATTTGCACCTGTTTTCTTTTTTAATTCTACTGCCTTTTCCAGCCAGAATTTAGGATAATCGATTACAAACTGCTGAACCAAAGCTCTTTCGAGTTCCAATAACTTCTCATATTCTTCTGGATTATTATTTAAATAATTAATCTTTTCTATTGCATCTTCTGCATTAAAAACCCAAGCTTCTTTTGGAAGTACCTGTCCACAAATAATATCACTTGGTGAAAGCAACACAACTGTTCCTAATGAAATTGCTTCAATCGCTCCATTTCCCCTTGTCTGTCTGCCTCCAACTTTTAAGTAATACTTTGCTTTATACATTTCAATAAGATTATTCTTTATATTTTGTTTATGAACTAAAATAGGTTCTCCTGTAGCTTTACTTATTGGTTCAAATTGTGGAATATTTCTTACTGGTCTTTCGGTAGTCGTGTTAATTTCTCCATAAATTCCAGATTTTTCTACTTCACCCAATTCGTCATGTAAAACTCTCTCCAAATGATCTTTATTAACAAACGTATATGGAAAATCAATCACTCCATGTACCAGGTCATTTTCCCCACGTATCAACTGATTTAAGCAAACATCATATCCAAAATATACTTTGTCTAACATGAAATTAGCCTCTCCAATCATATATGCCCACAATACTTGAGGATACTTTTGAACAATTTGTGTTGGTACAGAAACATTTATCGAAATGACTGCATCATATTTTTCCCAATTAATATCACTACATTTAACAGCATAATATCCATTTGGTTTATCACTACCTGGCTCATGAAAATCCATTCCCTTAACAGCCTTAACTGTCTGTGTTTTCAATTTTCGAAACTCTTTAACCATTTTAGGCATAACCTTTTCCCATACATGGCATTCTGAAGTATTTTCTTCTTCTACAATATAAAAATCACAATCATATTCATCAAATAAACTAATCGGACCAACACGCCCTGCCGACGAATACAATAATTCTACTGGTGACATATCCTTATTTCCAACATAAAGATCCTGATATACATCCTGTTTTACTAACGCAATTTTCATCTTCATTTTCTCCACTTTTATTTTCTACTTTTCACAAGCAGGTATACCAACTGCTTTTTTATTTGCCGCAATATTTTTTAATACAACTGCATTTGCACCAATAATAACATCATCTTCTATGATACATTTTCCTAATATTTTCGCCCCAGTTCCTATATAGACTTGATCTTTAATAGTTGGAGTTCCCTCATTTCGTCCTTCTTTTGCTCCAATTGTTACATTTGACATTATCGTGCAATTTTTCCCTATTGTTGCTTCACCTGTAATGACAATTCCTACTGGATGTCCAATAGCAAAACCTTCATCTATTTTTGCATTATATCCAATATCACAGCCATGTTTTTTAATATTTCTATTTTGAATTATCTTTGCTAGAATAAAAAGTTTTTTTCTGTATAACCAATTAGAAAACCTGTAATCTTTTACAGCCGCTACTCCTTTTGAACTAAAACAGAGTAGAAAATAGTTCACAATTGACCACTTTCTTTTTGTGCTTCTTGCATAATAAGTTTTTATTAAGTCAAACATTTCTTAACTTCCTCGTTCTATATTTTTTTCCATCAACAGCACCACTTAGCATCCAAAACAACATACTGGCCACGCCTGGTCCAAACGGGGGAAAACATTCAAAAACTGACATTATTATATAAAACACAGAAATAACAACTACATTCTTTTCTAATAAATAGTCCTTTTCTCTATTTTGCCGCTTTCCATAAAAAGTTCTAAAATTTAGATACATTCTATTTGCTATCAGTCCAAACAAACATAAACCACCAAAAATTCCTGACTGGGCAAGAACTGCTAAATAAAAATTATCCACATAATAATCACCCACCCCAAAACAAAAATATTTCTGAAAAACATCAATTGCATCTTTCCAATATTGAGTACGTCCACTAGAAAATGTAGCTATGTTTATTCCTGAAGCATTTGAATATTTATTTATTAAAAATGCTTGTTTTATAATATCTAAAATAAATTCTGAATTAAATATTATGCAAACCATCAGAGCTATAAAACTTAATTTTATAATTTTATTCTGTAATTTATTCCCCACTAAAATTGTATAAATCAAGCAGATTCCTAATGCAATTAACGCACTCCTAGATTGAACATATAATAAAGGTACTATTAACAATATTATTCCTACTAGTTTTATAACTATCTTTTTTCTGTTTTCACACTGATAATTTATCCAAAATTCCAAAAAACCACAACCTAGTAATTGGCCTAAAGTATTTTTGTGTGAAGATCCTGTCATTAAATAAACTTCACTATTCATCCACGTTGTAACATTTCCATTTACCCGTGTAATAATAATGTATATAGCTAATATAAAAATCATTACTCTATATACATTTAAAGTACACCATATAACCTCTTCCTCCCTACAACCTATAAAAAAAAATATATAATATATCATTGCTGACATTGGTACTAATTTTACAAATGTGGAAATTTCTGTGTTTCCTCCACTCAATGCAACCAACATTTGCATTATGAAAAATCCACCATATGTAATTATAAAAAGTTTCATATAGTCTGTAAGAATAAAACTCTTTTCTACATATATAACAAAAACAGCAGCTAACCCCCATACGATATAAGTAATTGGTGTCATGATGCTTTTATTAGCATCTGGAAACTGTGATAATAGCGCAATCATAATAACTATTCCAAAAAATATTTTTTGCTGTTTATATTTTGATATTTTATTCAACATATTTTCCTCTTATATTAATACTCTGCTATAAGCAACTGCCATATTTTCTATTGAATACTCCTCTATCATTTTCAAAGATTCTTTTCCCATCTTTTGTTTTATTCCAGGTGTTTCAAAGAAAAGAGAGAGTTTTTTATTTAAATTACGGGATATTTCATTCTCATTCTTTATATTTAAAATAAATCCATTTTTGTAGTTTTCTACTAACTCCTGTCCTGCAACACATGCAGTAGTCGTAATAACTGGCAAGCCATAATTCATAGCCTCATTTATTACAAGTCCCCAAATGTCTTCTCTCGTAGGTAATACAAAAAGATCTGCTGCCTTATAATACTCTGATAATTCTTCACTTTTCATAAAGTCCATAAAATATACATGCTGTAATTTTTTTTCTGCTACAATTCTTTTATATTCCTCTGTTGGTTTCCCTCCAATCAAACACAATGCCACTTCATCCGATATTCCTTCCATTGCGTTTAAGAGCAAATCCCAACCTTTCCGATAAATAAATTGTCCAACTCCTAAAACCAAGTATTTTTCTTTTATATTTAATTTTGTTTTAATTTTTTCTTTTTCTATGTCAGTGATTATCTCTTCTATTTGATTTTTTTTCTTATATGAAGTGAATGGATATCTGTAAATAACATTTTTCTTCGCACCATAATACTCTAAATATTTATCCGACATATCACTTGGACTAAAATACCCTTTTGCTCCAGAAATCAAAAATGTTTTATACCATTTTCTCAATTTTTGTTCTTTATATTTTATAATTCCACCATCAGATGACAGATAATACGGGACTCTCTTAAACTTAAAATAAATCAGTAATGCCATTTCGGTCATATAAGAATACGATGTCAAAACAATCTTGTCATAATTTCCTTTAATTGCCTTAAAAATAGTCCAATTAATTTTATTCTCTTTTATATTTCCATCAGATAAAAATATGGCTTTAAAATTTTTTATCTCATCAAAATTATAGTTAAATTTTATTCCCTGATCTGCGGCTCCTTTTGCCTCAAAAACAACCGTTAAATCTACTTTTTTTCCTAACTCATTATAAAAATCTATCCGATAAGGTACTGGAATATTTGTGACAAACAATATTTTCATTTAATTACTGTCCTTTCTTCCAATAGAACTCTTGTAATTTTTGGGCTTCATCAACAATTGAATATCCTGCCTCTTTTATTTGTTCCGCATTATTGATATTTCTCTCTCCTGTGGTTCTGATTATCTTCTCTACCCATTTTTTCTCATCTAAACTAATAAAATGTGTATTTGCACATATTTTTGTTTCTCTTGTTACTTGATCTGATAAAATACATTCTAGTCCATTTGCCTGAGCTTCTATTGCAACAAAACACAAGCCTTCAAACCGTGATGGAAGGACAAATAAATCAAAAGCATTATAGAATTCAAATACATTATCGACAGAGCCTAAAAACACAATACTTTTTTCGACTTTTCTTTCTTTTGCAAGCTCCTCGACCATTCTCATCGTATCTCCCGACCCTGCAAAAACTAATATTGAATTTTCTCTTTCTTTTAAAACCTTTTCTAATATTGGAATTAAAAATTCTTGATTTTTCTGATAATCAAATCTCCCAACACACCCTATTACAAATTTATCCTGCCAAGAATAACTAGATCTTATTTCTTCTCTCTTTTTTTTATTAAACTGATATTTCTTTATATCAATCGCATTATTGATAACTTGAAATTGACTTTGTTGTCCAAACAACCATTTTCCGGCTGCTTCAGAACAGGCAAATAAATCTGTAGCATATTTTAATATTTGCTTTTGAGCGTACTCATTAATCCATATTTTTATTGGATTATTTGTTAAAAAAGAAGTATTATGACTGTGTGCAATTCTTACCGGTATTCCACATTCTTTTGCAATTTTTAAAGTCCATCCACTCATTGCATCCAAATGAGAATGCACGATAGTATAATTATCACTTTCAAATACTTTTTTCAACTCTTTTGCATATATTAATGGATGTTTACTTTTTACTGGAACATGATAAATTTTACTTCCAGCAGAATTGATTTCATCATCATAAACTCCCTTTTCATATCCATGTACTACAAAATCAATATGAACCTTTGAATGATCTATATTACGAAAGTAATTCATCATGAATGCTTCAATTCCACCACGTTTCATAATATTTCCGTTTAAATATAATACTTTAACTGGCTTCACGATTTATTTCCTCACTGATTGCGTTGTATAATTGCAAATACTTCAATATCATTTCATCTTTTCCTTCCACCACAAATTTGCCATCTGTCCCAAAGGAGTTATTAGCTAAAATCCACTGATAAACACTTTTTAAATCTCCCTTTTCACATACAACCCCTGTTTTTTTAGAAACAGCTTCCGGACTTCCACCCGTATTATAAGTAATTACTGGTGTACCACATGCAATTGCTTCTAAGTTTGTAGTTGGAAAATTATCTTCATATGTTGGATTAAAAAATACATTCGCTCTGGTATATATTCCAACCAATTCTTGTACATTTTCCGTCCGTTCAATTCCAATAATTGTATCTGGTAATTCTTTTATTTGTTTTTGAGTTAATCCAACCAAAATTATCTTATATTTAGTTCTATCCAACATTTTCTCAAGTTTGATGAAATCTTTTAATCCTTTTCTCTCAGTCCATTCACTAGCCACTCCAAGGATTACATATTTCCCCTGCAAATTATATTTTTCTTCAAAGTCTGTTTTTTCAGGGTGAAAAACATTCAAATCAATGCCGTTATAAATCACTTCCACAGAATATTCTTTTAAGAAAGACTGTTTCACTATATTTTTCAACCATTTGCATGGAGTAACTAATGTTATGTTTAAATTTGTAAATAAACTTCTTTTTTTCTCCCAATTCCAATATGAATTGTCTTTTATCAATGACGAGGGATACGTTTTCTTCTGCTCACAATCATGGCAACCCGTCTTCCATTTTTCGCAGCCAACCATATCAAAGTATGCACAGTGACCGGTAAACGCCCAACAATCATGGAGTGTCCATACAACTTTTATATTATTATTTCTGATATAATTAAACAACAGTTCAATATTTAAATAGTAACCATGTATATTATGTAAATGAATAATATCTGGTTCTATTTGCTGCAGTTTATTTATCAACTCTCTTGTTACTTTTTTTGAAGCAAATCCTGTTTTATCAGTAATTCTTGTATAAATACCATGTAATTTCACTCCAAACTCATCCAGAATTGCTATCTCATGCTCATTTTGTGCGGCACGACCTCTTCCCCAAACCACATAAGAATCATATTGTTCTTCTAAAAGCTTATTATGAATATTCATCATAATGCTTCCTGTAGCTTTATAGGGAAATGTATTTATCTGCACAACTTTCATCTTACCGTATTTCACCGCTTCAACATCCCCTCTACAAATCTTTTCACACTGTTCTCTTTAGTCAGATTCTTCTCAAATTAGCATGGTATCTGATTTTCAGACACACTCTCTAGTCTTTCCTCTGTTTTTAAACACCATTCGCTAATTTTTGTATTCATTTTCGACAAAGCAACATCTTTTTTATAAACTCTGTTATCATTAAGTTTCTCATTTTCCCCTTTACAGCTTCAGAATCTCTTCTGCATACTTTTGTACACTTACGTTTCTGGTCAGATTTTTCTCAAGGTTTTCCCGGCTTCTGACTCCCATTGCTTTCAATTCTTCGCTGCCAGCATTGTCAATGAACCAGCGGATATTTTCTTCAACCTTGTCATACTCGCCCGGCTCACAGCACAGGCCGCCTTTGGTATCCTCGATAATGCAACGGATCTCAGAGCCAGATTCCAGAACCCCAATTACTGGCCTTGCTGCTGAAGCCAAACCGTAATATTTTGACGGGCAACTCACGCCTTTGATGCCTTTTGCATTCACGCACCAGTGAACATCACCAGCGTTCAGGCTATAAATCAGATCAGCCTTATCCTGATACGGAATGAAAATCACATTGTCCATGTGATGCTCCTTTACATAGAATACCAACTTGTCCAACACGGAACCGGCACCAACAAATGCAAATACGACCTCTCTGCCATCTGCTGTCTTCGTTCCAACCTTGATTTTCTCCACAACTTTAATCAGATTCTCAAGGTCGTAGTACAGACCAATATTGCCGGAATACATGATGACGAACTTGCCATCCAGACCGTATTTCTTCTTGAAGGCCAGAACCTTTTCATTACTCTCATCCAACGGATAAATCTCGTTTTCATCGATCCAGTTGTTGATCATAACGGTTTTGGGAACTTTCTTACCCTTGAAGCGATTCTCTACCGTTTCCACCAGATCGCGGCCAACTGTAATTACAAGGTCACTGCGCTTGCAGCTGAACTTGTCGAACCACATCATGGCATCAGTGATGAGCTTACTCTTAGTGTAGCCGACAGCCAGCACCTGCTCCGGGTTAAAGTCCTGAATGTTATAAATGTACTTTGCGTGTTTCACCCACTTGCCCCAAACACCCAACAGACCGCCGAGAATCGGAGGCTGGGAAATGGAGAACACATAGTCCATCTTGCCAACCTTGAATGTCGCACTCATTGCTCCAAAAAAATAGGAAACAATGTTCTTCACACGACTTTTCTTATTGGTCTTGCTGAATTCAGGTACTCTTATCCTTAAAACTTTTACCCCATTGATTTCTTCTTCATAATATTTCTGCGTCTTATATTTATCTTCAATAGTTCCCAAGTAACTCGGCACCACGCAAATCACTGTGATGTTAAACTTGTCCAGCATACCCTCCGCCAACTCACGGAGAATCTGCCCCGTTGACGCAGTATCTGGAATATAGTAATGAGCGTAAATCAGCAAATTTTTCTTATTTGACATTTCGCTATATTCCTCTCACATTTTTTAATGCCTCATTGGCACAATCTTCTCTTTAAGGCCGATTATTTATTTTTACATCGAACCGTCTTTTCTGAATACAACCAGTACTGTTTTTAACAAAATCTTTATATCCAGTCCAATATTCCAGTTTTCGATGTATTCTTTATCAAGTCGCACAACCTCTTCGAAATCTGTAATATCACTTCGTCCGCTTACCTGCCACATGCCAGTGATTCCTGGCTTAATTGCCAGCCTCGCACGATGGTGAAGCTCATACAAATTCGTTTCTGAAATAAGGGGTGGGCGAGTACCTATAATCGACATATCGCCCTTTAATACATTGAAGAACTGTGGAAATTCGTCCAGACTTGTCCTTCTGATAAAATCTCCGATACCCGTTTTGTGTGTACCGTCCGGGAGAACCTTATTTCCGATAACACGGGGATCAAAGTCAAGCTTAAACATTTTTCCATCGCCCAGCTTGTTATCTTTCATAAGCTCTGCCTTACGTTCTTCCGCATCCATATACATGCTTCGGAACTTATACATCTTGAACTTCTTTCCATTCTTACCCACACGTTCCTGCGAAAAGAAGATCGGTCCCGGAGACGCGATATAAATTGCCGGTCCAACAAAAATACAAATAATTCCCGTAAAGATACACCCAACCAAACCGCCGGCAATATCCATCAGACGTTTCAGCATCAACTGTCTGGTTGACGCATAATTGATGCTTGTAGTCAGAACCGTGTAATTTCCAACCTTTTCTACAAACTGTTTTTTACCCGGAACATTGGTGACCTTTGCCAGATTCAGATGAACGGTGACTCCGGTTTCTGTTAATTTGGAAATTAAATCAGCCGGATATGGGAGTTCTTCTGAAATGACGATCAGCACTTCATCGATCCATTCCTGACACACGTACATAGGAGCAGCTTCTTCATCAGCGACTACCGGTACACCATGGATTTCTCTTCCTGTCCAGTCGGCATCAATTACAGCCGCACCCGCAATTGTAAATCTGGCATAATTATTTTCCTGCATGTTCAGAACTACCTTCTCGGCCACATCCTTTGAGGTAATAATGAGCAGCTTCCGTTCTCCGCCATCTTCCATCTGCTTTCTGAGAAGCTTCTTCCAAAGTTCCCTTGCCAGATAGGTGAGTCCAAGATAAATGACTATGGTGAGAATCAGGGTCAGTCGTGAAAACAGCTGTCCCTCCTGCAGCAAAAACAGGTATAAGATTGCCAGTGCGCCTACCATAATGCAGTGGTTCAAAGTAACGGTAAAGTTACGGTAATATCCTCGTTTCAGTACACTTTTCATGGTGCCGTATCCAAAGATCACGACAAGATCTGCCAGTTCAAGGAATACTGCCATATTACGATAAATAATAGTTGCATACGGGTTGAATCCATATCCACTGATCGCATATGCCAGTACATAAGCCAACTGCAGGCAGATCATATCCAGAACTATAAAGTCCGCATGTTTTTGCCATCCTTCAGAATCTTTTCTATACATACTTTTTCCTTCCCCTTACATTTTTATAATATATTTGTCAACTTACGATTATCCCCGCAACGGTGTAAGTAACTTTCTAAGCAAAACAAAATAAAACCAAACACAATAAACATCCCAAAGAAAAGGAAGTTTATTCCAATTACATTTTAATACATGGATTTAGTAAAATATGCCATCTTCCAAAGGCCCATACAGAAAGCAGAATGAGACAGCTCATGGGAAGTGTATCAAGATTTTCAAGATATGTAACATAAGGGTTTCGATTTTCAATTTTCTTTTTCACATTTCTCCAATTACCAGGGATTGAGGAATCTGTCCTGCGACTAAAACTGTACACTCGCAACATTCTATCTTATCCTTTCCTATACCCCCCCCCCGTGAAATTCCGGGGTTGTTTCTTGTCCTTCCGCAATTGTGTTTCTTTTGTATTTAATGCTTTTCCATACGTAGAAAAATTATACCACATACTTTTATTTATGCAAACCCCAAAACACAAAGTGAACATAAATAGCCATAGTTTTCGTAAGTTTTGACATAATTCTCTCTTTTCATGGATGGAAATTTGACCATATTTTCTGTTGGAATTATTGTGCAGTTCAGGCATGCATTCCAACAGTTTTTTTATGATAACCCGATGCAGTTCGACATACAATATAATAAGTTCGACATTTTTCGACATTCTCAAACTCTTTCCTATGTAAAAAGCCGCCCGGATATCTTACGATAAGTGGGCGACTTTGGTGTAGGTGATGTTTATTTGATTGGTTCTTCTGTGCAGAAGTTTACTGTAGTTATATCTTGTTCATTGTTCTGTTTCTTGTAATCTTTTACGTAGCATCCTCTGTTCTTGTCTGAGGGTATCCAGAATTGATACCAGTAACACCACCCGTTCCTCATAGGATTTCCGTCCTGTAATTTCATCCAGCAAAATAGATGCTTCTTCTGTCTTCTGACTATATGTATTGTAGAGAACAAATTTAGTCTTTGCTATAGAGTTTTTATTCTGTCGCCTGTATTCCCTGAAATCTTCCTCACTCATTTTCAGGCCTTTTCTCACTGAAAAATACGGAATCCTCCTGTCGATGATTATATAGTACAGGGCAAAAGCTCTGTCCTTAAGCTCCGAAAATGTATGTACCATCTCACTCCACAAAAACATATAAAATTCTTCTTCGCAGCTTTCAATCAAATATGCTTTTTTCAGGTTGCTTTCCAGAATCTGATTAACAAGTTCGCCATCATTTATTCTCAATTTTTCAAGTTCTTTATCTGAAATATAATCTTGCAGTTCTATAGATGCATCACTTTCTGTATCATCGAACAGTTCACATATTTGCTGTATAACTTCCGCCTGATTTTTCATTTCCGTTTTTTCGATTTGCTTTACAATCTCGTAACTAAAATTTATTGTTTTTCCAAAATAAGCCTGTAGCAATTCAACTGCTTTTGTTTTATCCATACTATTGATCCTCACCTTTCTTCAACCTTCTTCGCTATCTGTTGTCTTTTTATTTGGGGTAATTTCTATTGTACCGAGTTTATCATTATCCATAAAATATTCAGCATCATATGTGGAGTTTTTGATTTTATTTTTTATTGTCATTCCATAGTAAAGCGACATTGTTTTTAAAACTTCACTCGTATTTTTCCAAGCAGGCAGCGTTGTCAAAGCATTCAACTTCATATTTTCCTGCTCCAGTTCTTCACATTTTCCTTTCCAATCTTCTTTTTCGCGTTTCAGTTCTTTATTTTCATTTCGCAGTTCTTTATTTTCATTTCGCAGTTTTCGGTTTTCATCAAACGTTTCCTTTAGTAATTTCTCCCTCCACTGATCTCTGGTAATAATCTGCACTGCATATTCCATCTGGATCGGAAAATAATTATTTTCATCTGTGAAACATTCAAAATATTCACCCGGTAAATAAACAATCAGTCTTATCTCCGGCAGCCATTTTCCTTTCACAGTCCACATATCTGAGATTTTTTTCGCTGATCTTTCTCCATAACCGATTTTGTCTGACACCGGTTCTTCCAGTTTCTGTCCCTGTTCAATGTAACTACATATACTTTCAAATTTCGTATTTTCTGTTTCTACTGCATTCTCTATATAACTGAATATTTTACGCATAGCATCCATTACAGAAACACAATCTGTTATAATTCCCACTGCATCGCTGTTTTGGTCATGAAATTTTCTTGTGTAGCAATCGGTAATATTAATGATTCTCTCCGGATGATTTTTCTTAAGTAATTCTGTTAATTCTTCTTTTGAAATTTTTTCCGGCTGATCCGAACATAGTATTAATATATGCACCCCTGTCTCAACAATATTAAAAAATTCACTTAATATTTCTTCTAATTCTTTTCCATTCACAGAATCCGAAAGTTTCTGAAAATGATTCTTCTTATCCATTTTCAGGACTTCCGAATATCCTATATTCCACATATGCTCACCTCCTTCCTTTTTGTCTTTTTCTTTAGGCTTCCACTATATCTCTTCTGAGTATACTTTCTTCAAGCCCAACCCTTACCACACTTCCGCCCTGTGTGATAATGTGCAGACGGACACCCGCAAATTCATCTGTATAGCTCAAACCTTCAAGCAACAATCTAAACTCTATATCTGTAAGGTCTCCCATTCTTGTAAGCATATTTCGGTTTTTACAATAACGAAAGGCATCATAGTTACCATTTTTATCTGTTGCCCATTCTTCTTCCCGAATCCAGTTCATATATCTTGGTGCTCCAATACTCACTAATTCTCCGAGAATTTCAAGACACAGCTTCAAATCTCTGTTCTCAAAAAAACTACGTGCATGTTTATATTCTTTTATAATAAAAAACCGAAGTATCGTTTTATATAAAGCTTTATTATCTGCATCATTTTCATCTTGTCCATCCGTAATCAGAATCTCCTCCAGACATTTGCAGGAAAATTCATTATTCGGCATCTCCCGGACAAGTTTAATCTGCTCCTCTGTCTGTCCTGTGTTTCTGATTTTCCATACAAAATCCTGTACGATTTCTTTTGTACTGTATCCAAGGTAATACAGGCTATCGTATGTAAGATATGGATCATCACCTCTTGTCAGCATCGTTGCCAGTTCAGAACATTTTATATTTTCCAGTTCCGGCGCAAAGAAACGTGTTTGCCTGCCACTGCTGAGACTTTCGTAATATACCGGCCATACATTTTTATATATTGCAAGTGCAAGAAGCTTTTGTGCTGTCTTCTGTCCTTTTTCAATTTCATTATGAACTGCGTTCATTTCCATGAAGATACTGTAATCGTTCAGAATCATATATTGCAGACGATAATCCGAAAGGAATGGTGCCGCACAGTTGACCATTGTATCTGGTTTTGTGCTTTCCAGTTCCTTGAATTCTTCATTAAGTGCCTCATTTTGTAATCTTGATTTCAGATAGTCATTTACTCTGGCAAGATTTTTCCTGAATATATAGTTTGAAGTTCTGGGATTGACTCCCGGTACGACCGGCAAAATATAATCAAAGAACTTATAATGTTCCATTTTTGCAAGGACAGCATCATTTACTACATATACAAATTTGATATATTTGTTATCCTTCTGCAGCCGCTGATTGACCATTGTATTGATTTCTTTCAATCGTGCAAAAATGTCCACCACATCTTTCAGTTTCATTCGATCCATATCTTCAAACACAACCGTATGGCCTATCTTCTTTGCAGTCTGCTCCAGACAATACACTAATTCCATGCTGTACTGATCCAGATAGTCTTTGTCATCTTCTCTTTCTACTTCTAATTCTGCATTTTCACTTTTCAGGGAAATTTTTCTGAGATGCATCTTTGTGATAAGTTTATAAAACAGATAGCCAAATATCAGCAATGACAATACGATCATTGTAATGTACAGACCGATATGGATGTATGTTTTCAGCTGGATCAGCAGACAGTTTGAGGGCAGTTTCGCCTTCAGTAATCTGCCCAGTGGTGCATAGAAGGTCAACAATAATATCACTAGAAGCCATATGATACCAACGGCAACTTTTGATTTTACATGACTCATTGCTTCGCGGATCATTTCAAAGCCACTGAGCGGGATGTCCTCTCTGCGGAATTTAGAATAAATCTGAAGTAAAATGCGTCTCTCAATCGCGTTTTTGCTGTCGTCATTGTTGTCTTTGCTTTTTCCCATGGTGACATAAAGGAAATGCTTATGTTCTCTTTTCTCATAGGAATGCAGAAGACTGCTCTTGCCAACACCATAGCTGCCTACGACACCAATATTTTTGATACGTGGCTCTTCAAATGCAGCATTCAAATATCTGTAATATATTTCCTGCTCTTCTTTTTCTTTCAGATCCGGATCATAAGATAGCGGAAATATAAGGTTTTGTTTATCCATTGAAGACATTTCGACTCCCCCTCTGTATATATTACATATTAATACATAATATGGGGAAAGACAATCCAAAAAAGCCGCTCAGCTTATGATAAGTGAACGACTTTTCATTATTTTACTGCTCATCTTTTTTTTCTTTATCAGTCCTGGACGCAGAGGTATCCTGCATGGCTGTGATCTGACCTTCTTCGATGCCTTCTGTGCTCTCCGGCATAAATAATATTTTTACGGTTGCAAACATGATCATCATATCTTCCAGAAGGCTCGGACGACTGATATATGTCAGATCCATCAGAAGTTTATCATATGGTGTCGTATTGTACTTGCCGTAAACCTGTGCATACCCGGTCAGACCGGCTTTGGCCTGAAGGCGCAGACGAAACTCCGGCATAACTTTCTCGTATTCTGCTGCAATGGCAGGTCTTTCCGGACGTGGGCCGACGATTGTCATATCCCCTTTCAGGATATTAAAAAGCTGTGGAAGTTCATCGATACGGCATTTCCTGATAACTCTGCCAACCGGTGTGATCCTCGGATCATTCTCACCGCTTGAAAGACGCGCCACACCATCTTTCTCTGCATTTACTTTCATGGAGCGGAATTTCAGCACGCCAAACTCTCTCCCGTTTTTGGTCAGACGGGTCTGTGAGTAAAAAACAGGGCCGCCATCGTAAGCTTTGATCGCAATTGCTGTAATAAGCATGATTGGTGACAATATAATGGTCGCAGCACCGGCAAAGACGATATCCGCCAGTCGTTTCAGGAAAAGGTATTCCGGCTGTGGATCGTATCTTCCAATCCGAAGCATAGGCAGATGGAACATGTGGATCTGTTTGGCTCCACTCATCAGGACATCACCCACTCGTGGAATCACATATACACGCACATGCTTGTCAATACAGTATTTCAGGATGATATTTCTTTCGCGGCTGTGGATACCACTGAGAAAAACCGTCTCCATCTCATCCAGTTTTTTCATATCATTCAGGCATTCTTCTACCTGAAGTACTTCTTCCACTTTGAATTTTTTCTGCATGTCATACTGGCTGATCAGTTTCTCCATTCCTTCACGGACATCGTAAACGATCATGGTCTTCTGTGGCGGAAACGTATGGAAATACCAGAGATGTGCCAGTGTACACCATACAAAAGAGATTACAGTCTGACCGGCGATTGCCAGCAGTCCCGGTATCACACTCGGAAATCCCTTAACAAGAAGTACGATCACCAGATAGGTGATTCCATCTGTGATCAGCACCGCCAGCACCTGACTGTAGACCATTTCTGATATACGATTTACTGACACGAGGAATGCGCTGTATACTCTGGCAAACATAAAATATACCAGCATAAAGAGAACCAGCATCAGCAGGTTTCCTTTTTTATAGAAGCTGTTTTCCATCTGTCCGACATAGTACCCATACCAGCACCAGGCAAACGGTATTGTCATAAGAATGACATTCAACAGTTTTACAAAACGAAGCGGAATGTCATGAGCAAGCATTTTGGTTCTTGATTGTTCTTTCATGTTTTCTCCTAATTATTTTCTCCTGCTCACGGACGGCTCCAGCAGTACCTTCAGTGTTGACGCAATAATGCTCAGATCCAGCGCAAAGGAGTAGTTCTGGATATAATAGAAATCCATTTTTAACTGATTTGACTTGGAACTGCTGTATTTGCCGTGAACTTTGGCATATCCGGTCAGGCCTGCTTTGACTGCCTGACGATACGTAAATTCCGGAAGTTTTTTCTGAATGTGTTCTGCCGACTCCACCTGTTCCGGATACGGACCGACTACTGACATATCTCCTTTAAGGATATTGAAAAACTGCGGAAGTTCATCAAGGTGCGATACCATCAGGAAATATCCGCCCGGGATCCACGGATCCGGATCCTCGATCGTTTTGCCCGGCTTCATGGTGCGGAATTTGTACTGCCAGAAATGCTTTCCGTTTCTTGTAATGCATTCCCTCTTAGTCAGAATCGGGGCACCTGCCGCAATCCTTACGTACAGGGCAAGAATCAGATACAGCCATGACAGAAGCACCAGCACCAGCGCAGAAAAAGCAACGTCAAAAACTCTTTTTGCCACTCTCTGCTCGACCGTCAGACCGCAGTTACGAAACAGCTGCAAAGTCTTATCTGAAAGTGAGATTTTTTCGGAACTCATCAGCAGAATATCGGCTAATGTCGTCTGGCAATAGCATCTCTTCTTCTGTTCGTAACAATAGCGGATATAAAAATTTCTTTCTTCCTCCGGCATTTCTCCGAGCATAACCGATTCATGCCGCTTAATTTCGCGAAGGATGGCATCCCTGCCTTCCTTTAATGAAATTCTGGTTTTAAGATGGAAACGTTCGCCCTGTTTCAGAAGTTCTTCTTCTAAGGATTCCATGTTGTTTTTGCCATAGATCAGAAGTACTTCGTGTGCCGGATAAATATTGGCATACAACCACCGTACCAAAAGTGACCACACCAGACCGATCAGAAGATTGATTGCCGTTACAGCGATCATCGGCGCGATATGCATACGGAATCTCCATCGTCCGATCAGAGCCAGCTCGATATATGTCGCAGCGTTTACCAGAATTACGGTAAATCCATGCGAAAGCAATATTTCGATATATTGCTGATGCACAACACGAAAAACAGAAAACACCTTGCCGATCAGGATATTTAATGCCGCATACAAAACAAATAATGCCACATATCCCCAGAAGGAATACTGTCGTCCGATAATCGCTTTAAAGTTGTATTTCTGATACCACGCATGCGCAAATACACTTGTCCACGCAAGGATCCGCAGCGCATTCATGATCATCAGAAACAGTTTTTTGAACCGTTCTTTTCTCATCATCAGACGATAACTTCTCCACCATAACATGGAATATTTACTGAGTCCATGCAGGGTATAGCTTACCATATAACAGACACGGCTTACCGTCGGCACACCGGCTTTAATGTATGTCTGCCAGTTCATATGCGCTGACTTGCCCTTTTTGCCTGATTTGGACGCAAGTGCTCTTCGATAAACAAGCAGCGGCTCATCTACCCCATATGCGCATGGAATTTTGGAAAGGATGGCGAGCCATGTAGCAAAATCCTCGTGAATTCCGTCTTCTTCCGGCATCGGAAATTCCAGCATCAGTTCTCTTCGGATCAACACGGATGAACAGGAAATCACGTTTTGCTTCAGAAGTTTTTTCCTGCTTACTTTCTCCGGTACATGAAGTACATGGGCAATGGTCATTCCATCATCTTCTATAAAAGCCGATCCTGTGAACAGAAACGAAGCATCCGGATGTTTTCTCAGAACTGATATCTGCCTTTCCAGCTTCTCCGGTCTCCACAGATCGTCACTGTCCAGAAACGCGATCCACTCACCCCGCGCCTGTCGGATACCATTATTTCGGGTTGCCGCCGAACCGGAATTGTGCCGGTTCTGAAAAATTCGTATTCTGTTATCTTTCTTTGCAAGTGTCTGCATCCGCAGCCAGGTTGCATCCTTTGAACAGTCATCAATGATCAGCAGTTCCCAGTCTTCGAAACTCTGTGCAAGAACACTGTTTACTGCCTCTTCTAAATATTTTTCACAGTTATAAGCCGGAGTAACGATTGATATTTTTGGCATAAGAGCCCCTTTCTTTTCTCCTCGTAATTCTCTGATGTCTGTATTTTACCACAACATTCCCATAGTTGTCATCTTTTTAAAATAATCACATTTACTCCCTTTTTCAAAACAATTTTAATTTAACGAAAAAAGCACCACCCTTGTCTGACCTCTCAGAAATCATTCTCAGGTGATGCATTTTATTATTTTATTTCTGTGGAAATTTATTCTACAGTAACGCTCTTTGCAAGGTTTCTCGGCTTATCAACGTCAAGACCTTTTGCAACGCTGACAAAGTAACCCAGAAGCTGCAGTGGGATTACTGCAAGGGATGTCGCAAAATGCGGATCCGTCTTCGGGATATATACGGTAAAGTCTGCAGTGTCCTCAATATTGTAATTGCCGAATGTAGTCAGTCCCATCAGATATGCACCACGGCTCTTGCACTCTACCATGTTGCTGACTGTTTTTTCATAAAGAGCCGGCTGTGTCAGCACACCGATAACCAGTGTACCATCCTCAATAAGGGAGATGGTTCCGTGTTTCAGCTCACCTGCTGCATACGCCTCAGAATGGATGTAGCTGATTTCCTTCATCTTCAGGCTGCCTTCCATGCTGATTGCATAATCAATACCACGACCGATGAAGAACACGTCTTTTGAGTTGGCCTGTTTGGATGCAAACCACTGCAGGCGTTCTTTGTCATCAATGATTCGCTGGATTTTATCCGGCAGAGTCTCAAGTTCTTTGATATATGTGCTGTACTGTTCTTCAGAAATTGTACCTTTTACTTTTGCGAACTGGATTGCCAGTACATATGCTGCGATCAGCTGTGTGCTGTATGCCTTCGTAGTTGCAACGGAAATCTCCGGACCTGCAAGTGTGTAAAATACATTGTCTGCTTCACGCGCAATAGAGGAACCGACTACGTTTACGATACCCATTGTGCGGATACCTTCATTTTTGCAAAGACGCAGTGCCGCAAGGCTGTCTGCAGTCTCACCTGACTGGCTGATGATCACTGCCAGTGCTTTCTGATCCAGAATCGGGTTGCGGTAACGGAACTCAGATGCAAGCTCTACACGTACCGGTACACGCACTATATCTTCAAATACATACTGTGATGCCATACCTACGTGGTAAGCGGAGCCGCAGGCAATGATATACACCTGGCTGATCTCCTGAATTTCTTCGTCGGAAAGTCCGATTTCAGAAAGATCGATCTGTCCGTCTTTAAGTACGGAATTAAGTGTGTCTCTGACTGCTTTGGGCTGCTCATGGATTTCTTTCATCATGAAATGCTCGAATCCGGCTTTTTCGGCTGCTTCTGCATCCCATTCGATCGTCTTCATTTCTTTCTGGATTTCTTCGCCATCAAGGTTGTAGAAAGTGATTTCACCCTTGCGGACGCGAGCCATCTCCAGATTGCCGATATAGTAAACATTTCTTGTGTATTTCAGAATCGCCGGAACGTCGGATGCCACATAGGATTCTCCATCGGCTACACCAAGGATCATCGGGCTGTCTTTACGTGCCACATAAAGTTCTTCCGGATAGTCTTTAAACATAATTGCAAGTGCGTAGGAACCACGGATACGAACCATTGCATGGTTGATTGCATCGACCGGAGTTCCTTCGTATTTTTTGTAATAGTAATCTACCAGCTTGACGGCAACTTCTGTGTCTGTCTCTGAATAGAAAGTGTATCCTTTGCGGAGCAGTTTATCTTTCAATTCCTGATAATTCTCGATAATACCATTGTGTACGGCAACTACGTTTCCGTCATCGCTCACATGCGGATGTGCATTGTTTTCGGACGGTTCTCCATGTGTTGCCCAGCGGGTATGTCCGATTCCACAGGTTCCCGGAACAGATTCTCCGCCGTTTGTTTTTTCTGCAAGTACTTTCAGACGCCCCTTTGCCTTGATGACTTCTGTCTCACATTCTCCGTTGCGAATAGCAATTCCGGCTGAATCATATCCACGGTATTCAAGCTTGGACAGTCCATCCAGAAGGATCGGTGCTGCCTGATGGTTTCCTGTAAAACCTACGATTCCACACATAAATATTTCTCCTCTTCTCTTTTGCTTAATATATGCAGCTTACAATATAATGTAAAAAATAAACATAATTATACAAAAATCAAATTTTCGTCCATGATAACACAAAACCGGCAGATGTTCAACCCGGTTTCACCGGATGGCTTTTACCTGAGTATGATATAGATGGTATAGATCAGATACAGACACGCCATGGACGCGCCTTCTGTTCTGGTGATTTTTTTGCTCGTTGTTGCATAAACCAGAACAAGGATTGAAAATCCAATAAGCACCAGAATATCGATCAGATTGACGCTGATCAGCGCTACAGGACTGATGGATGCCGCGATACCAAGTACCATCAGGATATTAAAAATATTGGAACCGACTGCGTTTCCGACTGCCATGTCAATTTCGTTTTTACGTGCTGCCACAAGTGAAGTAACAAGCTCCGGAAGGGATGTTCCGATGGAAACGATCGTAAGACCTACCAGTGTCTGACTCATACCGAGGTCAATCGCGATCCGGCTTGCTGCATCTACTGTCAGGTCTCCGCCAAAAGCGATTGCTGCTGCGCCTCCTACAATGCAGAAAATACTCTTCGGATAGGAAAGAAGTTTCTGTGTGTTTTCTTCTGCTTCTTCAATGCTCTCGATTTCTGTCTTTTTACCCTCTGCCCTGGCTTTCATTGCTGTGCGTATCATAATTACAATGTAGGCAGCAAACAATACCAGAAAAATGACTCCATCGAGGTGTCCCAGAATCATGTTGTGTTTATCTCCGATTGCCAGATATCCAAGTCCGAGCAGAAGCAGGGCGCAGATGATGGAAAGTGGAATATCTCTCGTGATAGTCTCACTCTTTACCATGATCGGTGTGATCAGGGCGCAGATTCCAACAACAAACATCAGGTTAAAAATATTCGAGCCGACCACGTTGCTGACGGCAAGTTCATTATTATGTGCCAGAGATGCGGTTACACTGACTGCTGTTTCCGGCAGGGATGTTCCCATCGCCACGATCGTAAGTCCGATAATGATAGACGGGACTTTTAGTTTACGTGCTATACTGGAACTGCCCTCTACAAAGAAGTCTGCTCCTTTTATCAGAAACACAAATCCAATCACAAGAAATACCAGCACCAGTGCAAATGGTGACTGATTAATAATATTTTCCATAATCTGCTCCTTTTCTGCAATTTTACTTGTGGACAGTATATCCCAATTTGACAGATACAGCAAGGGGAAGTATGATTGAATTGTTTTATAGAAGAAATATTGTTATAGAAAAGTATGATTATATTTTATGAGAAAGGACTACCCTATGCAGATCACACGCCCTGATTTTTATAAAGAATTTTCCTGTATTGCCGGATCCTGTCCGGATACATGCTGCGCAGGCTGGCAGATCATGATTGATAAAAAAAGTCTGAAAAAGTACCAAAAACTCAAAGGACCTTTTCGTAACCGGCTGCACAATGATATTGACTGGTCAGAACAGGCTTTTCGCCAGTATGACCATCGCTGTGCATTCCTGAATGAAGAAAATCTCTGTGATATTTACAGTGAGGCCGGAGCGGATATGCTCTGTGATACCTGCCGTAAATATCCGCGTCATATTGAGGAATTTGAGGGGCTCCGCGAATACTCGCTTTCTCTTTCCTGCCCGGAGGCTGCGCGGATTTTTCTTTCACACAAGAATAAGATTTCTTTTGTGACACGGGAAGTTCCTTCAAAGGAAGAAACTTATGAAGAGTTTGATTATTTTCTTTTTACAGCTCTGATGGATACGAGAGATTATCTTTTTTCCATTATTCAGGATCGATCTGTTCCGGTGAAGTTGCGCTGGCAGAAACTGCTGGTATGTGCGCACGATTTCCAACTGGCGTTGGATAAAAATGAACTTTTCCAGTGGGAGGATATTCGTGCACGACATGAAAGGTCAGGATTTACGGCAGAATTTCAGGCTAAAGTACGGAGCTGGACTGCAGGTAAATGTGTTACTACAAACAAAGATACTGATGTTATGGCATCTGATTCAAATTTCCGAAATTGTGATTCTTCCTCATCGGAATTAAGAAAGCAGATCTGGCAGACAGTAATTCCGCAGATGGAAGTCCTTCGTCCGGGCTGGCATGAATATCTGGAGGAAACGCTGGTGCCGCTTTATGACGGTGATTTTGCTGAGGAACCTGATATTTACAAATCCTTTATCACAGCATACCCCGACTGGGAAATTCAGGAAGAACAGCTCCTGCTCTACTGGATTTACACATATTTCTGCGGTGCTGTATACGACGGGCATATCTTCGCCAAAGTAAAAATGGCGATTGTATGTACTTTTATGATCCATGATCTGGCAGTCGGAACTTATCTGAAAAATGGCGGAAGTTTTTCTTTTGATGAGATGGTTTCCATCTGTTATCGCTTCTCACGCGAGCTGGAACACTCTGATCTGAATCTGAATAAATTTGAAGAGTTGATGGATGAGGAAAATGTATTTAGATTCGATAACTTCATATCTAAAACCACTTAATCTTCTCGACATTTTTCGACATTCCAGCCTTTTTAGTAAGCAAAAACACATGGCATCATATTACTCATATGATATCATGTGTTTTTATAAACTATGGAGAATATCTATATTTTTTATAATATTCAGATGATAATACAGACCATGCCGCCTTTGCTGTCATTGACAATTTTCTGCATGGTATCCTGCAATTTTGACTGGCTTTCTTCACCGATGGATGCGATTTTGCTGCGGATGCCATCCTGCACCAGCTGCTCAATGGATTTGCCGAAAATATTCGTTTCCCAGATGCTTTCGCCTCTTTGTCCACTCTCGCCAATGTACTGGATCAGGTCTTTTGCCTGCTGCTCTGTACCTACGATCGGCGCGATCTCCGTCTCGATTTCTGCTTTGATCATATGGACGGATGGGCTTTTTGACTTGATTTTTACTCCGAATTTGCTGCCCTGTCGGATCACGGACGGATCCTCAATCTGGATTTCATCAAGCTCCGGTACAACGACACCATAGCCTGTGTCACGGACAGATTCCAGTGCTGACTGCACCTTTACATACTGCTTTTTCATTGCGGCAAGCTCTTTCATCGTGTGGATCAGATCGTATTCACTTTCCATCTGAATCCCACTCATTTCACTGAGTATTTTGTAATAATATTCGTCTTTGACCTGCACTCGAACACGGACACAGCCACTCGACAGACAGACTTCCTCCAACATGGTTTCCTGTACACACGGAATCCCGAGGCTGACCGATTCTCTGGTGATGTCTTTGATATGATGAAATTCTTTCATCTTCGTGCGAATGCAGTCCAGAATCTGTGCTTTCAGCTCGTGATCTGCCGGAAGCATCTCCACCCATTTCGGAACAAAAAACTGAATTTGTGTCACAGGGAATTCATACAGCACATTCGAAAGAATTTTGGTGACATCTTCTTTGCGAAGCTGTTCACAGTTTGCTGCCATGGTGATGACCCCATATTTTTCCTGAAGGGAGCGGACAAGGTCCTGTGTTTCTTCTTTGTATGGTGCCTGAGAATTCACAAGAAGCAGAAACGGCTTGCGTTGTTTTTTTAGCTGATTGATGGTCGCTGCCTCCGCCTCGGCAAAGTTTTCCCGTGGTAATTCTCCGAAGCTGCCATCCGTCGTAATCACAAGGCCGATCGTTGCATGCTCTTCGATAACTTTACGTGTTCCGGTCTCTGCTGCCTCATGAAACGGAATTGCTTTTTCAAACCACGGGGTCTTTACCATTCGTTCTTTTCCTTCTTCGATGTGTCCGCTGGCATCTTTTACCAGAAATCCAACGCAGTCAATCAGACGGATGCGGACTTTCTGCTCATCTCCGAGCGGCACTTCTACCGCCTCTTTCGGTATGAATTTCGGTTCAACTGTCGTGATCAGTTTTCCGGATCCGCTTAACGGAAGCTGATCACGTACCTCTGCCTGTTTTGCCGGTTCCATCTCCGGCAGTGCGACCAGCTCCATAAATCTGCGGATAAATGTGGATTTTCCGGTGCGGACGGGACCTACAACGCCTATGTATATATCGCCGCCGGTTCTTGCCTGAATATCCCGGTAAACCTGAAATTTTTCCATAAAAAAGCCCCCTTGCATATACTCACACAATCCCATGTATTGTTACATATATATGCATAAGGGGCTTCTGTTATGATTTTGTCTGTTTTCTTATAGAATAAATCTGCGCAACCAATTCATGTTTTGCATAAGATTTATGCTTCTTTTGTACCATGTTCTTTCAGGTATGATTCTCTTCCCTGTTCGTAAAGATTATTTCCTTCGCAGTCAATAATAACTACCAGTGGCATGTCTTCTACATAAAGGCGGCGAAGTGCCTCTGACTGGAGATCTTCATAAGCCACCAGTTCTGCTTTTTTGATGCATTTGGCAAGAAGCGCGCCTGCTCCGCCGATCGCACCGAAATAAACACCATTATATTTTTTCATTGCTTCTACAACTTCCGGAAGGCGGGCACCTTTTCCGATCATGCCGCGCGCACCTACAGACATCATGGTCGGTGCATAGGCATCCATTCGTCCACTTGTAGTCGGTCCTGCGGAACCGATAACCTGTCCAGGCTTGGCCGGAGTCGGTCCTACATAATAAATCGTTGCATCTTTCGGATCAAAAGGAAGTTCTTCGCCTCTGGCAAGTGCCTCGCACATTCTCTTATGTCCGGCATCACGGGATGTGTAAATGGTTCCGGTAAGGTAAACGGTATCACCGGCATGAAGGCTTTTTGCAAGTTCTTCTGTCAGAGGAAGTGTAATATGTCGTTCCATTCTCAGAGCACCTCCGTTTTGTGTCTTGTCACATGGCAGCTGATATTGATCGCACATGGCATACCGGCAATATGTGTCGGCATGGTCTCGATATTCAGGCCGAGTGCAGTTGTTTTACCGCCGAATCCCTGCGGTCCGATACCAAGCTGGTTGATTTTTTTCAGCATTTCTTTCTCAAGGTCTGCATAATATGGATCCTCGTTTTCGGTATCTACCGGACGCATCAGAGCTTTTTTTGCAAGAAGCGCAGCCTTGTCAAAAGTACCGCCGATCCCTACTCCGACAACCATCGGCGGACATGGATTCGGGCCTGCTGTCTCTACAGTTTCGAGAATAAAATCTTTGATTCCTTCGATTCCCGCGGATGGCTTAAACATGCGGATCGCACTCATGTTTTCACTTCCGAAGCCTTTCGGACCAACGGTGATTTTGATGTTTTCGCCCGGAACGATTTCTGTATAAAGCATTGCCGGTGTGTTGTCTCCTGTATTTCCTCTGCGAACCGGATCTTTGACAACGGATTTACGCAGATAACCGTTGGCGTAGCCACGGCGTACTCCTTCGTCTACTGCCTCACTCAGATCTCCTCCTGTAATATGTACGTCCTGTCCGATTTCAAGGAAAACGCAGGCCATTCCGGTATCCTGGCAAATCGGAACCTGTTCGTTCTCGGCAATTTCGTAATTTTCGATAATGTTGTCAAGGATGCCACAGGCAATCTGTCCGTCCTCACAGGAACGACAGGTCTGAATGGATTTTTTGATGTCATCCGGAAGCACCTGATTGGCTTCGATGCAAAGTCTCTCGATGGTGTCCGTAATCATGGATGCTTGTATTTCACGCATGTCGGTTGCACTCCTTCGTGTTTTTTGTTTTATTGTATCGTATCGGGAATTTTTGTGCAAGGGTGGATGAAGGAATTTGTGCGGAGGGGATTGACAGATCACGAAAGAAAGGCAGGCGGTCCGCCTGCATTTCTTTCTGTGGATTGGTCTCCCCTCAAATTACAAATCAATAAAACTCATTATGAAGCAGTTCATGCTCCTTGCCTTTGAGCAATCCAGCATACAGTTCCTGTACAAGCGGATTCTCATCGGACTTCTTGATGATCATAGTATTATCTGCATTGTACAGACCTTTTGCTCTCGCATACTTGGTTCTGTCACCTGCTCTGGTCGGCTGGCCACCACCCATGATACATCCACGACGACATGCCATGATCTCAATCAGATGATACTCGGCTTCGCCGTTCTTTACACGTTCCATAACGGTTCTTGCATTTGCAAGACCGCTGGCAACGCAGACTTTTACATCAATTCCTTTATACGGAACTGTGAATTCTTTGATACCTTCTTCTCCACGAACACCGCACTCTGCGATTTCATTCATGGTCTCTTTGGAATGATCCGGATTCAGACGACGGAGAACTGCCTCTGTAACACCACCAGTAACACCAAAGATTACACCACCGCCGGAACCAAATCCAAACGGCATATCACATGCCTCCGGATCCAGAGATGCAAAATCAAGACCGAAGTTATCGATCATACGAAGCAGTTCGGTAGTCGTAATAACGATATCCGTATCTTTCTCTCCGTGTGTATAGCTGTTCGGCCGAACTGCTTCTGCTTTCTTTGCAGTACATGGCATAACAGAAACCATGATTGTCTTCTTTCCTGCTGCATGTTCCGGATCACGGAAATATTCTTTGATGACTGCCGACAACATTCCCTGTGGGGATCTGCAGGTAGAAAGATTCGGAATAAATTCCTGATACTGGTCAGTGATGAATTTTACCCATGCAGGACAACAGGATGTCAGAAGAGGAAGTTTTTCTCCTTTTTCAATTCGGTCAAGAAACTCTGCTGATTCTTCCATAATGGTAAGGTCAGCACTGAAGCTTGTATCATAAACTTCATCAAAGCCCATACGATGAAGTGCATTGACGATTTTGCCCATTACACTTCTGCCTTTCTGGAGGCCGTAATGGTCACCAACAGCTACACGAACTGCCGGAGCGATCTGTGCAACCACACGGATTTCCGGATCTGCCAGAGCCTTCCAGACTTTGTCAGAATTTGTATGAATGGAAATCGCACCGGTCGGACAGAATACACGGCACTGACCACAGTTTACGCACTGTGTCTCTGCAATTTTTTTGTTGAATGCCGGCATAACCATAGCTTCTGTTCCACGGAATGCAAATCCAAGTGCACCGATTCCCTGAATCTCCTCACAGGCACGTACACAATTGCCGCAAAGAATACATTTATTCGGATCACGTACTATGGATGGCGAACTGAAATCCAGTTCATGCTGCTCTCTTGTATTTTCGAATCGGATGTTTCTTACGCCGAGACGATGTGCCAGTTCCTGAAGTACACATTCACCGCTCTTGATACAGGTTGTACAGTCACGGCAGTGTGCTGCAAGAAGAAGCTCCACGATCAGTTTACGATAGTTTCTCAGTCTTCCGGTATTGGTATAGATTACCATTCCGTCTCTCGGCTGTTCGGAACAGGATGCAAATGTTTTGCCTCTGTCATCTTCAACCGTACATAAACGACAGGCTCCGAATGTGGAAATCTCTGAATGATAGCACAGTGTCGGAATGTTGATGCCTGCATTACGGATCACGGTAAGGATATTTTTTTCATCGGTAAATTCCACTTTTCTACCGTCAATTGTCATTGTACCCATAAGTCAGCCCCCTTCCTATGCTTCCACATAAATTGCATCAAAGTTACAGTTATCTTTACAGGTACCGCACTTGATACAAAGCTCATTGTCAATATGATACGGATGTTTGATCTTTCCGGAAATTGCCGCTGCCGGACAGTTCTTCGCACATTTACCGCAGCCGATACAGAATTCCGGATTGATATGGAACTGACGAAGTGCGGTGCAGACTTTTGCACGGCATTTCTTGTCGCGGATATGTTCTTCGTATTCATCGCGGAAGCGTTTCAGAGTACTGATGACCGGAAGCGGTGCACTCTTTCCAAGTCCACAGAGAGCCATACTCTGAACCATGGTTGCAAGTTCTTCCAGTTCATCAAGGTCGGACATTTCGCCCTTTCCTTCTACGATTCTTTCGAGGATTTCCAGCATACGTTTGGTTCCTTCACGACATGGAACACATTTGCCGCAGCTTTCGCGCTGTGTAAAGTTCATAAAGAATCTGGCAACTTCTACCATACAGGTGTTTTCGTCCATTACTACCAGACCACCGGAACCCATGATCGCATCCAGTGATTTTACGGAGTCAAAATCAAGTGGACGGTCGATCTGATCTTCAATCAGACATCCACCGGAAGGTCCACCGATCTGTACACCCTTGAAAGCTGCTCCGCTCTTTAAACCGCCACCGATATCATAAATGATATGACGAAGGCTTGTTCCCATCGGAACTTCGATAAGACCTGTGTTTTCGATTGCTCCGGTCAGGGAGAAAGTCTTTGTTCCCGGACTTCCTTCTGTACCGATGGTACGGAACCAGTCAGCACCCTGAAGAATGATCTTCGGAACATTTGCATATGTCTCTACGTTATTAAGAACAGTTGGTTTTTCCCAGAGTCCTTTTTCTACGGTACGCGGTGGTTTTACACGCGGCATACCACGATTTCCTTCGATAGATGCGGTAAGAGCAGAACCTTCACCACAGACAAACGCGCCGGCTCCACGATTGATATGTAAATGGAAATTTATACCGGAACCAAGGATATTGTCACCAAGGAGACCATATGCTTCCGCCTGCTCAATAGCCATGCGGAGACGTTTTACGGAAAGCGGATATTCTGCACGTACATAAATATATCCGTTTTCAGCGCCTACTGCATATGCTGCAATGACCATACCTTCGATCATCTTGTATGGATCACCTTCCATTACGGAGCCATCCATAAATGCACCCGGGTCACCCTCATCACCGTTACATACAACGTAGCGGACTTTTTCTTTCTGACGGGCTACCTGTGACCATTTCTTACCGGCAGGGAAACCTGCTCCACCACGTCCGCGAAGTCCGGATTTCGTTACTTCATCGATAACATCCTGCGGGGACATATCAAAGAAAGCTTTTGCCATAGCCTGAAATCCGCCGGCTGCAATATATTCATCAATAGATTCTGCATCGATATTTCCACAGTTTTCAAGAACAATTCTTGTCTGCTGATTCAGGAACGGAATATCAGATGGATGTGGACAGACAGTATCATGATCACGATAAAACAGTCTGCTTACCGGCTGACCTTCCATAACAGTACGCTCTACGATTTCCTTACAGTCTTCCACCTGTACATGCACATACTGATAATCGTAAGGCTCGATTTTCATAAGAGGTCCAAGTTCGCAAAGTCCCTGGCATCCGGTCTTAACAACACCGACATGCGGAACATCTTTCTGCATTTCCACGCTTACCCAATCCAGATTCTCGCATAATTTCATCATTTCGTCGTAAATCTTCTGTGCGCCGGAAGCAATACATCCTGTACCGGAACAGACAAGTACACGACAGGTAAAGGATTTCAGGGTATTTTTTGCTTCAGTCTGCTTGTTGAGCAGATCTTCTTTACTCACAATACTCATACCATCTCACCTCTCAATTCATTTAACAGATCGATTGCCTTTTCTGGTGTCATCTTCGGGTGTACTTCATCATTAACCGTAAGTGTTGGTGCCAGTCCGCACGCACCAAGACAGGATACGGTTTCTACTGTAAAAAGCATATCGTCCGTCGTATGCTTCTTATTACTAAGGCCAAGCTCTTTCATCAGAGCTTCCTTAACCGGCATGGATTTACGCACATGACATGCAGTTCCGTCACAGACTTTGATCACATATTTTCCTTTCGGTTCAAAAGAAAAATTCTCATAGAAAGTAGCTACACTGTACGCCTTAGCCTCTGTAACTCCGATCTTGGATGCAACATAAGTCAGAAGTTCTCCCGGAAGATAACGGTATTCTGCCTGAATGTCCTGCATAATTGGAATCAGTGATGCTGGTTTACGTCCGTAATGCTCGATGATCTCATCTGTCTTCGCGTAATAAGACTGATCTAACATTCAATTCCCTCCTTGTTTGAAAATAGTTTTTCCTGCGCTCATCGTTTTTGTCTAATTTACACAGCTTTGTTAGCTCCAATTATACATTAAATATATATTTTAAACAAGGAAAATATAGATATTTTGAATTAATTTATTTAATTTTTTTATTTTTCGCGACTTTTTCGTGACATTTTTAACATATTGTATAATTTTTTATCAATCTTGTTTTCTTCATCTAACTTTCGTATAATTTGTTATTCTAATGCAACTTTGTATAAAATATATTTCTATTCCGGCTTTTGTGCTTGTAAAAATACATAATATTTATTGCTTTTGGAATTTCTTTACACTATTATAGTGAAAGGTAGATAAAAAAATTTCTTATTAAGTTTAAGGAGATATACATATGCGAAATTATGACACACCAGTCAGGGCAATCCGACACAAAGTCTTTGCCGAAGTTGCTAAAGCCGGATTCGAATCTTCTGATGAAACTCTGATCCATGATATTGAAGCAATTCCTTACAATATCGTGGAAGAAAAAGCCAAATACCGTGAAAGTATCTACAGAGAACGCGCCGTTGCCAGCGAAAGAGTCCGTCTTGCCATGGGTCTTTCTCTTCGCCCGGAAAACAAAGCCGTCCATCTGACAGACGGTCTTGCAGCCAGCAATATCAACGAAAAATATTATGAGCCGCCTCTTATGCAGGTCATCCCATCTGCATGTGCAGCCTGTCCGCCAAACAAATACATCGTCAGCAATATGTGCCGTGGCTGTGTGGCTCATCCATGTATGCAGGCCTGTCCAAAAGGTGCGATTTCCATGAAAGACGGCAAATCTTATATCGATCAGGAAAAATGTATCAAATGCGGCAAATGCAAGGCAGCCTGTCCATACGATGCCATCTCACACAACGTACGTCCATGCGAGCAGGCATGTGGAGTCAAAGCGATTGGAAGTGATGAGCAGGGCCGTGCAAGCATTCTGGAAGACAAATGTGTATCATGTGGTATGTGTATGGTAAGCTGCCCGTTTGGTGCAATTTCTGATAAATCTCAGATTTTCCAGCTTTCTCACGCGCTTCGCGACGGAGACAAAATTATTGCGATCGTTGCCCCGGCATATATCAGTCAGTTTGGCGATGATGTAACACCAGGTAAATTCAAAACCGCGCTGCAGGTTCTGGGCTTTTCCGATGTACATGAAGTTGCTTTCGGTGCTGATGTCGGTGCAATTTCCGAAGCACACCATTATGCCAAAGAAGTCGCTACCGGTAATCTTCCGTTTCTTCTGACCTCCTGCTGTCCATCCTGGTCCATGATGGCAAAGAAATTTTTCCCGACCATGATCGACAATATTTCTCAGGAACTGACACCGATGGTTGCCACTGCACGTAAGGTAAAACAGGAACAGCCTGACGCAAAAGTCGTTTTTATCGGACCATGCGCTTCCAAAAAGCTTGAGGCAATGCGCCGCACCGTCCGCAGTGATGTTGATTTTGTTCTTACCTTCGAAGAACTGGATGCCATGTTTGATGCACGTGAAATTGATCCTGCTTCTTTTGAAGAAGATGGTTCACTCCATGATGCAACGGCAGCCGGACGTGGTTACGCTGTTGCAGGCGGTGTTGCCGGTGCAATCGAAGCGTGCCTGAAAGAATATTATCCGGATGTACCGGTTCACATCGAACATGCAGAAAGTCTTGCCGAATGTAAAAAAGTCCTCGCGCTTGCCAAAGCCGGCAAACTCAATGGCTGTATGATTGAAGGTATGGCATGCCCTGGTGGATGTATGGGCGGTGCCGGAACCAATGTACCGGTTGCAAAATCTTCAAAAGAACTGAAGAAATTCCTTGCTTCCTGTTCTAAGAAACTTCCACCGAAGGGACTTGTCGACATCGAACTTAACTGATATATTTCCAGCTCTTTTACAGGAAATATTATTAAAGATTTTCTTCTATATATAAATACCAGAGATATTATCAGATATACTTTTCAATCTGATAATCCTCTGGTATTTTTGTTTTGTACTTTATTTCAAACCTCTGTTCTGCGTTTTCTGTCTATATTTTTATCATTCAGCTTTCAGCTGAGCAAGTAATTTTCTAAGTTTTTCTCCGTAATCAGATCCAGCCGCCCATCCTCCGCCATTCGGATTTTCCTGCTGTCCGAGCCATTCTACATAAGGCGCACTGCCTCTGGCCACAAGGTCAAATCTTGTATCTACACAGTCCTGATTGAGCGCTTCCTCACATGCATAAGCCTTCAGATGCTGCACCTGTGCGCGGATTCCTGTACGGACATCAGGATAAGATACCCCGGCAACTCCGCCTCCGGTCGTTCCAATGCCTGCAAAATTAAACTGTGATGCACCGGAATCTCCTCCATATTGAAGCCATCCGGTTTCCAGCATTGCCTGTTCATATACAACTTCTCCACGTACACCTTCTGCGTTCGCCTCCTCAAGAATTATTGTGCAAAATTCATCGATGGTTGCTGCTCCGCCTTCTTTCAAGGTTGCTGCCGGGTATTCTACGCCGCGTTCTTCATACTGTGAAGTCATCTGTGCAAGGGAAACTGTCGTTTCGCCCATAATTGTGTAATAACCATACGTATTGTCTGTAGAATCATCTACAAAATCCGGATCCGATGTATAATCCGGTGCCTCTAAACTTTCCGGTTTATGGATCTGTCCTTCACCGGAGTAATCTGGTTCACTCCCAGATGCCAGACAAGGTGCCCCTGTTAAAAGGGCACCTGTCAGTATTATCTGAGAACAAAAGAGCATTGCTTTTTTGTTTCTTATCATCCATTAACCTTTCTCATTGCAGCTTCTACTACATGTCCTACAAGAACAGATGTAGTAACACTTCCAACACCGCCCGGTACCGGAGTGATTGCATCAACGATCGGTTCAACTGCTGCATAATCAACATCACCACAAAGTTTTCCTTCTGCATTTACGTTGATTCCTACGTCGATGATAGTCTGTCCTTCTTTTACATATTCCGCACCGACAACACCAGCACGGCCGGCTGCTACGATCACAATATCTGCCTCTCTTGCTACAGATGGCATATCCACTGTTCTTGTGTGGCAGATTGTTACAGTTGCGTTTTTCTTAACCAGCATCATTGCTGCAGGTTTTCCAACAACAAGGCTTCTTCCGATAACAACGGCTTTTTTGCCTGTGCAGTCGATTCCGTAGTGATCAAGGATTTCCATGCATGCCTGTGGTGTACATGGTGGGAAACCGATTTTCTTTCCTGTATAAACACCAGACATAGAAAGATCTGTCATGCAGTCTACGTCTTTTTCTGCTGCAAGCGCATTCTCGATCACTGCCTGATCCAGATGTTTCGGAAGTGGACGGAACAGAAGAACACCATGAATGTGGTCGTCTTTGTTTACTTTATCGATGGTTGCAAGAAGTTCTTCCTGAGTTACATCTCCCGGAAGAAGGATTTTTTCACATGCAACGCCCAGTGTTTCGCAACGTTTTGTTGCTCCTCTTTCATAAGAGATGTCACTTGGGTTTTCGCCAACACGGATGATGCACAGAGTCGGGTTTACACCCTTTCCCTGTAACTCAGCTACGTTTGCTTTGATTCTTTCGTTCAGTGCTGCTGTTACTTCTTTACCTAATAACTGCTTTGCCATTTTTTATATTTCCTCCGCTAATTTTGTTGCTGCTTATTTCAGACGTCCCAGAACGCTTTCGAATGTTTCATCTGCAATTTTGGTATATTTTTCAAGCATTGCATCTGCTTTTTTGTTCAGTTCTTCTGCGTATTCTCTGTCAGCCATGGATTTTGTGTTGATGTAAACATTCAGGCTGGCACCTTTTAATGCTGCCTTGCAGAATGCTGCACCGACACCAGCATCGCTGATTGCAAGTTTGGATCCTTTTGCACCGAATTCCACAATCAGTTCGATTGCTTCGCAGCATTTTTCCATAATCTCCATCGGAACGGAACATGCATCTTTCAGCACGATTTCCATAACACGTGCTTTTTCTGCTTTTTCTTCTTCTGTTTCTCTCGGCATTCCATATGCTTTGGAAAGCGGCTCAAAAACCTCTGCATCTCTTTCAATCAGACGCAGAAAATCTTTCTGAAGCTGATCACATTTTGCTTTCAGTTCCCACATCTCGTCTTCAACATCTGCATATTTTTTCTTGCCTACTGTCAGGCTGCCTACCATGTTACCAAGTGCAGTTCCTACTGCACCAACCAGAGCAGACGCTCCGCCGCCACCCGGTACCGGGGCTTTAGAAGCGAGTACCTCTACAAATTCTGTACATGTGCTTGTGGAAAATCCCATTTTTTTATTTTCCTCCTGTAATAAAATAAGTCAAAACAAAAGGGGAATCCTTTTGAATTTTATTCTTTTTTATAAGATGGAAATCTTATATATCTTTTTCAGGACAAATCCTGAGGACCTGTTCATATTTGTAAATATGAGAAAACCTGCGAGGGGAGGCGCTCAAAGTTGCGAAGGCCGCTCTCCCCTCGCGCACCCCACCTGGCCACGCAGAATAGGAATGTCAGCAATTGGTAGTCAACGTAGCATATCGCTACCAACACCGTAGACTCCCTGGCTCTTATTCTACGTATATTTCCATTGGTACGAATGACTTGAAATTGTAATACCGTGATTGAAGTCATCCTTTTTAGACCACTCCAGTGACTTGTATTTATATTACTGCAATCTAAGTCATCTATTTTCGCCTTGCCAGGTGACTTGATCTTATAATTTCACAATCCGAGTCATTCGTTTTGGGCTTTTTGAATGACCTGATCTTATATTTTCACAATACGAGTCATTCATTTTGGGCTTTTTGAATGACCGGATCTTGCATTTCTTTAATTTAGGTCACAGAAACTTATCTTTTTCTATGACCTAAATCTTCACAATCGCAATTCAAGGCACCTCAAACCAACAATTCACTTGACCACAGGGAGCATTTCTCGCCCTCAAGCCCATACCACAATGCTTGCTCAGCGGGGCCAAAAAGGGGGAGTCTGAGGGGGAGCTTCGGCCTTTCGCAACTATGAGATGCTCCCCCTCAGGGTTTTCACAGGTTCCAAACTGAGTTTCCTTGCTTTATAAAGCAAAAATACACCTTTTTAGTATAGAACTTAATTCTTATCAGAAAAGTCCCGTAATCTTTCCGGTCTCATCTACATCGATTCTTTCTGCAGCCGGTACTTTCGGCAGTCCCGGCATGGTCATGATCTCGCCTGTCAGAGCTACGATGAATCCTGCGCCTGCGGAAATCTTCAGGTTACGTACTGTAACTTCGAAGTCTGTCGGTGCACCGAGTTTTGTCTGGTCATCTGTCAGGCTGTACTGTGTCTTAGCTACACAGATCGGGCAGTTGCCGAAGCCAAGAGCCTCAAGCTGTTTTGCCTGTTTCTGGGCATTTGCTGTAAGTACAACTCTCTTGCCACCGTATACTTTCTGTACGATCTGGTTCAGTTTGTCCTCGATGGAGCCTTCCAGTTCATAGGAATAAGTAAAGTCGTTTGGCTCTTCAACCAGACGCAGAACTTCTTCTGCAAGTTTGATTCCGCCTTCGCCACCTTTTGCCCATACTTCGGAAAGTGCTACGTTTACGCCGAGTTCTTTACACTTAGACTCTACAAGGTCAAGTTCTGCCTTTGTATCTGTCGGGAATGCATTGATAGCAACTACGCAAGGAAGTTTATATACATTCTTGATATTGCTTACATGTTTCAGAAGGTTTGGAAGTCCTTTTTCCAGTGCTTCCAGGTTTTCATTATTAAGGTCTGCTTTTGCTACACCGCCATTATATTTCAGCGCACGTACAGTAGCTACGATAACAACTGCGCTTGGGTGCAGACCTGCCATACGGCACTTGATGTCGAGGAATTTTTCAGCACCGAGGTCAGCGCCGAATCCAGCCTCTGTAATTGTGTAATCAGCAAGTTTCATACACATTTTTGTAGCTGTTACAGAGTTACATCCATGAGCAATGTTTGCGAATGGTCCGCCATGAACGATTGCCGGAACATGTTCCAGTGTCTGAACGAGGTTTGGTTTCAGGGCATCTTTCAGAAGTGCAGTCATTGCACCTTCTGCATGAAGATCTCCAGCTGTTACCGGTTTCTGTTCGGAAACTTTACCATATGTATATCCGATGATGATCTTGGAAAGTCTTTCTTTCAGGTCTGTAATATCGCTTGCAAGGCAAAGGACTGCCATGATCTCGGATGCAACTGTGATGTCGTATCCGTCTTCACGAGGCATACCGTTTGTCTTTCCGCCAAGTCCGTCTACTACGTTACGAAGCTGACGGTCGTTCATATCCACACATCTCTTCCATGTAATCTTTCTCGGGTCGATGTTCAGAGCATTGCCCTGGAAGATATGGTTGTCGATCATTGCTGCAAGAAGGTTGTTTGCTGCACCGATGGCATGGAAGTCACCTGTGAAATGAAGGTTGATATCTTCCATCGGAACTACCTGTGCATAGCCGCCGCCTGCTGCACCACCTTTGACACCGAATACCGGTCCGAGAGATGGCTCACGAAGAGCAACCATAACACTCTTTCCAAGCTTCTGCATTGCATCTGCAAGACCTACGGTTGTAGTAGTCTTTCCTTCACCTGCCGGTGTCGGATTGATTGCTGTCATAAGAATCAACTTACCATCTTTTCTGTCGCTTTCTTTCAGAAGATTGTAATCAATTTTTGCTTTGTACTTTCCGTACTGCTCCAGATATTTGTCATCAATACCTGCTTTTTCTGCAATCTTTGTGATTGGCAGCATTTCGCACTCCTGTGCAATTTCGATGTCACTTTTGAATCCCATAAAAGTTACCTCCTTTATTTATGCATGTCTTTATGAAAAGGCTACCCGCCTTTTTTTCAAGAAATTTATAATACTTTTGCAAAAGATTTCAGCGATCCGATGATCACATCACCCATAACCGCCATATCTTCTGCCTGGAAAGATATCGGGAAGTTGTCCGAAAACAGGATCTGAGAGGACGGTGGAAATTCTTCATCACCCTCCCACAGGATCATCTGCACCAGATATCCCGGAAAGATTTCAAGCTGGTATGCAATGTCACCATGATTTATCAGTTCACAATGCATATGTTCCATGATTGCCTGAAAGTCTTTAATACGGTTTCCATAGGAAAATGCCAAACGTTTAATGCAGCGGCCATCAAACTGACGGAGATACACCTCACCCCATGGCATTTCCCTGTAAGTTTTAAATTTACCGGTTCCCTGCGCACAGGCACCGTTCAGCAAAAAGCGAATGGTCAGAGTTCTGGCATAAACCATAGTTTCCAGAGGATAAAATCCCATATCATCCTCTTTATGACTGACCTCAAAATCCGGCCATGAAATCTGATATACTGTCCCGAGAAATTTTAAAGTAAAATACTTCTCTTCTTCATTGTAAGAAATGCCAAGTCTTGTGGCAATTTCCTTTGGATCAGCGTCTCTGTACTGGCTCAGATAATGTTCCCATGGGAGACGTTCTTTGCTGTCTTTTTCATATCCGAGTTTATCTCCTACAGATTCATTTTCTGTCGGATCAAATGTTGTTTTTGCGTCAGAACTCATAACACACCTCTTATCTCTGTTTTACGTTAGGGAACATGGATGCATCGGTATGCGGGATAAAGCAGGCTCCCACAAATTCATCCATGTAAGTCGGAACTGTCGAAAGTTCCATATAAGTCATATTGGATGCAAGCTCATATGTTTTCTTCTCTGCTGCTGTTGAAAGAAGCATCAGATATGCACCAGTCAGGGAAGAGTTACCAATATAATGGAATTTATCCAGCGGTACATCCGGGAACATTCCGATATTGACTGCATTCTGCATATTGATTCCACTGCCGATACCACCCGCAACATAAACATCATCTATCATGGATACATCGAAGTCCAGTGAAGACAGCATTGTGCGGATTGCTGAGAAAATCGCGCCTTTTGCACGGATGAAGTTGTCAATATCTACTTCTGTGATCTCGACATCTTTTGCAGATCCTGCTTCTTCTTCAAATGCGATCACATAACTTCCCATTCCATAATGGTCGTGACGGACTCTCTTTCCTTCACGTACAAATTTGCCCTTTGGATTGATAATTCCTGTCATATAAAGTTCACTGATCACATCAATGATACCTGATCCACATAATCCAACCGGCTTCGTACCCGGTTCACCAACAACTTTGTAAGTCGGCTCCATCGTTTCTTTGTCGATTGTACATGCTTCAATAGCTCCGTCAGTTGCACGCATGCCACAACTGATATCACCACCTTCGAAAGCAGGTCCTGCTGAGCAGGCACAACTCATCATGAAATCAGAGTTTCCAAAAACAAGCTCGCCGTTGGTACCAAGGTCAATGAACAGTGAAAACTCCGGTCTGTTCCAGATCATACTTACCAGAGTACCCGCTGTAATATCTCCACCGACATAACTTCCGATATTCGGCGCCATGATGATGTGTGCATCTTTGTTGATTTCAATTCCCACATCCGATGCAAACAGAGAATTTGTCTTAAAGAATGCCGGAATATACGGTTCTGTACGCAGATAATCCGCATTAATTCCTGCAAACAGATGATTCATTGTTGTATTGGATGCCACACACATACGATAGATCTGGCCTTCCGGAAAATGAATGCTTCTGCACATCTCATGGATCATCGGATTGATTGTTTCTTTGATCACTGCATCCTGCAGTTTCTTGATTCCACCCGGTTTTGTCGTCTCAATAATACGGTTGATTACATCTGCACCATAACGGATCTGACCATTACCGGAAGAACTTTTGGCAAGGATTTCTCCGGTTGCCATGTCAATGATCACAGCTGAAACCGTTGTCGTACCTATATCCACAGCAAGTCCGCCCATTACAACGTCTTCTTTGCTGTCAAAAATATCGTATACAAACATATCATCCGGGGTCACACGTACCACGCATTTTACCGAAAACTTACTTGCACGAAGTACATCCGGAAGTTTACGAAGAACTGTGTATGGCACTCTGATCCGTTTCAGATTCATAAATTTCCGAAGTGCTCTTGTCAGTCTTTCTACATCCGGCATGGTATCATCCAGAGTAGGTTCATTCATCTGAAGTTCTACTACTTCCAGACTGTTTCTTAACTGAATCCCGGTTTCTTCTACCTGATCTTTTGCTTTTTCAAAAATTGCAATTTCTTCCCTGGAACTTAAGTCAGCCACTTTCATCCTGCTCTTATATGCAGAAGCGATATCCGGCACCAGCACTTCCACGTCAGCGCTGATCTTGCTCATACATGCAAGACGCCAGCCCTTCTCAAATTCCTCATCAGAAATATGAAGTGTTTTCTTTGAGTCCAGTTCTCCGCTTTTTAACTGCACTCGGCACTTTCCGCAGGCTCCGTTTCCGGAACATGGGGCATCGATTGCTACATTGGCACCACGTGCAACCTCCAGAAGATTATCCCCCGCATTGGCAAATGCTTCTACCTCACTGCCATTTTCAAATGTAAATGTTACCTTAAACATGCGGTAACCACCTTTCTCGCCTCAATATGCAATGCAAAAAAGGCCAGAGGCCGCAAAGCCTCCAGCCCTTTTGTACCTACAGTCGCAAAAACGACAGACTGATTAGATTTCCAGATAAGAATCTGCGTACAGATAGTTATTTTTGATGATGTCACAGGATTTGATTGTTTCCATCAGACGAAGATCGTTAGGGTTAACGATTGCTGAGGTAAGTCCCTGCATCATAGCCATAGCTACCATAGCGGAGTCCATGATCGGACGGATATGTTTCGGCATACCGTTGGAGTTATTGGAAAGACCACCGGTGCTCTTCATGCCCATGTCAGAGATCATTTTGATGAAGTCAAGAACTTCCATCTGTTTGTCCTGCATTCCTTTGATAACGAGGAATAACGGGTCGAACCACATATCGTTCTCAACGTCCATACCCTGTTCCATACCTCTCTCCATCAGAGTCTGCATGTACATCATACGTTCGTCATTGTCTTTTGCGATTCCTTCGCCGTTGCAAAGAGCGATAACGATTGCATCGTTTGCTGCTGCAACATCAACATATCCGATTCTTCCAGCTGCATCAGCGGAGTTTACGATCGGTTTTCCTTTGGAACGGTTGTATACAGAAATACCAGCTTCGATAGCTGCTACGTTGGAAGTATCCAGTGCAAGCGGAACATTGTCGAAGTTGCTCTGCAGAAGTTCTACAGCCCATTTCATAAGTTCCGGTCCATCGTTTTCTGCTGGTCCGATATTAACATCCAGATATGTAGCACCTGCGTCGAGCTGCTGTTTTGCTCTCTTGAGGATCGGCTCAGCATCTCTCTCTGTGAATGCTTTATTAACTGCCGGTGCTGTTGTGGAAAGTCTCTCTCCGATTGTAACAAATTTTGCCATACCTGTGTTCTCCTTTACATGGTTTTAGATGTCTCAGGGAGTATTCGTTCTCCCTGAGCATAAATTTTATTTTATGCGGCTTATGCCTGCATATCTTTTAAGAATTTCACAAGCTGTACTGCTTCTCTAGGTCCTACGATAATCTCCCATCCCGGAAGTTTTGCTTCAAGGTCACCCTTGAGGACTGCTACTTTACCTGGAATAACGAGTTTACGGCATTTTACCTTCGGCTCTACTTCTTCTTTGATGTACTCAGAAATGCTGGTGCTGGAGAATTTACCAGCTGCCCAGGATGTCAGTACGGAAAGTCCGCCTGCATCATTGATTACAAGATTAAGCGGAACACCGGAACGCTCCAGCTCACCGGAAACTACGAAATATGTAAGAGCGAAGTCTACAGTTGTAACAACGAGAGAGTTCTCATCTGCTCCGTTGAGTGGGTAGATACCCGGCTCTACTTTCATCGGTTTCTGTGGGTCTGTATATACGTTCTGACGAAGACCGAACAGTGGAAGTGCCTCTGCATAGGTCATCTGTTCCATAACGATGATGGAACCGTATTTCATTGTAAATACGGAAGCAAGTGCTGCCTGTAAATGATGATCTCCCTTAGCAATTTTAACCAGGTTAACGATGGATGGATATCCAAATGTTCTGTCCTGATCTTTCAGTGCTGCACGACGAACCTGTACAGTGTTTGCGAAGGTTTCTTTGACGTCAGCGCCTGTTGTATCAAGAACAAGGTTCTTGTTGCCAAGTTTTTCAAGTGCTGCTACTGTGTCATATAATTCGTTCAGGTCTTTACCGGATACACCGAGAACAACACCAGCTTCTGTAGCAACAGCATTCATTGCTTCGTAGTTGGAAGCATTTGCACCGTTCAGAACCGGTTTGCCGTCTTTGCATACTTCAAGAGCTGCTTTTGCGATCTCAGGATCTGTACATCCGAGAACCAGAGTTCTTCCAAGACCTTTTGCTTTTTCTACAAGTGCTGTATATTTTGCTGCGTCTGCATCTGCATCACAGTTTACATATACAAGCTCTACATGCATTCTCTCACCGATACGGTCATAGTCTACATGTGGGATTGCTGCAAGCTTAGCATCTACTTCTGCATCATCCATGCATGTGCAAAGGGATACAGCGTATCTTGGTTTGCTTACAAATGTTTTTTCATGTCTGAACAGAACAGTTTCTCCTCCGAGAGTGAATTCTGCATCACCTGTTCCGATCTTGATTGTCTTCATCGGCGGAGCAGTTGCCTCAGACAGAGAAGCCAGTGCTTCGTCAGACATATGTGGACACTGCTCAATCTGCATTGCGCCCTGTGCAACTTTCATGGAGAAAGCCATACATGTCGGACATCCACATTCCTTACAGTTTTTCTTTGGTGTTAATTTAAAAATCTGAATACCATTCAGTGCCATAGCTATTTTTTCCTCCTATTATTCCTTACGCAAGTGCTTTGATCAGTTTGGAAATAGTCTTGACAGACTCCGGATGTCTTAAGATTACGGCATCAGAACCAGCTGCAAGGTCTGCTGCTGCTGTCATAACTTCCATATCGATTCCACGCTCGTCTGCTGATCCCCATTCAGGCATATCAGCTTCAGAAGCGGTTGCTTCTTTAACTGCCCATGTCTCTGCGGATACAGGCGTAATAATAGGCATCTGCAACATATTGTCGTTCTGACCTAATGCTGCACCTTTGATACGGTCCATTGTAGAAACAACGTACTCATATCCGTAACCAGCTGCTGCACTACCGATGTTCATAACGATTTTCTTCGCATCAACACCAAGCTGTGTAGTAACAACGTTTAACTGTTTTGCAAGGTTGATATCAACGGCTGACTCAGCGCCGACGATCTGATTGTAAGCAAGACCTGCTGCTGCACCGATTGCTTTGTAGTTTTCTTCTTTTTCAGAAAGAAGAAGGGCATTTCTTCCCTGAAGGACTTCTGCTACTTTCGGGAGAAGTTCCGCATCCTTCTCTACGTTTTTGCAGCCTTCTACAACCAGTGGACAGTCAATAGCGCCTGCTACTTCTTTAACAACCTCGATCAGTTCATCGATAGATTTGTTTACCCCGTTCGGATCTCCACCGTCAAGGATGAGGGCAACAAAATCTGCGCCTTCGATAGCTGCTGCTTTTTTTGCGATATCAGCCATGGAAGTAGCGCCTTCATAATAAGCTTTTACACCTTCTGAAAACTCATCCAGACCCAGGTCTGAAATCTCAACACCGATCTTTGGTGTGTTCTCTGTCGGTGCATCAAAGGTGTAGAACGGGAAAGAATTTTCTCCGCCGATTGTCACAGTCTTATCTCCGCTTCCGATTGTGACAGCGTTAATCTTTGCATTAAATTTCTGTGGTTTCTGATTAAACGGCATTTCTCATAAGCCTCCTCTAAATTATTAAAAACTCAACTACTATTATACTACATAAAATTACCAGTGACAAGATAACACAGGTCTTTTACGTTAAAAAAATATCAAAAATCGTCACATGTGCAAAGATTTTGCACTGTCACAGCCGGTTGTTTGTAACAGCTTTACGTTGTGATTCGATTTTCATTTCAGATAAACCCTGAATTTTTCCTGTATAAACCCTGAATTTTTCCTGCGACTCGCTGTTTGCAACAGCTTTACGTCGCAGTTCAAAACTCAGGGTTAACTCCCCAGAAAATGAATGCGAGCATTCATTTCCTTTGCGGGAGTTACATCATTGGATCCATAGCCAGAGCCGGATGTCCTTTTTCGGTCAGGTATTCAACCAGTGCTTCCGGATCTGTTGCTACTGTCTCATCACCGATCATATCAGTGAAGTTTTCAATTCCGTAAAGTTCCTGTGCTGTCTTATTCAGACGTTCCGCAACGAATTCTTTCAGTTCTTTCGGCATCCATACGATACGTTCGATACCGCCTTCAGCCTTCATAAATTTCTTAGAGGAAATGAAGTGTTTTCCATGTCCCATGAAACCAGGTGTCTGAACACCGCCGCCTGTCATGGATGCCATTTCAGGGAATGTCATTCCAAGTGGTGTCATGCCTGCATACTCACGGTTTGCAATTACAACACCGTTGGAGAATGGCTCGATACCGCAGATACACTCGAAGCATCCACAGGAAGTCATAGGATCCTGCATGATGGAGTACAGTGTAACGTGCTCCAGCGCACCCTGTGAGAATTTCTGAACTGCTTCATCAACGTCTTCGTAAGAACCAAGGTTCTCATCAATCGGACGTTCTTTTGTGATAACCTGGCAAGGTCCGTTCGGATCAAGCTGATGTGTTGCTTTTGCATCCAGCCATGAAACGGCACCGCAGAGACCAAGTCTTTCTGGTGTTACTACGCAGACATGGCTCGGGGAGAATGCCTGGCAGAGGATACAGCTGTAATATACGTCTACAGATTCATCTGTCAGAGTATCAAGACGTTCATCACGTTTGTCAAAGATCGGGATTGCAACTTCATGACGTACTCTTGTACATTCTGCCGGATCTGTATAGATAACAACTTCACATTTATCAACAACTGCGTCAAATTCATTTTTAACAGATGCATAAAGAACTTCACCAATATGTTTGATCTTGAATCCTGCGTTGAATGCATCAATGCTGATACGGATACGCTGCATATCACGCTGTCCTGTATGGTATACACCTTCGATACAGTTGATGTAGTTATGGAATTTACGCTCGATAACCGGTTCAAAGTCTGGCTGCATGTTCTTGCCTGCAACTTTAACAATATAGGCGATGCTGTTCTTGCTTCCAAGTTCCATGTCGTCTACTTCCGGTCCAACTACTGTGATCTTGTGATCTTCTACTTCGGAAGCGTCACATGTCTGTACAAGCTCTGCACAGTCTACACGGGAACCATCGAACTCAACCTGCATGTCTTTACGACGGATGATCTCACCTTCGAATGCGGATGCAAATGCAACCGGAATATCAATATTTGTGATCTTGATCTTGATGTCACGAGCTTCAAGAGATGTAGCATTGAATTTGCTTACGTCTTCCTGAACGATCAGGCTCTTTGGTACACGGAAGATGTTTTCTGTTTCGTTTGTGATTACCGGGAATCCAAGTGCGATAGCACCAGCTCCACAAGCTACGATCACGTCATCCAGAGGTTTGAATGCGTTTACGAATGCCGGTACACGATCCATTGTATATTTCATAAGTGTGCCTGCATCACCCGGTGTTACATTACCGAAGATCAGTGCTGCACGAAGTGCAACGGATACTACATGGATAACTGCTGTAACGTCTTTGCCAAGCGGAATAACACGTACGTTTGCACCTGTCTTCATTCCTGCTTCTGCAACCTGGTCGATGATTCCGCCAACCAGTGTTACGAGGATACCCTGTGCCTGATAGCTCTTTACAAGAGCAACACCTTCTTCTACGGATGGAGCAGAGCCAAGGATTACAGCTACACCAGGGATATCTCCTGTTACAAGCGGAACACCAAGTTCACGGATTACTGCATCTGCAAGATGTCCGTAGCATGGTTCTTCGTATGGTGTTGCACCATCAATATATTTGAGAACTTCAATGAATTCTGCGCAAAGTGCTGTAGCAACACCGGACATGAATGCATCGTTTAATCTTTTTTCTCTTGTCATAAGTGTTTTAACAACACCAAGAGCTTCTTTTAATTCTTTTAAAGTCGTAACTTTGGTTCCTGTTACAGCATAGTAACATGGAAGGCTGTAAGCGGTGTTCGGAAAGCTGACAGCTTTGTCTTCACCATACTGAGCGATTGCTCCATCAATAGCGCCCTCTGTTAAACCATATACAGCATCATTTCCGCTGAATACTCTATCAAATAAAGTCACTTTAATACCTCCTGTTTTTAAAGATTTGAATTCTGATCAATCTTTTCTTTTATTTTTGTGATTTCAGCTGTTACAGTCTCACTGAAATCATAAGGGGATTTACCCTGACGGTCAGCGTCGATAACCTCCGTATTGTAATGGAGTATACCAAGAAGGTCTTCTGCCGGAATTCTGGAACGGATAAATTCCTCATCTTCTGTGTTTCTGACCTTGTTTGCCACAACTTTTACTTGGGCAACACCAAGATCTTTGGCAAGTCGTTTTACATTTTTGTAGGTCTGTACACTTCTCGCCCCTGGTTCAATCACTACGATAAATGCGTCAACTCCCTCTGTGGTTCCTCTGCCGAGATGTTCCAGGCCGGCTTCCATATCAAGAATCACCACATCTTCTCTTCTCAGTACCAGATTATTAATAATACGTTTCAGCATTACATGCTCCGGACATACACATCCGCCGCCGCCTGTCTCGACAGTTCCCAGGACAAGGAGCCGTACGCCGTTGCAGACCTTACCGTATTTATCCGGAATATCGTCTACCTTTGGGTTCAGATGATAGAACTGATTTCCTGCAGTTGCTCCTGTACGTTCCTCCACAAGCTTACGCATTTTGGAAATCGGAACGATAGAATCCAGTGTTTCTTCATCAAACCCCAGTGCCAGGCCAAGATTTGCATCCGGATCCACATCTGCTGCAAGTACCGGTCTGCCCTCTGCTGCATACAATCTCGCGAGCGTTGCTGCAAAAGTAGTTTTGCCTACGCCGCCTTTTCCTGTAACTGCTATTTTCATTTTATGTCATCCACCTTTTATTACAATTTTAGATTACAGCAGATTAGATTCCTAATGCTGTTCTCTTTTCTTCAATTCTTTCGATCATCAGATCAACTAATTTCTCGATATCTGTTTCTACTGTGTAAGCAGCACCTGTCCATTTTCTTGTTCCTTCTGTAAGAAGTTCACCCATCTCTGAAGAACCGGAAACATATGGATCAACACCAAGGAAGGTATCAATACCAGTACCTACTACGTAGTTACCGATGGATACAGCTTTTTCAGACATCCACTCAGGAGCACATCCGACTACCGGAAGCTGATTGATCTGAAGTCCTGAATCTTTTGCAAGTTCAGCAGCCAGGATCATCATACGGGAGATATCTACGCAGGATCCCATGTGGAGTACCGGCGGGATATCAGCCAGCTCACAGACACGTTTCAGACCTGCACCGCAGAGTTCTCTTGCGGATTTGTCCATCAGACCAGCTTTTGCAGCTGCCTGTGCTGAACATCCGGAAGCGATGACAACGATATCGTTTGCGATACATTTCTTCATCAGTTCGATATGTGCATAGTCAGGACGGATCTTAGGATTGTTACATCCAACCATAGCAACAGCACCACGGATAACACCGGAAGTGATGCACTCAAGTAACGGTTTAGTTGTTCCTGTTTCGTCTACCTGAGAGTTTGTAACACCGTCAAGAACTTTAACAATTGCTTCTACTGAGTAACCAACAGTAGCTTTCTGTTTCAGCTGCGGGATATGTACAAGTTCTGGTTTTCTGTTCTTGAAGTTATCGATAGCCATCTTAACGATTGCTTTTGCGTTTTCTCCTGCTGTCTCAGCGTTGAATCTGATGAATTCAGAATCCGGCATCTGAGCGATCGGAGAAGTTGTGATAAATTTGGTGTGGAAGCATTTGCTCAGAGGTCCTAAGGCCGGGAAAATACACTGAACGTCTACTACGATTGCTTCGCAGGCGCCTGTCAGTACTACATTTTCCTGCTGCAGGAAGTTACCAGCCATCGGAACACCACGACGCATAGCTACTTCGTTTGAAGTACAGCATACACCGGAAACTGTGATTCCTTTAGCTCCTACGGATTTTGCATAATCGATCATTTCTTTGCTGTCTGCATATTCACAGATCATCTCAGAAAGGCTCGGATCATGTCCATGTACAACGATGTTTACGTTTTCTTCAACCATTACACCAAGGTTAGCTTCTGTATCAATCGGCTTCGGAGTTCCGAACAGTACGTCAGAGAACTCTGTTCCCATCATGGAACCGCCCCATCCATCAGCCATACCGCAGCGAAGGGACTGTTTTACAAGTGCTTCCGGAAGAGAAGAACATCCCATATGGGCCATATGCATAGAAGTTGAAACCTCACGGTCGATAGCACGTGGTGCGATTTCGTTCTCGATCAGTTTTTCTTTCTGTCCTTCCGGCATTCTGTCAAGGAATCTCTGATATCCGAATGGTTTACCATATTCCATCAGACCGATCTCAGCCATCTCATGAGCCAGATCATAGATATCTTTTCCTTCTGTTTCTACGCCCCATTCTTTTGCAATACGGATCAGTTTCTCAGGATCTTTTACCTTATAGTTTCCGTCTTCTTTTGCACAGTACAGTGTGTGGCAGATTTCACGACCGTGATCAGAATGAGTAGCTGCACCGCCTGCTGTAAATTTCAGGAAGTTTCTTCCTACGATACCGTGTGCGTCACATCCGCAGATTCCTCTCGGAGCCTTAGGTGTGATACGGCATGGTCCCATAGCACAGATTCGACAGCAGATACCCTGCTCGCCGAACTTACAGTGTGGAGTCTGGTTTTTTACACGAAACTGCCATGCATCTGCGCCTACCTTTGCGCCAGTTTCCAACAGTCTGTTGGTAGCAGCTTCAAATTCTTCCACTGTAGTTAATTTGAATTCACTCATTATAGACCTCCTTTTAACGATACATGATTTGACATGTATTTTTCTTTTCTTTCTTTCTTTTTTTATGTAATAACCTCACTGACAGAACCCATCCCCCGCCATGGGTTATTTTTAAATTAATAAAAAGTGCTTTTTCCAGCACAAATGCCCTTGCTGCCAGTTTTGACAGCAAGGGTCTTTTTTACAGATTTAAGTTTTTGATAATTTCTTTCAGTGCGACTTTCACCGGATTATCTTCCGGAAGAGACGCTGTCGGACGGCCTTCGCAGTCATATTCATAGACTGTGTCATCCTGCGGAACTACACCGAGAAGGTGCAGACCCTGTTTCTCTATTTCTTCTTTGATTCCATCATTCAGTTCACCTTTCGGTGCACGGTTCACAATAAGCCCTACTGATTCCGGATGCATATTGCATTCGTCGATCAGTTTTGCAATTCTGCCAACCGCCTGAACTCCTCTTCTGGAGCAGTCACTGACAAGGATTGCTGTCTGCATGGACGGAAGGACACCTCGGCTGATATGTTCCATACCTGCCTCGTTATCCACAACGATATAAGGATAGTGGTTCTGATATTTTGCAAGCTGCGCCTGAAGCAGACCATTTACATAACAGTAACAGCCTTTTCCCTGTGTTCTTCCCATAACGAGAAGGTCAAAGTCATCTTCTTCAGTTAACGCATCCTCAAAACGCATCTCTGCGTAATCTGCTTTGGACATTCCTTTCGGAATCGGGCTTTCTTTAACCAGTTCTGCCTGTGCAATTTCTTCTCTGACGTCGCCGAGAGTTGTCTCAACTTCCACTCCGAGGACTTCATTCAGATTGGAGTTTGCATCTGCATCTACTGCAAGGATCGGTCCTTTGCCCTGTTCGCAAAGATACTGAATCAGCATTCCGCATAAAGTAGTTTTACCAACGCCGCCTTTTCCGGCGACAGCAATCACGTGTGCCATAATAATAGAGTGCCTCCTGCTCTAATTCCGCATTTATAAAATTATAAATCCGTAATTTAGTCTTTCTAGTCTTACTTCGAGTTATACAAGTGTACGCATACCGGATTCTTTGATGATCTCGCTTACGTCTTTCCACTTGTTCAGTGCATACAGATGGATACCTTCTACGCCGAGAGCGCGGTATTTATCAATCTGTTTGATCGTATATTCGATGCCGGCTTTCTTGAAGTCTTCTTTCTTCTGCTCAAGAGCATCGTCGAATGGAGCTTTGTCGAATGGGTTCGGGAAAATCCAGTATTTGGAAATCAGTCTGGAAAGTTCACGATCCATTACGCAGCCGTTACGGGACAGTGCCATGTTGATTGTAGCAGCCTGATCAAGGATTGGCATAATACCTACATCGATCGGCATTGTAACACCGGCTTTGCGGATCTTGTCCTGCCAGCGTGCAAACTGTTCCATATCCCAGCAAAGCTGAGTCATGATATAGTCAGCACCGTTGTCCTGTTTCATTTTAAGGACAGATATATCAGCATCCAGGCTGCGACATGCAATATGTCCTTCCGGTGAACCTGCTACTGCGATTTCAAATTTGTCACCAAATTCTTTACGGATAAATTTAACAAGGTCTGTTGCATAGTTGAAATCTCCGCCTGTGGAATTCTCTCCACGCGGGAAGTCACCACGAAGTGCAAGGATATGATCAACACCTTCGCTTAAATAAGTTTCAAGCTGATCTTTGATTCCTTCTTTTGTGTTTTTGATAACTGTGAAATGAGTTACCGGTACAGCGCCGGCTTTCTTAACCATCTGACATACTTCTCTGTTGGTGCCGACGTTTCCGCCGCCTGCTCCGTATGTAACAGAAATGTATTCCGGTTTGAACTCACAGAGATGTTCGATTGTACCCGGAAGGTTTTCCATTCCCTTGTCTGTCTTCGGCGGGAAGAGTTCGAAGGAGAGGAGCTGTCTTTCTTTCATCAGTTCTGTTAATTTTACTGTTGCCATAATACATACCTCCACATATATGTTTTTTATCTAATGGGTTTTCGTTATCACCCTTAAGATCTGACTAAGATTTATTCACAGGCAAGTTTTACAATGCTGTTGGCCAGATCCACCATAAGGATACGACCTTCTACAACTCTTTCATCACCCATGATATCTCTGAGCACAAGTTTGTTACCGTCTACATCGATTCTGGCTACATTTTTGAAGATTACAGAATCGTCACTTTCTTTATATACTGTTGCAAGACACATATTTCTGCCTCCTAACTATGTCACTGTCTTTCTTTATACTTACGAATTGCTTCATTATTTAATAATTTTCACATTCCTGTGAACCTTCGAAATCCGCTGATTTATTTCATCTCTTCTTTAACTAAAGTCAGCGCAAGGCCCAGACGCATGTTGCCTTTCTGGAAATCAGCCACAGCTTCTTTAATTGTCTTAGCAGAGCTGTTCAGTCCCATTTTCTCAAGGTTATCTGCCATCTGATCAAGTTCCGCTGCGTGATGTTCGTTATGCTGAAGCATATATGTCAGCAGTGCAACGGTTTCTTTCTTGCAGTCACCACCCTCGCAGGATCCACAATGATCTGTACTTCCACAGTCACCATGAGAATGTGCATGTTCTCCATCACCATGTACATGGGAATGTGTATGTGTCACACCGTCCGCATGAGTATGTTCATGAGAATGCTCCGGTGTATGTTCATGTCCGTGCTGAACGAGATTTCCGTTCTCATCTTTAATAAGATGCATATCGTGCTCCTTTCTCCGGTTCTACCTCCGGAACGCCTGTAAACAGGCGCACTTATGACAAGAATTTATCAATTTAATTCATTATACATCTTTTATTTCGGTTTATCAAGGATATAATAAGAAAAAATAGACAAAAGCAGTTATCGTTCACTCACTTTTTTTTACATTTTTTTAAATCGGTATGTTTTTTATTTGTTACATAAATAACGCCCTTGTCAAATTAATAACGACAAGTTATTTGTGTTTTTCTTTCCCACTTGTATTAATTTTTTAACATATTTGATGTTCTTCTTTCACAATTTCATGTTATAATAAACAAAAATTATGGATTTTGCTAACAAGGAGGAATCATTTTGACCACTTCCGTATTTTTAAACAATGATTGCACCATGCCATTGCTTGGTCTGGGATTATATAAGATTACTGACGATGCCGAGGCAGAAACAGCAATTACCGCTGCTGTCCAGAACGGTTACCGCCTGTTTGATACGGCATCTGCTTATAAAAACGAAGAGTTCGTCGGACATGCACTTGCAAAATGCGGTATTCCCCGCAAAGATCTTTTTGTTACCACAAAGATTTGGAATAATGCACAGCGGCTTGGTGATGTAGAAGGTTCTCTGCAGCGAAGCCTTGACCGTCTCAGCCTGGATTACATTGATCTCTACCTGATTCACTGGCCGGTTCCCGGCTGTTTCTTAAACACATGGAAGGACATGGAAAAAATCCTTGAATCCGGTCGTGCTCTTTCTATCGGAGTCAGCAATTTCGAAATTCGCCACCTTGAAGAGCTTCGCAGAGTTTCCGGTATTGTGCCTGCTGTTAACCAAATTGAATGCCACCCTCTCTGCTACCCGAAAGAACTGATCGAATACTGTCAGTCAAACGGAATTCAGGTACAGGCCTATGCCCCTCTGGCGCGAGGTGCTTATCTTGACAATGATATTCTTTGTGTTCTCGGCACCAAATACGCACATACGCCGGCGCAGGTCGGACTTCGCTGGGCAATCCAGAAGGGAATTTCCGTAATACCAAAGTCCACACACCCGGAACGCATTGCTTCTAATGCCAGAATTTTTGATTTCACTATTGACCAGGAAGATATGGATCTTCTTGATACACTGAATCAGAATTATCACAGTGCTTCCATCCCGGAAGATCTCAGGGATATTGTTTTTTAATTTTTATTTGAGAATTCAGAACTGCATCCACACATTTATGCAGCAAAATAAAACCGACTGGTCAGTGATCAGCCGGTTTCTTTTATGTGTACTTCTCTTAGTCGTTATTTTTCGTTTCGAATATTGCTTCTCCTGTGATATTTTTTGCCCGGCTTTCCTTCCGGTAATGTCTAAGAATATTACCACGGAAGCATCGGTGTTTCCACTTTTTTATCGCGGATCATCAGATCGCGTACTGCATCTGCAGCCGGCTTGTCCTCAAATAATACTTTATTTACTTCCATGATGATCGGCATATCCACATCATATTTTTCTGCAAGGCTCCTTGCAGCTTTTGCGGAATATACACCTTCTACTACCATCTTTACTTCATCCATCGCCTGCTGCATAGTATAACCTTTGCCCATAAGATATCCGGCTTTACGATTACGGCTGTGTACACTTGCACATGTTACGATCAGATCCCCCATACCGGAAAGGCCATAGAAAGTCTCCTGGCTTGCTCCCATTTTTGTACCAAGACGGGCAATCTCTGCGATTCCACGCGTAATCAGAGCCGCCTTTGTATTGTCTCCGTATCCAAGGCCATCTGCGGTGCCTGCCGCAAGTGCAATGACATTTTTCAGTGCTCCGCCAAGTTCTACCCCGAGGATATCCGGGGTCGTATACACACGAAATACCGGACTCATAAAAATTCCCTGAAGATATTCTGCCGTTTCTCTTTTTGCAGCACTGACCACACAAGTTGTCGGAAGACCTCTGCCCACCTCTTCTGCATGGCTCGGACCGGAAAGAACGCAGACATTCGCTGCCGGAATCTCTTCACTGATAATATCGCTCAGTGTCATCAATGTGTCTTCTTCAACACCTTTTGCTACATTAACAATAATCTGGCCTTCTTTGACAAACGGAGCCATCTGTTTTGCCGTACTTCTGGTAAAAGGGGACGGCACGGCAAGAACTGCTACATCAACATCCCGCAGACATCCCTCAAGATCTGTCGTAATTTCCACTTCTTCCGGAATTCGTACTCCCGGAAGTTTTGATTCATGTTCACGTTTTTCGTTCAGCATCTTTACTTCATTTTCAAGTGCCGACCACAGTTTTACCTGATGTCCGTTTTTGTGCAGGAGCAGTGAAAGGGCCGTTCCCCAGCTTCCAGCTCCCAGTACATTTACTTTTGCCATTTGCCCCACCATTTAACCTTTCTTTGTTTTTGATTTGCTCAGAAAGACCTTGCTTTCTGTTCCTTTTGATAATCGTACAATATTTGCTCTGTGACGCCAGAATGCCAGTACAGTCAGCGCAGCCATCACAAGGTACATTTCCGTCGTATGCATTCTGTCCATACCATATCCACCGGTCTCTCCAATTACAATCATCGCAATCAGCGCCGTCAGATAAGATGTCAGCGAGCACAAAGAAACATAGTGCGTCGTAAAGAAGAGTGCACAAAATACCACTGCACATATCACAAACATTCTCCAGTCAAATGCAATCAGGAATCCAACAGACGCTGCAATTCCCTTTCCGCCTCTGAATCCAAGAGTGATTGGGAAATTATGTCCGAGAATACATCCTGCAGCAGCATAAATGCAGAGCAACGGCATCATCTCTGTCTCCCTGCCCGCAAAAATCAGTCTGACCACCATAATTGCAAGTACACATTTCAGGCAATCGCCAAGCAAAGTTATTGCGCCGGCTTTCTTGCCAAAGGTACGCAGTGCATTCGTTGTTCCGGCGTTGCCGCTTCCGTGCTCCCGAATGTCGGTTTTATGCATTTTCCCAATGATATAGGATGTCTGAAAAAGTCCAAACACATAACCGATCAGAATACTAATCAAACGTTCTGTCATTTTACTCAGCTCTTTTCCCCGCGTTCACGGATAATAAATTTCAGGGAAGTTCCCCGGAAACCAAACGCATCTCTTACTTTGTTTTCAATGTATCTGGTATAAGAAAAATGCATCAGTTCTTTGTCATTGACAAAAATAACAAATGTCGGTGGTTTTACCCCCACCTGCGTCATATAAAAGATTTTCAGACGTTTTCCTCTGTCTGACGGCGGCTGCTGCATTGCAACTGCCTCGGAAAGGATTTCATTCAGGACACCTGTCTGAATACGTAAAGTCTGGTTCTCGATAACGGCATCAATTGTTTCAAACAGTCTCGGCAGACGCTGACCTGATTTCGCAGATATAAATACCAGTTCTGCATACGGCATGTATGCAAGTACTTCACGGATACGGTTTGTATGCTTGTAAATAGTCTTGTCATCTTTTTCGACTGCATCCCATTTGTTAACCGCAATCACAACGCCCTTGCCACGTTCATGTGCAATACCGGCAATCTTTGCATCCTGCTCGGTCACACCTTCCGTTGCATCAATCACAACAACGACCACATCTGCACGCTCTACTGCAGTAACTGTACGGATTACACTGTAACGTTCCAGTTCTTCTTTGATTTTGCCTTTACGGCGAAGCCCTGCCGTATCAATAAAGATATATTCTCTGTCTTTCCATTTAACTTTTGCATCGACGGCATCTCTGGTCGTTCCGGCAATGTCAGAAACAATCACGCGATCCTCACCGAGAAGCTTGTTGATCAGGGAAGATTTACCTACGTTTGGTTTTCCGACGACTGCAATCTTCGGAATATCATCATCTTCATCTGTGTCTGCATCTTCCGGGAATTCCTTTACGATTTCATCCAGCATATCACCAATACCGGTACGGTTTGCTGCGGAAATTGCAATCGGTTCTCCGATTCCCAGATTATAAAACTCATAGACATCCATCATGTATTTCTGGACACTGTCTACTTTATTTACGACCAGAACAACCGGTTTCTGGCTTCTGCGCAGCATATCCGCTACTTTTGCATCAGAATCCACAAGTCCCTGCTGTACATCTGTAATAAACACGATCACGTCTGCTGTATCAATCGCAATCTGCGCCTGTTCTCTCATCTGTGATAAGATGATATCTCCACTGTCAGGTTCGATACCGCCTGTATCAATCAGCGTAAATGACTTGTCCAGCCACGTCACATCTGCATAAATCCTGTCTCGGGTAACACCCGGGGTATCTTTTACAATTGATATCATTTCGCCTGCCAGCGCATTAAATAACGTGGATTTGCCTACATTAGGCCTGCCCACTATTGCCACTACCGGTTTGCTCATACATTTGTCTCCTTATCTGTTTTTTATTTTCTGTCGAATCCAGCACTGCTGATACAAGGTCAGCCCCTGCCGGATCTACAACGATAATCTCTCTTCCAAGTTTCTCGGAAAGTTCAGTTACTGTAATGTCATCGAGAAAAACATTTTCCCCACTCCTCAGCATATTACACGGAATCAGAAGTCTGTCTCCAAGCTTTCTGTCGGAAAGCTGTTCTGTCAGATCCTGTCCGGTAATAAGTCCGGACACCGTGATTTTTTCGCCAAAAAAATTATTCTTGATGGCGATCACCTCAAACGTGATCTTCGGATATTTTTCTCGAATGGTTTCCATACATTTCTCTATATAGGGTGCTGCTAGTCTGCCTGTCGCAACGGTAACATGATATGACCTGTCATCGCCATCTCTATTGGCAACGGCTTCGCGTACCTCAGTATCCAGAAGCCGGAGCATGCCAACTCCGTTTTCGAGCTGCAGATAACCATCATAGCGTCCTTCTTCCGGAAGTTTCTCCCCTGCAAGAATGTACCATTCATCTGATGCATGGATAAAGTGGATTCCATGTTTTTCGTACATAATCTTCTGCCAGCGGTGTATCTGCTCCAAAACTGCTTTTGCATCTTCTTTTGTAAATGACTCCAGCGGATAAAGTCCGTCACGGAATTTCGTCAGACCGACCGGAACAACGGACACACTCTGAAGAACCGGTGCATATTTCGCCATTTCCTGCAAGCTGTATTCCAGCTCTTCTCCATCATTGACACCTTTGCAGAGAACAATCTGCCCATTCATTGTAATCCCTGCCTCATAAAGCTGATCCACTTTTTTTAATGCATCTCCTGCAAAACGGTTGTGCAGCATTTTGCACCGAAGCTTCGGGTTCATCGCCTGAAAAGATACATTGATCGGTGAAAGATGGTATTTGATCACACGATCTATATCTTCCTGACTCATGTTCGTCAGTGTCACATAGTTCCCCTGCAAAAAAGAGAGCCTGGAATCATCATCTTTAAAATACAGGGTCTCTCTCATACCCGGCGGCATCTGATCGATAAAGCAGAACATACAGTGATTGCTGCAGGAACGGTAATCATCCATCAGACCATTCTCAAATTCGATTCCAAGATCTTCGTCGTAATCCTTTTCAACTTCGAGTTCCCAGAACTCGCCATTTGCTTTCTCTATCAAAAGCTCTATATATTCATCATTCAGGAGATAACGGTAATCAAACACATCTTCTACCGGCTGGTGATTGATCTCCGCCAACACATCTCCCGGTTCCAGTTCCAGTTCTTCACCAATACTGCCCGGAAGAACGCTGGAAATCACATGTTTCTTTTTTTTCATAGAATTCCTTTCTGATTTATGACCATATCTGGGCTGCGTCATATGAGAATTTGATTTTAATATCCCAATGGACATATTACCCCAGATAGTACTACTATAACAATTTCACAAGTAAAAATCAATAAATTCCTTGACTGGATTTAGGGCAAATGTTATAAATGTATTAGGACTCAGTTTGAAAACTACACCTAGGAGGAATATTATGCCAAATATAGAGTTACTTGAAAAATCAACTCCAACTGCTCCGATTCGTATCGTAGCACTTGCAGGATGTCAGGATCTGGCGAAGGAGGTTGACAAGAAACTTGTAAAATTCCGTAAAGAACTTGCAGCAAAGAAAAAGCCAAGTACGATTCCACAGGGTTACAGCCTTCCTTCTTTCCTGGTTGATTCCGAGATCATCCGTTTCGGTACAGGTGAAGGTAAAGGATACATCAAAGAATCTGTTCGTGGTACGGATCTTTTTATCATGGTTGATATCACAAACTACAGCCTTACTTATAAAGTCTGCGGTCATGAGAACCATATGTCTCCGGATAACCATTATCAGGATCTGAAACGCATCATTTCTGCTGCTACCGGTAAAGCACACAGAATCAATGTCATCATGCCATTCCTTTATGAAGGCCGTCAGCACCGTCGTACCAAGAGAGAGTCTCTTGACTGTGCACTGATGCTTCAGGAATTAAGAGATATGGGTGTCTCCAACTTCATTACCTTTGATGCACATGACCCACGTGTTCAGAATGCAATTCCTCTGGACGGCTTTGATAACTTTTTCCCGACTTATCAGTTCCTGAAAGCCCTGGTAAAAGAAGTCAACGATTTCAGACTGGACAATGATCATCTGATGATCATCAGCCCGGATGAAGGCGCTATGTCAAGAGCCGTGTACTTCTCCAACATCCTCGGTGTAGACATGGGTATGTTCTACAAACGTCGTGACTACTCTACCGTTATTAATGGTAAAAACCCGATCGTTGCACACGAATTCCTTGGTGATTCCGTAGAAGGCAAAGATGTTGTCATCATCGACGATATGATTTCTTCCGGTGAAAGTATGTTGGATGTTGCAAAACAAATCAAAGAGCGCCACGCAAAACGTGTATTCATCTGCACCACATACGGCCTGTTCACAGATGGTCTCGACAAATTTGATGAGTACTATGAAAAGGGCTGGATTGACAAAGTCATTACTACCAACCTCAACTACCGTCTGCCGGAGCTTCTGACAAAACCTTACTACATTGAAGCAAATATGAGCAAATACCTTGCAAGTATTATTGACATCATCAATCATGATGTTTCCGTGGAAAAGGTTCGTTCCAGCAACGAAAAGATCATGGAACTTATGGAAAAAGTAAATAACCGCTAAATTCAATGGGAGTTCGCATTATGCGAACTCCCATTTTTACTGTATTATTCAGATACATTGCATCATTTTCTCTATTTTAATCCGAGAAATGCCCCAAGATTTCCTCTTTTGCCATGCGATGCACGATGAGAAAACAAAAATTCCGGATTGCAGCAGGTACAAATTCCCGGCATTGAAATGTGATTCTCCGTGATGCCTGCTTCCGTAAAAATAGTCTTATTTGCTTCCCAGAGATTTAACTGATATTTTCCGTTTTCCTTCTTATAAAAAAGCTTTTCCCAGTGTTCCGGCGCAAAAGATTTCTTGAATTCCAGTATCACATCTTCACTGACCTCATAGCACTCCTGGCAGATAGACGGTCCAATGGCCGCATACACATCAGCCGGATCTGTGCCATATGTTTCCTGCATTTTCCTCACTGTAACCGCACCGATTTTTGCAACAGTCCCCCTCCATCCGGAATGAGACAGGCCAATCGCATGATGCACCGGATCAACAAAATACAGCGGTACACAGTCTGCATAAAATGTCGCCAGAACCAGTCCACGCACATTCGTGATCATGCCATCTACATCCGTGTACGGTCGCGGTTTCGTAATCCCATTTCCACGGTCTTCATCTGTAACGATACGTACATTCGCCGTATGTGTCTGATCCGAAGTCACGATATCTCTTTCTGAAAAGCCAAGTGCAGCCGCAAATCTCCTGTAATTTTCATGAACAGCAGCATCCTCGTCTCCACGTGTAAAGCTGAGATTCATGGATGCATAAATCCCCTCACTTACTCCGCCCAGCCTTGTGCTGAATCCATGCACAATATCTGTAAACTGCTCAAATGCCGGATATGTAAGCCAGGTCACACCTTTGTTTTCTTTTATCTGCATATGTGAGGCAGTTCCCTCATGCCATCTGATTTTCGTCATCCCATTCGTCCTCTCTTTTGTCAATCGCAATAATCAAATGCATTTTTGATCCACTGAATCTGTTCTCCGTCAATTGCAACTACATCAAATCTGCATGGCGGCTCCTGATACCCATAACGAATCAGAAAATAACTTGCTGCACGACTGATCCGTTTCTGTTTGTGCCAGTCTACTGCTGCTGCCGCATACCCATTACTACCGGAACTTCGGTATTTTACTTCGATAAACACCAGGTATCTCCCGTCTCTGGCTATCAGATCGATTTCTCCGCTCTTGCAGCGAAAGTTCTTCTCAATCACCAACAGTCCCTGTTTTTCCAGAAAGGCAGCCACCTGTTCCTCATAGCGACTGCCCGTTTTTCTTTTATTGATACAAAACACTCTTTTCTGCTTTTATGTCGGTATCTTTCGTACTATATTTTATGACATTATAACGCAACTTTGCTGTCACACAAAGTTTTTGATAAAGGTTGTCCGATGGATCGGTGTCGGTCCCAATTTCTTCAATGCTTCAATGTGCTCTGTCGAGCCATAACCTTTATTGGATGCAAAACCATATCCCGGCAGTGTTTTGTCGTATTCAACCATCAGACGGTCTCTCGTAACCTTCGCCACAATACTTGCCGCTGCAATAGAAGCACTTTTAGCATCACCTTTTATGATCGGTACCTGTGGAATCTCGATTCCCGGAATCGTAACTGCATCATTCAGAAGAAGCTGTGGCGCAACTTTCAGCTTGCTTATTGCCTGACGCATGGCTTCATAGGTTGCCTGCAAAATATTGATCTCGTCAATCTTCGCCGGTCCGACCATGCCTATGCCAACAGCTACCGCTTCTCGAAGAATCACGTCATACAGTTCTTCTCTTTTATGTGCTGTAAGCTTCTTCGAATCATTCAGATATAAAATCTGATGATTCGCCGGAAGAATTACCGCGCATGCTACTACCGGTCCCGCCAGTGGACCTCTGCCGACCTCATCGATTCCACAGAGATATCCCAGATGTTCGTATTTATGCTCATACTGCATCATCTGTTCCATGCGGAGTTTCTCTGTTTCCAGTGCCTTTATTTTCTTTTCGTACTGCAAAATCAGTTTCTGCACACCACTTCTGGAATCTTCACGGTACTGGTTACACATGCTCTGCCAGTCAGCTTCTTTCGCCGCTGTAAATTCATCTTTTATTTCACCGATCTTTTTCATCAGTTTTTCTCCTGCTCTGCCCACTCCAGAGTGATACGTCCGATCTTTCCGCTTCGAAAATCATCAAACAACAGCCCGGATGCCTTTGTATAATCAAGCTCTTCCCCTTTTTTGAGGCAGCCACGCGCTTTTGCGATCTCACCAAGGATTTCCACGGCATTTCCCTCCTCAGAAATGCCATAGCGTTTCTCAAGAAGTCCTGTATAACACTCTTTCAGATAGTCGATCAACTGTAATGCCAGTTCTTCCATATTCAGAATATCGTCTTTGATCGAACCGACAAATGCCAGACGGATTCCAACTTCCTGATCCTCAAATTTAGGCCAGAGAATTCCCGGTGTATCCAGAAGTTCTACATTTTTATTCAGACGGATCCACTGTTTTCCCTTTGTAACACCCGGTCTGTTGCCGGTCTTTGCACAGGCTTTACCTGCAAAAGTATTAATGAAAGTAGATTTTCCCACATTTGGGATTCCCGCAACCATGGCACGAATCGGTCGATTTTTGATTCCTCTTCTGCGGTCGCGTTCGATTTTTTCTTTACATGCTTCCTGAATCACATTCTGTATGGTCTTCATGCCGGCTCCATTTCTGGAATCCACTTTTACTACATGAAAACCCTTACTCTGAAAATATTCTTTCCATGCCTCATTCTGTCTCTCATCTGCAAGGTCCGCCTTATTCAGAAGAATCAGACGTGATTTGTTCTGTCCGAGCTGATCAATGTCTGGATTTCTGCTGGAAAGCGGCACTCTGGCATCTACCAGCTCTATAATCAGGTCTATCAGCTTCAGGTCTTCCTGCATCTGTCTCTTTGCTTTGGTCATATGACCCGGATACCACTGTACGTTCATATATTACCTAACCTTTCGTAAATCCCAGTTTTTCAAAGGGCGCACACGTAAACCAGATTTTTCCTGCGATATAACGTTTCTTTATCATACCGATATCTGCATAACGGCTGTCTTCACTGTTGTTCCGGTTATCTCCAAGAACAAAATATTCACCGGATTCCAGTGTGATAGAGCTGGATGCAAGTCCCGGATTACTGATCATAGGAAAATCTTTGCCCTCTTTATATGCTTCCCCATCTATCAGGATTCGTCCACCCGAGATCTGGATGGTTTCTCCCGGAAGTCCGATCACACGCCGGATATGCAGTGCTGCATCATCACTGGCGTTCGTTCGAAACACGATCAGATCTCCTCTTTTGGGGGAAGAAAATTTATATACCACACGGTTTATAAAAAAACGGTCACCTACCGCAATCGTCGGTTCCATAGAACTTTCCTGCATCGTCACTGTCTGAAACAGCATAATGCCAACCATAGCAGCCAGTACCAGTGTCACAACAATTTCAAAACCCCACCGCATAAAACCGCGTACTTTTTCGTCTTCCAGTTTTTCTTTTGCTTCCTGAATTTTTGGACTTTGTTTCCAGTTTTTTATATCCATATTCATTCTCCCATAATGGAATCACAATATAATCAGCGGATGCGCCACCGGCGCCTCCCCGATATGCAATGCAAAAAGAGGGACAATAGCTGTCGTTATTGTCCCTGCTTCTGAAACCTTTGAAATTTTCTTATCTAACGCGTTCTTTAACTTTAGCAGCTTTACCTACACGATCTCTCAGATAGTTCAGCTTAGCACGGCGAACTTTACCATGACGGATAACTTCTACTTTAACAACGTGTGGGGAATGAAGCGGCCATGTTTTCTCAACGCCTACACCATTGGAGCTCTTTCTTACTGTGAAAGTTTCTCTGGTGCTTCCACCCTGTCTCTTAAGAACAGTTCCTTCAAAGATCTGAATTCTCTCACGGTTTCCTTCTTTGATCAGAGCGTGTACTCTTACTGTGTCACCTACACGAAACTCCGGTACTTCTGCTTTTAACTGAGCAGCTTCGATGTTTTTGATAATGTCGTTCATTTTATTCTCTCCTATTCTTATCTGGATGTTCTTAATACATACGACTGTAACAGAGGACCATCTTTTTTACAACATTGTTGATTATACTATACTCTCCCTGCTAATGCAAGAAGTTTTTAATTGTTTTCTGTATTTTCCGCATCTGTCTGATCCACGGTGTCTGACTGGCTGTCTGTGCCCGAAAGAAGCTGATTCAGTTCATCAATCATTTCTTCGTCTTTCAGACGGAATTTGACTTCTACTCGTCTGGATGCGTCTTTATCTACATTTCCATTCGCATCCAGAACCGGATTTGCCATTGAATGTCCGTTGACTGTCAGATACTTCTCGAGTTCCTGTGACTGCTCGTCATTCAGGAAATTACCCTGAATGTCGATCAGATACTGTGCCACTGCCAGTGATCTCTGCTGAGAAAGCTGCAGATTGTAACTGTAATCTCCGTCTGTATCTGTGTATCCATCAATAATGATCTCTGCAAGGTAATCTTTGTAATCATCCTGCAGAAGTACTTTACAGTAGATCGGAAGAATCTGCTCCAGTGCCTGTTTACCGGAATCGGTCAATTCTGCCTGATCGTAATCAAACATAACACTTGCTTCCAGAGTCAGCGCACCGGTCTGTGCATCAATGTCAACGTTTATGTTGTTTTTGGAAAATTCATTTTTCAATGCCTCAATAACATCGGCTTTTACACCGATAATCTGATCGATCTGCGCCTGCTGGTCTTTCAGCTGTGCCGTCTTTTCATCAAGTGCTGTCTGCTGTGCATTCAACGTTGATTCCTGTTCTTTCAGTTTTGCAGCAAGAGCTTCCAGCTGTTTCTGCTGCTCGGCAAGCTTCTCATCCTGCGTCTTTAACTGCTCATCCTGATTCTGCAGTGTCTCATTCTTTTCATCAATGGCATTCTGTTTATCCAGAAGTTCCTGCGTATACTGCTCCTGCATTGCAATCTTCTCGTCACGCTCCTGCAGACTTTCATTATAACTTTTCTGTGCCTGAAAAAGAGTCACACACATAATAAGTACAAAAAGCAGAAGCACACCTGCCATCATATCAGAATAAGAACGCCAGACGTTAAACCCATTGCCTTCTGATTTTTTCTTTTTGCGCATCTGTTTCTCCTTTTATCTGAATAAACCGAATTTGCCTTTCTGGACTCCCTTGGAAAGTTCACGGATATTTCTGGAAATTTCTTCCAGAAGTTCCTGCTGCTGGTCACCCTGTTCCTGAATAGTTTCCTGAAGTCTCTCCAGCGTCTCTTTCTGAGCCATCTGTCCGCCGCTGAGCTGAACATTATTTCCGCTTCCTGTCGCCGAGATATCTGCAAGCAGACGACGAACCTGTTCCATCGTCTTACAGGATAATTTCTGATACTGAGCAAAATCCTGAAGTTTCTGTTCAAACGCCTCAACCACTTCACGATTTGCTTTTGCCACATCTGCATTACCTTTGCCCGCTGCAGAAATACGTTCCATTCCATGCGCTGCAGCCTCGACATATTTCTGCATGGTCTGGTTACATGCAACCCAGAATTTTGCAGAAGAGGTCTCTGCTTCCTTAAGATAATCAGCAAGATGCTGGTAATCTGCCTGCTGCTGTTTCTGGATTGTCTGATTGTCCTGTACAATACGGCCAGCCACAGAAATATATTCTTTCTGAATGCTTACGGACTCTTCAAGCATCTTTTTCATTGTAGTCTCATGCTCTACATAAGCATCACTGAGCTGCCTGCTCATAGCCTGATAGAGATTTGTCGTATAGTTTACATTGTCCGTCTGTGCATCTTTCAACTGAGTAAGTGCTTTCCCGAAATCTGCAAACTGTGTTTCAAATGACGCATTCATTTCTTTCAGGAATGCATCCAGAATCTCTTTTACCGCATCTTCCTGGCATCTGGTCACGGAATCAACCAGTGTATCCAGAGAATCATTCATTTTTTTGAAAGTTGGTGTAATAACCTTTTCAAAACTGTCCGCCATTTTTACGGAAAACTGCTCTGCCATCTGATTCATGGCCGCTGTCTGATTCTTCTGGCTTGCAACCAGAAGGTTCATCGACTCACTCTCTGCGCTTGGCATGACATATGTATGAAAGCGATCAAGAAACAGCTGAAGATTTTCTGTCATAGATGAATATTCACTCTTCATTCCTGAAGTATAAACGATGGAAAATGCAATACCGTAAATAGATGTCAGGAATGCAACCTTGATACCATCGACCAGAGAAGAGACAGAACTTGTCATTGCCTGATAATCCGACGGCTGGAAATCCTTAAGTCCCCATACCAGACCTACGAAGGTACCCAGGATACCAATACTGGTAAAAAGATCCGGCGCCATTTCCAGAAGCCGCTTATGCACATGCATATCGAGGTCATCCTCATTCAGAAATTCTTCGATGTCCACGATTCCTTCCTGACTCTTTGCAATACTGTCTGTAAATGCCTTCATCTTACTATCCAGATAGGCATGATGAAAAATTCCGTTCAGTGATGCCACTTTATCCGGTGCTACTCTTCCCGGCATTTTAAAGGCATCCTCCAGCTCGTCCGCCGCATCCTTCAATGCAAGCGAAAGCTTATTCATGCGAAACATTCCGCCCAACAGCCCCACGATATAGACAACTGCAATGATACCGAGAAAAATAAAGTTGTAGATCAGCACACTTGCCGCACTGTTGCCTACGTACAATGTCATTCCGAGAGCAGCTGCAAGCACAGCCAGAAACAACACGACATTCATGATTTTTTTCCTCATAGCTAACCTCCCTGTAGTGTTTAATTTATTCTTGTTTTTTTGCAAAAAAGCATTGATTTCATACTATTTTCTGCCTTTTCTATCATATCATATCACAATTTTACGAACAAGCTGTTTTCCTGACTTTACCCGTTTCTCACAAATTTTTCATATTTCTGGAACAAAGCGGACAAGTCCGCTTCAACCTCCCTAAATCCCTCAATCTTTGATGGACTTGTTACATAAAAAACAGGCGGCTCTTTTTCGAACCGCCTATCTCATTATGCATATACTTTATCTTCTTCCAGAAGCACAGCCTCACCATCTTTTACTTCGACGATATTCACACCACAGTTCGGCGGGACATGTCCATGCCAGAAATCTTTCGGATCCTGATAAATGTTCTGTAGAAGTGCGCGCACTGCACAGCCGTGTGATGCGATCAGAATCGTTTTGTCCTGATAATCCGGATTACCGGTTACCTCTTCCCAGAATTCTTTTGTCCGTGCAAGAATATCTGAAATATTTTCTCCGTTCTTCGGACGTTCAAATTTCCATGGATCATTAAAAAACTTCTCCATCTGCTCATTCAGAAATACATGCTCATCTGTAAAGCAGACAACACCTTCCAGTTCGCCAAAATTGATCTCCTGGATTCTTTTGTCCTCGATGACCGGCACCTTATGTGGCTGCTTTTCAAGGATCAGTTCTGCCGTCCTTCGCGCTCTCACAAGAGGGCTTGTGATGCAGAGATCAAACGGGACTTCTTTTAATGCTTCACCCGTTTTCTCTGCAAGCTCGATTCCCTTCTCTGCAAGTGGGATATCCGCCGTCCCCTGCACTTTGTGGAGTTCGTTCCACACAGTTTCCCCGTGCCGTACAACATAAAGTTTCATCAGCTTCTCAGCTCGATTCCAAGGTTTGTCAGGCCATTCAGGATCTTCTTCATTGCAGCTGTGATCTCAGCCTCTTCCAGAGTCTTGTCATGATCACGGAACACAACAGAATAAGCCATGGATTTGTATCCGGGTTTGATCTGTGCACCTTCATAAATATCAAAGAGCTGATAAGATTCAAGAATCTTTCCGCCTCTCTGCTCCAGAACGTCTTCAATCTGACCTGCAAGCACATGTTTCGGAACAACCATACTTAAGTCACGGGTAACTGCCGGATATTTGGCAATTCCGCTGAATTTGTGGTTGAATCCACAGAATTCAAGGATATCCTGAATATCGATCACTGCGACATATGTTCTTTCTCCGATTCCATAATTATCTGCAACAATCGGATGTACCTCACCGAGATAGCCGACTACTTTGCCTTCGTAGCTGATGTTGGCCTGTCTGCCCGGATGCAGGTATGTCTTGTTGCTGTCCGGTGTATAGTGAACTTTTTTCTTCATGCCGGATTTTTCGAAGAACTCTTCTACAACACCCTTCATGTCAAAGAAATCACCGGCTCCGTACATGCCAAGAGTAAAATGTGTTCTCTCATCCGGAAGTTCTGTCAGCGGAAGTGCCTTTGGCAGATAAACTTTACCGATCTCGTACAGACGAACACCTTTGTTTCTTCTGTTGTAGTTGGTTGCCAGAGAAGACAGCATACCATGCAGTGTGGTTGTACGCATGATACTGTAATCTTCACCAAGCGGATTACTGAGCGTAATAACTTTACGAAGATCACTGTCCTGCGGAATGCGAAGTTTATCGAATACCTTCGGGCTTTCGAAAGAATAAGTCATTCCTTCGGAGAATCCACAGTATTCTGCGATATCTCTTGCCACATTCTCGATGCGGAGTTTGAACGGAAGTTTACCTGTAGTAGCTTCTCCGTTTGGAAGTGTGGTCGGAATCTTGTCATATCCGAAGAATCTTGCAACTTCCTCTGCTACGTCTGCCATGCAATGGATATCCTGACGGAAAGTAGGCGCTACGATCTCGTTTGTCTCCGGATCCAGTGTCAGTTCAACTTTTGCAAGGTATGCAAGCATTTCTTCTTTTGTAAGGTCTGTTCCGAGAAGTGCATTGATGCGCTCCGGCTCAAACGGTACTCTGGAAGGTTCTCTCGTCTCATTACAGATATCTACACATCCGCCTACAACTTCACCTGCTCCCAGTTCTTCCATAAGCTGGCAGGCACGGTCGATTGCTGCTTTGGCATTGTTCGGGTCAAGACCTTTTTCGAATTTACCGGATGCATCGGTACGAAGTCCGATTCTCTTTGAAGAAAGACGGATATTTGTACCATTGAAGCATGCTGCCTCAAACAGAACCGTATGCACATTGTCTGTAATCATGGAGTTTTCGCCACCCATGATACCTGCGATACCGACAGCCTTTCTGCCATCGCAGATCATCAGAACCTGGTCGTCCATCTCACGTTCCTGACCATCCAGTGTTACGAATTTCTCTCCGGTTTTCGCACGACGCACAATAATTTCTCTGCCTTCGATGGTATCCAGATCATATGCGTGCATCGGCTGACCGTATTCTTCCATAACATAGTTTGTAATGTCTACAAGGTTGTTGATCGGACGGATGCCGTTAGAAGCCAGGCATCTCTGCATCCATTTCGGTGACGGGCCGATCTTGACATTTTTCACAACTCTTGCTGTATATCTCGGACAAAGTTCCGGATCTTCTACGGTAACTTTGATATAGTCAGATGCTTTTTCATCGTTTCCTGTTTCTTTGACTACAGGAGGAATGAATTTCTTATCAAAAGTAGCAGCTGCTTCTCTTGCAATTCCAAGTACTCCGTAGCAGTCTACACGATTGGATGTGATCTCATATTCGATAACAACATCATCAAGACCAAGTGCTTTGATTGCACTTTCTCCTACTACCGCATCTTCCGGGAAAATGTAAATGCCGTATTCCGGTGCTTCCGGATACATTTCTCTTGAGCTTCCCAGTTCTTCGATAGAGCACATCATACCGCAGGATTCTACGCCTCTGAGTTTTCCCTTTTTAATTTTGATCCCGCCAGGAGTCATTTTACCGTCATGACCGCCGGCAACACGACCGCCGTCCAGAACAACCGGTACTTTATCTCCTTCTTTGACATTCGGAGCACCTGTTACAATCTGAACAGTCTCTGTTCCGATATTCACCTGACAGATGATCAGTTTATCTGCATCAGGATGTTTTTCTATTTTTTCAATCTGTCCGATCACGATCTTGTCCAGATCTGCATCCAGTTTTTCGAAGCCTTCCACTTTTGTTCCTGACAGTGTCATGGCATCTGTGTATTCCTGGGCTGTTACATCCAGATCCGGCACATACATTTTAATCCAGGACATTGATGTATTCATGTTTTATATCCACCTTTCGAATAAAGTTCATTTAAATTAATTCTGTTGAATTGAACTAGAATTGTTTTAAAAATCTGACATCATTCTCATAGAGAAGACGCATGTCATCGATTTCATATTTCAGGAGCGCGATACGTTCCAGACCTACACCAAACGCAAATCCTGTATATTCATCCGGATCAATGCCACACATTCTGAGCACGTTCGGGTGAACGGTACCGCAACCGAGGATTTCAATCCAGCCGGAACCTTTACAGAAACGGCAGCCTTTTCCGCCGCATTTAAAGCAGGAAACATCAACCTCTGCACTCGGCTCTGTAAACGGGAAATGATGTGGTCTGAATTTTGTCTTTGTCTCCGGTCCGAACAATTCCTGTGCAAACTCCTGCAGAGTTCCTTTAAGATCTGCAAATGTAATATTCTTGTCGATGACAAGACCTTCAATCTGATGGAAGGACGGAGAATGTGTCGCATCTACTTCGTCAGAACGGAATACACGTCCCGGTGCGATCATACGGATCGGCAGTTTGCCCTTTTCCATGGTACGTGCCTGTACCGGGGAAGTCTGAGAACGAAGAAGAATAGAATCATTAATAAAGAATGTATCCTGCTCATCTCTTGCCGGATGATCTTCCGGAATATTCAGTTTTGTAAAGTTATAATCTGCATATTCTACTTCCGGACCCTCTACTACTTCATAGCCCATTCCGATAAAAATACGCTCTACTTCTTCGAGTGCAATGCTGTTTGGATGACGATGACCGATCATTGCTTTCTTTGCCGGAAGTGTAACGTCGATCACTTCTGCTTTCATTTTTTCTTCACGAAGTGCTTCTTCCAGTTTCTTTCTGGTTGCTTCCAGATGTTCTTCAATCTTCACACGGGTCTCATTTACCATCTGACCTACTTTTGGACGATCTTCCGGAGCAACATCTTTCATACTCTTTAAGATTGCAGTCAGCTCACCCTTTTTGCCGAGGTAAGCAACTTTTACTTCATTCAGCCTTTCCGGACGATCTGATTCCTCGATCCGTTTTCTGGCTGCTTCAGCTAATTCCTGAAGTCTTTCCTTCATATCCATGATTTTACTCTCCTTTTTTTTGCATAAAAAAATCCGTCCCCAAAAAGGGACGGAATTATAACCGCGGTACCACCCTGCTTCCCGTGAAACTATCCACAGGCACTTGAGTCATGCTTAACGCGCATCCACGTCGTTTCCTACTGAAAGTTCAGAAACGAAGCTCCGGCGGGAAAATAAGAAACTGTCTGAACTTAAAGGAGCTTACAGCCGACGACTCCTTCTCTCTGTAAGAAAACAATTTCCTGAAACGCCTTCACAGCTTTTCGCTTATCAGTCTTTATGATGCCACAGTGCCCAAAATCTGTCAAGCAGTTTTTTTATCTGCTGCCATACGGTATACTGTGCCTGGCGGAACTGTTTTTCAAAATATGCATTTAATTCTGCCCCATAAAGCAGAAGATTCATGCACACATAAAGCCACAACATGACCATGATCAATGCAGACAGACTTCCGTACATATTACTGAAATTTGGAAAAAATGTAAAATACAACGAAAAGAAATAGGAAAACAATGACCATGCCACAGCAATGATAAATGCCCCCGGCACCTGACTTTTCAATGAAGCCTTTCTGTTTGGCAGGTATCTGTACAACACCAGAAAAACAAGAAAGAGCACAACAAAAACAAGAAATGTCTTGGCACTCAAAATTCTCCCTACTACCTTCCCGAGTAAGGGCATATGAACGATCAGTTCCGCATGTATCCGATTACCCATAACCAGAAGAAGAAGACTGGTGATAATTGCAATAATAAACAAAAACATATATAGCATCGAATACAACCGGTTCGTCAGCCAGTTTCGAGTTTCTTTTACGTGATAGATCTCGTTCAGTCCCGCAATCAGGGACTGCATGCCTTTACCGGAGGACCACAGTGCGAACAGACCTGAAATCGGTACAACAGCTGCACTCTTCGTAAATATCTCTGCAATAATCTTGAGGACAAAATCCTGTAAATTATCCGGGACAAACCCGATGATTGCCTGTCTGAGCATCCGGTAAGTAAGTGGTGTATACTGAACAAGTGCGGTAAGTACCAGCACAAAAGGAATAAACGACATGATCAGGAAATATGCCGTCTGCGCAGCATATGCACCGATATGATCCTCCTGCATACGCTTTATGAAGCCAAGGATCAGCGCTATCGTGCTTTTTTCTGATTTTTTTTCCATATTTTTTCTCCCAGGGTCAAATATGTTTGTTGTACATTTTACCACGAAATCATCTTTCTGTCATCCCAGATTTTCGATTGTAATATTTTTGAAAAAATAATCCAGGATTTTCCTGTAATCATATCCCTGTTCCGCCATCACATTGGCTGCTGTCTGGCTCATCCCGACACCATGCCCGTAGCCGCCGCCTGTAATCTTCACGGATTCATCTTTTTTCATTTCCAGTTCAAAATATGCACTCGGTAACAGCTTTCCTCCTTCCGTCTCTGTGCCATCCTTTTCTGTGATCGTACAGCCCTCCGGAGAAAAGAACTGCCGGATTTCATATTCATTTTTTAATTCAAAAGAACTGTCTTCCATACTTACTGTCAGCCCTGTCACTGCACCGCTTTCATTTCTTGTATTTATGGTAATTGCTGTCAACACACTGTTTTTGTCCTGATATGCTTTTGCCTTCTCTTCTATTGTTTCCCACGGAATTTCAACACTCCAGTGACTCCATGGTTCCAGTTCATCAAATTTGCATGGAACACTTTGCAGATAAGACGCGGCCTTTGCAGCACCCCAAATCTCATCCGTACTGGTCACACCAGCCGAAGTTGAAAAATAATACGCGTCAATTGCTTCTCCATTCTGACATATGATCTGCCCCTTTGTTTCTTCGACGGCATGTGTCGTGGAATCCTGTGGCCGAACATTTCCATACACCTGAAAGCTCACGCTGTCATCCACATCCGCATCATACTCTGTCAGTCTGCCCTCCTGTATCTGTTTCCATGCATAAGTTCTGGCACATACTGCCTGTGCTTTCAGTGCCTCAAGCGAATACGATGACGGCATTTCACTTGGCACAACACCTTTCAGATATTCTTCCAGACACAGTTCATTTACCAGCAGAATTCCCTGCTCATCCGGTATGAGTTCCATACTCCCATGATATACCGGTGCACCATCCTGGCGCTTCAATGATTGAATACAGATGCCATCTTTTTGCGCCGGAATACGTATGGTTGTTTTTTGCTTTTGAAGTTCTTCTGCTTCATATCGTATTTCCCTGCCGTTATAAGCAACTGTCACAAACGAATGATAATACGATTGGAAATCACTGTCCGATATCAGCACACGAATTACCGGATCCGGCACTTCCGCATAAATTTCTGCTACACATTTTGCCACTGTGACACTATAAAAAATCATACTTATCCCAATAAAAAATCCGACTTTCTTCATATTGCATTATATGAAGAAAGCCGGAAAAATAACTTTTATTTATTTTCTGACGGAGAAACAATAAATGGTCTCGGAATAATATCGCTCACCGGCATCCAGAACCGGGGAATGGAACGCTTCTACATTGACTGCATTCGGCTCTACCTGTGTTTCCAGACAGAACGCTTCTCTCTGATTGTAGACATGTCCGTTCTTACCATGCTCGTTTTCTACAAAGTTGGCTGCATAAAACTGCACGCATGGGCAGTCACTCAGTACGCTCATCTCGATACCGGTCTTTTCGGACCATGCGCGGGCAATCTCACGGACACTGGCTTTGTTATAATAATCGGTCACATAGTTGTGATCATAGCCACCTGTAATCTTTAACTGCTCAAAGTCGGCTTCAATCTCATCACCAATCTGATGTGGTGTGCGGAAATCCATCGGAGTGCCCTCAACCGGCGCATTCTCTCCAAGCGGAATAGATCCTTCTCCAACCGGTGTATAGGATTCAGCATGAATCGTCAGGTACTGATCCATTGCTTTCCCACTGCCTTCTCCTGCAAGATTAAAATAAGAATGGTTGGTCATATTTGCAACTGTTGTCTTGTCACAGACTCCTCCGTATACTATCCGAAGCTCATTGTTTTCTGTCATTTCATATGTAACAGAAACCTGAAATTCTCCCGGAAATCCATTCTCACCATCCGGACTGATTCTTGAAAACGTTACTGCATTTTTATCTTCGGAAATCTCTGCTGCATTCCAGATTTTTTTCTCAAAACCATTCGGTCCACTGTGCAGATTGTTTTTGCCCTCATTCGGTGTAAGGGTGATTTCCTGTCCGTCCAGCACAAATCTGGAATCAGCAATACGGTTTCCGCTTCTTCCAATCGTCGCGCCAAAGAAGCATCCGTTAACCTCATAGCCTGCAAGATCATCATACCCCAGAACTACATCTGTAAGTTTACCTTCTCTGTCCGGTACACAAAGCTTTACCAGAATTGCACCAAACTGTGAAATTTCTGCATAAGCACCGGATTTATTTTCCAGATGGAAAATCTGAATTTCTTCTCCTGATGATAATTTTCCAAATGTTCGTTTTGTTACCATAATTTCCTCCCAAACCTGACTATACATAATACATCTTCAAAAAAAGAGCCATATCTCTATGACTCATTTCTTTCTTTAAGATCCGGAATGCCGTTCCCTTCCATTTGACGCCTAGCCTAAGCCAGGATGGGTGTCCGCAACTGAAGATCTGCCTACCACAACGAGAGGTCTGACATCACTTCAACAATGTAGGAGTCCCTATTTGTCAATGTAGGTTCAAATAAAAAAGGGGTCTCGCACATTCCAGAAGTTATTTTCTTTTTTTATTGTACTCTATTATATGTGATTTTTCAACACATAATACTGGAAAAAGTTTCTGTGAAAAGATTCTTTTTCCATATGCCGGATCAGTGGATGCCGAGAACTTTTTTGACAGTATCCGGCATATCCGGTGCATCTACTACAATATCATGCAGTACCGGTGCTGTACGGATTTCTTCTACTGCTTTCGGCACTTTGACACCGGAAATGGCAGAAAGCTGATCTGCCAGTGCAAAATCATCTTTGTCTTCTGCTTTATCTGCAACAGCATCCATTACGCTTCTTGTGAACTTGTACGGACTTGCTGTAGATGCAATCACCGTTACAGTATGATCGTCTGTATCCTTCAGATATTTCTTATAAACGCCTGCCGCAACAGCAGTATGAGGATCGATCACATAATCACTGTTTTTGTAAACATTATGGATGGTCTCTTTTGTTTCTTCTTCGCTGCAGTAATTTCCATAGAAATCTGCAAGACCTTTTTTCATTTCATCAGTGATTGTATATTCTCCACCTTCACTTAAGGACTGCATCAGTTCTGCACACTTCTGTGCATCTTCGCCTGTCAGACGATAGATCAGACGTTCCAGATTGCTGGAAATCAGAATATCCATGGACGGAGAAGTTGTAAGGATAAAGTCTCTCTTTCTGTCATAAGTTCCTGTACGGAAGAAATCAAAAAGGACTTTATTCTCATTGGATGCACAGACCAGTTTGTTGATCGGAAGTCCCATCTGTTTTGCATAGTAAGCAGCAAGAATATTTCCAAAGTTACCTGTTGGAACTACAACATTGATTTTTTCACCTGCTCCTACTTTACCTTGTCCAACCAGTCTTGAATAAGCATATACATAATAAACGATCTGCGGAACTAGTCTTCCGATGTTGATAGAGTTTGCAGATGAGAACTGGAATCCTGCTGCATCAAGCTCCGCTGCAAGTTCACGGTCATTGAACATCTTCTTGACTGCTGTCTGCGCGTCGTCAAAATTTCCGGTGATTCCAACTACATAAGTATTGTCACCCTTCTGTGTTACCATCTGCTTTTCCTGAATCGGGCTGACACCGTGTTTCGGATAGAATACAATGATCCTTGTACCCGGAACATCCGCAAAACCGGCTAATGCTGCTTTTCCGGTATCACCTGATGTTGCAGTAAGGATAACGATTTCATTCTTAACTGCGTTTTTCTTTGCAGCAGTTGTCATAAGATGTGGCAGGATGGAAAGTGCCATATCTTTAAATGCAATCGTCGCACCATGGAACAGTTCCAGATAATAAGCACCATCTGCCTCATGAAGCGGTGCAATTTCAGAAGTGTCAAATTTCTCATCATATGCATTTGCAATACAGTTTTTCAGTTCTTCTTCTGTAAAATCTGTAAGGAAACGACTCATAACCTCATATGCAGTTTCCTGATATGTCATCTGTGCAAGCTTCTCTGCCGGCACATCCAGTTTCGGAATCTCAGTGGGTACAAACAGACCTCCATCTTCAGAAAGTCCTTTTAAAATTGCCATGGAAGCAGTTACTGTTTCACCTTTGCCTCTTGTGCTCTTGTATAATACCTGCATGTATCCTTCCTGCCTTTCTTCGGGTTTGTTTCATTTTTGGTCACAGTATACCACGTTGCCGTGTAAAATTCCATACAAAATTACAGAAAAACTTTTCCGTCTGTTTATTCATTACCTGCTGTGAAAAAAAGGATTCCGGTAAAACATCATGTCTCTCCGGAATCCCTGTTATATATTTTGTAAAAATTTACTGCTGAACTGCCTCAGGATATGTATAGAATTCATGCACACCATGCTTGAACAACTTCTTAAGGTTCTTATCAAACCACTGAATATTACTCTTGGCTGCAGCTGATTTCTGGATAAAAAACAACGCACCTTCTGAATAATCTACACCTTCCAGTGCCTGTCTGACAGCTTCTTTTGTTTCGTCAGTAGGTACAACTTCTGAAATTCTGCCATCAGCTACCGGTGAAAACTGTGCCACACCATCTATATACTGCCAGATGACATCTGTCGCATTATTCGGAAACTCCGGATATTTAATACGGTTCATAATTACGTTTGCTACCAGAATACGGCCTTTGAGATCTTCTGTACCCGCCTCTGCCTCTACAATCTGTAAAAGGTTCTCGTAATCCTCATCCGACATCATCTTCGCAGAAGAAGAAAGAGAAACTACCTGCGCATCAAAGTTATCTACCGTGGTCGTCATCGAGTCACTGACATTCATCTCCACTGCACTGCTGGTAACTTTGCTGACACGCTGACCAACAATTACATCATCGCAGGAAATACCGATACGTTTGACAGTCATACCGGCAGACGGTGTTGCATTTACCCCGGAAACCACACCGGCAATTCCGGTTGGGAGCGAATCATCTGTATAGTCTGTATATGTGCTGCTTTTCTGCTCAGACGCAGCATAGACCTGATTCTGTCTTCCGCTTCCAATGAGCTTACATCCGCCGGTCACAGTCAGTACTGTAAGCGCACAGACACTAAGAGATACAAATCCATGAAGGGAAGAATTCTGTACTTTGCCGTCTTTATCCTTTCTGTTATGCTGTTTTGTTAATCCTGTTTTTCTCATACTCAAACATTCCTTGCATCTTTGTCATTACTTTTTGTCGTTACTGTTTCGTGTTTTTAATTTTTTGTAACATTTCTGTAATGCATAAGAAAATTATATTTAATATGCGTAGATATGTCAAGTAATTTTTTCCAGTACTGTTTTCCCTGACAGGATCATTATAACTTTCATGCTGCTGTATGGTCAATCATTTTCGTTCGACGTTTGTCTCTCAAATCCGACAATCGCTACTGTTCACTCCGTTCACAGCAACTTGGATGCAGTTTTAACCGGTATAGCGAAGAGCCTCGATCGGCTTTTTTGCCGCTGCTTTCCTTTTTTAAACATCCTTTTCCTCCATTTATAACTTTTGGGGATTCCTTTTTCTCTGTTTCTGATTATTACTTTAACGAAAAGATGTGTTTACTTCTTGAGAGAACTGTGAAAGGCGAATGAATCAACCTTAAAGATACCTTAAAACTCGTTTTAATTCGTCAGTTTTATTGCAAATATAATAAATTATTATCATTTTATTTTGTTTTTTTATTGAAGTTTTCCAAAAATTGTACTATTATAAAAGCAAATAAAAGTTTGATTCTTTGAGAGGAGGCAGCTATATGAGTAAACGTATTATCACAATCAATCGTATGTATGGAAGTAATGGACGGATAATCGGAAAGGCTCTTGCCGAAGAAATGGGAATCGGATTTTATGACCGGGAACTGATCGAGATGGCCAGCAGTAAAAAGCAGGTTCCTCTCAGTCAGTTTGCAGAGGTAGATGAGAAACGCCCAAGTCCATGGGGATTCCCTATTGACAGCGAACTGCAGCTCGGTGTTGACCGTTATCCAATCCCCATGAATGATGTTCTGTTTGGCATCCAGAGGGAAATCATTCTTTCTTTAAGCGATCAGGAAGACTGTGTGATCGTCGGCAGATGTGCAAACAACATTCTCACTGACCATGCTCTGAAAGTTTTTATCTATGCACCATTTGAAGACCGTGTGCAGACAGTTATGAAACGGCTGGATCGTGAGGAAAAGAGTGCAAGGAAACTTGTTAAGAGAATGGACAAGGAACGTCGTGCGTATTTTGAGTTTTTCACGGATCAGAAATGGCTGGATATGGGACAGTATGATCTGTGTATTGACAGCAGTAAGTTCAGTCAGGAGGAGGTTGTGAAGATTCTGAAGGAAGCTGCGATGAAGAAGTAGATGAGATTGCAGGTAACGAGCTGGATGGATATTATTGTATAATTCACGAAAGAACCCTGTAGCAGGGAGGTCGCAGACGGCTTCGTCGTCGGTAATTTCTAAGATATGACCTGTCCGTAAAAGGCATCCCCTGAAATCGTAAACTCGCATTTTGCTCGAACAGTACGATTTCAGGGGATAATACAGCCAGAACATATCTAAGAAATTGCACGACTTCTGCAGATGTCTGCGAGGCTCCCTGCTCAGGGTTCTTTCTGTGAGTTCAAATAATTAAATTAATATGGCTTCCGGCTCTTAAACTTTGGAATTGGGGGGAAGTGAGATTTCCTGTTGTAAGTGAATTCAATAGTTTAAGAGAGCATTCAAACGGAACGGGAAATTCCTGTTGCTGAAATCTTAAGTAATTCTCTAAAGATAAAAAAGCAACTTATCTCCGTCCTTTAATAATGTGAATAAATTCTGGTTTCTTCTTTAAGAATGCTTTGCAATGTAATCTTTCAAATATTCGTAGATCTGAGTTTCAGTTGGCGGGCAGCCTTCTACGTGGCATCGAAAGTTTCGGGTGCAATGGCCGACACCGAGTTCGCCAGTCTTTCCACGGTAGCCCTGTCCGATACATATTTTTTCGTGGAGTTTTTCGAAGAGGCCTTCTTGTTTCAGCATATCAAGTGCCGGAATCAGGTAGCCGTAGCAGGCGCTGCAGGATTCTACTTCTTCTACTGCATCTGCCACATCGACTACTTTTCGTCGTTCTGCAATGTGATGTTCTGCTGCTTCTCCAAGGATCTGGATGTCTGCTTTTGAAATATCAGCGCAGCCTACACCAAGTTCTGCTGCCATTTTTACATATGGCACTTCTTCTACTTCATAATGTAACTGCTTGCAAACACAGGCATCAACCAGTACCGGATCCATCGCAGTCCAGATGCGGTTCATCACAACCGGATTTCCTCCGTCTTCAAAATCCAGATCTCCGCAGATGTTATCAACTACAATGAAATCCTGATGGATTCCTGTATTCAGGTGTGCAATCGGCTTGTGCAGTCCCATTGCATGGAAATGTCTTTTTTCTGTATTTGGAATCAGACCTTTCATGTTTTTCAATGCACAGGTGATTTTTGTCTGACAATGTCCTTTCATGACCGGCACATTGATAAGAAAATCGACTTTTTTCACGCTTTCGCAGATTTTCAGTTCCAGTCCGCTGCAGTCTTTCACATAACTCTTATCTTTCTGGGTGTCATAAAATTTTACATCATAATTCTCACAGAGACTGCGATATCCGCAGACTTCAAAGGCATCCGCCGTACGGTCTCCCACCCAGGATCCCTCCAGAATCATCATATTCTGAAATCCGTTTTCTTTCAGATATTCCAGAATCCCGGCTACGATTTCCGGATGTGTGGTGCCTCCCTCGGACGGATCGGATGGCGACACCAGATTCGGTTTGATCCCGACCATTTTATGCCGGTCGCCGATCAGTTCTGCAAGATTACTTGCTGTAAGCAATTCCTTTGTCATCTTTTTGTATTCTGTCCCACTCTTTATAAAAATCTGATTTTTGTTCATGAAATGATTCTCCTGTTTTTTTGAACTGGTTTCTTTGCAATCCACTTTCGTCATCAACAATTGTAATTTAGTCATTTTTATATATTTTGACTAAATTGAATTATAAATGACATAATTAAAATTCTTCCATCTTCTCCATAATATGTTCACTGCTTTTTATAGAAATCCCCAGGCAGCCAACGCATACAATCACCATCCCAACCGCAATCCAGGCTCCATTCCGGGCGAAGGAAAAATTCTCCACATTTCCGTTTATATGAAGCTTCTGCAGTATTTCATTACACAAAGCAATGACTGCAAAAACAGCAACGGCAAGACCTCCCATAAGAATTCTTCCTCTGTCTCCGTATTTCAGTCTCAACGGCAACACCAATGCCAGACACAATATTGCACAGTAAAAAACAGTGCCCGCACTTACCAGTAATTCCATATTAACCTTCCTATAGACCAGCATACTGATCAACAAAGAAATTACTCCAAGCACTGCAGTCAGGCCGATACAGAACAGATATTTTTCCTTCACGTATTCTCTGCGTGTCACAGGCAGTGTCAAAAGAAATTGCATTCCGTGATCTGATGTATCGTAAGAAATTGTTCCGGCAGACAGTCCAATGCTCACAAACATCATATATGCAGTAAAAAAGCTGCCACCATCCATGCTTTTGCCACTGAATAGATATATCACTCCTATAAAAAACAGGACTCCCCATATTTTGATGTTTAATCTTGCCAGTTCCAGATCTTTCCGCAATAATCCTCTCATACCCTTTCCCCCTTCACAAGCATAGCGATTACTTCATCTATATTTCCTTTTTCATTCACGATCATCGGATAATTTTCCAGATAATAGGTTCTCTGATCTGTCAGACAGCTATATCCAAAGGATTCTTTTCTGACACGAAGAAGATATTCTTTATCAAGACCGGTGAATTCCTGCTCCGACATTTTGAGCAATCCATATTCTTCCATAATGCGGTCTGTCTCTTCATGCAGTACTATTTTTCCCTTGTCGATCATGTACAGATCATCACAAAAATGTTCAAGATCTCCGGAAATATGTGAACTGAGTACAACAGACCGTCCCGGCACTTCCATGTATTCTCGCAGAAGATCCAGAATCTCTTCTCTTGCAATCACATCCAGACCTGCCGTTGGCTCATCAAGAATCAAAAGACGACTGTCGTGGCTGACTGCCAGCAGAATTTTCAGTTTGGCCTTCATTCCGGTAGAAAACTCTTTTATTTTTTTCTTCTGTGGAATATGAAAGTACTCACACCGTCTGTAAAACTGTTCCGGCTCAAAGTCCGAGTAAAATTCCTGCATAATTCTGCCCACCTGCTGCACTGTCAGGTATTCTGAAAAACCGCTGTCCGAAAAAACAGTTCCAATCTTTTGTCTGTCTTCTGCACTCAGCTCTCCCTCTTTTTTCTCAAACACTTTCACGTCTCCTGCGTCCGGCCGGATTAATCCCAGCATCAGTTTAAATGTCGTACTTTTACCGGCTCCATTTGCACCGATCAGACCTATCACTCTGTTTTCCGGTATCTGCATATCCAGTTCAAGTGTAAAATCCCCATATTCTTTCTTCACATGATCCAACTGTATTAACATTCCCCATCCTCCATTATAATCTGAAATGTTTCGCAGATTTCCTGTGCGGTCAGTCCTCCGATCCGCGCTTTGCGCACTGCTGCTTCCAGTTCTTTTTCCAGTTCCCTTCGCCGTTCTTCCATCAGAAGTTCCTGATTCGTAGCTGCAATAAAACTGCCTTTTCCATGGACCGTTACCACCATTCCTTCCGACTCCAGACTGTCATATGCTTTTTTTACCGTAAGTGCACTGATCTTTAAGTCTCTGGACAGTGCCCTCACTGACGGAAGTGCTTCTCCCGAAACAAGCGTTCCATTGATTATTCCAGCCTTGATCTGTGCAATAATCTGCTCATAAATTGGTTCCATGGAAGTATGATTGATGATCAGGTTCATATCCATCCCTCCTTGATAAACAGTATATAACAGCATAGTACTGTTGTCAACTGTTATATACTGTTTACTCAAATTAATTTCATCTCAACACATTTTTCTCAAAAAGCAGCGTAGTAATTTCCTATAATCAACATAAAAAGCCTCTCTCTATCTGCTCTTCGATAGAAAAAGGCTTTATCCTGCTTTGAAGCAATTGCTTTTTAATATTTAATTTTTCTGGTCTCACCCCTGAGGTATCTGTATTTGATATAATGAAGTAATTTTTTCTCTCCATGATCATTCAGAATACGAAGAAGTGCCTCAAGTTCTTTCTTTGTCTGCGGATGGATAAACCAGAGCCTTTCTTTACTTTTCAGGAAATAATCCAGCGGCTGGCTGTCATCATAAGCATCTCCCAGATAATTTCTGGATGCACTGATACGGTCGACTACCATCTCTGCTACGTATTTTCGCGGCATCTGTGCACCCATGATCACATGCTCGCCATCAATGGAATAATCTACCCAGTGTTCAAAATGATGTTTATTGCGCCCCTTGTGATGCAGCCACGAAGTAGATACACCTATGTCTTCTCGCTCTGCATTATTCGGACTTCTCGTTCCCTGATAGTATCTGCATCCCACGAGAAATTCTGTCGGAGAATACTTTGAAAGATCGTGAAGCAGTCCCTGCTTATATAACCCTATACGGAAGCAATATTTCATTACAAGCAGTTTATGCCTCGTTATCGTTTTGAAGTGGAGCCACGGATGCATGTTCTGATTCCTCCTGCCTTGCTGTCAGCACCACGATCGTTCGTGGATTGATCTTGACAGATTTTTTGTATGGTTCCTCCTGTTCACGGAACCACGGTTCTCCCATCTCGGATGTGTCTGCTATCTTTTTCCAGTTCATTCCCTCCGGAAGATTCGGGAGTGCAATATTACGTTTTTCCCAGTGAAAATTCATCCCTATATAAAGGAAATCATCTTCTGTGCCATCGTCCTTCTGTGCATAGGCACCGCAGTACATGATACCAAAGAGGCGGCTCGTATTATCGCGGTTTAAAAACCATGCGCGCTCTCCGTGCACAGAAACATCCGGGAAACCTTTTGCCATATAATCTACACCTCGCATTTCCTTCGGCATATGGAGAATCGGATGATTTTTGCGAAAAGCGATTGCCTCCTTCACAAAAGAAGATAGTCCGGTATGTCTTCTGGCATTTTTCCAGTCCGTCCATCCGGTCGGATTGTCCTGACACCATACATTGTTGTTGCCAGCCTGTGAATTTGCAAATTCATCTCCGCCATAGATCATTGGTGTACCCTGACTGAGCAACAGCATCAGAAACGCATTACGCATCTGCTGTTCTCTCATCCTGCGTACCGCCGTCTTTCGCGTACTGCCTTCTACTCCGCAGTTCCATGAATAATTAAATTCACTGCCATCCCGGTTATCCTCGCCATTGGCTTCATTGTGACGATAATTATAAGAAACAGTATCATACAGCGTAAAACCATCCTGCGTCGCCATATAATTAACTGTACCAAAATTCCCGGTATTTCTTCGCACATGGAACTCTGCGCCGGAGATCATTCCTTCATCACTCTTAAGGAAACGTCTCATATCAAGCATAAATCCGGCATTATATTCTGCAAGCATATTTTCTGCATCTGCTTCCCCTGAAACATTTGAAAACAGCTTTTTTGTTCCATAAAGGATTGGGTCATGCTCGATCACATCCTGCTGCACCCCATCTCCCAGCAGATGAAAGCCGTCTACATGATAATAAAGTTTCCAGAACCACAGTGAGCGTATCATCTGTAAGGAAGGTGTTCCCTTAGGGAAATACATTTCCATAATGCACTCTATCCCTGCTTTGTGCAATGCCCGGATCATATCGCGAAACTCTCTGTCCGGTTCCTTCGTTGCACAGTAAGATTCTTTCGGTGCAAAATAAAATCCCCTGGTATATCCCCAGTAATTTATTCTGTCATCGGATTTCTTACGAACTGCCAGATTCACAGCATGATCTGCCTGTACACATTCCTGAAATTCATATGCCGGCATCAGTTCTACCGCATTGATCCCAAGCTCTTTCCAGTACGGAATCATCTCAGTAAGTCCTGCAAAAGTACCTCTTTTTCGAAGTGCAAGCTTCGCCTGTCTGGTATATCCACGTACATGTATTTTGTAAAGGATCATTTCACTGTACGGAATCTCCGGTGCGGTGTCCCCCTCCCAGTCATATTCTTTTTCTGAAAGAAATGCACAGCGAACCTCATGTTCATCTTTCGATAACGGCGCACCAAATTTCTCGCGCCCACGGATTACGCAAGCAAAAGGATCCTGTACGATTTTTCCATCTATACGGAAATTATATTCATACCGTTCCGGTCTCAACCCGGTTACCAGCATCGCACACATCCTGCCGGTGCGATACTCCTCTGTAAAAGGAAGCTCTGTTTCCGGTTCCGCAGCCCCCTTTCGATATAATACCAGTGAAGCTTCTGTATCACCTGAAACCTCCACTGCAAAATTAATGCCGTTTTTCTTTTTGTTTACACCGGGGACTACCGGATCTCCCTTATACGCACAGATTCTGTTCTTTTTTTCCATTCCCGGTTCTCCTTGTCACTTTATTTCGCTCAGATCCATTATTTTTCAAAATCAATATCCAGCTCTACCGGACAATGATCTGAACCCATAATTTCTGTATGGATCGATGCATCCTGAAGTCTGTCTTTCAACGACGGAGATACAATAAAATAATCGATTCTCCATCCTGCATTCTTTTCACGTGCCTTAAATCGATAAGACCACCAGGAATAGATTCCTTCTTTATCTGGATAGAAATAGCGGAAAGTATCAACAAATCCACTTTCCAACATACGTGAAAAACATGCTCGTTCTTCATCGGTAAAACCTGCATTTTTGCGATTGGTCTTCGGATTCTTCAGATCGATCTCCTGATGCGCCACATTCATATCACCGCAGCAGATCACAGGCTTCTTTTCCTGCAATTTCAGAAGATAGGCCAGAAAATCCCGTTCCCATTCCATTCTGTATTCCAGACGGCGCAGTTCACTCTGGGAATTCGGCGTATATACCGTAACAAAATAAAATTCTTCAAATTCAAGTGTGATCACACGGCCTTCTTTGTCGTGTTCTTCTATCCCGATTCCATTTACTACCGACAATGGCTCTTTCTTTGTAAATACGGCTGTGCCGGAATACCCTCTGCGGTTCGCATAATTCCAGTACTGGTGATACCCCGGAAGCTCCAGCTCAACCTGTCCCTGCTGGCATTTCGTCTCCTGCAGACAGAAAATATCTGCATCCAGCTCCTTAAATCTATCCTCAAAACCCTTTGTAATACAGGCTCTGATTCCATTTACATTCCATGAAATCAATTTCATTGTCTCATTTACTCCTTCAAATCGATCAAATGTCTGATATTTCTATTATACATGATTCACGATACAGTTTAAACACATTTTTTTATTTTCTTCTCACGCATTTTCTCTGTCTTTTCTCCGGCATTTTTGCTTTCCCGTTGTATTCGCTTCTGTTATCTGTTAAAATAGACTGATAATGAAAACAAAGTGAGGAAAATCAAATGAGTGACGAACTGAAAAATGGCTGTACGCCAAGCGACTGTGCTTCCTGCGGACTGGACTGCGGCAGCAATTCTTCCACCGAAAACCATAATACCATCACCCTGACTCTGGACGATGACACAGAGATCGAATGCGCAATTCTGACTGTCTTCCCGGTAGATGCCCAGGAATATATTGCCCTGCTTCCACTTGACGAAAACGGACAGAATCAGGACGGAGAAGTTTATCTTTACAAATTCTCCCGTACCGAGAAAGGTGATCCGATCCTTGCAAACATCGAATCCGATGACGAATATGCAAAAGCTGCCGAAGCTTTTGATATCGTACTGGACAATGCACGTAAAGCAGAAGCTGCCGGTGCACCGCTCAAATAATTTATTTTATCTTAAAGAAAACGGAGGTTTCCGCCATTATCGGCTGAAACCTCCATTTTAATTACGTCTTATTTCTTTTCTGTGGTGCTTCCGAATCCACCATTGCGGACTCCGGTTGCTTCATCATCTACCGTGATTCCATACTCTACAAAGATTCCCTGCATAAAGCCTGTACCGGCTGCAATGCTGACAGTTTTATCTTCGTTGCTGTCATTTGTGATCTTTGAGAAAATATGACCTTCATTATCCGAATAGAAATAATCACTGTCAATGATTCCCACTGTATTATTTAACTGCAGACGGAACTTGAATCCAAGTCCGCTTCTCGGGTAACATTTCAGTACCCAGTCCTGTTCCATTTCCACGCGGATACCAGTCGGGATCTTTGCAGTCTCTCCCGGGGCCAGTGTGATATCAACAGGGGCAAAAAAATCATATCCGGCACTTCCGGCGGTTGCCCTTAATGGAAGACGGATGTTTTCGTAAACAGATAAAATTTCTTTCTCATCTACTGTCGGAAAAGTATCTTTCCAGTCCTTTGCAAACTGTGCAGGACTTACTTTATGAAATTTTGCGATTCGTCTCATGCTTCCTCCTGTGCCTCATTATATAACAGGTATTTTGCTTTTGATCTGCAATTTAAGCTTGCTTAATTTGCACAATGTAAAACAATTTTTCCCTCACGAAGTGTCGCGGGAACATTAATGACACGCTGATTGGAAGATCCTTTCCATCGAAGAGAGGTATCTGCTTTGTCAGCCTGAAACTCTCCATCTACACAGACATCCAGATACTGTACGACTGCTTCATTCTGAATTTCTTCCCATGTAGAGCCGGTATACAGCCAGATTGTCTTGTTCGGGTATCTTTCACGGATTTTTTTTGCCAAAGCGGTAACTGCTGAAATGTTCGATGGATGCAGTGGATCACCTCCTGAGAAAGTGATCCCACTGACATAATCTTTATCCAGCTCTGTAAATATCTCGGTTTCTTCCGCTTCTGTAAATGCAAGTCCACCATTTGGATCCCAGGTGATCGGGTTCTGACAATCCCGACAGCAGTGATTGCAGCCGGCAACCCACAGAACAACCCGAAGCCCGTCTCCGTTCAGCATATCATCTTTGGTTATATTATGATATCTCATATTTATGCTTCTTCCGGTACATCCTTAATACTGAAACTCATTCTTCCCATCTTGTCTTTACCAAGGCAGATAACTTTTACCTTGTCACCAAGAGTCAGAACATCTTCTACACGGTTGATTCTGTGATCACTGATCTTGGAGATATGAACCATACCTTCTTTACCAGGAGCAAACTCAACGAATGCACCGAATTCTTTGATGCTTACAACAGTACCTTCAAAAATCTGTCCTGCTTCGAAATCCGTTGCGATCGTCTTGATCATTTTCTTTGCTTCATCCATGCCGTGCTGGTCAACACCGCAGATAGATACTGCTCCTTCATCTGTAATGTCAATCTGTACACCTGTACGCTCGATGATCGCGTTGATGGTCTTTCCTCTCTGACCTACTACATCACCGATCTTCTGAGGATCGATCTGGATCTGAACGATCTTCGGTGCATATTTGTTTACATGATCACGAGGCTCTGCGATACATTTTTCCATAACCTCTGTGAGGATGTACTCTCTTGCTTCTTTTGTTCTGCGGATTGCTTCTTCTACGATCTGTCTTGTCAATCCATGGATCTTGATATCCATCTGAATTGCAGTGATACCGTCATGTGTACCTGCAACCTTAAAGTCCATATCTCCGAAGAAGTCTTCCAGGCCCTGGATATCTGTCAGAACGATGTAATCATCATCTGTAACACCTGTTACCAGACCACAGGAAATACCTGCAACCGGTTTACGGATCGGTACACCTGCTGCCATAAGAGACATAGTAGATGCACAGATACTTGCCTGAGAAGTAGAACCGTTAGATTCGAATGTCTCAGATACTGTACGGATTGCGTACGGGAATTCCTCTGCTGACGGAAGTACCGGTACGAGAGCTCGCTCAGCCAGTGCTCCATGTCCAATCTCACGACGTCCCGGTCCTCTGGACGGTTTGGTCTCACCTACAGAGTAGGACGGGAAGTTGTAGTGATGCATATATCTCTTGGATGTTTCGAATTCATCCAGACCATCGATTCTCTGTGCTTCGGAAAGCGGAGCCAGAGTTGTCATTGTACAGATCTGTGTCTGTCCACGTGTGAACATTGCAGAACCGTGTACTCTCGGAATAATGTCTACTTCTGCTGCCAGAGGACGAATCTGTGTGATCTGGCGACCGTCCGGACGTTTATGATCTTTGAGGATCATCTTACGTACAGTCTTCTTCTGGTACTGGTATACAGCCTCGCCGAGAACTGCCAGCCATTCTTCATTGTCTGCAAATGCATCCTGAAGTCTTGCTGTGATCTCGCGGATATTTTCTTCTCTTGTCTGTTTGTCGTCTGTGAATACAGCTTCTTCCATTTCTTCGGAAGGTACGATTTTTTTGATTGCCTCGAACAGTTCTTCCGGAACTGCGCAGGAAGCATAAAGATGTTTTTCTTTGCCGCATTCTGCAACGATCTTGTCGATGAAACGAATGATCTCCTGGTTTACATCATGTGCCTTGTAGATTGCTTCAATCATGGTGTCTTCCGGAACTTCGTTTGCACCTGCTTCGATCATGATAACTTTTTCTCTGGTAGAAGCAACTGTAAGCTGAAGGTCAGAAAGTTCTTTCTGCGCAAGTGACGGGTTGATGATGAACTCGCCATCGATCAGACCTACCTGTGTGGTTGCACACGGACCGTCAAACGGAATATCGGAAATGCAGGTCGCGATAGAAGAACCAAGCATAGCCGGAATCTCCGGATTACATTCCGGATCTACAGACATAACCATGTTTACCAGAGTAACATCGTTTCTGTAGTCTTTCGGGAACAGAGGACGCATCGGACGGTCAATAACACGGGATGTCAGGATTGCATGCTCGCTTGCCTTTCCTTCTCTCTTATTGAATCCTCCCGGAATTTTGCCTACTGCATACATTTTTTCTTCGTATTCAACGCTCAAAGGAAAGAAATCGATTCCTTCTCTCGGCTCTTTGGATGCTGTTGCTGTGGAAAGTACAGTTGTGTCACCATAATGCATCAGCGCTGCACCGTTTGCCTGCTTTGCAACACGACCGATATCTACAGTCAGTGTTCTGCCGGCTAATTCCATAGAATAACTTTTGTACATACTTTTTCTCCTTTAAAATCTGTGTTTGACATTGTAAACAGAAGCCCGAAACAACTGAAAAAACCATTGACCGCAATGGACTTTTCAGTAGTCTCGGAAAAAGTTACTGTTCACTCCGTTCACAGTAACTGGAAATAACTTCTGTTATAAATTTTACATGCAAAAATGGGGCGGATGGTTATCCGCCCCGTCCGCATACTAATTATTTTCTTAAACCTAATTTTTCAATCAGTGCACGGTATCTTTCGATGTCTGTTTTCTTCAGGTATGCCAGAAGTCCACGTCTCTGTCCAACCATCTTCAGCAGACCGCGTCTGGAATGATGATCTTTGTGATGTGTCTGTAAATGCTCTGTCAGTTCCTGAATTCTTGCTGTGAGAACTGCAACCTGTACTTCCGGTGAACCTGTGTCACCTTCACATCTTGCATATTCTTTCATGATTGCCTGTTTTTTTTCTTTTGAAATCATTCTGATTTCCTCCTTAAAATAATTTAATAATGAATGAACCGCCACATATTAAGAAACGGTTGGAGATTCCAATCTCTGAATATGGGCTGATTTACACCTCGACTAGTATAGCATAAAACAAATGACGTGTAAATAATTATTTTGATTCAAAGCGCAAAGTTTTTTGCAAAATATTCTCATTCTGAAAATATTCTTTGCCGGACTGAATATCTTTCCGAATCTGCGCCTTGAGTGCTTCAAACGAAGTAAACTTCTGTTCCGGGCGGGTATATTTATAAAAATCCACGGTACATTCCCTGCCATAAAGATCCAGATCACAGTCAAACAGATTCGTCTCCACACCAAGAAAACTCTCTCCGACCGTCGGTTTGTATCCGACATTGGTGATTCCCGGATAATCTCCGTCTTCAAAATGAGACATCGTGACATACACTCCGTTTGGCGGCATCAGCTTCGACTTTGGCGGAATGATATTTGTAGTAGGAAAGAAATCCCTGTGTCCCAGCCCCCGGCCATGTTCAATTCTGCCTGACACGCAAAAAGGTCTTCCGAGAAGATCCTGTATCTTTTCCATGTTGCCTTTTTTTAGTTCTTCACGGATATAGGTACTGCTGACCTTGCGGTTTCCCTCCATCTCTTTCGCAATGACAACAGTCTCGTATTCATATTTTTCACCGAATTTCTGCAAAAGCTCCGGTGTTCCCCTGCGTTCATATCCAAAGCGGAAATCCTCACCAACAACCACGCACTCTGCCTGCAGATCACCTTTTAAGATCTGGCGGATAAAATTTTCGGCTTTCATATGTTTGATCTCATCATTCAGCGGACACTCCAGAAGAACATCAACTCCCATCTTTTCGAGATATGTCTGTCGTTCTTCGGATGTAAGGATCGTCTGTCTGTCAGAGATAAATGCCATCACCACAGCAAGTTCACCATATTCTTTTTTGCGCTCCAGAATCGTCCGGATCAATTTCCTGTGTCCACGATGGATACCATCAAATTTGCCAAGTGTCACTGCACTTCTGCCAAGTTTTGGAAATTGTCCATTCAGTTTTACGTATTCCATATTATGCTATTACTCCTGCCTACAAAAACATCTTCTGGGGCTGATAGCGGTTCTTTGCCTCATCCCACTGATAAATCCCTTTAAATTCGCCCTGACTGTCACACATCCGAATCCATCCTTCTTTGTGGCTGCCTTTTACAAAATATTCCGTAAGAGCATTTCCGTTTTTAAGAAGGCGGTCACCTTCACGTGTACAAAAAATTTCCGGATAATCTTTCAGTACCTGCCCGATACGGATCACCCGGTCTTCAATCGTACCATCTTTGACTGCCTCTTCTACTTCTGCAAGTGTCATGCTGTCTTCCCATGTGAAATTCCCTGATCTGGTACGGATCAGTTCTTCCATACAGCCACCGCATCCAAGCTTCTGCCCGATATCATGACAGAGCGTACGGATGTAAGTTCCCTTACTGCACGTAACAGAAAAACGAACATACGGAAGATTTATTTCTTTTATATCAATTTCATAGAAATGAACTGTCCTTGCCTTACGCTCCACGGTTTTTCCTTCGCGTGCAAGCTCATAGAGCTTTTTGCCATCTACTTTCAGAGCAGAGTACATCGGCGGAATCTGCTTGTATTCTCCGACAAATCCCCGAATCACAGCCTCGACTTCCTCTTCTGACACTTCAACAGTTTTCTCACAGAGAACGGTTCCTGTCATATCCTGTGTATCAGTCTCCAGCCCCAGATGCATAAGCGCCTCATATGTCTTCTGCTTATCAGTCAGAAGATCTACGAGTTTGGTCGCTTTGCCAAGGACTACCGGAAGCACACCCTCTGCTTCCGGATCCAGTGTCCCTGTATGTCCGATTTTTTTCATATGGAGGATTCCGCGCAGTTTCGCAACGACATCAAAAGAAGTAAAACCCTTTTCTTTGCGGATATTCAGTACGCCATCCATTATGCGTTGTCCTCCTCTGTAAGCTGACGTTCAATTTCTGCTGTAATATTATTGATCACATCGTACATAGAACCATGCAGATCACATCCTGCCGCTCTTGTATGTCCGCCGCCGCCAAAGAAAACAGCGACTTTACTTACATCCACTTTGCCATTCGAGCGAAGAGAAACTTTGAATGTCTGTGTCTCTGTCTCATAAATAAAAATTGCAACTTCTACACCTTTTGTAAGGCGGAGCTGGCTTACAATTCCATCCAGATCACTGCCCTCAACACCGTAGAAATCCATATCTCTTCTTCGCATATAGCCAATAATGCATGTACCGTTCTGGAGAAGGATACTTTCTGCAAGCACACGTCCCATAACCTGATTCTGAAGATATGTTTTCTGATAGAAAGATTCATCAATGATCCTGCTGAACGGAATTCCGGTCTTCATCAGCTCACCGGCAATGCGCATGGTCTCCGGCGAAGTAGATGAATACTGGAATACACCGGTGTCGTGTACCATTCCTGTATAGATTGCAGTTGCAATTGGAAGTGTTACCTTCTCAGAATCGAGGATTCCGTACAGCACCTCACAACAGGAACTGATATCTCCCTGAACATGGTTGATATCCGCAAATCCCGGATTGCTCACATGATGGTCGATGCAGACAGTCTTCTTTGCTTTTTCAAAAAGAGCACCTGCAAGTGCCAGACGGTCTCTGGCACTGACATCACAGGTAATAAAGAGGTCAAATACGCTGTCATCTGCCTCTGTTTTTATTTCATCGATACATTCAATATGTCCGAAGATCGGCTTCGGATGATCAAGATAAACGGTCACATCAATATCCGGAAAATATGTTCTGATATACAGGTACAGCGCCATACAGGAGCCGACACAGTCGCCATCCGGACGGATATGTCCGCCAATCCCGACAGTTTTTACACCTTCCAGTACTTCTGCTATATTTTTCATGGTCATTCCTCTTATTCTTCCTCAGGCTTTCCCAAAGAAGCATCTCTTTTTGCAACATCGTCAATCAGTTTTGACATATTTACACCATATTCGATCGATTCGTCCAGAATAAAACGAATCTCCGGTGTATTTCGAAGGTTCAGGTTTCTGGCAAGCTGGCGGCGGATATATCCTTCCGCACTGTTCAGTCCCCTGATCGTAGCTTCCTTTGCTTCCTGATTGCCCAGCACACTGATATATGCCTTGCAGGTTTTTAAGTCCGGAGCCACTTCCACAGCCATGACAGAGGTCATCGGGTGAATCCGCGGATCTTTGATTTCTCCGCGGATGATGGAACTGAGTTCCTTCTGAACCTCCCCATTGATCCTTGTATTCTTAATGCTGTTTTTTCTCATTTATGATCTACTCCTATCTTGGCACTTCTACCATGATATACGCTTCTACTTTATCTTCTTCTTTGACATCGTTGAATCCGTCAAATACAAGACCACATTCGTATCCTGCTTTTACTTCTTTAACGTCATCTTTAAATCGTTTCAGAGATGCAAGCTCACCTTCAAATACCAGCTCGCCTTCTCTTGTAATACGTACTTTGCAGTTTCTCTGGAAAATACCATCCAGGACATAGCTTCCTGCGATCGTACCGACACCGGATGCCTTGAAGAGCTGACGTACTTCTGCATGACCGATAACTTTTTCTTCAAATACCGGATCAAGCATACCTTTCATTGCAGCTTCCACATCTTCGATTGCCTGATAAATAACTTTGTAAAGACGAAGATCTACGCCTTCCTGATCTGCAAGCTGTTTTGCCATCGCATCCGGACGAACGTTAAATCCGATGATGATCGCATTGGAAGTTGCTGCCAGAGATACGTCGGATTCATTGACTGCGCCTACACCGCCGTGGATCACACGAACAACAACCTCTTCATTAGAAAGTTTGATCAGACTCTGTTTCACGGCTTCTACAGAACCCTGTACATCTGCTTTGACGATGATCGGCAGTTCTTTCAGATCACTTGCCTGAATCTGATCAAAGAGATTATCAAGGGAAAGTTTGCCTTTTGTTTCTTCAAGGAGGTGTTTCTTATTCTCGGTAACAAATGCTGCCGCAAAGTTTTTCGCTTCTTTGTCACTCGGGAATGCCATCAGGATTTCACCTGCATTCGGCACATCACCAAGACCAAGAATCTCAACCGGTGTGGACGGTCCTGCTTCTTTGACACGTCTTCCTCTGTCATCCATCATTGCACGTACCTTACCGCTACATGCGCCTGCTGCAATAAAGTCACCTACATGAAGAGTACCCTTCTGTACAAGGATCGTTGCAACAGGACCTTTACCTTTGTCAAGCTGAGCCTCGATAACAAGACCTCTGGCTGCACGGTTCGGGTTCGCTTTCAGTTCAAGTACTTCTGCTGAAAGAAGGATCATCTCAAGCAGTGTATCAATTCCTTCTCCTGTATGTGCAGATACCGGTACGAAGATGGTGCTTCCGCCCCAGTCTTCCGGAATCAGTTCATATTCAGAAAGTTCCTGTTTTACTCTTTCAATGTTTGCACTTGGTTTATCAATCTTGTTGATTGCAACAATGATTTCTACACCTGCTGCTTTTGCATGGCTGATAGCCTCAACAGTCTGTGGCATGACACCATCATCAGCCGCGACAACGAGTACTGCAATATCAGTAGAGTTTGCACCACGCATACGCATTGCTGTGAATGCTTCATGTCCCGGTGTATCAAGGAAAGTGATCTTCTGTCCGTTGATTTCAACAACAGAGGCACCGATGTGCTGTGTGATTCCACCTGCCTCGCCTCTTGTTACATGTGTATTACGAATTGCATCCAGAAGGGATGTCTTACCATGGTCAACATGACCCATAACGCAGACAACCGGCGGTCTGGAAACCATTGTAGATTCGTCTTCCTCTTCTTCTTTCAGAAGTTCTTCGATAACATCTACTTTTTCTTCCGGTTCTGCAATGATATCGTAGTCAAGTGCGATTTCCTGTGCTTTTTCGAAATCGATCTCATGGTTTACAGTTACCATGATACCTTCCATAAAGAGCTTCTTAACAATTACAGACGGCTGCATCTTCATTGCTTCTGCAAGCTCGCGGATTGTCATTTTCTCCGGAAGAGTGATCTCTTTTACTTCTGGTTTCTTCTCTTCCTGTTTTGGCTGAGGAGCAGGTTTCTGAAGAGCTTTCGGAATTCTGGAAAGATTTCTTCTTCCGCCCTGATTCGGTCTGTTGTGACCTGCACCGGAATTTTTCTCAAAATCTTTCTTTTTGTTCTTATTCTCTCTGTCACGCTCTCTCTTGCTGTCCTTGGATGTTTTTGTCAGTTCTGGTGTGAATACGGCATCATTATCTCTTCTTCCGCCGCCGGCTCTCTGTCCGCCACGGTTATTTCCGCCAAAGCGTCCTTCACCTCTGTTGTCCGGTCTTCCGTTTCCGCCCTGTCCTGGTCTTCCCTGACCACCCTGCTGCGGACGGCCATTACCTCTCATTGGACGGCCATTGCCTTCACCCTGACGTGCCGGACGGCCTTCTCCCTGTCTCTGCGGACGGCCACCACCGTTACGGTTGCCCTGCGGTCCACGGTCAGATGGTCTTTTGTCTCCATTGTTTCGGAAATCACGGTTTCCTCTGTTATCACCGCGGTTATCTCCACGATTCTCACGATTATCTCTGTTCGGGCGGTTCTGGTTTCTGTTGTTATTATAGCCACCCTGCTCGCTTCTCTGCGGTCTTGCCTGAGTCTGAGCTGCTTCTGCTGCCGGTTTCTCAGCCGTTTTCTTAGCTGTCGGTGTTTCCTGCACCGGAGTACTCTGCGGTTTCTTCGGTGCAGTAGTTTCTGCTGCCGGTTTCTGAGCTACTGTCTCAGCCGGTTTTGCTGCCTGTGTTCTCTGCTGCGGTCTTGCAGCCGGTTTTTTATCTGATGCCGGACGTTTCGATCTGTTTTTGCCTCCGTCACTGGCATTCTGTGCGTGATATACGCGAATAATATTTTTTTTCTTTTTGGGAGCCTCTGTCTTTTCTGCTTCCGCCTTCGTTGTTACCATCTTTTCATCTGCCACCTTGGTAATCTGCTCCTTTCCCTCTTGTGTTGATTTTTCTTTTATTCTGACATGTTCTTGCTCTTTGATTTTCGGCACATTGGTTCCTCCTTTACGTCAATGAATCAAAACCAGTTTTCATTCTTACTTTTCGGTTTTCGCAAGTTCTTTCATCATTGCTTTCGCAAAGTTTTCATCCTGTACCGCCAGACTGGCACGAAATTCTTTTCCGCAGAATTTTCCGAGTTCTTCTTTATTTGCGATGAAGTAAATCGGAACTTCGTAAAATTCACACATATTACTGAATTTCTTTCTGGTGTTTTCTGATGCGTCAGCCGCTACCAGAACCAGAAATCCTTTGCCGGTCTTTACAGATTTTTCTGTAGAAAATTCACCGCTGGCAATCTTGCCCGCTTTTGTTGCAAGACCAACCAGTGATAACACTTTATTGTTGTTTTTCAATATTAGCTAACTCCTTTTTCAGGTCTTCGTAGACCTCAGCCGGTACCGCCATCTTCAATGAGCGCTCGAGCCCACGGCTTTTGACTGCTTTTTCCAGACACTCCTGTGACAGACAGACATAGGCACCTCTGCCGTTCTTTCTTCCGGTAGCATCCAGCACAATCTCATTTTCCGGGGTTTTCAGTACTCGGATCATTTCTTTTTTGCTTTTCATTTCTCTGCATCCGGTACACTGACGCAGAGGTGTTTTATTTTTTGTAGCCATAGATTATTCTTCTGTCAGCTCTTCGGAAACAGCTTCTTCTGCTTCTGTATCTTCAGCAGTTTCTTCTGTATCTTCTTCGCTGTACTCGTCCTCATCATAGTACTCATCTTCGTCATCGTAATCATAGAGCTCACCGGATTCTCTTGCCTGTGTCTCGCTCTTGATATCGATCTTGAATCCTGTCAGGCGGGCTGCCAGACGTGCATTCTGTCCCTCTTTACCGATTGCAAGAGAAAGCTGATAATCCGGAACGACTACCAGTGCCGTCTTTTCATCCGGATCTGCCATAACAGCGATTACTTTCGCCGGGCTCAGTGCATTCTCGATCAGGATTGCCGGGTTTTCATCCCAGTTAATGATATCGATTTTCTCGCCGCGAAGTTCCTCTACGATGGAGTTTACTCTGGCACCGTTCATACCGACACATGCACCAACCGGGTCAACGTCCGGATCGTTGCTCCATACAGCGATCTTTGTACGGGAACCAGCTTCTCTGGCAATGCTCTTAATCTCAACAGTTCCGTCCTTTACTTCTGCAACTTCAGATTCGAAGAGGCGTTTTACAAGGCCCGGATGTGTTCTGGAAAGAAGGATACGCGGTCCTTTCGGTGTATCTTTGACTTCAAGAATATAAACCTTGATTCTCTCAGTTGGTTTAAATTCTTCACCTTTTACCTGCTCGTTTTCACTAAGGACACCGTCTGCCTTACCGAGGTTTACACTAACGTTCTTGCCCATCACACGCTGTACGATACCGGTAACAACTTCTTTTTCCATTCCGTAATACTGATCATAAAGAACTTTACGCTCTTCTTCACGAATTTTCTGAAGGATGACGTTCTTTGCATTCTGTGTTGCGATACGTCCAAATTCTTTGGAGTGGATCTCAACTTTAATAATATCACCGAGTTCTGCATTGGTATTAAGCTTCTGAGCTTCTACCAAAGAAATCTCCAGTGCAGGATCTTCTACGAATTCCTTAACCTCACGCTCTGCATAAACGCTGAAATCGCAGGTTTCCGGATTAATTGTCACATGCACATTATCTGCTTTACCGAAATGGTTCTTGCAAGCCTGGATCAGGGACTGCTCGATAGCTCCCAGTAATGTATCCTTGCTGATATTTTTTTCTTTTTCCAGGATATCCAGCGCTTCCATTAACTCTTTGTTCATTTTTTTAATTTCCTCCTCATTTTATCAAAGCCTATCTGAATCGTACCTAAAATTCAATTGCCAGTCGGATCAGGGCAATGTCCTTCTTTTCAAATGTGCGTAAGGCACCGTCCTCGTTGATCGTAACACTGTTTTCATCATATGCATCCAGAACACCACAAAATTCTTTCTGTTTGTCGATTGGACGATATGTCCGGACTTCTACCAGTTTGCCCATGCTTCTGGCAAAATCCTTTTCTTTTTTCAGTGGTCTGTCAAGACCCGGCGAACTGATCTCCATAATATAACTGTCTTCAATAAAATCGTTTTCATCCAGTTTATCGCTGAATGCCCTGCTGACTGCCTCACAGTCATTGACCGTGATTCCGCCCGGTTTGTCGATGTAGCCGCGAAGATACCAGTTACCTGCTTCTTTTACGTATTCTACATCTACAAGCTCGAATCCCTCTCGCTCTACGATCGGCAAAAGCAAAGCTTCTGCTTTCTGTTCATATTCATCCCGTCTGCTCATTTTTACACCTGCCTTTCGCACATTCGGATTATCTCGCAAAAAGAGTGGACCGAAGCCCACTCTCTTGTTTATCCGTTATCATGTTATCCCTATCATATCACCATCACTGATGAAAAGCAAGGATTTTTTTATATTCTGGGCTTTACACCCTTTGTATCACGTTTTGCCAGACGCACTTTGTTCAGGGAATACTCTTTGTCATGATAAGTAATCGTATATTCCTGATGTCCCGCCAGAAGATATGCATGTTCCAGATAGTCATCATCGGCAAGTTTCATTCCACGCACACCAATGGCTGTCTTTTTCATAATGGAAATCTCCTGTTTCAAAAAGCGCAGGAAGCATCCACCATGACTCTGTAAGACGATCTGCTCCATTTCTGCCGAACCGCCTATAAAGATCAGTTCATCATCTTCTGCAAGTTTCGTCGATGCGATCGTACGTTTCGCCACATCAAACTCAGCGCCCTCTACCAGTTTGCACATAGATGACTTTGTCACAAACAGCAGGCGGTCTGTGCGGATCTGTCCGACCGGTGCCACATACAGCATCCGTTCTTCTGCACTGTTGTAATTGCTTAAGTTATCTGCCGGAGTGCCTTTGTCTCTGAAGCGTACCAGTGGAATATCTGCCGCCTTGATCGTATGCATCTTGCCTTTGTCTGTAAAGATACAGATCTTATCTGTATTCATACAGTTGAAGACATATTTGCTTTCGTTGTGAATTGCTTCTTTATTTCGTTCGTACGCATTTTGGTCGATCAGTTTCATATAGCCGAATCGATCCATCAGGAAGCAGACTTCCATCTCTTCCATCTTCTTTTCTTCGTAAACGGCTTCCTCTGCATTCTCGACTGCCGTACGGCGTTTTCTGCCATATTCTTTCTTGATCTCATCCATGTCTTTGATGATCACTGCCGCCATGGAATCATAGTTTTCCAGAATATCTTTATAAAGTGCGATATTTTTCATCGTCTCCTGGTATTCTGCCCGCAGCGCTTCGATTTCCAGACCAATCAGTTTATACAGACGCATATCCAGAATCGCATTTGCCTGTCTTTCTGTAAATAAAAGTTTCGCAGCCGCCTTTTCACTTGCTTTTGATTTAAACCTGATGCCCTCTGTAATGCCTTCGACCAGACATTTCTTTACCTGCTCACGGTTCTTGCTTCCGCGAAGGATCTCAATGATCAGGTCAATAACATCGCAGGCTTTGATCAGACCTTCCTGCACTTCCTGTTTTTCCAGTTCTTTGTCCAGAAGTGTATGATATTTTCTTGTGGTGATCTCAAAGACGAAATCTACATGATACTCGATGATCTGTTTCAGACTGAGTGTTTCCGGACGTCCGTCTGCAACTGCCAGCATATTAACACCGAAAGTATCTTCCAGACGAGTCTTCTTGTACAGCATATTGGTCAGGTTTTCCACATCGGTATCTTTTTTCAGTTCAAGTACGATACGAATACCTTCTTTGGAAGACTGGTTTGAAATATCTACAATGTCTGTCGTCTTCTTTGTCTCGACAAGAGATGCCACGTCATTGAGAAACTTGCCAATGTTTGCTCCGAGCATGGTATATGGAATCTCGGTAATGACGAGCTGCTTTTTGCCGCCTTTGAGTTTCTCTACTTCTACTTTGCCTCTCAGACGGATCTTGCCGCTTCCTGTCTCATAGATCTTACGCAGATCATCTTTATTTACGACAATACCGCCGGTTGGAAAATCAGGACCTTTGATATAACGCATCAAACCTCTTACGCTGATAGTATTATCTTTCATATATGCCTTGACCGCATCGATCACCTCACCGAGGTTGTGCGGCGGAATGCTGGTTGCCATACCAACTGCAATACCGTCTGCACCGTTGACCAGAATGTTCGGAATACGAACCGGAAGCACGGATGGTTCTTTCTCCGTCTCATCAAAGTTCGGCACAAAATCCACTACGTTTTTATCGAGATCACTCAGAAAAACTTCCTGCGTGAGCTTTTCCAGACGCGCTTCGGTATATCGCATGGCCGCTGCTCCGTCACCTTCGATAGAACCAAAGTTTCCATGTCCGTCTACCAGCGTCCTGCCTTTCTTGAAATCCTGTGCCATCACAACCAGTGCATCATAAATGGAACTGTCACCGTGCGGATGATATTTACCCATGGTATCACCGACAATACGGGCACATTTACGATATGGGCGGTCATAACGGATTCCCAGTTCATACATATCATAAAGTGTCCTTCTCTGAACCGGTTTCAGACCATCCCTCACATCCGGAAGTGCACGTGAAATAATGACGCTCATCGCATAATCAATATAAGATTTCTGCATGATTTCCGAATAATCGGTACGAATTACATTTTCCTGTTTTGTTTCCATATCAGTCTCCCACCTTATACATCAAGTTCCGCATCTGCCGCATGTTCATAGATAAATGCTTTACGCGGAGGTACTTCGCTGCCCATCAGAACTTCCGTTACGCTGGAAGCAAGACGTGCATCTTCGATCTCAACACGTTTCATTCTTCTTGTCTCAGGATTCAGAGTTGTCTCCCAGAGCTGCTCTGCATCCATTTCTCCAAGACCTTTGTAGCGCTGGAGTGTAAAACTGCCCGGTTTGTGAGTCTTACGGTATTTTTCCAGAGCTTTATCATCATAGAGGTATTCTTCCGGACCTTTTTTTGGCATTGCCTTGTAAAGAGGCGGCATCGCAATATACACATGTCCCTCATAAATCAGTTCCGGCATAAAACGATAAAACAGTGTCAGGAGCAGGGTAGAAATATGCGCACCATCCACATCGGCATCAGCCATGATCACAATTTTGTCATAACGAAGCTTACTGATGTCAAAGTCATTGCCGTACCCTTCGGAAAAGCCACAGCCAAATGCATTGATCATAGTTTTGATCTCAGCATTCGCAAGCACTTTATCAATTGTCGCTTTTTCTACATTCAGGATCTTGCCACGGATCGGGAGGATTGCCTGATAGTTACGGTTACGCGCTGTCTTTGCTGAGCCGCCTGCAGAATCACCCTCGACAATAAAGATCTCGCACTGCGCCGGATCTCTTTTTTCACAGTTGGCAAGTTTACCATTGGAGTCAAAGGAGTATTTCTGTTTTGTAAGAAGGTTGGTCTTTGCACGTTCTTCCGTCTTGCGAATCTTTGCCGCCTTTTCCGCACAGGACAGAATAGTTTTCAATGTTTCCAGATTACGGTCAAAATAGAGAACCAGCTGCTCGCCCAGCACTTTACCGGTTGCTTTGGCTGCATCCTGATTATCCAGCTTTGTCTTCGTCTGGCCTTCAAAACGAGGTGCAGGATGTTTGATAGAAACAACTGCAGTCATTCCGTTACGGATATCAGCGCCTGTAAAATTCGGATCTTTGTCCTTGAGGACACCGATCTCTCTGGCATAGGTATTCATAACAGTCGTAAACGTTGTCTTAAATCCGGTCAGATGTGTACCGCCCTCTGCGTTGTAGATATTGTTGCAGAATCCCAGTACGTTTTCACGGAACTCATTGGTATACTGAAATGCCACTTCCACCTGAATGCCATCTGCCTCGCCTTTCAGATAAACAGGCTCATGAAGTGATTCCGTATTGTGGTTCATGTCACGGATATAGCCAACGATGCCCTCCGGTTCATGATATTCTTCTTTTACCGGTTCTGTTCCTCTGAGATCCTCAAATACGATCGTCAGTTCCGGATTCAGATAAGCGGTCTCATGAAGACGGCTCTTGACATCTGTCGCAGAAAAACGTGTCTTCTCAAAAATCTCCGGATCCGGAAGAAAGTTGATACAGGTTCCGGTTTCTTTTGTCCGGCCAAGTTTTGGAAGGAGACCGTTTTCAAGTTCGAGAGTCGGAACTCCCCGTTCATAATGGTCATGATGTACATAGCCATCACGACTTACTTTAATATCCAGATAAGTAGAAAGTGCATTTACTACCGAAGAACCTACACCATGAAGACCACCACTTGTCTTATAAGCAGAATTATCGAATTTGCCACCTGCATGAAGCGTCGTAAACACCAGTCGCTCCGCAGACATTCCCTTTTCGTGCATATCTACCGGAATTCCACGTCCGTTGTCTGTTACAGTACAGGAACCGTCCTTCTCCAGAACTACATTGATCAGGCTGCAGTATCCTGCCAGATGTTCATCTACTGCATTATCCACGATCTCGTAGATCAGATGATTCAGTCCCTTCCGGGATACACTTCCAATATACATACCCGGACGTTTGCGTACCGCTTCCAGTCCTTCCAGAACAGATATGCTCCCAGCATCGTAGGTTTCCTTTTTCGCCATCGGTCTATTTTCCTTTCTTTTCTTACTTTACTCATTCAAACATTTGTTCTTTATCATACATGATTTTCCCCGAAAAAGTCAAATATTAATCTTAATCGATTTCAGGGCAAAAAAATAATCAGGACCTCGATCCTGATTATCTGTAAAATATTTATAGCAGCCAGTACGGGAATCGAACCCGTGTTTTCGCCGTGAGAGGGCGACGTCTTAACCCCTTGACCAACTGGCCTTGCGTCAACCGACTTGCTTAGTATATATCAGCGAGTCGGAAAATGCAAGCCTTTTTTTCAATTTTTTTAAAAAATTTTAAAAAAGCATTTTTTATGACAATTTTCAGCCCATATCAATCTTCAGATCTCCCGGCTTGATGATTCCTTTGGCACGGAAAATCTTACCGATCACCCAGGTGATCACAAGCGGCAGCACAAAACAGATCAGGATCATGCCTGCCCACTCAAATGCTCCTGTCTGATATCCCTCCGGCATCTGTGCCCATCCGGTTACAACACCGATTGGTCCAACCAGGCCGGAAGTTCCCATTCCTGATGAGATTGCCGGTCCGTTATTTCTCATATGGAACACACAGGTAGCAATCGGTCCTGTAATTGCAGATGTGATCACAGGAGGAAGCCAGAGAACCGGCTTTTTCATAAGGTTCGGTACCTGAAGCATGGAAGTTCCAAGTCCCTGCGCCACAAAACCGCCGATTCCATTATCCGGGAAACTCAATATTGCAAAACCAAGCATATGTGCACAGCATCCTGCGGTTGCCGCACCACCTGCCAGCGCAAGACCATTCCAGATCTCCACTGTCACACTTCCGTCTGTAAGTCCGGCAAGCACGGCTCCGCCGCTGATGCCTACAGCCGCACAGATTGCCGCTGAACTGATCGGCAGTGTCAGTACGATTCCTACCACTACTGAAATGATCATGCCCATCCAGAACGGACGCAGGTCAGTTGCCCATCCGATAAATGCACCAAGCGCATTACAGATATTTTTGCACACCGGTGCAAGCAGCATCGCCAGTACTACACCGACAATAACCGTTACTGCCGGAGTTACAATAATATCTATTTTCGTCTCTTTGGAAACCAGTTTGCCGATCTCGCAGGTGAGCACTGCGACAAAAAATACCGCCAGTGGTCCGCCTGAACCGCCTATTGCATTACAGGCCGCACCGACTGCACAAAGAGAATACATGACAAGCGGCGGTGCCTGTAAGGCATATCCGATTGCAAGTGCCATAGCTGCACCTGTCACACTCGTTGCATAACCACCGATTTCCAGCAGTTTCTCTGATACGAAACTTCCCGGGCAGATGTTTTGCCCGATCGTGTTAATGATCGTACCGATCAAAAGTGATGCAAAAAGTCCAAGTGCCATGGACCCCATCGCATCAATGCCATATCTTTTGAAGGATATGATCACGTTCTTTCTTTTCAGAAAGCTTTCTTTTTCGTTATTCATTTTCTCTTTCCTCTCATTTTAATTACTCCGGATCACCTACCGATTCAGCCGGAATAAAGACGCGAGTATGCTTCTTTTCTTCTCTTTTCTGCTTTTTAGCTTTCTGCTGCGCTTCTTTGCAGAATTCCATCTGGGAATTTACAAGCATTTTGCCACGTTTGTCCTGTTTTTCGTATGTGCCGTCCGGCTGTAAAATATGTGCTTTGACATTGTCACGGAATTCAAGATCCAGCACATGCAGAATTTCCTTTTTGATATTTTCGTCCTCTACCGGAAAGACAATTTCCACTCTTCGATCCAGATTTCGCGGCATCCAGTCCGCACTTCCCATATAGATTTCATCAATGCCATCATTTTTGAAATAGAAAATACGGCTGTGCTCCAGAAATTCTCCGACGATTGACCGCACATGGATGTTTTCACTGATTCCCGGAATACTGGTTCTCAGGCAACAGATTCCACGAACAAGCAGATTGATCTGCACACCACAGGAAGATGCATAATAAAGTGCCGCAATGATCGCAGGATCACAAAGTGAATTCATCTTTGCAGTGATCTCTGCCGGTTTTCCCTGTTTTGCATGCTCCGCTTCTCTTTCGATCATCTGAACAAAACGGTTCTTCATCCAGATCGGGGCTACGATCAGGCGGTTCCATTTCTTCGGTTCAGAATATCCGGAAAGCATATTAAAGACTGCTGTTGCATCTTCACCGAAACGCTCATCGCAGGTAAAAATACCACAGTCTGTATACAATTTTGCAGTGGAATCATTATAGTTACCGGTTGCCAGATGTACATATCTGCGGATGCCTGTCTCTTCCCTTCTTACCACAAGCGTGATCTTACTGTGAGTCTTCAGTCCTACCAGCCCGTAGATAACATGACAGCCTGCTTTTTCAAGCATTTTCGCCCATACAATGTTGTTTTCCTCATCGAATCGTGCCTTCAGTTCAACCAGCACGGAAACCTGTTTGCCATTTTCGGCAGCCTGTGCGAGCGCCGCAATGATCGGGGAATGACCGCTGACACGATACAAAGTCTGCTTGATTGCAAGTACGCCTGGATCCTTTGCCGCCTGACGGACAAAATCCACAACCGGATCAAAACTCATATATGGATGATGCAGGAATACATCGCCTTCACGAATCACTTCAAAGATATCTTTGTCATTCTGGAACTGCGGAACCGGTGCCGGTGTATATTTCGGGCTCTTGTACTCATCAAATCCGTCCAGACCGTAAACTTTCATCAGCATAGTCAGATCCAGAGGTCCCGGAATATTATAAATGTCTGCATCTTTGATCTCGAATTCTTTTTTCAGAATGTCCAACAGACGTTTATCCATCTTTTCTTCTGCTTCAAGACGAATCACCTCGCCCCACTGGCGTTTCTTGAGCTGTTTCTGGATCTCTACCAGAAGATCTTCTGCCTCATCCTCATCAATCGTAAGATCTGCATTTCGCATGATTCTGTACGGATGTGCGCAGACCACATCATTGCTCAGGAAAAGTTTGCCGATGTTTCTTTCAATAATCTCTTCGAGAAGAATTACCGTTCTCTCACCTTTCTTTACAGAAGGGATCTCGACGATTCTCGGAAGGACGGACGGCACCTGAACAGTTGCAAATTCCAGTTCTTTTGTATGCTTTTTATTGTTTTTCTTTGCAATCAGTGCACCGATATTCAGTGTCTTATTACGGATCAGCGGAAATGGTCTGGAAGAATCCATTGCCATCGGTGTCAGTACCGGATAAACGTTATCTTCAAAATAGCGGTCTACAAATTCTGCCTGTTTATCATTCAGATTTTCGTGTTCTGCCACCAGATGAAGGCCGACCTTTTCCAGTGCCGGAAGTACAGAACGGTTGAACGTACTGTACTGCACACGTACCAGCTCATGGGTCTGTGTGCTGATTTCCTTTAACTGCTCCTCGGAAGACATTCCGGCAATATCTTTTTTCTTATAGCCGGCATGCACCTGATCTTTCAGAGATGCCACACGGACCATAAAAAACTCATCCAGGTTTGAGGATGTGATGCTCAGAAATTTCAGTCTCTCAAATAACGGCAAATTTTTGTCCCTTGCCTCACTTAAAACACGTTCATCGAATTTCAGCCAGCTTAATTCTCTGTTTACATAGTATTCCGGTTTTTCATATTTACTAAAATCCATATTTTTCCTCCTCAGCCGCTCACACTCTGCGTTTGCGCTTTAATACCAGACGAATGCCAAAAACTTCTTCAAAGAACTGTACCTTATCACGAAGCAGTCCAAGTTCCAGAGAAATATCTCTGCTTGAATCAATGATCATCTGCAATTCACGATCTTTCAGCACCACTCTCAGTGCCTCAACCTTCTGATAATGGCTGCGGTCCATGGCATTGGCAAGCCGAAGGATTGCCGTCAGTTTTGCCACAAGCAGATACTGCTGCCTGTCAATGCCCGGTCCTCTGTCATAATTTCCGCAATATACAAACTCTGTTGTATTGTATCTCACTGCACTTGCAATGATCTTTCGTTCTTCGGTAGAAAGTCCGATAATTTCCGTCGCCATAATGATCCGGTAGGAACACTCAGCCACATCTGCCATACTGATATACTTGCCACAGTCATGGAGCTGAACCGCAATCTGCAGAAGCAGCCGTTCTCTTGCTCCCATTCCATGGATTTTTTTCATGCTGTCAAAAATAGTCAGTGCGATATCCGTCGTACCTTTGATATGGTCTTTGCCGGTAGAATAGCGCTTTGCAATATTTCGCGATGCCACCAGTATATCATTTTCGAAATTATGGACGCTCTTTATGAATTTTTTCTTTTCGCCGTAGTCATAGGCAATTCCATCCAGAAGTGAAACACCCGGAACCCAGATGGATTCAGCCTGGAAGATTTCCAGAAAACTCTTGCAGATGACCATAGTCGGAATCACAAGCGATGCGTATTCCGGATCAATGTCCATTTCTTCTGCAAGTGCCTGCTCTGTTTTATAAATTATTTTTTCATAGCGTTTTGTAAATTCTTCGCTGGTGATAATATGATCTTCGAGTTCTTCCTGAAAGATCGTATCTGTCAGAAAATCACCCATCAGGATCACATTTTTGATATCCCAGTCTTTCAGATACAGTCTCTGAAAGGCTGTCAGATCATTACGGATAAATTCCTTGATCAGCTGGTCGTAATGCGTTGTCGTTTTTTCCAGTTCTTTCAACCGCTCACGAATACGCATGCTTCCCATCTTGAAACTCTGCGTCGTTACCAGCGCATCCTTGTCAAACAGAGACACCTGAAGATTACCACCACCAACATCAAGGATCGCCGTTCCTTTCTGAATGATCTTTTTGAATCCGGATTCAATCGCAGCAATAGATTTGTATCCCAGAAAATGCTGCTCGGCATTGCTTAAAACCTCGACTCGAATCCCTGTCCGCTGAAAGATCTGTTCCTGCACGATTACCGGATTTACAATCTCACGGAAAGCACTTGTCGCACATGCACGATAATCTGTCACTCCAAATTCTTTCATCATGCCGGAGAAATCTTTTAAGATCACGCAAATCGTATCTACTGTTTCCGGTTCCAACCTGCCGCTGGAATAAGCCCCCTTACCGATTTCCAGACGATATCTGACATCATTCAGTTCCTGAAATCCGATCTTCTTCGAAAATTCAAAGATCTTCATACTGATCTCATAAGAACCTATGTCGATCGCCGCAAAAGTTGTCATTGCCATACACTCCCGCTCCTTCCCAATTATTATGCTTCCTGTGTCTCCTCTTTTCCAAGAAGATGATCGATAAACTGCTGCGCCGTACGTCCTGTCAGACCGCCATGGGAAATTTCCCATTTGCCGGCTTCCAGAAGAAGCTGATCTTCCGGCATTGAGATTCCGTTACGTTTCGCAAGTGTTTTGACAATCATGTGGAACTCTTTGCGATCCGGCGCACCAAAGTAAATACGAACGCCAAAACGATATACCAGTGAAAGCTTTTCCTGCACGGTATCGGAGGAATGGATATCGTCATCTGCGCCTACTTCCAGCTTATCCCCTGCACGCTCTCTTACTAGATGGCGGCGGTTGCTTGTCGCATAGATCAGAATATTCTCCGGTTTGCGTTCCAGTCCACCCTCGATCACGGCTTTCAGATATTTATATTCAATCTCAAATTCTTCGAAAGAAAGATCATCCATGTAGATAATAAATTTGTAATTGCGGTCTTTGATCTGGGCAATAACCTGATTCAGATCTACAAACTGATGCTTATATACTTCGATGATTCGCAGTCCCTCATCATAATACTGATTCAGGATACCTTTGATGCTGGAAGATTTACCTGTTCCTGCATCACCGAACAGCAGACAGTTATTTGCCTTTCTTCCACGTACAAATGCCTCTGTATTTTCGATGAGTTTCTGTTTTGGTATCTCATAGCCGACCAGATCATCCAGACGTACATGCGCGATCCTTGTCACCGGTACGATCACTGCCCTGCCGTTCTCATCATGGTCAATGCGGAATGCTTTGTGAAGTCCGAGTTTTCCTACGCCGAAGTCTTTGTAGAACCGGACCATGTCTGCCATAAATTCTTCAGTATCTTTGGCAACTGCCAGTGTTTTGCTCATCTCACAGATACGGTCACGGATACGTTTGTTAAACATTTTGCCGGTATCCTGCGGTGCTTCATAATTGCAGAGGATTCCACAGCAGGATGTATGAAACAGTTTGTCCAACACTGTCAGATCAAAGTCATAGAGTTCTTTAAAAATCGCAAAATCATGAAGTGCAAGCTGATTGATACTGCCTTCAATCGCACCTCTGATCTCGCTCGCAGTACTGAATGCATTTTCATGATTTACCAGAAGAAGTGTAAGATAATCGTGCCACAGATTTCCCGTAAATCCATAAGAACCTGCAATTTCAATCAGACCGTTGACGCATTCATAAAATTCTTCTTCCATCTCGCTTGCATTGACTGCTGATTTTTCACTTGCATCCATAAGCGCTGTCATTTTGTCCAGTATATCTCCATGCTCAAATCCACGATAGAGCACGCATTCTTTTACACGTGTCATTTTATTATTCCTCCTGCTGTCCGTAATTTCCAAGTACTCTCATGCGATTTGCTTCTGCTTCAAGACCGCGCAGTGCATTTTTGACTGCCGGGTCTTCCAGATTACCCTCAAAATCTACAAAAAATCTGTATTCCCATTTCTTTCCGGTGATCGGGCGGGATTCAATCTTTGTCATGCTCAGTCCGTTATAAATAAAATGTGACAGCATATGATAAAGTGTTCCGCTCTCATGCGGCAGCTCGAAGCTTACGCTGATTTTTGCCGCGCTCTTTTCATAAACCGGATGTGCACTTACAATAATAAATCTGGTGACATTTTCCTCATTATAACAGATGTTTTCCGCCATAACAGATAGTCCGTAAAGCTCTCCTGCTGCACGGCTTGCAATCGCCGCCTGTGTTCTGTCCAGTTCTTCATGGACCTTCTTTGCTGCACCTGCTGTGTTTTCGGTCTTGACTGCTTTCCAGTCCGGATGACTTTCCAGATATTTTTTGCACTGCGCAAGTGCCTGCGGATGAGAATAAACGGTTTTGATTTCTTCAAGAGATGTTCCCGGAATACCGAGCAGTACATGTTCTACTTTCATACCCTGCTCTCCGACAATATAGAGCTGATATTCTGTAAGCAGATCGTAGATATCTGTCACGATTCCCTCCGTCGAATTTTCAATCGGAAGTACTGCATAATCTGCCTTGCCGGAAGCAACCTCTTCCATCGCATCACGGAATGTTTTTACATGATAGCTGTTGATCGCATCAGAAAAATATGCACGCATGGCGGCATAGCTGTATGCGCCCTCCACTCCCTGAAATACTACATTGACTCCGGTCAGCGGCAGTGCCTCGACCATTTTGTAGTCTTTGATGTCATTTTCGACACCATTTTTTGTCAGAAGCTGATACTGACGTTTGCGGCTGATCGCCATGATCTGCTGAAACAGTTCCTGTGCACCAAGTTCATTAAATTCACCGTGTGCAGAATCCTTAAGAACCGTGATCTTATCCTGTTCCCTTTTAGGATCCAGTACCTTCTTGCCTGTATGTATCTTGTATTCTGCAACATTCTCGCAGACTTTCATTCTTTTTTCAAAAAGCCGTAAGATCTCCTTATCAATGATATCTATCTCTTTACGGCATTCCTGTAAATCTGTCATAAGTTCTTTTCCTCCCGGTTTTTGACAATTGCCGTGATCTCTCCGATAAAAGAAAGCGATCCAAAAGAAAGGATGAGATCCTCTCGCTCAGCCATGGCAAACACCTTATTTACCGCATCCTGTATATTCTCTGCTGCCTGTACATGTGGATTGCACGCCCGCACGGCTTCTGCCAGTTCCTGCGCCGGCAGTGCCCGTGGGTTATGCGGTGTCTCAATCGTAACAATCTGTTCTGCATAAGGACATAACTTCCTGATAATATAAGAATAATCTTTGTCACGGAAAACTCCCATGATAAAGTACAGCTTCCGTCCTTTAAAATATTTGCGAACTGAATCTTCAAGCATATCTGCTGCTGCCGGATTGTGTGCCCCATCCACAATAAACAAAGGATTTCTGTGGATGATCGTCAGACGACCGTTCCATTTTGTCTCTTCAAGTCCTTTTTTGCGCTGTTCCACTGTTGTCGGATAGCCTTTATGATTCAAAACTTCCAGTGCGTCCAGTGCAAGTGCAGCATTCTCTGTCTGATAAGAACCTGCCAGTGAGATTTTGTATGTTTCTTCCCGATACTTCAGTATCTGTCCTGCAAAATCCTCTTTAAGTGCTTTTATAGAATTTAAATCTGTCTCTGTCAGATCTGCACCTTTTTCCTGACATACGTTTCGAATGACTTCCATCGTCTCCGGCTGCTGTCCGACCGTTACAACACTGCAACCCGGTTTGATGATACCGGCTTTTTTCTGTGCGATCTCTGCAAGTGTATTTCCAAGAAATGCCTGATGATCCATACTGATCGGAACAAGAACTGCAAGCACTGTATTTTTTATAATATTTGTCGCATCCAGATCACCGCCCATTCCGACTTCCAGAATCACCAGATCACATTTTTCTTCTGCAAAAAATAAAAATGCCACCGCCGTTTCTATTTCAAATGGGGTGGGATGTGCAAGACCTTCTTCTGTCATTTCTTCAATTGCTGCAGCAACCCTTGTGATATATCCGGCAAACGCTTCCCGGCTGACTGCCCTGCCATCCACTTCCATCTTCTCTCTGTATGAATATACCGAAGGAGAAATATATCTTCCGACACGATATCCTGCATCTGAAAGAGTGGTGTATAGATAAGCGATCACCGAACCCTTGCCGTTGGTTCCTGCCACGTGTACGTATTTTAACCGGTCCTGGGGATTCCCAAGACGGTTCATCAGTTCTTTTATATTTGTAAGATCCAGAGCGCCGCCCGCATACTGATCCGCGTCTTTTACATACGCTCTGCTTTGCTGATAATCCATTTTATGTACTCCTAATATTGATAATTGTTTATTACTAGTTAATATAGCATTTACGTATCTTTTTTTCAAGACCGGGACATACTAGAATCAAAGTTTTACAACAAATTTACATGATCAGGAGGGTCTGACATGAATCAGAATCTCTCGAATTTTTTCCTCTGCGGATCTGCCGGATGGTGCCTCGAAATCCTGTGGACCGGGCTGCATTCTCTGCTCGACGGTCAGCGTACCATGAACGGCAAAACTTCTCTTTTGATGTTTCCCATTTACGGCTGTGCTGCAGTTATCGCACCGCTGTATGCCAGAATTTACACGTTTCCTCTTTTTTACAGAGGACTTCTTTATATGTTTGGCTTTTATCTGGTGGAATTTTTAAGTGGAAGCGTTCTCAAACATTTCAGCATGTGTCCATGGGACTACAGCGGTGCAGCTTTTCAGTATCGTGGAATTATCCGTCTTGACTATGCTCCGCTATGGTTTGCCGCCGGACTTATTTTCGAAAAAATCCTGACAAAAGTATCTTGAAAAAATGATTCCACTAGTATATGATTGTGCAAGAGAGAATTTTACAATTTTCCGCACCAACAAGGGAGGTATTACATGAGACATTTAATGAGCCCGTTGGATCTCACGAAAGAAGAACTCGACGATCTTCTGACACTGGCCAGCGACATCGAAAAAAATCCATCCAAATACGCGCATGTCTGCGACGATAAGCGACTTGCCACCTGTTTTTATGAACCAAGTACACGTACACGATTAAGTTTTGAAGCTGCTATGATGAACCTCGGCGGCAAAGTTTTAGGTTTCTCATCAGCCGGTTCCAGCTCTGCTTCCAAAGGCGAAAGTGTTGCCGATACAATTCGTGTTGTTTCCTGTTATGCAGATATCTGTGCTATGCGTCACCCGAAAGAAGGTGCTCCGCTGGTCGCTTCTATGGCATCTTCTATTCCTGTTATCAATGCCGGTGACGGTGGTCATCAGCATCCTACTCAGACGCTTACCGATCTTCTTACTATTCGTTCCCTTAAAGGAAGGCTTGATGACCTTACTATCGGTCTGTGTGGTGACCTGAAATTCGGACGTACCGTTCATTCTCTGATCGAAGCTCTGGTACTTCGTTATTCAAATGTTAAATTTGTCCTCATCTCACCGGAAGAACTTCGCGTACCAAGCTATATCCGCGAAGATATCCTTGAGAAACATAATGTGGAATTCGAAGAAGTAGAGCGTCTGGAAGATGCACTTCCGAAACTCGATATTCTCTACATGACACGTGTACAGAAAGAACGTTTCTTCAACGAAGAGGATTACGTACGCATGAAAGACTTCTACATACTGGACAAACAGAAAATGGAACTTGCTCCGAAGGACATGTACATTCTTCATCCGCTTCCGCGAGTAAATGAAATTGCCGTTGAAGTCGATGATGATCCGCGTGCCGCATATTTCAAGCAGGCACAGTATGGTGTCTATGTTCGTATGGCACTGATTCTCAGATTACTGGAGGTGGAAGTATAATGTTAAACGTTGGAGCACTTCACGAAGGTTTTGTACTTGACCATATCAAGGCCGGCAAAGCCATGACAATCTATCATGACCTGAAACTCGACAAACTTGACTGCACCGTTGCAATCATTAAAAATGCAAAGAGCAACAAAATGGGCGTCAAAGATATCATCAAAGTAGAATGCCCGATTGAAAACCTTGATCTGGATATTCTCGGTTTCATTGATCACAACATCACAGTAAACATCATCAAAGATGAAAAGATCGTCGAAAAAAGGATCCTGAAACTTCCGAAACAGATAACAAACGTTATCAAATGTAAAAACCCTCGCTGTATCACTTCAATTGAGCAGGGTCTGGATCATGTATTCATCCTTGCTGATCCTGAAAAAGAAGTATACCGCTGCAAATACTGCGAAGAGAAATACAGAGGCAAACGTAATAAATAATTACATAACAAAAAAGAAACGTCGTAATGACGTTTCTTTTTTGTTGCAAGCAGACCGATAAGCCGGGTTATGTCGTTGAGTGATCATCTGTCTAGGCCATCCGTTGCCAGATGGCTCAAGCGACCCACCTGAAAGCACGACGGGCAGCCGTATCGCTTTCGTTTCGGTCTTGCTTCGAATGGAGTTTACATGTGCCCGTTCTGTTACCACAACGGCGGTAGTCTCTTACACTGCCTTTCCACCCTTACCTTCATAAAGAAGGCGGTTTATTTCTGTTGCACTGGTCTGGGAGTTGCCTCCACCGGACGTTATCCGGCATCCTGCCCTGTGAAGCCCGGACTTTCCTCGTCTGCACCCTTTCGTCTGTACAGCCGCGATCACCTGGTCTGCTTGCGCAAATGCTATTCTAACACAAAAGTAGTATTAAAGTAAAGTTTTAATTTCAGCGTACCGTGATTTTACATCTTTTTTCGCCGCTTTAATCTTTCCTGAAGAATTTACGTTCACAATCTTCTTGTTGCTGGAAGTCCAGGATGCAATTCTGTCTCCTTTTGCAAGTCCGGTCACTTTCAGTTTTGTCGTACTCTGACCTCTTCTCAAGACAATACTCGATGCATTTACAGACATGGTCGGACGCAATTTGGCCAGCTGATTTGTTTCTTTTTTGCCGCACCGTGTGCAGGTTCTCTCCTGACTTCCATATGCCAGTGCCGTAGCTTCCTGAACAGTTTTCATCGGTCCGTCCCACTTATGATTTTCAATTACAAAAGTAATTTCTTTCATTCCGAAATAATCGCCGATGCCCGTAAGTACGGCTGTGGCTGTTCCGACTTTGACATTATTTCTCCAGGTCACTGTATAATCAGTACTTTGCGAAAGAGCAGCACCCTGATATGTTACGGTAAATTCCGGACGAATCTCTGCTCCTGTATAACATTTTGCAGAAATCTCACTGATTTCAAGATCTGTAAGCCCAACTGTAATTTCCGAGAAATTGTTATTATCAGAGACTTCACCAACCACCGCACCGTCTTTCATCTCCCATATCTGTAATTTCAATTTTCTGGAAGAAATATTTTCCTGTATCGGAACATTAACCACAACAGGTACTGTTTCTCCGGCTGTAATCGTTACATCTTTTTCCTCTTCTACCAGTACCTTTTCTGTCTGATCTGCGCTCTGCATTGTCACCTTATATCCGATCTGACTTACAGATTCGCTTCCTGCATTTCGAATTTTCAGTGTTACCGGAAGAGTTTTGCCCGGCATTGCATCTTTCAGTTCGAAAGTAGTTCCATCAAGCGAAAGGTCATGTTCCCGTCTGCATTTATCACGAAATCAGAGTCTTCTTCCACATTGGCTGAATCAGAAAACACTTCTGTCTGTCCCTGCTCTTCAAAATCATCCGCATCTTCCATGTCATCACTGAACACTTCTACCGAATCTGTCTCGTTTTCATCCTGAGCTTCTTCCGTCTCTTCTGCTGTTGATGCCTCATCCTGTGTATCCTCAGACTCATTTCCTTCCTCAATTACAAGATCATCTCCAGCATCTTCCTGCAGACTGATTTCCTCTGTATTCTCTTCTACAACAGTGTTTTCTGCGCCAAATGGATAGGCTGTTTCATTTGTCACCATAAAAAGAGCCAGCAATGGCGCTGTTCTACGTTTCTTTTTCATTCGCTTCCTCCAATTTTCAGTTATACAAGACTATCAATATATAAATTTATAGCAAAAGAAGTGTACCTTTAAAAGATACACTTCTTAAATATTTTCATATTTTATACATCAAAGCAGCTTCCGCCTACAAATTCTCGCAACAGAGAATTATGAGGAATATCTTCGCTTGGAACGGAGATAAAATAATCCAAAAATTTCAACAGACGCTTCGCTTCCAGATATTCCGGCTCGCTCTTATCAATTCCAAACAGAAGCGGTTCGGCATATACTTTCAGGCAGGCAAGTTCATATACAAGCGCTGAGTTAAACATCACATCTGCCTCTTCCTGATACGGAAAAATATTTGCCTCTTCTCCTCTTCTGACAGAAGGCCATCTTGCGATCGTCTCCTTTGCTGAAGTGCCTCTCGTACGTGCATCACGTACAATTCTGCGGATCAGACGGCCGTCCGTTGTCGGAATACGATTATGCTCATCAATATTTAACTGCGTCAGTGCGCTGATATAGATTTTAAATTTACTTTCTGCCGGCAGTGCATAACTGAGTTTATCATTCAATCCGTGAATTCCCTCGATCACCAGTACATCATCTTTGCCAAGCTTCAGGAAATCACCTTTGTACTCTCTCAGTCCTGTCTTAAAATTAAATACCGGGAGTTCCACACGCTCTCCATTAAGAAGCGCCAGCATGTCTTTATTGAACTGCTCCACATCGATTGCTTCGAGGCATTCATAATTTTTTTCACCGAATTCATCAAACGGAGTGTCTTCACGGTTTTTAAAATAATTGTCCACACCGATAGGGTGCGGTTTCATGCCATGTGCAGTAAGCTGAATGGAAAGTCTATGCGAAAACGAGGTCTTTCCTGATGAAGACGGACCCGCGATCATGATAAACTTCTTATTTCCTTCTGATACGATCCGCTGTGCGATATCAGAAATTTTCGCTTCCTGCAAAGCTTCCTGTACAAGCAGAATATTGCTGATTCCTTCTTTCGTAATTCGGTCATTCAGATCGCCGACATACGAAATATCCATCTTTTCTGCCCATTCCTGCGATTCCTTCTGCACATGGAAAATTTTATCCTGCGGATGGAACGGCGGAATCACGGAAGGGTTCTTCCTCTCCGGAAGTTCCAGAACAAATCCCTCATCATACAGTTTCAGGTCAAAATACTGTACATATCCTGCATGGTCTGCCATATAGCCATAAAAATAATCGTCATAGTAACCGATATTGTAGATGTTTACCTTTGAGACACGGCGAAACCGGAACAATTTTTCCTTATCATACATCCGATGCTTATGGAAAAGTGCTACTGCCTCATCTGTATTGACAGAACGTTTCCCGATCGGAGTACATTCGTCCGCCAGTTTGTGCATCTGTAACTTGACTTTGTCAAGAAAATCCTGATCAAGAGCTGCTTTTCCTTCCATTGTAAAATAATAACCATTTCCCACTGAATAGTGGATCATTACTTTATCAACGTTTTCCCTGCCTGCCACATCATATATTGCACGCAGAAGCACGAGACACACACTTCGCTTATAAGTTTCAAAACCGATATGGTCTTTCGTTGTCACAAATTCCAATGTACAGTCTGATTTCAATCTCTTCTGAAGTTCACGAAGTTTTCCGTTTACCATCACGAGGATGACCGGAGCCTCCGTGTGTATACCGCTCTCGTCAACAATTTCTCTGTATGTGGTTCCTTCCGGATACATCCTTGTTTCTCCGGTGATCACGACCTTAAACATCTTTTTATCCATAAAACAGACCTCCTGTTCACGGCATCTTTTATTTTATTATAATATCATATACGGACTCTGCACCTTTGCACATGTGATCTGAAGATTCGGATACTGTTCTTTCAGAACTTTCTCCATCGCTTTCATAAAAATATATTCTGTACCGTAATGACCGGCATCTACGATAGTCAGACCCTGTGCTACCGCATCAATTCCTGTATGATGATCAATGTCTCCTGTGACATAAACCTGTGCACCCTTTGCAAGAACATCCGAAATCATACTCTTGCCACTTCCGGTACAGATGGCAGCCTTTTCGACCTGTGTATCCGGATCTCCGTAAATCTTTACATCATTTAAAGACAATGCATTCTTGACAAATTCTCCACATTCTTTTAATGACATCTTGCGAGGCAGTTCTCCTACACGACCAAATCCATCCTGACCCTCCTGCGTCTCCGCGGTCACGGAAAGAACTTCTCTGTCTGTCAGCCGGAGATAATCTGCACTAAGATCTGCCATTCCGAGGATATCATAATTCGTATGCATTGCATAATACTGAATATTATGCTTTATAAGGGAAAGAATCCTGCGTCCTGTAAATGTATGATTATTAATTTTTTTCTGTCCTTCAAAGATCATCGGATGATGAGTGATGATCATATCCACTCCGGCATCTATTGCCTGCGCAAGTGTCGACTCCGTAAGGTCAAGCGCCAGAAATACATGACTGACCTCTTCTTTATCATCTCCGACCAGAAGTCCTACATTATCCCAGTGCTCTGCTGCGGATGACGGATATCTGCCATCCAGCCAGCCGGTCAGTTCTTTAACTTTCATATCGTTTTAAAGCAGTCAAAATCAACTGCTTTTCCTCCTCTACTTCCATTCTGCGCTTCATCGCTGCATCACCGGAAGCCGACTCCAGCTGTGCCGAAATCTCACTTCGGATGCGGAGTTCACGCTCCAGATATAATTTCAGTACCGGATGTTTTCTCTCAAGAAGCAGGCGTCCAAACATTTCCTCTTCTCGACTCCATACAGCAGGCTGTTCTCCTTCATGCTGAACCACTTTCATGATCGGATAAAACTTGCCATCTTCGAGAATCATCTCTTCCTGAATGATCTGATAACCGTTCTGCATAACAAAACGTCTGAAGTGGGGAATATCCGACTGCGGCTGCAGAATCAGCTCCTGAAATCCCGGCAGTGCATGTCTGCCTTCACTTAAGATTCGCTCCATCAGTGGTCCGCCCATTCCCGCGATCACAAGGGTGTCTCCCTCACCTGGCCGGATTTCGGACAAACCGTTGCACAATCTCGTTTCTATGTATGCTTCCATATGATACTGTGCGATGTGTTCCTGCGCTCTTGCCAGAGGACCTTTGCCCACATCTGTGGCAATTGCTCTAGGAATCTTATGCTGAAGCATCAGGTACACCGGCAGATATCCATGATCACATCCCACATCAACCAGCCGGTTTCCCTCTGTTACCATTTCCGCGATTGCTGTCAGCCTCTCTGACAGCTGCACCTTGCCTGCCATCAATCCAGATAATCCTTAAGTTTACGGCTACGGCTCGGATGGCGGAGTTTACGGAGTGCTTTCGCCTCGATCTGACGGATACGTTCTCTGGTAACGTTAAATTCTTTTCCAACTTCTTCCAGTGTACGTGCACGTCCGTCATCGAGTCCAAAACGAAGTCTCAATACTTTCTGTTCTCTCTCGGTCAGTGTACCAAGTACTTCGATCAGCTGCTCTTTCAGAAGTGTAAATGCAGCTGCATCTGCCGGTACCGGTACATTATCATCCTGAATGAAATCTCCAAGATGGCTGTCTTCTTCTTCGCCAATAGGTGTTTCCAGAGATACCGGTTCCTGGGAGATTTTGAGAATCTCACGCACACGCTCTACCGGCATCTTCATTTCTTCTGCAATTTCTTCCGGAGTAGGTTCACGTCCGAGTTCCTGCAGTAACTGGCGGGAAACGCGGATCAGTTTGTTGATCGTCTCTACCATATGAACCGGAATACGGATGGTTCTCGCCTGATCGGCGATTGCTCTTGTGATTGCCTGACGGATCCACCATGTCGCATAGGTACTGAATTTGTAACCTTTACGATAATCAAATTTCTCGACAGCTTTGATCAGGCCAAGGTTACCTTCCTGAATCAGATCCAGGAACAGCATACCACGTCCCACGTATCTTTTGGCAATGCTGACTACCAGACGGAGATTGGCTTCTGCCAGACGTTTCTTTGCTTCCTCATCGCCCTGTTCCATACGCTTTGCAAGCTCAATTTCTTCGTCTGCCGTAAGAAGGCTTACCTTACCGATCTCTTTCAGATACATACGAACCGGATCTTCAATGCTGACACCTTCCGGAACAGAAAGATCGATCTTGTCAAGTTCGATTTCTTCCTCGTCATCCATCTTTTCGATGTCGGCATCGTCATCCACATCAAGTATCAGTTCTTCATCATTTCCTGAAATACGAAGCACATCCACTCCACTGGCTTCCAGAAAATCCAGAACCTTTTCCATCTGCTCGACTTCCAGTGGCTGGTCTTTAAAGAAATCGCTGATTTCCTGATATTCCAGTACATTTTTCTTCTTTTTTGCAAGCTCCAGAAGTTCTACCAGTTTCTCGCTGAATTTGCCCATATTCATTTCCATAGGTGCTCATTCCCTCCATATAGTGTTTATATTTTAACCTTATTCAAAAGAAATATGCAGTTCCTGACGTTTTCGTCCAAGTTCTTCCAATTCTTTTTTCTCTCTGAGGATCTGCTGCAGTCCCACCATATCTGTCGGATCCAGATTGCGGTTTTTTTCTGCAAGGCTTTCTGCCTTGATACGAAGAAGCGTATCTGCAAAAGCCCGATCCTGTTCCTGCTGTGTCTCCAGATGGATCGTCGCATTAAAAAGTGATGCGACTTCCCGCTGCTCTTCACTGTCCGTAAAGCTGTTCAGAAGTTTGGCAGGATTGACCTGTCCTTCTTCCTCTCTCTGACGAAACAACATCTGTGCCACTTCCTTATACAGTGGAACGATAAAATCCTCTGCATTCAGATACTGTGCCACTTTATCAAAAATTCCCGGATAAGTAACCAGCCATGTCAGCATCAGTTTCTGTGCCTGATCCGAAGCGGATTCTTTTTTCTTTTTATTCTGTCCGCCACTGGTCTTTGGCTGTGTTCTGTTTTCCGCCGGGGTTCCCTTCAGCGCCAGTGTATTGACCCTTTTTCTTAAATCCTCAACACTGACACCATACTGTCCCCTGTATTTCTTAACGATTGCCTCAATATAGAGGTTACGTTCCAGTTCATCTTTTAATTCGAGCAGCAGCTCCGCACACCGTTCGAAGAAACGATTCTGCCCCTGCGGCTCATCCATCGGAAATTCCGATTCTGCAATACTCACACGGAACATAAAACTGTCGGACGCCTGTCCGAGACGCTCTTCGAAAGCTTCTGCTCCCATGTTTTTGATAAATTCATCCGGGTCTTTATATGGCTTCAGATTAACGACTCTCGAACTGACTCCGGCATCCCGAAGGATCGGAATTCCTCGAAGAGCCGCCCGTATTCCTGCCTCATCACTGTCATACAGAAGAAGAACTTCCTGTGTATAACGTTTCAGAAGACTTGCATGTCCGGAAGTTAACGCCGTTCCAAGCGACGCCACCGCATTCGTAAATCCTGCCTGATGCATGGAGATCACATCCATGTAGCCTTCACAGAGGATCAGATACTTTTTCCTCGTTGTCCTTGCAATATTCAGTCCGTAAAGATTCCGGCTCTTATCAAAGATTTTGGTTTCCGGAGAGTTCAGGTATTTCGGTTTGCCGTCACCCATCACTCGTCCGCCAAAACCGATCACGCGGTTGTTTACATCCATAATCGGAAAAATCACACGATTCCAGAACTTGTCGTACATTCCATGGCGTTCATCGACATTAAAAAGTCCGGATTCCCGAAGTCTCTCATCACTGTATCCCTTCGATTTCAGGAATGTGTAAAGTCCGCCGCCAAACTTATCAGAATAACCAAGTCCAAACTTACGCATTGTTTCTTCGCTCAGCCCTCTGCCGGAAAGATACTGATATCCGATCTTTCCGCCCTCGGTACGGAGCTGATAATAGTAATACTGTGCAGCCTGCTTATTGATTTCAAGCAGTTCCGCTCTTTGCTCTGCTTTCTCTCTGACTTCTCTGGAATACTCGATCTTCGGAAGCTCTACTCCGGCTCTGTCTGCCAGATGTTTCAGAGCTTCACCGAACGTATAATTCTCGTATTCCATAATAAAATTGTATACATTTCCTCCTGCGCCACATCCGAAGCAATAATACATCTGTTTGCCCGGTGTCACAGAAAACGAAGGAGTTTTTTCATTATGAAACGGACAGAGTCCAAAATATGTACTGCCCCTTCTTGTCAGCCTGACGTATTGCGATACCACATCTACAATATCATTTTTCTGTCGCACTTCTTCAATGATATCGTCTGAATAACGCATACTCATCCTCCTCTGCCATTTAATAGACCTCCCAGGACTTTGGTATGAAGATCTTCCGAAATTTCGCCATGGAATACTGGTCAGTCATACCTGACAGATAATCACATACCACCTGCGCTTTTGATTCTCCCCTCTTCATCAGAAAGCGGTATTCCTCAGACATCTCTTCCGGATTTTCTGTATAATATACATAAAGCTTTTTCAGCATTTTGATTGCTTTTAATTCTTCTTCTTTTGCTCCAGGATGTGTATATACATTCTGAAACATGATTCCACGAAGATCCATAAGTGCCTCATAAATCTCCGAAGACATCTCTATATGATCTTTTTCAAGACTGTTTTCGATAATATCATGAACAAAGGTATTCAGTCTCTCACGCGTCGTGTATCCCAGCAGCATCCGGAGCGTAACCGGTATATCATCTTCCGTGATAACTCCTGCACGCTGTGCGTCATCCATATCATGATGAATATATGCAAGCTTGTCCGAAAAACGCACGACCTGACCTTCCAGTGTCGTCGGTGAGCCGCTGATCCGGTGATTCAGGATTCCATCCCTTACTTCCCATGTAAGATTCAGACCTTCACCGTTTTTTTCGAGGATCTGGACTACACGGATGCTCTGCTGATAATGTGTAAAACCGCCTGGATGGATTTCATCCAGTGCCCGTTCACCGGCATGTCCGAAAGGTGTATGTCCCAGATCATGACCAAGCGCAATTGCCTCAACCAGATCTTCGTTCAATCGCAATGCCTTCGCGATCGTACGTGCAATCTGAGAAACTTCCAGTGTATGGGTCAGACGGTTCCTGTAATGATCTCCCTGCGGTGCTAGAAAAACCTGCGTCTTATCTTTCATCCGCCGGAATGCCTTACAATGCAGTATCCGGTCACGGTCTCTCTGATAAACCGTACGTACATCACACTCTTCCTCTATCCGCTCCCTGCCACGCGAATGACCGCTATGTGCAGCATAGGGACTGAGAAGCTCAAGTTCTCGCTGTTCCATGTTTTCTCGAATATTCATAGGCATGTCCTCCACAGACTCCATAGACTGACAAAATACCTCTTATTAATTATATTCTGCACAAAGTCCCAAATTCCTCTTTTTTTCAAAAAAATCATTCAGATTAAATATTTCGACATCTGAATAACTGATTTCGCGTTAAAAAAGAGGCTCCGGCGTCTGTTTTGCCAAAAGAAAAAGCCCTTGAAAATCAAGGGCTTCTTATGCGGAAGATGGGACTTGAACCCACACGAGCGCAATGCTCACAAGATCCTTAGTCTTGCTCGTCTGCCAGTTCCGACACTTCCGCATATCGCATTTCACGGATAACTTATTCGCGACAACAGAAATTATACAAAAAGATTTAAATAATGTCAACCTCTTTTTTGTATTATGCGGAAGATGGGACTTGAACCCACACGAGCGCAATGCTCACAAGATCCTTAGTCTTGCTCGTCTGCCAGTTCCGACACTTCCGCATATTCTGTTTCGCAGGATTGTTTCCTCGCGACAAGTGATAGAATACCAGAGATATGACATAAAGTCAACACTTTTTTATAAATTTTTTTATTTTTTTGTATTTTTAGTTCAATTCCGCAATTCTACTGACCGCAACATAGATTTCCTGTATCTTATACCACGTCTGATAATCCGTGATTCCCGTTTCCGGAATCCCGAACACATTCTGGAATTTGCGCACAGATGCACTGGTCTGTTCCCCGTAAATGCCATCTGCATTTACCTTCGGAATTGCAGGATATGCACCTGCGATCACATTGAGCTGTTCCTGCATCTGGAGCACTTTTTCTCCTGTCGCACCGATATTAAGATCATATCCCGGCCACGAGGACGGAATTCCGGAAATTTCTTCCGCTACATTAATATACATATCATTTCCGTAAAAATATCTGAGGATCTCAATCGGTGAATAGCCCTGATCTCCCAGTGACTTACTTCCCCACTGCGTCATCCAGCCACGATTTCTGCACTGTACCCGACGCCCGTCACAGTACTGTGTAAGGATCGGCTGGCGCACATCCGGCCTGGAGAGATAATTTTCAAAAAGTTCATCCGTAATCCTGGAAATACTGTCAAATACATTTCTTCCCCGGATCCACTTGTGGTCATACGCTGTGGAGGCTGTGATCGTAAAATCTTTGCCCTTATTCCGATACCATTCCGTGTAAACACGGTTCAATGTAAAAGACATGATTGCAAGGATATTTGCACGGATCGTATCATCCGGCCAGGTTGCATAGATCTCGCTGCTTGCAACATTTTTTATATAGTCTCGATACCTCTCATAATAGTTCGGTGCTGTCGTATCATTTACCGAACCGTCATGTACTACGATATATTCTGGTATTACTACCCTGCTTAAAACAATTTCTCCACTCTCATCCACCGGTTTAACTTCCGCTTCTTCTATCTTTGGCGGATATTCCGCAAACAGAGTATGGGGACCGATCACCAGACGCTCAAATGATGTTTCCGCACGAAACGCCATTTTTACCGCCTGCTGTGCCTGCACTCCCGGAAGCACCTGCGTACCGGCAATCTCCGTATTTTCGAATCCCTCCGCTTCTACCTGTATGGTATATTCCGCGTATGGCTGTTCTTCCACCGGCTCCATACTGTACTCAAGCGGAGGTGTTTTCAGATCCAGTACCGGTGTCTGCCCGGACGAATCCGTCCGTACTTCATCCACCGTCTGTCCGCTCTCACCTGTGTAAGATATTCGCACCAGCGCATTTTCCACCGGACGCGTACCGTCTTCTGTAAATACACTGACTTTCAGTGTTCCATCATCCACCTGATCCTGCTGCGCCCGAACTTTTCTATAAAAATCCATTTATTTTCTCCTGACAAAGGTCTCTCAGGATAGTTTATGCAATACCATGGGAAAACTTTCTTAAAATAGTTTTCAACTTTCTTACCGGCCAGGTTATCGCGCGTCCAATCTTCCATGAAGTAGATTCTTTCATCTCTTTAATCTTTTTATTCGCTTTTTTAAGATCTTTATTGGTTTCTTTTATTTTTTGCTGAAGTTTATCATTTTTTTCCTGCTCTTGTTTCCTGTCTGCTTCCAGCTTTGTAAGCTGCTGTTCTAAGTTCAGTATCCTGATTTCCTGTTTCTGACGTACTTCCTTATTTTCTCTGTTCACACGCTCCAGAAACTTGCTTTTGGCATCCATTCTGTCTTCTGCTTCTATTTCTCTGCGAATAAGTGCATCGAAATAAAATTTCTGTTCTTCTGTCAAGCGCTCTTCTAAACTCTTTTTTTCCTCCTCATCCAGCAGACGATAGGTTCTTTTTATATCCCTCCGTGCAATATCCAGCGGAAAACCCATATCCATATTCGGCTTTTTCACATCCCTATAATCTGCAATAAGATAAAGATCCTGAACAAAATTTACAAGATAACCTTCTACATTTTTATGCGTTACTTTCTGTGTCATGATTGAATTTTCACGAATTCTTCTCTCAAACAAAACATCTTTAACCGCGGTTGTTCTGTCTGTCAGATACATACACATAAATGTTACATAATTATCTTCATGGAGCTGTCCTTCTGTATAGTAAACATTATTATCCTGCAAAAACTTTCGTCTGTAAATTCTGGTTGACTGTTGAACTGCCCATTCTCCATTTCTCTGCAATTCAGCCATCAGTTCTGTTCCCTTCATTATACGAGGATACTCATGCTCTATTCGATAACTTTTTTCATAATATGAATATTTTTTATAAAACTCTTCTGTTTCAAAAAAACTTCTGCCAGCTCCTATCAATATGTCTAACTGATCTTCCTGCATTTTCTCGCAGCACTTTTCCAGAATTGCAACATCTTTTACTTTATCGTCACTATCCAGAAAATAGATAAATTTTCCCTTCGCAATATGCAGCCCCTGATTCCTTGCCACTGAAACACCTTTGTTTTCCTGATTTATAACAATAACACGGGCATCTTTTTGTTTCCACTGCTCAAGTATATCTAAAGTACCATCCGTCGACCCGTCATTCACACAGATCACTTCTATATCGGCATCTCGATCATTGCATACAGATTCCAGACATTCCTCGATATATTTTTCTACATTGTAACAAGGTATAATAATGCTTAATGTCTTATCCAACTTTATCTCCTGCCTTTCTCTCAATATTCTATCATTCGTTTTCTTATTTCAAAAAAGAGTGTGAAACTATTCCACAATATTCACACTCTTTTTTAACCAGCTTATCCAATTTTAAAATATTTTCAAAATATCATTATACATAACAACTACCATCAATGCCATCAGAAGCATCAAACCTGCAAAATGAATCCTGCCCTCGATTTCACGGTTGATCGGTTTACGCCGGATTGCTTCAATAATGAGAAATACCAGACGGCCGCCGTCAAGTGCCGGAAGCGGAAGCAGATTCATTACACCAAGGTTCGCTGAAAGAAGCACTGCCATATTCAACATATTCATCCAGAGCATCAATGCTCCCTCTCTCTTGCTTTGCTCGTATGTCGTTCCGATAGCATCTACAACGCCTACCGGACCGCTTAAGTTCTGGAATCCGAGCTGCCCTGTCACAAGCTCTTTCAGACTGAGTAGCGTCGTTCTGACCATATATTTAATCTCCAGTGCGCCGTATTTCAGCACCTGCAGCCCGGAGGTCTTTGTATATCCCAGATTATAAGAAAATCCAAGCTGCGGTGTCCGGTACTCTCTCGGTGTAATCGTAGCTGTATAATCCAGTCCGTCGCGATCATAAGTGATTTCTACCGGCTCATTAGACAACGGATGCTCTTCCAGATATGCATCATACGCTTCTCCATCCGCAATCTCCGTACCATTGATCGCCGTGATCGTATCTCCTGCCTGAAGTCCTGCCTCCTGAAGCGGCATACCATCAATCAGAGACTCTACAGTCATGGACGATGCATCTGAACGATTAAATCCAAGAAGATACCGTACTGAAACATCCGGTGTATAGGTGATCGTCCTGGTCTCTCCGTCACGTTTCACTGTCATTGTAACTGTATCACCTTCTTTGAGGTCATTCAGATACATATAAACATACAGATCTTTTGCCAGATCTACATGATAACCATCGTATTCGGTAATTACATCACCCTTTTCAAGGCCTGCCTCTGCTACCGGTGATCCGCTCTCCACTTCAACGACCTCTGACGGATCATAACCAACAAAACCTACAATGATCACTGCCAGTACAAATGCCAGAATAAAATTAAACACCGGGCCTGCCGCAACAACAGAGATTCTCCCCCCTACCGACGCTGCATTAAAAGAACCCGGGAGCTCTTCCTCATCTGTGTCCTCACCGACCATTGCACAGGAGCCACCGATCGGAAGTAATTTCAGAGAATAACGAGTTTCCCCTTTCTGAAAACTGAAGAGTCTCGGTCCCATTCCCAGAGAAAACTCTGTAACCCCGATGCCATTTAATTTTGCAAACAAAAAATGTCCAAATTCATGAAAAAGAATGATTGCGCTGAAAAGGATTACAGCAATCAATATCTTCAAATTACCACCTGCTTTCGATCCACTGATAAGTTTCACTCTCTACTGCAAGAATTTCTTCAAGATTCGGATTCTCAATTACTTTATGTCGTTCCATCGACTGTGCGATAATATCATAAATATCAAGAAAGCCAATCTCCTGATGAAGAAATTTGCTTACTGCCAGTTCGTTTGCCGCATTAAAGACCGTTGGCATCGAACCGCCTGCTCTCGATGCCTGCATTGCCATCGGAAGTCCCAGAAATGTCTCCATATCCGGTTCTTCAAATGTAATTTGCCTAAGTGCCGCAAAATCCAGACGGTCTCCTCCGAGGTATCTTCTGTGCGGATAATATAACGCATATTGTATTGGCAGACGCATATCCGGAGTTCCAAGCTGCGCAATAATTCCTCCATCCTTAAATTCTACCATGGAGTGAATCACACTCTGTGGCTGGACAACTACCTGAATATGATCCAGATCCACATCAAACAGCCACCTTGCTTCCATAACTTCCAGACCTTTATTGACCAGTGTCGCAGAATCTACGGTAATCTTCTGTCCCATCACCCAGTTTGGATGTTTCAGAGTATCAGCAAGCGTAACTGTTTCCAGATCTTTACGCTTTCTTCCACGGAAAGGTCCTCCCGATGCAGTAATCAGCAGTTTATATATCTCCGAACGGTGTTCTCCATTCAACGACTGAAAAATCGCACTGTGCTCGCTGTCCACAGGCAAAATCTGCACACCATATTCTTTTGCCATAGGCATAATCAGATGACCTGCTGTCACAAGTGTCTCTTTATTTGCAAGCGCGATGTCCTTACCTGCACGGATAGCTTCAATCGTCGGACGAATTCCAAGCATACCCACAATTGCTGTAACAAGAATTTCTGTTTCCGGCATGGCAGCCAGTTCCAAAAGCCCATCCATTCCGGAAACAACTTTTATATCTGTATCTTTAATCTTATCTGCAAGATCTTTCGCTGCGTTTTCATCCCATACAGCAACAAGACGTGGAGAAAACTCCCGAACCTGTTCTTCCAGTTTCCGGATGTTTCTTCCGGCACTGATACCCAGCACTTCGATATCTCCATTGGCCCGGACTACATCCAGCGTCTGTGTTCCGATCGAACCTGTAGATCCTAAAATTGCAATTTTTTTCATGCTTTTCTCCTTTTGCAACATCAGATACCAAGAATAATTTTGGCGAGATAGTAAATAACCGGTGCAGTAAAGATCACACTGTCAAAGCGATCCAGAATGCCGCCATGTCCCGGTATCAGTTTACCATAATCTTTGATTCCCTGGTTTCTCTTAATTGCGGACGCTGCAAGATCCCCAACCATGGAAATCAATGCACCGATGCCACAAATTACTGCATATTCTACCATCGGTCCCTGTATCGCAGCAGCATAGATTACCCCCAGAAGTGCAGCTCCGACAACTCCACCGATGCCGCCTTCTACAGATTTCTTCGGACTGAGTACCGGTGCCATCTTGTGCTTGCCAATGAGCATTCCCACACAATACGCACAGGTATCGCATCCCCATGAGCAAAGGAAAATCAGCCAGACAATAAATTTACCATCCGGAAGATTCCTTGTCAGAAGAATAAAAGACAACATTACTGCCACATAAACCACACCGAAAAACGCAGACATTATCTGATGTGCATTATATTTCGGATATGTAAACACATAAACAAACATGATCAAAATCAGTGAAACCAGAACAGTCATCAAACCATAGCTTTCAAATCCCAAAAGCAGACTGACATAATAAAGGATTGCTCCCAGATATCCAATAATTTCCAACAATCCAGTACTCTCTCCATGTACCCCCATTGCCTTATAAAGTTCCTGCATTCCGATCAGCGAAATACATACCAATGTGAAAAAGAGCACATAACCACCACTTATGATCGTAAGCAGTGCTGCAATCACAAGTAAAATTCCACTTATGAGTCGTGTTTTAAACATAATTATTCCCCTTTCACGCCTCCAAAGCGACGATCTCTGCTATTATATTTTTCGATTGCTTTAATCAGATCTTCTTTATGAAAATCCGGCCACGGCACATCTGTAAAGTAGAACTCCGTATACGCAAGCTGCCACATCAGGAAATTAGACAGTCTCTGCTCCCCACTTGTACGAATCAGAAGATCAGGATCCGGAACTCCGGCTGTATCCAGATAACTTTCAAAAAAAGGTTCATCTATCTCTGACGGATCACACTTGCCATCAACAACATCCTGCGCCAGTTTGCGAACTCCACGAATGATTTCATCCCTGCTGCCATAGTTTAATGCAATCTGAAAGTACAGTTCGTCATAATCTTTTGAGAACTCTTCCAGCTCGCGGATTTTGTCCTGAATATCCGGTGCAAATGCAGAAGGATCCCCAATAATCTTTACACGCATATGGTTTTTTTCTGCACTTTTCATACATTTCTTAAGATAGCTGCGGAACAGTTTCATCAGTCCCTCAACTTCTTCTCTGGAACGTTTCCAGTTCTCTGTGGAAAAAGCATAAACCGTCAGATACTTTACTCCAAGATCTTTGATGTCATCACAGATATTTTCAAGGTTGGCACAGCCTTTAATATGTCCATATCCTCTCGGCATCCCCTTGGCTTTTGCCCATCTGCCATTGCCATCAAGAATAATCGCAATATGATTCGGTACTTTCATATGTTCTCCTTTTATTTCGAAAAGATTCCTGTATTTCAACAGAAAGAGAGCCTTTATGCGGCTCTCCCTCTTCTTTCTGTCTGTGTCATTATACAGTCAGAATTTCTTTCGCTTTTGTATCTACTGCTGCATCAATTTTTTTGATGAACTTGTCTGTAAGCTTCTGTACAGAATCTTCCAGATCTTTGATTTCATCTTCGGAAACATCCTGCTTAGCCAGCTTCTTGAATGCATCGTTTGCATCACGACGGATATTTCTCACTGCGACCTTAGCTGCCTCACCTTTTTTCTTAACGTCTTTTACAAGTTCTTTACGACGTTCTTCTGTGAGTTCAGGCAGAACCAGACGGATAAGCTTTCCATCGTTACTCGGATTCAGGCCAAGGTCTGATGTAAGGATTGCTTTTTCAATGCTTTTGATCAGGCTGGATTCCCAGGGCTGAATCTGAATCATACGAGCTTCCGGAACAGTAATATTCGCTACCTGCTGAAGTGGTGTCGGGCTTCCATAATAATCTACTGTGATTTTGTCAAGAATATGCGGATTTGCACGGCCGGCACGAATCGTTGTAAGCTCCTCCTCAAAACCACTTAATGTCTTTGTCATTTTCTGCTCATATTTCTGAACTCTTTCATCCATTTGTCAAACTCTCCCTCTTCTGATTTTTATTACCTTCTCTTATATAAATATAAAACTTATACCGTTACTTTTGTACCTGTAAATTTGCCATGTACAGCATTTACAATGCTGTCTTTTTCTTCAAGTCCAAATACCAGCATTGGCATCTTCTGTTCCAGACACATAATAGATGCTGTCAGATCCATTGCAGCCAGTTTCTTATCTACAACTTCTTCGATAGAGATTTCATCATACTTCACTGCATTTGGATTCAGTTTCGGATCGCTGTCGTAAATTCCATCTACTGCTTTTGCAAGGAGTATTGCTTCAGCCTCAATTTCAACTGCACGGAGTACAGTTGCTGTATCTGTAGAAAAATACGGGTGTCCTGTACCGCCTGCAAAAAAGAGAATCTTGCCTTCTGCAAAAGCTTCTTCTACAGCATCTTTAGAATAAAGGCTGGTAAAGGCGCCACATACAAACGGAGTAAAGATTTCTGTCTTAAGTCCCAGATATCTGCAGATATCAGAAACATAAATACAGTTCATAACCGTAGCAAGCATTCCAATCTGATCCGCTTTGTTGCGGTTGATTGTCTCGCTGGTACGGCCTCTCCAGAAGTTACCGCCGCCGATTACAACACCTACCTGCGTACCTTCCTCTGCAATCGTGCGGATCTGCTTTGCAACAGCAATGACTGTTTCCTCATCAAATCCTCTTTTGGCAGCTCCGGCAAGAGCTTCTCCACTTAATTTGAGTAAAATTCTTTTCATAAATTTATCCTTTCTGTAAACAGATTCAGGTCAAAGTTCTCGAACTTTTACCATACACCTGTTACAATTTCATTTCCATTTTCATCTACAGATGTAGATACTGTAAAGTCTGAGTAATAGTAATATCCTGTCGTTCCTGCAGTATCATCGTCATCATACTCCGAAGACTGTGCTGCGCCAACTGCACTTTCCAAATCATCAATGGACATTCCGATATAACTCTCTGCCTTCTGAATCGTAGAATTCGTCGGATCGGTATCATTATCATCCGGATCAGAATTATTATCTGCGGATGGTGTACTTGTCGGATTTGCATTATTGCTGTCGGAATTTGAAGAATTACTTGAACTGGAATCATCTGATGAATCTGTCGGGGTCGGTGTTGCAGAAGAATCACTGTCTGAATCATCTGTTGACAGACCAAGTCGTTTCTTGACATCATTTAATGTAGAAACTTCTTTCGTGCTGCTTGCTGTCAGATAAGTCGCGTAAGGGATCGAATCATCTCCGCTTCCATCCATACGAAGCGTGATCTGCTTCATCGTTGTCAATGGCAGTTTACGGAAAAAGCACTCATTTTTTTCTTCATCAGAATACGTAATACGGATATCGTATGTTACAGAAGAACTTCCCTTCTCATAGTAGTAAACCGCATTTTCACCATTTTTAAGAGTAAACATACCATTTACCAGGTCATCACCCCATTCATCATCTTCTGAATCATCTGAAGGAGTTTCGCGGACATAAATAGCTGCCACTTCTGACCCGGTCTTATTTACAATCGTGACCTTCGATGCCGTGGAAGTCTTCTCTCCCATCACATTCTTCTCAACAGCTTCTTCCATATTTATCAGCTCCGGTGTAGGGGTAGCTGTCACTGCTGTCTCCTGCGTCGGTGTCGGAGTTGCCTGCACTACGGAGTCTCCTGAATTCTTCTTTCCGCAACCGGAAATCACAACCGCAAGAGCCATCAATCCAGCAACTGCAAGATATTTTTTCTTAAACATATATATTTCCTCCTATTCTGAATATGGAATAGTTATATAACATCATCTTTTAATACAATTATACAGAGTATCCGAATCTTGTCAACTGAATGTGCAGCAATTCACACATTTTTTAGAGTTATAGATTCTTTACTTTAAACTCTCTCTCCGCCTCTCTGCGCTGATCTTTCTTCGCAATGTCCTGGCGTTTATCGTAGAGCTTTTTGCCTCGTGCCACACCTATCTCAAGCTTGACAAGACTGTTTTTGAAATAGACTTTCAGCGGTACAAGTGTCAGACCTTTTTCCTGAAGACTACCTTCAATCTTGTTAATCTCATGTCTGTGAAGAAGCAGTTTTCTTACACGCATCGGGTCTTTATTAAAGATGTTGCCTTTCTCATACGGGCTGATATGCATACCATATATATATACCTCACCCTTTTCTACACGGATAAAGGATTCTTTGATGCTGCATTTCCCTGCACGAAGTGATTTTACTTCGGTACCTGCAAGTGCGATTCCTGCCTCATAAGTATCTTCAATAAAATAATCATGAAATGCTTTTTTGTTGTTGGCGATCAGCTTCATTCCTGCTTTTTTTGCCACGAGCCACACCTCCCTCGTTCAATCATTCAACAATTGTAAAATCTACCGTCCTGCTGAGCGCGTCCGCATCAGCCACACGCACTCGCACTTTTTGTCCCAGATGATATATTTTCTTTGTGAGTTCTCCGCTCAATTCATAATTTTCTTCATCAAATGTATAGTAATCGTCAGACAATGTACTGATATGTACAAGTCCTTCGACCGTATTGTGCAGTTCCACGTAAAGTCCGTATGCAGTCACTCCGGAGATAATTCCATCAAACTCTTCCCCCAGATGATATGACATATACTCAGCTTTCTTAAGACGGTCGGACTCGCGCTCTGCTTCCTGCGCCCTGCGCTCACATATACTGGACTGTTCCGCAACACTTTCCAGAATTTCCCGGTAGTGTTCTGTCTTGCCTTCCCGCTGTAACCGTCCTCTTATATTATCACGAATGATACGATGAATCTGTAAATCCGGATATCTGCGAATCGGAGACGTGAAATGACAGTAATATTTTGCAGCCAGTCCGAAATGTCCGCTGCACTCTGTCGTATATTTCGCCTGCTTCATTGTGCGAAGCATCAGACGGCTGAGCATTGCTTCATTTGGAAGTCCCTGAATCTTCTCCAGTATTTCCTGAATCTCTTTCGGAGAAATTTCCTCTCCCGATTTTTGCACCTGAATCCCCTGATGACGCAGTAGTGTCAGAAGAGACTCCACTCTTTCAGGATCCGGATTTTCATGTGTACGATATACAAACGGATATTCGCCCTTACAATACTCTTTTGCGACAGTCTCATTTGCCATCAGCATAAAATCTTCTATAATATCTGTCGCAACGTTATGTTCATAAGGCTGAACATCGATTGCCCTTCCGGCACCGTTTAATATGATCTTGCTCTCCGGGAAATCAAAATCAATCGAACCACGATTATGTCTCTTACTTCTCAGAAGAGCAGAAAGTTCTTTCATCAGGAAAAACATCGGTACAAATTCCTGGTATTCCCGGCTGGTTTTTGTATCTCCGTCTTCAAGAATCATTCTCACCTGATTGTAACTCATACGACGGTCTACACGAATGATCGTTTCGGCAATCTGATGATTTATGACACAGCCAGACTCATCAATATCCATCAGGCAACTGAGTGTCAGACGGTCTTCTCCCTGATTCAGCGAACAAATGCCATTTGAAAGTCGCTCTGGCAGCATCGGTACCACCCGATCTGCAAGATAAACACTTGTTCCACGTTTCAGTGCTTCTTTATCCAGCGCACTTCCGCCCTGTACATAATTACTGACATCTGCAATATGAACTCCCAGATGATAAATTCCGTTCTCTTTTGTCAGAGACACCGCATCATCCAGATCCTTTGCATCTTCACCATCAATTGTCACCGTACGAAGTTCCGTAAGATCCAGACGGCCATCCCGGTCGGCTTCCTGCACATGATCAGGCACACGCATTGCCTGATTGATTACCTTTATCGGAAATTCAGATGGAATCTTATAGCTTTTGACAATGGCAAGAATATCTGTTCCCGGTGCATTGATGCTTCCAAGATTTTCTGTAATACGACCTTCCGGCTTGTGCGAAGCATCCCCGTAATCTATGATCTCGGCAACTACCTTGTCACCGTCGCGGACCCCCTTGCTGTTCCTGGCTGAAATATACACATCTTTCGAAAATTTCTGATTATCACAGAGAATAAAACCATAATCACGTTCTCGCTGGAATGTCCCGACTATTTCCTGATTGGCACGTTCCAGAATGCGAATAACCGTTCCTTCCTGCCTTTTGCCTTTCTTTGGCTCTTTCCCAAGCAGCACCTGCACCTGATCCTGATGCATCGCTGTCCCGGCCGCACTTGCAGGAATAAAGATATCCTCTTCTTCACCCTCGACTTCTACAAACCCAAATCCTTTCTGGTTTCCGATAAAAGTTCCCACACGGATCAGCCCCTGCTTCTCCCATTCACGAATTTCTCTTTTTTTCGGTGTTACAGTCTTTGGTTTTACGGCCTTTGTCTTTATAAATTTCTTTTTTCCGGAAAGCTTTTTCTTCTTTTCCTGAATTTTCTTTCTGCTCACTTAAACTCCTTTGTTTTGAGAAAAAAAAGCACTCTTGTGACCATACAAGAGTGTTTTCTTCTGACAATTCTTAAAAATTCATATTCAAAACTGCTGCCAGTACAAAAAATAACACTGCCATAATCGTGGTAGCTCGAACAAGACCACCCTCCATAGAACGACCTTTATTCTTTCCCCAATAAGAATCTGCCGCACCGGAAATCGCGCCGCCAAGTCCCTGCTGCTTACCTTCCTGCATAAGAACAACAACAGTAAGAGCAATACAATCTATGGCAAAAATTACAGTAAGAATAGTTCTCAAAATCTGCATTTCAGTTACACCTCCTAATCAACTAGAAGATATTGTAACATAACAACATTCTGATTTCAACTATTTTAATTAATTCTCCTTTTGATAATTCTCCGTTTCACCCATAAATGGATTTTCGTAAACTGCTGTATTTTCCAGTATATCGCAGATTCGAAGCAGCTGATTATATTTCGAAGTCCGGTCAGAACGGCATGGTGCCCCTGTTTTGATCTGTCCGGCGCCGACTGCAACCGCCAGATCTGCAATAAATGCATCTTCTGTTTCACCGGAGCGATGTGAAACAACTGCCCGATATCCTGCTTTTTGTGCCATCTCAACTGCATCCATTGCTTCACTTAAAGTCCCGATCTGATTCACCTTGATCAAAATGGCATTCGCTGTCTGAAGTCGGATTCCGCATTTCAATCTCTTGATATTTGTCACAAACAGATCATCTCCGACAAGTTGTACACGCTCACCGAGTATTTCTGTCATCTGCTTCCAACCCTCCCAGTCATCTTCCTGCAGACCGTCCTCGATAGAAATAATCGGAAATTCATCCAGTAGTTTCTCATAATAAGCTACCATCTCTTTTGTATCACGGAGAACCTCTTTACCTTTCTTTCTGCTTTCCCCTGGGAAATAATAACAGCCTTTTTCCTCATCATACAATTCGCTTGCTGCTGCATCAATCGCAATCTTCACTTCTTCTCCCGGTTTGTATCCGGCTTTCTGTATTGCCTCTGTCATAAGCTCCAATACGGCATGTGCATCCTCCAGATCCGGTGCAAAACCACCTTCATCTCCGACTGCAGTAGAAAGATTTCGTTCTTTCAGGAGAATCCGAAGGAACTGATAAATTTCCACGCACATCCGTATTCCCTCACGAAAATTCGGTGCACCCACCGGCATGATCATAAACTCCTGAAGATCCACTGTATTATCTGCATGCCTTCCCCCATTCAGAATATTCATCATGGGGACCGGAAGTCTGCATGCATGGCAGCCTCCAAGATACTGGTAAAGCGGAATGCGGAGCGCCATCGCCGCCGCCCTTGCCACCGCCACGGAAACACCAAGTGTAGCATTGGCTCCGACACTGCTTTTGTTATCTGTACCATCTGTACGAATCAGAATTTCATCAATTCTTTTCTGATCCAGTGCATTTTCCCCTACAATTGCCTCTGCCAGTTTGGTATTGACATTTTCCACTGCATTTTCGACACTTAAGCCTGTATAATATCCTTTTTTACCGTCACGCAACTCTACAGCTTCAAATTTTCCTGTAGATGCACCGGACGGTACACTGGCAATTGCTGTATGCCCTTCCATTCCTACAATTCCTTCTCCCACTGTAGCTTCCACTTCCACGGTCGGATTTCCTCTGGAGTCCAGAACCTGTCTTGCAAAAATTCTTCGTACCGGAAGATATCGAAACATGTTTTTACCTCCTTTAGATTTGTTTGATAGTATTTTTCCATATTATTTTTCCCTGCCCATCTGTTTCTATGCAAATGTTTGTGCCACTATTTTCAGTCTATTTTGCATTCTTTTTTATTTTAACGGATTATATGTAATTATTTTAAATTTTATCTATTTTCTTCTTGACATATTTCTTTTTATCTGTTATAGTTAGCTCATAAAACAAAAGGATGTACAAAATAAATAAAAGGAGCGTGAAACCACCGAAAACATAAGTGATTTCCCATAATTCAGGAAAGAGAGGTACAGACCGCCAGAAACGAAATGAATTTCCTTTATATTTTATGAAAGAGAGGTACGGACCACCAAGAACGTAATTTTTTAATTCCAGATGTTTTAAACAAATACAGGAGGTAAAATCCATTGGATAATGAATTTTAAAAGAGCCACCAGAAAATAAAAATCTGATGGCTCTATTTTTTTTGCATTTCTGCATATATTTTTAAAAAGAGTTTTCTGTGAGGTACCATGAAATCCATCCAACATTACCTTTTTATACCAAAACTTTTCTTTCTTTTCAGTGGCATGTTTATCCTCGGCGCACAGCTCGGAAAACTGCATGCTACTCTCTGCGATACCACGCCCGTCTCTGTCAGTTCAGAATCTGCCAGTTGGGGGCTCAGTTTCCAGACTGAAGGCGAGCGTCCAGTCGGAAATGCTTCCATTGAAGAGTTGCGTCCATACAATGCTTATTATGCAGACGATACCAATGAGAAAAAAATTTATCTCACATTTGACTGCGGATACGAAAACGGAAATACACCACTTATACTCGATGCCCTGAAAAAGCATCAGGCACCTGCGGTCTTTTTTGTCGTCGGGAATTTTATTTCAGATAATCCCGATCTTATCAAGCGTATTGTTTCGGAAGGACATATTGTTGGAAACCATACTATGACACATCCCGATATGTCCGGAATTTCTTCCCTCGACGCCTTTCGAAAACAGTTAAATGGTGTAGCAGAGTTATACGAATCTGTCACCGGTGAAAAAATGACAAAATTTTACCGGCCACCGCAGGGAGTCTACAGTACCTCTAATCTTAAGATGGCAAAAGACCTCGGATATACTACTTTTTTCTGGAGTCTTGCCTATGTAGACTGGATACAAAATCAGCAGCCTTCAAAAGACGAAGCCTTTCAAAAGCTGCTGAGCCGTATCCATCCCGGTGCCATCGTACTTCTCCATAATACTTCGACTACCAACGGACAGATTCTCGATGAACTGCTCACAAAATGGGAAGATATGGACTATCAGTTTCATTCGCTGAAAGAGCTCTCCGAAACCTGATTCAGATAAAAATCCTCCATTTTGTTGATCCGTTCTTCATAATTTTCTTTTGTGATCAGACCGGTTCCCTCGTAGATCCAGTCAATGATTTTCTCACTGATTTCTGCATTATAGTGCTTGTCATCTTTATAGTTGTCAAGATTCTGTGTCAGATCAAACATATCTGTAAAAGAATATAATTTCACATTATCATACTCAAGAAGCATCTCCGCCTGCAGTTTTTCAGCCTCAAAGTAACGCAGAAGATTTCCAGAACACTGTCTGGCATACCACCAGACAACACTGTAAGGCGGAGTATAAAAATAAAACGTCGTATCAGGATGCGCCTTCACCATATCCAGAACATTTTCTTCAACGTTTTTACGTACGTTCTGCGCATCTTTCTCTGAAAATTCTTTCTGCACTTCTGCTTTCTTTTTGGGTGTCCTGTAATTGCGGAGTACAGCCTCTCTGCCGGACGGATACAAAGAACCCCATTCACTGTAGTTATCCATATCTGTATTTTTCCGTCCCTGCAGATTATATTTAATAACTTCCAGTGTGTCATCCAGTAAAACATCTTTATTAAAAATATACTGCACATCATTGAATGGATTCTCATCATACAAATATGTCGGAACATTGTTGTAATTATAATCCGTCTTATTTTTCAGTACCATATTGTAATCCAGACAACGAAAAATATATTTTACATCAGGATTCACATCAAAAATTTTGCGTACTTCCTGATCAATTGACCAGTAGTTTTCTCCTGTCAAAGTCACCTTGATTGATTTTGTCCCAAACAGCTCATCAAACTGTGATGTTTTGAAATTCTGCATCATGGACGTCCCCGCAATTGCTGCATCATAATCAAAATGCCTTATAATTCCGTCATTCAGGTAACGCTCACTTCCTCTGTTTAACGGGTATTCCAGATTCTTAAGCGGCTTATGAAAATGAAAAAACGGATCGATCAGAGCGGTCAGCCCGCCGGCTATGACCAGAAGTGTTACAGTTCCTGCAAGAACTGTTTTTACAAATCTGCGACTATTCATAATGCTCTCCTAAAAATTAAAATAAAGGAATTCTGAAACACCGGACAAAGAAAAAATCCCCCAGATCAGACATAGCACAGTAAAAACCGCCTTTTTCGTATCTGGTTTAAATTCCATTTCCTGATTATTTTTGAACACAAGGCACAAAATAAGAGATGCTGTAAGCAAAATCAGCATATCAAATCCATGCACCGAAGCAATCACTCTGTTTAATATCGGTATATGACAGTATATGAACTTCAATTCTTTTAAGCCAAATGTATTCAAAAGTCCATCTCTTACGCTGAAGCTCTGAAATCCGAATATACGCCTGATAAAATTCACTGCCTGTGAAATGGAATCCGCACGGAAAAATATCCAGGTAAGATTTACAAACAGAAACGTAATGCCCCATTGAATCACTGTATGCAGATGTCCCCACTGTTTTCGGAACATACGGGTAAGGGCATTTCCCATTCCATGCAGAAATCCCCATAAAATAAATGTCCAGTTTGCCCCATGCCACAGACCACTCACCAGAAACACAGCGATAATATTTATATATGTCCGCACTTCTCCCTTTCGGCTTCCGCCCAACGGAAAATACACATATGTACGGAGGAATCTGGTCAGTGTCAGATGCCAGCGTTTCCAAAAATCCACAACAGAAGTTGCCTTATACGGAGAATTAAAGTTCATCGGAATATGAATATTAAACAAATATCCAAGTCCCGTTGCCATATCACAATAACCACTGAAATCAAAATAAATCTGAAATGTATAAGCAAGCATTGTGATAATTGCTTCTGCTGATGTAAGATTTCGCCCGAGATGTCCATAGCCCCAGGCCACTGCACTGCTCAAAGTATCTGCGATAACCACCTTTTTGACTAACCCGGCTGCAAATATGTAAGCTCCATGAGCCAGATTGTCCCATTGTATTTTCCAGTTCTTTTTATCTTCAAACTGCGGCAGGATTTCATTATGCAGCACGATCGGTCCCGCAATTAACTGTGGGAAAAAGGTCACAAACAGTGCATAATCCACAAAGTTGTATTCCTTTGTCTCTCCGCGCCACGAATCCACCATATACGATATCTGCTGGAATGTAAAAAAACTGATTCCAAGAGGAAGCACCACATGACGAAGCTGAAAATCAGCCGAAAAGACCTTATTCAGATTTTCCACAAAGAAGTCATAATATTTGAAATAAAAAATAAGCCCCAGATTAAAGAACAGCCCCACGCATAACAGACCATTTTTCAACATCTGAAGTTTTTTCCCTGAAATCTCCCATTTTTTCTGAAGGAGCTGTGAAAGCACATAATTTACAAGAATACTGCTACACATGATCCAAAGATAACTCGGATTAAAATATCCATAAAACCAGAAAGACATCAGTATCAGTTCTATTTTAGCCAAAACCGGGCTGCCCAGTCGGTGCAGCCCGTAATATCCGCAAAGTGTCAGCGGCAAAAATACAAATATAAAAATATAAGAATTAAACAGCATCTTTATTCTCTTTCGTGTGAAGGTCCTCTTTAATCTGGGAACTGGAAATCTCCGGTGTCCTCGGAAGGTATACAACTTCGCAGCCCTCTTCTTTCAGAAAGTCAAATTTTCCCTTCCAGTCATCTCCCATCACAAACGTATCCACATGATATTCCTTTACATCGGTACGTTTCTGCTCCCAGTTTTCTTCCGGAATAACGAGATCAACATAGCGGATTGCCTCCAGAAGCTGTTTGCGTTTCTCATAGGAAAAATAACATTTTTTCTGTTTTTCATTCCAGTTGAACTCGTCTGTGGAAAGTCCTACGATCAGATAATCTCCCAGCTGTCTGGCTCTCCGCAGCAAATTGATGTGCCCATAGTGGAGCAGATCAAAAGTTCCATAAGTGATCACTCGTTTCATTTCAGATTACCTCGTTTGTCTAAATATTATCGGTTCAGTACCCTCATACAGTAATCATAGATTCTCAGATATGTTTCATTAGAATAATGCACCCCATCAAATATGCCTGCATTATTCTTATTACTGATCCAGCCATTTTTTCTAAGCATACCATACGTATTAATGTAACTAAACGGTGCTTTTTTTCCTGAACACAGTTTATTATAAATGTACTTATTAAATGCCAGAACCTTTGCTTCTGTCTTGGAATTTGTAGAATGTCCCCGATATTTTGTAATCATAGCATTATTCACCGGATTGACCGATAAATAATACATCGTACAATTGTACCCCTTTAACTTTTTCGCTATGTTCTTCATATATTTCACATACGCAGTTGTATTATTAAGGTCATTCACACCAAGATTAATGATTACCGCTTTTTTTATATTCTTAGGCTGACTTTTTACGTCCTTATACAAAGCAGAAAAGCCTGACTTCTTAAACCATCGGAGTCCTTCGCCTGCTTTGAAAATAAATTTTGTATTTTCAGGAAATTGGGATTTTAAAGCATTTCTCAACCCCAAAGTTCTGGAATCTCCCACCAAATATACATATTCATACTTACTTTGAGTTTTTCTCTCTGTCGGAGCCGTATCCTGACTTTTCTTGAATACGACCATATAATATTTCCCCGAAAGATTTGGAATCGTATCACCCGCATAGTACTCCGGATCAGATGTCTTGCCTTTTTTACGTGACCATCCCAGAAACATGTCTCCATTCCCGGTTGTAACAGATGGAAAAACCGCTTTCTGGTTCCGAACTGTCGTAAGTGTTTTCCAGAAAGTCCCGTTATTTTTATATAGTTTTGCTCCCGAATTATTATTCTGAGTTTTAGTCCCTGAATTAGCTGAAGTACCTATCTGCGTAGAATCCTTTTTATAAAATTTCAGGCAAAACTTTATATTCTTTTTAATCGTAACTTTACTTCCGGGATTATATTGCTTTGTTTTGTCGGAAATCTTTGTTTCCCATGCCGCTTTATATCCCGTTTTTGTAACTTTCGGAAGCTTGATCACTGTCCCCTTCTTTACAGTTCGAGCCCAACGACGGTATTTCTCTGTAGACACCTTACCTTCAGAATTTGCAAAAGTCACTTTACATTGATTTTTCCCACTTGTTGCAGCAAAAACCGTTTTGTTTCCCCCGTGTACAAATACTACAGTCAGAAATAACATTATAAAATAAAACAATATCCGTCTGCTTATGCACTTTTTCATAAATACTCCCATTTACTCTCTTCTTACATTCAGGCAGTCATGTATTCAACTGCCTTATCCGCGATTTAACGTTTTCATACAATAATCAAAGATTTTTAGATATGTTGCATTTGAATAATGCAGTCCATCATAAATACCGGCATTATGTCTGTTACTGATCCAGCCTTTTTTCAAAAGATTGGTACAGGTATTGATATATCTAAAAGACCTATTTCTTCCGCTGCACAGACTGCGGTAAATCTTTGTATTAAATGCATCTACCTGTGCCTGTGTACGATTGCCGGCTCCTGCTTTCTTTATCATCGCTGTGTTGACCGGATTCACTGACAAATAGTACATTTTGCAATTGTATCTCTTGAGATTTTTCGCAATGGTCTGCATATATGTGACATAAGCATCTGCATTTCCCAGATCATTTACACCCAGATTCACCACAACTGCCTTACGTGCTGTCCTTGACTGTTTTGAAACTGCTCTGAGCAGTTCTTTGTAACCGGTACTCTTGAACCAGCTCAGTCCCTGCTGGCCTTTCGCCACAAACTGTACATTTGATGGAACAGATCCGCCAAGTGCAAGTTTCGTATCAACCATTCTGGAATCACCAACAAAATAAATCCTGTCATAAGATGATGCTGTCGTTACAGACGATGGTGCATGATCCATAGAACCCTTATACACTACCATATAGTAGCTTCTGTTTCCTGACGGGATGTTATCACCGGCCTTGAAATCAGATGCAGAAAGCGTTGATTTTCCCTTTGTTCTCGACCATCCCAGACACATATCACCATTTGTCATTGCCACTTCCGGGAATTTTGCTGTACCGGAAGCCGAAACAGTCTTCCATATCTTTCCGTTATTTCTGCATAAAACAATTCCTGATACTTTCTTCTGAACCGCATACAATTTTATGTTGTTTTTTACTCTGATATACTTACCACTTTTGTATGCCGCATTTCCGCCAGCCTTCGTTGACCAGCCCCTAAACTGATATGTCGCATTCGACGAACCTGCCGGCAGTTTCACACGATTTCCCGATGATACGGTCTGACGCAGCTTTTTGTACTCTTTCTTACCGTTCGCCGTATAATAACGTACGGTGTATATCTTATACAGATTCAGACAGAATTTTGTATTTCGGTTAATTGTGACTTTCTGCCCCGGAGAGTATTTGTATTTCTTTCCGTTGATCGTTGTCACCCATTTTGCTTCGTATCCTTTTCTGGATATTTTAGGTAACTGAACCTGCTCACCTGCATTCACAGTCTTCGACCATTTACGGTAATTTCCTGCAGACCTTCCCTTTGCATTGGCATAAGTCACCTTATATGTAGTGGTATCTGCAGATACCATTCGCGTTCCTCCAAAAACAAGCAATACTGCCATAAACAGCAGAAGCAATCCTACATTTCGCGATTTTGCTGCATATTTTTTCATAAAATCTCCTCTTTCAACCTATCCTCGCCAGTAACCCGCCTCACTCAGGCAAGCTCCTTTTCACACATATCCAAAGCAGATGCTATTACTGCATCCATATCATAATACTTGTATTCGCCCAGTCTTCCGCCAAATACCACATGATCTTCTGCCTGAGCAAGTTCTCTGTATTTTGCGTAAAGTGCACTATTCTTCTCATCGTTGACCGGATAATACGGCTCATCTCCCGGCTTCCATTCAGAACTGTACTCACGGCTGATCACAGTCTTCGGCAGATCATTTCCGTCTGCATCTTTTCCGAATTCAAACCATTTGTGCTCAATGATTCTTGTCCATGGTGTTTCTCTGTCTGTATAATTCACTGCCGCATTTCCCTGGAAATTCGGCTTATCCAGAAGTTCTGTCTCAAAACGTACAGAACGATATTCCAGATATCCCATAGAATAACCAAAGTATGCATCGATCGGTCCTGTATAAATTACTTTATCTGCAAGTACATCATACTCTGCTTTTTTCTCAAGATAATCTTCTCCGAGACGTACTTCTACACCATCCAGCATATTTGCAATCATCTGTGTATATCCACCTACCGGAATACCCTGATAGAGAGCATTAAAATAGTTGTTGTCAAAAGTCAGTCTTACCGGAAGACGCTTGATGATAAATGCCGGAAGATCCTTGCAGTCACGTCCCCACTGTTTCTCTGTGTAACCTTTGATCAGTTTCTCAAAGATATCACGTCCTACAAGAGAAATTGCCTGCTCTTCCAGATTCTTCGGTTCTGTAATACCTGCTTCTTTCTTCTGCTCTTCAATCTTTGCCGCTGCCTCTTCCGGTGTCACAACCCCCCACATTTTATTAAATGTGTACATATTGAACGGAAGTGAGTAAAGTTCTCCGTGATAATTCGCTACCGGACTGTTCGTAAAGCGGTTAAACTCCGCAAACTGAGTAATGTAGTTCCAGACTTTTTTATTATTTGTATGGAAAATATGTGCGCCATACTTGTGCACGTGAATTCCCTCTACATCTTCTGTAAAAACATTTCCTGCAATGTTCGGTCGCTTATCAATCACCAGAACAGATTTGCCTGCTTTCTTTGCTTCGTGCGCAAATACTGCACCATACAATCCCGCACCTACTACCAGATAATCATATTTCTTACTCATATCTTCTCCTCTTTTACTCCATAGATAATTTTATTATAATTCTTTTGATTTTACAGTTGTAATTTCATTTTTCCAGTTTCTATATGATAACACGGATTCATTTTTTCGTAAAGAAAAACAAATACATTTGAAACATATGACATTTTCCCATCATAGTCCGAATACTCCTCAGCACACGAATATTTATTCTGTTTGCAATACAATTCTATTTATGTTAGATTAAAAAATATATGGACAGAGCCTTCATTCATTGAAACAAAACCTTGCTTAAACAGGAGATCGGCTATGAATTCTATAAAAAAAATACGATGTTTCTTAAATATTCTAATGACTCTTGCACTCGCATGTGTTGGATTATTAAACATTCTTTATAAGGCAAGCGTAAGCTATGATATGTATGAGATCACATCATTCAAATTTCTTCCACAATACTTTATTTATGCGTTCTTCTTTGGAATATTTCTTTTACTGTTTCTCTTAATTATAATGAAATTTACAGAAAAACAGCTTTTTATAATATGTTCTGTATTTTATATGTTTCTGATCATTTACTGCTTGCTCAATGTCAAGAATCCACTCCGCGCTGATCAGAAATTTGTTTATGATGCAGCCCTCCAACTTATGAATGGTGATTTTTCAAGTCTTGAAAAATCCAACTATTTATACACTTACCCTAATCAGCTCGGTCTCACAGCATATGATATTTTATTAAGCCTTTTCAGCAAAAACTTTGAAATCATCTATCTTGTCAACGGAATTGAGATTCTTATCATAAACTGGACAGGCTACAAAATTACAGACTGTATTTTTCATAATACAGCGACAAATAAAATTTTGATTTCTCTGGAATTTATGTTCCTGCCGCAATTTTTTTATATGTTATTTGCCTATGGTCTGATTCCGGGTTTTTGCTGTATTATGATCGCATTTTACTGCACACTCATGTTAATCCAAAAAGGCACAGCTAAATACGGAATTGTGACAATCATATTTGTATTTCTTGCCTGTATATTAAAAAGCAATTACCAGATAGGCGGCATTGCAGTTTTTATCATTCTCACTCTTCATTTTTTCAATGATAAAAAACGCAGACATCTGTTAATTGCCATGATAGTACTTATTTTATCTCTGACTTCAGGCAAAATAGTTGCAACCATCTATCATTCCGTTACTGATATGCCACAAAACTCCGGGGTTCCAAGTCTTCTCTGGATTGCAATGGGAACCGATCTCGACAATAATTTAAGAGCACCCGGATGGTATAATCAGTATAACTATAATACATATATAGACACTGACTGTGATTCTGAAAAATCAAGTAAAATAGCCCGGAATAAGATTCAGGATAATATAGTTTCTTCTGTTAAAAATCCGATCAAAACAGTTAAATTTTACACAAAAAAAATCGTATCTATGTGGTGCGACCCATTGTTTCAGTCTATTTGGATTGGACCGATTGAAAACACTAAAGATGATGTACATAGTACATTCTTTTTATCATTATACGAACGCGGCATAGTAAACAGGAGCATTAACAGATATATGAAGTGTTTTGTGATAATTATATTTCTGTCTGCCTGCTATTTCAGATATAAATATCGCCAAAATAATAGCGATCTTCTGTATCTCTATTTTTTGGGTGGTTTTGTTTTTCATATTTTCTGGGAAGGAAAAAGCCAGTATATTTATCCATATGTTTTTGTCCTGTTACCGGGCTGCGCATATGTATTATCCAAATTGACTGACATACTGATTAAGAAAAAGTACAAAATATCATAAAGAACAAGGCAGGGATGTATCTCACATTGTTACATTATGGAATACATCCCCATTACATTATTCTTTTAGGCCACTCGTCTCGATTTAACGTCTAGATATCAACGCTTTCAACTTTCTTGGTATAAATGTACAAATTCTGCCAATTTTATAGGATTTGCTATTCTGAATATTATGGATTTTAATCTTCAATTTTTCAATCTTCTTCTTTAGTTTCTGTATTTCATTATTCTTTTTCTGTATTTTTCTATCTTCTTTTTCTCTTTCCTCTTTTCTCATCTCTAAAAGATCATTGATCTGATTTTTCTGCTGCTTGTTCTGATACTGAAGTTTATATTTAAAAATTCTTTCATTTTCCAGTGCACCATACTTTTTTGCCTCTTTATAAAGCGGTTCACAAATATCCAACGTGCATTTAATCTGACGTGCTGCATTCAACATACCTTTCACATATGTGTTATATATATCTATTGCAACATTCGTCGGCATTTTGCTTACAACTGACCACCAGGCATCAGCATACACAGCTCCCGGCATTATCCATGGCTTTGCCTTATCTGCATAATGTATAATCACTGGTGATTTTCGTCCAAAATCCCAGTCATTTTTTTCATATGCACGTTTTAAACATACTATTTTCTCATATGCATTATCATCATCCAGCGGATACTTTGTCATTGCATTATATTTAAACTCTGCCAGCTTAATTCCCCCATGACATGCAATATTTAAAATATCCTGATCCTGAGATTCCCAATCTTCTTCCGCAAGTTCTGCAAATCTTCTCTCCAGTTTGTCTTCTCGGATTTTCTTTAGATTCATTAATAATACGCCCGAGTTCAGATAAGTGTCAAAGTCTGAGATTCCCATCGTTTTTTTACGATTTTCAATTTTTTTCACTGTATCGTAATAGCCTGCTGCACGCACTCCAAATAAATAGTAATCCTGTAATTCCGTATCCCAAAATTCTGCAAGATCATCTCTTACCACCACATCAACATCCAAATAAATACATTTATCAATCTCTGGAAGTAATGAAGGAATCTGCAATCTGTAATATGCCGCAATAGTGATGTGATGACCTTCACGAATATACGCATTTTTGTATGCTGAATGCATATCAATAATTTTAACTGTGCATTTACCAGACGAATCGCAAAGTCTTTTTATCTTTTCTACATTATTTTCCGAAAAGCCTCCCGGAACCAACAAATAAAAATGATATATCGTTGATTCTGCGGCAGTTTGAATCATAGATGCCATAGTGACCATCATAGGCATTGCATAGTTATTATCCGCCGCAAGAACAACAGGAATTTCCGTTTTTACATTATTGTCCTTTTTTAGGACCTTTTCCTTTTGTGAAGTTACAAAATCAGTCTGAGCATATAATTCCGATACGTGTTTTTCCTCTTTGTCCGACAAAATACGTTTCCAGATATCTTCCATATCCCATTCAAGAATTTGCAAGAGTCGATCAAACTCCCTGTTACTATAAAAATAACTTCTAGTGTGCCCAATCAACCCAAGATTATATAACACAAGCTCCCTGTATTTCTGACAAATTCTTTCAAAAACTTCCCTTGAAGAACTGTCATCAATAAATTTAATACAAAGATGCAGTATCCAATTTGTATAAGTTTTTTCTACAGAAGACATATATGAGTTTCTGACAATCTCATTTTTCAACTTTAACACCGGCTCATAAAACCATACATCACTGTTATCTGTTGGTCTGTCACATTTAGTTATATCTTCCCAAAATATGTCAAAAACCGGCTCTAACTTCTTTTCATCTGTTCTTTCTGATAATTTCGCGGATGTTAATTTTTTTCCCAAACAATCAATTGCTTTTTCTACAGAACTGTCAAACCAACTTTTCTTTTCAGTTTCCATTTTCTACTCCTGTCCAGCTATTTAACCAGCACAATCTTCGAGTTCATTATCAGTATCTTTTTACTTCACTATGTTATTCCCACTTCACTAATCATACGCTTTCTTTCATGTTTCCACTATACTTAAGAGAGATTTCAATGCCCTATGTAAACAGGCATAAATACAATTAATCACAAACGATAATATCATCGAGCATCCAAATACCAACGGCACCATAATAAAAATATAGACCAGCCTATGTGGCATATATGATATCTTATTATTCAAAACCGGATAAAATATATTATCAAATATCGAAGACACAAGATAAATACCCAGACACAATCCTGAGACAAATTTAAACATCTTTTTCAATCTGTCAGTCATTTTACTATAATCAAATTTCAAAAACAGGTCGAACACTAGTGCCGCAAGTATTACTACAAACAAAGAATAAAAATCATTCCACTGACTAGTAGTCAGTGTACTGTTATAAGATCTCCAGTAAGAATAAGTCCCAAAAATAATATCCATAATAATTATTAACATGAAAGATGTTCTTTTCTTAATTCGCAGTTGAAATTCACTTAGGTAACATCCAATAAAATAATATGTAATCGGATAAAGCCCGCTCCATTGATCCGGTATCAGTTTTACATAGTCTGTATTTATCGATGGCTGGCTCCACCATCCTGGACATCTGAATTTATATGCATTTACTACCGAAGGAAGTGAAGCTATTGCAACCAGAGAAATAACCAATATGGTTTTCCATTTTTTATCCGGAATGGCATTCCACAACAGACCTAAGAAAGGAACAAGCAAAACAGCGAATAACATCTGCCGCCGGATTACGAGTCCTTAATTTTTTCTTCATCCACTAACCTCGCTTCACTACTACCACACCATCTATCACCTTAATAGATTCTGAATCTGGGTACGATGGCATATCTTTTGCTTCCATTTCCAGCTTTTTTCTGCACCTCATCTGATACAGGTTCATAAGAATATCCCAGATAACTAAACATAAACCAGTCTCCACATTCCTTAATTCTGCTAAGAATTTTAGATAGTTTTACTGGATATTTTTCTTAATCATTCTTGTAGTTTCATTGTACCTTCCTTGTCATTACATATTTATCAATTATTCTTATTTTTTTCAAATGATGTTGTAAACACCTGTAAAAACTGATTATACTCTTTTTTACTGTAAAAATAATTGCGATCATGACGGGTAATATCCAGTCTCTCGAATCCTTCTTTTTTTAACAGCTTATACGTTTTTTCATAAGCATCTCCAATCATTGTATTCAACTGCCATAAAGAAAAATTCAAGGCCCAATTGACAAATGCTTTTTCCATTCTGTCATATAATCGTCTGTCCTTTAATTCTTTCTGCATAGCCAGAAGTGCTATGTAAAAACAATCCCATGATTTCTCTCTTGTTCTTGACAAAGATGTCTTTACATTTACTCTTTGATGAATCAGTATTTTATCTACCGTAACAATTTTTTTTGCACGCGCAAGCGCAATAAATACAAAAAACATGTCATTAGTTGTTCTTAAATTTTGATATTCAATTCCTATTCTATCAATATATTCTCTTTTATACAGTTTGTCCCATGGCCAGCCGTTAAACATCCTAAAAATATTATCTCTGACATCTTCATCCGTTGCGGCAAATGGCTCGTTCTCTGGAAAATACTGTTTACGGAATGCCCATGTACACTTCTTATATTTTTTTTCTGTATGATCAAAAAGATCTGCATTGTATACGCATATTTCCGCATCTTTTTTGTGCGCGGCATTATACGCTTCTTCTAACATATTAGGTTCAAAAAAATCATCTGAATCCAAAAAAGCCAGATATTCTCCCTGCGCAACATGCATACCATTATTTCTTGCCGCACCTGCGCCCTGATTTTTCTGGTCTATAATCTTAATGCGGCTATCTTTTTTCTCATATTCTCTTAAAATTTCTAATGACTGATCCTTCGATCCATCATTTACACAAATAATTTCTATTTCATGCAATGTTTGTTTCAGTAAACTATCAAGACCTTCCCGCAAAAATTCTGCAGCATTATAAATTGGCATAATCACTGATACTTTTAACTTATTGTCCATATAGATTCCTCTTTATTTACGAATTAACTTTTTTATTTTTCTTGGAATAAATGTAATAGTTCTTCCTACTTTTAAAGATGTTGAATTTTCCATATCGTCTATTTGTTTCTGTAGTTTTTTCGTTTTTTTCCAAAATCTGTTCGCTGCTGCTGATAATTCTTCTATACTTCCATATTTTCTCAATTCGCCACAGCACATGTCTGAAAAGAATCCATCCATATCATCTATAACCCTGTTTGCATTTACCCATGCCTTATCTGAAAAATATGCTTTGTCCAAAAGATTTTTTTCTCTTGCCTCCGAGAGTTCTTTACGCATAGTAAGCAAAAAAGCATATCTATATTCGATTGCTAATCTGAACAAATTCCATCTATAGGATTCATATTTTAAAGAAACTACAAGTTTGTCAACTTTTGTTTTCACTTCCTGATTATTTTCAAGAAACGCATCTATGGATTTATATTCATCACACAAGCAGTAAATTTTAGCTGCTGATTTTACAGATGAATTTGCATTATCTGTCCGATAATGTAAATACGCATTTTTTACTAAAACAGCACGTTCTGCACTGGCCCATACCTTAAATGCAAAACCAGAATCCTGATAAGAAGCTCCCGGTGTCTCTGCAAAACGAACATTCTTTTTCAGCAACATATCACGGCGATAGATTCCGGACCAAATCGAAGGCCTTACCCTAAAAATATCCTGATGGTCTACCGGTTTAAACACCCTGTCATACAAATCATATTCCTTTAAAACTTCAAAATATGTGCTTTGAGGCTCCGGTTCCGATACATACGTATAATAATTAGCTTTTATAACATCTGCATCACATCTTTTTGCAACTGCATACAGCTCCTCAAACATGTTTAAATCTGCAAAGTCATCCGTCTCTATAATTCCTACATATTCTCCCGTTGCATTTTCCAGTCCTACATTCATACTATGTCCATAGCCTGTATTCACTTTATGAATCACTTTAATTCTATTATCTTTCTCGGCATATTCATCCAGAATATCTCCTGTACTGTCTTTTGATCCATCATCTATACAAATAATCTCTATATCTTTTAATGTCTGGTTTACAACACTATCCATACATTCTCTCAAAAATTTTTCTACATTACATGCTGGCATTAATATTGATACTTTAGGCATTTAAACTTCCTCCCGTTTCATTTTATTTTTTATTTTTTTTACAGTTAATTTGCATGTGTAAATAAAACCATGCTGTTTCCAACACTTAACCCCGCCTTTTACAAGTCGCACCGGCAACGTTACTTTCCTTCCTATCCTATAAGAATTCGACCTTTTAATTTTTTTCAATTGTCGCTTTAATTTATTCATTTCTTTCTTTTTTTCATTCTCAGCTTTTATAAGTATTGCGTTCATAAAGCATCTTTCATATGCAGTGCAGGAATTATTAAATATTTCTCTTTCACTTTGAGGTATCTGCATGTATATTCTCTGCACATGACGGGCCAGCAGCCACAAAATATTATATATTTCTTTATTAACTTCAATGTCCTGAATATTCAACTCTCCCACCAGTTGCATCTGATCCATCAGACAACAGAAATAGCCCTTTAAATTTTTCCAGTTTTCCTGTCGAGTCATAGTTGACTGTTCTCTGACCCGTCTATAAAAATAAATGTCATTCACACAGAATGTACGCTCTGCCTGTAATAATGTTTTAAATGTGAAGCAGTTATCTTCATGAATGATTCCATTATAAAAGCGAATATTTTTTTCATTCAAAAAATTTCTTCTAATAATCTGAAGACATGGCGACGCCATATAGTCTTTATTTTTACGCAGCTCAACAAGCATTTTCTCTCCTGTTAATACTTCCTTATAATTTCCCTTTCTATAATACGCGTTAGAAAATGCCGAATGTGTTTCTGTCAATTCCTGATTTTCATAAAAGCTTGTACCTGAAAAATATAAAACATCTAACTTCTTATCTTCACATACATTCCATAATTCTTCCAGCGCAAACGATGTAAGCAAATCATCGCTATCCATAAAATACACATATTTTCCGCAAGCCTGCTCAAGTGCTGCATTTCTTGCAAAGGATGATCCACCATTCACCCGATCAATTACTTTTATCTGTTCATATTGTTTTTCATATCTTCTTAAAATCTCTAGCGAAGAATCTGTTGAGCCATCATTTACACAAATTATTTCCAAATCCTTAACAATTGACTGTGCCAGAATTGAGTCTATACACTCACCAACATACTTTTCTGTATTCCACACAGGAATAATTACTGAAATTTTTTTCATTGCAAATCTCCATACTATATTCTTCTTTGATTACTCAAACTTCGCACATAAATAACACCTATGCACCTTGAAAAT